>OGTD01000007.1_pt1 | contig 455017 bp, 394 predicted proteins | sample 1574421 | NCBI WGS metagenome assembly OGTD01 (sample SAMN03295820, study PRJEB24534) | human gut metagenome | isolation source: fecal sample 1 from infant 3 | host: Homo sapiens | place: USA: Pittsburgh, PA | collected 2014-07
TGTTCAATCGTTTTGATTGATTACCTATCATTGTTCAGTTTTCAAAGATCTGTTATCAATTTGCACTACTTCATTATTAAGTACTGTCGTAATTGACGACTTGATTATAATAACATTATGACCACTTTCATGTCAACACATTTTATAATCTTTTTTGAAGTTCATTTTAAACCTCTAAGTGTATTGCTACACTCATTAAGAAACAGCCGCTCAAACGACTGTATGCATATTATAGTACAATGAAAATATAATCGCAACCCCCAATTCTCAATTTTACAAAATCTTCATTTTATTTTCATTTTTAACTATAAACCTAATAATTGATTTTACACAATTAATCATGTACAATGTAGCTGTAATAAAGAACTTTCAGCGCAAATTAGTTTTCTTTTATTAGAGTTTACCAATATGAATATTACATTATTGTAAGGAGATTGAGTATGAAACTATCAAAACATTTATTATCAAAAGCTGTAGCTATAGCTGCTATATGTGCTACTATGGGAACTACCACATTAGCTGCACCACAGGGCACATTTGATACTTCAGAAATTAATATTACTGGTCAATCGTCTCGATCTGTAGCACCTAACTATGCGATTTTAACCCTTGGTATTACAAGCCAAAATACCAATATCAATGCTGCAAAATCTAATAATGATCGTATTATGAGTAATTTAATTAGTCAATTAGCTAACTTAGGTGTTGCAAAAAAAGACATCTATACATCTAGCATTTCCATCAATCCAACGAGTGACTATCAAGACGGCAAACGCATCAATACAGGTTACAATGTATCAAATCATGTAACAGTTAAGATCAATAACCTTGATAACGTAGGAAAGGTTGTCGATGCTGCTGTTAGCGCGGGTGCTAACGACATCAACAACCTTTCATTCCAAAATGATGTGTCTCAACAATTATCTGATTCTTTAACTACAGAAGCGATTCAAAACGGTCGCCATAAAGCAGAAGTTATCGCAGCTGCCCTCGGTCGTACATTGGGACCAGTAAAAACTGTTTCCATTAGCACAACTGAAACTAGCACAATGGACTCTGGTTACTATCGTAACCCAGTAATGCTAAAAGCAGCTCTCGAAACTGCTACACCTGTAGAAAAAGGCTCTTTAATAGTTTCCCAAGATGCTAACATCACTTATTATCTACAATAGAATTTTCCGGTACCACACCTTCGTATACAGCTACAATGCCGCCTGTCAATTCATGATAGGTGGCATTTTCATATCCTAGAGATTTCCAGATTTCTAAAATCTCACTTTGATGAGGGTATCTACGTAAAGATTCTGGAAGCCAGGCATAGGAAGAGTTATCTTTGCTCAATTTTCCTATAATAGGCAATATATATGAAAAATAGAAGTTATATAACTGTTTAAACCCAAACATACTTGGTTTTGCAAGTTCTAACACCACAACCTTCCCCCCTGGTTTTACCACGCGTTGCATTTCAGACAATACCTGCTTAATATCTGGAACATTTCGCATTGCAAAGCCACTCATTGCAGCATCAAATGTATTATCCTCATATGGTAAGGCCATGGCATCACCTTGTACTAAATTTACTTGATTAAGTAAACCAGCAGCCTCAATACGAACACGACCTTGATTTAACATTTCACTATTAAAATCTAATGCCTCTACCTTCAAAGTGGGCTCTTGACATAATGCTTCCTTCGTAAATACACAAGTGCCACATGCCACATCAAGTACATATTGGTGAGGACCGATATTCATCGCTTTTACAGAGAATTTACGCCAAAAATAATCTTGTCCAAAGCTTAACACCGTATTCATTAAGTCATAGTTTTTTGCAATATTAGAAAAAACGCCTTGTACAAATTTCTCTTTATCTGCATACGTTTTAAATTCTTTAGTATTCATTATGGACCTTTCACAAATCAAGAACTATGTTCAAGAATTATATATGGCATAGTATACCACACTATAGGAACGCTAAAAAGAATCCTAATATATATACTCTATATAGTGACTATGTAATATATACATATCTACTAAAAACACTGGTATTTAGTATTTTCCGCTACATAATATAGAACTAAACACACATATCTATTTTTTACCTATATTCATAATAAATATATACAAATATCGATTATAATATCTATTGCCACCATTTCATGTTCGTTGTATAATGACATATGTCCATGTTGAAAGGATACTTTATCATGGAGTTTTATTTGTTTTTATATAAGTATTGGAGTGTACTATGAATCGATTTGTAAAATCAATCAATAGAGTCAGTCTAATCCAACAAATTATCATAGGTTTGATTATTGGTATTTTAACTGCTCTTTATGTGCCAGATGTGGCCAATGAACTTGCTTTATTAGGAGTCCTCTTCGTTGGAGCGCTAAAAGGTATTGCCCCTATCCTCGTATTTTTCTTAGTAATCGCTGCGATTAGTAAACATCGCTCTGGACAAAAAACAGGTATGGGCTCTGTTATAACCTTATATTTACTAGGTACATTCCTATCTGCGGCTTTAGCAGTAATCGTAAGTTTCTTTTTCCCTACTACATTACACCTAGCAGCAGGTGCAGCCGATGCCGCACCACCTCAAGGTATCGTAGAGGTTATGACAACATTACTAAAAAATGTAGTTGATAATCCTGTAAAAGCATTAATGACTGCTAACTACATCGGTATTTTAGGTTGGGCACTTATCATTGGTGGTGCTTTACGCCATGCACCGATGAATACGAAGGAAGTTATGGAGTCCATTGCACAAGCTATTACTACTGTAGTAGGTTGGATCATTCGATTCGCCCCTCTTGGTATTATGGGCCTTGTAGCAGAATCCATTGCTACTAACGGCATCGAAGCCTTGATTGGATACTTTCAATTACTCGTATTATTACTTGGTTCTATGATCTTTGTAGCACTAGTAATCAATCCAATTTTATCCTTTATTTACCTTCGTCGTAATCCATACCCATTGGTATTTAAATGCTTACGAGAATCTGCAATCTATGCGTTCTTTACACGTAGTTCTGCTGCAAACATTCCCGTAAACCTTGATTTAGCCAAACGATTGAAACTTAATCCAGATATGTATTCCGTATCCATTCCATTAGGAGCCACAATCAATATGGGTGGTGCAGCAATTACAATCACAATCATGACATTAGCTGCGGCGCATACATTAGGTATCGTTGTAGATATTCCTACCGCAATCCTATTATCTGTTATTGCCACTATAGGTGCATGTGGGGCTTCCGGTGTTGCAGGCGGTTCCTTGTTACTTATTCCATTGGCTTGTTCCCTATTCGGTATATCCAATGATGTAGCAATGCAAGTTGTAGGCGTAGGCTTTATTATCGGGGTATTACAAGATTCCACGGAAACTGCACTTAACTCTAGCACAGATATCCTCTTCACTGCTACTGCTGATTATGCAAAACGCGGTTATCATCAAGATTGGAACTAAAATTTTTTTAGACGGTCCTTTGGGACCGTCTTTTTTTTTGTAAACTAATTGTACATTCTTTTATAGGACTTTGTGAAAGTTACATATATCCGCGTCTCTTAATTTTCTGGAAATAATATTATGTATTTGGATAAACTAAATATAAACTTTCACCAATCACTAACAAACTATATTGATTTTCTTCAATGTAGTGGTATAATATAGTTAATGATAATAACTATTAGTAGATATATAGGAAGGAATCAACATGAAACAATACGATATTATTGTAGTTGGTACAGGCGGCGCAACCATCGTAGCTGATGCTGCGCTCAAAAAAGGCCTTAAAGTGGCAATCATAGAAAAAGGTAAATTTGGTGGTACATGTCTAACTCGCGGTTGTATTCCTACAAAAGTTATGGTTACAGCAGCTAATGCAATTCAAGAAACAAAAGAATTCAAAAAAATTGGCGTTAACGTTGGACCTGCTACTATGGACTGGGACACAGTGTCCAAGCGTACTTGGCATAAAATTGACGAATCTGCAGGCATCTATGATTATTACAATGCCTATGACAACGTAGATGTGTATCGTGGTGCAGCAAGCTTTGTATCTGATACAGTGATGAACATCCATCTTAACGATGGGTCTGGCATTGTAGAAATTACAGCGCCTATAATTATCCTTGGTACTGGTGGCTATAGTAATGTTCCAAATGTACCTGGTCTTCAAGAGGCAGGTTTCCTTACTAGTGAAAGTCTCTTTGGTGATAAATTCCCTAAACAGCCATATAAATCCCTTGCTGTACTTGGTGCGGGTCCGATTGGTGTTGAGTTCGCTCATGTATTTGATTCCGCTGGTACAAAAGTAACAATTCTACAACATAATGTACGTTTAGTTCCTAAAGAAGATGCAGATATATCGGAACACTTGCTTAACAACTACAGAGAACGTGGTATTAACGTACTTCTAAACCAAGACACTGTTGAAATCCGCCAAGAGGATGGCCTTAAAGTAGTAGTTACTAAAGATCGTACTACTGGCGAAATTACAGAAACTAAAGTTGAAGAAATCCTTGTAGCTGCAGGTATCCGTCCAGCTGTGGAAGAACTTCACCTAGAAAATACTGGTATTGAAACACGGCCTAAAGGCTGGATCAAAACTAACGAATTCTTAGAAACATCCGTTGATGGTATCTACGCTTTAGGTGATGTCAATGGGGAGCCGGCATTCCGTCACCGTGCAAACTACGAAGCAGATATCATTGCTCACAATCTCTTCTATGCAACAAGTGAAGATGATTACCGTTGGGCAAGGTATGATACATTACCAAAAGTTACTTTCTCCTATCCTGAAATTGGTAGTGTAGGTCTCACAGAGGCTGAAGCTATCAAAGCGGGTTACAATGTAGGAGTTGGGAAGAACTTCTACTCCTCCACTGCAAAAGGCTATGCAATGGGTATCAACCCTGGAGATGTAAACGATGGCTTTGTAAAAATTGTAGTAGATAAAGACACCAACCATATCCTTGGTATACATGTCGTAGGTCCTCAAGCCTCTATCCTCTTCCAGCCTTATGTGAACCTTATGAATAGTGGTGTAACTCCGTTGACAGCCATCAATGAAGAAATCGCTTCTGAACGCACTAAACGTTTACGTGAAAAAGGTATTACTCGTGAAATGGACCCTAGATCCGTTATCACTGTAGGCGAAACTATGAGCCCACATCCATCCCTCGTCGAGGTTATCATGTGGACACAAGTGTACTACGAAAATCGTTGGTAATACAACTATAGTTATAAATAATAAAAGGACTAAACTTAAGCGCAGTCCTTTTGTTGCAAACATATCTATTGTAAAAAAATAATATTCTAACATAAGAGCACTATCAACCGATATTTTATAGTATCGGAATCGCAAAAAAGAGCCAAAGGCATTGCCTTCGGCTCTTTTCTTATTAATCATCAATAGATAGGTTAGCGACCCATATCTATATCAGAACCCCAAACGAGATTTGTTTTACGACCATCGAAGCCTTGATCTGGCTCAGGTGGTAATTTATAGGATTTAGATTGTTCTACATAAGCACCTGTCTCAGCATCTACTGTAACAACTACTTTTTTACCATCTTGATGCATAGTCACATAGTATAAAACTTTACCATTATGAGCTTCAATTTTCCAGCCCTTCATAACAGCATCATTTCCAAGTTGTTGTTTTGCAACACGTTCTGCTTGCGTTGATTCAATAACTTTATCTTTATTAAAAATCTCACCAATAACTTTCTTAGGTTTGCCCCCCTCTTCCATATCAGAAGCATTACCAGTGATTACATCAATTTTCATCTTGTACTGATGATACTTACTATAACCAACTACTTTATAACCATAGTTCAAGTCATTAGAGTTGAGCTCTACAGAATGAAGCGCCGCATTAGGATAGCGATTTTGGAAAATAGTTCCAATTTGGCTCATAGTCATAACTATGGACTCGCCAGGTGCACGTTTTACAGAAATATCCGTACTTGTTTCAGGCTTTGTTTTGCGTGCATCTGCCACACTTGGTGTAGCAACGGATAACATGCCCACTGCTAATACCCCCGTTAATGCCATAGAAATCAACTTTTTATTCATTATAATCCTCCTACTAGATACTATGCTTCTATTAATCAAACTATTAGTACACTAGAATTTCTATAAGTTCATGCTATATTCAGCAACACGAAAAATATGTAAATAGTCATATCATTTAGACAATATACTATAAACCTTCATTAGATGCAAGTCGCCCATCTACATCAGTCATAATCAGTTTATAGCATGTAGCCACTAAAGGTACACCGATCAACATACCAGTAACCCCCATCAAACTACCGCCTACGATAACGGCAGCAAATACCCACAAACCTGGTAATCCGACAGAGTTACCTACAATTTTAGGATAAATAAAGTTGCTTTCAATTTGATGAAGTACCTCTAAAATAATTACATAGATGAGAGCATCCATAGGGCTAACAGTAAGTAGCATAACGGCTCCAATGATACCACCAACATAAATACCTAATAGTGGAATCAAACCAGTTAGACCAATTACACAGGCAATCGTTGTAGCATATTCAATATTAAATAGCCATAAAGTAATTCCTACCATCACGCCTAGAACCAAGGCATCTATAAACTGACCTACAAAAAAATTACTGAATGTTTGAACTGCTACGCGAGTTACATAACTAACTCGATTTACCCACTCATCTGATGCATATGCCTTTAATATACGTTTACCTTGTAACATAAGGCGTTCCTTATCAAGCAACATATAAACAGCAAAAATTAAGCCAAGACCTATGTTCAAAGTCCAAGACAATACGGTGCCCATTGCATTTACAATATATGTGCCACCTTTTGTCCCCCATTCACGAGTATATTTAGCAATATTCTCTCCACTTAGGGCATCTATAATCGTTTGATTCGACGCCATTGGAACTGTTTCTGTAATATGTTGCATCCATGTTTGGAAATCCGTATACAATTGCGGTGATGCAGCTACAATAATCGACATAGAATGAATCAATTGAGGTAAAGCCATCCGAGCAATAAAATACACAATAACACTAATTGTTACAAAGGATAGCAAAAGACTCAACGGGCGACGTATTTTATACTTCCATCCAGAGCCACACTTGGGCCATAGCCATCGTTCATAACGAACGACTAGAATATCCAATACGAAAGCAATACAAGCACCCACAATGAGCGGAACAAAAGCCGTAAAGATAGCGTCAAGACCACTAGCAATATCACTTATACGTAGTGCCATCATAATCATAATGCCCGCTAGTATAATAGCTCCTATGAGCTGTTTGTAATATTTGAATTCTTTCATAATAACCTACTTCACATAACACTATTAATAAGCTACACCTATATAACTATACGATTCTCACATCGCATACATTACCAAAGCATAATGAACATTGTATGACCTAGGATTGTATGCAATTTTAGTATAACACAAAAGTCCACCTTGTCGCATGCTCGAATTCTCGATAAACAAGAGAGCATGATTGAAGGTGGACTTATTGTAGGACTAATCTAGATTAGTCTAGAGATTAGCGATGAATATAAACGTCTACACGACGGTTTTCAGCTTTACCTGCTGCTGTAGAGTTAGTTGCAACTGGTTTAACATCACCATTAGCAATACCGATAAGACGATCGGCAGATACACCATGGTTAACTAAATATTGAGCCACATGTTGTACGCGGCGTTCAGACAAAGCAATGTTGTATTGTGGATTTGCATCAGTATCAGCGTTACCCATCAATTTAACTTGGTCTTGAGAATATTGGTTAGCAGCATTTACAGCAGCTGTTAAGTTTGGATATTGGTCCGCACGAGCAACATCTTGGTCGGAGTCAAAGTAGATAGATTGTACATAGTAGTCCAATTTAGGAGTTTTATATGCAGGCGCTTCTACAGTAGGAGCTGGAGCCGGAGTGTATACAGGAGCTGGCGCTGGAGTGTATACAGGAGCTACGGATTTATGACCGCCGAAACGGTAAGATAATCCTACTACAGGACCTTGGAAGGAAATATTAGACTTATCATCACGTTTAGTATTGATATAACGATACCCTGCATTAATATCCCAATCTTGGTTAACTTTATAACCTAAACCTGCTTCCCAAGTAGTAGTTCTCTTAGTCCCTACACCCGCTTTACCATAAACGTCTACTTTGGAGCCAAGGTTAGCTTTACCAATTACACCTAATTGAGCAATATTATTTGCTTTAGGGAATGTATCACCAGAAATGTGAGCATAACCGCCATATACTGCGAAATTTTTGTTCAAGGATTGAATCAAATTAACTTCTTGCATTCTATCACTATAGCTAGTGCCGAACATTTTATCATTCAAACCATGGTATTGGTATTGCAACGCTGTTTTATCTGTAAAAGCGTATGTTACACCACCATCAAAGTTCCATTTTGCATCAGAAGTCCAAGCTTTAGTTTTTGCTTTAGAATCAGACGCACCAAGATCAACTTGAAACTCACCTTTATTGAATTGAGTTTGAGGAGTTGCACCTGCTACGGACACACCTACAGCAGCAACTGCCAATAAAGCTAATAATTTTTTATTCATTATAATTCCCTCCAAAAACAGCCCTTATAATACTTAGGCTTTGGTAATAATATGCTTATATTTTACACAATTTTTCAATATAATTCAATATTCTTCATGAATATTTGATGAATTTTTAGTTATATCTATCTATAAATATTATAAATATAAATATTTAAACCCTCTCTATTGCCGAATCACTGCGATTCTCTGCACATATTACATTCCCGAAATTATAATACTATTTATCTTTTTTAAGATTCTCTAACAATAATAAAATTACTGGTTTTATAAGTTCATCAAAATCATTATTATAAATACTAATAAATCTAACTATAATTGAACGAATAAAAGCTCCCTTATGCACTAAGGAAGCTTTTATCATTTCATATGTATATCCCTTACATATATACGTGAAATCAGAAGTTTCTGGTCAGATAACACATTCCCCAATGTGTCATTTTTTTCACATTACGTATTGTACATCAAAAATTTTTAATAGACAAGAGTTTATTCACTTCTTTTTCATGAATCCTTCTAAAACTTTCAATGTGAAAAAGAATCATTTACATCTCATTAAACAACCTTATGTTGCCATGTTCCTCGAATAAATCTCAAATAAGAACAACATAATCTTAGAGACTGATCAAAGCACAAAGATAACCATGCCCCAAAAAGCCCTAAACCTAATGTAATGCATAATAAATATGTAATAATAGGACGAATAATCGCTACACTCACAAGGGAATATTTCATAATATAATATGTATCCCCTGCCCCTTTCAACACACCGGAATATACTTGCTGTAATGCTTGAGGGAATGCTGCGATAGCCATAATGCCCATCAAAGCGGCTGAAAGTGTAACAACATCACTTTCACGAGTATATAACTGTACTAAAAAATCACCAGGGCCAATAAAGATTAATGCACTTACAAGGCCCACGACTAGACCAATACGGGCACCAATTTTACCATAAGTACGTGCAATATCCGGTCGCTTGTGTCCAAGACTTTGACCCGTATGTGATGCACCTGCAAATCCAAGACCCATCGCAAAATAATAAAATATATCCATTAAATTCATACATACGTAATGTGCTGCTAAAGGTACCGCACCTAAGGAGGCAACAATCATAGTGTATGTATACATACCAAACCGCTCAAAGAACTGTTCCCCTAAAGAACTGCCACCGACATGAAACATTGTATGTAATACGGGCCTTTCAAACATCCATTTCGACGGATGGCGCAATGTTAATCCAGTAGAAGTATGTTGTGAAATCGTACGCAACAACAATAATGCAATAATAGCACTACTGATCATAGTGGATACACCTGCCCCCATAACGCCAAGTTCAGGGAAGAAACCAATACCATAAATCAAGAAGAAATTCATTATCGTATTCAAAATATTCCCTACTACATTAGATTTAAAAATGACCTTGGTATTACCATATCCAATGAGTGCAGCCCCTACGATTTGGCTAAAGGATTGAAAGATTAAGCTAATAACTATGAAACGACCATACCAAACAGCCGTTTCAATATAGCTATCTTCAGCCCCCGTAAATCGTAGAATATGCTCTAAGTTCAAGAAGCATATCAATAATAACGGTACATAAATTAAAAAATTCAATAAAATAGACTGCTTAAGTACAGCATTCATGCCATCTACATCACCTTCACCATGACGACGAGCTATAATTGCCGTCACGGCTATAGATAAAGCTCGACAAAAGATGAGCATTACCATCTCAGGTTGTCCCATAATGCCTACCGAAGCAAGGGCTGACGCACCTAAGGCACCAACCATCGCCAAATCGATAGCCGTCATAAATTGTAACATCAAGCCTTGTAATGTAGCTGGCCAAGCTATTTTTAAATAATTACCATATAGCTGCTTTGTAGTTCCTACAGGTCCTAATCGTTCTGCAACAGGCAACATGGTATCTATTGAAAGCCATCGTTGTATGCGGTCTAACATCCTATCTCCTATTCATGCAAGATCATACATAGTAGAGGTATCACTTCACCTCTTATTTCCACTGTATTATATCATATAACATATGAGAAGTCATTCATATGTTATGCATTTTAAATAAGAATATATATCAAAATAGCAAAAGAATCTCTTATACAAAATGTATGTACCCTATCAGGTATAACAGTGTATAAGAGGTTCTTTAGGTTCACAGAAAAATAATTATCTTAAACTATTATCAAAACTAGCTCTCAACTCTTAACCTTTAGAGGCTAATAATTGATTTACTACTGCACGCAATTCATCTAAGCCTTGTTTAGTCTCAGCCAATTCTTGTCGTTGACGTTCATTTTCAGCTTCTAATGTATTTAGACGTGCTGCTTGATTAGCAATAACAGTTTTTTGATTACTATTTTCTTTTTTGAGACTAGATACTTCATCTTGCATTACATAGACAGAGCTAATAGGACCTGCTTTATAACGTTCTGGAATAGCCTCTTTTCTTTCACGACTACCACCAAATTTATGTGTTACACCTGCATTTACCATGTTATGACTAGTACCAAGTGAAACGCCTACGTTGAACATAGTATCTTCAGTTCGGTAGTGAGCAATACCGATAGCACCCGCAGTTTCACCACGGTAGTTACCAATACCAGCCATAATTTGAGTTGGTTCCAATGGATCGTATTGAATTGGTTTCAACGCTGCCATAGCTGCCGCATGAGCACCCACACGTTGTGTTTCAGTACCTACACGATTAACAGCTTCTTGTAAACCAGCATTAGATACTTTCAATTGGCTAACATTTACTGCATCAGTATCATCTGTGCCAGGCGCTACCCCATGAATTTGGTTGCCACCATTATTTAAGCCGTCTACAGTAAGGGATACAGGGCTAGCTGTTGCATCTGCTGGAGTAATAGTCATGCCACCACCCTTAATTACAGTAGAGTTGCCAGCTGCATCTTTCACAGTTGTACCTGCTGGGGTAATCTTAGTAGATACACCGTTTTCATCACCTACGGTAACACTGTTTAAACCTTTCAAGTCTTTAGCCAAGCCATATGTGAAAGTAGTTCTATTTTGGTTAACTACAAGATTATCACCAGCTTGGAATTTTACAGTATCTCCACCTTGTACTTTTTCAACGGTACCGCCAGCAGCCGTTACATTCCATGCAGATATATCTTTAACTTGTTGTTTACCAGCATCTGTTAAGTTGCTCAAGTCTTGATTTGCTGCATTATCGATTTTACCTTTAGTCACATCATCGAGTTTAACAGTGACATCGTCGCCATTAGCAACAGTAGTAAGACCATTTTCCCCTTTAACATTGAATTTCACATCACCTGTGCTCAAAGACTTTTCATCGGTAGAACCAGAGTTACCACCTAAAGAAATCTTACGAGCAATGGCTTCTGTATTTTTATCAATATTAGCTTTATTGGTTGCAATATCGCCAGTATTTTTAGTAATTGCAGCTTTATTATCTGCAATATCTTGTTTGTTTGTAGAAATATTGCCTTTATTGGCAGCAATATCAGCAGTATTTTTGCTAATTTTATCCTTATTGTCAGCAATATTGGCTTTATTTTCTGCTACTTGATTATCAACTTGTTTCAATTGATCTTCTGTGGCTGCACGACCGCTTACAGGTTGTGTTTGACCAGAAATCCATTCTTTATTAGTCAAGCCAGTCACTTGAGGGGTCTCTACCCCTTCTGTAGCTTTCACTTTTGGTGCGGTAATTGTTTGATTTGCTTTTACAGTATTGAAAGTTACGTCTTGTTTAGTAGCAATTGTGAAGTCTTTACCATTTTGAGTAATGGAAATATTATCACCATCGATAAACTTAACTGTGTTGCCACCTTCAACTTTTTCGGCAGTATTACCATTAGCTACTACATTCCATGCGGATAAATCTTTAACTTGTTGTTTACCAGTATCTGTTAAGTTGCTCAAATCCGTATTTGCTGCATTGTTGATTTTATTAGCCGTAGCATCATCTAATTTGACAGTTACATCTTCGCCATTAGCTTCAGTAACAATACCATTCTGACCTTTAATATTGAATTTTACATCACCTGTGCTCAAGGATTTCTCATCGGTAGACCCAGTATTACCACCTAAAGAAATCTTGCGAGCAATGGCTTCTGTATTTTTATCAATATTAGCTTTATTGGTTGCAATATCGCCAGCATTTTTAGTGATTGCCGATTTGTTATCAGCAATATTCTGTTTATTCGTCGCAATATTATCTTTATTGGTTGCAATATCAGCAGCATTTCTATCAATTGCAGCTTTATTATCAGCTATTTTTTGTTTGTTGTCTGCAATAGCCTCTGCATTTTTACCAATCTTATCTGTATTATCAGCAATATTGGCTTTATTTTCTGCTACTTGATCATCAACTTGTTTCAATTGGTCTTCTGTGGCTGCACGACCAGATACAGGTTGTGTTTGACCTGGAACCCATGTAGTGTTAGTCAATCCTGTTACTTGAGGTGTTTCGACTCCAGTTGTCGCTTTCACTTTTGGTGCCGTAATGGTTTGGTTAGCGGTTACTGTATCAAAAGTTACATCTTTCTTAGTGGAAATGGTGAAGTCTTTTCCATTTTGAGTAATAGAAATATTATCACCATCGATAAATTTAACAGTGTTACCACCTTCAACTTTTTCGGCAGTATTACCATTAGCTACTACGTTCCATGCGGATAAATCTTTAACTTGTTGTTTACCAGCATCTGTTAAGTTGCTCAAATCCGTATTTGCTGCATTGTTGATTTTATTAGCCGTAGCATCATCTAATTTGACAGTTACATCGTCTCCATTAGCTTCAGTAACAATACCATTTTGCCCTTTAATATTGAATTTCACATCGCCTGTACTTAAGGATTTCTCATCGGTTGAACCAGTATTACCACCTAAGGAAATCTTACGACCAATAGCTTCTGTATTTTTATCAATATTAGCTTTATTGGCTGCGATATCGCCAGCATTTTTAGTGATGGCCGCTTTGTTATCAGCAATATTTTGTTTATTCGTCGAAATATTGTCTCTATTGGTAGCAATATCAGCAGCATTTCTATCAATTGCAGCTTTATTGTCAGCTATTTTTTGCTTGTTATCTGCAATGGCATCAGCATTTTTGCCAATCTTAGCTGTATTATCAGCAATATTGGCTTTGTTTTCTGCTACTTGATCATCAACGTGTTTCAATTGGTCTTCTGTGGCTGCACGACCAGATACAGGTTGTGTTTGACCTGGAACCCATGTAGTGTTAGTCAAACCTGTTACTTGAGGAGTTTCAACCCCAGTTATCGCTTTAACCTTTGGCGCTGTAATCGTTTGAGTAGCTGTTACCGTATCAAAAGTTACATCTTTCTTAGTAGAAATGGTGAAGTCCTTTCCATTTTGAGTAATGGAAATGTTATCACCATCGATAAACTTAACGGTGTTACCACCTTCAACCTTTTCAGCCATCTCATTATTAGCGACTACATTCCAAGCTGCTAAGTCCTTAACTTGTTGCTTACCGTCAGGGGTCAAATTACTCAAATCTCGATCAGCTGCATTGTCAACTTTACCTTTAGTTGCATCATCGAGTTTAACAGTCACATCGTCGCCATTAGCAACCGTAGTAAGACCATTTTCACCTTTTACGTTAAACTTCACATCACCTGTGCTCAAGGATTTTTCATCGGTAGAACCAGAGTTACCACCTAAGGAAATCTTACGGCCAATAGCTGTCGTGTTTTTGTCGATGTTAGCTTTATTGATTGCGATGTTATCTTTGTTAGTTGAAATGTCAGCTTTGTTTGTAGCAATGTCGCCAGTATTCTTATCAATTGCCGTTTTATTATCGGCTATTTTTTGTTTGTTGTCTGCAATATTATCCTTATTAGTAGTAATATCAGCTGCATTTTTATCAATTGCTGTTTTATTGTCAGCTATTTTTTGCTTATTATCTGCAATGGCATCAGCATTTTTGCCAATCTTATCTGTATTATTAGCGATAGTGGCTTTGTTTTTTGTTACTTGATCATCAACGTATTTCAATTGGTCTTCTGTGGCTGCACGACCAGATACAGGTTGTGTTTGCCCCGGAGTCCATTCAGTGTTGGTCAAACCTGTTACTTGAGGAGTTTCAACCCCAGTTGTCGCTTTAACCTTTGGCGCTGTAATCGTTTGAATAGCTGTTACCGTATCAAAGGTTACATCTTTCTTAGTAGAAATGGTGAAGTCCTTACCATTTTGAGTAATAGAAATGTTATCACCATCGATAAACTTAACTGTATTGCCACCTTCAACTCTTTGGGTAGTATTATCATTAGCTACTACGTTCCATGCGGATAAATCCTTAACTTGTTGCTTACCGTCAGGGGTCAAATTGCTCAAGTCTTGGTCAGCTGCATTCTCGATTTTACCTTTAGTCGTATCATCGAGTTTAACAGTCACATCGTCGCCATTAGCAACCGTAGTAAGACCATTTTCACCTTTTACGTTAAACTTCACATCACCTGTGCTCAAGGATTTTTCATCAGTCGAACCAGAGTTACCACCTAAGGAAATCTTACGAGCGATAGCTGTCATGTTTTTGTCGATGTTAGCTTTATTGGTTGCGATGTCAGCTTTGTTTGTAGCAATGTCGCCAATATTTTTATCAATTGCCGTTTTATTGTCAGCTATTTTTTGCTTGTTATCTGCAATGGCATGAGCATTTTTGCCAATCTTATCTGTATTATCAGCGATATTGGCTTTATTTTCCGCTACTTGATCATCAACATGTTTCAATTGGTCTTCTGTGGCTGCACGACCAGATACAGGTTGTGTTTGACCTGGAACCCACGCAGTGTTCGTCAAGCCTGTTACTTGAGGTGTTTCAACACCAGTTGTCGCTTTCACTTTTGGCGCTGTAATAGTTTGATTAGCCGTTACCGTATCAAAGGTTACGTCTTTTTTAGTGGAAATGGTAAAGTCTTTATCATTTTGAGTAATGGAAATGTTATCACCATCGATGAATTTAACAGTGTTTCCACCTTCAACTTTTTCAGCTGTTTCATTATTAGCGACTACATTCCAAGCTGCTAAATCCTTAACTTGTTGCTTACCGTCAGTAGTCAAATTGCTCAAGTCTCGATCAGTTGCATTATCGATTTTGCCTTTAGTCGTATCATCGAGTTTAACAGTCACATCGTCGCCATTAGCAACAGTAGTAAGACCATTTTCCCCTTTTACGTTAAATTTCACATCACCTGTGCTCAAGGATTTTTCATCGGTAGAGCCAGAGTTACCACCTAAAAAAATCTTACGACCGATAGCAGCAGTATTTTGGGCAATATTAGCTTTATTAGAAGCAATATCCCCTTTGTTTATTGCAATCTCACTAGCATTTTTAGTGATAGCATCTTTATTATCAGCTATTTTTTGCTTATTATCTGAAATAGCATCAGCATTCTTACCAATTTTATCTGTATTGGCTGCGATATCAGCTTTATTCGCAGCAATATTGTCCTTATTAGTAGCAATATTACCTGCATTCTTATCAATTGCTGTTTTATTGTCAGCTATTTTTTGCTTGTTATCTGCAATAGCAACAGCATTTTTACCAATCTTATCTGTATTATCAACAATATTGGCTTTGTTTTCTGCTACTTGATCATCAACGTGTTTCAATTGGTCTTCTGTGGCTGCACGACCAGATACAGGTTGTGTTTGACCTGGAACCCACGCAGTGTTCGTCAAGCCTGTTACTTGAGGTGTTTCAACTCCAGTTGTCGCTTTAACCTTTGGCGCTGTAATCGTTTGAGTAGCTGTTACCGTGTCAAAGGTTACGTCTTTTTTAGTGGAAATGGTAAAGTCTTTACCATTTTGAGTAATAGAAATGTTATCACCATCAATAAATTTAACAGTATTACCACCTTCAACTTTTTCAGCCGTTTCATTATTAGCGACTACATTCCAAGCTGCTAACTCCTTAACTTGTTGTTTACCATTAGGAGTCAAATTGCTCAAGTCTCGATCAGCTGCATTGTCAACTTTACCTTTAGTTGCATCATCGAGTTTAACAGTCACATCGTCGCCATTAGCAACAGTAGTAAGACCATTTTCCCCTTTTACGTTAAATTTCACATCACCTGTGCTCAAGGATTTTTCATCGGTAGAGCCAGAGTTACCACCTAAAAAAATCTTACGACCGATAGCAGCAGTATTTTGGGCAATATTAGCTTTATTAGAAGCAATATCCCCTTTGTTTATTGCAATCTCACTAGCATTTTTAGTGATAGCATCTTTATTATCAGCTATTTTTTGCTTATTATCTGAAATAGCATCAGCATTCTTACCAATTTTATCTGTATTGGCTGCGATATCAGCTTTATTCGCAGCAATATTGTCCTTATTAGTAGCAATATTACCTGCATTTTTAGCTATTGCAGTTTTATTTGTATCAATAGCAGTTTTGTTAGCTTCAGCTTTATCGTCAACTTTTTTCAATTGGGAGACATTGACAGCATCTTTATCAGCAACACCATCTGCTACATTGGCAACTTTCAAATTTCCAGCATTGATACCTTTATCACCATCAATTTTTACAGTTTCATTACCGCCAGCATTATTGAAAGAAGCACTGTTTAATTTAGAAAGATCTTTTTTCAAAGCTACAGAGATTTTCTTATCATTTCTAGCAACCGCAACATTATCGTCACCAGAAAAATCTACTGTATTACCTTTTTCAACCGCTACTGGTGTAGCTTCACCATTAGCAGAAAGATTCCAACCATATTTGTTTTGATCAATCGCTTGATTAATCGCATTAGCTACGTTGGCAGAATCCGCCATGCCAGCAGTCGCTGTAGCGCTACCATTTGCTACTGTGATATCTTGCTTTTTACCAGAAACTGTAATTTTCTTACCATTAGCTGTAGTGCTAATGTATGTATTATCACCATTTACAGCCAATTTACTATTAGCAAGGTTCACATCGCCTGTACCAGTATCACCTGTAAAAGCTAGATTAACACTCTTTAATTGCGCCACGTTTACTGCGTCTGTATCAGCAGTACCTGCAGCAACATAGTTAATTTGACGTGTTTGGTTTATCGTACCAACGGCAACACCACCTAATTTAGACGTTAGGGCGGCACCACTTAAACCAGCATATATATCTGTACGACTAGCATTAACATTATATCCCGCTACGCCTGAAGCAATATCAGCTATAGATTTTGAGCCAACAGCTACACCATCTACTACTTTACCTCTGGCGCCATCACCAACAGCCACAGAACGACTTGCAGATGCGTCTGTTGCGGCATTTGGGCCAATAGCAATAGAATTATCGGCCGTAGCACCAGTATTATCTTTATTAGCAACATCAGAAGATTTTATAGATATATATTTATAAGCGATTTGGTCTACAATAGCGCTAAGTTGAGAGCCATTAATTGCATCTGTGGAAGTAGCACTTACTTCACCAGGAGCCACATGTTTCAACTGACGTTCATACCCTTTAGAACCAAAAGATACAACATCACCTGGCAATGTTTTATCACCACCAGCCCAGGAAGCAACAACGTTATTTGGCAATGTATAGCTAGATTGTTTTGTACCGCCTACATCAGTGTTAGAACCACCACCGATGGCAATAGCATTATCACGATTTGCCCTAGCCCCTGTGCCAATAGCAATAGCATTTGTTACATCATTATTGGCTTGACCAGAAGCCCCACTAGAAGTTCCTGATAAACGATCCTTCGCATTTGCACCTGTACCAATGGCAATGCCCACATTGCCTGACTGACCTTTCATGCCTAATGTGATACCGGATTCACCAGCCGTTGCCGATGTATATAGTGGGTTTCTCATATCAAATCCTGTTAAGCTTTGAACCGCACTACGCAAATCCCCAGTTTTATTCTCACCATTATTCGTAGTGTAAATAACATTTACACCATCGGCTTTAACTACATCATCGCCACCAATAACAATAGAAGAGTTACCTTGAGCTATTGTATTTCCCCCAATGGCAATTGCTTGCTCCCCAATTACTCTTGCACCTTCATTAGCAGTATTACCACCACCAATAGCGATTCCTTGTGGACTGTTAACACTGGTACTAGAATTAGAACCTATTGCAATAGAATATCCACCAGCAGCTGCTGCATTTTGACCGAAACCTACAGCTTTATCACCAGTAACAGAAGCACCAGCCCCCAAGCCTACTGCTGTTGCATGCATATTTGTAGGCAAAGTATTTGCCGCCATAGAGATGCTAGCATTAGTCATTGCTAATGCAGCCAAGATTGTTGCTACAACAGTTTTCTTTTTGCCACTATTATTCTTAGCGAACTCAGATACTACTACGTAGCAGTTTTTTGATTTGCTCCAAACCACTTTAAAAATCTTATTCATACTTTCTCCTATAAACTATAGTAATAGTAATGCTCTCTCGATGTTTTATCATATGGTAAGTCATACGAGAATTCCAAAATCTTCAATATTATAAGTATATCAAAACCTTTAATACACTATCAAGCTTTTTCATTTTTTATTCATAATTCTACATAGCGCATAAATGCAGCATCAATGCGCTTTATAGTGATTCATATCACAAATTTATATAAAATACGGGCTTATTTTATACCATAACGAAGAGATAAAATGAATATAAATTCATAATCATTATTTTAAACTTGTTTTATAAGATTATATTTTCCCAACACCTCATCAATTCATCTTACATTACATAACAAAAAGCTATCTCATAGAAATAACAATCTACAAGATAGCTTTATTGCTAGTTTATATAATTAAATAGGGAAAACCAATTAAGTTACATTAAAGGCATATACACTTTGTTCGTGTGCTAATTGTATGCGCTTATGTAAGCGTTTCATATATGTACGATATATCGCTTGTGCTTCTTCGACAGATACGATATCAAAATGAATTCCATCCCCCACTGGTAATTGGCTTAACCTAGGTAAATCTGCCGTAATCACAGTACCAATCTTTGTATAGCCACCTGTTGTTTGCCGATCTGCCATGAGCACTATAGGGTTTCCATCAGAAGGAACTTGGATAGAACCAAATACAGCGCCATCGGAGATAATATCTGCACCATCTATATGCTCTATAACAGGGCCATCCAAGCGAAAGCCCATTCGATCACATTGTACAGTCAATGTATATATTTTACTACCAAAGGTCTTGATTCCTTTCTCTGTAAAATACTTTGCTTGATTTCCGAGAACAACACGCAAAGGTTCGTGACACTCACGGCCGCCGCGGTTATATAAGGCGATATTGAATAAGTTATGACCATCATAGAAGTCGCACACATTCACTTCGTCTCTAGTAAATGCTTTAATGCCAAACTGATCACCTGCTTGTAATGGTCTCCCCTCAAGACCACCTATCTTAGCCTTTGTATGAGTCGATACGCTACCATTAATAGCAGGAACATCAATACCGCCTGAGAAAGCAATATACATACGCACGCCACATTGGCTAAAACTACCAGAAATAATATCTCCTTCATGACATATAAAAGGTATGTATCGAGGCACGACTATATTATTAATAGTGGGGTGCATATCAGCCCCTGTAAAAGCAACAATACATGTACCTTGAACCGTTAGTGTAGGCGGTAGCACGGTGCATTCTAAAGCACCTAAAGGCTCCTTGTTTCCTACTAAAGCCTGCCCCAATAGATAGCTTTCACTATCCATAGGCCCCGCTACAGGCATACCATATTGTTGATAGCCGACTCGTCCTGCATCTTGAATCGTTGTATACATTCCTGGTCCATCTACGTGGATTGAAGCTTTCTTAAAACTATTTAAAGCCACGCAAATCACCTACCTCTACTTCATGTACAACAGGAACATAAGCTGAACCTAAAGATTTGATGCGATAAAATTCAGTATCATCGATGGGCACATAACGAACGTAGTCCCCTGCTCTTAATAATGCAGCTTGTTTTTTAGACATATCATACATAGTCACAGGTGTGCGCCCAATGATCTGCCATCCCCCTGGAGAATCTGATGGATATGTGCCAGTCTGTTCTCCTGCAATACCTACAGACCCGGCAGGAATCAAAGTTCTTGGCGAAGACAACCGCGGAGTTGCAATGCGAGGATTCATTCCACCTAAGTAAGTAAAACCAGGAATAAAACCTAACATATAAACCAAATAATCAGTACCACTATGAATGGATACAACCTCAGCTTCACTTATATGATTATGAGAGGCTACAAAGCCTAGATCTGGACCATACTCGCCACCGTATATGGTCGGGATTTCAACAATCGTAACACGTTCATTTGCGCTGTCTGTTACAGATTCTTGTAATATAGGATTGATAGTTCTACAAATGTCGGAATACGTATATACCATTGCATCATATTGAACAAGCAATGCACAGTATGTAGGAACTAGTTCAATAATTCCATCTAGCTGTAAGAGTTTAATCTGCTCTATAACTTGTCGGATTTGTCGATTAATCTTTGGATCGATTGCTTGACCAAAATCAATAGAGATAGCGCAATCCCCTACAGGTGAAATTGTAGGTTTCATATGTACCTCCTGCTATAACTAGAAAAGACCATCACATTCAAGACGAACGTAATGGTGCTTTCACAGATAATTAATTAACCTAGTAACTTAGCAATACCTTTTAAAGATGTAACACCAATGTAAGATGTTACGAGCACCACAATCCACCCTGTATAATATAATAGTTTATTGTGTTTATATGTTCCTACGATTTCAGATTTATGAGTTGCGACAAGCATAACTGCCAATGTAACAGGTAATATTAACCCATTTACAGAACCGGCTAAAATCAATAGAGATGCTGGTTTACCAATAAAAATCAGGATACATGTGGAAATAAAAATAAATGCCATAATAGTCAATTTTTCATTTCGTTCTACCACCTTAAACAATGTTTTTAAGAAGGATACTGATGTGTAGGCGGCCCCTACTACAGAGGTCAATGCGGCACAGAAGAATACTATACCGAATAATTTATGCCCGATTTCACCAGCTCCTAAAAGAAAAGCAGAACCAGCTGGATCCTTAGCATCTAGTACAAATCCCATAGATACCACACCAAGAACAGCTAAGAATAATAATATACGAACTAGCGCATCAACAGACATGCCCATAATCGCTGCACGACGTACATCCTTTAAATGTTCTTGACCTGTAATACCAGCATCAATGAGGCGGTGACCACCAGAGAATGTTATATATCCACCTACGGTACCACCAATAAGAGTTATCGTAGCAAGCCACGGATAATTCGTAGGTACTATCGCATGAGTTACGGCTGTCCCTACTGGGGGATTCGTTGAAAATGCTACATAAGCAATGAGAACAAGCATAACCGTACCGAGTACTTTAGCCGTATTATCTAGAACACCACCCATCTTCTTAGACGTAAATAGTAAGATACCCAAGATACCGCTAATAGCGGCCGCTGTTGTTGTGTCGATACCAAATATAATATTGAGCCCCATAGAAGCACCACCAATATTACCGATATTAAAGGCCAATCCACCAAGGGAAATTAAAAATGCCACTATATAACCAAGGCCTGGCAATACCTTATTCGCAATATCTTGACCGCGCATTTGAGATACACCAATAATTGTCCACACATTAAGCTGTGCAATAATAGAGAAAATAACGGATACAACGATAGCAAATGAAAAGTCTGCTTTTAACTCATTCGTAAATGCTGCCGTTTGCAACATAAAGCCAGGTCCAATAGAGGACGTGGCCATTAAGAAAGCTGCCCCTAACAGGACAGAGAAACTCGCTTTACCTGTAATTGGTTTCATAGGAACCTCCACATATAATAATTAATCTATACAACACTTATTTCTTGATACTCATACTTACATTAAATACCTATAGTTGCCATTGTATTAGTACTAATCAGTATGTATTTTAATAACTTTAATGTGTTAGCGATGTTGAAAATTCGCCACCGTTATACCAGCTTTTGATAGTCCTTCCCGAATATACTTTGTGAAAGCTATCGCTTCAGGATTATCTCCATGAACACATATGGAGTCAGCCACAATATCAATAGTCTTCCCCGTATTAGTAACAACCTTACCCTTTGTAACCATCATGAGAACTCGGTCTAAAGCCTCTTCTGGGTCTTTGATGAAAGCACCTACTTCTGTACGAGGAACCAATGTTCCCTCCTCTGTGTAGCCACGATCGGCAAACACCTCCTGTATAACAGGAATACCTCGTCGCTGTGCCTCTTGAGCAATATAGCTACCACTCAATACCATAGCCGCAATATTGGAATTTACTGCTTGTAAACCATCTAAAATCGCATCAGCTAGTACAGGCGTAACACAGGCTCTATTATAAAAGGCACCATGCAATTTCATATGCTGTAAAGTAATATCATGACTATCACAAAAAGCTTGTAGTGCACCTAGTTGGTATATCATATAAGCTTTTGCCTCAGCAGGACTTACTGCCATAGCTCGCCGACCAAATCCCATCAAATCTGGATAACCAGGATGCGCCCCTACGGCAACTCCTTTTTCCTTACATATGCGGACAGTCGCATCCATAATAAGAGGATCTCCAGCGTGCCAACCACAAGCAATATTAGCACTTGTTACGTGATTTAATACTTCACTATCCATACCTAATGTATAATTACCAAAACTTTCGCCTAAATCACTATTTAAATCTACATAATGAGACATATACTATTACCTCTCCATCTTCATCTATTTTATAAATTCTATAGAATATTGAATTTAATGATATGATTATACTAAATAAACCTATATCTTAGCAAGGATATTTATAAAATCTACAAAATTATTTTATAAATACAAAAACCACAAGATTTTAATCTTGTGGTTTTTATGTAAACTCAATTTTTTATCTCACTCTACTATATCCAGTCATAAGCTCATAAACCGTATTTTGTATATTGTCCGACTCTGTTATTTCAGAAACGGCACAAATAAAATCGGGATGCGCTTGCCAAACGGTATCAGCATTTGTAGTTTTAATGCCCCCAATAGCAACAATGGGAGCCTTACTAAACTGCTTTGCCCAATATACATAAGAAATTCCTACAGGATTAGCATTGGGTTTTGTCTGTGTAGAAAAAATAGGCCCTACCCCAATATTACCTATAGTAAATGTATCCAATATATCAATTACCTCCTACAAAGCTAACGATTTCTAATCTGTCAGCAGCCGTTAATTTAGTGGTTGTATATGCTTCCTTACTAAGAATCTCTCCATTAAGCTCAACTACAAAGTGTTTACCAGAATAGCCTAATTCATCAAGAATCAAATGAAGTTGCTCACCTACAACATACTTTGGCTCTCCATTAACAATCAAATCCATAATGACCTCCCATATGAAAAAGCTTATAAAATATCAATATATTCTTCTTGTAAAGCTTTATTCATACTGCGTACAGCACAAAACTTGCCACACATCGAACAGGTTTCACTATGGTCTTCCTCCGGTGCTCTACTTTCACGAATAGAACGAGCCCGTTCAGGATCAAGGGCACAAGCATATTGTGCCTCCCAATCGAGAACTTGACGTGCCTTAGCCATAGTGTCATCTATATCTCTTGCATTAGGAATACCACGAGCAATATCTGCAGCATGCGCCGCTATTTTGAAAGCCATAATTCCGTCTTTTACATCATCTGCATTTGGTAAGGCTAAATGTTCCGCTGGTGTAACGTAGCATAAGAAGGACGCACCATGCATACCCGCTACAGCGCCACCAATAGCAGCCGTAATATGGTCATAGCCTGGAGCAATATCTGTGACGAGCGGTCCCAATACATAGAATGGCGCTCCATCACATAAGGATTCTTGAACTTCCATATTCATTTGTATTTGATGTAAAGGTACATGTCCAGGTCCTTCAATCATAGCTTGTACACCATATTGTTTCGCTCGTTTTGCCAATTCACCAAGCCTTACAAGCTCTTCAATTTGACACACATCAGTGGCATCAGCCAAGCAACCCGGACGACAAGCATCACCTAAAGACAAAGTAACATCATATTCTTTGCAAATCTTTAAGATTTCATCAAAGTATTCGTAGAATGGATTTTCATGGCCTGTCATGCTCATCCACGCAAATACCAAACTACCTCCGCGGCTAACAATATTGAGCAACCGTTTATGATTCTTGATTTGATCTATTGTTTTCCTCGTAATACCACTGTGGATAGTAATAAAATCTACACCATCTTGAGCGTGTAATCGGATAGTGTCCAAGAAGTCTTGAGCCGTTAATTCACCCAAATCTTTTTGATGATGAATAACACTATCATAGATAGGCACCGTACCAATCATTACTGGTGATGTCTCGATTAATTTACGTCTAAAAATACGAGTATCACCATGAGTTGAAAGATCCATGATTGACTCTGATCCAAGTCGAATAGCTCGATTAACCTTTTCAATTTCGCTATCATAATCAGTAACGTCTTTTGATGTACCTAAATTAACATTGACTTTAGTTCTAAGACGCTTACCAATCCCCTCTGGCGAAATGCTAGTATGTTGCCTGTTACAAGGAATAACAACCTTGCCTGAGGCCACTAGGGAACGTAATACCTCTTCATCCATACGTTCTTTTTCCGCGACAACTTTCATTTCCTTCGTAACTACACCAGCCACAGCCGATTCCAATTGTGTCATAAACATTTTACATCCTCCTATATAAAAGACATATATAGTTAGGTATGCAAAAACGGGTATCGAACAAAATGATCGATACCCGTATTAAGTATTAGCGTGCTTCCTACGCGGGCATGATCCCGATCAGGTATAAAGGTCAGGTGCTCGCAGCCCTTTCTCAGCCTATATAATAGGCTCCCTTGCATACTCACTATATAATTATGCTATTAATATTACTACTTTATTCAGATTTGTCAAATGATTATTCCGACACTTTTACGTCTATTATTTATTTCTCAGCCTTATCTTGGTCTTTGCTATCATCGGAATCTGCTTTTTCAGAGATTACAATATGACCATCCTTAACATCGGCAAGCAAGTGTTTAGCATCGATGTGATCCAAGTAGAAATCAGTTACATTATCGCGGATTTCAGATTCGATAACACGACGTAATGGACGAGCGCCCATAGTTTTGTCATACCCTTGTTCCATCAACAATTCTTTAGCTGCATCTGTTACATCAAGAGTGATGTCTTTTTTAGCTAAAGTTTTATTCACTTGATCAAGCATCAAATCTACGATTTTTTTCAAATCTTCTTTGCTCAATTGATTGAACTCGATAACTGCGTTGAAACGGTTCAAGAACTCTGGGCGGAAGAATGGAGCGATACGTTCCATTACATCTACTTTATTTTCATCATCATTGTCATTGCCATAACCGAAACCTGCATTGGATGTAGCGATGATAACAGTATTTTTAAAGTTTACTGTGTTACCCTGACCATCTGTTAAGCGACCATCGTCCAATACTTGTAAAAGTAATGTAATAACTTGAGTGTCTGCTTTTTCGATTTCATCGAATAATACGATGGAATAAGGATTACGACGTACGCGTTCAGTCAATGTGTTAGAGTTATCTTCATAACCAACATAACCAGCTGTAGCGCCGATTAATTTAGATACGGCTGTGCGATCACTATATTCGGACATATCCAAGCGAATGATTGCATCTTTGTTACCGAACATATCTAGAGCTAATTGTTTAGCTAATTCTGTCTTACCAACACCTGTAGGACCTACGAATAAGAAGCTACCGATTGGACGGTTGCCTTCATCAAAGCCTGCGCGGTTACGACGAATTGCTTTAGATACAGCTTCTACGGCTTTATCTTGACCAATTACATGAGCTTCTAAACGAGATTTCATGTCTTTCAAGCGCTCGATATCGGATGCACCCATTTGAGATACAGGAATACCAGTCATTCTTTCAACGGCTTCTGCTACGTCGTTTACTTGAGCTACCACCTTTTGATTTTCTGTATGGTTATCAAGCTCTGCTTGTAACTTTTGAATACGCATTTTTTCATTAATCGCAGATTCATAGTCTTCTTTTTGAGCATATTCCTCTTGTTTTGCTTTAGCATCAGCAATATCTGCTTCCAAAGTTTTAATATCTGTTACAGGATGTTGAGACGCCAAATGAGCTGCTGTTACATCAATTAAATCAATAGCTTTATCTGGCAAGCTACGTTGTGGAATATACTGTACGGAATAATCTACAGCGGCTTTCAACACCGCATCTGGCAATTCAATGTTATGATGCGCTTCGTACAATGGACGAATGCCTTGTAAGATTTTGAAAGTATCTTCTGCAGATGGTGCATTGACCTTAACTTCATTGAAACGGCGAGCAAGAGCTGCATTTTTCATGATTGTGTTACGGTATTCATCTTGTGTTGTAGCACCGATAACTGTCATTTCACCACGGGACAAAGCAGGCTTCAAGATATCTGCCAAGCCTTTAGATCCTTGACCATCACCTGTGGACCCAGCACCCAAAATTTGGTGAATTTCATCGAAGAACAAGATAATATTGCCTGCGGCTTTTACCTCTTTAATAAGGTTTTGAATGTTTTCTTCGAAGGAACCACGGTATTGAGTACCAGCTTCCAATCCGGAAATATCGATGGAAATGATTTCTTTATTTTTAATAGCTGCTGGAACATCACCATTTACAATAGCTTGTGCCAAGCCTTCTACTACTGCAGTTTTACCAACACCAGCATCACCTACAAGTACTGGATTGTTTTTAGTACGACGCGCCAAGATTTCTGCTGTTTCTTGGATTTCTTTGTTACGACCAATTACAGGATCAAGTTTACCATCACGAGCTTGTTGAGTTAAGTTTGTCCCCAAACGAGCAAGGATTCCATCTTGTTTGATTTTACCTTGTTGCGCAGCTTGAGCAGCTTGCATTTCTTCATTAGATGGTAAGCGACCAGTTTGACGATAAAACGCAAATTCTTCTGGAGTTACTTCGCGACCATTAATCTTATAACTACGTCGTTCTGTGGAATAACCACCCATATTACCCATCAATTGATTAAACAAATCATTCATGCTAGAAAATTCATTACCAAAGTTGTTAAAGTTGTTGTTCATATATTTTACCCCCTCATACATCATAGAGTTTAACTATTTGACTAATACTATTTTTACTGGGTTTATTTACCCTACGACATTATAATAACCCTTAAAAGTCAAAAAGTCAATAGGTCAAAAGATAAATTTTAAAAATATTTTGACTTTTTTATTTGAACAACAAAAAAGGTTCCGTATTTCAGTTGCGGCTTATCGGCCATCAACTTCCTACGGAACCTTTTCCTTTACGACATCGGATAACACTACAAGAATGTTATAACGAAATCATCATTTTAATTACTATATTTAGTTATTAACCTTTAGTTGCTAGTAAACTATTAACCATAGCTTTCAACGATTCGATTTCAGCTTGTTGTTTATCCAATACTTCCTTCTGTCTACTATTCTCTTGTTTCAAAGAGGTCATTTCATCTTGCATCACATAAATGGAGCTGATTGGACCGCCTTTGTAGCGTTCTGGTACAGCTTGTTTAGCATCGCTGTTACCAAACTTGTGAGTATAGCCAGCATTGATCATATTATGACGTCCACCTACGGAAACACCCACGTTGAACATTGTATCTTCATTAGTATAATGAGCAAGACCTAATGCTGCTGCACTCTTACCACGGTAGTTACCATATCCAGCCATAACTTGAGTTGGTTCTAATGGATCATATTGAATTGGTTTCAACGCTGACATAGCCGCCGCATGAGCGCCTACTCGTTGTGTTTCGGATTCAACATTAGCAATTGCATTAGCAAGCTGAGCATTAGATTTTTTCAATTGACCAAGGTTAACCGCATCTGTATCTGCTGTACCAGCTGCGACACCCTTGATTTGATTGTTGCCATTATTCAAGCCTTCAGTAGTTAAAGACACTGTACCAACATTTGGATTTTGCGGATTAGCAGGTGTGATAGTCACGCCGGAACCATTTACAACAGAAGTATTTCCTGCTGCATCTTTGCTCTTAATAATGTCACCTTTCATAACAGTAGATGCACCATTATCGTCCTTCACTTCCACACTAGACAAACCATTCAAATCTTTAGCTAATTGTACTTGTAACTTACCGTCTTTTGCATTAACACCGATATTGTTATCGGACAATTTTGCTGCATCAGCACCACCAACGATTTCAAGTCTTTCATTCAAGATCTTATCGATAACTGTATTCCCATTATCACCAGCGAAATGCAAGCCGTCGTTCATTGTTGCTACGGTTTCTTTTACAGGATTGCCTGCTGCGTCTTTCGTTTCATAAACGATACGATCTTTACCAGCACCAGTACCTGTCAATCCGTCAGCACCTTTAGCCGCTGTAATAGATGCATTTGCACCATCTTTACCGCGTACACCCATAGTGCCGTCAGCACCATTCAATACAACGCCCGGTTTATCATTTGCTACATCGCCTACGGATACACTTTCAAGGCCTGTCATATTTTTATTCAAGGAATATGTGAAAGTAGTACCTGTTTGATCAATAGTGAGGTTATCACCGGCACGGAATTCTACTTCCGTTTTATCGCCAACCTTAGTCGCTGCATTATTGCCTGTCGCTTGGCCGGTACCTGTCGCACTGCTCTTCGCCATCCAGCCGAAGTCCGCTACTTTGTCTTCTACGGCCATTACACGAGTATCTACCGCTTGGATTTGGTCTTCTGTCGCTGCTTGACCGCTCACAGGAGCCTGTCCACGAGTCCAAGTCTTATTGGATAAACCGTTTACAGTCCCTTTGTTATCCTTGTTAACAGTTACATTACCCGCTTTAAGATCTTTGCCTTCTACAGTACCTTCGGATGTAATATTGCCTTTAGTCTTGATGCTGCCATCAGCTCCGTCAAGAACGATATTACCATTACCCAAGTCAACTTTATCAGCCAATTTGATATCGTAATTCGTATGACCATCGGCAGGATCTACAGTTTTTTCTAGCACCAAATTCGGAGTTTCTGTATCTTTCTTATTAACAGATACTGTCGTTTTAGATGCTGCAGCTGCTTTCTTCACATCACCGATGTTCGCCGCATTAGTATCAACATCACCACCGCTCGCTACATTGGAGATGACTTTACCACCATTGTTTAAACCTTTATCGGTAAGAGATATTTCATTCGTACCTGGATTAATAGTCATGCCTTTAGGACCGTATTGAGTTGTATTCGTACCGTCTGTCACAGTCGTGCCTGCACCACTGATTGTAGATACTGCATTACCGTTTTTGAATTGAGCGCTAGTCAAGTCATTTAATTCTTTAGACAATTGTACGTGCAACTTACCGTCTTTCGCATTAACGCCGATATTGTTATCGGACAATTTTGCTGCGTCAGCACCACCAACAATTTCGAGTTTTTCATTTAATGTCTTATCGATAACTGTATTTCCATTATCGCCAGCGAAATGTAAACCATCGTTCATTGTTGCTACGGTTTCTTTAACAGGATTACCGTTAGCATCTTTCGTTTCATAAACGATACGATCTTTACCAGCACCAGTACCTGTCAATCCGTCAGCACCTTTAGCCGCTGTAATAGATGCATTTGCACCATCTTTACCGCGTACACCCATAGTGCCGTCAGCACCATTCAATACAACGCCCGGTTTATCATTTGCTACATCGCCTACGGATACACTTTCAAGGCCTGTCATATTTTTATTCAAGGAATATGTGAAAGTAGTACCTGTTTGATCAATAGTGAGGTTATCACCGGCACGGAATTCTACTTCCGTTTTATCGCCAACCTTAGTCGCTGCATTATTGCCTGTCGCTTGGCCGGTACCTGTCGCACTGCTCTTCGCCATCCAGCCGAAGTCCGCTACTTTGTCTTCTACGGCCATTACACGAGTATCTACCGCTTGGATTTGGTCTTCTGTCGCTGCTTGACCGCTCACAGGAGCCTGTCCACGAGTCCAAGTCTTATTCGATAAACCGTTCACAGTACCTTTGTTGTCCTTGTTAACAGTTACATCACCCGCTTTGAGGTCTTTACCTTCTACAGTGCCTTCGGATGTAATATTACCTTTAGTCTTAACAGTACCATCTGCACCATCAAGTACAACCTTATCATTTCCTAAGTTAACTTTATTTGCCAACTTGATATCGTAATTTGTATGACCATCAGTAGGATCTACGGTTGCTTCTAGTACCAAATTCGGAGTTTCTGTATCTTTCTTATTAACAGATACTGTCGTTTTGGATGCTGCAGTCGCTTTCTTCACATCACCAATGTTCGCCGCATTAGTATCAACATCACCGCCGCTCGCTACATTGGAGATGACTTTGCCACCATTGTTTAAGCCTTTATCGGTAAGAGATATTTCATTCGCACCTGGATTAATGGTCATACCTTTAGGACCATATTGTGTTGTGTTCGTACCGTCTGTCACAGTTGTGCCTGCACCACTGATTGTGGACACTGCATTACCATTTTTGAATTGAGCGCTAGTCAAGTCATTTAATTCTTTAGACAATTGCACGTGCAACTTACCGTTTTTCGCATTAACACCGATATTGTTATCGGACAATTTCGTTGCATCAGCACCACCAACAACTTCTAGCTTTTGATTCAATGTCTTATTAATAACTTCAGGATTATTATCGCCACCGAATTGCAAACCGTCTTTTAATGTTGCTACCTGTTCTTCAGTACCAGCTGCATTAGTATAAACAATGCGATCCGCTTGGTCTGTTTCACCTACATGAGCATCACCTTTTCCAGTCTTAATAGTTGCCTTTGCACCATCCGGATTTGTAAGACCTAAACTAGTCATATCAGAGATCTCTTTATTTAAGGAGAATGTAATATCTCTACCAGTTTGGTTTACATTTAGGTTATTACCTGCTTTAAAAGTCACTGTATCAGACCCTGTTACAGTACTTGTGGAGTCACCAGAATGAGTTCCGCCATCAGCAGCAGTAGCGACATTCCATGTTGCCAAGGTCTTAACCTTCTGTTCGCCTTCCGGTGTAAGATTATCTAGCTTATTCGTTGCGGCGTTATTGATTTTAGCCTTTGTATCATCATTGATATCAACAGTTACAACCCCATCTGCAGCAGTTGTAGCAGTCGTCATAGTACCGTTTTTAAAGTTCAAACCTTTCTTTAATGTAACGGTCTTATCTGCACCATCATTATCCTTATAAGTCAGGATAGTAGATTCTGCTACCTTAGTTGGATCGATACCAATTTTGTAAGTTGCTGTATCTTTGTCCGCACTAAGCTCCGGTGTCACAGTAATCGGGCCATTAGGATCCGCTGCTGCCATTGTAACTGCTTTAACAGCCTCTTGTTTAACTGCTTTTTCTGTCACGGTTACTGTTACATCATCACCAGCTGCAGAAGTCGTTACAAGGCCTGCACCTTTTACATTAAACTTAACATCACCTGTACTTAAGGATTTTTCTGTTGTATTACCTGTATCGCCACCTAAGGAAATCTTACGAGCCAAGGCTGCCGTATTAGTTGCAATGTTCTGCGTATTGATTGCAATATTACCTTTATTTGTGGCAATTTCTGTAGCATTTTTCGTGATATTGTCCGCATTCTTTGCAATATTATCCTTGTTCTTATCGATATTAGCCTTATTCGTAGCAATATCATCTTTATTTGTTGCTACTTGTGTATCAACGGCTTTCAATTGATCTTCCGTTGCCGCACGACCGCTAACAGGAGTTGTAGTACCAGGTGTCCAGGACGTATTTGTAAGCCCTTCCACTGCAGGTGCTGTCACTTTCGAACCAGCTGTTACACTGTTAAACGTCACGTCATCTTTTGTTGCAACGGTGAAAGTTTTGCCATTTTGCGTAATAGCGATATTGGAGCCATCATTAAATGTAACGGTATCGCCACCTGTTACTGTTTCAGCATTACTATTATTAGCCTTTACCTTCCATGCAGATAAGCTCTTAACCTTTTGTTCACCATCTGTTGTAAGATTATCTAACTTATTTGTTGCAGCGTTATTGATTTTAGCCTTTGTATCATCATTGATATCAACCGTTACTACTCCATCTGCAGCAGTAGTAGCAGTCGTCATAGTACCGTTTTTAAAGTTCAAACCTTTCTTTAATGTAACGGTCTTATCTGCACCATCATTATCCTTATAAGTCAAGTTAGTAGTCTCTGCTACTTTAGTTGGATCGATACCAATTTTGTAAGTTGCTGTATCTTTGTCCGCGCTAAGCTCAGGTGTCACTGTAATCGAACCATTAGGATCCGCTGCTGCCATTGTAACCGCTTTAACAGCTTCTTGTTTAACTGCTTTTTCTGTCACGGTTACTGTTACATCATCGCCAGCTGCAGAAGTCGTTACAAGGCCTGCACCTTTTACATTAAACTTCACATCACCTGTACTTAAGGATTTTTCTGTTGTGCTACCAGTATTACCACCTAAAGAGATTTTACGAGCCAAGGCTGCCGTATTAGTTGCAATATTACCTTTATTTGTGGCAATTTCTGTAGCATTCTTCGTGATATTGTCCGCATTCTTTGCAATATTATCCTTGTTCTTATCGATATTATCCTTATTCTTAGCAATAGCATCTTTATTTGTTGCTACTTGTGTATCAACGGCTTTCAATTGATCTTCTGTTGCCGCACGACCACTAACAGGAGTTGTAGTACCAGGTGTCCAGGACGTATTAGTAAGCCCTTCTACCGCAGGTGTTGTTACTTTCGTCGTAGCCGTTACAGTATTAAAGTTCACATCATTTTTAGTCGCCACAGTAAATGTCTTACCATTTTGAGTAATAGCGATATTGGAGCCATCATTAAATGCAACTGTATCTCCACCTGTTACTGTTTCAGCATTACTATTATTAGCCTTTACCTTCCATGCAGATAAGCTCTTAACCTTTTGTTCACCATCTGATGTAAGATTATCTAGCTTATTTGTTGCCGCATTATTGATTTTAGCCTTTGTATCATCATTGATATCAACAGTTACTACCCCATCTGCAGCAGTAGTAGCAGTCGTCATAGTACCGTTCTTAAAGTTCAAACCTTTTTTTAATGTAACGGTCTTATCTGCACCATCATTATCCTTATAAGTCAACTTAGTAATCTCAGCTACCTTAGTTGGATCGATACCAACTTTGTAAGTTGCTGTATCTTTGTCCGCACTAAGCTCCGGTGTCACAGTAATCGGACCATTAGGATCTGCTGCTGCCATTGTAACCGCTTTAACAGCTTCTTGTTTAACTGCTTTTTCAGACACAGTTACGGTTACATCTTTACCAGATGCAGTGGTTTTAGCAAGACCAGCACCTTTAATATTTAAAGTACTATTAGCAAGATTAACATCACCTGTGCCGGTATCTCCAGCTACTTTCAAATTCACACTCTTTAACTGTGCCACATTTACAGCATCTGTATCAGCTGTGCCAGCAGCCACACCTGTGATTTGACGTGTATTCGTCTCATTACCTACAGCAAAGGCACCTAAAGTAGATGTCAATGCTTTACCGGATAAAGAGCCATATTTATCGGTTCTAGAATCATTTACATTATAGCCTGCTACACCGCTAGCTGTGCTTGCTTTAGACTGTGAACCTACAGCTACACCATTCGCTACAGTAACAGTTGCACCAGTACCTAAAGCAGTTCCTTTAGTAGCAGCAGTTGTTGTAGAAGCATCCGGACCTATAGCCATAGAATCAGTTGCTTCTGCACCTTTATTAGATTTATTTCCAGCCAAATCAGATTTAATAGAAATATATTTAGATAAAGTCTTCTCAGCTATTGCATATAACTGAGAGCCATTCACCGCATCTGTAGAAGTTGCGCTGACAATACCAGGAGCTACATTTTTAAGCTGACGTTCATAACCAGGAGCACCAAAGGATACAACGTCACCAGGCAACACATTTTCACCACCGGCCCAGTTAACCGTATCACCATTGCTCAAAGTATAACTTGTTTGTGCCACACCCGCTGCATCAGTATTAGCACCACCACCGATTGCAATGGAGTTATCCCGATTAGCTTTTGCACCGGCACCAATAGCGATAGCGTTAACCACATTACCAGCCTTACCATCTAGGCGAGTAGCGGAATCCGCCCCCATGCCGAGAGAAAGACCCAAGTCACCAGCTTTAGTTTTCATCCCAATGGCAGTCCCTGCATGACTAGCTGTAGCAGTGATATATTGAGGCAATTGGATATTCGCCAAATCAATAGATGCCTGTCTCAATGTCCCCGTTTTAGCTTGTCCAGTGTTAATATCTGTATAAGTTACAGTTCTAGCGAATGCAACCTCTACGTCATCACCACCGACTACAATAGAGGAATCCCCACTAGCTACAGTATTACCGCCGATAGCAATAGATTGAGAACCCGTTGCTTTAGCACCACTATCATCAGAAGCTCCACCAATAGCAATTGCCTGATCTTCTGTTGCTCGAGAATGTCCACCGATAGAAACACTATTATTACCACTAGCAATAATCCCAGAGCCAATACCAATTGCCCTATACCCATCAACTGAAGAAGTTCTAAATTGACTGCTTGTCCCTATAACTATACTAGACATATTACTTGTAGTTGCATACTGACCGATTTTAATAGAGCCTTTGTCTGTTAGCTCCGACGGTAAAGTTGCCCCCATAACATGAGCTGCACCACCAGTTACCGCCAACACAGCAAAAACACTAGTCAATACAGCTTTTTTAGCACTATAGTTATTAGCTATCTCAGACACAACTACATAACACTCTTTGCTTTTGCTCCAAATCACCTTGAAAATCTTATTCATGAAACACTCCTATTACAAGAACTATAACCTAAATATCTATTTATAAAACCTCATACTTACATATGAAAGCTTATAATTAACCATAATATTTATAATTATATAAAATCATCAATATAACAATCAAGATAAATTCATTTTTCATTCATGCTTTATTATCATACAAAAATCCAGTTTTTATAGTATTATTTTAATTCCTTTTTAGACTTATACCATCTTATAAGTACATTTTTTTACTCATTCATATATTTATTTATGAAAAATTATTCATTTTTAACATGAATTAATCTTTTTATAGTTATTTTATGTGTAACTATGCTAAAAACGCAAACAAAAGCGGATAGCTCATTACGAGCTATCCGCTTATTTCTTTGGTGATCCAGGAGAGATTCGAACCCCCGACCCACGGCTTAGAAGAATTAAATATAAATTTATATATACTATAAGTGTTATTTTTTGTATATAAACGACAAATAAGCATTACATTAAGTAAATATATTCTATGAAGTATATGTAGAATATATTTTGTTTCAAAAAATACTACTAAACTTTATCCTAAAAAAAACCTCTTTTTATACATTCCCTTACACGTATTTTATCCATTCCACTTCTCTCAAAAATAGAAAAATACACTAAAATCATTAAATGAGGAAAAATGTCCGTTCCATTCTTCCATTCAAACTTTTTATGTGCAGCACTATTTCTCATAGATACAAAAGATTTAATTTGTTTTAAAAATACATTCTCCTCAAAAAACTCTAATTCTCTATAACCATATTGAGTAACGTATTCTAAATCATCTTTGTATTTATAGTATAAGTATTCTATTTTTTCTTTGAACGAAGGTTGATACGAAGTTAACATCTGCCGAATTACTTTTAATGCTTTTTCTTTAACCTTAGGATGAATGGTAAAGCGTCCAATAAATTTGACTAAAGCATCTACCAGTTCTTTAGACTGTAATATTAATTCGTCATTTCTTTCGGGTTTTTGCTTCAAATATTCCCACTCCATGGATGCACTGAGGTCAATAATTTGAGAATATTTTATAAACTTTTTATCATCATTTGTTTCTGGTAAAAAAAACAGATATGGGGAGTTCTTATTATCATTCAACACTGCAAATAAATTAGGTATATTATTATCTATATCATCTATTTGTATGACATTATGATACTGTAACTTTTTAGCCTCTATCTTTAAACTACCTTTATTTATACAAACAGCTAAATTGCGTTGAGACAATTCATCTTCAATTTCTTCTATATTACTTATCAGTTCAACTTCAAATGAGCTAACTGACCTTCCTGTAAGGAAGGATAAAAATACTGTCATATATTCATAATATTTATATATATCACTAAAACTTTTACGCTCATTAAACTTAAATTTTATTTGCGAAGTTATATTTTTCTTTAAATCTGGAACATCATAATAAGTAATTGTTTTTTGTATAGCTATATCTTTTATTAAGATAAATTCTTCAGTGTTTACTTTTATACACCACTCCTTTTTATATTCCTTTGGGTTAATAAAAGTAATTCCCCCTTCATCGTTATTGATTGCTCTTCCTGGAGGATTAATTAAATCAATATCTTCACCATAAAAGTTTATTTCATCAAATTTTAAGTCTTCATGTGCATCAAATTTTTCATCACGTATCATAAGACGATAAGAAACAGTAGCAGATCCAAACTCTCCTGGCATACACAAACTATAAGAAACTTCTCCACAAAGCTCTATATAAATACTTTCACCCTCGTTAGAAGTACCTACAAACCAGTCCACTGTTTCAGTTTTATTTAAATTATTAACCCAATCAGTTAGCGCCAATACTCCATCACTGTTTCTTGGTGTAAAACTTACCTCAAATCCTAGTACCGAAAAGTAAAATTCTTCGGGTATAGATGTTATTTTACCAATTCCTGAAAAACGATTTTCCATTTTATCCCCTTATAGCATTGTGCATCATATATTCCTTCTCAAAAAACTTTCTTTTAAAATTTTTAACACCTTAGAGTTACTATCTATAATTTTAATCACCCCAGGTTTCAAAACATTTGGAATTGATAAGTTCTTCTTACCCGATACATCTGCAAAGTAATATTCGGAAATAATTTAAATAATATATTCATCCCTAATATGAACTGCTGCTTCATCACACAACCTCAGATTTAATGTATTATTTTCAAATATATACATCATAAAAAGAATCGCCTTTCCATAAGTTGATAAACTTAATATAGTACGTTTCCCCTCATAATATATTCTATAAACATGCTCTATTTCTTTATAAATATACTTTAAAATTAATTCAAGTCCTATATTAAAGATACTATAAAAATTAGTCTAGAATATATCCGTAATCTTCTCTAGTATAAAAAAGTATATTTTTTGATGTATCTCATCCAGTATAAATAATAAACTACCAGAACTAACACAGATTATATACATAATCCAGATAGGTATAGGTAACTTAAATAATCTTCCAACATGATATTAAAGTTCCTTCGGCCTCCTATTGTCTATTATTATTACGCAGCTATTTTCACTATTAGCTAATTATGTTTGCATAAATTTTTATACTTAAATCATCAACAATATGATTTCTATTCTCTGATTTTAATTATACAAAATCTCTTATTACTGATAAAGTAGTAACTATCTACCAATTAGATATAGTAATTATCCCCTTAATTTATAAAACACTTTATACACCTAATAAAAATCTAAAATACTCCAAATAACTCTATATTTAAGCCATATATTAAAAAGCCAAACAATTCTTATTGAATTATCTGACTTTTATTATGATTACTTTATTAATATTCTAAGCTTATCGCACAAAGAATTTACTTTTTCTATCATCTCAGCTATATTATTTTGCACCTTTATTGTAGGAATGGGTATAAGTAAATTAACCATCGTCTCTACGCTAACTCTAGGCATTTTTACACCATATGTAACTGAATTAATAAAAAAATCAACATATGGAGACTTTAACACGGAAAGAATATAATTTGTATTACATCCTCCCAAAATATTAAAGGGAACTAACTCTGGAGTGCATACTCCATCATCAGGAGCAATCAAAATTTTTTTTAGATACGGTCGAAGTTTACTATATAACAGTTGATCTTTATAGAATACCAGCTTATCCCCAGATACTTTTTTGTCCTTTGCATTGATGCGCTCAAGTATATTGCCTGTATTTTTTTCAATATCTTCTAGATCTAATACCCAAGTTGATTCCTTTAAGTCAATAGCTTTAACCTTAGGTTTGGTTTGATTATATGTAGAAATATTACCTAAACGCTCCCAACACCAACTATCTGGAATATCAAATGGAACCTCATCTTCTTGAATCGGTGGTAATGCTTTTTGTTTCTTTATTTGCCCTGCTTCTATTAAACCTTCTCTTTCTAGTAAAATCTTTTCAATAAGAGACTTAGCAGATTCGGCCTCATCTTTTTGTCTAAAAAGTTTTCCTTGTATAGCTTCTTGCAAAATTGACTTTTGCAAGTCCTCAGGAAACCTTTTATTTAATTCATTAAGTCTTAACCATAATTTTTCATATCTATCAGTTATAGGTAGTATCTTAGTGATTTTTTCTACGATGCGTTTTTGCTCTCCTATTGGTGGCAAAGGAATATATAAATTAGATATACTCTTGCTATTTAATGTTTTACCTTTTATAGCATTTTTATAATTCCCCCACTGCACTATGGTCGGCAAGAAATAAAACAAGTAATCACGAAAAGAATTACTTGAATCTACATATGGCAATATAGATATAATAGCCTCATTATGTACAGCATCTGTATCTAGTATCGAAGTTCTACCAACGGTAAGCTTAAAGCTCATAAGAAGGGTTCCCGCTCTCGAAATTCTAGTAAACTTTTCATTTATCGCTTTTGTTGAGACCAATTCTTTTGACATTTTAATAAAACCATAATCAGACATATCTGAGATAGATATCCAAGGTATATCTCGTCCCCACCATTCCGGTTCAGCTCTAGGCGGTGTTTTTCCCATAAAATAATTAATTACATTGCCTAATTTAACCCATTTCCATGCCGTAGGTATCTCAAAAGGTATTTCATCTTCCGCAATTTCAGAAAGTTCCTTTTGCTTTTTTAGCTTCCCTGCTTTTATTAATTCTTGTTTTTCTTCTTGAATTAACTGATAAAGTTCTTCGCCTGTACCTTCTTCAAGTCTTTGTTCTACTAGTTTTCCTTCCATGGCCAATTGAAGTATGCTATTTCTTAATTGTTGAGGTGTCATTCTAACGTCCTCCCTAACAGAGCTGTTATTTCTTCTAACACTCTATCAATTTCTGCATTCAAGCTAGCACGTTCTTCTTGATATCTTTGAATTAAATCCTGAGGTGCAAGTATTACTTCTTCTTCATGCGGAAATCCACATAAGTCTATATTGTAATTATACTTACTTTCTAAATCTTCTTTTCTATATTTCTTAGCTTTATCAAAACCTTCTTCTTCAATTTCAGTACGATCAGTCCACCAATCTACAACTGGTTTAAAATGCTCCAATTTCATAGGTTTTGTCTTGGAAAAGTGTTTATACCCTTCAGGCATATCTAACCTATACACCCAAGTTTCTTCAGTTTTTCCTGTATTATCAAAGAATAGAATATTTGTAGTAATCGATGTATAAGGGCTAAATACACTGGATGGCAATCTAATAATCGTATGCAGATTAAACTCGTTTAATAACTTTTTCTTTATATTAACTTTCGCATTGTCCGTACCAAATAAAAATCCATCAGGCAAAACTACTGCAGCTCGACCTTGCACTTTTAAACGGTACATAATAACAGCCATAAATAAATCAGCGGTCTCTGAGCTAGCTAAATCAGCCGGGAAATGGCTTTTTACATCATTTTTTTCTGATCCACCATAAGGTGGATTCATCATAATAACATCAAATTTATCCTTATCCGTATAATCTAGTACATCCTTTGATAAGGAATTATCATGAAATATACGCGGAGTATCTACATCATGAAGCAATAAATTAGTAATAGCTAACATATATGGGAATTGCTTTTTTTCTATCCCATAAATAGATGACGAGTATGCTTCTTCATCTGCTACGGTTTCTACTTTTTTATGTAATTCATTGAGCCAACTTATAAGAAATCCACCAGTGCCACAAGCGAAATCAGCCATAACTTCACCCACTTGTGGATTAATCATGGCTGCCATAAAATCTGTTACGGCACGCGGTGTATAAAATTCACCACTAGAACCAGCACTCTGCAATTCTTTTAGAATTGTTTCATAAATATCACCAAACGCATGACTTTCATCATAATCACTAAAATCAATATCATCAATTACATTAATAACTTGTCTTAGTAAAACACCATCTTTCATATAGTTATTAGCATCAGCAAATGTTGTTTGCACAATAGATTTTTTTATTGGTGTATTAACATCTACAGGTAGTCTTTTTAGAGTTGGAAATAATGTATTATCAACAAAGTTTAATAAAGCATCCCCTGTCAGTGCTCTACCAGATTTATCGTCATGTGCCCAATTCATCCACCGACATTCTTCTGGAATTATAGATAAGTAATTATCCTCATTTATTTCCCACTCTAACTCTTTAGCATCATACACTTTCAAAAAAAGCAGCCATACAATTTGCTCAATACGCTGCGCATCTCCATTGATACCTGCATCATTACGCATAATATCTCGTAAGCGTTTTACAAAACCAGATAAGTTACTCATATTCATATAGCTCCATTATTATAAATTGCATCTTGCAAGTCAGCTACTGCATTTATATATCCTTCTTTTCCGCCAAAATAACTAACTATTTTTGTAGGTTTCCCTAATTTCATAAATGGATCAAGACGTAAAACACCCATATTTACTATTTCGGTAATACCTTGATTTTTATATTTATCTAAAAGTACTTCTAGTACTTCTCTAGCAATACCATTGTACTTATTAAAGAAATCTTGCTTTTTCACACCATCTGCTCTTTCTTTTCTAGTCAATGGTTTTTGATTAAAGGCTATATAACAAATAAAATCAAAGTCATCAACGTCTTCCATATTCTGTTCTTTTTTAATTGCTTCTATATCAATTCCATGCTGTAATAGCAATTTTTTTATTTTATCTTTCTTGGGATCATTACGCCACTCTTCAATAAAAAGATCTAATGTAGCATATTGGCCTAAAACATTTTCTTTTGTATAATCTACAACGCTTTCTATTTGTAAAAGTTTACCAGTAGGATCATATATAGAAACTGTTTTATGAGTTATCTCAACACTACAACCATTTTTATCTACTATTGGTTTTATTTTTACATCAATTGGATCAACCGTACGATCTTTACCTGTAGAGTCTTTATCATCGCCTACTGGATTAGGTGTATAGCCATCAACAATTTCAATAGGTCCATCCCAATCTGGATCTGCAAAAAATCTTGTCACATTCCTAAAATCCATCACAACAAAATGTGTTTTACCATCTTGCTCTCTTAGCCTTGTCCCACGACCAATAATTTGTTTAAATTCTGTCATTGATCCAATCATTCCATCTAGAACAATTAGCTTAGTCAGCTTACAATCAGCACCTGTAGAAAGTAGCTTAGATGTAGTAGCTATTACTGGATAAGGCGAAGATACGGAAATAAAATAATCAAGTTTACTTTTTCCATAGTCATCACTGCCAGTAATCCGAACACAATAATCGGGGTTATCTTTCACCATATCAGCATTATAATTTACTAAAGCGATTCGCATCCTTTCTGCGGCTTCTTCAGTAGGACAAAAAACTATGGTCTTTGCCATTCTATCGGTAGATTTTAAATATTTAGTAATTTCAGCTGCAACTTGTTCTGTTCTATCTTCAAGAATAATATTGTAATCATAATCTGAATTATTATAAATTCTATCCTCAATTTCATTACCATATTTGTCTCTTTGTCCTTTAATTGGTCTCCAGCCATCACCAATATCTGTTGTAATGTTAATGACTTTAAAGGGCGCTAAAAATCCATCTTCTATACCTTCTTGTAAGGAATATGTATAGATAGGCTCACCAAAATAATGACAATTAGAAGTATATTTAGTTTCTTTTGGTGTTGCAGTCATACCAATTTGTGTAGCTGAAGAGAAATATTCTAATATTCTTCTCCATCTAGATTCATCCTTTGCTGAACCTCTATGACATTCATCAACTATTATTAAGTCGAAAAAGTCTGGTTTAAACAATTCAGAAAAATGTTCTTTATCATCATCGCCAACTAATTGTTGATATAGAGAAAAATACACTTGATAGGATGTGATTGTATTAGGATCATCTTTTGCTACATTAATCTTATGAGTTAACTTTTCTAATGGCGCAAAGTCTTGTTGAATAGATTGATCAACTAAAATATTTCTATCTGCCAAGTATAGAACTTTACGCTTCATTCCACTTTGAAGCAATCTATAAACGATTTGGAATGCTGTATATGTTTTTCCTGTTCCAGTTGCCATCACAAGAAGAAGTCTATCTTTGCCTTGAGCAATTTCTTCTACAGCTCTATTAATAGCAACCCTTTGATAATATCTAGGTGGATATGTATTTTGACTTGAATAATAAGGTTGATCAATGATTTTTCTAACATCATCACTCAAACCTTTACCATCATTTGAATCGGCTGTGAATCTTATTAATAACTCCTCTTCAGAAGGAAATTCCTCCAAAGAAAGTTCTCGTTCTTTCCCTGTTAAATAATCATGTTCATAAAACCCGTCTCCATTTGAGCTATATGCAAATGGTACATCTAACATTTCAGCATATTGCATAGCCTGCTGAAGTCCATGGGATACACTGTATTTATTGGATTTAGCTTCTATTATAGCTATAGGCTTTTGTGGATTTATATAAAGTATATAATCTGCTTTTTTAGCTTCAGATCTAGATACTCTATTCCCACGAAGATTAATCATTCCATCCGTAATCCGTGTTTCCATAGAAATTTTATTTCTATCCCATTTAGATTCTACGGCTGGATTAATATATTGAAACTTTATATCTTCCTCAGTCATTTCATTTTTAGGTCTCATTGTACTCATATTCAATCCCCTGACATATACTTTTTAAGACTAACCCCTATAAAATCCCCCAATAAATGTATTCTCAAAATATATCTTTTAAATCTCAGTTATCTATATTAAATAAAACTTTATTGAAATAATCTTTACCTCATATATAATCTTTTTTAATACGCCTTAAACGTCTCATTAACAAGTTTCTTCGCTCTTGATTACTCATAGCCATCCAAACCTGTAAGTGAGGCATTGCACCACTAGTAAATGTATAGTTTAAACGAATATGCTCATTAGCAGTTGGTATTGGTAATGTTGCCAAATATTGCGGTTCTGTTAATGGCATTTGCCCGACTGGTGGTTTAATACCCAGCTCATTCCAAACCAATAAATTAGCTAAATATTGAGATTTTTTTGAACGAATCCCTTGATATTTATCCATAAAAGGTAACCCTAACCAACTTGACATTTTATATAAAAAATAGGCTACATTCAATTCATCAGTTAAGAAAAGACAGTCATATAATCGTTGATTATCTGCGTTATTTGAAAACTTAAAACATAAAAACTGATTTAAAGCAGTCTCATCTTTTGGAATCTCCATATTCCACACAGTCAATCCAAAGATATAATCTAATTGTCCTTCTAAAGTTTCTGAATCAGAAATTTTAAATGAATAGTTTATTTTCCCTATAGGGGCAAAATAAACGTAATCATGCTCCGAAACAGGCTCATTAACAAGACCAATTAAATAATCTACACTAACATTAAAGTAGTTAGCAATAGATACTAACACTTCAAAAGAAGGTAATGTAAGCCCTTTAGTATATTTAGTTATTGCAACAGCAGAAACTCCAATTTCTTTGGCTAAATCTTTCTTTTGAAGTTGAAACTCATCCAAAAGAATTTCTAATCTAGATGAAAAAATATCTTTAATGGATGAACCCGGTTTTTTTAGGTCCATTAATACATCTATAACTCCCATTTGTTCCCTACTTTCTTTATTTCATATTGATTTTTGGGTTCAATACGCTACACAATAATTAACCAATAACTAATTAAATATCTCCTATAAGTTAACCATTTGGTATATGTAAATTTCTTATTACTTTATTATATTAAAATTCCATATATTTTACAATGTAAGGAGCCAGTTATGAAACTCTACACTGTACGCGAAGCTACTAAGGAATATTTTGCAAAAATGTAAGTATGAGTCATATTTACAATCTAATTAAAAACTTAAATTGCAATAAGTAATAAATAAATCTACACATAATAAGATAAGGATGCATCAAGACTTTTAAAAATCAATGATATAAAAAAATCCATTGACCCTCTACAAGAAAAGTCCTATGCATTTTCTAAGTCAGACTTAATGATTGAAGTATATAAACAAGGTATAATGCTTGGCGTAACTTTATCAGAATTTGAAAATATATTTGAACACCACTTACAAAGTACTTTAATACAAGTTGGTTTTCGTCAACTAAATAATGAGATATATTTTACAACTCCCAAAAACTTGGCTCGTGCCAAATATATAGATTCGCTCCTTTTAAGTCCCCAGATTGAAAATTATAGTACTTTAGATCGGAATGATGCTAACTCAAAAATTGATATACTTTCCAGTAATCTCAAACTAACGCAAGGTTGGGAGCTTTTAAAAGGGCAAAAGAAGCTATTAATTTAATGTTATCATCTTCTAACAAATATATTGCAGTAGAAGGTATAGCAGGTTCCGGTAAAACAACTATGCTTGAACAAGCTAAATTACTATACGAGGCTCAAGGAGTTAATGTAATAGGTATGGCATTTACAGGAAAAGCAGCAGAGGCCATAGAGTCAGAAGCTGCAATTTCCTCTCAAACTATTCATAAATATCTAAATCACCTTTCACCCACTACGCCTCATAACTCCTGGGATTTTTCATCTGTAAAGAAAGCAGAAACACCAGAAGTCTGGGTAGTAGATGAAAGCTCCATGTTAACAGATCACTTACTAAGTAATATTCTAGATGCCTCTGAAAAAAGGAATGCTAAAGTAGTATTTCTTGGTGACCCAAACCAATTACTTCCAATTGGTACAGGTAATGCATTTGCTAGAATAACTAAAAAAGATAATGAACAAGTACCTACTGTTCGTATGAGGGAAATCAATCGACAAGAAGAAGGCTCTAATCTTAGAAAAACAGTAGAAGCTTTATCTGGCAAATTTGAAAATATAGGAAAACAATCTCCACTATCTTATATTGACGACAGAATTAAGGAAATCCCTCAACGACAATATCGCTTAAATTCTGTAATTCATGAATACTGTAATTACACGGTTGCGCAACAAGATAAAAGTGCTATTTTAGTAGCTCGCAATAATGATCGTAATGAACTTAATACTGAAATTCATAACAGACTTATAGAAAAAGGTACCCTAAAAAATGAATGTTTACTAACAAGCGTCAATCAGTATGGTATAGAAAGTTCTAATCCATATGCTATTGGTGAAAAAGTCATTTTCACTAAAAATGACTATAAACTCAAAGATACTAATGGCGAAACAGTAGGAATAAAAAACGGCCAACTTGGTAAAATCATAAATATCAATGGACCTAAAGTTACCGTACAAACCAACACAAATCAAAATGTAATATTTGATACAAGAGAGTATAAACATTTTGATTATGGATATGCAATGACTACATTCAAGGCACAAGGTATTACTGTTTATAATACTCTAATCGTACATGATAGTACACAAAAAAACTCCAATACTCGCAATAAAATTTATGTAGATGTAAGCCGTGCTAAAAAAAGCGTAAAAATTTTTACTGATGATAAGGAATCTCTAATCAAACAAGCTAAGCGCTTCCAACAAAAGATTACTTCATCAACTTTCACGCCATACATTGCTAAAGGCAAAGAAAGGAAAACTATACATGTCTCAAAAGAAAAATCTAAGAAGATCTAATGGAGAAGGTACATTCTTTCAGAGCCAGGGAAAATGGCGAGGCCAATTTAGTATTACTAAGGATAATAAGCTAATTCGCCGTGCTTTCTCTGGAAACTCAAAATTAGAAGTATATAAATTAGGAAAACAATGGATAGAGGCTATACAACAAAATACTTCCATTTTCTCATCTAAAAATACAAAAATTAAAAGACCTCTGTAACTACTGGCTACAAGATGTAAAGAAAGTTAGTGTAAAACCTAAAACATTTCAGAAATATGACTCTACACTGAGGCTATATATACTTCCCCTCTTGGGTGAAATAAAAATAACTTCAATTACACCACAACAAGTACAAACAGTCCTAAACAACTGGAGTAATGGAACATTGAAAGGTAAAAAAGGACATATCATATCTTCCAGTACCATACGTTGCACTAGACGTTATCTTTCAGAACTATTTGAATATGCAGTAAATATCGGTTTATTATTAAAAAATCCTATTAAATTAACTAAACCACCTAGATTAATAACTACAGAAATTCATACCTTATCACTCGATGAGATTCATCAACTTACAAGCACAATGAAACAACAAGTCAGTAATAATATATCCTCGCCTTATAGGATTAATTATTACGCATCCTATATCGCAACAAAAATTGCATTAGGAACAGGAATGCGGCTAGGTGAAGTATTTGGACTATGCTGGGACTGTGTTGATTTAATCCACGGAACTATCTCAGTACGACGAACAATACAAACAGGTACTAAAAGACAAGTCTTTCAAGATACTAAAAACAAAACTTCTCGTCGCTGTATCCTTATCAGCCAAGAGTTACAAAATGAATTAACTACTTACAAAGAGTTCCAATCCAATTATGCTAAAGAATTAGGAGATAAATGGGCTGATTCATATGGAGTTGTTATCTCAGGTACCTTTGGGGAAATTCTATCGACCAGTAATTTCAAATCCAGATATTTTATACCAATATTAAAACAACTAGACTTAGACCATATCACATTTCATGATCTCCGTCATACCCACGCTACACTTCTACTATCTCAGAAAATAAACCCTAAAATAGTGCAAGAAAGACTAGGATACTCAACAATTACATTAACCTTAGATACCTATTCACACTTAGTACCTGATATACAAAAAGAAGCAGTTAAAGCTTTAGATAGTTTAGGAATATAAAACCACTACTTAAATTACAATTCATCATCGGAATTGTAATTAGACAAACAGGCATCACATAGGATTCTCTCTTGTTTATTTAATGCAAGTTTAGCTGTAGTTTCATCAACAGGAGATGAACAGTTCTCACAAGAATATTGATCTATTCTATCATCGTTTTCTAGAAAAGAACCTTGATAACAATAATCATCCCCCAACACTTCCGCATATTCTAATCCTTCATCCATATCTATTATCGGTTCATCTACTAATGACTCATCATCTAATTCAATTACACTTAAGTCTTTTACTGATCCAATATCATTTTGTATATTAAATGTACCATCATGTTTAAGAATAAAATCTAAATCCACAGAAATATTTTTTTTATGTTTTTCAGATAAATAAATGTATTTTTTATAGATAAAACATTTGTCTTCAGGATCATAAATTGAATTCTCTATGTCTATATAAGAAGCCTCTATTGAGTAATCAATTATAAGCATAAGATTAGCCTGAATGTTATCTTGATTATTGCAAGTTGCAAAATCAACTACTATAGATAGCCCATCAATATCAAATGATTCTACTTCATAATCAAATTCACCTATCCTAATAAGTTCACTATTCTCTAATACATGTAGGAACGTCTTTTTAATGTCTTCACTATTTATATACCTATTCAATAACTCTACATACGAGTTATCATATAATGCTTTTATTTCATCAGTCCTTGAAAACTTTTCTAATGATTCAAAAATTTTTATATTAGGTTCATCTTTAACGGCTTGAATAACACCATTATCCTGTGTAATCAAATAAACCTGTTCATTATGTTCTCTTATAAATAATTTAATCGCTTCAATCATAAATGCATCTTTAAATTCATTTCTTTTTTTCTTCTCAAATGGATACTCTATATTGAAATGTGCTAAGAGTATATTATTAATATCAATATTATTTAATAAAAGTTCTAAAGAATTTTCTTGTTCCCAAAATTTATTAAACTCATTTTCTAATATAGAAATTTCCGTCTCAGTCTTCAATTTTGAATAATCGAATCTTCCATAATGAGCATATGCCTTATAAAACTCTGATTGTGCTTTATTATAAGCCGTTACTGCAGACTCTACGGAATCTCTTAAATGATAGAAAACTTCACCTTTTGTTACATTCGAATATAACAATCTAATTTCATTAGTTTGAATAAGCTGATTTAACAAAAGAAAATACGAATTATTAAGGCCATACTTCTCTTGAATATATATGTTGCTATCTAAATACACATTAATCATTTAATCTCTCCTACTAACTATTTCTTATCTACTAAAATAATTACTAAAAAATATACGAAAAGCGGATAGTTCATTACGAACTATCCGCTTTATTTCTTTGGTGATCCAGGAGGGATTCGAACCCCCGACCCACGGCTTAGAAGGCCGTTGCTCTATCCAACTGAGCTACTGAACCATGTGGATTCCCTATATAATTATCTATTATAGTATAAATTATGTACTATGTATCGTCAACTACACCCTATCTTAGTATACCCTAAAAAAGGCAAAAAAAAATGGAGCGGGTGAAGGGAATCGAACCCTCGCGACCAGCTTGGAAGGCTGGGGCTCTACCATTGAGCTACACCCGCAAATAAAAAATGGTCGGAGCAGCAGGATTCGAACCTGCGACCCCCTGGTCCCAAGCCAGGTGCGCTACCAAACTGCGCTATGCCCCGTCATTAATTACTTTGCTATTATAGCAAACCCGGTAGTTGATGTCAACCACTACTCTTGCTGAGTTCTTACTCTCTTGAGTATCGCTCTGCAACGAAAATTATTATATCATTGATAGAAACTAGTGACAAGTACTTTTTTACAACTTCATTAATTTTTTTACTGATACATTAATACATTCTTTAATATATATCTATCCTTACTTCTATTATCCTATACGCCTACGCCTCTATATCATTTTAATCTATAGATTATTCGCCCTAATAATATAAAGCCAATCATATACTTAATCGATCATATAAAAACATGCACCCCTTTCGAGGTGCATGTTGTATTGTTCTATGGTTATATAAGATTATAAAATGCTAGTAAAGCAAATAAATTAACCTTCGTAGCTACCATCTTCTATTGCTTGAGGATTTTTAGCAATACCTTGTTTTACAGCAACTTCAGCAACTGCTTTAGCAACAGCTGGAGCTACGCGAGGATCGAATACGGATGGCATTACGTTTTCTTCGTTCAATTCACTATCAGGAATCAAGTGAGCCAAAGCGTCAGCAGCAGCTAATTTCATTTCGTCAGTGATTTGAGACGCACGAACATCGATAGCACCGCGGAATACGCCTGGGAATACTGCTACGTTGTTGATTTGGTTAGGAGCATCGGAACGACCTGTACCAGCAACACGGATACCAGCAGCTTTCATATCAGCATATGTTGCTTCTGGATTAGGGTTAGCCATTGCAAATACAATTGCATCGTCAGCTAAGCTTTCCAAAATTTCTTTTGTAAAAGCACCTGCTGCAGATACACCAAGAAGAATATCAGCACCTTTAGCATTTTCAGCCAAATCGCCATGTTTTTCTTCAAGTTTAAGTAAATCGATTAATTCAGCTTGTAAAGAGTCAAGACGTTTGTAGTCTTTATGCAATACGCCAGAGGATACCAACAATGTAATATCACGAGCACCTGCAAGGTATAATAAGCGAGCAATATTAGCACCTGCCGCACCAGCACCGTTTACAACGATTTTAGCAGTAGCTAAATCCTTTTTAACCAAACGAAGAGCGCCTTTTACACCTGCTAAGCATGCGATAGCAGTACCGTGTTGGTCATCGTGGAATACAGGGATTTCTAACTCTGCTTTCAAACGATTTTCAACTTCATAGCATTTAGGAGAGGAAATATCTTCCAAATTTATACCAGCAAAGTTTTTTTGCAACAATTTTACTGTATTGATCAATGTATCAGCATCTTTTGTATCTACAACCAATGGAATGCAGTCTACATCACCGAATTTTTTGAACAATAAGGATTTACCTTCCATTACTGGCAATGCTGCTGCAGCGCCAATATCACCAAGACCAAGTACACGAGTACCGTCAGATACAACGGCAACCATGTTGGAACGGCAAGTTAATTCGAAGGATTCTGCTTCATTATCTTTAATACGCAAACATGGTTCTGCTACACCTGGTGTGTAAGCTACAGATAAATCATGAGCGTCTTTTAATTCATATTTAGTTCCTACAGTAAGGAAACCTTTTAATTCACGTTTTTTTTGTACAGCTAATTCACGTACGTCCATAACAATTCTCCTTTGTGGATACACTCGGACTCTTTAGAGTCGGTAATTTATACCTTTAACTAATTGTATTATACAAAATGCTAAATCATAATTCAAGTTTTTTCGATATAGTTTCTCGAAAATTTTAAAAATAACTATCATTAAGCTCCAGTATTAATAAAGTAAATTATAAAAAAGTAGATAAACCATATAAGGCTTATCTACTTCAAGTCTATCTTCGTATTATACGATAAAAGCTGTCACAACAATGTTATAAAAGCTGTCTTTAAGCTTTTACAGATGGCAAATTGCGTCCATAGAAGATTTCCATCATTTCTTGTTTTAATTGATGTTTAATTTGCTTGATTTCACGATCGCTCAACTCTGACTCAGTAATGCCAAAAAGATAATTATCTAAATCAAATTCTTTTAACATCATCTTAGTATGGAAAATATTTTCTTGATATACATTTACATCAATCATGTTGTACATATTGCGAGTTTTTGCACTGATGTAATTTTGAATAGAATTGATACGATGATCAATATAAATTTTCTTACCAGACACGTCCCGAGTAAAGCCACGTACATGATAATCCAAGGTAAGAATATCAGAGTCAAAACTTTGAATTAAGTAATTAAGTGCATTTAACGGAGAGATTTGTCCACATGTAGACACTTCAATGTCGGCACGGAATGTACTAATCCCTTTGTGCGGATGGCTTTCAGGATACGTATGTACAGTAAGATGCGATTTATCTAAATGCATAACTACATCTTCTTTTTCAATTTCCTCTTCAGAAATTAAAATCGTAACAGAAGCACCTTGTGGATCATAATCTTGTTTCGCTACATTAAGGATATTGGCGCCGATGATATGGCTAACTTCCGTCAAAATAGCCGTTAAACGATCCGCATTGTATACTTCATCAATGTACTGAATGTATTGTTTTTTCTCTTCTTCCGTACGAGTATAACAAATATCATAAATATTAAAACTCAATGTTTTCGTGAGATTGTTAAAACCATATAACTTCATTTTAGGCTTTGCTTTAACTGGTGTATCCATGATATGTCATAACCCTTTCCATGCATAGACTTACTATTCCTTTTGAAAGTTTCAAAACCGAAGCTTTCACCATATAACTAAACAATATCTTGTTTATACACAAACTCTACATCAAACTGTCCATTATCGTAGGTAACGATGGCAAAGGTACCACCGGAGCGATCACGAGCCAAAGAAATACTACCAGGATTTACAAATACCGCATCACGGGCACGAACCTCCCCATGATGATGGCTATGACCGGACACGATGAGTCGCGCACCCATGTCAGTTCCTAACTCAATCAGTTTTTGTATTCGATTATAATATGATACCTCATGACCATGTGTCATGTAAATATAGGTGTCTTCAAGAGGAATTAATTGCTCTCGTGGTTCAAGCGGTTGCACACGGTCGTTGTTCCCACGCACAGCATATACAGGAATATCCGTATGTTTCTGCATATAACGTGCGTCATCTCCAAAATCGCCAGCGTGAAGCCACATATCGATGTCTTGATCAGCGGTAGCAGCCAAGACGAGGTCGATATCCTCTAGATACCCATGAGTGTCACTTAAAATGCCAATTCGTTTCATTGTATTTAATCTCTAATGCCAGTATATTATATATTTATATGAACTATACCATATAGTTCGAAAATATCAAAGTTTGTTAATTAATTCACGTAGTGCACGGCCACGATGACTAATCGTTTCCTTCTCTTCTATACTTAACTCTGCCATCGTCTTTTTAAACTCAGGCACATAGAAGTACGGATCATAGCCAAAGCCATTCTCCCCTTTTGGCTCATCTTGAACGAGTCCATCACAATACCCTTCCGCAGTAACTTCTCGGCCATCAGGATATACAAGCGCTAAAGCGCATACATAATAACCTGTACGGTTACTTTTCCCTTGTAGTTCACGAATTAACTTCTCGTTGTTTGCATTGTCATCACCATGACGACCTGCATAACGCGCAGAATATACACCTGGTGCACCATTGAGAACATCAACCGTAATGCCAGAGTCATCAGCAAGACATGGGCGATTCGTAGCCTTCGCATAGTAGCGAGCCTTCAACAGAGCATTTTCCATAAAGGTTGTACCAGTTTCCTCAGGCTCCTCAATGGAAATCACAGCTTTTACAGGTACACAATCAATAGATAAATGGGAGAAGGCCTCGGAAAACTCACGAATCTTTCCTTTATTGCCTGTAGCAAGCACAATTTGTTCCATTTTATACCTCCGGAGCTGTAGGATACTCTTTACCTACTTTATCTGCTGTCGCACCAAGGACTTCACGTTGTTTAGCCATGAGCTCATCTGTAGCAGCCTCTGCTAAATCAAGTAAAGCGTTGAGCTCATCACGATTAAATGTACCGTGTTCACCTGTACCTTGTACTTCAACCATATTACCAGAACCAGTACGGACTACATTCATATCTACAATGGCAGCACTATCCTCTTCGTAACAAAGGTCCGTAATAGGACCATCTGGGCCAATGCCTACGGAGATGGCTGCACAGAAGTCAATAATTGGAAATTTTCCAGTTCCGCCAAAGGTGAAGTCCACCGCATCAACGAGAGCTACAAAGGCACCTGTAATCGAGGCTGTTCGTGTACCGCCATCCGCTTGAATCACATCACAGTCGATAGTGATAGAACGCTCTCCTAATGCTTCAAGGTCCACAACAGCACGCAATGCACGACCGATAAGACGTTGAATTTCTACAGTCCGTCCTGTTTGTTTTCCTTTTGCAGCCTCACGGCTCACGCGAGTTTGTGTAGAACGTGGCAATAATGAGTATTCCGCAGTTACCCATCCTTGCCCAGAACCTTTTAGCCAGCGTGGCACAGAATCTTCAACAGTAGCCGTACAAATAACCTTGGTCTTACCACACTCAATAAGTACAGAACCCTCTGCATACTCTGTAAAATTCCGTGTTATTTTAATAGGTCGCAATTGACCCGCTGTTCTATTATCACTGCGCATAGGAACCTCACCATTCTAAAACTAAATATTAGAACGCCCCTTACACAAAGGGGCGTTATTTCTTATATTATATCATAATTTTTCTATTTTTCAGCATTACGAATCATATTATAATTTACGATTCTAACATAATAACTCGCATTATCTACGGAGATTAACATTATAGTTCATATTGTCCGTCACCAAGTGGATCTACCACAACGTAACGGCTAGCTCCCCCTTCTGCTTTAGCTCGTTTTGCTTCTGCGATAGCATCTTGACGCGTCCCTTTATCTGCTTGCCAAGGGATGAACATAGCATATACGCTTTGCGGTCCATACGGTCCATATTGTCCTCGTGAAAGTACACTATGCCAGCCTACCTTGTCTTCGTACATACGCACCCTTTCAAGGCGCTCCTCTTGTACGCCCGTTTCATCGTAATACACATTGTAACGATTTGACCAAATATCACCTACACCAGCACGTTCTTCTGCTATACGATATCGATTAGTCCATTGTACTTTCCACTTAGCGATAAGCTCATCTATATAATTTGTTACACTTTGACTTTGTTTATATTTAACAGGGTCAAAGGCAGGTTCTACGACCTTGCTGTAATCAAGGCCTGCCATGGATAAAATGATACCTGTATTCACATATGGCAATGCTTCCTGTACGGAATAGCCTCCTTCTAAGACTGCTATATCTGCTTGTAATAAATCGACTAGCTCTGCATAGCCCTTTGCAGTTACCTGCATATTAGCCAACGGATCACTAAAGTGATTATCTTGTCCTGCCGAGTTAATGACAATATCTGGATCAAAATCTTCAAGGATAGGCAATACAAGCTCACGCATGACCTTCATCAAGCCTTCGTCACCCGTACCAGGCGGTAGTGGAATATCGATGTTACCACCGATGGCCTGAGGTCCACCAAATTCATCCATAAAGCCTGTGCCAGGATATAAAGTACGTCCATCTTGATGGAAGCTAATATACAACGTATCAGGATCATGGTAAAACACATCTTGAGAACCATCACCGTGATGTACATCGGTATCTACTACGGCAACGCGTTTGATTCCATAGGTTTGACGTATGTGTTGAATCATAACGGCTTCAATATTAATCGTACAGAAGCCACGAATACCATGAACCATAGCCATCGCATGGTGACCTGGTGGTCTTACCAATGCAAAGGCGCGATCTACTTCACCGCACATGACCGCATCAGCTGCCGCAATAGCACCTCCAGCAGATACTCGATGAGCTTCAGTCACCCAAGACTCTAAATCTGGAGCACCAACATGAACCCGCTCTATTGTATCCCAATCAGCTACTATTGGATTATATTCTCTAATATTCGGTATATCTAACAAACCTTCCTCTACAATTTGATCTCGCGTATAGAGTAAACGCTCTTGTCGTTCAGGATGTGTTTCAGAAATTTTCCAGTCAAACGCAGGGAAAAAGACAAGACCTAAACTGTGATGATATTTAGCTTTATCAATAGTAGGATTCACGTCGTCATTCAGTTTCGTGTTTATATCCTTTTCTATAAGTCCATGACGCTCACGATAGGATAAACCTTTATTCCACATAGTGTTTCACCCCCGCCGCTAGTTGTACTTTCACCGTAATTAAACGCTCCATAGATTGCCAGCCCTCTACCACAGGGAAATCCTCAATGCTAATGATCTCGATTTCTTGCGACGTATCTAAACCTAAACGAAAAGCCTCTTCACTAAGAGCCTCCTTAGCTCGTTCTACAACTTGCTCCGCTCGTTTTAAAGTACAATTTTGCTGTTTAATACCTAATTCCGGAATGACAAGTAAACGACGTTTTGTATCTACATGGACAGTGAGTTCGATGGTAGATAGGGCTAGCGCAGCACCAATAGCATTCGCTACAACTGCATTTTCTGGAATCGTAATAGGTAAATCCATATATTCTCCAATGCTCGCTCCGAGACTTGGCGCCGTGCCTCCTACTACAACAATATGTTCAGGCACAAATATATCAGGATTTACAATATCTGCCACCACATAAATAGGGCGTTTATTCTCAACCGTTACGACCGCATCTACGCCACGTTGAATCGTTTCCAACGCATTTTGTAAGATTAGTCTTGCTACATCAGAGGCGGTCTTGATATGAGCTAGTCGTTTGTTTGAAATATTTACATTATCATCTAGCAAGGTAGCCTGTATAGCATCCGCCATATCTTGTAAAGCTTGCGTTGCCAAATTAAAGTCACCATAGGTTGCATGACCGAGCACGATGAGTGCGTCCCCTAATGTAGGTTCTACACCACCTAGAGCTACCGATGGTCCCACTCGTTCAGGACCTACGGTAAGATTACCATTTTTAAAGCGAACTACAGATTCCCCACCAATGCCGACAGAGGTAACGGCAAAGGATCGCACTGCACTTGGATACTCACGGATAGATACACCATTTTTTGTCATCAATGGTCTACCATGCTTCCAGAGGGATATATCCGTTGTAGTACCTCCAATATCTAGAGCCACTGTATGCTGATTACCTATAACGCCGAGAGCAGATAGTCCAAGAACTGTTGCGGCAGGACCTGTAAAGGCGGTCTCTACCGGGCGACTCACCATGTGTTCTATTGGAAGAGAGCCTCCATCTGCTTTTAAAATGTGAAGTGGGGCCACTATATTCCGTGCACTGAGAGCATCTTCAACATTTTTCTTAAACACCGTAAATACTGGTGTTACAGCGCTATTAAAATAAGCGCTAATAGTACGCCGAGGGAAATTTAAAGAACCACTTAATAAACTACCATTAGAAATTACATGATATGTGTTTTTCAATTCTTCTGTTATAGATAGTTCTTCTTGAGGATTCCGCACCCCAAATTTAGCGGACACAGCAGCCAAATCAGTACCACTACGTGCTTGAACCATGTTGGCTATACCACGTACAGCATCAGCAGGGGTATGCTCTACAACGATACCTCTATGATCTGTATAACCTTGAAGGTATATAGGTTTCACAGGGAATATATCATCTACATTACGGCCTGGACCTGTAACCACATAGAGATCTACTACTTGCTCCTTCTCTTCTACGATGGTATTCGTCACCACGGTAGTAGATAAGGTTACTTGTTCAATATTTGATGTATCATAACCCTCCAAAACCGCATCTAAGGCCTCACCTATACCATTCATTAGATTATCCTTTGTAGTCCGCCTCTTGGCAGTTGCCACTACACGATGGCCATCAATGATAACAGCATCGGTAAAAGTACCACCTACGTCTAACCCTAGTAACATATAACCTCCTTATTAGTATTAATAAAGAATCTATACAAACTCAAAACAGAGTAAAGAAAACTCAATTTAAGCTAGCATATAATCTCTATTTGAACTAATATGCAATTCCTATTCAACCCTGCGTATAGTTCGTATTCAATCTCATTATATATAAAAAAGCTGTACCCATCTCTATGTGATGAGTACAGCCTTCTGTTATTTACCAGATACAGATGCGTAATTTTTGATGATAACAATCGGAGTCATTTGGCTATCATTACCAAATGGATTATCAATCAACAATTGTGCAATTTTTTTAGCGTCAATGCCACGACTTGTACCTAAAATAGCGGACCGTTTCAAGTCATTAACATCAGCTACAACGGCACCATAACAACCTGTGCGAGATACAATTTTCTCAGCCACTTTATCAGGATCCTTTGGACCAAATACAATATGCTTATCAAATGGAGGCATAGTCCCCGTTACATCATCGGTTAAGGATGCAGCACGAGCAATTGCATAGAACACGCCAGGTTTACGGAAAATTTTAGCAATAGCACCTAAAATAAAAGCACCTAACACCTTCCATTTACCGTCCAAATTCATAGCCGATTGCATACCATAAATAGATGCCATGGAGCCATCTGGATGAATAAAACGATTAATTAAACGAGCTTGCCAGCATACATCTAGCTCTTCAGGACGTGTAAAACGGCCTTGCGTAATAGCCACTACAGATTCAGCAACGCATACGATATCTTCAGGTCCAATATTATGACCGCCAAATTCAACGATAGCATCAACGATGTCATCATTATCTGTAAGAATACGTGTTGGCACACATACTAACTCTAATTCTGCCATTGTTATGCCTCCTTATTGAACCATTGCTGCTTGAACTTCTTCAGCAGTCAAACGAATACGCTGTTTATCGATATGATAGTCTGTCCGGCCTACGATTTGGTAGTAAATATCGATGTCCATATAAGGGAATCCCTTAATATCTTCTCGAATATTGCCAGTTTTACCTGTCAATGTAACATATACACGAATTGTGCCACCTTTGCGTGGTTTGATAATTATAGCTTCAAAGTATCCATCTTGACGCGGACGATTAATATCCATAGCCCAAGCATTTACCTTAACTGCATCAAAATGTTCTTCTGGTAATAATGGACGTGGAAATAAGTCCATTATTGTGCCCAATTGGCGCCCTTTATTTACAAATGGTATATCACAGAACAAAGTAATGGACTCAAAACTACTATCAGACACTTGGAAGTTCGTTGCTCGTTTCGCTAATAAGACAATATTTTCATTACCTTGTTTCAATACAAACAAACGGAATAATAAGTACAGAGCTGCAACAGCCACAATAATAGCTATTACTGCACTGAGGATGTTATAAAACCACATAGGGTATCTCCTTTATAATGTAATATGTTCAATGGTACGACGGCTTGTATCAAGGAAGGATGCACTCAATGCATCACCAAGTTCGACATCCTTTGTAAAACACAATGTCACGGTGCCTACAGTATCTTGAGGATTGAAAAGATTTTTACTCTCAAGTCTGTGACGAACCAATTCACTTGTTTCAAAAGCAGGATCAATGAACTGAATGCGACATGACGTTAGTTCCTCTAGTAAAGGTTGTACAAATGGGAAATGAGTACAGCCCAAAACGACTACCTCAATTTCTCGAGATAATAAAGGTTCTAAATAATCCTTGCATACTTCACGAACAAAGTAATCATCTAAATGACCTTGTTCAATAAGCCCCGCCAACTCTGGACAAGGTTGTTCCCAAACCAAAACCTCATGATCAACTTCTAAAGCCACATGCTTATGAATATGACTATTTACAGTGGCTACGGTTGCCATAATACCGATAGTCTTGCTTTTACTTTTATTAATGGCTGTTTTCACACCTTGTGATACACCAATAACTGGCACAGATACAAGTTCACGTACCGCATCAAGAGCCACAACGGTGAAGGTATTACAGGCAATCACCATCAACTTAACAGGCTGCTTTTCTAGCGTCTCCGCAATACGACACGCCAAATAAGTAATTTCATCATCACTGCGATTACCTACAGGATTATTCGCATTATCACCGATATAGATGAAATCTTCGTTAGGAAATTGTTCTTGTAACACCTTTAACACAGATAATCCGCCTACACCAGAGTCAAATACACCGATAGGCAATTGTTGTACATTACTCATGCGGCATCTCCTCAACAGCTGCTAACATAGGCAGATAAAAAGTATCGTCTAATCGCACAATTTTTCCTGTTAATTTTGACATAAAGGCGTTCTTAGTTTCCCCCGTAGCAAGTAACGCTCCATCACTAGCACGGCGCATGCGATAGCGAAACACCATTTGAGCCCTTGTCATCTTAACCAAATACGTTTCGATGTGAAGTTCATCATCGAAATTCGCAGGTTCTTTATAATTGCAAGATACATTCATGATAGGAAATACAATATCCTCATTCATCATATCCCACAAAGTGACACCGATCTTACGAAGGAATTCAATGCGCGCCATTTCAAACCATCTAAAATGATTACTATGGTGAGCAATCCCCATCATATCAGTTTCATAAAATCGTACATTTACTGAAGCAATATGCATAAATTCTGTCCTTTTTAAATAGTATACAATTTTTATTCTATATCTATTACTTTAGTGTGTCAAATAAATAAAGGCAGTTCAATCACTGTGGATCAAACTGCCTAAAATGGTAAAAGTTAGCGACTGCTACCAAATGGAAAGAATTTTTTTGCCTCTTCTTGATGACTCGTTTTGATATAACGATTCGCAATCTTAAAGGCTAATCCGAGTACTGCCACATCATCTACCCAACCTAATACAGCAATCGCATCCGGCACAATATCAATAGGTAATACCAAATACCCTAAGGCACCTGCAATGACCGCTTTTACATATTTGGGAGTATCCTTGTCACGAAAACAAAGGAACAAGGTTACTGCTTGTTGTACAAAGGCAAGTTTCTTACCATATCGACCAAGAAACCCTAAAAATCTTGATTCGCTAAAATACTTACCATATTTAATAATATTAAATGGATTCATAGTAATAATAATCCTTCAGCGTTTATTTACGCAAACCGCCAATTTTTTCTTTCGCTGTATTAACAGTGTTTGTAGCAACATCTTTTGCTGTCTCTACAGCATCAGAAGCTTTAGTTTTTGCAGTTTCTACTGCTACTTGTGCAGAAGCTTTTGCCACTTCTACACCACCTTTTGCGAATTCTTTGGCTACTTCAATACCTTCTTTAGCAGAATCAATTTTTTCTTTCGCTGCATCAGAAACCTTTGCTACAACCTCTGCTGCGTTATCATGGATTTGGTATTTTGTTTCATTATTCCATTTATTGATGGCAGGTGTTACTTTTTCATCGTAAACTTGCTTTAAAGATTCTTTAGCAAGACCTGTTTCGTTAGCAATCCCAGCCCATACGTCACGTTGACCTTGAGTGAAAGGAATGCTAGCACTTGCATCACGAACGATTTCAGAAGCAATAGCTTTGCCATTTTCAAAGAATTCAGCAACCATCGGTTTGTAACGTTCGATATCAGAAGGCATACCATCTTGAATCCAAATATGTGCAATTTTACCAATAGCATAAGTTAAACCGATAGCTACAGGAACGCGAACAGCTTTAATTGGAATTAGAAGGGATACTGCAGCTGTACCTACAGCTGTGCTAAGACCACCTACTAAACCAACTACAGCACCTGCTTGCAATTCTACATCATAAAGATGAGCAATGCGAGTTACCATGTATGTAGCATTGGCGCACAAAGCGACACTGCTGAATTTAGAGGATAATGCCAATGCTGCCGCACGACCTGCCCCCCAGAAGATAAATTGTTCAACTTGATAGTCACGATCTTGAGATCCATCCGTAAGGGGCTCAAGTGTTACGCCATTATATTCTGCCATAAGTATTCTCCTTTGTTGTAAACCAACTATAGGTCTTATTATTAGTATTATTATACCATTCTATTGATAGAAGTGAAATGAATTTTTCTAATTATCCATATATAACAGCTTCTAATATTTTCTATATTACCAACTTGTGAGTCCTCCATCGATTGTCCAGGCTGCACCTGTCACAAAAGACGCCTTATTACTCAACAAAAATACAATTACTTCTCCAATTTCATGAGGCTTAGCAATACGACCTAATGGGTAATGTTGGCCCATTTCAGCCTTAGCAGCCGCCGCATCTTGGTGGGCATTAGCAATCTGTTTATCTACTAATGATGTATCTACATCACCAGGACACACACAGTTTACACGAACACTGTGAGGTGCCATTTCAAGGGATAGAGATTTTGTAAAGCTCACTACAGCTCCCTTTGACGCACCATATACAGAACACGCTACATTACCTTGTAAACCTGCATCACTAGCGATTGTTACAATACTGCCCTTTGAGGCTCGTAAATAGGGAAGCGCCGCTTGACATAAGAATACAGTACCTTTTACATTGGTCCCAAACATTTCATCAAAAGCTGCCTCTGTAACATCAGCTAGCAACTCTTCTTCATAATAGCCTGCAGCTGTTACAAGAGCAGACACCCCACCAAATAAATCTACTGTTTCTTTTACAATTCGCTGACAGTCCTCAATTTTAGATACATCACCTTGAATATATTGTACCTTAGAGGAATAACGACGTAGCTTTGTTTTAGCCTTTTGACCAACTTTTTCATTTCGACCATTAATGACTACACACCAACCTTCTTTGAGTAAAAGCTTTGCCGTAGCAAATCCAATACCCGATGTACCACCACTAATCAAGGCCACTTGAACATCACTTTTATGAGGCATACCTTGCCCTCCTATAATGTTGAAACATAGTCATAAACTAATTTCAACAACATAACTGTCGTTACCGACAAGAATACAACTCGCACCAAAGATGATCCCTTTGCAATTGCCAAATGCGAGCCTAGATAAGCTCCTATAATTTGACCCGCCCCAGTGGCAAGGCCGTACTTAACATTGACATGTCCTAAATATAAAAATACCAATAAAGACGCAAAATTACTAGTAAAATTCAATATTTTTGCATTAGCAGAAGCATGCAAGAAATCAAAACCTGTAAAGATAAAGCCCATAATCAAAAATGTACCTGTACCAGGGCCTATAAAGCCATCATATATACCGATACCAAGAGCAAAAGCCATACAAATATATAGCGCTTTTCCTGCTACCTGAGATGTACGATTGATTTCACCCCAGTCTTTTTTGAACACCACAAAGAGTGTTACGCAAACAAGTAATATGATGATAATAGGCTTTACATATAGCGGTGGTAAAGAAACAACCGCCAAGGTACCAAGCATAGAACCCACAAAGGTAAAAGGCAGTAATTTGCGAACTAGGGAAAAATCAACCATGTGATTTCTCAAAAATGTAATCGATGCACTGCCAGCACCAAAGATACTGGATAATTTATTACTGCCTAGAGCCACACTAGGTGGAAGATTTGTTAATAACATGGCAGGTACAGAAATGAGGCCTCCCCCGCCTACAATGGAGTCTACAAAGCCAGCAAACGCACCAGCTACGGCAAGTAAAACGAGTATAAGGATATCAAATGGTAAACCTGTTACCGCAATGAGCCACTCCATAATAAACCTCCTACAGATAGCACATCAACGGTCGCCAAAGGCCACCGTTGTCATGCTAATTTATTTTATTTTGCACCTAGACGATCGAGGGCCAATGTATAACCATCCGCACCATATACTAAACAGCGCTTTACACGACTAATCGTAGCAGTACTCGCACCCGTTTCTTCTACAATTTTCTCATAGCTATCCCCTGCGCGAAGCATTTTTGCTACTTGTAAGCGTTGAGATAATGCTTTTAATTCGTTAATCGTACAGATATCTTCAAAAAATGCATAGCATTCCTCTGTATTTTCAAGCGTTAAAATGGCGGTGAACAATTCGTCATTTTGTTGACTTCTCAATTTTTCATTGATACTCATAGGATCCTCCTACTTCTTATTCATCGCTTTAGACCAAGCATCACCAATCATTTGTACAACTTGTACCAATACAATCAAGATGATGATTGTAGCGATCATAATATCTGCTTGGAAACGTTGGTAACCATATCGGATAGCAATATCCCCAAGGCCACCACCACCAATAGCACCAGCCATCGCAGAGTACCCGATGAGGTTAACGATAAGAACCGTTACATTGTCAATAATTGTTGGCAATGCTTCTGGTAATAATACTTTCCAAATGATTTGTAATGGGCTTGCCCCCATAGATTGAGCCGCCTCGATAACGCCAAAATTGATGTCCTTAATAGACGTTTCTACAAGGCGTGCCAAAAACGGAATTGCCGCAATGGTCAACGGCACACATGCTGCAGTTGTACCGATGGATGTACCTACCACCATACGAGTAAACGGAATGATAGCAACCATCAAGATGATGAAAGGTACAGAACGTGTAGCATTGACAATGGCACCCAATACTTTATTGAGTGCTACATTTTCTAAGATATGACCTTTAGAAGTAACAACCAAAACAACACCAAGAGGAATACCTAATAACATTGCCATTACGGTAGAGATTATCGTCATTTGCAATGTATCAAGGGTACCAGTTATGAGTAGATTAATGATTTGCTCTGACATAACCGATCACCTCGCTTTCAATTGGTAACGTTTTGATGTAGTCCAAACCTTCTTGCGCATTTTCTGGGTCACCATTCAAGATAACGATGAGGCGACCAACGCTCGTATTTTGGATGTAATCAATGCCGCCAAAAAGGATGCTTACATCTAAATTAAAGCGTCTTACAAGGCCTGCTACTACAGGCTCATCTGTTGCTTGTCCTGTAAATTTGAGACGAACTAAGGGCGCGGTCCCTGCAATCCATTGATCATGCAACTCTAGATGTTCCAATGCTTCTGGAGGTAAGTTATCACTCACTACAGAGCTAATAAACTCTTTTGTCGTATTTTCGCGAGGATGTGTGAATACTTCAATAGTACTACCTTCTTCGAGGATGACACCACCTTCAATAACCGCCACGCGATCACAGATTTCACGGATAACGTGCATCTCATGTGTAATGAGCACAATAGTGAGCCCCATCTTCTCGTTGATATCTTTCAACAATTTCAAAATGGAATCTGTTGTTTGAGGATCAAGGGCAGATGTAGCTTCGTCACAAAGGAGGACCTTTGGATTAGAGGCCAATGCACGAGCGATACCAACACGTTGCTTTTGACCACCAGATAATTGAGATGGATAGTTGTTCATACGCTCAGTAAGGCCTACAATATCAAGGATTGGCTCAATGCGTTCCTTAATTTCGGCCTTGCTCATACCTTGCAGTTCCAACGGGAATGCTACATTGTCATACACTGTACGAGAGGACAAGAGATTAAAATGTTGGAAAATCATACCAATATCTTTGCGCGCTTTACGCAAAGCTGATTTGCTAAGTGTTGTTAAATCTGTACCATTTACGATAACAGAGCCTGATGTAGGTGCTTCGAGCATGTTGATGCACCGAATCAATGTGGATTTACCGGCACCGGATTGACCGATAATGCCAAAGATTTCGCCTTCTTTCACATTTAGGCTAATATCTTTCAACGCTTCCACACGAGTAGCGCCTTCATAGACTTTACTAATGTGTTCTAATTGTATCAAAATAATTTCCTTTCTTAAGGTAAATGTTTAACATTTGATGAAAGCAGCTTATCTATCAAGGTAGTCCTTCTTCCATCAATTTTTCTAGTGCTTCGCGTAGACGAAGTGTAATAGCACCTGGTTTACCACCAGATACTGGATTTCTGTCTAGCTTAGTAATTGGGATGACACCACCAATTGTATCGGTAAAGAATAGTTCGTCCGCTTCATCTACAAAGGTGCGGTCAAATTCTTTCTCAATAATGGTAATACCTAAAGATGGTGCTACACGGGTTAAGATCATTTGGCGCGTAATACCTTTTAAAATATGATTATCCGCTGGATGCGTGTACAAGATACCATCTTTAACAGCAAACACATTAGATGTAGCGCCCTCTGTACAAATGCCATCACGGAACAAGATGGCTGTATAGGCAAATTTCTTTTCTGCTTTTGTTTGCGCCAAAATATTCGGGATCAAGTTAGTAGTCTTAATATCTACATGTTCCCAACGTTCATCAGGCAAAGCTATCGCTTTTACACCTTCACCCAATTTATTGACTTCATCTAAATCCAAGGTACGGATAGACATAAGCATTTGTGGTTCTAATTTGGAGCGATCATAAGCATGATGACGTGGTGCTACACCACGAGAGATTTGTAAATAAATATAGCCCTCTTTGATTTCACTTTGCTCGATCAAAATTTCGTGCAATTCTGTCAAATCATCAGGGGTCATTTTTACAGGGATATCCATTTCACGCATAGAGCGATACAAGCGATCTTGGTGGTAAGACAAAGCGAAGCAACGGCCTTTTACGACACGAACAACTTCATATACAGAGTCACCAAACAAATAGCCACGGTCATCAATGCTAATAACTTTGGCACCTGGTTCGACGAATTCACCGTTAAAATATGTTAATTCTTGCATAGGAGCACCTCTTTTTCTATTTCGTTACTCTATCAAGTGGTAATCATCATGGACTTATTATAACACAATTACTTTTAAATTTTCACACTTTACTTTGTGAAAGATATTAATTCGATATACAAAAATCCGCTAGGATACCATAGTTAAAAACTATATCCTAGCGGATGTATAACAAATATTATTTTGATACTAAATCAGCACTACAGAACCAACTAAAACTACGTACACCATTAACGTACTAGCACCAATTAGGGCTCTCTATAAAATAGTTCTCATACTAAACTAATTCCCCAGTATAAATTTACGGATAGATTTAGGCACATAATTAAGAGCCACCGTAGACAAATAGGATAATCCCAACGCCATAACATACATAATTAGCACGTTGGTCACCGTATACAAGAGATTATATTTAGCCATCACACCCGAAATGATTAACAACCAAAATGGATGCGCTAAATAAATACCATACGATTTATCGCCTATCTCAGACCAAATGGACTCCATAGTCACATTCATAGGTAGCCTTTGGAATAGGAATAAACTAAACATCGTTCCCAATCCTGTATAAAGAACGCCCATAGGACTCATTTGATGTACCGTGTAAATTGCTTCCAACACAGTGTAATGCCATACATCCATGACATAGTAATAAGAGCCAAGCATCAATAATATAGAGCTTACCGCACTGACGCCTAAAAGGTAACGATAACGCCACATATATTCGCAGACGATTTCATATCGTTCAGCACATACGGCACCTAAAAGGAAAATCCACACATAATGAATAACCCAATAGTTGAGTCGCATATCAAAAAGATATTTAAGAACTGGCTGATTGCTTAGATTTTCTGTTACCCAACGGCCAAGCATGTAAGACGAAACATAATCGATACCAACTTGGATGACAAATAGTAACACCAGCCAAAGTACAGGCCGTTTTAAGATGACTTTCACCATGGCCCGCCATAATGGCATCATCACATAGAACCATAGCAAAATTACCATAAAATATAGATGATACATAGAGGTACCAAAGAGTAGATTTATCGCCAACGGCCCTGGATGTAAATTGCCAAGGTTATGAGCTGTCATCCCTGTATATAGCAAGTAAAAGATGGACCACGTAATATATGGAAATAGCACCACCTGAATGCGGCGGTGCATAAATTCCTTATATGAGAATGGTCCCTCTACCGAGGTATGATAAAACAAGCCAAATGCAGAGAGGAAGAAAAACGCAGGCACTCCAAAGCGAGAGAGAATTTCTAACACGCTGATGAGTTCTAAATTTACAAAAGGATTTTGCAATGCGTAAGATCCTACATGAATGCCGATAACACCGAGCATACAGAGGCCTCGCATATAAGTAATTTCCGGTAAAAACGCTTTTTTCATAGCCATTGCCTATTCACTATTGACCAGGTGCCACTGCAGGTGTCGGTACCACACGTGGACCTTGAGACTCTGTAGCTGGTTGTTTAACTACAGGAGGGGTAGATGTAGGTTTTTGAGGCGTTGCAGCTTTTTCAGGTTGTGCGGCTTGTGCTGGTACAGCCTGACCATTTGCTTTAGCAGCCGCTTCTGCCTTAGCCTTAGCTTCTGCTTCAGCCTTAGCTTTTGCTTCAGCTTCTCGTTTCAAGCGTAATTCTTTTTCAAGTGGTACCACTGGTTTGTCGTAAACAGTAATATCCGTTTCAAATAGACGTCCCCATGGGAATGTAGCTTTTACTGTACGAGGATTGATTTTAAGGTATTTTTCAGCGAAATCTTGAATGCGTTCACCTAAGTAACTTTCAAGACGTTCATTTAATTCACCAGAGTAACGAACATTGTCTGTTCTGATAGAATCTTGCATACGATAAATATCTTTACGAATATTTGCTTGATATGCCCAGTTATCCAAATATTGTTGCGTCAACATATCACGATGACCTTCTGGACTCATAGATTTAAGCAATAATCCTTGAGCAATAGCGTAACCTACGGTGTTACTTGCTGTATTCCAACCATTATACGCACCGATTTTGTACAATAAATCTCGTTTGTACATAGCGGATACCAATGTATTATCTGCACCATTATTGAAAGCAATATCTGCAACGCTTACGTTCACACCAGAGTCAACAGCTTGTTGAATACGATCTACGAAAGCATTTGTAGAGTTGGAGATCATTGGGAAGTTTTCGAAGTTTTCAGACTCGCCTGTGCTCGTTGTAAGAGGTGTATTAACAGCCAATAATACAGTTGGTTTACCTTGTGTCACCATTGTGCCACCTACAGCCTCAACGTGTTGAGCAATTGTTTTATCAATCGTTTGATCTTCGTAACCTGGTAATGTTTTACCTCCGCCACCGAGTGGATAAATTACGGAGAATGTAGGTTTTTCTGTGCTCACATCGGTACGGGAACGCGCCATCAACAAGAGACCAAGTTGGTCAGCACCAGGGAAGCTACCGTATTTTTCAACAGAAATATCCTTGGAATATTTGTTGAGGTAACGACCTTCTAGTGCGGATTGAGATAATTGAGAGGTATCATCATGACCTAATGCAAAGTAGTCGAATACACCACTGCGAGTTTCATCAATCAACTCTTTGTTGATTTTCATATTTTTTTGACGGCGGTCAAACCAGTCTTGCAAGTATTCCACAGGAACAGAGGCTTGTAGGCTCATCAATTTTTGAGTTTCTTCTTGCGTTAAAGAGCCAGAATCTAATTTATCTTGTAATGCAGCGATTTGGAAGATAGTTGGGCCATATTCCGCATAGTAGGCCGGTTCAGTACCACCACCACTCGCGCGTGGGGAACGCATTACGGTACCAAATCCATAGATGCGTACATTTTTATTACGCGCTTTTAAACCTTCAATACGTTTCAAGCGATTTTGCAACGTGCTAAGAGGAATATTATGTTTGCGAGAATCTACAAGACCTCCATAAATAAGAGTATCTGTACTTAATACCATAACATCAGCACGACCTGCATTTTGCTCTACCCAAGCCATAATTTGATCAGCTTGACCTTGGTACGTCTTACCAGAAATCAAGTGTTGAGGTGGTGTCAACACAGTCATACCCGCCTCACGAGCTGTATCAACTGTATATTGCAAACTTACAGGACGATCATCTTGAGGTACATATAATACGGTTTCTGCATCGATTTTGATGGATGTACCTGTAGCAATGGCTGTAACCATTAATGCTACTTTCAACCATTTATTTGTCATAAAGCAAATCTCCTTCTGTGTACACGAGTACTCTCGACTCGAAAATTAACTCTTATATAATACTCTTTTTTTCTGACACTTTTATGAAATACTTAATAGTATAATTATATCATTTACCTGTTATTTCTCAAATGTAGTGCCTTTAGCTTTAGCGCACTTTGGGTAAGCTCCAATTATATTTAATAGCTAGTAAACGGATAACTAGTACAACGGTAAAAGCACCATATACAGCCTCTCCAACCCAGTTAGAAATAACCATTAAGTAATAAACGATGCCCCCAATAACACTAGGCAGAGCATACACATCTTCTTTTAAAACAGACGGAATCCGTTGAGCCAGCATATCTCGGATAATACCACCTCCAACGGCAGTAATAGTTCCTAATAAAACAATGAAAATTGGCAACTCTGGATATAGTTTAAACCCTGCAGATGCTCCGGTTACTGTAAAAGATGCCAACCCGACTGCATCGGCTAATAAATAGCTTGCTCGGCTACGAGGGCCCATAGCATGCTTGCGATAACGGCTGTTATAGATAATAAATACGATAATTGTTACGGAAATAACCACAGTTACATATACAATATTGCGTAACGAATTCGGCGGAAAATACCCCAAGAGAACATCACGTACAATTCCACCACCGATTGCCGTAGCCAGTGCCAATACAGCCATACCAAATATATCCATTCTCCGCGCCACCCCAACAAGTGCTCCGGAGATAGCAAAGGCAATAGTGCCAATCATATCAAATATATACCAAATAATATCCATAATACCCTCACACAATCTATTCGCATAACTTCGCACACTATGATAGACTTTATGTAAGATATTATACATTAAGAGGTATGAGAATGACAAAGAACATTACACCTATAGAGATTAAAAATATGGATGAGCGTAGCCGTGATGAATATTTTATGGGTTTTGCCCTAAAGGAGGCCCACAAAGCTTATGCTCTAGGAGAAATTCCTATCGGCGCCATTTTAGTTCAAAACAGTACAATCATTTCACGCCACCATAATCGCCGCGAATTAGATCACGATGCAACGGCTCATGCAGAGGTGCTCGTCATCCGCGAAGCATGCGATGTACTCAAGCGTTGGCGGTTGACTGGTTGTACCCTGTATGTTACGATAGAGCCGTGTCCGATGTGCGCTGGAGCCATCATCAACAGTCGTATTGACCGTGTTGTATATGGTGCAAGTGATTACAAAGGAGGCGCTGTAGAGTCTCTTTTCAATGTACTCTCTCACCCTGGTTTAAATCATGAGCCTGAACTAGCATCTGGTGTCCTTGGTGATGAATGTAGCCAAATTATGAAAGACTTTTTTAAAGAGCGCCGTAAAACACGGAGGAGTACCCAAGAGGCTGAAGGGTCCGCACTCGAAATGCGGTAGGTCGGGCAACCGGCGCGGGGGTTCAAATCCCTCCTCCTCTGCCATATAAAATATATAAAGCGCTAACCATGGTTAGCGCTTTTTTGCGAAGGGACCACTACTATGAAAAAATATTACCCTTATCTCATTACGGTGAGTCATATGATTAACGACTCCTGTCAAAGTGTATTACCTGCCCTCTTGCCATTATTTATCTACACTTATGGACTTAGTTTAGAGCAAGCAGGCTTTCTCATATTAGCCAATACAGCATTATCTTCATTGTTACAGCCATTATTAGGTTATGTCTCTGACAAGATCAATCAGCCACGGCTCATCGCCTTAGGTGTTCTGCTCTCTGCTTGTAGCACAGGTGCCATGGGGTTTGTAACCTCTTATGAAAGCTTGCTTGTTTGTGCTACCTTAGCTGGTGTAGGCTCCTCTATCTTCCACCCTGAAGGAGCGAAAATCATGAATCGCCTGGGAGGTGGTAAAAAAGGTAAAGCCATGGGTACCTTCGCCATCGGTGGTAGCTCTGGTTTTGCCATCGGTCCACTCTTTGCGGGCTCTATTGCCTATACAGTAGGACCTCATGGACTGGCAGCTTTCACCATAGTGGGTCTTATTATCTCAACAGTTTTATTCGTCCTCATGCCGCGCATAGTAACTCAAGCACGCACTATCGACCAAGCGGTAGCTATGGAAAACCCTACACTAGTGGCTAAGCCGCTAAAGAATTACTGGAAATACTTTGGTATCTTGTTTATTATCATCCTAAGCCAATCAGTAAACTTCCGCGTTATCAATGCATTTATTCCTATCTTCTGGACTCGTGAACTCGGCACTAGCCCAGAGCAAGGGAGCTTTGCATTAACCATATTCTTTAGTATCGGTATCTTCATGACATATATTGGCGGTCTATTAGGCGACAAATATGGTCCCATCAAAATCATTAGACTATCCCTATTGATTTGGTTGCCAGCTATGTTCCTATTAACAGAAGTGCCAACCTTCTCCCCTGTTATCATGATGCCTGTAGCCTATATGTTACTACTCATGATTGGCGCTGCTAAAGCTCTTAGCTACAGCCCCGTTATTGTACTAGGCCAAACCTACCTTGCTAAAAGCATCGGCTTTGCGTCCGGTATTACCCTCGGGGTGAGCCAAACTATCGGCGGTATCATCGCACCTGTAGTAGGTAACCTTGCGGATACCTATTCTTTACCTGCCGCTATGATGACACTCGTACCATTCCTAGTAGTGGGTCTTGGGGCTTCATTGATACTTAAAGATCCTAAAAAATTACAATAAAAAAGGCCGTTGTTTCTAAATTGGAAACAACGGTTTTTTAGTATCAAAATATTTGAATTTTTGCCAAATTATATATTTATACCTTATCTAGTTCTTTCAGTCTATCTTCCATAATAGATATTTTAATCAATGCCCTTTGCTTCTTTAAATCTGCTACAATTCCCAGTAGTATAGCTATGCAAAATGTATTTAACAACAAAAAAACAAAATCAATAATTATTGTATGCTTTAAATATCCTATTACGACAAGGAGAACACTAATCACAAAGAAATTTCCGTAAAACCACCAAGCACGCCCTCCTGGAAGCTCCATAAATAAAGCTACTAACCATCCAGCAAAAGAGACAACAAGAGTAAATAAAGAAATCATAGATAAAAAATCAAAATAAACAGTAGTAATCATAAACTCTTTAGTGGCTGGTCCTAATACAATTACTTGAGTAGCTAAATCTAATCCATAAGTGAAAATTCCCGCACTTATCACACCAAATACAACGGAACTCCATATAAAAGTAAACTTACTGTCTAATTCTGCTCGTCCTTTAATTATTTCCCAGCTCAAATCACGCACTGAAAGATTTTTTATCTCATCGCAAATTTTCAATTTGTATGTACGCCAATATCTTTTATCTGCACTCGGAAATACTTTATGATAAAAATAAACAAACTTTTGGGGAAAGCTAGCTTTTTTAGGTAATAACACACTCATATAAACACACCTCAAACTATCTAGATTATAATTAGAATATCTTATTCTAATATACCTTTATATATCACCAACTATACATCATATTCTTAGTAAGGCTAAGAAAATGACCCCCTTTGCAAAAATTTTTCTGCATCGGGGGTTAATTTATTTTAAAACTTAGTGTTTTAGCATTTCATTCAATATAACTACGTCCGTTTCTTTCATGCCTTGTGCCACAGCACCAATACTGCGGATAGTTTCATCAACGGAGTATGCTACAAGTCCATCGCCTTTTTGGTAGTTTTTGTTAAGGCGAGCTTGTTTATATCCCATAAAGGCGCCATCAAGGGAAATTGCAATTTTACCTGCACAGGATGGTTTCGCACCATCACATACGATACCAGATAAACTTGCAAGACCATTTACAAGAGTGTTCTCGATTATATCTTTACTATCACCCTTCAAGAAGGCAATACCTGCTACACTTACCACACCGGCAGATACAACGCCACAGTATGCAGACAATTTACCAATACCAGATTTAACGTAAAGCGTTAGCAAGTTAGCAAAGACGAGAGCGCGATACAATTCATCTTCACTTTTACCAAGTTCATCGGCAGTCGTAATGATTGGTACAGACACGGTTAAACCTTGATTACCAGAGCCAGAGCAGATAACGACAGGCAATGGGCAACCACTCATACGCGCATCAGAGCCAGCTGCGGCACGAGCCTTACATTTCGTTTCGAGAGATGGATTTTCTTCATCTAACAATAACAATTGTCCAATATTAGATCCATAATCATTGGACAGACCTTCCTTAGAAATTGCAGTATTATACTCAACTTGCTGTTTAATTTGAGGTAGGATACCAGAAATATCACCTGTTAAAGCAAATTCGTAAATGCTATCGAAGGTCATGGCATATTCTGTTTTAGCCGCTTTCTTAATTTCATTGACTGTTTCAGAGACAATCTCGCCATCTACTGATACATAGGTTACATTCGTATGGTCATTTTCAATGCGAACAACCGCTGTATGTTCATCTGTTTCTGCAGTGATTTCTATATATAGATTATCTACGCCTTCAGCAAGTGAAACGGTACAGAAGTTAGCATCAAGCAATGTACCAAGCCATTTGCGATCTTCGTCTGTAGCAGATTCCAACACCTCAAGTTCACGCTCTGGATGACCTACAATAGCACCCAGTGTAGCGGCCGCCGTTAGTCCTTTTCGCCCCCCAGAATTTGGAATGACTACAGATTTTACATTTTTAATAATATTCGCGCTGCATCTTGCGTGAATATGGTTAGGAAACTCATCTAAAACAGAGACTGCCTTCGCAGCCGCATAAGCCAATGCAATTGGCTCAGTACAACCGAAGGCAGGACGCATCTCTGACTGTAACAAAGAAATATAATCCATCTTATACTTCCGCAATAATTTCCACTTCTACAATAACGCCTAATGGAAGGTCTTTTACTGCTACACATGAACGAGCTGGTTTAGAAGTGAAATATTTAGCATACACTTCATTAAATGCTTTGAAATCACCAATATCAGCTAAGAAGCAAGTTGTTTTAACAACCTTGGAAAAGTCTGTACCAGCTTCAGTCAATACGGCTTCAATATTTTTGCATACTTGTTCAGTTTGCTCTACAATGCCCCCTTCAACAACTGTACCAGTTGTAGGATTGAGTGGAATTTGACCAGAAGCAAATAATAAACCGCCAACCACTTTAGCTTGAGAGTAAGGGCCTACTGCTGCTGGTGCTTTGTCTGTAGAAATTGTTTTCATGATAAATCTCCTTTTATAAATAAATATAAATTAATATGACTATATTTAAGGCGCGAAACTCATGTTAATGCCTCGATATATATGACTTACCTCAATATATCACATATAAAATAAAAGTACGTATATAACCAATTATTTAATTGATTTGAATGCATTGTCAAATATTGGTTTGAAATAATCACGTTGTACATCAGTTGTTATACCTACATACAACACTGGTTTTCCTGGCTTCAACACAAATGCAGCATTTGCATAGAGTGGAGTTTGTACATTTCCATCTGCATATAACAAGCGAGAGCTTGCTGCATATGTTTGATATTTTGTACCAGCCACCGGATGTACTTGTTCTGCATTTTCTACGGTTAGAGTTTTAAGTGTTTTAGGCATAATCGTTGCTTTTTTGGGATCACGACTAGATACATTAATAGGTCCATTTAAAGGAACTACCGTTGTGCTAGTGGGAATCTGTTTATTTATTGTTCCTAATAAAAGTTGCTCTGTTACAGGATCAATTTGACCTTTATCAAGAGCGGCCATTGCCGCTATAAACATAGGGTCATTAGCCTTTTCTTTAGCCACTTGTTGCGCTATTTGTTTAACATCTACAGCCACTACGAATGCATCTTTTTGACCAGTTTTATCTGCCCCTTGCAATTGGTATATATCAAAATTAGTACCAAAGTTTTGGAAAAATTCCTTTGCCATCATATTCGCCATCGTAGATTTTGAGGGATTCTGTTGCATTTGTTTCTCTACAAAATCACGTGTATTTGTTTTGGATGCAGAAACAACAGTTACATTGTTAGGCACTACCATGGATCCTGCAATTGTTTGTACATCCTTAGCAAAACCTACGCCAGATACAGTACCCATTAGGCAAGCTGCACAAGCCAATACTTTCAAAGATTTCATATTATTTACCTCCCTTGAGAGATTGTGTTTGATACATATGATTCAACTCATTAGCCCAATAATCATAGCTAGAGTCATCAGACATTAAAAGCTGTAAAGATACACCTTTATCTGTAGGAACAGCATAACCAATTAAGGAATAAGTATTTCTAAAGCCATCATATTTTAGACTACCGCGTAAATCGCCTGTCACAGCCGTACCATAGCGTGTTTGCACAGGTTTATAGGCCACATGCGTTGCATCTAGGCTCACTTGTTTTGCCATAAAGTCTACATAAGAACGGACCTCTTCTATACTATTAGGAGATGATTTCTTATCTGTGGCAAGCATTTTATCAAAGACACCTATAATTTGAGAAGGTAACTTATCATTTATCGTTTTTAGATCTTTAGATAATTTAGCACCTTCAATAGTATTGCTCTTCAGGCCTTGTAATTGTTGTTGGGCCGTCTCTTTGGAGTAAGATTCTACATATTTAGAGATAGAATGCTTTAATGCGGCTTTTTCCGCATCTGACCCCTTCTCTAAAATAGTCTTATTCATACCTATAACTTGATCAATTGCATTTTTAGAATAGTTAATAACAATTAAACCACCTATATGATGTCCTTGTTTATCAGTACCTTGCAATTGATAGAAGGAGTAACCATCAAGAAAGTCCTCCTTCACTGGTTCAACAGCTACACCAGTCTGTACTTTCACAACATTATTAATAGTATCAACAGCAGATTTATTTGCTACTTTAAGAAATTTATCTTGTTCTTGATTACGCAATCTTGTATCAGTAGAAATATGCATAACTTCTACAGCTTTCACAGTTGGGGAAGTTGTGCCGTACATACCATAACCTAAATCTACCGTATCAGCACATGCCACTGCCCCCATCCCCACAGTTAAACAGGTGGCACAAGCCAATGTCATCAACTTTTTATTGAGAGTTCTCATAAGACACCTCACCTTTTTAACAATACACTATGTATAGATTGTTAGATAATCTGTGCAGTATATATTAAGAGTTTAAAGGATAATCTATACTGCATATACTAATTATTATACTATATCGACATATATAACTGTATAGTATAATTTACAAGCTTACCTTTCTGCTATACAATACATAAATAGACATGTAAAGATGATATATGTATGAGAAATGGAAAGGAGTGCACACTTGGTGTGCTTTTAACATGATACAAGAATTAATTCCCCTCACTAGGCCTCGCACATTAGCTGCTGCATTGGGGCCTACCATTTTAGGTGCCGCCTTTAGTTATTACGCATTTGGTGCTGCTCAGGGTACAGGTCTTGCCATTTTCCATACAGTGCTCATATTTTTAGCTGTTGTAACAGCCCAAATTGTAGCTAATTTATGGAATGAATATAAAGACTTTAAATCTGGACTCGATGCTGGTCAAAAGGTAGGTAATGCTGGTTCTATCACACGTGGCGTTATAACACCAGAGCTCATTATAACGATGATTAAAGTACTCATGTTTGTACCCATTATTATTGGTCTTTATTTATCTGCTACTATAACTCGGTACTACATTCCTGTAGGCTTCTTATGTATTCTAATTAGTTTTCTTTACTCTGGCGGTCCAAAACCAATTTCTCGAACACCATTTGGAGAAATTTCCTCTGGTATCGCCATGGGTTTTGCTATCGTACTCATTACAGGCTATGCCTGGATACGAGAATTATCCTTAGCCCTGTTAATTCCTGCAATTCCATCTACATTGCTAGTTGGTTCCATCATGTTGACGAATAATATCCGAGATATCCGTAATGATGAAAGCCATGGACGTCACACGTTGCCAATCGTACTTGGTCGTGAAAGAGCACTCAGCTTAATGAGTATCTCATATATTTTCAATTTTATTTGGATCATTTCTTGGATTATAGTAGGCCATATGACATGGTTCGCCTTATTAGCGTTCCTTGCAGCACCACTAGCTTTCAAAACAATTCATACATTATCTACGAATACAGATGAGTTCCAATTAGATAAGGCTATGGGCACTACCGCTGGGGCAGCTATGATTTATCAACTAATGTGGGCGGTTGGACTTATCATGGGCAAATTAATTTAAAAAATGAACATACTTATATTATAGGTTCTCCATAGTTTTTAGTTATGGAGAACCTATAATAATTCCTTCTTGATAGATAGGAAATTATTTAGTACTATAGATTTAATATTTTATATGTAATTATTGTATAAGGAGTGTGTCTAATGAGAAATTTTTTAGCATTGGCAGCTACTGTAATCCTTGGCGGCGCTTTATTAATCGCAGGCTGTGGTAACGACAACAAACAAGCTGCTAGCGATGGCAAACAAGTATTAAAAATTGGGGCAACAGCAGTACCTCACGCAGAAATTTTGGAACAAGTTAAACCAATCTTAGCAAAAGATGGTATCGAATTAAAAATCACAGAATTTACTGATTACAACACACCTAACTTGGCTTTAGGGGACAAAGAGATTGATGCCAACTTCTTCCAACACGTACCTTACATGGAGGAATTCGCAAAAGCTCACAAACTTGACTTAGTATCTGCCGGTGGTGTTCATCTTGAGCCAATGGGTTTATACTCCCGTAAAATCAAAGATTTAAAAGATCTTCCAAAAGGCGCTAAAATCGCTATTCCTAATGACCCTACAAACGGTGGTCGTGCATTATTGTTGTTACAAAAACAAGGTCTAATTACATTAAAAGACTCTACAAACATCTTATCTACCGTACAAGATATTACTGCGAACCCTAACGAATATCAATTCGTAGAATTAGAAGCAGCACAAGTACCTCGTTCCCTTGACGATGTAGCCTTAGCCGCTATCAACACTAACTTTGCATTAAACGCAGGTCTTAACCCTGGCAAAGATGCATTGGCAATTGAAAATAACGATTCCCCTTACGTAAATATCGTAACTGTACTTAAAGGCAATGAAAATGACCCTCGCATCAAAAAATTGATGGCTGCACTTCATAGCCCTGAAATTATCAAATTCATCCAAGAAAAATACCAAGGTGCTATTGTTCCTGCATTTTAAGGCATACCAAAAAGAGACCACATCAACGTGGTCTCTTTTTTATATGTTATCGGCCCCGAATCTAAAAGGTAATAAACCTTCTAATTCAACAACTGTATAGTCCCCTCTTAAATTCGCCATTATAATACGAGGTATTTCAAATTCAGAAATCACCTGACGGCAAGCACCACATGGTGCACAAGGCCCTTCCGTATCAGCAACTACGGCAAGGGCTTTAAATTTTGTTTGCCCTTCCGACACGGCCTTAAATATAGCAGTTCTCTCCGCACAATTAGTTAATCCATAAGAAGCGTTTTCTATATTACACCCTTCATAGATGGTTCCATCTTCGCAAAGAAGGGCTGCGCCCACACCAAAATGTGAATAAGGACTATAGGTTTTGTCGCGAGCCACAATAGCACGATCGATGAGCTTTTGAATATCCTTTTCTTTCATATTGCACTCCTCACTCTACAATATCTAGTATAGTATCCACTACTTTAGGTGCAGTATTACCAATAGTAATCGCAGCTAAATAGGTCTGAGCCGCATTAGTGAATAAACTTTCATCAGAAGCATATAGTGTAGCTATCCTTTCACCCATACTAACGGCGTCCCCAGTTTTTTTGTGCATTACAATACCTGCACTATAATCGATGGGGCCATCTTTAACGGTCCGACCGGCTCCAAGCATAACGGATGCAATCCCGCATTGTTCTGTATTCATATGGGTAATATAACCGCCTTGAGGCGCTGTAACATCATAGGTGAATTTGCCAATGGCTAATAGGCTTTCATCATCAATAACTCGGCTGTCGCCATCTTGAGCATCAATCATCATACGCAATCGTTCTAATGCGGCACCAGAGTCGAGTGCCTCTTGCACACGACTGAGAGCCGTTTCATAGTCGCATATATGACTCAATACGAGCATGTGGGCAGCCATGATAATACATTCATGCGTTAAATCTTCTGGACCATGACCTTTCAACGTATCAATAACCTCGCGAATCTCCAAAGCATTTCCAATAGCATGGCCTAGCGGTCGATCCATATCCGTCAAAATAGCCTTAACTGAACGGCCATTTTCCTTTCCAATATCTACCATTGCTTTAGCCAATTCACGAGCATCCTCTATGTTTTTCATAAAGGCACCACTGCCAACCTTTACATCTAACAAAATTGCTTGAGCACCAGAAGCCAATTTTTTGCTCATAACAGAGGATGCAATAAGAGGGATACTATCAACAGTTCCCGTCACATCGCGCAAAGCATATAGCTTTTTATCAGCAGGTGCAAGCCCTTCCGACTGACCAATAACAGCAAGACCAATTTTATTAACTTGATTGATAAAAGCATCTTTCTCTAAAGATACCTCTAAATTTGGAATAGATTCCATCTTATCAATAGTGCCGCCTGTATGACCAAGTCCACGTCCAGACATCTTAGCCACCTTACCGCCACAAGCGGCTACGAGAGGCGCAATAATAAGTGTGGTCTTATCTCCTACGCCACCTGTACTATGTTTATCTACGGTGATCCCATCAATATTCGATAAGTCTACCATATTACCTGATTGAGCCATAGCCAAGGTCAAAGTTCCTAATTCGCGAGCATTCATACCATTAAAAACTATGGTCATCAAGAGCGCACTCACTTGGTAATCAGGGATTTCTCCATTTACATAGCCATCTATGACAAAGCGGATTTCCTTATCTGATAACGGCAAGTTCGCCCTTTTCTTCAGAATAATATCATACATACGCATAGTTACACCACCATTCTAAGAAACCACCTAAGCATAGCCTAGGTGGTTTTCTATTATACTTCTTCGTTCAAGTGATTCTTTAATAACTCTACAGCTGCACTGGCTCCAATTCGGCTACAACCTTCTGCAATATAGGCTTTCATATCCGTAATAGAGCGAATACCACCTGCGGCCTTAATCTGTACATTAGGACCAATATGCTTTTTAAAGAGTCTAATATCTTCAAGGCTTGCACCGCCGCTACCAAATCCAGTAGATGTTTTAATATAGTCTGCACCACCGTTCGTGATACATTTACAGAGCGCCACCTTTTCAGAATCTGTAAGATAACAAGTTTCGATAATAACTTTTAAAATTTTATCACCACAAGCCTTCTTAAGCGCCTCAATTTCGCTAGTTACCGCTTCAAAATCACCTTGCTTTACATCTCCAAGATTAATAACCATATCGATTTCGGAAGCGCCCTCTTCAATGGCCTGTTTCGTTTCTGCCACCTTTACCTCTGTTGTTTCATATCCTAAAGGGAAGCCGATAACGGTACATATGTTAAGTTCTGGATATGCTTCATGGGCGGATGCTACAAAATCTGGAGGAATACAAACAGATGCAGTTTTATACCTTATACCATCCTCACAAACTTCTTTAATATCATCCCATGTAGCTGTAGGACGCAATAATGTATGATCTACATAAGCTAATAATTCTTTCCCCAACATAGTGCCTCTCCTTACTAAAAGAACGACATTTGTTCTGGTTCTGGCTCTTTATGTAATGCATCTTGAGCAGAGCGATTTTTATCATCAATGAATGGTTCTAACGGTACACCTGTAGTCTTTAATAAATCTGGTAAACTATTAACGCCTTTCAACTTAGCAGCTTCTAATACAACCTTTGCACAAGTCTCTGCATCATCCAGTGCATAGTGATGTTTAAACTCAACTCCAATATATGCGGCCATTGTATTCAACTTATGATTAACCAAATCAGGCCATACCGCACGTGAAAGTTTAACTGTACATGCATAATCTAGTTCTGGCCAAGGGATTTTATAATAATCTAAAGTAGCACGCAATACGTTCATATCGAATTTCGCATTGTGAGCCACCATAATATTCCCTTTTAAATGGTTTTCATAAATGGCATTCCACAACTGATCAAAGGTCTTTTCATGAAGAACATCCTTCGGTTGGATACCATGAATTTCAATACATTCATCATCAAAACTCATAAACGGAGGCTTGATGAGGCTATATGCCTTTTTGGTAATTTGTCCGTCCTTTACGGTAATAACCGCCAAGGAGCACGCACTATTTTTAAATTTATTTGCTGTTTCAAAGTCTAATGCAACAAAATCTAACATAGGACTCCTTTCAAAATCTATATATAAGAATTATATTCATTTACTCTACTTATTATAGCATGAAATAGACTATAATCTACTGTTCAAAGGTGACCAATAATCACCTCATTCACACCAATTTTAATTGACAGATAGGCCCTCGGTATGTGAAAATTATTTAGATATGTATGTAGTATGGAGGTTGCAACATGGCAGATGACAGATTAATCGTTGCCCTTGACGTATCCACGATGGATGCAGTGAAAGAAATCGTATTATCCCTCGGTGATTCGGTTAGCTTTTACAAGGTCGGCATGGAGCTATTCTACGCCGAAGGAGCAAAAACAATTCGTTTTTTACAGGAGCAAAACAAACAAGTATTTCTTGATTTGAAATTGCACGACATTCCAAATACCGTAGCCCATGGCGTAGCTTCCTTAACACGTCTCGGCGCTAGTTTAATTACTTTACATGGTCAAGGTGGTCCTGTCATGATGAAAGCTGCTGTTGAGGCGGCTCGTGAGAGTGGCAAAGAACTAGGTGTAGAACGCCCAAAATTATTAGCCATCACCGCATTAACTAGCTTTGACGATGAATCTTGGACGGCTATTGGTGGTCAGCTACCAATTTCCGACCAAGTCATTCGCCTTGCAAAACTCGCTAAAGACTGTGGTATGGATGGTATTGTATGTTCCGCATTAGAAGCTAAAATGATTCGTGAAGCATGTGGCGATGACTTCCTCATCGTTACCCCTGGTATTCGCCCTTCCTTTGCAACAACAGACGACCAAAAACGGGTTGCTACACCAGCTAGTGCATTACAAGATGGAGCATCTCGCCTTGTTATCGGTCGACCTATTACACAAGCCGAAAACCCTCGTGAAGCGGTTCGTTTAATTATTGAAGAAATGGAGAAAGTATCCAAATGATGACAGAACAAGAAGTAAAACAATTACTGATCGACACTCAAGCTATTTTAGAAGGTCACTTCCTTTTGACATCTGGTCTCCACAGTCCAATGTACGTTGAAAAATTCAATGTATTACAACACCCAAAATATACTGAAAAACTTTGTAAAGAATTAGCTGAACGCTTCCGCGACCAAAATGTGGAACTGGTTATTGGACCTATGACTGGCGGTATCTTACTTGCTCACGAAGTAGGTAAAGCGCTTGGCACCCGTGCTATCTTCACAGAACGCGAAAAAGGGGTTATGACATTACGTCGTGGCTTTAAAATCGAGCCAGGCACAAGAGTTCTTATCGTTGAAGATATCGTAACTACTGGTGGCTCTGTACAAGAAGTAGTAAATGTTGTCAACCAATCCGGTGGTGAAATCGTAGGTGTAGGCCTTCTTGTTAACCGTTCTGGGGGCAAAGCAGAATTCGGTGTACCTCATGAAAAGGTACAAGCATTACTTAATCTTGAAGTTCCAACTTATAAACCTGAAGAATGCCCTCTTTGCAAAGACGGCGTAGCTATGACAGAACGCGGTTCTAAACACATCAAATAATTTTTTAACGACCTATATACATGTATAGGTCGTTTTTCATTGAGAAGTTAATAATATATTCCCAAACCATCAAGTACTATCTAATATTTATAAATAGATACAAAAAGAGCTCCTTCGCTAAGGAGCTCTTTTTGTTTGTGTGTAGTTATTGTGTGTAAGAGAGAGATTCTGATACGAATGTATCACATAGAGTGTGTGACTCTATGGTGGCCATGAATGCACTTTCATGACCACGTTCTCTATATCTTATGAGAGAAATGAACTCATAAAGTATCGTTAATTTTGTGTAGTTTGTGGTGCACCTTGATCAGTCTGTTGTTGTGGTGCATTACCGTTATGTTGTTGAGGTAGTTGACCTTGTGGAGGCACTTGACCTTGTGGAGGCATTTGACCATTTGAATGCATATGCTGGCCATTATTTGGTCCCATACCATCTTGAGGCATCATTTGGTTTTGACCATTTTGGTGCATATGCTGGCCATTATTTGGCCCCATACCATCTTGAGGCATCATTTGATTATTTCCATCCATCATATGTTTATCCATATATTTATTAGGACCATCATGTCTATGTGGTTTTCTAAACTGTTGTTCATTTATTTTCATCCATTCACCAAAATTAGGTAAATCATTTACTGCAAACGATGTACATGCTCCAACCGCACAGATTACGGTTAAAATCGCTGTAATTATAATTCGTCTCATAAATCCTCCTTAGTCCACATTGCGGAAATAACGTTCACGCACACCACGAAGCTCTGTACCAACAAAGACGCATGTAAGTCCACCAAATAAACCTACACCACCAAGTGCCACTAAAGTTACAATGGACAATACTGGAAATGCAGTAACATTCTCAAATGGTTGCCATGAGCTACCTAGCAAGAACAAGATAGCTGGTGTAATAATGAATATAAGAGCACCTACAATATAGGATAAGGCACTTCCAATAGAGAGCAAAGTCTTGGATGCTTTTTTAGCCATGCCCGGTAATTGAGGTAAAAGACGTTCTTTATAATCATCAAATCGTGCATAAATTTCCTGCATATTAACGGATTTGCTTTCGCTACCATCTTGATTCATTGTGTCTGTAATGATACCTGCATCTACGTAGGATGCATATATTTCCTCTGGAGTCCCTAATGATTTAATGATCTCACTATCGGTAAGCCCCTTTTCATAACCTACCGCAAAATGCTCTTCATAAACCTCTATAATACTCTCCACATCTGCAACACGCGCTTTTTTAAATATATTACGCAATGCATCCAAAAAGCTATTTTTGTTCATTATTATCGACTCCTTTCAACAGCATATTGATAACACCAGAAAAATCATCCCATTCTTGACGCATCTTGTTATATGCTGCACGGCCTTCGTTCGTGATATGATAGTATTTCCGTGATGGGCCTGTAGAAGACTCCTTTAAATACGTTTCAACATACTTTTCTTTTTTCAGTCTGTTAAACAATGGATATATCGTTCCTTCAGATATTTCAATATATTCCGAAATAGTGCTTACGATTTCGTATCCGTAACGATCATTTTGTGTTAATAATGCTAGCACCAGCATGTCCATAACACCTTTTTTTAATTGAACTTGCATAGTTCCTCCCTTTTAGGCTGTGCTTGCCTGCCAATGTGAAAGCTCTCTTACGGTCACTATCATGTACTGACAAATACATAATAACATAAGGTACCTCGGAACGCAAGGTATCTTACAAAAAAATATTGAAAATTAATATATTTTTTCTTATTTCTAATCTATAAACACAGTTAATTTCTGCGTTTATAGGGAAAAATTTTTTCAAAAAAATTTTCTTATTTATGGTATTTTTTATACAAAATCTATTAAAGCACCCTATTATAACTAAAAATCCTCATCTAAAAGATGAGGATTTTCTAACACTACAAAAGAAATTACTGCATTATTGGAATACTTAATTAAGTTTTATTTACTAGATTCTAATTTGAAGACGCTTCCCCTAATTTAAGCTGTGCGCTCTTCATTTTGCCGTTATGAGTATAGGATACCAAAATTGTATCTCCAGGGCTCTTAGCATCAATTTGTTCTTTTAATTCAAGTAATGTAGTAATATCTTTACCATCAATTTGTGCAATCGTATCCCCTTCTACGAGACCAGCTTGTGCAGCAGGACCATTAGAATCAAGTTGAACAACAAGAAGTCCATCACCTTCATAGGTTACATTATTGCGCGCTGCAGTTTGACGGTCTACAGCCCACACCCCAATATAAGGGCGAATGACCTTACCATTTTTAATAATAGAATCAACAATTGTCATCGCAGAATTAATTGGAATAGCAAAGCCCATACCTTCAATTCCCTCTTTAGAGATTTTAGAGCTATTGATACCAATTAACTCACCATCTGCATTAATAAGCGCACCACCTGAGTTACCTGGATTAATGGCTGCATCAGTTTGAATCAATGGGAATCGTTGACCTTGATCATCAATTGTACGTGCTAAGGCACTAATAACACCAGAGGTAACTGAACCTTTAAACTCAAGACCTAAAGGATTGCCAATAGCAATAGCTGGCTCCCCTACTTGCAAGGAATCAGAGTCACCAATTTTTATAGGTTTAATATCTTTTGGAGGTTTAATTTTTACAACTGCTAAGTCCGTCTGTGAATCTGAACCTATAACAGTCCCCGTCACCGTACTGCCATCAGACAATGATACTGTAACCTCCCCATTTCTAGCCCCCGCTACCACATGTTTATTTGTTATAATATGTCCGTCATTATCGATAAGCACACCAGATCCGACACCTTCTCCAGCATAGATAGTACGGTTAAAAATATCCTTTTGAAATACTTGTGTTGTAATCCCTACTACAGCTGGCCCAGATTCTTTAGCTGCTTGTACTACATAGGTATTACGCGTTTCAGTAATAGGCTTAGTCTGTTTTGTTTGTTCTCTCACGTTTGTTGGTTGCGTATTAACAGGGCTGTCAAAGAAATAGTATCCTCCGCCTACCCCAATACCCAAAGCAAGAATACACGCAATTACTGTTTTCTTATATTTTGAAAATGTCATGTAGATCTCCTTATATTCTTCTTAATATTCTTCTACATCACCCATAACGTCTTAATGATGATTATAAAAGGTAAAATAAGAACCAAATCATAAATCATATAATTATGATACTTTATAAATACGCCACGTCTCACACTAATTCAAATCATCTCAAAATCAATTTTATAAAATTGATTTTGATGAACCTATTATAGTACGCCTGCTTTTACAATGCAAGATATCAATTTATAACTTTTCTTATGAAAGTATAATTATTATAACCGTATATCCTCCACTAGATAAATACCTAGAATCCTGAAAGAAGCTGTATAGAATGTATTCAAATATCTAAAATCTAAAAAACATAAAGGGCATTTACTAGCCGTCGCTAGCAAATGCCCTTTATGCATATAGTTTGAGAGTGTAAGGACTGTTGAGAGAGAGAGTATATGTGATCTAGATAAGCTTTAGAGAGAACTTATTAAGAGAGAGAAGTTAAAATATTACTTATCTAGAGTCATAGTCAGCCTTACTTAAATAAGTATACATGGAATATCTAAACTATCAAAGTAACTATATAAACAATTCTTAAACCTTTGATTATATCTCTATAATAAAATCTCTATAAAGTCATATCTAATCAACAGCCACGAACAACGTGAGTATAATGTGAATGCATATTCTCTATACTAAACGAATTTATACCCTACACCCCACACTGTAATAATATGCTTACTATCGGATGGATTATCCTCAATTTCTTCACGTAAACGATTAATATGAACCGCTACAGTTGCATAATCACCATAGGAGTCAAGTCCCCATACACGAGAATACAATTCTTCTTTGCTAAATACAATATCACGGTTACGCATCAAGAACTCTAACAACTGGAATTCTTTCTTTTTGAGATGAACCTCTTTTTCATTCACCCATACTTTCATCATCTTAGGATCGAGACGAATTTCACCGGATTGAATAGCATTAGTTTCCATTGCATCGCGTTCTGTTAAACGTTTATATTGCGCCAACATAGCTTTTATCTTCGCAATCAATACAGATGGAGAGAATGGCTTTTCAATATAATCATCAGCGCCTACGCCTAAGCCACGGATTTTGTCGATATCATCAAGACGCGCAGTTACCATAACGATTGGTACACGAACTTTGTCACGAATTTGACGACAAACTTCAAAGCCATCCATTTCTGGCAACATAACATCAAGGATAATAAGGTCTACAGGAGTATTTAATGCTGCTTCAATGCCATCTGTACCATTAGTCATAATCGTTACATCATAGCCCGCCACCATTAAATAATCACGCTCAATATTGGCAATATCCAAATCGTCTTCAATAATTAAGATATGTTCACTCATGATTCTTCTCCTTGCTTAGGAAACTCTAATATAATACGTAGACCATGTGGCCTTACATTTTCAATCATAACTCGGCCTTCAAAGATTTCCATAATTCGACGGATAATCGACAATCCTAGGCCACTACCTTCTTGAGGATTCGTACGAGACGAATCTACACGATAGAATGGGCGCATCAGACGCTCTAGAGATTCTGGCGGCACACCTGGTCCATCATCACTGATGACACAGTATACAAAATCATCATCACTCGTTACATCTATGACGCAGTGACCAATATCGGTCATTTTATACTTAGCACTATTGTTCAACACATTCTGCAAAACACGTTGTAACAATTGTGGGTTAGCATTGATAAAAGGTATTTCCGTAGCTATACGGGCCTTAATCTCAAGTCCCTTCGATTGATACGGAGCTAAATGATCTTCTACAAAGTCACGTACAAACTGACCTAATTCAATTCGTTCAGATGGACGAGATTCTTTTTTATAGTTCAATGTTGTTATGAGGAATAGTTCCTCTAACATAGAATCTAAATCATTGGCCCGTTTCAAAATAATTCCCATGTATCTTTTTTGTTGCTCTTCCGTTGGTGCAATACCATCACGAACGCCTTCAGCATACGCTTTAATAGCCGTCAACGGAGTTCGTATATCATGGGATATACCAGCGAGTAACTCTTTTTGTTGCTCCTGTTCCATTTCAATCTGACGATTTGCCATTTCTAACGACTTTGTCATGTTCTTAACGTGAATCATGATAAATCGTGTAACAAATCGGTTAATAGCAAAAAATGTAACAATAAAGAGCAATATGGAAACTACGATAATATAGAAAGATACGGATTCCATTAAGCTATCACTACCATGAGTAGCACGCCTAATCGCAATATGGTATACATAGGAATGACGTCCATCGTACTTTCTCATTTCGTAAACGAAAGTATTATTGGATTGATATACGATGCCCTGTAATTCAGGGTTAACATCAATAAGACCAACAATGGCAGAAGCACTATAGATTTGTGGATTACCGTAGTTATACACCATACTTCCTTGATCAAGTACTTCAACATATACTTCCTTTGGATCAAGTAAGCTATAGCTAGGCTTAACCAAGCTATTAATTAGATCATTTTCTAACCCATAAAAGGTAATGGTTTCAGTTATTCGACTGACACTTTTAAACTGTTGTTCCTGCTCAATACGCAAATAGTAACCGGCATTGGCCAATATGCGCAAACCTGTAAAATATAGCAAAAATAAGATGATTGCTATTAAAATAGGTACAACAAACAGCACAACATTGGATATCCAAATTCGTATTTGTAAATTCACAGGATTACCTCAATATCATAAATAGTAGATACTCTCTATAGTTTACGCTATTTTTAATACTTAACGCAAGTAAAACACGCAAATATCCAACATATTTTTCACTATTCTTTCATACGTAGTTTATAATTGACCGATTATTCAAAGGTATCTCGACCCTTTTAATATCTAATACTTTTCGTAAAAATTATATTTTCACACGCACCCATGTATCTTATGGCGATATGAAAATTGGTAATATCTGATATTTCATAGTTCCTTAGTCTCCCCTTTTAATAGGAACTTGTCTATACTGTTTATAAAAAAGCTAAAATATAAAAAATGAAACAACTATTGAATCTCTTCATTTAATAAAACAAAATATATACTGAATTATACTATTTCTCTATGAGGATAGTTTAAATATGGTCAAAAAAAAGAGGATTCCTAAGAATCCTCTTTTAAAATTTGGATTAACGACGATTTGCATCGAAGAAGTTAATAGCAACTTCTGGGAACATAGCGTAAGTCAATACGTCTTCGTCAGTGATGCCATTGTAGCCTTTAGAAGCTAAATCTTGACGGTAACCTTCCAATTCAGGTTCGATAAGATCTGCTGGACGGCAAGTAATAGGTTGTTCATCACCAATGATAGTTTGACGAATTTCATCAGAAATTGTACCAGGTAATTGACCATATTTACCACGAACAAGATCTTTAACTTCGTTAGGAACCATTTTGTAACGGTCGCCCATCATAACGTTCATCATAGCCATTGTACCAACGATTTGGGATGTTGGAGTTACCAATGGAGGGTAACCCAAGTCTTCACGAACGCGTGGCATTTCATCCATAACGTCAAAGAAGCGATCGCCCATACCCATTTCGTTCAATTGGTTTTGAGTATTGGACAACATACCGCCAGGAATTTGGTAACGACGAACAGCAGGGATTACATCACTAGCTGGTTTCAAGTTGAATTCTTCAGCGATTTGTTGTTTTACTTTACGGAAGTGGTCAACTAATGGAATGTATTTATCAAGGTCAAGACCAAGATCCCATTCAGTACCTTTGAACATTTCAATCATAGTTTCAGTAGCTGGTTGGCTAGTTGCATGAGCAAATGGAGAGATAGCAGTATCGATGATATCTACGCCAGCTTTAGCAGCTTCCCAGTATGTAGTACTAGCAAGACCGCAAGTGAAATGGCTATGCAAATCGATTGGCAATTCGCCAAAACGTTTTTTGAAAGTAGAAACCAAATCATATGCATCAGCAGGTCCTAACAAACCGGACATATCTTTGATACAAAGGGAATCAGTACCCATTTCTACCAAAGTTTCAGCTACTTTCAAGAAGCTTTCAGTTGTGTGAACTGGAGAAATTGTGTATACCATAGCGGATTGAACGTGTGCACCAGCTTTTTTGGAGTACTTAATAGCAGCTTCCATATTGCGTGGGTCATTCAATGCGTCGAAAATACGGATACGGTCGATACCATTTTTTACAGCCGCATTACAGAATGCTTCTACTACGTCGTCGGAGTAGTGTTTATAGCCCAACAAATTTTGACCGCGAAGCAACATTTGCAATGGGGTATTTTTCAAATTAGCTTTCAATTTGCGAAGGCGTTCCCATGGATCTTCATTCAAGAAACGAAGACAGCTGTCATAAGTAGCGCCGCCCCAACATTCAAGAGCTTCATAACCAATATCATCTAAAAGGCCGAGCACTGGTTCCATTTGTTCGTAGCGCATACGTGTTGCCAAAATAGATTGATGACCGTCACGAAGAACGGTTTCGCAAATTCTTAATTTTTTAGCCATGTTAATCCTCCAAATCGAAATAGTCTGTGTATGTAACTTTATACACTCATTAAACAACTATCTCATACCTATTTTTTTTACGATTTTTTCGATGTCTGCTCACACTAGCCAAACGCGCTAAAATCGTAATACATACTTATATTAGACTACTTATAAAATTCTTTGTCAACAACCACATTATGCTATTTACTCATAATCTCATGTATTCAAAGATGATTTTTTCGTGATGAATATCACAAAAAACTGCAGAGGAACTAGAGTTTAGCATGTATGTTTAATCAAATTAATTTTTTTGTAATTGCTCATTTTAATGAGAAACTAAAAATTATATCGTAATAATTTTTGGTTATTATTAAATACTTTTCAAAATATATCGGTATTTATAAATGTAGTAATTCGATAAACGTCGGTATGTTTATAAGCTCATCAATTTTATTAATAACTAAGCCGATATTTTTAAATGCATAAACATGCAAAAGAACCTGCCCATTTACGGACAGGTTCTGACCTAATCTTTAAAATTTGAGAGTCCCCATTATACGGCTTACTTCTCAGGCTTAACCTTTTTAGGCGCAGTTTCTAGGACAATATTTTTACCTTCCCGTTTCACCTGAATAGAGAAAGCCCCTTCCCCTTCTTTAAAATACTCCATCTTAATATCAAGGAGCATTTTACCAATCATAGTCTCTACTTTTTCAGTTAAGAACTCACGGTAAAAAGCATCTTCTTTTTGCTTTGGACTTTGATGAACTACTGGTTTCTTAGCATCTCGCTCCATATTGAGCATAGTATCTTCGAAATTTTCTGTATCCTTAAAATTTTTCATCATATCCGCATCGGATAAACCTTTTTGAATTTTAAACTTTGCCATGTGTATCTCCTATCAGTTCAAAAATTGCTTTCTTTACACGTACTGGATCAATACCAGACATACAATATTGATTAGGCTTAGGACAACGTCGTTTTCGGCAGCCTAAGCAATCTAATTCATCATTTACGAGCACCTTAAATGTCCCCGTCAGAGGGCCCCATAATTTAGGGTCAGTAGGGCCAAAGAGTGCTACTACAGGCTTATTTAAAGCTAACGCAATATGCAGAGCTCCCGTATCTGCAGTAACTACTACATCACAACTTTCAATTAAAGCCCCTAATTCTTGAAGTGTCGTTTTCCCTAACATATTCAGAACAATTTTATTAATACCCTCATCTGTCAAAGAGTCCAGCAAGGGTTTGTATTGAGCAGCCTCTTTAGGGCCACCTAAACAAACAAATTTCGCTCTATATTGAAGGGATTTAATGAGAGAATACCATTTTTCCTGAGACCACTCTTTCGTTACCCAAGAGGTACCTAATACCAGCCCAATGCGTAACGGAGTTTCTACCACGCCTCGATGTAAAGAAACGTCATTATCAATCAACTTCCATTGATTTTCTGCCCAACTATGTAAATTTGTTGGCACCTGAAAATCCATGTGGTATAGCGTATTAGCATTAGATTCATTTAGTAAACAACTGCTCTCAATACCGTATTTATCAATGTTAAGCGATGTATCTAAATTTGCATGTTCAGTAATAGCCTTTGTTAACAACTGAGCTACCTCTACATAGCGTTTAATCACGTGTTCTGTACTAGGCTTCGTTTTATAGTTAGTAAACAGCCAATTCAACTCTTTTGTACCACCAAGGCCAAGTCTAATGGGGGCTCCTGAAGCTAATAGTACTAGCCCTGTTATGAGTCGCCCTTGCACATCAACGGCTACATCAAATTTATAAGGCTCTAATTTGGCCTTAAGATCCCACCACATGCGCCACATTGTAGGAATATGTAGTTTTTTAGAATGTGCCTCGTATTCATCCCGTTCCCAGGGAATTATTTTATCTACATAGGGATTGCCCTGCAGGAGCTCTACCATACTAGGCGTTACAATCCAATGCAACTTAGCATCAGGATACTGTTCCTTAATCCACCGCGCAGCAGGTGTAGCATGCAAAACATCACCTATGTAACTAAGGCGTACAAATAATATATTCATAGATATCCTTAGGGTACATACTATTATAGGAATAAAGCCTTTATAATGAAAGAACATTATAAAGGCTTTTTCTTAAGATTTCTTTTTACTACCACTACTATTTGATGATTTAGAAGATGTAGTATCTTCTGTTACCTTAGTAGTTTCTTCACTACCATTCTTAATGATGTTTTTTACATCTGATAATGTCAACTCATTAAATGTAGTAGGGTGGTTGTATTTGTAAACTGGATTGAAGCCTACACCTAATTTACCAGTGTAAACAGTCAATGCATTATTGTCCTCATCAACACGGGCGATGTAGATGGTTTTGTCCATATCAACACCGATAAAGCGGAAACGCCCTTCAGGGTTGATAACACGCCATCCCCCTTCAATGCCGTTGAACATGAATACATCCCCAGTTCTGACATTATCGTAGAAGAAGTTATCTTCATCGTAGAATACACCGATATGACCGATATCAGTAGCTTGCATGTAAACGCGACGTGTATCGTAGTTAGCATCGGTACGATAAATGCGATATGTGTGTTCTTGAACTTTTACCTTCATATACACCACATTTGTCGCTTCAGAGTACGCAGCATCTACGATTTTACTGCCCCGAGGCAAATCTTCAAGTTTTGTATCAACTTCGTGTTCGGGGTCATCCGCATTAAGACGAGCCATGACAACATCTCTGGAGTCATATAAACCCATGACAGCATAGTTACGGTCTGGCATCCAGTTGAAGTAACTAATCGAACGGCCCTTCAAATCGATATTTGTGGGCTTACTTTCATTAGCCTTGTAAATTTTTAGAGAGTTCTCTGTAACAACAGCCATAAATTGACGGTCATAGGATACATACTTAGTGCCTTCCTTCACATCAGGGAAGTTTTTCGTATCATCTTTTGATGCGCCTGCTACGTTAAACTCTGTAGTCGGTGCAAATATATATTGATCAAGGTATAGGTATACCCCACCTTGCAGAAGAATACCTACCGCAAAGGCGCTCAGTACACGCGTAAAAGGTTTCATCTGTCCTCCTATTTCACGATAAACGCCGTTGGGATCATGCGTTCCCCTAACAAATCGGCAGGTTTATTTACGACTTTACCATTTAGGTACAAAGTTGAACTAGAACCGCCATCTAAATTTGCTGCAATGTAGCAACCTTTTTCAAATAGAATATCTTGTACGTCACGCAAGGTAGCCCCAATAGAATACCCTGGTTGGCGACCATCGATTACAAGGAATAGCACTGTGCCATCTTTCTTTTGACCGATAGCAGTACGAGGACCTACGCCCCAGCCACCATCACCTTCGGTAATCATCTTCTTGCCATCAACGATAAGAGGTGGACCAAAGGTAATACCTTCCATGGCCTTCATATCACTAAGCTGAGTTTTATCATAGTTACCAGCGATAAGATTACCAGATTTAGAGAAACCTACAAAGTCTACGTCTTCATCAGGGCCTACATCCTTACCGATAACGTACTCACCATCATGCAAGATGAAACCATATGGCAAACGGCCTGTACCAGTACCATTAGGGTCGTGGAAACCACCGCCATTAATCGCTGCTACAGCATTATTCATTTTTGCAATATTACTTGTAGTATCGCCTTTTTCTTGAATATTAGCCGCTGTACCTACTTGAATACGACGAGGATCAGGAATTTCTAAAATATAGCCTACATAACGAGCAGACTGGATTTTTTCAAGATTTAAAGTCTTATCTTCACGAGCATTAAACTTGAACAAATCTTGGCTTTTAACAACCCCTACAGTCCCCAAAATAGATTGTAATTCGTCTTCATTAAACAACCATGTAATGTAATGAGGATGGCGAGATTGTAAGATAGCGCCAATTACAGCGCGCTTTACATTATTAAATGGTCCAAAGAGCACCACGAAGGGTGATGTGACAACGGTAAATAAGAACACCATAATGATGAACTTTACCCAATTCTTTTTGAACAATGTATTTCTCCTTATAAATCAGTGAAATGTTCGGTGCTAATGCGTTCTTCAAAATGCTTGATATCCACCGCATTGCCTACCCAAACACGCAAAATATTATATGGATTATCACCAGTATGAGCCCAGCCAGATTTCATAGCCATCCCCATTTTAATACCAGCTTTCTTAGATGCTGAGTCGGTGAATTCATTTTTATCTCCATATGGATAGCAGAACCAAGGATTATCCTTAATGCCTACTTCTTTAGCAAGTGCCTCTTGGGCCTTTGTAATATTTTCAATTTGTTTTGCTTCTGACAATTGGCCCATTTCTATATGTTGGAAACCATGGTTTGAAATAGTAATACCATTTTTGTGCATTTCACGCACCTGATTCCAAGTTAGACGCGTCCCAACATCGCCAGGATTGATAAATACAGTCGCCGGGAATCCATATTCTTTCATAATTGGATATACGATAGAATATGTATCTGCATAACCGTCATCAAAGGTTAAAACAACAGGTTTTTCAGGCACCGCAGCACCATTTACAACATAATCATACAATTGATCCATCGTCAATGGATTATAGCCATTATCCTTGAGGAACTTCATTTGTTCTCTAAACAAATCCTCCCGAATAACTGCATCATTATCTTTGTCGTCGCCGACTTTATGATACATAAGAACAGGAATACCCGTTGGATGTACCATCTTAACTTCTTTTGCAGGCGGTACTGAACTAGTAGGTTCTGTTTTTTGTGAAAGCAATCCACAACCTGCCACAACCATTGCCAATACCAAAACTAACAGTGTTACCAACGGAATCCGTTTCATAGGTCCTCCTCTATTAGAACACAATTATATACAGAATATTATAACATTTCCATGAAGAATAGTAAAAATTAACGCTTTATTAGTACTTCATCAATCGATTTTCGAGGTCTAGGATACATAGTTTCATCTGGATGCCTATAACACCTGAAAGCCTAAATTCATATAAATCTTCAGTATCAAAAATCATTTAAAACTTCTACGATTATTTAGAGCTATATTGTAATCCGTTCAATAATGCTTTAATATTCTAATTATAATACACATTACTAAAATTATGCTCATCCAATAGACAAAGGATTTCTTATGAAAAAACGCTTAAGCCTTATACAAATGGACGTCCATGTAAACGAAGTGGAATACAATTATGCACGCGTCCAAGAATTACTTTCACAAGCCCTATCAGAAAGTCCTGACATTATCATTTTGCCCGAAACATGGAACACAGGATTTCATCCATCTAAGGATTTAATCAACATTTCTGATAGAAATGGAGAAAGAACAAAAGATTTATTAAGTACATTCGCTAAGGAACACAATGTAAACATTGTGGGCGGTTCTGTAGCCGTAGCAAAAGAGGATTTAATATTTAATACATCCTATGCTTACAACCGTGAAGGCACACTCGTAGGAGAATATTCCAAAATGCACGGATTTAGCCCTGCTAAAGAGAACCAATACTTTGCTAGCGGTACACATACCACTCATTTCGAATTGGATGGTATTCCTTGTAGTACGGTTATCTGTTACGATATTCGCTTCCCTGAGCTCGTAAGAATGGCTGCATTATCAAATACAGAGTTATTATTTGTACCTGCTCAATGGCCTACCATGCGTTTACGCCACTGGCAAGTATTAAACGAAGTGCGCGCCATTGAAAACCAACTTTTCTTATGTGCAGTCAACGGCTGTGGTACTGTGGGTCGAGTCCAAAGTACTGGTCACTCCGCCGTATACGATCCATGGGGTACGAACCTCCTTGAAATGGACACCGTGGAAGGCATCTCATCTGTAGATATCGACCTCACCGTAGTAGAGGATATTCGCAATAAAATCAATATCTTTAGAGATCGCAAACCTGAACTCTACAAGCTATAAAATAAAGGCACATTGTTTTTAACTACCATCTTAAACAATTCATTTATAGATGGTCTGTGTATAAAACAATGTGCCTTTTTATTTTTACTCTACTGTATTAAGGAAATAAATAACTCTAGTTTGCTCTGGATTAACGGCCATGCCTGCAACAGTAAACATATTATATGAATAATCAAATTTAAAGATGTAGAATGTGTACTCTGCGTTAAATGGTCGCTTTATTTCTTTATACGAATAGTAACCTAAATATTTTTTCTGTAAAGTCTTATTTTCATCATTGGGCAACACTTTATCAGAACTAAATTTACTAGTATCTTGCTCTAAGTCCAAAACCACTTGATGATTCATTTGGTTAGAGAGCTCACGATCAACCTTTCGCTTAATATTCTCATTGCTTAGCGCCATTTTATATTGATACATATTATTGAATATATTAGTTACTTCAATCCATTCTTCTGGCAATATAGTAGACAAGTATTTTCTATAATTCGTCTTAACATCTTCGTACGGTTTAATAGAAACACGTTCAGCCTCACCCTTAGTAATAATAACCTTAGCATGATTTTCTGCATCTTGAATATAAGGTTTTAGTTCTGATGGTTTGCCTGTAAAAGAAACTTGAATATACCGACCATCTTCAATCGCCTTAGGCGGCTTTAAATGAATATCAACCTGCTTAGCAAAAGAAGGTATTTTCTTTGGAAAACCAGACAAATCATTTACTTTATTTATATCTATATGATTGTAATATTCCTTGTCATTAACAGGGTACTTACTGCTTTCTCTAAAATTAATGGCCTTTACAATTTGTTTTTCAATTTCTTCTCGTGTATAAGGATTTTTAATAAGGTCTCGTTGTGGCACACTTCTTATTGTTCTATTATGTTCCTCAATATGAGCGTGCATACGTGATTCTACCTCTCGATGTAGCAACATTTGTTCATTAAATGTTTTTTTAGCAACGGACATAACAGCATAAGATAATTCTGTTTCGCCCGTAACTTTACTTTCCAAATAAGGCATAACTTCTTGAGGTTGTACTCTATCAAGTTGAGTAGTTTTTGCTCCTAATGGTGTTGATACAGATGGAATGGATATCTGCTCAGCATTTATTATTCCTATATTAGCAAACAGTGCTATCACAATTAGTACAATTTCTTTTAAATTCATTCAAGTCTCCATCAAATAATTATATTAAAAAACTTGCTATATATCTCATATAGTTAGTCATATATGTTAAAACGCAATAAGCTTCCACATATCCTCTGGAACCTGTCCTAGAGGTTTATTTTTCGCAATTGCTTCTTTTAGAATATCAATAGTATCTTGCACATCTTGTTTATCCTTTGTATCAGGATCATGAAGGATGACACGATTTAAAGAACCTTCACCAAATTGCTTTAAATATTCTTTTTCCACTTGATTAAGTTCACGGCGTAAATATTTCATAGATAATAACCTCCCAATATATTTAATCTAATATATTAAGAAGTACTTGTCTATAATTCAAATATTTTCTATACACATCTTCAGCTAATAATAAACAATTTAAATTGTAAATTAATATTTTTATCTCATAAATCATTTACATGAATTCTATAGAAATGGTAGTATTAACAATGCAATAGGATTTAGTTATTAAGAAAGAAAGGTAATAACTATGTTTTCATTTCTACAACCTAAAGAGGCAAAATCATCAGTTCCACAAAGCATGATTATGAATCTATATTATAAATATAGATTGCAATCATTAATTGGTATTTTTATAGGTTATGCTGCGTACTATATTGTTCGTAATAACTTTGCCTTATCAACACACTTTTTATCAGATATCCTCCATATGAGCAAAACAGAAATTGGTTTGCTATCTAGTGGTATGCTTATCGCTTATGGTTTAAGTAAAGGCTTTATGAGTAGTCTTGCGGACAAAGCAAGTCCTGCCAAGTTTATGGCTTTCGGTCTCATTTGCTGTGCAATTATCAATATCTTTATGAGCTTTGCCGATAGTCTCGCCTTCTTCTTAGTTTTAGTAGTACTAAATGGCTTTTTCCAAGGATTTGGTGTAGGACCATCCTTTATCACCTTAGCTAAATGGTACCCAAAACAGGAACGTGGCCGTTATGGAGCTATCTGGAATATTTCACACAATCTCGGTGGTGGTATCGTAGCACCAATCGTAGCCGCCGCATTATATTTCACTACTACAGATCACTGGCAATTAGGGAGTTATGGTTTACCAGCGCTTATTGCAGTTATCATAGCAATTGCCATTTCTTTCTTAATCAAAGAAAGCCCTGAACGTGAAGGCTTACCACCAACAAGTGAAATCATCGCCGACACAGCTCATAAGGCGCACAGAAGTTCTGAAGCACCGCATATGAGCACAAGAGAAATCTTTGTAAAATACGTATTGAAAAATAAAAACGCTTGGTATGTATCATTAGTTGACACCTTCGTTTACATGATTCGCTTTGGTATGCTTACTTGGCTTCCAATTTATTTATTACAAGTAAAGGGTTTCTCCAAAGCAGAAATGTCTGTTGCCTTTTTATTCTTTGAATGGGCGGCTATTCCTTCTACTATTTTTGCTGGTTATATTTCCGATAAATTCTTTAAAGGTTATCGCATGCCACCTGCAATCATTGCTATAAGTATTATCTTCTTCTGTATATTTGGTTATTGGCAAAGCGAGTCTCTCTTATGGGTTACTTTCTTCGCTGCTATTGTAGGTTGTTTAATCTACATTCCTCAATTCTTAGCTTCAGTACAAACTATGGATATTGTACCACCATTTGCAGTAGGTTCTGCTGTTGGTCTTCGCGGATTCATGAGTTACATTGTTGGTGCAAACTTAGGTACAACACTATTTGGTGTTTTAGCAGATAAATTTGGTTGGAATGCAGGTTTCTATCTTTTATTAGTAGCATGTGTTCTTTGTATTACATTCTGTGTATTGGCTCATTTTGGCGCCAAAGAATTAGATGCTAAAGAAGCTGAGCTTGAACAACTTCAACCAGCTGAAGCTAATAGCTAACCCCTAACAAATAAATCCTATAGTAAAAAGGTCGTAATATGTATTAATACATGTTACGACCTTTTATTTCCCCCACGAAAGGGAGTCCTATATAACCGATGTGTTTTCATCAACGCATAGTTCTCGAAATAATAAAAGCACAAGCCATAATGATACCAAGGACTATATTCCCGGCTACTATATAAGGCCATGTAAGGACATCATGTACATCATGCAATATTTTTATATCAAAGATTGGCACATAAAGTAGCAAGTTCCCCAAAATCCAACTGATTGGTCCTATGAACTTCATCTTCTTAATCGTATCCATTTTATCTAGAATAGACTCGGTTACCTCTGAATCCTTTTCGACAGATACGTATTCTTTATTAATGTAAAAGCCTTTTGAATATTCCGTTTCAAAAGCCCACTCTTGAACAGAAAACGTAGCAGTACCATCAGCATTTTCATACTCTTTATATTTAGCAGTATCAGTAGTACCTACGTCTACCTCACCCCAAGCACCCGTTACCATCTCATAACCACTATCTACGAGTTTCATATCGGCTGGTAGTGCTTTTCCACACAACTTGGAAAACTGCTACGCATCTCGCTTCTTATCCCAACTGAGCCAAAATACCTTGTTATTACTATGTTTGACTAACTTATACTCATACCATATCTTTCCATGAGTATCAATGTAGCGTATCTTGCCTAAAATCGTATATAGATCCCTTCGGATACGTAAGGTCTCACCATAATTAAAAACCATAATCTTCTCTCATATTGAAAACTATATATATATAAATGTATATTACTAATTACTATGATTGTACACGGATTGTGAAAACCTGCCAACACTTCTCAGATTTAAAAAAGAAGATAAACTCATTAAATGTATTTTAATATCAAAATAACGAAAAAAGACCTACAGTAAACTGTAGGTCCTTATATTTGGTGCGGTTGGCGGGACTTGAACCCGCACGAGCGTTAGCTCACCACCCCCTCAAGATGGCGTGTCTGCCATTCCACCACAACCGCATGGAATACAAATGGTGCCTCAGGACAGAATCGAACTGTCGACACACGGATTTTCAGTCCGTTGCTCTACCAACTGAGCTACCGAGGCATGATTTTTTGTAAAAAAAAATGGCGACCCCGATCAGATTTGAACTGACGATCTTCGCCGTGACAGGGCGACATGTTAACCGCTACACCACGGGGCCGCGTATCAACTCGCGTTGACTACTTGTACATAATATCATGGATTTTAGAGCAATGCAACTATTTTTTTTTAAAATATTATTACAAATCTATGAAAATAATTGATTATATTTGATAATCGTTATTTTATAGCTTTTATAAAAGTATCTCTATATTATATTACAGGAATCCACCCTTTATCGTCATAATTCGTCAGTTTTCGCAATAGTACAATTTTCTCTATAAGCTATAATAGGTATACCCTTTACTAGAAATCATCCTATTCTTTACTCAATATGCTACAATATGTATATATTCAATATGAAAATGCCGCTATAGAAACATGAAAGGATTCGCTATGAATAAGTTCAATTCAAAAGGTGTTATTATCGCTCTTATCATAGCTATTGTAGGAGCGATGGCTGCAGCATGGTACTTTTTATGGTATGTACCACATACACCGGCCTACACATTAAAAATCATTCACCAAGCAGTACAAGATAAAGATGCAGACGAAGCATTGCGCCACGTAGATATAAAATCCATTGTAAAAAACATTGTAGAACGAGAAGGCAATAAATATGTCGATACATCTACCCCACTTGGTAAAGCTACAATAGCAGCTACCAAAACATTTGGACCAGCTCTTATCGAAGACGTAATACGGACATATATCGAAGATCCTGACAGCTTTAAATCTGAATCACCTACCAATAATACCACTACAGCAAATGATGATAATAAGTCTATGGTAGATCGTCTTGTAGAAGGTCGCCTATTTAAGGAACATGATGTAGAGGTTAAAAACCTAAAGTCAGAAGATAATGGTGATACGGCTACTGTGACTGTAACGATACAAAATAATAAAAAGAATATGACAAAAGATATAAGAGTTTTGATGCGTCATTTAGGAGATGGAACATGGGTAATTTACGATATTCCTGATATCGAGGACCTATATACTATCACTAGAAAATAAATATCTTTGTCTTTTCTAACATTTTAAATTGCAGATCTTAGAAAACTTAAAAAAGAGCTATGTCGTTTTTCTAGATGAGCCATTTACATTGTAAAACCAACAAAGGACAGTATCTACTGAAAAGTATATACTGTCCTTTTATTATCCTATGATCTTAACAATCGTAAGTTCTCATGTAGGACGAAATTATACATAACTTAATTAGCAAATATAACTAAATCCATTAAAAATGAGATTTTATCTATCAAAATCTACAATAGCCAAGGTTACAGTCACTTGTGAGATAAGGCGTTGTGCATCATCTATCATATCAAAGCGCCACACATGGGATGTCTTACCTTTTACTAGTAAAGTTCCTAACGCTGTTAAGGATCCTTCACACTTTACAGGGCGTAGATGGTTAGCAGTTACAGATTGTCCTACACCAAATTTATGAGAACCTACCAGTTCATTACTCATCATACCTGCAATAATTTCTGCAAAAGCTAATGTAGCACCACCGTTTAAATAGCCTTGTGGTTGTTTGTGAAACTCAGTTAAATTCATTTTTGCAATACATGTGTTATCACTCGTCATACGAGGAGCATCAATTTGTAAGGATTCAATTAAATTCATAGTGTTCGTTTCTCCACACAATACGCCTCTAGTCTATCATCAAAGACTGTTACACCTAGTCCATCTCCATCGGGAACATGCATAACACCATCTTTAAATGTTAAATCTGGGAAAATAAGATCTTGTCCAAAATATCTATTTGAGTCAGATAAATCCCCTGCCATATAGGAATCTCCTAATGCGGATAGCTGGACATGAAGCATTTTAGAAACCCCTGACTCTACCATGCTACCAATCCAATATGGAATATGACGTTCTCTACATAGATTAATAGCCGCTTTTGTTGGAATAAGACCACCCATTCGCCCTACTTTTACATTCAACACATCGATTAAGTCATATTCAATAGCATAGGACAGATCATCATATCCTAAAATGGACTCATCTAAACAAATTGGCGTATAGATTTTCCAATCGTCATCATTAAGACATTCCCACTTCCAATCTCTATAAGATTGAAGGTTTGCCATCGCAAAGGGCTCTTCAATACAAGCTAGACCTAAATCATCATACTGACGCACCTTATCGATTTCTTGATACGAATAGCTTCGATTTGCATCAGCCGCTAAAACTAAATCCGGATAATGTTTGCGAACTAAAGCTACTCGTTCATAACCATCTACAGGATTTACCTTCAATTTAATCCGCTTACAACCACTTGTAACATGGCACTCTACAATATCGAGTAATTTGTCTATTGGTACATCACCGACAACGACACCACTTTCAATAGTATCTTGTAAAGCTTGTCCCATAATATAAGAAACAGAGTTTACACCTATTCGTTCGCAATGAAGATGAATGAGTGCATTTTCTAGAGCCGCAATGGCCATAGGCATATTATCTCGATTGAGCCAAAACTGTAATTGTCGTACATAGGTCATGAGCGGTTTAGGCCGCATCAAGCGCAGATTAAAGATATAATCATCTACTAAGGTTTTCCAACAGGTTTCTACTGTCTCAAATGTATAGAATGGCTCTGTGAAAGCTACGCATTCCCCATACCCTACATAACCTTGTTGATCCTCGATACGGATTACGATGGTCTCCCGCTCTTTTACCTCCCCCTTGGCGGTCTTGAAGTTAAAGTTCAGCGGCAATTTAAGGCGATATGTAGTTATACTTTTAAAGTTTAAAATATCATTCATAAGCGCCTCAGTTTTCTAATTTCAATTCATTGCGCAATATTTTGCCAGTTCCATTTCGAGGCAATGCGGTTAATGCTTTTACATATTTTGGAACCTTATATTTCGCTAAAGAGTTCGACATAAAAGCTAGAATATCCTCTGGTAGCAGACTTTTACCATCATGAAAGGCCACAAAGAGGGCTGGCACTTGTCCCCATTTAGCATCAGGTACAGGCACAACGGCACATTCCTTCACCGATGGCAACGTATAGACCAAATCCTCTAGCTCCTTAGGATAAATATTTTCACCCCCAGAAATGATGAGATCCTTACGACGATTCAAAATATAAACAAAGCCATCCTCATCGATGTAACCAATATCATCTGTATTAAAGTCTCCATCGATAGATTCCTTGTTGATATACCCAGACATAACCATCGGGCCCGTCAAATGAATTTCGCCTACCCCATCCGCATCAGGGTTATCGATGCGAACCTGCATGCCAGGCAATGGCTTACCTACAGATTCTCGTTTATCAGGATAATCCAATACGGAAAAGGTAACGCTTTGACTAAAGGTTTCCGTCATGCCGTAGGTCTTAAAGATAGGCAGCGATTTCTTTTCACAAGCATCGATTAGTGCCATCGGAATGAACTCTCCACCGAGCAAGATAACGCGTAACTTATGATCTGTAATATGTGGCTCTAATTGAGTCAGAATGGTAGGCACTAAAGACATCATATTAATATTCTCAGATTCTATGAGTTTGAGAACTTGAGCTTCATCATATTTAGGCAAAATAGTGACAGCTGTTCCATTATAAAGAGACCTCATCAAGATAGATAAACCACTCACATGAAACAGAGGCAGTACCATTAGCCAATTATCCTGCTCTGTTTTCCCTAGTACCTCTTGGGATGCTTGTACATGAGCTTTAATTTGCCCCCATCGAAGCGGTACAGACTTAAATTGCCCCGTAGTAGCGCTCGTATTCATGATAGCAGCTATGTCTGCGTCCGCAAAGGTCCAATCAAAGGAATCCTCGCCCGCTAAATCCGATAGAATACTTTCTAAAGTTTCAAACTCAATTGTAACAATTGAATTAGCAGCCTCCAAACCAACGGAATGAGATAACTGATTTTCAACAGAATCTGATACTATAGGAGCAACTAAATTTGATACTTGAGTTTCAACGGCATCAGGCAATTGATTACGTCGTTCTTTACTATGTAATACGGTGGTAACACCTAATTGATCCAATTGGTTCGCTATTTCGTTTGGTTTAAGATGTACATTGAGTAAAAGGACCTCTTTGCGAACTAGCATAGCAGCCAACACATACATTGCCATGGTCAGAGAATTATCGGATAAGATAGCCACACGAGATGCATCTAAAGGCACTAAATTACGAGCTACATGGAGTACGCCACGGTATATATCGTTATAGGTGTATTCATTTATGCATATACGATTAGGGTAGTGCTGTGCACCATAACGTAACCACTCCATCATCTCACCTCGTATCTAAACCTAATCACTAATAAGTAATCACTAATTACCAATTACCAGTAAATAGTAAATAATAACTAAAAAATAATAATTGAAATATGATAAATAAAGAGATATTACAAGAAAGGCGCCTCCTATAGAGGCGCACTTGTCGTTTTAACCGTTAATATAATCCATCATATAGGACTGTATCGACTCCCGATTAAGGGAATTTAGGGAATTGTTTGAAGTTAGGTTTCCGTTTTTCTTTGAACGCGTCGCGACCTTCTTTTGCTTCATCAATTGTATAGTACATCAATGTAGCGTCTCCTGCGAATTGTTGTAAACCTGCAAGGCCATCTGTGTCTGCATTGAAAGCGCCTTTCAACATGCGCAAAGCCATTGGAGATAATTCAAGGATTTCGCTACACCATTGAACTGTTTCTTCTTCCAATTTATCGAATGGTACCACAGTATTAACCATGCCCATTTCATACGCTTGAGCTGCTGTGTATTGACGGCACAAGAACCATACTTCACGAGCGCGTTTGTGACCGATCATGCGAGCCAAGTATCCTGCACCATAACCAGCATCGAAGGAACCTACACGAGGACCAGTTTGACCGAATTTAGCATTTTCAGAAGCAATTGTAAGGTCACATACGATGTGCAATACATGACCGCCACCGATAGCATAACCATTAACCATTGCAATAACAGGTTTAGGGATGACGCGAATTAAGCGTTGTAAATCGAGAACGTTCAAGCGAGGTACATTATCGTCACCTACATAACCACCGTGACCACGTACGCTTTGGTCACCGCCGGAGCAGAACGCTTCTTTATCTTCGCCTTTGCCGTGGTTAGCACCAGTCAATACGATTACGCCTACTTCGTTATCTTCACGAGCTACTGTGAAAGCATCAATTAACTCCATTACCGTTTTAGGACGAAACGCGTTGCGTACCTCTGGACGGTTAATAGTAATCTTTGCAATGCCATTATATGTTTCGTAAATTACATCTTCATAATTACGATCCAATACTTTCCAATCAAATTTGCTCATGGACTTAACCTTTCTTCTGTAAAAAATCTAATACCGCTTGTTCAAAAATCTGCGGTTTCTCTATATGTACATTATGCCCCGCCCCTTCGACGATGACATGATTAAAACTTGGCAACTTGCCAAATACATCTCTTCCTATTGTAGTATATTTTGTATCTAATGCGCCACTCACATATAAACCATTAACAGAGAATTTTTCTAATTTATCGCCTACATAGGGCATTACGCCCTGCCCTGAGCCACGCAATGTACAGGCTAAGGCGTACGTACTATTATTGGATCGACGTAGATAGATTAATTCCTCTACCCCTTCTGAAAGCTGTTTTTGACTCTCAAAAATAGGAACCTCTGCCCATCGTGTAGCAAACCAAGCGCCATCATGTTCTTCGATGTGACTCGCTAAGTCTTCATCAGCCTTGCGGCGTTCAGCTCGCTCAACATCAGAAGCGATACCTACAGAGCCACTTTCAAGAACGAGGCCTTTGATTTCACGTTCGTAGTGCAAAGCATAAGAAAGTGCAATGCGGGCCCCCATGGAATAACCCATGAGGTAATAGCTTTCACCAACCATATGATAGATAACTGTATGCAAATCCTCTATCATTTGAGGAATGGTATAAGCCTTATCTTCATCAGGAATATCTGAATCACCATGGCCGATCAAATCGATGCGGACCACACGATATCCCAGCAGATTAATAGAATCCCAAGTGTAGCTCGATTCAGAAAAACCATGGAAACATACAATGGGTTCACCTTCTCCAACCACAGTCAAACCGTAGCGGTACTCGCCCAAGTCAAAATACATACGCTGAGCTGGATTACATAAAGCATTATCTACAATACTGCAAAAATACTGACTCATAGTAATGCCTCCATATCAACTGAAACTTTTGTATATTTCTTATGTAACTGTCGACTATATTCCCGGTCTGTAGGTATTTCAATGATATGAACACCCGATTCCGTGCTAACTTTAGCTAGTACCGAGCTCAATTCATCAGGATTAATAATCTTAGTATAACCACAGCCATAGAGTTTAGCTGCTCCACTATAATCTAAGCCTTGTGACGTAGAGAATAAGTAATCAAAATGCTTCGTCCCCTTTTGCGGTAAATATTCAAAAATACCGCCTCCATCGTTATTATGCAAAATAATCGTCAAATTTAGATTGTGCGTTTTAGCGACGGCTAAGCCGTTTAGGTCATGGAACAAAGACAAATCTCCCGTTACAAGATATGTAGACTTACCATTTGTGGCAAGACCTAGTGCAGTTGAAACGGTACCATCGATACCATTAACTCCACGATTACCATAAAGAACCGCATCGGATTCACCAGAGAACCAGAAGTAATCAAAGTCGCGAATGGTCATACTATTCGCCACTAGCACTTGGCTATTGTCAGGAATATGTTGTTGTAACTCGCGTATCGTGCGACCTTCAAAACAACTTGGTTCTTCTATGGCTGTACTTAATTGAGCTTTGCCAGCTGCTTCTATACTTTGCCATCTATTAAGATATGCATTAGATTCATTCTTTACAGCGTACAAATGCGTAAACATATCGATGCTTGCTTGCATGTGTATGGTGGTTTTCCCCGTTGGATTCATGGAGTCCATTGTAGGGTTAACCTCAATGTATTCTACATTATTCCAACTCGCCACCATCTGTTGCACTCGTTTAGACACAACGATTTGGCCAAACTGAATCACGCAATCCGGCTTTAGTACAGGCCATAACTCTTTATCCGCTAAAAATGCATCATACGTTGAAATCACAACATCAGAGAAATGTTTTTTCTGAGTCATAGCTGTATCGTTGCTACGATTGATATTAAATTCATGATTATCATCAATAGCATCAGTCTTATGCCAGCGTCTTACATTGGACAATGGATCCGCCAAGATAGGAGCTTGTAAGTTCTCCGCAAAGGAGTGAATAGATTCAACTTCGTTTACATCGATTTGTGGACCAGCTAAAATAAGAACTTTCTTATATTGCGCAAGCAATCGATTAGAGTTATTAGTGTTATTATCAGTAGTATTTTTAGTATAGCTTACGTTACTTGCTTTACTTACGTTACTTGGATTACTTGTGTTATTACTTCTATTCTGATAGCTAAATACATCACCGTAATTAGGTTTAAATACTTTGTAAGGGCTACGTCCCGCTTCAAAGTGCTTACGATCTAGTTCAGGCACTAATGGCTCAAAGAGGGGTACATTGATATGCACTGGCCCCTTTTTGATGTCCATAGCTTTCATATACGCCTTGCGAGCTACTTGGCGTGGATATGTGTAGTAATGGTCCTCTTGCGGCACCGCTAATTCTTCGTAATAGTTTACGGCTGTACCAAAAATCTTTTGTTGATCTATTGTCTGTGGAGCCCCTACATGCAACAAGGTATGAGGTCGATCAGCAGACAATACGATAAGAGGTACCCCACTATATTGAGCCTCTAAAATAGCGGGCAAATAATGAGCCACTGCCGAACCAGATGTACAAACTAACACAGTTGGTTCTTTATAAGCCTTTGCAATGCCAAGTGCCATAAAGCTAGCAGAGCGCTCATCTATATTCATATATGTTTCAAAGCCTTCATACTCCGTGAAAAGCATAGCCATCGTCGTAGAACGAGAACCAGGGCTAAACACAGCATGCCGGACGCCGAGTTGGTAAAACTCATCTACCAAGGCAGCAATATATTCGTTCATTATATTCCCTTTCAACAACTCCTAAGGGTTTGGAAATTTATTATAACGCATCCAAAATGGTGCACATTTTATTATTAGTTTCTGCGTACTCTTCATCCGCATCAGAATCGGCTACGACGCCACATCCTGCATAGGCATAAAGAACATTATCCATAATGAGGGCAGATCGAATAGCAACGATGACAATGCCGTCCCCCATATCTTTCATAAAGCCAAAAGGTGCTGCATACATGCCGCGCTCATGAGCTTCGTACTTTTGTAGCAATGCCAACGCCTTTTCTCGCGGTTCACCACCGAGAGCCGGTGTAGGATGGAGCAACTTTGCCCATTCCACGAGGGATTTTGTGCTATCCTTTGCAGTAATAATGGTGCGCAAATGATAGAGATGCGCCAGCTCCATGATACCCGTTTCACCTATTATAACCTCCGGAGTAATAGATTTCATGATATCCACAATACGGTCACGGACGATATTATGTTCAAAGAGATTTTTCTTATCTGTTAATAGTTGTTCCTTAGTCCACGCATTTGGTCCATGTTTAGGTGCTGTCCCCGCCAAGGCATAGCTGAGAATTTCACTACTTCGATGGCGAACTAGAATCTCTGGCGATGCACCCACAAAGGTGCGTCCATCCTTTTCGTAACCAAAGATAAAGCAATTTGGATTATTATCTACTAAATTTGCCAAAATACTTGCTACATTGTATGGTGTTTCACTAGTAAACTGTACCTCTCGAGAAGAAACGACCTTCGTCATTTCACCACTACTAATACCATCAGCGATAGCGTTCATCAAACTATCCCAAGCCGCCTTATCATCACTGGTTTCCTTGTAGTTATGGCGAACTCGAGGCACCTCGAAATCCGTAATAGGGACACTTTCACCAGCGTGCAAGTAGAAAGACTCCCCATTTTCTACGATGTAGTAATGGGTGAAAGCAATCATTTCATGACCCATGCCAGCCCATTTGGGGTCCTTAGAGTTCTCAAAAAAAGTATCTCCATAAAACACGTAAGCGTAATTATGGCGATCTTCATCATCTTTGACCGTCGCCAAACGTTTAGCGCCTACAACGATGCGGTCACTTTGACGATCCACCCAAAATACGCGTTCTTCGTTTGGAAAATTCAACCAAAAGGCTACCGGACTATTCAGTTCTAACGGTTCTTTATTATATATCATAGTTATATATCGCTATTAAGAAATAAAATAGACTATAGTAAAAACACCTAACGTGTAGAAGATTTGCTTCTACACGTCAGGCGTCATCAATAAGTTTCCAAATTTTTGAGATGAGCCTAACGCCATCACACGTCGATGGGCCCTCTTTATATCTAATTTATTATATCATAGGTAACAGTTAAAAGGTAGAAAAAATCAGAACCACCCGTAAAACGGGTGGTTTGCTCACGGGCTATAAGCCCGTAGTACTAGGCCAGCGTCTAAAGGCGCTGGCTTTCACTACGTTCAAGCCGCATAGCCATTGACTCGTAACCTTCCCCTCAAAGGGGATATGTATTACTTGCTACCCTTAAAAGGGTCCTCATATTCTTTTACACTTAACTTATCCTTCATTTGGTCATGTAACTCTTGCTCACGTATATATTTTTTTACTGTTGCCTCATTTAGACCTACCGTACTAACATAATATCCCTCAGACCAAAAGTGTCTATTTCCAAATTTATACTTTAAGTTTGCGTGTTTATCGAACATCATAAGTGCACTTTTACCTTTTAAATATCCCATAAAAGATGAAACTGCTATTTTAGGTGGGATTAATACTAACATATGCACATGATCTGCCATAAGCTCCCCCTCTATAATCTTGACGCCCTTATATTCACATAAACGCCTCAGTATTTCACGTAAACTATTTCTATATTGATTATATATAACTTTACGTCTATACTTAGGTGTAAATACTATGTGGTATTTGCATAACCATTTTGTGTGCGCAAGACTCTGTGTCTTTGTTGCCATATAAAATCACCTTTCTTTTGCATATAATGCGGCTTGAACACCTACATTATACTTAAGCAAGGTGATTTTTTTGTATAACTTTCGTTGCCGCACCCGCATAGCGGGTGGTTTTATGGTTCGCGACTACGTCACGAACCAGTCTAAAGACAATAAAATAAAACCTCTACACCGCATGCGTCGTGCATGAATGTAGAGGTTTTCATTATATTCAAAATGTTGTTACTTTATTTAAAAGCCTTAGCCCCAATATCTGTACGATATTGCATGCCTTCAAAGTCGATATGCTCTATACGTCCATAGGCTCTATCAAGTGCAGTTCTAAGGTCTTTGCCAAGACCGACAACACCGAGCACACGACCGCCATTAGTGACATAGTTTTCACCAACAAGCTTTGTACCAGAGTGGAATACGATGGTTGTGTCATATTGTTTAATATCCCCACTGATGACATCGCCCTTTGATGAAGTTTCAGGATAACCCTTAGAAGCAAGGATAACGCAGGCCGCCGAGGAGTCTTTCCATTTCACCATATCAGCTGTTAATGTGCCCGTAGCACAGGCCATCATGATTTGACCTAAATCACTATCTAGTAGAGGCAATACAACTTGCGTTTCAGGGTCTCCAAATCGTGCATTGAACTCTACCACCTTAGGACCTTCGTCAGTAATCATAAGCCCAGCGTAGAGGCAGCCCACATATGGCATACCTTCCTTTTCCATAGCCGCTACCATAGGCTCCAAGATAGTTTTCATCGCTTCGTCCCGCAATGCATCCGTAAGAACTGGTGCCGGTGCATAGGTACCCATGCCACCCGTATTAGGACCTTTATCACCATCAAAGATGCGTTTATGATCTTGAGAGGCAATCATAGGAATAACGGTCTTACCATCTACAAAGGCTAATAAACTAGCCTCTTCACCTTCCATAAACTCTTCGATAACAACGGTGCTGCCTGCATCACCGAATCGATTACCGCTGAGCATATCTTCCACAGCTGCATTCGCTTCGTCGACGGTCATGGCTACTACAACACCCTTCCCTGCCGCCAAGCCGTCAGCTTTAACAACTATAGGAGCTCCTGTTTGAGCGATAAAAGTTTTCGCTTCATCTACCTTGTGGAATACACCATACGCAGCAGTTGGAATGTTGTATTTTTTCATGAGATCCTTGGCAAACACCTTTGAGCCCTCTAGTTGGGCGGCAGCTTTAGATGGACCAAAAACAGGAATACCCACCTTATTGAGTACATCTGCTAAGCCTGCTACCAAAGGAGCCTCAGGCCCAACAACAACTAAATCAACTTGATTCTCTTTCAAAAAGCTAATCAAATGATCACTTTGTTGCCAATCGATGCCAACTAGCTCTGCACAATCTGACATTGCTGCGCTACCAGGAATAGCATATACCTTTGTTACGCTAGGGCTGATGGACAATCGCCACGCCAATGCATGTTCGCGGCCGCCGTTACCGATTACACATACTTTCATAAGTCCTCCATCGGCGCCTAAACGCCATTAAGTTTATAATAATATAAACACATAACGAGACTACTCCAAATATCAATAATTGTTGACCATACAATAGATATTTTGCCCTGATAGTGTTTAACAATCCGCTAAAAGTTCTTAACCAATTAATGTTTAAAGTGACGAATATTTGTAAATACCATGGCAATGCCCGCTTCGTCAGCAGCTTTGATGGATTCTTCATCGCGAATAGAGCCACCTGGTTGAATAATAGCTGCAATGCCATGTTTTGCCGCTGTTTCTACGGTATCGCCAAAGGGGAAGAATGCATCGGATGCCAAAACAGCACCTTTTGCGGCTTCCCCAGCTTGTTCAAGGGCAATTTTTGCAGAGCCTACGCGATTCATCTGACCGGCCCCAACTCCAAGGGTACGCTTTTCATTAGAAATCAAAATAGCATTGGACTTTACATGTTTTACAAGTTTCCATGCAAATTCAAGGGCTTTCCATTGTTCCTCTGTCGGTTGTACCTTCGTAACAACTTTATAGTTAGCACGATCTTCTACTAGATCGTCTTCTGTTTGCACTAATAAACCACCAGACACCTTTTTCACAGTCACTTGGCCAGATTCCGGCTTAGATAGCTCGATGAGGCGAATATTTTTCTTTGCTTCAAGGATATCTAATGCTTCTTTTGTGAAAGCAGGTGCCATAATAACTTCTAAGAAAATTTTGCTCATTTCCTCCGCTGTACTTACATCTACCTCACGGTTTAACGCAACAATACCACCAAAGGCAGATACGGAATCAGCTTCGTACGCATTTACATAGGCATCATGTAATGTAGATGCAGTAGCGGCACCACATGGGTTCGTATGCTTAATGATACATGCAGCTGGATTAGTAAACTCCCATACCATATTCCATGCCGCTTCCATGTCTACAATATTGTTATAGGAAAGCTCTTTGCCATGTAGTTGTTTCAAAGCCCCCATACCATGAGCTGTACCAATTTCTTTGTAGAACGCTGCTTGTTGATGCGGATTTTCGCCATATCTAAGATTTGTTATCTTTTCATAAGCGCTCAAATATTCAGGAGGTGTAGGACCTTCATGCAAGATTCCACTCATATAATTAGCGATAGCCACATCGTAAGCCGCTGTATGAGCAAAGGCTTCTTTGGCAAGACCAAAGCGATACTCCTTAGTCAATTCTCCTTGGTCTTTGAGCATCTCCAAGATTTCATCGTAATGATTTGGATTTACTACGATGCCTACGTACGCATGATTTTTTGCGGCAGAACGAACCATCGTAGGACCACCAATATCGATATTTTCAATGGCCTCTTCTAGGGACACATTAGGTTTTGCAATGGTTTCACGGAACGGGTAAAGATTGACAACAACAAGGTCGATTGGTTCAATACCATGTTCTGCCATAGCTTGTTTATGTTCCGCATTATCACGGATAGCCAAAATACCACCATGCACCTTAGGATGTAAAGTTTTCACTCGGCCATCCATCATTTCTGGAAACCCTGTCAAAGACTCTACAGCTTTTGCAGAAATGCCTGCATCGGTAATCGCCTTAAGCGTACCACCTGTAGAATAAATGGTTACACCTAAGTCAACTAAACCTTTTGCAAAATCTACAATACCCGTTTTATCAGAAACACTAAGCAATGCATTTTTAATCATGTAACCTCTCCATTTGCTTACGCATATCAATCTTCAATATAAACCGTACGACCTTTTATAGTGAGCTTATCCTCACAAAATAGTCGCAACGCCTCTTTATATGTTTTATGTTCAATAGGCAATAATCTATCACTCAAAATATCCTCTGTATCGTCTGGTAATAGAGGAACTGTATTCTGCATAATGATAGGCCCCGTATCCATTCCGGCATCAACAAAATGTACCGTACAACCAGTTACCTTTACGCCCGCATCGATAGCTTGTTGATGTCCATGTAGTCCCGGAAAGGATGGCAACAAGGCAGGATGGATATTTAAAATTCTATGCTCGTAGTGCTCAATCAGTGGAGTCCCTACAATGCGCATATATCCAGCCAAAACGATACCATCTACCTTGTAGGGCTCTAACGCATCTAACTGGGCTTGTTCAAAGCTAGTTTTAGAATCATAGTCGCTACGTTCGATGACAATGAGTGGAATATTCCAAGGTTTAGAACGTTCAACAATCCCTGCATCACCGTGATCTGTAATGATAACTACGAATTTACCATTAATATACCCTTCTTGCATGGCTTTATAGAGGGCTTCCCCATTGGAGCCTCTACCACTTGCGAATAGAGCTAGACGCTTTTTAGCTACGGAACTAGTCATTAAATACCGCCCCTTTTACAACAACTGGACCTTCACCGCTAACGATATGACCAATTTCATAAACCGCTTCATTACGACTTTCAAGATTTGCCTTTACTCGATCCACATCCGCAGCATCCACTATAAGAATCATGCCGATACCCATGTTAAAAGTACGGTACATTTCATGCCAATCTACATTGCCCCATTCTTGTAGTTTTTCGAATACAGGAAGGCGAGGCCATGTGTCACAATCGACCTCTGCCGTTACTCCCGTCGGTAAGACGCGAGGAATATTTTCATAGAAGCCCCCTCCCGTAATATGAACCATACCTTTAATTAGATTTTCTTTAATCAAAGGCAAAACGGCCTTAGGGTATAAGCGCGTTGGTGTTAATAATTCTTCTCCCAGTGTTTTGCCGAATTCAGGAATATTTTGATCAATGGAGAAGCCTTTATGATCGAATACAATTTTACGAACTAAAGAGAACCCATTAGAATGAACCCCAGAAGATGGTAACCCAAGAATAACGTCTCCTGCCTTGATACTTTCACCAGTAATCAATTTAGGACGATCTACGATACCAACGGCAAAACCAGCTACATCATAATCCTCATCATCGTAGAAACCTGCCATCTCAGCAGTTTCACCGCCTAGTAAAGCGCAGCCTGATTCTTCGCACGCCTCAGCTACACCACGTACGATATCCGCCACTTTTACAGGCTCTAGTTTGCCAACCGCAATATAATCAAGGAAGAATAAAGGTGTAGCACCTTGTACGAGGATATCATTAACACTCATAGCTACACAGTCTTGACCGATAGTATCATGTTTATCCATCATAATAGCGAGACGTAATTTGGTGCCCACCCCATCTGTACCAGATACGAGCATAGGATCAGACATAGCATGACCAGCTAAGGAATAGAGTCCCCCAAAACCACCTAAATCACCAACAACACCCGGTGTATATGTGCGTTTAACAGATTCTTTCATCAGTTCTACGGCGCGATTACCTGCATCGATATCAACACCTGCATCACGATAGGTTAAACTAGTTTTATTCGAGCACATATTTGACCCCTTCCTCTTGGTCCGCAGGAACCGCTACACTATAATCACCATTGAAACATGCAAAACATAAATCATCTGGCTTTACATCAGATACAGCACGACATAGGCCTTCACGAGACAAGTAATGTAATTTATCAGCCTTGATAAAATCTCTAATTTCATCCACTGTATGAGTAGCTGCTATAAGTTCTTTACGCACCGATGTATCAATGCCATAGTGACAGGAATACTCAATAGTTGGAGAACTAATACACATATAAATCTCTTTAGCACCAGCCTCTTTTAGCATTTTTACAATGATACCACTCGTAGTACCGCGCACAATAGAATCATCAATAAGGACGATACGCTTACCTCCAACAATATGTGGCAATGCATTTAGCTTCATACGAACAGCTAATTCTCGTTCCTCTTGATTTGGTTTAATAAAGGTACGACCGCTATAACGGTTCTTAACTAAACCTTCTGCAAAAGGGATACCCGATGCACGAGCATAACCTAATGCAGCTGTTGTACCGGAATCCGGAATGGACATTACGATGTCCGCATCATACTTAGTTTCGTTATATAGTTCGCGGCCCATATTTAGCCGAGATTGATATACGGATTGACCATCGATATGACTATCGCCACGTGCAAAATAGATGTATTCAAAGACGCAAAGTTTTTTATCGATTTTTTCTGGTTCCGCATAGATAGTACTACGCACACCAGAGTCATCGATGATAACCATTTCACCAGGAGCTATATGACGAATAAACTCTGCCTTAATCGCATCAAAAGCACAGCTTTCACTAGAGAGCACATAACCATTTTCAGTTTTACCTAAACAAAGTGGTCTAAATCCTTGAGGGTCTCGTACACCTACTAAAGAGTCGTTCGTAGTAATGACTAAAGAGAACGCCCCTTCAATTTGACGCGCCGCATCGGCAATCCGTTCCGCTTGTGTTTCTGCTTTAGAACGGGCTATCAAGTTTACGATAACCTCAGAATCCATCGTCGTTTGAAAGATGGAACCATCGGCTTCAAGACGTTTTCGAATAGATAAGGCATTCGTTAAGTTTCCATTGTGAGCCACCGCAATTTGACCGCCTTGGTAGTGAATAACCAAAGGCTGGATATTACGCGGATTATTGGACCCGGTCGTAGAGTACCGCACATGACCAGTCCCCATATAGCTTGGCAAAGATGGTAATTCTTTGATAGCCTCGGTCAACAAGCCCATGCCTTTTTTCAGTTCTACATCATGACCATCGGTAACAGCAATGCCCGCACTTTCTTGACCACGATGTTGGAGAGCAAATAGCCCCCAATATACATAGCGTGCTACATCAACGGTCCTATCATAGATGCCGAACACACCACACTCTTCGTGCCATTTATCAAAAACAGAATCGTAGTTCATCTTCCCCCCTATTAGGCACGCTCACCTGTAAGACGGAATAACATTTCCTTATATGCTTCTTCAATATTACCAAGATCTCGACGGAAACGGTCTTTGTCGAGTTTTTCACCAGTTGTAGCATCCCAGAAACGGCATGTATCAGGAGAAATTTCATCACCCAATAAAACTTCACCATTATGGGTACCAAATTCTACCTTGAAATCTACAAGGGTCACATTTTTAGTAGCCAAAAATTTCTTCAATATATCATTTACCTTTAAAGTAATTGTAGAAATTACGTCAAGTTGCTCTTGAGTAGCCCAACCAAGTGCTGTGATTTGGGATTCATTGGCAAATGGATCGCCTAGTTCATCGTTTTTATAGCAGAATTCAAGAATTGGATGTTTAAGTGGTGTACCTTCTTCAATGCCAAAGCGTTTAGCCATAGAGCCAGCCGCAATATTACGAACGATAACTTCAAGAGGAACTATTTTCAATGTAAGTACTGTTTGGTTACGATCATCTTCACGACGAACGAAATGAGTTGGTACGCCTTCTTTTTTCAACAATTCAAAGAAGAAAGAGGAAATTTTGTTATTCAATACGCCTTTACCAAGGATGGTGTCATGTTTTTCACCATTAAATGCAGTGGCATCATCTTTGTAATGAACGATGTACTCATCTTTGTTATCTGTTGCATATACTTGTTTTGCTTTACCTTCGTACAATAATGTTAATTTTTCCAAATCGATGTTAGCCATGATCTTTCTCCTTTATCATAAATTAATGATACAAACTATGTAATAGATATCTAAATAAACTGTTTTTCTTAACCAATATTTAATCGCCGATGATTTATATGATTAAATATGAATAGCACCTTGTAATTCTGCATTGTCTGCTAAGACTTTTTCAGCCATATCTTTACGATATTGTTGATATTGTTCTTTCAGGTCTTTATTGAAAGCTGCTCCAATTTGTACTGCAAAGAGCGCTGCATTTTTAGCACCATCTACAGCCATAGTTGCTACAGGCATGCCAGATGGCATTTGTACAATAGCAAGTAGAGAATCAATACCTTTTAATGCGGTTGCATTAAGTGGGATGCCGATAACAGGTAGTGTAGTGAAGCTCGCCACCACACCAGGTAGGTGAGCCGCTGCGCCTGCACCAGCAATAAAAGCAATAGCTCCTTCACCTTCAAGTCGTGTAACAAAATTCTTTACAGCCTCTGGGGTACGATGAGCTGAGGCAATAACCATTTCATAGGGAATGTTAAATTCATCAAGTACGGCAGATGCTTTTTTCATTGTGTCCAGGTCAGACTTGCTGCCCATGATAATACCGACCTTCATAGATCCTCCTAATAAAAAAGCCCAGCCGAAACAGACTGGGACAAATGCGCACAAGTAGCCTCCGTAGACTTGCTTTGAATTTGTTGATTTGCATAGTTCACGGCGCTACCTCCTTCTTGTACTCAAATTGTAACACCTAACATTTACAAAATCAATACTATTTTCGAATATTTTTTTATTAAATATTTTTATTATTCGTTATATTCCGAACTATTATAAAAAGGTAGATTGCATCATATAAATTAAGCTTAAATAAATCTGCAAAATAGAATACTGTCTTTGCAATCTTATAACAGCATAAATTTATTCTATCAATCATAATATTTGTATGGTTTTGCTTATCCATATAAAAAAGAGGATAACCCATTTATAAACAGGTTATCCGCTTTTCATAATTCCGAACATTAGACCACTTAACTTGTATCTATTATTGATTAGTGAGTACCACTTTCAAAGGCAGCTTTCAATTCACCTACAGATTCAGGAATATAATCTACAATAGAAGACATCAACGCATACATCAATGCCGGCTCGAACGCATCATCACCACACATATATACACAATCCAAGTATAAACTAGAATCTTGTTCATCAATATATAGTTTGTAATTTTTATACGTCGCATTATCCCGATTGATCAAGGCATTCAAAGCGTTCATATTTTGTGCCGTTACCTTTTCAGGGCCCAACACTAAACGAATCACGCTATAAATACTGTTATCGAGAATGACAAACAAAGGCATATCCCATAATGGGGATTTGATATAAGAACGATATACTACTGTACCGTCTTCATCATCAAAATCCTTCCGTTCAAAAGATATGATTTCTTCTTCTTTCAAGAACTTATCAAATAATAAGGATTTAGGATTCATAACAACCTCTATTAAGCTAAGCCAGCTACTTTAAGAATATCTTTATGTACAGCATCTAAATGCGGTTGAATAACTTCAAGCATAAGATTCACTACTACAGTAGGATCAAATTGTTCATTCAAACATGGTATAGACACATCCATATAAATGTTATTGTCTTCATTGCTCACGTAATATTTAGATATCTTGTAATCTTGATTTAACGTGTTAAGTTCTTTCAATACCGCAGGAATCACTTTTTTATCAATAGATGTTGTTGTGATAGCGATGCGTACATAGGTGAACGCAGAATCGTCTACAACGATGAACACAGGCAAGCTATGCTCATGAACATCCAAACGACCATGATATACAACTGTGTTAAGATCGTCTGTCATTTCTTCCTTTGTAAACCAAGTGTTACCGCCTTTGTTAAGGTCAGCAACGAGTAAGTCAAATTTTTCTGCTTTTTTATTCATAATTCCCTCTAACAATAATCAGACAAATTAGTCTTCGATAAACACACAACCATTATCTTTGAATTCTTTAATGCGAACTAAAGACTCTACACGGTAGCCCGCATTTTCCAAGCGTTCACGACCAGGTTGGAAGGACTTTTCGATAGCAATCGCCATGCCAACTACTTCATCACCTGCGTCTTGAACCAACTTAGCAAGGCCCATAGCCGCCTCACCAGACGCCAAGAAATCGTCGATAATCAACACTTTTTCACCAGCTGGTAAGAATTTTTTAGAAATAGTGATATCATAATTCTCTTCTTTTGTATAAGAGTACACAACACTATGATATACATCATCTACCATAAGGATGGATTTTTTCTTACGCGCAAATACCAATGGCACGTCTAGTTCAAGCGCAGCCATCAACGCCAACGCAATACCAGATGCTTCGATGGTAACAATACGTTGTACACCTGCATCACGGTAACGATCCGCGATTTCTTTACCAATCGCCTTAAACAATTGTGGATCGATTTGATGGTTTAAGAACCCATCTACTTTCAGCACTCGATTATTGAGGACAATCCCCTCTTCACGAATGCGTTCTTTTAATAATTCCATGTGCTCATACCTCCGCATAACTATCTTTAAATTTTAACGTAAACAACCCCTTAGGGTCAACCTATATCTAGTAAAAGTCTTATAATATAACCCATAAATATCATTGCAAATAAGACTTAAATATTTCATATATGAATTATATAACTCAACTGCTTTATAGGAATATAATATAGCACGGTAAAACTCACACTAATATATAAAAAGACACACTTTAAGAAAGTTTCCTAAAGTATGTCTTTAAACATGTCTTTTTCTTATAAAACTTTATCTCGAGTACTTTCACGATTAACTAGCAAGGACGTAAATCTTGCAGCCCCTTCAGATTGAGGGACCAAGCGAGAACGCACAAGCACAATGTCGCGTGTTGGTACCGGAATATCTGTATCGATGCGCACAATAGTCCCTTCTTGCATTTTTTGTTGTACCACATGATTAGGCAACATGGAAATACCCATATTGATTTCTACAAGATCTAGTAATACATCGACGCTACCCAATTCAAAGCGAGGCTTACGACAAGCACCATGTGTTACATCGTCAAAGAATGTACGACTAGCAGAGCCTTTATGCAAGAGTAAAATAGGCTCGTTAAGAAGGCGCCCTTGATCAAAGAATCCTGCCCCTTTATAGTCAGGGCCCCCAACAAAGACGTCTTGAATGGTAGCTAACGTAGTTACCTCTAGCTGAGGATTATCTCTCAAGCCCTCATAATCATTAACCACAGCTAATTGCGCCTCTTTATTGAGTACTAATTCTACACAATCAGGAGACGGACGATTGATAATATGTAAGCCAATTTCACTTTCTTGTAATTGCCATTTGTGGAAATAAGGCAATAGGAAATGGCGACACAAAGTATCTGTGGCAGCCAAATTTAAACTTTCATAAGCTTGGCTAACCCGTTCTTGTAATTGGGTAACACCATTATCAAGAATAGAGAAAGCTTTAGCTACCGTATCAAACAATTCTTTACCTTCTGGCGTGAACCCTACAGATTTTGTAGTACGCACGAAGAGAGGCATATTAAGTTCTCCTTCTAATTGTTTAATACTTTGACTGATGGCGGATTGGGACACGCCTAATTCTTTTGCGGCACGGGAAAAAGATAAATATAAGCCTACCCCTAGAAAGGTTCTATATAAATCTGCAGATACTGCCATTTTATTCACCTCTGTTATATACTAATAGTAACGTCTTACTTTTAAATACACATATCATTACCCTATTATAACTATAGACTCTCAATATATAATGAATATGTAGAAATCTTCATGAAAGTTAGGTCTTATGACCTTCATGAACTTTTCATATTTATTAGTATTTCTAATCTTTTCATTAGTAAGATTATCTTTACTTATAAGTCTAGACCGACTATACTTAATTTGTCAATATCCCATAGGGAATTATATACATTACAGGAGGCTACAATGGCTATACAACGATTATTCGTAATAAAACGAGAATCTTTCAACCTAGAAGCGCAACGCATGTTACAAACCTTACAACAGGAATTATCTATGCCTGCTACAGATGTGACAATCTATGAGCGATACGACATCGAAAATTTAGATGCAAAAGATCTAGAGTCTGCTAAAAATTTAATTTTTTCTGAACCTCCTGTAGATACTGTATTAGAAGAAATTCCAAGTGTACAAGGCTTTGTATTTGCTGTTGAATATGTGCCAGGTCAATACGATCAACGTGCTGATAGCGCAGAGCAATGTATTTCTATGCTCACACTTACATCCGGCCACATCGTGCGTTGTGCTCGCGTATATGCTATCGAAGGCACCTTTACAAAAGAACAAGAAAATGTCATTAAGGCCTACTACATTAACCCTGTTGATTCCCGCGAAGCGAGCCTTGACGTACCAAATACCTTAGCTCTCGATTTAGAAGATCCAAAACCGGTGGCAACAATCGATGGCTTTACTACGATGAGCAATGATGATTTAGAAGCTCTCATCAAGAACTACGGTCTTGCTATGACATTAGCAGACCTTCAAATGATTAGACAACAATACGCAGAGGTGGAACACCGCGATCCTACGATTACAGAAATTCGCCTCTTCGATACATATTGGTCTGACCATTGCCGTCACACTACCTTTATGACCGAGTTAACAGATATTACCATTGAAGACAGCCGCTTCACAGGCTCTATAAAGGAAGCCTTCGAAGAATATATGGAAGGCCGTGCTGAGCTCTACACGACTAAGAAAAAAGCTCGCTCCCTTATGGACATGGCTACATTGGCTGTAAAAGAATTACGCCACGCTGGAGGACTTACAAATCTCGATGAATCTGATGAAATCAATGCATGTACAATCATCGTCCCTGTCGATGTAGATGGCAAGACTGAAGAATGGTTGTTACTATTCAAAAACGAAACTCATAACCACCCTACTGAAATCGAACCATTTGGGGGCGCAGCTACCTGCTTAGGTGGTTGCATTCGCGACCCATTGAGCGGTCGCGCCTACGTATACCAAGCTATGCGCATCACAGGCTCTGGCGATCCACATACAAAACTTGAAGATACATTGGAAGGCAAATTACCACAAAGAAAGATCACCCAAGAAGCAGCTCGTGGTTACTCCTCTTACGGCAACCAAATCGGCCTTGCTACAGGTGAAGTAAAAGAATATTACCATCCTGGCTACGTAGCAAAGCGCATGGAAATCGGCGCAGTTATCGGTGCTGCACCTCGCAACCAAGTTCGCCGTGAGGTACCAGTTGCAGGCGATGTGGTAGTATTGCTAGGTGGTAAAACTGGCCGTGATGGCTGTGGTGGTGCTACAGGGTCCTCTAAAGAACATACCGTTGACTCTCTATCCACATGCGGTGCAGAAGTACAAAAAGGCAATGCTCTTACAGAGCGTAAAATCCAACGTTTATTCCGTCGTGGCGAAGTAACGACACTTATCAAACGTTGTAATGACTTTGGTGCAGGCGGTGTATCTGTCGCTATCGGTGAACTAACTGATGGTGTATCAATCAATCTCGACTTAGTCCCTAAAAAATATGCTGGCCTCGATGGTACAGAGTTAGCCATCTCTGAATCTCAAGAGCGCATGGCCTGTGTCATCGCTGCTTCTGATGTAGAGGCGTTCAAAGCATACTGCGACGAAGAAAACTTGGAGTGTACAGTTGTGGCAGAGGTAACTGATACAAATCGCCTTGTTATGAACTGGAATGGTGAAGCAATTGTAGATATTAGCCGCGACTTTTTAAATACAAATGGTGCAAGTCAACAACAAGAAGCTATCGTAAAAGCTCCTGCAGATCGATCCTACTTCTTACGTGGTTCAGCTAGTGCAGATAACTTCAAGGAAAAATGGCTTGCAGCCGTATCCGATTTAAATGCAGCATCCCAACAAGGCTTAGCAGAACGCTTTGACAGCACTGTGGGCGCCAATACGGTCCTCATGCCATTCGGTGGCAAATTCCAGAAAACGCCTACCCAAGGCATGGTTGCTAAATTACCGGTTCTAAACAGTGAAACCACAACGGCTAGTATTATGACTCACGGTTTTGTGCCTGAGTTATCTGCATGGAGCCCTTATCATGGTGCGCAATATGCAGTACTTTTATCTGTAGCAAAATTAGTAGCTCTTGGCGGTCGTCGTGAAGATGCATACTTAACATTACAAGAATATTTTGAACGCCTCAATTCTAAAGAATCTTGGGGTAAACCAGTAGCTGCACTTCTCGGTGCTTATAAGGCACAAAAAGAACTTGAAATCGGCGCTATCGGCGGCAAGGACTCTATGAGCGGTACATTTATGGATCTTACCGTTCCCCCTACCCTCGTATCCTTTGCAGTTAGTACAGCTCATGTAGATAATATTGTAAGCCAAGACCTTAAAGGCGTAGATCACCGCCTCGTATTCTTCGATGTACCTCGTACATACGATGACACCCCTGATTGGGATCGATTCAAAGAAAACTGCGATACACTACAAGAACAAATTGAAAAAGGTCGCGTTTACTCTGCCTATGTAGTTGATCAAGGCGGCATTCCTGAAGCAGTCACTAAAATGGCCCTTGGCAACAATATTGGTGTTAAATTCGATAAATACGCTGAACGTGGTATCTTCCAACCAGCCCTTGGTTCCTTCATCGTTGAAGTAGATATTACGGCTGTTAATTATCTTTTAGAATTACCTGATGTGAAAGTTATCGGCGTAACCCAAGCCACACCTGTTATCGAATGGGAAGGTCAATCCGTATCGCTCAAAGAAGCACAAGCGGCCTATGAAGCACCTCTAAACGATATTTTCCCTATGCATGCACCAAACGGCTTTGGTGAAGCAGTCGCTTACATTCATGATCAACACGCTAAACCTCGCAGCGCCTCCCTAGGTGCCAAACCAAAAGTTCTAATCCCCGTATTCCCTGGCACAAACTGCGAATTTGACTCTGCTCGCGCCTTTGAACGGGCTGGTGCAGAAACAGATATCGTGCTTATCCGCAACCAAACTCCAGAACAATTAAAAGAATCTATCGACGTAATCAAAGCTAAATTAGCAGAGTCTCAAATTCTTATGTTCCCAGGAGGTTTCAGTGCCGGTGATGAGCCAGATGGTTCTGGTAAATTCATAGCCACCCTCTTCCGCAACCCATACCTTGCAGAAGGTTTAGAAAACCTCTTGTACAAACAAGATGGCCTTGTATTAGGTATTTGTAACGGCTTCCAAGCGCTCATCAAGTTAGGCTTATTACCTGGTGGACATATTGAAACGTTAACTGCAGATCATCCTACATTGACATACAATACCATTGGTCGTCACTTATCTCGCATGGTTAATACGAAAGTTATTTCCACAAAATCCCCTTGGATGAGTGATGCTAAAGCTGGAGAAATTTACACAGTACCAATTTCTCACGGCGAAGGTCGCTTTATAGCGTCTCCTCAACAAGTGTTGGAGTTCAATAAAACTGGCCAAATTGCTACACAATATGTAGACTTTGATGGTATCGCCTCCATGGATAGTCGCTTCAATCCTAACCAATCTGTAGCTGCTATCGAAGGTATTTATAGCCCTGATGGTCGCGTATTCGGCAAAATGGCACACTCCGAACGCTGTGGCGCCGGTATTAGCAAAAATATTCCTGGCCAATTAGAAATGCCAATCTTTACATCTGGTGTAAAATACTTCAAATAATTGGTCACTATGAACTTTCATGTGAAAGCCTACTTCTTCAAGTAGGCTTTTTCAATATTGATTTTTTTCGAAAATATTAGTATTATAAATTGATACTATATTTACAGACATGAGTTCTCATGTAAAGCTATACATACCTAGTGTGGGTTAAGAAAGGATTTTATTATGCATTGTGCTCAGAAAATGACTCATAATATCTACTGGATTGGTAGTAATGACTGGACAACAGAACGTTTCGAAAACTTATTTCCTATTCCAAATGGTGTTAGCTATAACAGCTATTTCATCGACGATGAAAAGACTTGTGTTGTAGACTCTGTAGATGCTGAAATTCGCGAAGAGTACTTCGACAACTTGACTCACCTCTTAAATGGCCGTGAACTTGATTACATCGTCGTAAACCATATGGAGCCTGATCATTGCCAAACATTATTGGAAACATTGGAACGGTATCCAAATTGTAAAATGGTAGGTAATGCTACAACATTCCGCATGTTTGAGCAATTCTATAACACTCCAAAACCAGAACAATACCATCAAATTAAAGAAGGCGATGAAATCTGTTTAGGTAAACATACTTTGGTTTCTTACACTATGCCTATGGTTCACTGGCCTGAAGTAACTTGTACATACGAAAAATCTACAGGCACATTGTTCTCTGCAGATGCTTTTGGTACATTCGGTACAGTTAATGGTAATATCTTTGCTGATCAAACCGATTTCGTAGCTACATACGAAGAAGAAGCGCGCCGTTACTATACAAATATCGTTGGTAAATACGGACCACAAGTACAAAATGCGCTTCGCAAAATTTCTAGCCTTGATATCAAACGCATTGCTCCACTTCATGGTCCAATCTGGCGCACCCCTGAATCTATCCAATATATCACGCACAAATACTTACATTGGTCCAGCTATACAGCCGAGCAAAAAGGTGTTGTCATCGCTTTTGGTTCCATGTATGGCAATACTCGTGCTATTGCTCAACAATTGGCTAAACAACTCTCCAAACGTGGCGTTACAGATATCAAAATTTACGATGTTTCCAAAACTAATGCTTCCTACATCATCTCCGATGCTTGGAAATATACTAACTTGGTAACTATCGCACCTACATATAACTTGAATCTATACCTTACTATGGAAAACTTTATCCATGAATTAAAAGCCCTTAACTTCCAAAACCATAAGGTATCCATCATCGGTAACCACTCTTGGGCTTCCGCTGCGATGAAAACAATGGTTTCCCATTTCGAAAATGACTTCAAAGACATTGAAATCGTTTCCGAACCACTAGATATCAAATCCTCTTTGAAAGAAGAAGATCTTCCATTAATTGAAAAAATGGCAGACGATATCAAAGCATCCATTGAAGCTGCTGAAATTAAAGACGTATTCTAATACAAGAGCCGCCTATTTAGGCGGCTCTTCTTTTTATATACCAGATTTTATACGCCTAAAACCAAGCTATGATTTTTGGTTTATATCCATTTATTGAGATCAAATACTATATTTTAAAAGCCTTGTAAATATGCAATAATTCTACTATTTTTTTGCTTGACATAAATCTAACTTTTTCATATACTATACAAGTACCTGTTACACAGCAGAATACATGGAGAGGTGTCCGAGCGGCTGAAGGAGCATGATTGGAAATCATGTGTGCGGTTATCCCGTACCCAGGGTTCAAATCCCTGTCTCTCCGCCATAGTAAAAGCAGTGCTTTCGCACTGCTTTTTTATTTGCATATAAAGAAAAAGCTATTCGAATTATACTCGAATAGCTTTTTGTATATCACACTATATTAGTTGTGAATTTTCTTTGCAATATCACCGATAATTTCAGGTGTTGTTCTACAACAGCCACCAATGATTTCAGCTCCAGCTTTTCGCCATACCTCAACGTAGTCTACAAATGATGCAGCATCGCCATACCAAGTTTTAGTTTTACTATCATAGCTTTCACCAAGATTAGGATATACAGCAATCGGTTTATCTGTAACGGTACGGATATCTTTTATCAAGGATTCTACATATTCCGGTTTAGTACAATTAATGCCAATCCCCGTAATAGGATGTACCTTGTCGATCATTTGTGCACATTTAATAATGGTTTCGCCACTAGAAACATGGTGCCCATCTTTACAGGAAAAAGCAATCCACCCGGGAATACCTTTTGATGTAAATGGATCAGACATAGCTCTCGCAATAGCAATCGCTTCAGCATAAGACGGTATAGTTTCAAAGGATAATATGTCTGGATGTTCTTCGCAGAATAATGCTAGCCGTGGAATATGGAATATCTCTAGATATTCTGTTTGCACATCAGGATAACCACGGTATTCAGAGCCATCAGCCAAGAAAGCGCCATAAGGTCCTACAGAGGCTGCCACCAACGGTTTAGGTAAAGCACCTTCAGAAAAATATCTACCCCCCTCAGGAGTCTCTTCGCCAAGTTTAATACCACGCAATGTAAGCGCCCCACTCGCCTTTGCTTCTAAAAACTCATTACGAGCTTGCACGGCTAAACGAACAGATAGTTTAACGAGCTCTATCGCTTCTTCCGTTCCATAACCTAAACCTTTAAAGCCTGCTACCGTCGCTTGATAGCCAGAGCTTTGAATGATATCGGCACCCGCAGCTAAATAAGAAATATGTATTTTCTTGATGATATCTGGCTGATCCATGAGAACCTTAGCAGACCACAACTTATGTTGAATATCACAGCCATAACGCTCTAATTCGGTCCCTAAAGCCCCATCTAAGACGAGGGCGCCCTTTTCCTTAATAATATCTAAAAATGCACTTCGTTTAGCCATCATACCACCCATTCTATACATACCTCTTATAACACGAGGCTTACCTAGCATATTATATCAAATAATACATTCTGGTACTATCTACAAACTATTTTAATACCTCTGCTGGAGGCTCCTTACCAAACCATTTCTTATAAATTTCTGCATATTTACCGTTTGCTTTGATCTTAGCCAAACCATCATTGATTTTGTTAAGCAACTCTGTATTGCCTTTTTTCACAGCAATACCTAGTGGTGCCGCATCATAGTCCTCTCCAGTAACCTTTGCGATACCTTTGCCCTTACCATTAACATAATATTCGTTTACTGGTGTATCATTGATAACTACATCGACGCCTTTATTTTGCAATTCTAAGAACGCATCGACAATAATATTAAACTGACGTACATCGGCATTGGGAATCTTGCTAGCAATCTCTGCACCAGTAGAGCCGATGGATACACCAATGCGTTTACCTTCTAGATCCTTAAAGCTATTAATATTGGTGTTATCAATGTTTACAACGAGACCATTACCTGCAATATAGTACGGTTTACTAAAATCAACGGATTTTGCACGTTCTTCAGAAATAGTCATATCCGAAATAGCGATGTCGATGGTGTTACTTTGTAATGCTGGTAAAAGCGCATCAAAGTTTAGATTTTGAATATCTGCTTCTATGCCCTCTTCGTTTGCAATCGCATTGATAATATCAATATCAAATCCAGCTAATTTACCACTATCTTTGTCTTTAAAACCAAATGGTGCATAGGTCGCATCAGTACCTACGCGCCATGTCTTCTGACTATTACCCGCATTACCACAGCCAGCGATTAATAAACTACTAGCAATAGTGAAAGCCCCTAATAGAGCTGCTATTTTCTTAAATTTCATATTATTACCCTTACTTCTCTCCGTTCTATCTAGAAACAGATTTTTCCTTAATTAACTAATATATTTATACTTACACTTATGAGCATAATAAAAATAATACCTCTAAAGGTATTATAGTTTTATGATAACATTCGATATAGTAAGGGTCAACAAATCCAACTATACCAATAGGTATTGAATTGATATAGTTTTTAGCTATATCGAAAATAACATTCCTAAGTATATAAAAAGACCGCCTTTACCAAGCATAGATGAAACTTGATAAAGGCGGTCATCTCCAAAATGGAGGATTCCTGGTTATTTATAGAATAAATAAGCTATTCAATTCATTTAGGATATATAGTATGTAATTTATTTAGCATGTTTAGCTTTTATATACATAGCTACCTTGTACAAGAACGTACAGAGTAATAAATACATTACGATACTGAGATATGTCGCTTCAGGTGTTTCTACCCAAGCTTGAGCAAATACATCAACACCTGCAATACGAAGCACTGCACTAAACAAGGAGCCAATAGCACCACCAGCTACGAGACCAGAGGCAATTGTACTACCTTTGGAGAAGCGAAGATCTGCCAATTCTTTGTCTTTTGTACTATTTTGTACAAGATACGCAATCAAACCTCCGATAAGTAATGGTGTATTAATTTCCATTGGCAAGTATGTGCCCAAGGCAAATGCCAACGGTGGAACTCTTACCATCCACAAGATGATTGCAAATAATGCGCCAGCCATGTATAGAGGCCATTGAGCACTACCACCAGTCATCATTGGCTCAATGATGGCAGCCATAGCGTTCGCTTGAGGTGCATTTAATGCATGATCTCCTACAAATCCATAAGCATCATTCAAAAGAATCATAACACCTACAGAAAGTACGGCACAAAGAATAGTACCAACGATTTGCCATTGTTCCATTTTCTTAGGTGTAGCACCTGTCATATGTGCCACCTTAAGCTCAGACATGAAGTTACCAGCCATCCCAATAGTAGTACCGATAAAAGATGCCATCATGAGGACCGCAATCATGCCGACCTTACCAGTCATACCTGCTGCGGTTAAGCATACAGCGGAGATGATAATCATAAAGATTGTCATACCTGAAACTGGTTCCGTACCTGTATAAGCGATGGAGCTAATCCCCACTACAGACAATAGGAAAGACATAATAAGAACGATTAAGAACGCTACAATTGTTTGTCCGAAGCTTTCAGCATACATAAAATGGAAATATGCTGCAAATAAAACTGTACATAACAAGATGCCAGCACCAATCCAAGATGTAGGTACATCACGTTGTGTACGAAGCAAATTAACATCTACAGTTTTAGAACTAAAGATGTCAAGCACTGCATTTTTAACAACATTTGCTACGACTTTAGACATTGTAATTAGACCGATGATGCCTGCCATAGCGAGCATGCCGATACCAATATGACGAACATAATCAAGGAATACCTTGCGAATTGGGGCCTCCCCTAATGGAACTGCATGGCCGCCAATTTGCATGATATGTTCAGGCGCTAAATAGTACACAATCGGAATACATACAAACCAAGAGAAGAAGGAACCCGCTGCAATGATAGCCGCATAGCGAAGGCCCGTGAAATAACCAAGGCCAAGCAATGCTGCATCAGTATCTACCGCTGCGGTTAGCTTAGTTTGATCTGCAAGGGCTGCCCCCCACTTAAAGGTAGCAGTGCGAATAACCTCTTGCCACCACCCTAAACTATTAAGAATAAAGTCATACACGAGAGCAATTAAACCAGAGCCAAGCATAAGTTTTGCTTTGCTACCTTCATTACTCATCAATACTTCCGCTGCAGCACGACCACTTGGGAACGGATACACATAGTGCATTTCCTCAACGAAATAGCGACGGAACATAACGCATAATAAAACACCTAAAACGCCGCCAAGAATGATAGGAATCGCCATTTGTACGAATGATACATCTGTTACATTCCAGATGTAAAGAGCTGGCAAGAAGAACATAGCCCCTGCTAATGTGTTCGTACTAGAACTAGCGATAGCTTGAATGTGTACCGTTTCGGCAAAAGCATTTTGCCGCTTTAGAATAACTGCTGTACCCATAGCAAGTACAGATACTGGTGCAAAGGCATCTACTGTTTGACCGATTTTCAAACATAAATAGCCAACAGCCAGTGTGAAAACTGCCGCATAGAACAAGCCCCAGAATACTACATATGAATTAATCTCTACGTAATCTTTCTTAGGATCTAACACCGGTTCTATGGGTGGAATGGAACGAACCTCGTCCGACATAGTAAAACCTCCTCACAGAAAAAGTACAAACGTATAACTATTCACCTTTATACTAACACGGTACTACACATGGTTCAATGGTTTTCTATGCACTATGCGAATAAAACAATACACCCCCTATAAATAATTATTTTGCATTTTTGGCGTCCCTGTTCTACAATGAAAGTATATTAAGAATCTCTATTATTATGTAACGGTATCGTATACTGCCCTGTATAACACGTATGTTTACTTACGAGGAGGCTCATTATGGAATCAATGGTCGAACGTTTTGTACGCTATACGAGCATAAATACACGGTCTAATGAGGAAAGTACAACCATTCCTAGTACTCAAACTCAAGTAGACTTTGCTACGAATGTGCTCGTTCCCGATTTAAAGGCAATAGGTTTAGATGAGGTTATTTATAATCGTGAAAATGGTTTTATCATCGGCACATTACATGCTAACACTGATGAGAAAGCTCCTTCCATCGGCTTCATTGCCCATATGGATACAGCTGATTATAATGCAGAAAATATTAAACCTCGTATCGTAGAAAACTATGATGGTAGTGATATTTGCCTCAACGAAGAACACCAAATCTTCACCCGACGTGCCGACTTTCCAAATCTAAAAAATTACATTGGAAAGTCCTTAGTTGTAACTGACGGTTTAACACTCCTCGGTGGTGACGACAAGGCTGGAATCTGTGAAATCATGGAAGCTCTCGCCTATCTCGTAGCTCATCCAGAAATTAAACATGGTAAAATCATGTGTGCTTTCGGTCCAGACGAAGAAATTGGTACTGGTGCGGACCACTTCGATGTTAAACAATTTCCTGTAGACTATGCTTACACTATCGATGGTGAAAGTCTAGGACAACTTGAATACGAAACCTTTAATGCAGCTGGCGGTATTGTTACCCTGAAAGGCGTTTCTGTTCACACAGGCACAGCCAAGGGCATTATGATCAACTGTGCTAAACTAGCTATGCAATTTGACGCTTTATTGCCAGGAGCAGCTGTTCCTGAGCACACCTGCGGTCGCCAAGGCTTCTTTATGCTCATGAGCATGGAAACACAAGTAGATACCGGTAAAATGAACTACATTATCCGCGACCATGATAAGGAATTGTTTGAAGCGAAAAAAGCATTTTTCTTACAAGCAGGTCAAACATTGAACGAAATATATGGTCGTGAAGTATGTGAAGTATCTGTAAAAGACCAATACTACAACATGTACGATGTCATCAAAGATAATATGGAATGTGTAAATGTAGCCAAAGCAGCAATGGAAAAAGCTGGGATTACACCTATTTGTGATCCTATTCGCGGTGGCACAGATGGATCCAAAATCTCCTTCATGGGCATTCCTACACCAAATATTTTTACAGGCGTAGAAAACCTACATGGCCGTCATGAATTCGCATGTATCGATGATATGAAAAAAGCTGTTGAAGTTATCGTTAATATTGTAAATATTGAAAAATAATAGCATTAGCAAAGCAGTAGTAGATAACCAAAAGGACTATACGAGCCTAGGCTCGTATAGTCCTTTTAATTTACATATTACGCAAGCTTATTATTACGCTTACGATTTCTAATTTCTTCCTCTTCAGCGCGAGCTTTTAAAGAAAGATCTCTTTCAGTCCCCACATAACGACCATATAATAAATAATAAGCAACTAGTGCAAGGAGCGCCACAACAACAGTTACATGGAACATACTAGTATAACCTACAACCTCTTTAACAGCACCTAAAATATAGGGGCCAAAGCCTAGCCCCATGTCCAAGGCAATGAAGTATGTGGATGTAGCAACACCAATACGATGAACAGGTACTATTTTAACAGTAACAGCTTGTCCGTTGGACATAAATGTACCATATCCAAGACCAACAAACACAGCCGATAAAAGCACAAGCCATGTGGAGTGAGCGATGGATAATAAGAAAATACCAAGTGCTAAGGATACAAAACAAGGATAAAGAACAAAGTTTTCCCCTTTCATATCAAACACAATGCCAAGCAATGGTCTTGTTATAGTAATAACTACAGCATATACAACAAAGAAGAAGGTACCTGCCATAATAAGATCTAGGTCTTTTGTGTAGGCTGCCATAAAGCCAATAACACCAGAGTAGGCAAAGCCGACTAGAATGGAAACAAGACTGATTGAATTCATCCGTGGTTCAATATAGTCCGAGATTCTAATGCCCTTATGTGCTTCTGATTCGATACCAAGTTTAGGTTCATTAAATTTCATGATGACAGAACCAATACCGCAAAGGATGATAAGTGCAACACAGAATGCGATGATAAAATCATAACCAAGACTATGAAGCATCAAGATACCTAAGAATGGCCCTACTGCAGCGGCGAGAGAGGTAGATAAGCCATAATAGTTAATCCCTTCCCCACGGCGTGACGTAGGAATAATAGCAGCTATGATAGTACTTGTAGCAGTAGATGTAATACCATAAGCAAAACCATTTAAGAAACGAACACTATCAAGCATTAGTAAATTAGGTGTGTAGAAATACATAGCCGTTGAAATCAAGTAAATCAATAACCCTAAATAGAGCATCTTGCGACACCCTAGGATACTGATAAACCGCCCTGCCAACAAACGGGCTACAACGGTGCCAATAATATATATACCAACAGCAAGTCCCGCTTGACTAGCCGTAGCATGAAGATTATCTTTTGCTACAACCGCAATAATAACGATTAATAAATAATAAATTAAAAATACTAAGAAATTAATCAAAGTATCAAGGACAAAGGATTTTGTCCACAAGGCCTCCTTAGCCTTATCCATATTATCAACTCCATTTTTTAAATTATTGTCAACCAGTTTGCGACAACGGTTAATTATAAACCTCTCATTATAAAAAACAAGAATTAAAATATTATATATCTCATCAATTTTATTTATAACAAACTACATATTCACAATAAATATGCATTAATTTCCATTTTAATACCTCATATATTTTTACGATATAAAAGCACCTTCAATAGCGACAGATGAGACCAAAAGACTCAAAGCCAACTATTAAAGGTGCTACTTTAAATATTTATTTTGTTTTTAGACCACAAGCTTTGAAGAAATTCTTGTACGCTTCAGCCTTTTTCGGTAGACTCAACGGATAGGCACGTGATGTAGATGGCAAACGTGTCAATGTCAATTCCCGACCATTAAATACAAAAGGAATTGTTTCACCAGTTTTAGGTAATTTAACCTTTTCTGGTAAAAGGCTCAATAAAATCTCCGTAGCCTTGCCGCCTGTTGTACCAATATGCTTACAGTCAGGGATTTGCTCCAGTACGTCTGCAAGTGGAACTGGTTCAACGACCTTAAGAAATGCATCAGATGCATTCCCTTTTTCGCGAATAGCTTTCAAAACAGTAGGACAAGATGCAATTCCAGCTTCAGACAAAAAGGCTTTGATCTTCTCAGGATCCATCGCTTTTTCCTCACCATTTCTAAAATGATCTTTTTCATCAAAGAATACGAAGCCAAATACACGCCACATATCATTTTGGAAATTTGGATAATGGAATTCCATAGCCCGTTTTGATTGTTCTGGAGGAAATGTGCCCATCATCATGACTGTTGCCTTCTTTGGTAAGAATGGAGGGAATGGTCTTGTTTCAATTGTTTCTGCCATATAGCATCAACTCCTTTCACATTCTAATATGAACTTAATTTTCAATACAATATATGAGATACATCACACATTATAATCCAATTGGCTCCTATGTAAAAGCAACTAAAGAACTTATTAAAATATATCAACAGACTTACATTATCTATCATTATTGACCAATTGGTTGAGAAACCAAGGTATTAATATGATCAAAACCAACTGGTGTCGGAGATACGAGGTACAAGCAAATTACAGCAGCCACGGCAAAACCGATTGCCAAATAAGAGAAACTGCCATTTCGAGGGAATTCATACATACCAAAGAGGCGTATCCCTATAGCAGCACCGATGGCCGTAATTAAAGACGGTATAGAAAAAATGTTATAAAAGCCGAATACTACCATAAGGCCTGCATAGCCACCTACTACAGTAACCATAGGCAACATGCGATCCATTGGATTTGGAATAGATCGCGTAAGTGCAGCTGGATAATATGAAGCCTCTACGCCAAACATGCCTAAGAATATATTAAAACCAGCCCAAATGCTATCCCATACGCTTCTAAAAGCATCTCTATGCTTGCCGGCATACCATGCAAAGTCCGTAACGATTAAAATGGATAAGCCTACACAGACAAAATAGAATTCACTAGGAATTTTAGGACCTATATAAGCACCTACAGCTGTTGCAACAGCACTCAAAATCGATGCTACTATTACGCGCTGTAAACGAGGTCGTTTATTTTCAGGAATGCGTTTATACACAGTAGCCAATAACTCTAAAACAAAGCAAGCCATAAAAACAGCAATGCCTGCAGCAGGAACAAAGAACGCGCTTACCAAACTCAAAATGAAGGGAATGCACAAGCGCCATTTAGGGAATAAAACAAGATCTTTATAATCTAAACGAATATCTTGTGTTTCCATAGTGAAGTTATTGTACACCACAAAGAGCAACATAAAGGCGATTACGTCAACCGCAGTTGCACCCCAAATCAATAAAGTTGGTACTACAACCATAGATAAGGCTACCCCAGAAAGGCGAGATAAACCAGCAGCCACTAAGCCCAGTAATAAAAACGGTGTTAAAGCAGATATAATTTCGAGCATAATATTCCTCCCATCATTGTATAAATTTAAGTATATAGTATCTACCACACTACATCAAGGAGAGATATATTTTTTCATAGCTAGACGCTTTCGCACAGCAGAGGTAGAGCATCCCATCACCTGTGCAATCTTTGCAACTCCATAACCTTGTGCACGGAGTTTTTTAATCTTATTTTCGTCTAGATCAAGAGTATTTGCCCTTATTTCTATACCTTGCTCTCGCAAATACATCGCCACTGTAGAACCACGTATCCCATAAGCCAGTCCAATGTCATCTGTACTCATGTGATGATGAATATATAAATAAGCCATCTCTTCTACGCGCATAGGCTTTCGAACTTTAGGAAGTAAGCAATTCCCCATATGCCGCAATACATGGTGAACTTTCCATCGCGATATACCATACATACGAGCAATGGCATCTGTACTATTTCCACTTTTATAAGCCCTACATATACGTACTACATCTATAGAGACGTTTTTATTTGATTGCTGACAAGCCAATCCATATTCCTTCAAGCGATTCGCCATCGTCGTAATAGACACATCATAACGCTTTGCTAATGAATGGAGCGACCACTTACCGGTCTCATACAAAGCTTGTACATGAACCATATTGATTTCTTTCTTCAGAGGCCTCCGTTCGATATCGTACGCTTTCATACGGCGCATGATGGTATCAACACTACATTGAAAATAATCCGCCACATCGCGAACGCTCCATTGTTTCTCTATATATAATTGCTGCAACAGCTGTTTTGGTATAACACGCACATTTCGATACATAATTTTGCCCTTCCTTATGAACGAACTCCTTCCCCTATTATTGTGAAAGTTTCACTAAGAAAAAACAATAAAAAAGAGGTTCCTAATAGTCACATAGGTGACCAATAGGAACCTCTTTCAATATGTAATTATATGCCCCACATTATGATATGTGACAGTATGGTTGCTATACCACATCAGTGCACAATCCGTTATTATTTATGTTCTAATAAAACCATAATTAGTTTATACGCTTATAAATAGATTGCTTCATTAGCGGTATCTACGTTCAAGAGCTTTAGGTTTACTTAAAATGATCGACCATTTCATGCCCTCTTTTAAAGCATGATTAGATTTACGCCCACGAGTTGAAGTCGCAGCTAGAGCAGTAGGCGCAGTTGTAATACCTACATTTTCAACAAGAACTTGTCCCTCTTTAGCTGCTTTATCTCGTTTAAACTCAGCTAGTCTTTCACTTAAGGTCGGCCCCGTAACAGCTTCTCTATCTAAGCGAGTCTTACTGGTAGTATAACTCGGATTGCTACTGGAACTTTTCATTGATAAGGCTTCAATATCTCGTTGAGTTGCTGCAGCCTCTTCATTGAAATGTATGTCCTCCATAGTTTGCGATGGAGCTTCTGGTTGCTGAGTTACAATCGGTTTATCTTCATAAGAATCCCGATAAAAGTCATCAACCTTAGACAAATCACCCGTAGACGGTTCATCTACCTTGCGTTCTATGGAGATGCCATATTCGCGCTCCATATCTTCCCAAGTTCCGCCACCAGAGCTTTCATACTCATCATATTCTTCAGACTCTTCAGTATTCTTATTTTTTATAATGGAAAAAGCAATGTACGCGATGATACCTAAAACAAAGATTGGATTATGCGAAAAGATGGATAGCACTGAAGACAAAATAGAGTCCATAGCTACTCCTATTCACCATCTGCTAAGTTTTCACGCATTTTAGTGTCTGCAATAATATTGTTCATATTATAGTAATCCATAACACCTAGATTACCGTTTCTGAAAGCTTCTGCCAATGCTTTAGGAACTTCAGCTTGTGCTTCCACAACCTTAGCTTGCATGTCTTGTGTTTTAGCACGCATTTCTTGTTCTGTCGCAACCGCCATTGCACGGCGTTCTTCGGCACGAGCTTGAGCAATTTTCTTATCTGCTTCCGCTTGGTCAGTTTGCAATTGAGCACCGATGTTACGTCCCACATCTACGTCAGCAATATCGATGGACAAGATTTCGAATGCAGTACCCGCATCAAGGCCTTTACCCAATACAGTACGGGAAATGTGATCTGGATTTTCCAATACATCTGTATGTTCTTCAGAGGAACCTACAGTCGTTACGATACCTTCACCTACGCGGGCAATAATTGTGGCTTCACCAGCACCACCAACGAGGCGATCGATATTCGCACGTACAGTAACACGAGCACGAACTTTCAATTCGATACCATTTTTTGCTACCGCAGAAATAATTGGAGTTTCAATCACTTTAGGATTAACGGACATTTGAACCGCTTCCAATACATCACGACCGGCAAGGTCAATAGCTGCAGAACGTTCAAAGGTCAACGGAATGGATGCCCGTTCAGCGGCAATCAAAGCATCTACAACGCGGTCAACGTCACCACCTGCAAGATAATGCGCTTCCAACTGATTTACATTCACATCAAGCCCCGCTTTATTAGCTTTAATCAACGGCATTACAATTTGAGACGGATTTACGCGACGTAAGCGCATACCTACAAGTGTAAAAATACCAACATTAACGCCCGCTGCTAAAGCAGATACCCAAAGGCCTAATGGCACAACATATAAGAATACCATAATACCAATCAGCAGAATGGGAATCAAAATTAAAATACCTACATCCATAATAACCTCCATGATTTACGACGATGTTGTGAAAGCTTAATCTCGCTTTCTAACAATATTGCGGCCACCTACAACTCGAAGGACCACAATAGGTGAACCGGCATCGATGAAGTCACCTTCGGTTACAACATCTACCAAATTACCATTAATCTTAGCAATACCTGCAGGGCGTAGTGTTGTATGAGCTACACCTTCCTTGCCAGCCAAATCTTCTAATACATCATTAGATACATAACCGGCTTTTGTCGTAGACCGTTGCCCTAAGGTAAACAATTTGCCTATCCAAGTCTTCTCAAAGTGATTAAAGAACACAATGATAATGACAATTAACAAGGCTGTTAATCCTAGCACAGCATACAATGCTACCGTACCTTCCCCAAGAGCTACATAAACGCCCCATAGAAACGCGCAGTAACCGATAAGACCTAGAATACCGCCTGGTACTACGAGTTCTACAGCCATCAAAGAAACACCGATAGCCATCCATATTAAAAACTCCATAGGCCCTCCTCTCTAAAATTAATTTTATACAACTTATATGTTTATTATACAATATTGAAGATAAATTATAAAGATACTAAACAAAAACGACTACTTTCACAGATACAATCTGATTCAGTAGTCGTTTATTGTATTGAATACAAATCAATTCACTTTAATCTCAAGGTTCTATGCCAAGAGCTTAAAGTCGTATAAGGTTATACTTCTGTTTTTTTCAATTGGTCATTGCCAACGCCTGTTTTTTGAAGGATCAACAAACAAATGCTCATCGCCATACCTACTACAGTAGCAAGCCCCATCCCTTTTAAAACTACAGGTCCAACCGCAAGTTCTGCACCACTAAGACCTACCACAAGGATAACGGATGTAAGAATCATATTAACAGGGTTTGTATAATCCACCTTACGTTCTACAAGCATACGCAACCCAGATGCTGCGATAATGCCGAACAAGAGAATAGAAACCCCACCCATAACAGGTACTGGGATAGCATGAATAAGTGCTGCCACTTTACCAACAAAGGATATAATCATCGCAAGCACTGCAGCACCGCCAATTACCCATACGCTAAAACAACGAGTAATTGCAAGTACGCCGATGTTTTCACCATACGTCGTATTTGGTGTAGCACCAAAGAAACCAGAAAGAATATTTGCAAGGCCATCACCAAGCAAGGATCTTTGTAGACCTGGCTCTTTCATCAAGTCTTTAGCGACAATATTACTAGTAACAACTAAATGACCAACATGCTCTGCAAATACTACGAAGAGCGCCGGCATAATCATGATAATCGCATTGATATCAAACACAGGCATGCCGTAGAACTGAGGCAATGAAAGCCAAGGAGCAGCTTCTACTCCAGAGAAGTCAACAACTCCCATCACAGCAGACAATACATAACCGGATACAACACCAATAAGAACAGGAATAACAGCTAAGAAACCACGGAACACAACGGTTCCTAGTAAGGTAACAACTAAGGAAAACATAGAGATAATAACAGCTTGACTATGGCTCATGCCTAAATCTTGATTACCGATAAGGCCAGACATACTCATCGCTACTGGCGCTAATTCTAAGCCGATAATCGCTACGATAGCACCCATAGCAGCTGGCGGAAATAATTTATCAATCCAACGCGTACCAATATAACGGACGAGAACAGATAAAATAACAAAAGATAGACCAAATATAACGAAGGCGCCCTTTGCTGCTTCATAGCCAAGACCAGCAGATAATACACCTGCTACAGGCGCAATAAAAGCAAAGCTGGAACCAAGATATGCAGGAATCTTACCCTTACACACGAATAAGTATAATAATGTACCAATACCATTCATAAACAATGCTGTTGCAGGGTCTACTTTTAATAAATACGGTACCAATACGGTAGAGCCAAACATGGCAAATAAATGTTGAAAACTAAGTGGTAACATTCGGCCCCATGATGGGCGTTCTTGAATATCAATATAATCTTTCATCATTTCTCCTCACACACAATATAACGATGCTAAGTTCATATAGTACAGTCCTTAAATATACTCTATGAATTTACACAAACAGATTTATCTTATGATACATACGTTAGATATTAACGTTCAAATTTAGTCTATCTACGAGTCGACTTTTTAGAAGGCCGTGGTTTAAACGGTCCAGGCATATTTGTCTTATTAGTACGCGTCGTAGCAGCAGGCTTAAAACGACTTTGTGTTTCTTCACGCAAAGATGGTAATGGTTCAGCTGTACCAACTTGTTTTACCCCTTCTACATTACGACGACCAATGCTTGCCAACAACCCAATAGCCATGAAATTCATCAATAATGAAGAGCCCCCATAACTAACAAACGGTAATGGTACCCCTGTTACAGGCATGATACCGCATACCATGGCGATGTTAAACAAAGCCTGACCACTGATAAGCAATGTTATGCCCATTGCTAACCATTTCCCGAATTCATCACGAGCCTTATTAGAAATGCGGAACCCAAAATAGGTAAAAGCCGCAATCAGAACGACAACAAACACTGCACCAATGAAACCCATTTCTTGGGCCCATACAGCAAAGGCAAAGTCCGTATGTGCTTCTGGTAAGTAAAAATACTTTGATGTACCTTGCATAAAGCCTTCGCCTAAAATACCGCCAGAACCTACGGCCAACAGCCCTTGAACTGTTTGATACCCCATATCCTGCGCATGAGGCCAAGGATCAAACCAAGATTGAATACGTTCCCAGCGATATGGTGACATGCGAGCTGCAATAAAGCCAAGAAATCCAGCTATCGCAAACGCTCCGCCAAAGAATTTTCCATCAAAGCCCGCTAAGTAAATGAGCACAAAGGAAAAGCCAAAAATCAGTACGGTCGTGCCCATATCTGGTTGCAAGATTGTTAAGCCTGCAAATATAATTGGCCATATTAACATGGGCAACATATAACTTATACGTTCACTAAAATAACCTTGTAAATTAATGAGAGGGTTAGTATGCTTTGGTTTTCCCCATTTCCGCATGGTACTCAATTTAGCCGACGTCCATATCAAGGCAGCCAATTTCGCAAATTCTGAAGGTTGAATCGATACAGGCCCAATAACAATCCAACGACGCGCACCATTAATGACTGCACCAATCACAAGAACCAAAATCATACCAATTAGTGTAGCAATCATAATTCTTTGCAACATGTGAGGCTTCTGTAACTTACGGTAATCGTAACGATACAATATAACACCAGCCGCCATAGACAAAAACAAGAATGTCATATGTTTTAAAAAGTATCCTAGTAATCCCGTATTTTCATAGATAGAGCTGATATACGTAGCACTAAAGATATTTACACTGCCTATAATTGTAATGAGAAGAATAGGTAAGAGCATACCTTGTAAATCATTTTTAAAGAGTGAGCCCCACCGACTATCCCCCTTATTCGGTGTTTGCATGTTAAGCCTCCTTTTGAACTTTTGGCTTAATTGCTTCTAAGCGAAAAATAGGTTGTCCTTTTTTACTAAATTTCTCTTCATACTCAGTTTTTACATTTGGAAGGTCTGTGCTATGTAAATCATACGTTACATTTTTAAGCTCCCAACCACACGCTTTAAACTCTTCAAGAGAGAACATGAACAACCCTTCATTATCTGTCTTAAAGTGAACTTCTCCACCATCTTTCAAAAGGCGGGCATAACGATCAAGGAATGTGTGATATGTAAGGCGGCGTTTTGCATGTTTAGCCTTAGGCCAAGGATCACAGAAGTTAATATAGAAACGATCAACTTCTCCAGGTGCCACTATCTCTTCGATACCTGCAATATCAAATAGAGAGACCTTTGCATTGTTTCGCTCTCCTTCAAAGATTTTTTGTGCTGCATAATAGATAACACCCATTTGTACTTCAAAACCTACGAAGTTAGCATTTGGATACGCTTCAGACATCCCCGCAATAAAGCGACCTTTCCCCGTCCCTAGTTCCATATATAATGGGTACTCAGGATGTTCAAATAATTCACGCCACTTGCCTTTAAACTCTTCTTGGCCAGACAAAATGATGTGAGAGTCATATTCGTGGATAGCTTCATCAATCCATGGTTTTCTACGAAGGCGCATACTTTCTCCTTACATCTATTTTTAATAATATATTTATATTTGTTTATATTTATTATTACAGGTCATATACCTATCTTATTAATTATAGAAAAGGGGACCTTAAACGTCAATTACATTCTATGGATTTAACCCTAATCATTAAAACTGTGAAAGTAGAAGCCATAAAAAAACCTACTTCCGAAAGAAGTAGGTCTACATTTTATTGGAAAATCATAGCTTCTAAATTTTCAATTTGATATTGACTTAAGCCAAGTTCAGATAAACTCTTTTCAGCTGCAGTAAAAAGATTATTTTTACCAACTCGAGTACCTAGTGCTGCCGCAGCGACCAATTCACGGTCCAATTTACCTAAACGTGAACGATTACGATTTTGAGGTTTTGGTTTTTTCATACGGAACGTATTATATTGAACCCCCTCTTTTGTTTCCTCAGCTTTCGGCTTTGTTAAAGGTGCCCCATTAGTGCCATTCCCCAATAAAGCACTAAGTCCTGTTTGCTTTGGAACCAATTTTTCGTACTCATCGCCAAACTCAGGGCGTTCATCACGTAATTGATCAAATGTAGCTAAAGCAGCATTCATTTGTTTCAAGCCAGCAGCAGAGTAAAGTTGACGAATGGCAATACTCACCTCTTGTGGCGTCAACGTGCCTCGCTCAATAGCAGATGCAATTACACTCTTTAATGCACCTTGATCACCAGACGCAGTATAGCGGCCGATTTCAACCAAGTCTTTCTGACGTGCATTAAGCTCTTTTGGCGTATATATATTTATCTCAGATATAGATGGTGCCTGTTTAGAAGGTTGTTCTCCCGCCCCATTAGCCTCAAACATATAGCCACCGGCAACGATGGCCACGGCTAATGTTAAGGTTAATACTCTTTTCAAAGTCTTACAATCTCCCTTATCATTAATACTAATTGTATAATACTGCAATAGTAGCGTATATTATCAATGGATTTATTTTACTGTTCTACTGTAATACATACTGTAGATATTATTATATAATACTTCATCTAATTTTTATAGTCCTATTCGAAAAAAATCTATAATCTTTTAATAAATTATATATATTTATCTATAAAAATTATATATTTATAAACCACACTTAACAATACATCAAAATGCACCTCTACTATTTTATCAAAGAGATTAATGACTATCGTAACATACTAATATTCCTTACAACTATAATTTTCTACCATTTCGGTTTATGATCCATTAGAAAAATAGAATCATTAAAATTATATAGCCGTTCCAAAGAACGCAAAAAGGCGGTACAACCAAATGGTTGTACCGCCTTGATTCATCAATTATTCAGCAGTGAATGGCAATAAAGCAATTGCACGTGCACGTTTGATAGATGTAGTCAATTTGCGTTGATGTTTTGCGCAAGTACCGGAAATACGACGAGGTAAGATTTTACCGCGTTCAGTCGTAAAACGACGAAGTTTAGCAACATCTTTATAGTCGATTTGATCGATATGGTCTGCACAGAAAACGCATACTTTTCTTCTTGGCTTTCTGCCTCTATCTCTTCTCATTGCGAATCCTCCTTTTCGAATTAGTAGGAGTCCCTGACACTAGAACGGGATGTTTTCGTCATCGCCGCCTGTACTGAAACTATCAAAATTGGACCCACCTTCGAAAGAATTAGTATTCATATCAAGGGATTGGCCCACAAAGTTCGCTACCACTTCAGTAACGTACCGTTTTTGACCGTCCTGAGTCTCGTAAGAACGAGTTTGCAAACGACCTTCTACAAAGCAACGACTGCCTTTACGAAGATTGCCTGCCGCTTCACCAAGTTTACCCCAAGCAACGCAGTTGATGAAAGCAGTTTGTTCTTTCGTCTCATTTGTTGTGGAATCAATATAGGTATTTGTGGCAGCTACTGTGAAAGTTGCTACCGCACGACCAGTTTTGGTATAGCGTACTTCAGGATCACGAGCTAAATTACCTAGAATTTGTACAGAGTTCATGTTTTCCTCCAGGCTTTAATTATGCTTCGTGTTTAACAATTAGATGTCTTAGGACTTCATCGTTGATTTTCAATACACGATCGATTTCTTTGATTTCAGCAGGAGCTGCCTCAAAGTTAATCAATACATAGAAACCGTCAGTGAATTTCTTCACCGCGTAAGCAAGACGGCGCTTGCCCCAACGATCTACCTTTTCTACTGTGCCGCCTACACGAGCAATTAAAGCTTCTACTTTTTCAATAACAGCGTTAGTTGCTTCCTCTTCAGCTGGTTTCACAATAAACATGACTTCGTATTTGTTCATACAAAATCACCTCCTCTTTCGGACTAATGCCCCTATCGACACATAGGGGTAGGAAGTGCTTACCATCAATAAGCCTTACTATTATAACCTAAAAAAATAATGAAAGCAAGGACTCAATTTAAGCCCTTGCTTTCACCAATATTATATACGATTATATTTTTCATCCTCAGGAAAGGCAATCATAGCACAGATACTTACAAATATGGCTATTACCCCCATCATAGGATAGGCCGTATCATTTGGTAAGAAGGTAAGTATCAACGATGACACAATACCACTACCATATTGCATGGCACCTAATAGTGCCGCCCCAGATCCAGCCATTCTACCTGCTCTATCTAAAGCTAATGCATTAGTTACAGCGGCAATGATACCATTCATGGAGAAGAATAAGAAACAGCCAATAACGATTAACCACAATGAATGGTAACCTAAGAACATCAAGCCCATAACAATGGATACACAAACAGCAGCAAATAGTGTGGCATATTTCAATAGTCTATCAAGGCGTATAGCACTAACAATACGACGATTAATAGCACTTAACAACATAACACCAATAATATTAACAGAAAAGAGATAACCAAAATATTCTTTGGGCACTTCATACACATCTATATATACATAAGGCGATCCCGTTAAAAACGCATAGATAGCAATATAAAATGAGCTAACACATAGGGTATATTTCATAAAACCTTTATTGCGTAATAAAATCCAATAGTTATTATAGGTATGGCCTATGGACTTTTTGCTCCTCTTCTCTACGGGATGTGTTTCCGGAAGCACTAATACGGCAACGAGCATTAAAAGCCCTATACCAACAAGCAACCAGAATATAGAGTGCCATGTATACCATACGAGTAAATGCCCTGCTAACATCGGCCCTGCTATGGGAGCTATGGCCATAACAATGGCTAATGTAGATAACATTTTGGCCGCTTCTGTCCGACCATATAAGTCACGAATCATAGCCCGTGATAACATAGGCCCTACACAGGCACCAAAAGCCTGGAATACGCGCCAAGCTAGTAATTCTAGCATAGACGAACTTAGGGCACAGCCCACAGACCCTATGATAAATAAGACTATCCCTATAATCAAAGGCTTCTTACGACCAATTTTATCGCTAACAGCTCCCCAGAAAAGCTGAGCTAGCGCAAAACCTATTAAGAAACCCGTCAACGTTAACTCCGCATCACCATTGAGGTCACGCCCCATCTCAGGCATAGCCGGCAAATAAATATCCGTCGACAACGACGTAAACGCCATCAAAGCACTTAATATAGACGTAAAAAGCCATCCCTTATTGCTAATCGTCAGCATAAAGACACCACTTTCATATAAAACCGCACTATAATATGTATTCATTTAGATTATATCAGAAATAAAATTAATGCTATATAAAGTTTTAATTTTTTCAATAAAAAAGCGTAGTAAAATACTACGCAAAAATTGGTCTATAGTAATATCACTCTTTGCACTATTCAAATAGTATAAAGACAAAAGCCTAACGCAACAGAGTATTCAAAATACTCGCACGCTAGGCAACCCTTAAAAAGTATTTATAAGATGAGCCTAACGCTACCACACGTTGATGGCTCTCTTTTTATTATACAACATAAATAGAATTTCTTAAAGGAATTATATGATAAATGGCTCTTTATCATTAACGACATAAACATTTCTATTAGGTAGTATTCTCTTTAGTTTTTCAGGGATATCAGTATGAACCGGAATAACAATATCAGGATCAACCATTTCTATGAACTGAACCAAATCGTCCTTTGAGACATGACCACTGGCATGACATATATAAGATGGATATGTATCTAACAATTCTTTCAATGCTAAATTCTCCTCAATATATCCTGTCCACATGGAATATATAATACGTACATCATCTTTAGGGAACTCTTTAATTTTAGAAATAAAATTTTCTGTCCCTCTTACTAAGGATACAAATCCATGTTCCATATAGTATTTAGGATACCTTCCTTTATCAATAACTAATGGGCTATCATGTCTACGATACAAAGAACTTTCATAATATACATTATTAATCATAGTATCTAATATTCTTTTCTGATAAGCATCACAAATGAGTACTTTATCAGTTGGCATATTCTGCCAAATCCCCATAATACGGTCAATATTCGTAGAGGAACACATAACAAAAACATATTTCCCATCTTGAATATATGAAGAAATATCATCCAATACAGCTGCTTCAGATATACGTTCATTAGCATCTCCAGATAATGAGGTTCCCTCTGTAATTAATACATCAACTTCACCTATATACGTCTTAACTAACTTCTCTAATACATGTTGACGCAGCCCATGCATCCGGAAATCACCTGTGTATAAAATGGATTTACCTTCGGCCTCAATGACGAACATATAACTATCAGCAGCACTATGGTCAATAACCAAAGGCCTAACCCGTATATCACCAATAGTGAAAGACTCTCCTCCACGAAATGTATTAGTACCTAATAAACGCGAGTATAGGTCTTTATCTTGATATTCAGCACCTATTAAAGCAACTTCCTTACCTAATGTGCCCATATACACTGGAATCTCTGGTAGTACAGAAGTTAGTTGCCCTAAATGATCCATATGATAATGAGAAATCACAATACCATCACAATTAGGTGTCCCTTTTGTAACCCCGTCTATATCAAAACCTATAGGTATATACTTTTCATCTAAACTTAACTCATTACCAAAGTCCAATATAATACGAGTAGATGCCGTGCTAATTTCTATGGCGCTACCACCAATCTGATGAGTGCCACGATGTATAACTATATTCATACTTAACCTTTACTAGGAATCGTTAGTAGCGTCTCTGCGCGATAAGAGCGATCTAATTCTGAAGACCAATTTTGCACATTTTTTAAAGGGACAGCTTTATCTATATCCTCTATTCTTAGGACAACAAATCGAATTTGTTTCAGTTTAGATTCTTGTTTTAATATAGCCTCACATAAAGCTCGTAATTCTTTTCTTTTACTTGTATTAATTAATTCCTGGCACTCTTTATACTGTTGTGACACAACAGTTTTGGATGGATAACTAGGAGTATTAGGTTTATACGGATCAATACGAAGCATCAAATTAGTTTCTGCTCCACCGTCCTCTTTGGCACAAGATCTTTCATCAAATAAAACGACTAACTCTGCTTCATTCGTATGTTTATATCCAGGTAATTTCTTTAGCTGCTGTATACCCTCATGCCCCCTCGCAGATTTAATCTGTTTTATATCTAGCAGCCTATAATATGTATAAGCCTCTAAAACACATCGTAGTAAAGTTTCCTCACTGCCAGAAGGCCGATACTTTAATTCAATGACAGAATAACATTTATCATCTTTGTTATATCCTAATAAATCTATTTTTCCATACGAATCATTTTTTGTCGCTTTTAAAGGTGTTTGATAATCAAAGATATATCCTAATCCATCGACGTTACCTTGATAAAATAATAGCTTTGCCAAGATTTCCTCTTTTCGATTTGTAATTTTTAGGGCATCCACGTTTTCATCTGTATTCGGATGATTTATCTTAAAATGTTCTGGTCTTGCAGGTATTAAGTTTAACCAGTCTTTTATAAAATTATCATTTATAAGGGTTTTAGCAATAACTTCACTATACAGATCTTTAGAACCAGTTACATTCCCCTTGTAATTTACAACAGCGGACTTATAAAAATTTACTGCAAATTTTGTACCACCCATTTCATCAGAAGGAGTTAAACCATAGGTTGTTTTAAACTCTTCAAACTTATCATCTCGCTCAAGCTCAAGACGATCAAATATTTTCTTAATAGACAGCTTATTATCTACCATAATATACCTCCCCAAAAGAATTTACGCCCCTAAACACAACCATTAACTTTATCTCTCATTACATATAAACAATCAAGATATTAATCATAATTTCATTATATCAATAGCCACTTTATGAGTAAACAATGAAGAGATTGATTGAATACTAATAATCTCTTTATCTATATATACTTTAATGCAATTAACGAGTAATAAATTCCCCATATTATAATCTTTTATATTAAAAATACTTACACTATTTAGATCAAAGAAAAATTCTATAGAAAATCCTTGCGTCATTATTCTATATAATTTACTATATATAGAGAAATCTGATTATAAAAAGGAGTCATCATGGCTAATATCAATGAAAACTACTTAAACCTTCAAGGTTCTTATTTATTTGCTAATATTGCTAAAAAGGTAAATGAATACCAAACTGCTCATCCAGATGCAGATATTATTCGTCTTGGTATCGGCGATGTTACATTACCTCTTACTCCAGCAATTATCGATGCTATGAGTAAAGCTGTTCAAGAAATGGGAAAAGCGGAAACATTCCGAGGTTATGGCCCTGAACAAGGTTATGATTTCTTACGTCAAGCTATTGTTGATGGCGATTACAAACCATTAGGCGTAGATATCGCTATTGACGAAGTATTCGTTTCCGATGGTGCAAAGTCTGACGTTGGTAATATCCAAGAGTTATTCAGCGAAGATAACATCATTGCTATCACAGATCCTGTGTACCCAGTATACTTAGACTCCAACGTTATGGGTGGTCGTACTGGCGAAGCTGTAGAAGGCATCTTCCAAAAGGTTGTATACCTCCCTACTTACGCTGAAAACAACTTCTCTCCAGAATTCCCGTCTGAACGCGTAGACATCGTATATCTTTGCTCGCCTAACAATCCCACTGGTACTGTTTTAAGCCGTGCTCGTTTGGCAGAATGGATCAAATGGTGTAAAGATAATGATGCGATTTTGATGTTTGACTCCGCTTACGAAGCTTTCATCAGCACAGAAGATACTGTAAAATCCATCTACGAAATTGAAGGTGCTCGAGAAGTAGCTATCGAGTTCCGGTCCTTCTCCAAAACTGCAGGTTTCACTGGTACACGTTGTGCTTATGCAGTAGTACCTAAAGAGGTCACTGGCAAAACTAAATCTGGTGAACGCCAACCGCTAAACCCTATGTGGAACCGTCGTCAATGTACTAAATTCAATGGTGTTCCTTACATCATCCAACGCGGTGCTGAAGCAGTATACACAAAAGAAGGCCGCGAACAAACTCGTGCTAACATTGCATACTACAAAGAAAATGCCCGCATCATCAAAGAAGGTCTTGAATCTATCGGTCTTACTGTATACGGCGGTGTTGACGCTCCATACATTTGGCTAAAAACACCTGGCAACATGACTAGCTGGGAATTATTCGACATCTTGCTCGAACAAGTTCAAATCGTATCTACACCAGGCTCTGGCTTTGGCCCTCATGGTGAAGGTTACCTTCGTTTAACAGCATTCGGTAGTCGTGAAAATACAATTCGCGCCGTTGAAAGAATCAAAACATTACAATTCTAATATGATTATGTCTATATTTAGGTTTAGATTTATATCTTGATTTATATTTAGATTACATTAAATCTGGATTATGTGATTTAAAATAGTTTATATCTATAAAACCAAAAGACCGATTACAGTCCTTCAATAGGAATGTAGTCGGTCTTTTTATATACCCTTACATATATGAATATTTAATTCTAGTATTCCTTAACTCCATAGTACTAACAAATAACATCCCCATATTATTTGTCTCCGCTATATTTACTATTAATTAGAAGTTATGACGAATCCCTGCGTCAATGCGATAGGAATTGTCTACGATAGCACCAAAGTTTTTAGTGAAAGTCCCATAAATATATGTATTAGGACGTACGCTCCATGAACCACCTAACTCAATATCTAGCCATGTATCTTTAAGGTTCACTTCACTGCCTGTAGTTGGCTCACCGGTCATGCTATAAGTAGCTTTCATTTTACCAGAGAATTCATGCGCTAATGCTGCTTTGAGGAAAAGGTTGTTATTCTTACTTTCCTTGCCAATGCCTACACCAATACGACCAATAACGGAGTTTACCGCATCAGAGTTAATGTGCACTGTGCTACCTGTATTTGTACGAGCATCAAAATTTACACTAGACAATCGACTAAGCGTCAATTCTGCGTTAGGATCGATGTAGAAACCATTGTCTTTCTTGATTCGTTTACCATATTCAACGCTCAAAGAGGTACCTGTATTGTGGTAATCTCCGCTCAAACTTGTACCCAAGCTATTGCGTACAGTGAAATCATTTTTCAAACGACTTACTTTACCAATCACATCCAAATAACGACCATCATTATATTGTTTTGCACCGTATAATGCTAAACCTGCGGTTTTACCAGACCCTGAACCTAAAGCGTAATCACTATTGCTTGTACCATATAACAAGGCCCCACCAATAGTCCAATCGCCACGCAATGTGTCATAGCCTACTTGTGCCATGTTATAGGTTTGATTTACATAGGCGCTGTCCGTAATTTTAGATTTACCACCGATGTATTTTCCCCATACACCATGCTTATTGGAGTTGAGTCGCACATCACCGAGGCGACGTTGTAAATCATTCGTATCGGCTCTCATTTGCATCACAGAGGAGGCTAACGCACTCTTAGTACCAGAAACAACTTCGCTTTCACGAGCTGTCACAACCGCTTGGTCAGTAATACTAGGTTTCCCATCAACAGTAAAGCTACCTGTACCAAGCTTAGTGGAATATGCAGGGCTAATAAGGCCTGAATCGACTTGAACATTCACATCTAAATTACGTTCACCCTTGGTAAAGCCGGTATATGTTAATTTATTAGCCAACTGCTGCAAAGTGCCTCGTGGGTTGTCTATATTTGCATACCCTTTAAGTGCATCTGCCGAACTGCGCATAGTCACAGAAGAACCTTTATCAGCATGGTTGATAACGACTTCGCCCTTACCTTGTGCAGTCGCAGGGGCTCCCTTTTCATAGTCGATAGCTGCATGACCAACATAGTTGTTAATAGTAATAGGTCGTGGATCTACGGCTTGGATAATACCTTGACTATTTATATCTTTACCACCAATGAAATGTTCTACACGACTACCAGTATATAAATAGTTTGCATTATTAGGGCGACCTTGTGTAGGATATACGCGTTCAGCTCCTAACCATTCATTGCGCCAAGTCGCACCATTTTGTAAGTACAATCGTAAACCACCATGGTACGGATTGTTGTTGCTTTCATCAAATTCATTCAACACACCACCTACCAATTTAGAATTTGGTGTTGTTAAACCTAAAGAAATTTCAGATCCATGGTTATGTGGATTCTTGTCGATACCATAGTTTTTATCTAAAAATCCTATATTACCATACATCTTCACATCATTCGTTCCTGGTTGTAAGCCATCCATACCCGTATTTACATAAACAAAACCTTCTTCAGATAATGCAGAATAGGTATCAGAGGTATCTAAAGGATATGTTTTTATATCAGCCCCACCTAGTATGCGAATATATCCGTCCTTATTGGCTTGCAAACCAACGCCAACAGCATCGACTTTAGCATTACCCTTTACGGTAATTCGAGTATCATCGTTATTTCCATCATTAGTAAGTCCGCCATAACCGGCATAGATACCGCTCATGTAATAATGTGCCAAATCAGGTCTACGTTTCGCACCACTTTCTGCAGGTGCTGGATTTTTAACTGTTACAGTTACATTTTTATCGATGGCCACTTGTGTCCCATCAAGGGCATAAATACCTGTAACATTATTATGATATTTTGTTCCATTTACACCTAAACCTGATACATTAACAGTTAAGTCATCTGTATAATGTCTCTTTTCCCCCCACAAATTAAGGCCAATGGATTTTCCGTCTGTATGACTTTCCACAGTTGTGGCTGATACCATGGCAAAAGCATTAGCACCTGTTACGATTAATGCAGCAATAACAGCAGCTTTTACATTTCTTCGCATGTTATACCTCCTTAACACTTCAACTATGAACATAACTAACTAACATAACCAATTTAATTGTATCTAGATTCAGGGTATATGTGTCAATTTCTACTCATATGATTTTTTATTTCTCTCCTATAACAACACGCTATGTATCGATATAGTTGTGCACAAATTACTTGTTTAAATTAGATATTAATTATTTTCTATACCCTCTAATAAATTCTATAGAAAAATATTAAAAGCTATTAATTTTATGCTATAATAAATATGTTAATTATTAAATTTCAACTTATATAGGAGGCTAATATGAATATTCGTATTGGTATCGTTGGTTACGGCAACTTAGCTCGTGGCGTAGAAGCATCTATTCAGTTACAACCTGATATGGAGCTCATCGGCGTATTTTCTCGCCGTCAAGGTATTGAAACTGTATCTGGTGTACCTACTTACACGATGGAAGATATTCCTAACTTTAAAGGCAAAATCGATGTAATGGTTCTTTGCGGTGGTTCTGCAACAGATCTTATCGAACAAACACCGATGGTAACAAAATACTTTAACTGTATCGATTCCTTCGATACACATGCACGTATTCCTGAACACTTCGCTAATGTAGACAAAGTAGCTAAAGAGGCCAAAACTGCTACATTAATTTCTTGTGGTTGGGATCCAGGCATGTTCTCTTTGCAACGCGTTTACGCGGAGGCAATCTTGCCAAAAGGTAAATCCTACACATTCTGGGGCCGCGGTGTATCCCAAGGCCATTCCGATGCCATTCGCCGTATCGATGGTGTTCTTGACGCTCGTCAATACACTGTTCCTAAAGAACAATACTTAGAAGCTATCCGTAACGGCGAAACTCCAGATGTTGATGGCTATAAAGGTCACCTTCGTGAGTGCTATGTAGTAGCTGCTCCTGATGCAGACAAAGCTAAAATTGAAAACGAAATCAAAACTATGGAAAACTACTTCGTAGGCTATGAAACTGTAGTCAACTTCATTTCCCAAGAAGAACTTGATCGCGACCATAAAGGCATTCCACATGGTGGCTTCGTTCTTCGCTCTGGTGAAAGTACAGAAGGCACACGTCACGTTATTGAGTACTCCTTGAAACTTGACTCTAACCCTGAATTCACAGGCTCTGCACTTGTTGCTTACGCTCGTGGTCTCTACCGACTTGCTAAACACGGCGGCACAGGTTGCTATACAGTATTCGACATTCCACCAGCTTGGATTTCCACACAATCTGCTGAAGAATTAAGAGCACATTCTCTATAATAGAGCGAGGTCCTCATCGACTTAATAGATGAGGGCCTTTTCATACACATTAAAAGAGACCATCTTAAGATGGTCTCTTTTTTGTCCTATAAGTCTATTTTTACTCTTAATTAATACCAACGTGTTAACGGTAGCTCGTTCGTAACACCTTTTGTCATCAAAATTTGATGCAAGTCCATATTACCGATGTAGAAACCTGCCGCACATCCACAAAGATACAAATCCCACATGCGTACGAATTCACTGCCTCGTTTCGCCTCTACTTGCTCACGGACGCCTTGGAAATTGTTATACCAATGCATTAAAGTCTTATAATAGTGATACCGTAAACTTTCAACATCGATGACATTCATATCATAGTCATAAGCGAGACTGACCATTTCGCGAAGGGACGGCAAACATCCGCCCGGGAAGATATATTTACGAATCCAGGCACTTGTTTCCTTTTCAGAAGGATCACTGATGTAGTGAAGCAGGAACAAACCACCATCTTTAAGCATATCCGATGCGTCCTCCATATACAGAGGAAAATTAGGTCGACCTACATGTTCAAGCATGCCGATGCTGACAATACGGTCAAAGGTACGTCCGGAAGCTGCTACGTCGCGATAATCTATAAGTTCAATCTCAACCTGTCCTTCAAGGCCATATTCTTTAATGCGTTCCTGTCCTTTTTTCCATTGTTCTTCGGAAAGAGTACACCCATAGCCCTTAACCCCATATTTACGAGCCGCTTCAATGAGAAGGAATCCCCATCCGCAACCGATATCAAGTAAAGTCATTCCCTCTTTTAAGTACAATTTATCGAGAATATGATGAACCTTTTGATATTGCGCATCTTTGAGACTATCATTCTCATGCTTAAAATACGCACAGGAATAGCTCATGGTTTCATCGAGCCACAATTTATAGAATTCATTGCCTAAATCATAATGGGAAGATACTTGTTGTTTTTGATCTTTCTTTTTAAGACCTGCATTAAAGAGCGAGCTAAGTACCTTACGATTGATAGAGTCCTTACCTACATGACCAAGGACTACACAAAGGGCTTTAAACAAATCCCCTTCAATTTCGATATCTTTACGCATGTACGCTTCACCGAGGGCGAGTTCTGCGGATATTAACAAATCCTTCTTGGGAATATCGCGATTAACGATGACGGTAAACTCGGATTCTCCGTCACCGATTGTATATTCATTATTTCCAATTTTTACAGTAAAACAATGATCATTAAAGCGTTCTAAATAATGGACTAAGAAACTATCAAATAGCTTGGAAAACATACTGAACTTCCTTTCCTATTAGCTTTCACTATATAGGTTTAAAAATATATACATTAACATGATTGGATACATTCCATACCCTATTAATATATACACCTATAAATTATATCTATATAGTTACGGCGAATAAAAATCTATATTAATCCTATATTTTAATATGAACTTATCACATTATTTAAGTAATATATTTAACTCTATTTATATTATAGCACTTTGAAATAATCTATTTTATATTTATTGAGTAATACCATCCTATTAGTATGGTATAATATTTATTTGATAAGGTTTATAACAAACTATTGCTATAAACTTTCAAAAAGAACGAAATCAATTTGTTAATAAAAGGTGGTACCATGAGCACAAATTTAGAAGTAGGCATCGTAGGCCTTCCAAATGTTGGTAAAAGTACATTATTCAACGCTATCACAAAAGCGGGCGCTGAAGCTGCCAATTATCCATTCTGTACAATTGAACCTAATGTAGGTGTCGTTGACGTTCCAGATAATCGTTTAGCTGTATTGGCTGAAATGTTCGGTTCCAAACGCATCCTCCCTGCTGCTATGCGCTTCGTAGATATTGCTGGCCTCGTAGAAGGTGCATCCAAGGGCGAAGGTTTGGGTAATAAATTCCTTAGCCATATCCGCCAAGTAGATGCGATAGCACAAGTTATTCGTTGTTTCGATGACCCTAACATCACTCACGTTTCTGGCTCTATTGATCCAATTCGCGACATTGAAATCATTAATACTGAACTCTGCCTTGCAGACCTTGAGTCCGTAGAAAAACGGAAACAACGTATTGAAAAAATTGCTAAATCTGGCGACAAAGATGCACGTGCTGAATTACCATTATTAGAACGCATCATCGAAGGTCTTGGCGAAGCGAAACCTGTTCGTGCACAAGGTCTTGAAGAAGAAGAATTGGAAATGATCAAAGAGTTAACATTGCTTACAGCAAAACCATCTCTTTATGTAGCCAATATTTCTGAAGATGAAGTATCTGATTACTCTTCCAACGAATATGTAAAACGTGTAGAGGAATATGCGAAAAACGAAGGCGCTGGCATCGTTGTTGTGTCCGCTCGTATCGAATCTGAAATTGCAGAGTTATCCGATGAAGAGTCCGCTGCATTCCTTGAAGATCTTGGTCTTGAAGAATCTGGCTTAACAAAACTTATCAAAGCAAGTTATGCCCTCTTAGGTCTTATCAATTACTTCACAGCTGGTGAAATGGAAGCTCGTGCTTGGACAATCGTAAATGGCACAAAAGCACCTCAAGCTGCTGGTAAAATTCACTCGGATATTGAAAAAGGCTTTATCCGCGCTGAAATCGTATCCTTTGACGACTTACAAGCTTGTGGTAGCCAAAATGCAGCTAAAGAAAAAGGCCTCGTACGCCTTGAAGGTAAAGACTACGTTATGAAAGACGGCGATGTAACCCATTTCCGCTTCAATGTATAAACAAACTTATATAACAAAAACCAGTAAATCTCAGGATTTACTGGTTTTTTTATTACTAATTATAACCTTTATATAATATTATTTATCGTCTTTATGAAGAACATTTTTGACGCCACTAATCGCACCATCTACAGCATCTTTAACATCTTCAGCTGCTTTTTTGAGATCTTCAGCAACATCATGTGCAGCCTCTTTAACTTTTGCAGCTGTATTTTCTACAGCGCCTTCTGCTTGCAATTCTTTGTTATCAGTTAATTTACCGGCATTTTCTTTTAATGCACCTTTAGCTTGATTTAATTTATCTTCTAATGCCATAATTATGATCCTTTCATATAAAATCATTTATAGCTATGTTAGCTATACTTTTAAAAAAAGATTACTATCCCTTTTTCCCGAAGAAAAACGAAACAACAGCAACAACAATTACAGCGCCAAGAACAGAAGGAATTAATGCCATGCCAGCTAAACTAGGACCCCATGTGCCAAATATTGCTTGACCTACAGACGAACCAACTAAACCAGCAACAACATTGGCAATAATGCCCATTGCTCCACCTTTGTTAGTGATGGCTCCTGCAAGAAAACCGATAAAACCACCAACAATAATTGACCATAACATACGATCACTCCTTCCTATTTAATCAATATATTTATAATATCCTACCAAATTATATGGGCTTTATAAATATAATAAATAATTTGTATATTTATAATATACCATTCATTTCTAAAGATTAGATGAAGAAATTCGATGTAGTTATAAAAGTCACAATCGATTAAACTACGGTAACAATTTCATTCATTGTACGACGTGTTTTATTTCGATGTGGTTCTTCATCACGATAACCAAAGGCAGCCATCACAGCAATGCCAAAATGCTTTGTATCAAAAAGACCTAATTCATCACCTAAGAGCACTGTCATCTTATCTTGATTAAAGCCTTCCAATGCACAGGAATCAAGACCTTCATAAGCAGCCATAGTCATCATGTTAGCCATTACAATATACACTTGCTTTGAAGACCAATCAAAGGCAGCACGATCAGACTCAAATGTTTTATAGTCTTCAGTTGTGAACTGAGCATATTTTTCTTTATAAATAGCATCGACTTCAGCAGGTAATTGTTTCACCTCTTCTTGAATGTAGCGTACATAAGGAGAATCAAATTCCAAATCCACCTTTTTACGTGTTAAGAACACTACGAAATGACTCGCTTCAAGACCAGCTTGAATGCCCCAACCATAAGCCTTCATCTTTTCACGGATTTCAGGATTTTGAATAACTAATAATTGGTAAGCCTCAAAACCTAAAGAGGTTGGAGACAATCGCGCCGCTGTTAAAATACCTTGCCAATCTTCATCAGAAATCTTTTTAGTGCTATCAAATTTCTTACATGCATAACGATATGTCATAGCGTATTCTAAATCTTTACGATTAAATTTAGGGGCTGTTAATTTTATATTTTCTATTTCATATTTACTCATATATACCTCCATAATTAATATCTATAATTGATAAAATGTATCATATTCCTATAGTACCACACTCATCGTTCAAATTGTATGAAGATGGACACTAAAGCAAAGAAAAAGCCTAGACAACGTCTAGACTTTATACGGTACAGCTAGCTCGCCCTTTTCATACCAAAATAAGCCAGATGTACTAATTTTATGTTCTTTTAAAATGGTCTTGACTTGATCCACTATACTTGAATCTATTGCGATAGATAAACCACACATATCGTAAAGCTCTGGGGGTGTGGCCATCAACTGATGAGGCACCTCTAATTCTGTTAATACCTTATCCGCCTTATCTCCAAAATAATAAGAGGTAAAAACTATAAGTAATTTTTTTTGTTCCAATACCTCACCTCTCTGATAACTAGCAAGATTAAATTGCTCATACATTAAATATAAAGCTTGGAGATATAAAAAAATACATCGAAATTGATAAAAAAAGATACTATACTACTAGAAATTATAGCTTAATAATATTATCCCCTATAATAGAGTCTGTAATGGCATACATATTAGTAATACTACCTACTCCCAGCTCATCTTTCACGCCAAAAAAATCAAGGCAAATACCGCATGCTGCAATCTCTACACCAAGCTCAGCTAGTTTCTTTATATTTTCCAAATGAACCGAATCATTGACTACCATCTTAACACTGCTATTGATGAAATAAATCTTAGAAGGTTTTACATCGGCTTCAAGCAAGCATACCCAGAAGGTTTTCATCAAATTTCGGCCAAGTTCTTCACTACCTTCACCAAGATAATCCTTCGTCATCAAAATAACCCGATTTCCATAGTTCATAGGCTCACAACGGGCTTCAGTAACTGGATTTGCATCAGGGGTCAGTGTAAGATAGAAATCCTTTCCATCTTGGCGAACTTCTACACCATAACCACGAGACTTCCCAAACTTCGCCACATTATCGTGACTCACTTCATTATCTACAATAGTTGTAATAATAGCACTTGGATTCGCATCACTTACCTTCTTGGTCTCGATAACAGGTTTTGGACATAAGCTACCGCGCACATCTACAGTTAATTCCTTTGTATTGCTCATCATACACCTCTACATACATTATATAATTTGTGAAAGTATCAGCTAATAATATTTTATTTAAATAGCTAAATCAATACCATACAGTACTTATCTTTTATGAGTTTATTTTGTTACTCGTACGGCAAGACCGCTGAAGCTTTCAACAGTGCCCACAATAGCAGCACAGTCAATCCCCGCCTTATAAAAGGCCTCGACAAGTGTCTCACTTTCGCTAGCAGGAACAGAAAATAGTAACCCGCCAGAGGTTTGAGGATCAAATACAATGTCCGTCCATACAGGATCCAAGTCCTCATCAACTTGTACTTCAGTTATAGCCTTGCGATTACCATAAGATGCAGCCGGAATTAAGCCCATTTGAGCCGCCTCGATAACATCATCAAAAAGAGGGATATCGTAAGCTTTGATATGAATCGTCACATCAGAAGCACTTGCCATTTCTACGGAGTGCCCCATAAGGCTAAAGCCTGTTACATCTGTACAAGCATGAACTGTAAAGTTATGTGCCACCTCAGCCGCTACACGGTTTAAAGTACTCATACTAGTAACAGCCTGTTCCGTACCTACAGGAAATAAACCTGCTTTCAGAGCATTATTCATAATACCTGTGCCAATGCGTTTTGTTAGCACCAACACGTCCCCTACTTGAGCACCTTTATTTTTCCAAATCTGTTTTGGATTTACTTGTCCTGTCACAGACATCCCAAAGATAGGTTCCTTATTTTCAATGCTGTGTCCACCTACGATGGCTGCACCAGCCTCGGCTACAATCGAACCAGCCCCATTTAACACATCCGTCAAAACACCTTGCTCGACAAGAGGAACCGGAAAGCCTACGATATTCATCGCGGTTAAAGGAGTTCCACCCATAGCATACACATCGCTTAGTGCATTGGCAGCTGCAATTTTACCGAATAAACCAGGATCATTAACCATAGGTGTAAAGAAATCTAAGGTTTGCACCAATGCAAAGGTATCAGAGATTTGATATACACCTGCATCATCGGCACCAGTCATATCTGCGAGAACATGTTCGTTAGTAACGGGTGTTACAGCTTTTAGCACACGGTTCAATATATGAGGCCCAATCTTACACGCACAGCCTCCACTTGTCACATAATCAGTAAGTCGTACCATAATTTCTCCCTACTCATTTCCCGGCAATCGAAAGACGATTTTCTTAACAGCCTTTTCAAATTTAGGGCGCGGCATCAAAAGTTGATGACCACAGCCATTACATACGATGAGAAAGTCTGTGCCGATTCGCTTAACTTCCCACTCGTCACTGCCACAAGGATGTGATTTTTTCATCTTCACTACATCGCCTACGTAATATCTAACAAATGCCATGGCGCCTCCTTTAACTTCTGTCAGTATTTATATATTTATTATACATAAAATAGTTGGTTCTATAAATATATACTGATTCTATAGTTCAATCGTCTATTATATAACCATAAAATTTTCGCCCTAAATATATAATGTACAGATTTGATATGTCTGCTGTTCTTATAATTAAAACCATAACACAAGAAAAATAGTATTATATAATCACCAAAAGATCACAAAAATGTTTAGCTTAATCATTATATTTTATAGGGAAATATTAGTGCATCTAAAGAAATTAACATTAATAACTAAACAATAATGATTTTTCATTTAGTTATCATTCTCAATATCAAAATAGAGATTTTTTATAAATCCCATACTATTCAATCTTTATAAATCCGCATTTTTACTACATTGATAATATTTATCATTTAGAAAATTTTCGAAATAAATTTTACAAAAAGACTTGCATTTCTCATTTAGTATGTTACAATATAGTCAACAATGATTATTCGTTAAGTATACGGATAACACATTGTATATAAAACTGTTAAGACGGCAAGTGCCGAAATACACAAATAAGTAAGTACTATTTTAAGAGTTAGGCAAGTGTCTATTTGATCTAAGAATAAGTTTTCTTACTAAGGCGAAGTCGCCCTCGAAATTGATAGAATAAGTATTCTATTCCATTGCATTCACAACCAAGTGGTTATGAATATATACGTTAAGTAACAATTTTGAAAATTATCGTAAGTACAAAGGAGTATTAAAATGGCAGAATTAAAAGGTTCTAACACTGAAAAAAATCTTCAAGCAGCATTTGCTGGCGAATCCCAAGCATTCCAAAAATATACATTCTACGCTAGTGCAGCTCGTAAAGCTGGCATGAACGAAATCGCTGACTATTTCGAAGAAACAGCTCACAACGAATCTGCACATGCTAAATTGTGGTTCAAAGCTCTTCATGGTGGCGATATTTCCGCTGATATCGAAGCTAACCTTCGCGATGCAGCAGCTGGTGAAAACTACGAACATACTACAATGTACAAAGAATTCGCTGACGAAGCTGAAAAAGAAGGCTTTGCTAAAATCGCTTTCCAAATGCGCGAAGTTGGTAAAATCGAAGCTCGTCATGAAGCTCGTTACCTTGCATTAGCAGCTCAAGTATCCGGTAACAAAGTATTCCACAATGACGAACCAGTAGCTTGGATCTGTGCTAACTGCGGTTACGTACACGTTGGTGAAGAAGCTCCAAAAGTTTGCCCTGTATGTGCACATCCACAAGCTTTCTTCCACCGTTTCGTTGAATCCATCTAATCTGTAAGTACGACACTAACTAGATTAATAACCTGTAAGTACAGATTTTAATAAAACTATACCTGTAAGTACAATCTAAACTTACAGTAAGTACTGACAACTTCCTTAACAAAAAGACGATGACATTTGTCATCGTCTTTTTTTGCATTCTTTTGCTAGATTTTTATTTTATCTACTAAATTTTTAAATTCTTCTGCTGCTTCATATGGATCATCTGCATGAGCAATAGCAGATATTACGGCTACTCCACTGGCACCAGCTTGCAAAACAGGCGTTGCGTTATCTAAGGTAATACCCCCAATACCAACGCACGGTAATGTTAGACCTTCTGCTCGTAACTCAGTAATACGATCTGGTCCGCACGGCTCTTGTGCATCAGGTTTGCTACTTGTGGCATACATAGGACCTACACCGACACAATCTGCATACACTACATCAGTCTTATGAAGTTCCTCCACAGAATGAATGGATATACCAACAACCTTATTTCCTACAAGATTGCGAACGTCTTCTAAACGCATATCCTCTTGTCCTACGTGAACACCATCAGCATTAACAGCCACTGCTAAGTCTACATCGTCATTAATAATGTAAAGTACATTATACATGGCACAGATTTCTTTTAACTGCTGAGCTAATTCTAGTTTCTGTTGTCCTTCTAATGTTCCTGTGCCCTTCTCTCTAAACTGAAAGCATGTCACGCCACCTCGACATGCAGCTTCAACAGTGTCCAATAAATGTCTTTCATTAAATCCTACATCCTGTGTACCACTAATAAAATATACCTTTAATTGTTCGGGTACAACTACGGAGCGTATTCGATTTTTAGATAAAAGCATCGCATCATCGAATTCATATAAGGCATCCATAAATGCCACACTAAAGCTGCCAGGTTTTACACCGCTCACCTTAACCGCACTTTCACCAGCAAGTCCATAGTAAGCCAGTGCATACGCAAGAAACTCACCGATAGGCATATTATGCATGAATGGATAATAGGAACTAAAAAACGCAGCTAACACAGCCCCTAACAGACAGCCGGTCCCTGTTACCGCTGTCATGATTGGATGCCCATGAGGAACTGCAAATACACGAGTTCCATCAGAAACGTAGTCCTCTTCGCCTGTTGCGACAACAGGACAGTTAATTTGGCGTGCAAGACGATACGTTATAATTGCACTATCCTCAACTTGTTCCCCATCTACGCCCTTACCAGAGAGAGAACTGTCAATCTTATGATTTGTATTAAGAGCATCATAGATGGATTTGATTTCACTTTGGTTCCCTCGTAGCAACGAAATAGCATTAGTTTTAATCAAGTCTAAAACAACAGATAATCGATAAGCTCCGGCGTGACAGCCCACAGGATCTAGCACAATGGGTACCCCATGAGCCTTCGCTAATTTAACAGCCTCTTTATAATAGGTAACCTTATCTGGTGTAACTGTCCCAATATTAATGAGTAGAGCCGCAGCATGAACGATAAGATCTTTTAAATCTTCGCTACACTCACTCATTACGGGTGATGCACCGATGGCTAGTAAACCGTTAGCTGTAAAGGTTCGCACCACATCATTGGTAATACAAATAACGAGAGGATTTCTTTTACGTAGAGTCTCTAATATATTCAGTTTGGACCAAGTTGAACCATTTATATTTGGATTATTGTAGGTCATATAACTATCTCCTCTAGTCATTTTTCAAAAGTTCATCCATCGTTTGAGGGCCATTTACCAATAACCCATAAGCCATATGATTAACAGGTCCACAGCCATAACCAAGAGCGGGGTTATGTTTAATAGCTAGAGCGATATAGTCCTTTGCAATACCAATAGCATCCATTATATCACGTCCTTTAGCGAGCTCTGCCGTAATAACTGCTGAGAAGGTGCAGCCCGTACCGTGAGTATGAACAGTATCATATTTAGAACTTGTCCACGTACGCACATCTCCATCTTTGGTGAAAGCATAATCCGTTGCATCATCTCCAATATGGCCGCCTTTTATAATAACCACTCGAGGTCCTAATTCATGTAAAATACGCTTAGCTGCTGTTGTGATGTCACTTTCACAAGTAATAGACATATCCGCTAACACCTCTGCCTCGCTACGATTAGGTGTAATGACTGTGGCGACCGGAATGAGTTTAGATTTTAAGAAATCGACGGCCTCATCCGATACAAGTCGATCACCGCTTGTGGCAATCATAACTGGATCCATCACATAAGGGATGTTCTTACTCACATACGGATAGATGAGATCCATCATCTCTGGTAAAGCAATCATGCCTGTCTTAACGGCTTGAGGAAGAATATCTGAATATACATCGTGTAACTGTTTTTCTATGCTTTCTAGCGATAGGTGTTCTACGTGGTGAACCCCTGTTGTATTTTGGGCTACTACGGAGGTAACCACTGCCATACCATATACATGGCGGCTTTGGAATGATTTTAGATCGGCCATAATGCCAGCGCCACCACTAGGGTCGGTACCGGCAATTGTCAATGCAGTATGTAATTTCATTATGCCTCCTTGTGTAACAGATTACGTCGAGATAAGATTTGTAATACCACAAAACCAGTACAGGCGCCTCCGATAGAGCTCATGGAGAAAGATGTAATCAAGGTCAATAATGCCAATGGTTTACCTAGTAAGAAGTTAGCAATTGGATAACTCACAAGAGCACCAATAATCCCTGTACCGATGATTTCGCCTAGAGCCGCCGCCCATATGGAATTGTATTTCTTATATAAATAAGCAGATAACCAAGCGCCAATCATACTGCCTGGAAAGGCTAAGGGAGAACCTAGCGCTAGTACATTACGTAAGCAAGAGGTACTAAAGGCTGCACCTACAGAGAATCTCGCCCCAACTATAACGGCTAAGATCACATTTATCATATGTTGAAATGGAAAAATTCGGGCCGGGCCAATGGGAATCGACGTAGTCGATAAGACGACACCTAAGGCTACACATATACTAGCAATAATCAGTTTTTTCATAATACCTCCAACTAAATAAAAAATGAGACCACCTCAAATGGAATGGTCTCGTAATAGTTTGGTATTATGTTTCATTCCACTTCCCTACGCCAGTATTATCTGGATCAGGTCTAGGGTTTTGAATGATCAATCTCAGCAAAAGCACCCCTAGTGGCCATATATTTTTATACTCTAGTTATAACATCATTATACAATCTATGCAACAAAAGAATTGACGGTTCTCCCACCACCTCGTATAATGAAGCCATAACGGGGTGCTCACAAGAGTGGGCTGAGAGTAAGCTAATGCTTTAACCCATAACCTGATTTGGATAATGCCAACGTAGGGAACATAGAGGATTAATAGCCGAGTTCCTGTGAACTCGGCTTTTTCTATGACTTCCTGGCAAGGAGGACGTATGACAGATACACACATTACACAACCACAGTTCGCCATGATATGGTTTGGTGCCGCTCTATCTATAGCGGAAATTATGACCGGTACCTATCTGGCCCCCTTAGGACTCACCCAAGGTCTATATGCAATCATATTGGGGCATATCATCGGCGGCATATTACTCTTTGGAGCTGGCCTCATCGGTGGACGTTTACGGCAAGGCAGTATGAATACAACCGCTTTCAGCTTTGGCCCACTAGGGGCTAAAGGCTTTGCCTTTTTAAATATGCTTCAACTTATCGGCTGGACTAGCATCATGATCTACGATGCTATGCTAGCCTTACAAGAGTTAGCACCCCTATCCCCTATGATTTGGACGATAGCTATCGGAGCGCTTGTCATCCTGTGGCTTTTCATCGGCCTCCACAATACGGGCTATATTCAAGCCATCGTATCTATTCTATTGCTAGGCCTCACCCTCTACATGGGCACGCACATGATATCGCAGTGGCCTAGTGAAGGTAGTCTTCTAACTGGCGGAAACATGAGTTTCATCGCTGCTCTTGAATTATCGATTGCCATGCCACTATCTTGGCTACCTCTCATCAGTGATTATACCCGTGAAAGCAAAAATCCTTTCTCCGCATCACTTACAAGTGCTACAGTCTACACTATAACAAGTATCGTTATGTACACCTTAGGTCTTAGTGCCGCTATCTTTGGCGGTGGCGACTCCATCATTACCATCATGATGAATGCAGGACTTGCTCTTGCTGGACTCATCGTTATCATCTTCTCTACCGTTACTACAACCTTTATGGACGCTTACTCTGCAGGCGTATCTAGTACAACTATCTATAACGGTGCCTCCAGTAAAGGTGTAGCCGTCATCGTTACTATCGTGGGCACTATTGCAGCTATTCTATATCCAATGGATGATATTACAGACTTCCTATACCTCATCGGCTCTGTATTTGCGCCGATGATTGCCATCTTATTGGCGGACTACTTTATCAATCGCCAACAAGTACAAACACTATCGGCTTATCTCGTACGAGGTCTTATTTGGGCGGTATCTGTTGGTTTATACCACTATATGTTACATAGTGAAAGCACAATAGGTGCTACATTACCAGCCTTTACAATAGCATTCATCGTAACATCCATCGTTGGATTCATAAGTAAAACTGCTAACGCCTTACTATGAGCCCATCTTCACAGGTCCAGTGCCGATTTCCAACCATTTCGGCTTCGCTTTCATCATGGGTAACCCATACACATGGCACATCCCATTCGCGAATAATGGAAACAAGATCCTCTCGAACATGCTTACGTAAATTCCAGTCTAGTGCAGATAATGGTTCATCAAGAAGCAAGATGGTTGGTTTAGAGTAAAGAGCACGCCCCAATGCAACGCGTTGCTGCTCACCACCAGACAAGCTACCTGCTTTCGTTTTACGATATTTCTCAAGGCCTAAGCGTTTTAATAAGCTGTCACACATCTCTGACGTGCCTCGTTTACTATAGGTAATATTATGTTCCACCGATAAATGTGGAAATACGATATTACCTTGTGGCATATAGCCAACTTGACGTTCTTGAGCAGGTACCCAGATTTTTTTGTCGCGATCAACCCATATAGTTTCATCATATTGAATGCTACCTGTAGTCGGTTTCACAAGACCTGCAATGCACTTAATAAATGTACTTTTACCACTGCCAGATTGGCCTGTTAACACGGTAATACCAGAAGAAAGTACACCATCGGCTTTCACAGTTACAGAAGGTCTAGCTACGGTAAAGGAAAATGTAATCATCGGACCTCCTAATTATTATCAATGTGCCGGAACAAGGACCCTTTTGTGATGAGGTGAATCCCGCTCAACAACGCCAATGTGAGCACACAAATATAGATAACTAATTCAAAGGCATCCATGTACTGCCCTGCCTCTACGTAAGAGTAGATAGCAAGTGGCATGGTGCGCGTTACCTTTGGAATATTACCAGCAATCAAGATTGTGGCTCCAAATTCGCCCATAGCACGACAAAATGCTAAAATACTGCCCGTCAAAATGCCTTTCCAAGCGAGTGGTACAGAAATAGTAAAAAAGATACGTAACTCTGAAGCACCCAATGTGCGCGCTACATCCTCCATATTATGATCGACAGATTGTAATGCAGAACGCACCGTCTGATAAAATAATGGAAACGCAATAACTGAAGATGCTACCACCGCCCCAGATGCGGCAAATACAACGCTCATCCCATGCGCCTCAAGCCATGCGCCAAAGGCATAGCCTGGCGTAAACACCATGAGAAGAGCAAAGCCAACAACAACTGGTGGCAATACAAGCGGCAAGGTAATAAGTGCATCAATAATAGCCATGCCACTCCATTTACAGCGATTCATCCAATAACATGCGGCTAAACCACTTACAATCACTATGATAAGAGCTATACTTGCTACCCATAGCGATAGCCATAATGGACTCATGTCACGCCCCCTTTCTATACACAACAACTCTACAATATGTACTATATCCATTAATTCCAAAATATTTTTAAGCAAATTATATGCCTAAGATCATATCATATACTAGATTATTTAACAGTCATCACTACAAATGAGCTAGAAATTACATACAGTTAAAAATAGCATACCTTTAGAAATAATGTTATTAGTAATACCAATAATGTCTCTATTGTATCATAAGAAAACGCTAGCCCTAAAAGCTAGCGTTTTACTCTTATTTAGAAGTAGAGAAACCGTATTTCTCTAATACTTTTTGGCCTTCTGGGCTCATTACGTATTGGTAGAAGTCTTTTGCCAATGCGTTGTCATATTTTTTGATAATACCGATTGGATAGATAACTGGATCATGAGAGTCAGCAGGTGTTACAGCAGAGATTTCAACTGCATCACCAGCTGCGATAGCATCAGTTTTATAGATGAAACCAACATCACCAGCACCTTGGCTAATGGAAGCGGTTACAGCTTTAACGTCTTTAGCGTATACTACATTAGGTTCTACTTGTTCCCAAACACCTAATTTTGTTAATACTTGTTTACCATAGTTACCAGCTGGTACTGTTTCAGGGTTACCTAACACGATACGTTTTACGGAGGCGATTTGATTCAATTCAACTTTAGGTTGGCCTTTTGGAACAACAAGAACGAGTTCGTTAGTTACAAATGGTTTTACGTCAGTTACTAAGTCTTTCTCTTGTAACATTTTCATGTTTTTTTCGTCAGCAGAAATGAACAGACTAGCTGGCGCACCTTGTTCGATTTGTTGACGTAATGTACCAGAGCCAGCAAAGTTAATAGCAATTTGATCATCTGCTAAGTTATGGCTTTTTTTGTATGCATCTGCCAATTCGGTAAGAGCACCTTTAAGACTCGCTGCAGCTTGTACAGTAATCTTTTCAGATGTACTTGGTTTAGCCGACTCAGTTGGTTTACTTGCATCATTACCACAGCCAACTAAAAAGGCAAGCATGAAAACGCTCATTAACACTAATAAAATTCGTTTCATAATTCCTCCTGTGTATCCCTTAAAACGCCACACTGTAAAAGCTATGGTAACACCTAGAGACACCTCGTGTACTAACAAATTAAAATATACAATATATTCATATTATACTATAAATCGATAGCTAAAGTCGTATATCCAAAAACACATATTGCATAGATATTTCTGATGATTATGATAAGTAATCATAATCAATAATTTTTTAAATCCCAAAAAATACATACTATGGTATGATAATATTATAAAGAATAAGCACATTTCGTAACGCTTATTCACTTTTAACTTATATAAAGTAACTGTATATTTGCTATATAGTTATACGATACATTAAAACTATGCCTTTATATTAATGAGAAACTCTAGGTGAGATGATGAATCTATTCGAATTAGTAGGCCATATCTTTATGAACTCTATGGTACCTATCCTAGTACTTATAGGGGTAGGATTTATATTAGATAGAAAATTTAAACTCGATCTATATACACTGAGTAAACTAAACTTTTATATACTGCTGCCTACCTTTATATTTCGAGCAATGTACGAAGCCAAACTTAACTCAGGTACCTTGGAAATTGTATTCTGTGCGCTCTGTGTACTCATACTAAACTCAATTCTTTCAGATGTGATAGGAAAGATGCAAGGTTATGATGTGGCTAAAATTGCAACCCTGAAAAACTGCGTCATGTTTAATAATGTTGGGAACATGGGTGTCGCTCTTGCCATCTTTGTATTTACTAACATTCCCTACGTCATTGATGGTGCTACACCCTATGCTAATCTAGGTTTAGTGAGTGTTGTATCTATCATGATTATCCAAACTATTAGCAGTAATACCTATGGTTTCTACCAAGCGGGAGCAGGACGATTAACCCCTCGGGATGCACTAAAAGTCGTATTTCACATGCCCATGGTATATGCCATTCCACTGGCACTACTTTGCCACCTACTCCCTTTTGATTTACACGGCCTCTTCTTCTTTGCACCGCTCAATATATTTGCCAATGCCTTCGTTGGCGTCGCTATGATTGCCTTGGGTGTTCAAATTAACAGAACACCGCTAAACTTCTTCAAAATGGATGTTATGCTTGCTACTACATTACGGCTCATTGTAAGTCCATTCATAGCAGCTGGTATTACCATACTATTCATTATGTTCTACGGCCCTATGCATCCAATAGCGGCACAAACCATCATCATAACCTACAGCGTACCTACCGCTATCAATATGTCTCTTATTGCTATTGAAATGAAGAATAATCCAGAATATGCAACACAAATCGTAATGGGGACTACCATTTTATCCGCTATAACTATGCCACTGTTTATTACTATAGCCTATTACCTATTCCCATTATATTAAAATAAAAAATCACTCATAGTCGTATGGCTATGAGTGATTTTTTATGCCTTAGCATTTAGCCTTGTTAAACAAGTTACACAAGCTGTAACAATTATAGCACCGATAATTTCATTCAAGGCTAAATTATGATTAAGAATAACTACATCTAAACCTAAAGTAACTATTGGTCCCATTGCACTAATAACTGCTGCAAGAGATGCATTAATTTTTTTTAGACCAAAAGACATCAAGTATGAAGGAATGATAGAACAAAAAATGGCCAAAAATACTAAATAAATCATAGTATGAGTTTGAAGCGTTAAAAACGTAGTAAAATTTTTGCTATCAATTATAAAACCGAAAAGTAAAAGTACTGTAGTTATACACATATAAGTACTAGTAAAAATAGTAGGACTAATATTCGAAACAGCCCTCTTACTATAAATAATAAACAACGCCCAAAAGACTGCAGAAAGTAAAACTAGTGAAATACCTATTAGAGTATCTATAAGGTGGTTATCAACGGTAGGATTAAACATAATTGCTAATCCTAGCACAGTAGATACAATTAGAACTACTTTTGAAAATGTAATGCGTGATAAATCTGAGGATAACAGAAAAACGTAAATTGGAAATGTAAATAGAACGGCACGTTCTAATGAGGCAGATATATATAATAATCCTATAAAGTCAGCTATAGATGAAGATAAATAAAGAATAGCTCCAAAAAATGAGTATTTAAAAACCTTACTTTTATTCACGCTATTCCAATCAAAACGAATCATTGGTATAAGAAAAAAAGGTAATGATAAAACAGCCCTACACACAAGAACATTCAAAGGGCTCAGTGAATCTAAATAAATTAGTTTTGCCCATATAGATTTTGTTGATAAGAATACAGTAGCTAAAAATACCACTAATATTCCTATATTTTTCATTAACAGATTCACTTTATGTACTTCTCCATAATCAAATACAACTCAAATAAAATATATAAAATATAAAAACACATTTCATCCTAAGTAGGACGAAATGTGTTCATTATAAAAAATTTAAATTATTGATGAGCTACGTGTTCCATCCCCATGCGAACTAAACATTCAACATGATCATCGTTTAGAGAATAGTATGCTGTTTTCCCATCTTTACGATATGTAACAAGGCGTGCTTGGCGCAATACACGCAATTGATGAGAAATAGCAGATTGTCCCATCTCCATGGTTTCTGCAATGTGATTAACACACATTTCATTTTCTAGTAATAGCTCTACTATTTTAAGGCGTGTAGGATCACCCAAGATTTTAAACAGTTCTGCTAGCTTCAGCAATGATTCTTGATTGTCGGTCATATAATCCCCCTTTTTTAATCCTATCCATTCTTTTTTGTAGCTCTTCTATGTCACTAATCGATACGTCTTAACGTATAACACCAATATGTATGGCATACATATAGACATTATATCATTTTTAACATAAAAAAGAGACTTTGAGAAACCAAAGTCTCTTTTTTTATCATATCTATATAAAATATAAGATATAAATTATTTAATGATTAATACAGGGCAAGTGGAGTGGCTAGTTACATAGCTACTTACACTACCCATGAATAAGCCTTTCAAAGGGCCAAGACCACGGCTACCCATTACGATGAGATCAGCATTATATTTTTTTGCCACTGCAAGTAGTGCAGGTCCAGGGGAGCCAACTTCAAATACGCTTTTAACTTTTACGCCTGCAGGAATTTCTTTCACTACATCATTAAGAATTTCCTTACCAGTTTCTTCCATATCCTCAGCAATTTGCTCAGATACATATCCACCAGAAATTGGTGTTTGATCAAAATTGGAAATAGCAGACACAATATTTGCAACGTGAACAACAATCAATTCAGCTTGGTTGCGATCCGCTACAGCGAGAGCATGTTCCAACGCACGTTTAGCATTTTCAGAACCATCAGTAGGTACGACAATAGTTTTGTAGGTAACCATAATAACCCCTCCTATTCCTAATCCCTCAAAGGGGATATGATCAAATATCGTTTAGCCTATACTAATATATTCTAGACCATCAAGGAAAACTCCTCTTTTTTCTGAGGATTTATTACATTATAGCACAAATCGTACAGAATTATACAAATAAAAGAATATTATGCGTATATTAAAGAACCTGAGACGATTGATTTGTATTAAGTGTAGTAGTCAATTTAAAACCATCTAATATATCTATAAGTTCCTGAGTAGCAAGATTGCTAGTGGATGGACCAATCATTCGAGCTACTGCTACATTACCTTCATTGCCAAGAATAATTGTTGCGCCAAAGGATACTGGTTCCGCTACAGATGTATCAGATGTATTTGGATTTTTCATATGGCCCGCCAAATAGAACATCACATTACCGTCAATGATATGCGTTTCATAACGAGTAATCGTGGCCTTGTTCACATCAACCAATTGTTTAAGATAATAATCACCAAGCATCTGCTTACCCATCATAGTTGGCATGCCGGAACTAACAGCTTGTACTGGAATTGTAAAGGACTCAATGTCAAGGCGTACATTATGTTTAGTGAAAGCAATCTTACCTTTTTCATTAAGACGGGTGAAACCTTTTGGATAGGTAAATTTGATACCTTCTGCAACACTGATATCGCTTGTGCCGGTTAATATTTTTTTTACCCCTTTAATAGCATTAGAACCGCGCTTATTGATCAATTCAAAGGATGGAATTGTATGCTCCATCAAACCTAGCTCCATAAACTCTGCACGAACAGGTGCATACGTACTAGACAAATTGTACCGATGAGTTGGATCTTTCTCCATGATAAATTCTGCTTCAAATACAGACTGAACCGGCTCTGTAGATGTCATATCTGCATAAGATTTTGGTGTACTCTTATCCCAGCGTGCGGAAACTGCACCTTTCTTAGTAAAGAACCCACCAACAATATCATTATGTTCAAAGTTATTGCTATGTTGGCGCCAAATATTCAAATACTCCTCATTAGACATGCCCTTAATAGGTACACCATACCAAGTTGTATTCCATTCTTTTTGAGATACCCCTTCTTGTGGTGTATTATTACGCTTAGTAAAAGATACTGTATAGGAATCCTCTTGCGTAGGGCCCGCTAAATTAAAGGAATACCCTTGAATATGTTCGCTCTCACTACGCACATCCATATCTATCATAACACCATCAGCTACACGCCAAGGAATCGAGAACATATAACCATTTTTGTAATCCTTTACCACCGTGTTCATCTTAGTAGCATAGGATTTGTATTGTTCTGGCAAAATAGATGCGGAATCCTTCTGAGATTCCACAATAGATAAAGGTGTATCAGGCGTCTTCTGTAAACCTTCCGCCATAATAGAAGTCGTTCCCAAAGCTATAACAGCTAAGGTTGCCGCAAATAAACGTAACTTCATAGAACCTCCTATAACATATTATCCAAAAACGCTTTTGTTCTTTCGTTCTGCGGATGATTAAAAATTTGTTCTGGTGTTCCTTCTTCTTGGATAACACCATCAGCCATAAAGATAACACGATCCGATACTTCACGAGCAAAGTTCATTTCATGGGTTACGATAATCATCGTCATGTGATCGTCCGCCAATTGTTTAATCGTCTTAAGGACCTCACCAGTAAGCTCTGGATCGAGAGCAGATGTAGGTTCATCAAATAGCATGATTTCAGGATTCATCGCTAACGCACGAGCAATAGCTACACGCTGTTGCTGACCACCAGACAAGCGAGATGGATACATATTACGTTTTTCCCATAACCCTACTTTATTGAGTAGTTGCTCTGCAATCGGTGAGATTTCATCATCTTTCATACCTTTTACCATACGTGGAGCAATCATAATATTATCTAATACCGTCATATGTGGGAACAAGTTAAAAGATTGGAATACCATCCCCATACGAAGCAATAATTCATGCTGAGTTTGAGGAGAAGCGTATTTTACAACCCCATTTTCAGTACTAGCAAGAACCGTACCATCAACGGTAATAGAGCCTCCATCAATTGTTTCTAACTGGCCCAAGCAGCGTAAAAATGTGGATTTACCTGAACCAGAAGGTCCAATAATAGAAACGATTTCTCCTCTATTCATTTTAAGCGACACATCGCGCAATACTGATTGATTATTAAAGCGTTTTTCAATACGCTCCATATTTACAAATGTCATAAGTACCTCTTACGTCGTCATATTAAGTATATAACCAGCACCTCAAGTAAAGATATCTCATCTACAAAATCGCATCTATAGCATCAAATAAAAGTATCTCACCTATAAAACTAGCTACATCATTACATACGACAAACTATCATAGAATTAGATTAATCTTCGTATACGGCAAATCTTCGTTCTAAGTAGTTGAAGATATTCGTTAAAATAAAGGTAAAGATCAAGTAGAATAATGCTGCCACGAGGAATGCAGAAATATCAAAATCACGTTGTACGATAGATTTTGTAATACGCAAGATATCATTCATCGCCAATACATACACGAGAGATGTATCTTTCAATAAGTTAATCGTCTCATTCGCAAGAGGAGGCAATACACGTTTAAACATTTGTGGCAAGATGATCTTACGCATAGTTTGTGCATAGGTAAAACCAAGCACCTTCGCCCCTTCGTACTGACCTCGAGAGATAGATTGAATGCCCCCACGGAAAATCTCACATAAATAAGCTGCGTAGTTTAATACGAAGGTAAGAACTGCTGCCGTCGCATCATCCATTTGAATGGCACCGTCTGTGATGATTGGTAATGCATAATAGACGAATAAGATTTGTAGCATCAACGGTGTGCCTCGCATTAAATATACGAAAGCATCGACAAGCTTATCTACTAAAGGCAATTTAGATAGGCGTAACATAGCCATTAAAATGCCACCAGGAATAGATAAAATCCATACAATACAGAATAGCGATACGGTTACCTTTAAACCATCAGCGATGGTTGGGATAATCTGCAATAAATAATCTAACATGAAAGACTCCTTCAAAACACGACTAGAGAAGGGCCATCTGGCCGCTTCTCTAGTGTACATTTCGTTCTTTAATTATCAGTTGTACCTACTGACCATAGTACTATTAGTATATCACGAATTGTACTATTTAGCATCGCTCTTATCTAAGTCTGCACCTGAGCCTAACCATTTTTCAGCAATTTTATCAGCAGTACCGTCTTTTTTCATTTCAGCTAAGATACCATTAATTTTGTCACGCAAAGCAGTATCATCTTTGCGGAAGCCAACAGCGAAATTATCAACACCGTAGTCAGTACCTTCTACGATTTTATATTTACCAGGTTCTTTTGTCATGAGATAACGAGCGATTACACCATCAGCAATAACCGCATCAACACGACCAATACCAAGATCCATAAATGCACTTACAAAATCCGCATAGGATTTTGTTTCTTTAACCGTCTTACCGCTTGGGTCGTTTTGCAATGCTGCTTCACCAGTACTAGCTTGTTGCACGCCTACTACCTTACCAGCTAAATCGGCTTTACCTTTAATGGAATCATCGTCATTACGAACAATGACATATTGTTTATCCTTCATATATGTATTGGAGAACAAAATATTCTTCTCGCGCTCAGGAGAGACTGTTAAGCCATTCCACAAAGCATCAATTTTTTTAGATTTTAGTTCCGCTTCTTTACTAGACCAGTCGATAGCTTTGAACTCTACATCCATGCCAGCACGTTTAGCTGCTTCTTTAGCCATGTCGATATCAAAGCCAACGATTTCACCTTTTTCATCTTTAAAGCCCATTGGAGGGAAACTATCATCTAAACCGATAACAACTTTCTTAGGCAATTCTGTATTAGCTTTTTTAGCGTCACCGCCACAACCTGTTACAAATGCCATCATAGACACGGCTGCAAGGCCAACAGCCATCATCTTTTTCCAATTCATAACTATCCTCCACGGCGATTATCGCCTATTTACTACTTAATAATATGTTCAATACAGATTTAGATTCCGTACTTAATGATTGTATTATACTTTAGTTTATTAAAGTTGTAAATAGTTAATTCGATAAATTTTATATTTTTATTTTAGAGACTCTCCACATATATAGTTTATGACTCTAGATTCATTTGCTTTATGTTTCTGTAGTCCTATATTTATATTTCTGTATACCTATATTGTATGACGCTACGTACTTATACTTTATGACTGCGTATGTTTATGAATGGCCTCAATCATCGCCATTTTATCCTTGTACGCCACCTGATGTAGATCAAGTGGTATCACATAGATCCCACCATGACCATTCATCGCTTGCAACTCACGCCATTCCTCAGTGAATCCAATAATATGCTCATAATCAACAAAGACGAAATATTCATCCCCATAGAATAAACTGTGAAAGTATTCTTTCACAGAAAAAGGCCTACGTTTTAACACGAGGCCCTTTTCACAGATAAAAGCTTGACTTTCACCTAATCTATGAAGGGTCCATAATATCACGAGCAACAACAGATAATACCATACACGTTCCGCCCAGTCTGAGGGCATATATTTTACAATCAACGCACACGCAACTAGACCGATGATGCGACCGGTCCACTGTATACCGCAATGTATTTCTAAGCTCTGTTGTACGGCACCTGATGAAAAGCGTTCCATCGCCTCTTGTTTCGTCATGGTTTACCTCACAAATTGAAAGTCTACTATATGATTTTATTTACGACACAAGCCCATAGCTTGTTCTACCTTACGGTACATTGCACTTGCTTTAGCATGCGCCTTAGCAGCCCCTTCATCAAGGATTACATCCAGTTCAGGGCTTGTAATCAATTCATTGTAACGTTGTTGAATTGGTTCAAGGGTTGCTACTAATAAATCGGCAATATCGGATTTAAATACACCGTAACCCTTACCAGCATACATTTCTTCGATAGCTTCGTAGCTATCTTTTGTAATAGCACGGTAGATTCCCATCAAGTTAGAGATGCCTGGTTTATTTTCTTTATCATAGCGAACCGCATTATCAGAATCAGTTTGAGCTCGTTTCAACTTTTTCACGATTAAATCTGGTGCATCCAAAAGACGGATTGTAGCATTTTGGTTATCATCAGATTTACTCATTTTCTTAGTTGGTTCTTGCAAGCTCATAACGCGAGCACCGCCTTCTCCTACCTTGATATCAGGTACTACAAAAGTTTCACCGAATCTACGGTTAAAACGCTCTGCTAAATTACGAGTCAACTCGAGATGTTGCTTTTGATCTTCCCCTACAGGAACATAATTCGTACCATATAGCAAAATATCTGCCGCCATCAACGGTGGATACGTAAGCAATGCAGTTGGAATAGAATCCCCTTGCTTTTGAGACTTATCCTTGTACTGAGTCATACGCTCTAATTCGCCAACATAGCTAATAGATTGCATAACCCAACCAAGCTTAACATGCTCAGGTACTTCAGATTGAACAAACAATGTTACCTTTTTAGGATCAAGGCCAACCGCAAGGTACAATGCAGCCAAATTACGAGTGTTTTGAAATAATTCTTTTGGATCTTGCGGTACCGTAATCGCATGTTGGTTAACGATACAATAGTAACATTCATCAGTATCTTGATAGTCTAAGAAATTACGTAAAGCCCCCAAATAGTTACCAAGTGTTAACTCCCCACTTGGTTGGATGCCGGAAAATATAACTGCCATAATAGTCTCCCTATATTGAAATAAACCAACAGTGCCAAAGCACTGTTGGTTATATATTATTCTACGGTTACAGATTTAGCCAAATTACGTGGTTTATCTACGTCTGCACCGCGTGTAATTGCTGCATAATACGCCAATAGTTGCAATGGTACAACTGCTAAGATTGGAGCGATAAATTTATTCGCACGAGGCACATAAATTGTGTGGTCTACGTGTTTAGATAATTCTTCGTCACCTTTCATGCCAATACCGATTACAATAGCTTCACGAGCTTTTACCTCTCGGATGTTGCTAATCATCTTATCGTAAACATCCTCTTGTGTAGCCAATGCGATAACAGGTACGCCCTCTTCGATAAGAGCCAATGTACCATGTTTCAATTCGCCACCAGCATATGCTTCAGCGTGGATGTAAGAAATTTCTTTCAACTTCAAAGCACCTTCCATCGCTACTGCATAGTCGATAGCACGGCCCAAGAAGAATGCATCAGATTTGAAGCCATAATGTTTAGCAAAGGCTTTCATATCTTCGTCTACTTCAAAAATTTCATGAATCAAGGATGGTAAGTTTTTAACGCCGCTAAGAATTTCTTCGGCTAAGGCTGGATTTAATTTACCATTTAATTGACCTAGATATACGGCGAACAACAAGCCCGCTACTAATTGAGTAGTGTACGCTTTTGTGGACGCTACAGAAATTTCAGGGCCCGCCCATGTGTAAACTTTGTTATCTGCTTCACGAGAAATGCTGGAACCAACAACATTGGTGATAGCCAAGGATTTGGCACCAAGGCGTTTAGCTTCTTTCAAAGCCGCCAATGTATCGGATGTTTCACCAGATTGGCTGATAACGATACATAATGTTTTATCATCAGTCAACGGGTTGCTGTAACGGTATTCAGATGCTATTTCCACATCAACTGGAATACGCGCCAAGTTTTCAATATATTGTTTTGTTACAAGACCTGCATGGTATGCTGTACCACATGCAACGATGAGAATTTTATTGAAAGCTGCCACATCTTCAGCAGTCCAATTTAGCTCATCAAAGATTGCTGTTTTACCATCTTCAGAGATATGTGTACCGAATGTATCGCGAACAGCTTTAGGTTGATCATGAATCTCTTTCAACATGAAATGCTCATAACCACCTTTTTCTGCTGCTTCAGCGTTCCAATTTACATGGAATACCTCTTTATCAACAGGGTTACCTTCACGGTCGAATACGGATACATTATCACGAGTTACGATAGCTAATTCACCATCGCTCAAGATGTATGTATCACGTGTGTAGTTAATGATAGCTGGAATATCGGATGCTACAAAGTTTTCACCTTTGCCAAGGCCGATAACCAATGGGTTTTCTTTTTTAGTACAAATGATTTTATCTGGCTCATCGGAGCAGATGATTTCAAGAGCATACGCACCATCAACACGAGCTAGCATGCGGCGTACTGTGCCCACGAAATCGCCATCGTACATATCCTCTAACAAATGAGCTACAACTTCTGTATCAGTTTCAGATTTGAAATGGTACCCTTTTGCAAGGAGCTCTTCTTTCAAAGGCATGTAGTTTTCAATAATGCCGTTGTGTACAACAGCAAATTTACCATCTTCAGATGCATGAGGGTGGGCGTTCATGTCGGATGGACGACCGTGTGTAGCCCAACGTGTATGACCAATGCCTACAGTTCCTTCATTAGGATCTGCTTTCACAACTGCCTCAAGATTAGCAAGACGGCCAACCTTCTTTTGAATTTTAATTACATTTTCAGGGCCGATAACAGCAATACCTGCAGAGTCATAACCACGGTATTCTAACTTTGCCATACCGTCCAACAAGAAATCAGATGCTTGATTAAAGCCAATGTATCCTACGATACCGCACATACGTATATCCTCCTATAACTGGGGGTATTTCTAGCCCCAGCAAAAACTAAGGCTAACTAATTAATGTTCTAGATTAATATTCTATTTAATGTATTAAATATTAGTTCAATACAATCCATTCAGATATACTTTGTCCCCATCGTTACCGATGGGCTTTTTAATACCTGTTACGACATGAATATGCCGGAAGAGCATCCGCTGATGACTCGATCACTCTTCACCTCGTCTACCCTAACGACTGCCTTCGCGGGTACTTGCGCTATTCGCCTTTACGAATTTGGAATTCCTTTCTGTGATATACGGCAGAATCAGTACAAAATAAAATATGTACTGACGTATATTATACTAAAAAAATCGATAAAAAGTAAACCACCACAGATAATTCAAAAAGAATAGAAAAGATTGTTTCTATGCTTCACGTCCTTTTCATTGTAAGAAATTATACTTCTATCATTCTAAATTTTACACAATTAGATTTTGTTGTATTTTCAAAATGTTGTATATAATTTGGGAGATGATAATCATGAATAAAACAACTATAAAGAAGCAACATAAAATTAAAAAGAACAGTTTGTCATATAGAAAATTGCGTCGTTGGGTATTACCTGCAGTCCTTGGTGCAGCTCTGTCGACATTAGCGGTTATCCCAACCTTAGCCGCAGAGACTCAAACTAATACCAACGTAGCAGTTGTAACCTCAACAGAACAAACTAAAACAGTACCATCTGCACAAGGAAGCACACCTCCAACCGGTGCACCTCACGGCAAACCACCTGCCGGTCATGTCCCTACAGGCACGTCTAACCAAATACCTCCAAATGGGAATCCTCCTTCTGGCACTCCTAACGGTATGCCTCCAACAGCTATGCAGAATGGAGTCCCTAATGGAATGGCACCACAAGTTGAAGTAGATCCTAGTACTTTTAAAGGCACAACTATCGCTACAGAAAACAAATCCATTGCTCACGAATCGATGACAAACACAACGGCCGATCAGAATGCTTTCATCGGTAAAAATAAAGCGGTAATTGATATTGAAAATAGCGTTTTCGATAAAACAGGCGACACTACAAGCGATGACAACAGCAATTTCCGTGGTCAAAATGCAGTAGTCCTCGGTATCGAGGGGAGCCAAATCAATATTAAAGGCAGTAATATTACATCTAACTCTAAAGGCTCTAACGCAGTCTTTGCCACTGGTGAAGGCTCTGTTATCAACGTAGAAAATACTAATATTCACACCAAAAGCGATTCCTCTCGTGGTTTAGATGCTACTTACAAAGGTACGGTAAATGGCAAAAACCTAACTATCACCACTGAAGGGGCTCACTCTGCTACACTTGCTACAGATCGCGGAGAAGGCACTATCACCACAGAAGCAGCCAAACTTACGACATCTGGCGAAGGCAGTCCTGTTATCTACTCCACGGGTAATATTATAGTGAACAATGTCAACGGCATAGCGAATAACAGTGAAATTGGCGTCGTAGAAGGTAAAAATTCTATTACCCTTACGAACTCCAATGTAACAGGCTACAAAGATAATGGTTTCATGCTATATCAAAGCTTCTCTGGTGATGCTGAAAACGGTATTGCTCGCCTGAAAGCAGAGAATAATACACTTACAACTCACGCTACAGGTGCGTTCCTCTATGTAAACAACACTACTGCTGAAGTAGACCTTTCTAACAATGCCATCTCTATGCCGAACACTTCTACCTTAGTGAAAGCAGCTGCCGACTCCCGTTGGGGAAAAACTGGTGAGAACGGCGGTCATCTTACACTCCGCACATCTAACCAAGAACTAAGTGGTAATATTATGGCTGATTCAATCAGTACCATCGCTCTAGACATGACAAATGGATCTAGTCTTGTAGGTGCTGTAAACACAGACAACACGGCTAAAGAAGTAACTGTGAAACTCAGCAAAGACTCCAATTGGATACTCACTGGCGACAGCTATGTAAAATCCTTGAACAACGAAGATACCACAGGCAGTAACATTCACTCAAATGGATATAAACTCGTTGTGGCTGAAAAATAATAATAAAAGCACTACTTTGAATTATTCCAATCCAAAGTAGTGCTATTCTTTTTCAATCAAAACTATAAAACTTCAACTATATAAATATTCTTTAGCCCTATCACTATGAAGTTAGCGTATTATAAGTTATGAGTTAAACAGTCTATTAAATAGCAGCCATATATAGGCCACAGTTTTAATTCAACCATAGGCTTGTAGTTTTCATCTTTAATTTTATGTTCCAACAAATTTAGATTCTCTAAATCATCTTCCCAGCTTTTGATATAGTCCTGCTTTTCTTCTTCGCTATCAAAGTCTTCGTCTATTTTTGCATTTTCAATGCATGCCAATAGTTCATTTCGTTGTTTATCGACTTCACGATCGAACATATCATGTTGCTTCATAGTCCAAAGGCCAAAGTAATACGGACCGTCACTTAAATCGCAGTCAGATTTAGCCTTTTCACATTCATCTAAAAATAGGCCATACTCATCTAATATATAATAGGCGTCAATGATATCTAACTCAAAAACTTCATCATTACTTAAATGATATGCTACATCGCCTCCAAGCTTAATTTGCTTCAAACAATCAAGGGCTTGCTTTTTATTACCTAAATACACATCACAATAAGCAATACAAACTAGTAACCTCATCCTATTTGGATAACTTTTTAATAACTCTTCAAAAATGACCTTTGCTTTCTCATATTGCTTAAGCTCAAATAAACACACTGCATAGCCAAAGTTCATTTCATAACCATCGGATACTGTTCTTCCCTTTTCAAAGGCACGTAAGCTTTCCTTCAATTCCTCTACAGAACCTTTCTCTCTATAAGCTGAAAAATGATATAAAGCCAACCCTCTGTAAGTCTCTATATATGGAGAATTTAGCTTTACAGCTGCAGATAGATAGTTATATTCTTTTATATTACCCTCATCATTATAATAAAAAGCTAAATTAGTATAAGCTTTAGCTTTGTCAACATTATTCAATTCATTAATATATTTTTCTAAAAAGTCTTCCAAAATCTGTTGTGAATTTTTTTCTCGTCTAAAATGTGACTCAATATATGCAAGCTCACAAGCAGAATCTACAATATTGTGACACTCATTACTGAGAGTCTTAAGTTCACCTTGATTTATATTCTTCATACTACACCTTAACTATTTACCAGTAAGACTTAAACTATATAGCTATAATAACATAATCACTCCCTATATACGTACTTACAATAATACCAACAGGGCTCTTAACTATATGTGAGATGAATTACATCATCTCTTCTCTCCTCCTCTCTATACCAGAAATAACTCTTATGAGTAGAAATGGTTTAGTGTAGAAATATCCGCGAGATAGTAATGGTTCCATTCGGTAACCATCCTAAATAAATATAAAATAAATACCCTCCTATATATGTTCCTGCAGCGACTTTACGTAGGACGGAGCAAAGGGACATATATAGGAGGGTATACCTTTGATATAAATTGTAGAATGGAACCAAACGAAGTAGTATCAAACTACTCATTAAGAGTTAATCCGCAAGCCCTTGTTCTCTACCGATAATATCAGCAATTTCTTGGCATAGGGATTGTAGTTCTTCTTGGTTAGGACCTTCAGCCATGACACGAATGAGTGGTTCTGTCCCGGATGCACGTACTAAGACGCGACCTTCGTCACCAAGTTCTCCTTCAGCTGTTACGATAGCAGCTTTGATGAGGTCATTGTCTTCCCAGCCAGTTTTTGTAGCTACACGAACATTTACAAGAACTTGTGGGTATTTTGTCATAATGCCGGCCAACTCAGAAAGAGGTTGCTTTTTCTCCTTCATAAGAGCTGCCACTTGAACAGCTGTTAACATGCCGTCACCAGTGGTGTTGTGATCTAAAAAGATTACGTGACCAGATTGTTCACCACCAACGGAAAGATTATGTTCACGCATGTATTCCAATACATATCGATCACCAACAGCAGTGGAAACTGTTTTCATACCAAGTTCTTCTGCTGCTTTATGGAATCCAATATTACTCATAACGGTACCAACTATGGTATCACCTTTAAGTTTACCTTCTTCTTTCAACTTAAGGGCGCATAGCAACATGATTTGATCACCATCGAGGACTTGACCTTTTTCATCAACCAATAAACAGCGGTCAGCATCGCCATCATTAGCAATACCAAGGTCTGCATTATGTTGTTGTACGGCTACTTGTAAGCCTTCAATATGTGTGGAACCACAATGATGATTGATATTCAAACCATCTGGATTCACGTTAATATTGATGACTTTAGCCCCTAGTCCAGACAAAATTTCCGGACCTACACTGGAAGCTGCGCCATTAGCACCATCATAAACGATAGTCAACCCTTCAAGGGACGTATCGATTGTGTGACGTACAAAATGAGCATATAAATGAGCCAAGTTACTATTGAACTCAATTTTACCAATACCATCACCCGTAGGACGCGCCAATTCATTATCTGCGCTTTGACGAACATATTTTTCCAATTCATCTTCCACTTCATCAGGTAATTTATAGCCATTACCATCAAAGAATTTAATGCCATTATCTGGATATGGGTTGTGGGATGCAGAAATAACAGCACCCGCATCAAAACCTTGTTGCCGTACAAGATACGCTACTGCTGGTGTTGGGATAACACCTGCAATCACTACATTACCGCCAACAGAGCAAATGCCCGCCGCTAATGCACTTTCAAGCATAGAACCAGAAATTCGCGTATCGCGACCAATCAAGAACGTAGGATGATCCTTTTTCTTACCAAAATGCGTTCCTGCCGCACGACCTAAATGATAGGCTAATTCCGGCGTTAAAAACTCATTAACAACACCACGTACACCATCTGTACCAAATAAACGAGCCATAATTATCCTCCTCTAAGGATTTGTGAAAGTTTCACAAGTCTATATATCTACCGTGTGTATCTTTTCAATAATTACTGTTGTGTATTATATCATAATATAGAAAGCATACCTACTATAAAGTCACATCTATATTACATAAATAGTATGAATCTATACTGTAATTCAATCCATCAGTATAATTCCCCACTAATTAGGTTTTGCGTATTTTGCCATACATAAAATGGCCGTTTCCGCACCATCAAGGGCAGCACTCATAATTCCCCCTGCATAGCCAGCCCCCTCACCCATAGGATAGAAACCTCCTACAGTAGGAGAAATGCGTTCTTCATTACGTCCCATACGGAGCGGTGCAGAGGTACGCGTTTCAACGCCTGTCATACACACCGCAGGATCATCAAAGCCTCGGATGCGACGGCCCCAGTATGGCAAGGCCCGCTCTAATACGGATGTGACGAATGATGGCAAGCAATCATGTAAATCACAATTTACGACACCTGGCTCGTAGCTATATATACTATTTTGTACGCTAGGAGCTTGTGAAAGTCCTAAAAACTGCCCTACAGTTTGTGCAGGCGCATAGAAGTTAGAACCGCCCAACTCATAGGCTTTGCGTTCCCATTCTCGTTGAAATGCGACGCCATCTAATGGATGAGTACCAAAGTCATCTGGACCTACGTTGACTACGATAGCACTATTAGCAACACCGCTGTCCCGAGCGTATAAACTCATACCGTTTACGACAACACCACCATTTTCAGAGGCAGATGCTACTACTTGACCTCCTGGGCACATACAGAAGCTATATGCAGTACGGCCTGATTCTTTATCGTGGTATACGAGAGAATATTCTGCTGCACCGAGGCCCAAACTAGATGGTTCTACACCATATTGGGACTCATCAATTACAGCCTGATCATGCTCAATACGAACACCGATAGCAAATGGTTTTGCCGTCATTTCCACATTGCGTTTATAAAGCATTTCATACGTGTCACGTGCACTATGGCCTACACCAGACAAAACAACAGTCGTATCAATACGCTCACTACCATTAACTTCAACGCCTACGATACGGTCATTTTCAATCAATAAATCCGTTACCTTAGAACCAAAGCGGACTTCACCGCCCCATTCGATGATGCGCTCACGCATGGCTTTTACCATGGTACGCAATTTATCAGTACCTACATGAGGTTTATGTTTATATAAAATTTCTTCAGGCGCGCCAAACTCTACAAAGTATTTAGATATCTCATGCAAACGCGGATGGGTAATGCGAGTTGTCAACTTACCATCGGAAAAAGTTCCTGCACCGCCTTCCCCAAATTGTACGTTGGACTCAGGCTTAAATATGCCTTTTTTCCAAAATGCCTCTACGTCATGACTACGTGTATCTACATCTTGACCGCGTTCAAGCACGATTGGGCGATAGCCTTCACGAGCTAAGTAAAAGGCTGCCAGCATCCCCGCAGGGCCAAAGCCCATAACAACAGGACGATGTGCTAATGGTACAGACCCCAAAACGATAGGTTCTGGATCTTCTGCAGCAAATACAGATACATCCTTTTGTTTACCAAGCTTTTTCATGACTTGATCTTCATTATGAACCTCAATGAATAGGGTATATACAAAAACAATGTTTGGCTTCTTACGGGCATCTACGGCACGTCGAACAACATGAATCGTTTCGATAGCACCACGTAACGGGGGATATTTCTTTTCTACAATACTTTTGATATCCGACTTAACCGTAACAGCCACGCGGAGATTTATTATTCTAATCATATCTTTCCTATTAAACCCTCCCTTTTAGGTGAGTCTACTTCTTTAATCTTTGACCAAAATTCTTTACCACTTAATCTGTAAGAAAATAGTCATACATCTTTATTATACAACACTACTATAAAAGCTAATATATAAATCATAAAAAGGCCCTAATAGAGAAATATTCACTCTATTAGGGTCTTCGTCGCAAGATTTTAAAGCCTCACAAAAAACTTATCATCCATTAAGTACTTTCTTTTGTATTTCTACTTTCACCCGTACCGTTGTGGTATTGCTATTAACTCCATTCGGTAATACTAAATTATAGTTACCCTGTACAGTTTCAGTAGCACCCGATACATCGATAGGTTCCGTTTGTATTTCTGTAACGGAATTAATCATTTCTTCACGACCTGTAACTGTTAATTGCGTTGGTGTAGCAGACGTGGATTTAACTTCATAACCTTCTGCTACTGTACCAACAGTCGGAACAGTAATAGGAACGGCCTTTTCTTTACGTAATAAGTTAAGTTCGTATTGTGCTTGGCCTTGGTTTGGATTAATATGTACATCCAGTACATTACCTGCCGTATCCCAAGCTTCTAAAGTACTAACAGCGCTAAAGTTCTTCGTTTGACCAGCCACATTGACTTTCATCACAACCTTGCTCACTGCATTAACTTGTTGCTTACGACCAGAAACAGTTACCTCTTTCGGCACAATCGTTACCGATTTCAAAGCAATATCATCAGAGAACTTGCCGATTGGAACTATTTCAACAGGAATCGTTTTCTCTGCATATTCATCAACATTGATAGTGATGGTATCTGGTTTAACCTCCACAAGATTCATCCCTGCCGGAGGCGTAAAATTAATAGTTACATTATTTTGACCTGGTTTTACACCAGATGCATCAATATAAGCCCGTAAATTATCTGATTTCATAGACATAATGGTATCACGTGGACCAGCCAGAACAACACGGACCACATCTGGTGCATCTTCTATGATATAGCCAGAATTAAGATTTTGAACCTGTACAGGTATTGTATAGGTTACTTCCATCACAGGGTTCTGATCGCGCATGATAAAGAACCACATAACGATAGCTGCTAACAAGGATAATAATTTAGCAGGCCAATTGCGTTTCAAATGAATCATCATTTATTTGCCCTCCATTTCCACATACTAGTAATGGTTTGACGAGGGCGTTCCATAAAGGTGCGCAATGCCTCTTTAATTTGATCCTCTGGTAAATGGCGATAAATATGACCCCCATATGTATAAGAGATGGTCCCTGTTTCCTCACTGACAACGACTACCACAGCGTCTGTTTGCTCAGATAAGCCAATAGCTGCACGGTGACGTGTACCTAGTTCGGTACTCAATGTACGGTCCTCAGTCAACGGCAACAAGCAGCCCGCTGCACGGATTCGCCCATCACGAATAATCAAGGCCCCATCATGAAGCGGTGTACTAGGAACAAAGATATTTTTAATCAACTCGCGACTCAATACAGCATCGATAAGAATACCAGTATCTACAAAGTCATTGAGACCTATTTCACGTTCAAAAACGATAAGTGCCCCCGTATGTTCGCGAGACATAACTCGAGCCGCAGCCATCACTTCATTAATGGCCATATCCATTTCTTCTTCGTTTACATTTTGTGCCTTGCTGAAAATTCGGCCACGCCCCAATTGTTCTAGAGCACGACGCAATTCAGGTTGGAATACAACGGGTAACGCAAAGAGAAGAACGGTCATACTTTGTTGCAAAATCCAGTTGATAACGTATAGATTTAACAGATGACTCAATAAATTAAAAATTGCCAACATAACGAGACCTTTTAAAAGAGAAACGGCCCGTGTATCTTTAAGCAATTTATATAAATAGTAAATACCAATAGCAACGATTATGATATCAACAATATCAAGAAGCCTAAAGGTATGTATAAGTGCGTCAATATGCATAAAAATAGCTCCTTATACAAAATAATAAGGTACAATCAATTCTTTGACTGTACCTTATATTTTAACTCATTTTGAGAGTACTGTAAATTTATAAACAAACGCTGAATGAGATTTTTATTAGATGTTTTGTGTTTCAATCCAAACATCCATTTGGCCCCCACAAACCATGCCTTCTTTAACAGCTACGTCATCATCGAGATGAACATCGATACGACGGTGAGCTTCTTTTTTATTCAAAGAGTCCACTGCACTTAGGCGGATTTCATTTTCCGCACGTCCGCCGCCGATAGTACCAAAAATAGATCCATCTGGAAATACAACCATAGATGTACCAGCTTTACGAGGTGTGGATCCACAGGTATATAAAATAGTGGCTACTGCTAAGGTTTCGTTTTTACGTTCACTAAGGTATTCAATAAACTCACGATTCATGGATCACTCTACCTTTCCGCAATGAGCCGCCTTTTTTTCCACGCACCACTGCCAAATATTCACTAACGATAGATAATGCAATTTCCTCAGGCGTTTGAGCTCCTAAATCTAGCCCAATAGGCGCATATACCATATCTAACTCATCTTGAGTCCATCCCTGCTCACGCAACACTTCAAAAGCGTGATGGATCCGTTTTTGGCTGCCCATAACGCCCATATAGGTAGGCAAGTACCCTCGTAATTGTTCTAAGCATATATTATCGTACTCATGAGCACGTGTCACAATGATAAAACCAGTATATTCATCAAGAGGTAAATCGTTCTTGAAGTTTTCTAAAGGTAAGCATTTACGTATGACACGTTCATCAAAGAATTCAGGAACTACATATTCTGGACGGTCATCTACGACTGTAACACGACATCCAATAAACAACAGCAAATCAGTAATAGCTCGGCTAACATGACCTGCACCTAATACGAGAACTGACGGATCATTTTCTACAGGTTGTACGAAACACTCCATTTCGCCTACCATACAGAGAGAATTTAGTTTTGCTTTATCTACAGTAAATCCTTCAATAGGAGTTCCGTATAGAACCCTTCCATCTTCAGCATAAATAGTCTTATCCCCTTGACGAGGACCGGATAGAACAGTAACCATCACAGTAGTTTCAGTAACCTGTAGACGATCTTTCATCACATCATAAATTGTTTCCATCTAGATTCCTTTCATAATCCCAAGCGGTAACAGCCTCTAATACACCTCCACCGACAGCAAGGGATTTATCTGAAATACTATAGCAATGAGACTCTTCACAACGAGCATCCACATCAGCCAACTTAAAATGATCTGATACGATAAGCCCACTTTTTAAAATGCCTCGTAGAATACCTGTAATTTTTGCTCTTACTGGTTCTTCATCAACATAACCAATTACTTCATTAGCTTGTACAGAATCCCCAATATGACGTTTTGCTGTAAATAGTCCAGCCTTTGGAGAATGAATAACGCGCTCATGAGTGTAGCCACCTACATTTCCAGGGATACCTGTATTAGGTTGAGCTGGTCCATCATAGATACAGCGACCTAATGAATGACCACGCATCGTTTCAATGACCACATCTACATCTTCTCCAGCAGTAAATCCAGGGCCCACACCGATAACGAGCTCTGCATCATCCCGTTTTGTACCAAGATTCTTTTTACTTAAAATAGCATCGACTACAATCTCTGGTTTTAAAGTGTCCAATAATTCCTCATATGAGCTAGTGACAACGGGGATGATTTCCTGTGCCAATGTATCCTTCACTTCACCAAGAGACACATGACGAGCAACAAAACGTTCCAAAATCATTTCTCCACGATGAACCGCATTACCGTAACATACTTCGCGGCGAATCATGGTAGGAATCGCTATTTCACTAATTACAACGGGATAGCCCGCCCGTCTCAATCTATATACAGCGCCGGAAGCGATGTCTCCGCCTCCACGCATGAGTACCAATGGTTTCATAATGCCTCACTTTCACGATGTTTCAAACGCTCAAAATCATCGGGTGTATCGATATCGTCGCCAATATCATCACTAATCCATAATTTCACGACATGGGCTTTACCATCACCATGAATAATGGTCTTACCCCCTTGATCCCCTTGAATCTGTTGTAAATAATCAAACCAATGAGAACCAAAGAGAACGGGATTTCCCGATTGATAATTTGCCCCATAATGTGGAACGACGATAGCTTTCGGATGAAAGTTTTCATTAAACGCACGAATGACCTCGTGTACAACAGCACTCGTCAGAAGTGGTTGATCTCCTACTGAACAGAGAATACCGTCTAGCGGTATGGATGACGTATTCATCAAATGACGTACTCCCATCGCTATGGATACTCCTTGCCCCAGTTCAGGATGGTCATTTCGAATGGCTTCAAAACCATAGTTTGTGACAATAGGTTCTAGTTTCTCATGATCATCACCAGTAACTGCCACAAAAGGTAGCTTACAGGACATAGTAGAAGCTACCTGTCCACCCCATCCACCTTGAAGAGCCCCACAGACCGCATCTAGAACAGTCTTGCCACGCCAGGGTAAGAGCTGCTTATTACATCCCATACGCTTGGATTGCCCTCCCACAAGGAGGACAATGCCAATATGCAAAGGACGACGGTCTATGGGGTCTCTCATGGGACTAAAAGCGGTATCACAATTTGCTTTCACATTAGTCATGAGTACCTACCGACATTGAATAATGCGACGGATTTCACAACTTGCTTTATATCCATCAGCCAAAATGATAGCCGTAATATCACTATCAACAATATGATCAATAAAATCATCGATAATGCGATGTTGCACTGTTTCATAACCAGTACAGAATAATATTTTCTTACCTTTACTGTATTGGAATAACCCTTGCCTATGCAAAACAAGATCAGCCAACATACGAGGAGTTACAATAGCCCCCATATCGCGTTTTACAATATCTTGAACCAGCTCGATATTATGTACGTGCTCATCATCTAATGGGGCCCCTAGCATTTGTAGATTCACAAGGCCAATCGTAGTCTTTGTAAGAGATGGAATGACAGGTTCAGTCGTCTTAGGTGCCTTGAGCCATTTTTCCTTCGCCCCATCTGCTTCTACAACAATTTGCCAATTGGGATGTAACTTAGATAAACCATCAATAAGATCACAATCTAAGGAGTCTACTTTTGTTCCTGTAATTCCAGCGAACCACGCACCACAATAGCCACGTAAAAGTCGGTCAGTACAATACTCATCAGCTTCATTAATATTACGAGTATAAATCGGTTCATAATGAGCCACCTGAGACTCATAAAGTCGAGTCGTAGTCGTAACCACGATGGGCTGACCTTTCAGCCGTCCATATTCTACTAGTTTTGAAAGCACAGTCGTTTTACCGCCTGCCCCAACAAGGGCAACGATTCCCGGCTGAATCAATCGATTCCAATAGGATGTTTGTGATGTCATAGAACCAGGCCTCCTTAGAAAGTAAAAAGAACTAGAAATCTCTATACTTTATATTTCTCGTCCATAGCCATAAATACCTTCTCAGGTGTCATAGGTAATGTACGAATATCCGCACCAACTGCATTTTTAATGGCATGTTGAATAGCAGGGCACCCCGTATTGATGACAACCTCACCAATAGATTTAGCTCCGAAGCCACCTGTAGGCTCGTAAGATTCTACAAAGTCTGTATGTAATTCACCAATATCCTGACGAGTTGGGATTTTATAAGTCATAAGATTGTTTGTTTCCAAACGACCATTGTTGGAATAGCGTACATCTTCATATAAAGCCATGCCAATAGCTTGTACCACACCACCCTCAACTTGAACGCGAGCCAATTTAGGGTTGATAACCGTACCACAATCAACACAAGAATAGAAATGAAGAGGAATAACCTTACCTGTTTGTTTATCTACCTTCACCTCAGCAATAGATGCCATAAATGGAGGTGGGGATGTATGACTACCCCATGTAGCAAAACCAGACAACTGCTCCGCATTAACACCAACTAATAATTTTGGTGCCAATTGATGGATATCCATTGTTTTAGCACCATCTTTTGTGGTAGCTACAACGCCGTCAAAGTCAACGTTTTCAACGTCGGTTTCAAAGAATTGAGCGAATTTAGCAATAATCTTAGTGCGCAATTCTTCTGCTGCCATCTTAGCAGCAGTACCTGTTACATAGGTTGTACTAGATGCGTAAGACCCTGGATCGAATGGTACGATATCTGTATCTGATTCAATAACAGTCATATATTCCATAGGACAGCCGATTACTTCACAGGCCATTTGAGTCAATACGGTATTAGACCCCATGCCCATATCAGAAGACCCAGTATACAATGTATAATTACCATCGTCACCAAGGCGAATTTCAACAGACGCCACATCGATATTTGCGACACCAGAGCCTTGTAATGCTAAAGCCATGCCAAGTCCACCGCGGTAGCGCTCATCGATATCCCAAGAATGAGGGCGTTCATCCCAACGAGCCATTTCTTTTACGCGATTTACGGTATCTTGGAAAAGACCAGAATCAAGATATTCATCTGGAGCATATACTAAGCTTTGTTCACCTTCCGCAATTAAGTTCTTTTGACGTAATTCAGCTGGATCAATCCCCATCTTATCAGCTAACTGGTTTACTGCACATTCTAATGGCCACAATGCTTCTGTTGCACCATACCCACGGAAAGCACCACCAGGAGTTTGGTTAGTATACACACCCTCTGTACCATAATGAACAGCAGTCGCTTTGTTGTACAACGGTACAGATTTATGTTCACCAGCCGTTGTAGTAGTGAAGCAATGAGTTGCATGTGCACCAGCAGCTGTGATGGAGTCCATATCAATAACTTTAATAATGCCATCTTTTGTAGCACCTACGCGGATTTTCCATTCACGAGCATGACGTGTAGTAGAGCAAGTTTGTGCTTCTGTACGATCGTATAAGAGATAACAAGGTTTTTTCAATGTCCACGCTACAAAGGCCGTCATAATTTCTGTACAAGCCGTTTGTTTAGAGCCGAAACCGCCGCCGATACGAGGTTTTATGACACGGACTTTTGTAGCCGGAATACCAAGTGCACGAGCGATGTGACGGCGCACATGGAATACGATTTGCGTAGAGGATACGATAACTACACGACCTAGCGCATCTATATATCCAAAGCTTTGGAATGGTTCCATCGCTGTTTGACGTGTGGCCTGGTCAAAGTATGTACCTTCTGCCACGTAATCACATTTAGCAAGTTCTGCTTCCACATCTCCTACCCGTTTGTGATAGGATACGCAAATATTGCGTTTGTAATCTTGTCCTACAGGGATATTATTGTGAATATCATCTTCAGGATGTACTATAGTTTCATGGTCGATAGCAGTGTGCATATCAAGTACAGGTTTCTGTACTTCGTATTCAACCTTGATAAGCGGCATTGCTTTAAGCGCTGTAGCCTCATCTTTTGCTACGATGAGAGCTACTTCGTCTCCAACATAGCGAACTACAGGGTCCAAGATGAGCGCATCATAGGCGGATGGCTCTGGATATGTTTGACCTGCTAATGTGAATCGCGTATTAGGCACATCTTCATAAGTAAAAATAGCTTCTACGCCAGGAATCAATTTGGCTTTAGATGTATCAATAGATTTGATGCGCGCCTGAGCATGAGGACTACGAAGAGCCTTAATAACGAGCGCATCTTTGGGAACAAAATCGCCAGTATAAGACGGTTTACCAGACAAAATACCTTTGGAGTCAACTTTGTCATAGGACTTACCAATATGCTTGTTCATCATTATAGGCCTCCTTCTAAGAATTTACGAACTCCTCGAAGTTGTGATTCATAACCAGTACAGCGACACAAGTTACCTATGAGATATTCGCGAATCTCATCATCGCTAGCCTTTGGATTTTTGCGTTTCAAATTGATAGCACTCATCATCATGCCAGTTGTACAAAAACCACACTGATCTGCGCCTTCACTTGCGATACAAGCCGCTAATAATTCAGCTTCCTCTTGTAAGCCTTCTAATGTAGTAATTTTATGGCCTGGCGCACGAAATGTAGGGTATGCACAGGACAAAACAATTTCGTCATCCACCCATACAGTACAAAGGCCACAGTTTGTGGTATCACAGCCACAACGGACACTGTAATAGCCAAGATTACGCAATGTGTCTAGTAACATCTCATCAGTTGGCACATTAACAGTTACATTTTTATTATTAATATTAAGTACGAGTTCCATTATTGTGCCACCTCCTTAGCTAAGCGTTGAACCATTGCTTTTACCATTTCCATGCGATATTCTTTGGACGCATGAGAGTTAGATTGATACACTAGTTCTTCAGATGCCAATTGACCTGCCTCTTTTGCGGCAGATAATCCTTTTTCTGAAAGCAAGGCACTTGCTTTAACAGCTAATTGAGGTACACCAGGTCTTGTACCAATATACAATTCAACCCCTTTTTCATCATGGCGAAGAGCACCTGTCAATACCGGGAAATCACCACGAGAGATGCGAAGGGCTTCAACAGCTACAGACACATCTACTTTAGGGATGCGAATCTCCATGAGAATATCACGTTCTCTATATGTCATATAATCTTGCATGGACATACGACCACCTTTAAAGGTAATGATGTCTGCATGCACTGCCAATAGTGCAGGAATGATATCAGAGAAGCCAAATTTACTTGCTACAGAACCGCCCATGGTAGCAGTATTTCTAAATTGAACGCCAAGAATCTCCTTAACGCCTTTAACTACGGCACCGCCGCAGAATTGTTGTAAAGGCTCAAAGCGTTCCACATCTCCTTGTGTCGCCATAGCGCCAATTACAAACTCCTTATCTTCTTCACGAACATAACGCAAATCAAGACTCGCCATATCAATCACTGCTGGCCAAGTTCGTCGTCCTAGACGCAGCCAACAGCCGCCTGCTAGCATAGGAGCAGTTTTGTTCTTTGTGGCTAATTCGTAAGCCTCTTCCACCGTCTTCGGTTGTAATACTTTCATAAATGCTAACATAATCTGTCCTCTCAATGGTATACTAATACTAACAGAATTACGGTGCTAACTATAAAAATACAGTTGTCACCAAACTACAAACTTAACAAAAAAACTATAGAATCTCGTGCATTTCTTATACTTTTATTTTACCAATTATTTACCACTAAATCTACGATGAATGATATAAATTTACAGGAAATTTGCAAAGAATTACATATTTATGAATTTGGAATTGCCTCATGGCCACTACCTGAACAGGCCAAAACTATTTTATTTGAAAGCAACCCATGCCCCTTTACTACGGCAGATGTGGAGGCAAGACTACTAGGAACGACTCGGTTTATGCCCAAAAGTGCCATCGTTTGTCTATTCCCGTACCATGTACAACACAATGGCCATACCAATCTATCGCGCTATACATGGTCAACAGATTATCACCTGGTCATTAATGAATATTTAGAACGTCTTATTGAAAGATTACAAATAATTGATGACTCGGCTCAGTTCTCCATTCATTGCGACACCTCTCCTTTAGCAGATCGGTACATGGCCTACTTAGCAGGTCTCGGCTTTTACGGAAAGAATAACTGTTTTATCAGCCCTAAATGGGGTTCTTATGTCGTTATTGGTACGATTTTAACAACACTAGAACTCAAACCAAATGCCCCTCTTGAGCAGTCCTGTATAGGATGCAATCGTTGTATTACAGCATGCTTAGGCCAATGTTTGGGCCATGACGAATTTAAATTCGCGACTTGTAAAAGCTACTTAACTCAGAAAAAAGGAGAACTTACCGATGAAGAGGAACAGATTCTCGCTAAAACACCACTCGTATTTGGTTGTGATGTGTGCCAAGAGGTGTGTCCTCACAACAAAGATATTCCAACTACGCCAATCCCAGAATTCCAACAGATAAAACCGTATATCAATATAGACGAACTAGAAACACTAACGAACAAAGAATTCAAAGCAAAATACGGTCATCGAGCCTTCTCGTGGCGAGGTAAAAAAATACTAATGAGAAATCAAGAGATTATAGATAGAAAAAATAAACTATAATATTCAATAAGGCATAATAATTAACAAATACGCTTATAATAATAATTATTATTAAACAAACTAACAAAAATTTGATAAAGCATTAGCAACATAATCTACAAATCTTTAGAATCAAAAGAGACGGCCCAAATGAACTATACCTTCAAAATTGTGTCCAATTTTTGGGGTACAGTTCAAGAAGTCGTCTCTTTTAGTAGTTATTTAATTTCGTAATAGTTCAACTCATCCAAACTTTTACCAAGAGCAGGAATATATATTTCAAGAAACATATCTACCTCAGGCATATTTAGAGTTTTCAACTTGGCTAAGATAGAGTCATGTGCCTCTTTAAACTCATCATTCCCTGCCTTGAGCTCTTTGACGCATTTCATATAGGCTGAAATTGTATCAGCAGCCTTAACAAGAGGCCATTCTGGACTAGTCTCTGCATCAACAAGTATAGGCTTATAAACAGATTGTAACCGGTCTGGCAAGGTTGATAGCATTTTTTCTTGCGCCAAAGTTTCAACCTCACCATACAGTTCACGCAACTTTGGATCAAAATACTTGATTGGTGTCGGCATATCTCCTGTAAAGATTTCACTCACCTCATGATACATGGCTATGACAGCTACCTTATTAATATCTACATTTCCACCGAAGTATTCATTTTTTATAGCTCCCAAATTGTGGGCTACCATAGCCACTTCAAGGCTATGTTCTTGAATATTTTCTATTTCCGTATTTCGCATGAGGCTCCATCGATTGATAAAGCGCATGCGTTTTAAAAATGCAAAAAATGAACTCATATATCCCCCATTACACAATAGGTCCTTAAATTACCCCACGGAGTTTAAAGCCATAATCAAGGAATTGCACCGCTTCATCCCAACGGTTATCATCGTTTAACATGACTACAATCATAGTATGGCCCTTACGTGTGGCAGACGCAATCAAACATTCTCCTGCTGCATTTGTAAAACCTGTTTTCAAACCATTTGCGCCAGGATATTTGTTGCGAATGAAGTGGTTTGTAGTACGAATTGTTTCTGGTGCACGGTTTTGGTACGGCACCTTATAGTAATCATTGGCAACCTTATCACGGAACATTTGGTATTTCATACCGTACGCGGCAATCATCGCTAAATCACGAGCCGTAGAATGGTGACCCTTTTGTGTTAATCCATGAGGATTCAAGAATACACTATTCTTTGCCCCCGCTTTTGCAGCAATGCGAGTCATATCCTTAGCAAATTTATCTACAGAACCACTTACATTTTCGGCTACTACAACAGCCGCATCATTACCACTAGCAACCATCATACCTTCAAGAACACCTTCCAATGTAATCTGATCGCCTACGCGAACCCCAAGGTTTGATTCTTCCATGCTCGTTGCATAGCTACTTATAGTAGCTAATTCATCAAGCTGTGTGCCCTTTAATTCTAAGGCAGTTAACAAGGTGACCATTTTTGTAGTACTAGCTGGATGCATCCACTTATCTGGGTTCTTTGCAAATAAAATTTCTTTTGTATCTGCATCAATGAGGACTACGGCCTCACCAACAGTAGAAGGGGGGGCAATGTATGCAGCTTGAGCAACACTAGCACCTATAAATATGATTCCTATAAAAGTTATGGCCAATACCAATTTCTTATAAAACATATAAATATTCGTCGTTAAAAGTGTCATCACTCTCGTTCTACCTTCCAGTATCTTAACTTTCAAGACTATCATCTATTGCTACATCTGTAGCAGTTGCTTTCTTCTTTGTTCCTTTAATTTCACCTGTCGATGTATCCACATTTTGAATATATACTACACGTTGAGGATATGGAATATCGATGCCATATTTATCAAAGGCATCTTTTACATCAGACATAATGCTATATTGAACATCGAGGAAATCCTTCGACTTAACACGAGCATAAGCAGCAATTCGTACAGAATTATCTCCAAATTCAGAGATACCTATTTCCATATTCTTCGGATTAAGGACACGTTTATCTGCTGCAAAAATATTTTTTAAGATTTTTATTGCTTCATGATGATCATTATTATAACCAATGTCAAATGTAAATGGGATAACACGTTCTGTAGTATAAACAATGTTAGTTACAGCTTGTGATGTAAGAAGAGAGTTAGGTATGTATACATTCTTTTGATCTTTTGTAGTAATAACTGTATACATAAATTGGATTGATTTAACACTACCGACTACATCACCCACCTGAATAACGTGACCCGCTCTAAAAGGTTTGAAGATAAGAATCAATAAACCAGATGCTAAGTTAGAAAGGTTATTCTGTAAGGCGAGACCAATACCTAAACCAAACGCACCAAAAGCAGCTATAAAGGATGTTGTAGGAATACCGATTTGGTTTAAGCAAATCAATACTAACCCTACTAGCAAGGCATAATTAATAATTTGAGTGATAAAGCTCATTGCTGCTGAGTCATAGGAAGCTTTTGTCATAATGCGCACTGCAAAAGCTTTTACCCATTTAATAGCATATCGCCCTATCCAAAATAAAATTAGTGCTAATAAGATATTTCCAGCTTGTGCAAAAAACCAGTCCCTTATTTGAATTAATATATTAGCGTCTTTAAAAAGAAATTCAGAAACAGCACTTAAGAAATTAGCCATAGTAACCATCCATAATATAAATCTATACAATCACAAATATCTATCACAACATAATAGCAATATAATAACGGTAAATATATATGCTATAATTTTACATATGCATTTGCAATACGATAATAAAGATATTATATCGTTATATTCCATATATAACAATCATAAAACTAGGGAGACTTACATGTTCAAAAATCTATACGAAGCACCCCAAGAGCTCGCTACTGGAGGCTATGTAACTAGAGAGTTACACTCCGTTACGGTACACTTTGACGTTATCCACTATTCTCTTTCGAGCGGACAATTAAATGGTGGCTATCACCATACGCTAGCGGTACGCAACCAACAACTAACATATCAAATCGAAACAGAAAAAGATTTACCCGGTGGCTCTGTAGCCGATTATTTGGCTCAAGAATTTGAACATATTGATACTCCTGTTCATTTTAGTACAGCACTCCTCACGTCTGCCACAATGCATCTACACGCCTATGCCAAAGTTGAAGAACATGATACTATTGTGGAAACTATCGTGACTGCAGGCTATGAAAAAACGGCACATCGCGCAGGTACAGGCTATTGTTACGAAGAGCGTGATGGAGACTTCATAGTGCCAGGCACAATTAATATTCTTGTATTTACAAATAAAGCTTTAACAGATAGTGCTATGGTAAAAGCTATTATGACGATTACCGAGGCAAAAACCGCTGCCCTACAAGATTGGAATGTTGAAAGCGTACGACTCCATCCGTTTATTAATGAAGACATTCCTGACGCAATTACAAAAGAACGCAAAACATCTGCCACAGGTACCTCTACAGATGGTATCATTCTCACCATCGATACAAATGGAGATATCTTAACAGATGCTGGTTCCTTCTCATTATTTGGAGACACCTTAGCCAAGGCTGTCTATGTAGGCGTACAAAGAGCACTAGAAAATGCTATCGGCGCTGAATAATCCTATTTTGTAATATACAAAAATATCTAGAATGATACCCCAAAAATTATCATTCAATACCCCACTCATATATGAAAAATATAATACAAATGAAAAACCGCACATCCTAGGCGATCGGAATGTGCGGTTTATTGCATATAAAACTGTTACATATAGTATAATTTTTGAAAATGAATATCAAATTAAAATTTGAGATATTTTCTCAAATTTTTCAAATTAATTATTAGATTCAAAGAATTATTATGTTTCATATGTTCCATGAGTATTATGTGCCTTTAATATTCATGGAAGAATTGTTGTAACTTTTTAAGATTTTTAGTTTTTGTAAGCCCTAGCATCAATAGAATACGAGCTTTTTGTGGACTTAAAGTATCACATACGAGATAGTTTGCCAGTGCATCTTGTGGCACTGCAGATACCATGCCACTACCGGTACGAGAAGCACGTACCGTTGGAAATTTTGCATTCTGTGTAATCTGACGTACATTTTGTGGAATTGTACCATGACCAAGCCCTGTTAAGATCAAACCGTCAGGATTTGTAGCAACTACACTCATAGGCACCATATCATCCATACCACCGTAGCAAGTCATTATAACTACACGAGGCAACTCAGATAATTTACTCACATCAAATACAGAGTCTTGAGTATGGCGTCGAGTAGACGCTTTATAATAGTGGGCAATACCATCTTGTACAATACCAAGATGTCCCACTAATGGACTATCAAAAGTCGCTACATTAGTAGTGTTGCATTTAGATACATCCCTTGCCCCATCAATATATCCATTTAATACGACTACCACCCCTTTACCTACAGACGATGGTGTTCTCGCTACTTGGATTGCTTGCAATAAATTAATTGGCCCATCTGCACTAATAGCACCAGCAGGTCTCATAGATCCAGTAATAACAATTGGCTTGTCTGTATGAACCGTCAGATTCAGAAAATATGCTGTCTCCTCCATGCTATCTGTGCCATGAGTAATGACAACACCACCGATATCATCTCGGTTAACCAATTTTTGCACCAACTTAGAAAGTTCTAACCAGTGATTTAAGGTAATATCGGAGCTTTCAATATTACTAAACTGAGTATAAGTATAAGGACCATACGGTTTTGTGCCAGGTACAGAGGATAAGATTTCGTCAAGGCCTAATACCCCTGCCGTATAGCCCGTTAAATCCGTATTTGAAGCACCTTTTCCTGCAATAGTTCCTCCAGTACCAATCAAAGCGATTTTTGTCTCCATATTACCTCCACTATAAATCAAGATTTTCACCCTATCAATTAAAGGTTTGGGTCAAATGACGGCATCAACTCTAATTTATGCTTATTAATTCGATTCAGATGGTCGATTCGCTCTTTTGTTGCTTGATCTTCAATTTCCCCAGTTCTAATATAATGATCCAATACAGCATAGGTAAATCCTAATTTATCCTCATCGGACTGACCGCTGAGACCATCACTTGGCACCTTATCAACTAGGTGCAATGGAATATCAAGAAGTTTTCCTATTTGACGAACTTCTTCTACTACGAGTTGTGCGAGAGGGCTAAAATCACCTGCACTATCTCCGTATTTTGTAGAGTATCCTACGTAGTCTTCAGATCCATTACAAGTATTTGCTACACGAGCACCATTTGGTAAATTTTGTCCTACTGCATAGAGAGTTGCCATCCGGAGACGAGGCGGGGTATTAATGGCAGCATCTTTAGATAAATCGGTTCTCCCCGTTACAGCATCATACCCCTTAGCCTGAACGATAGCATGAGTTAGCGCCTCATAGGCAGCACCAATATTGACCGTCATGTGCGGAATTCCTAAATGATTTACCACTGTCTGAGCATCATCAATATCCGATTGCACTCCATTTGGCATAAGAACACCAACTACGCGATCTGCACCGAGAGCTTCTTTGCAAAGAGCTGCCACGATAGTCGAGTCCTTACCACCTGAAATACCAACTACAGCACTACAGTTAGGACCATTTTTACCAAAATAATCTCGAATCCATTGAATGAGGGCATCCTTTGTAGCTTGTGGATTTTCTAACATAGGCCCTCCTACTTTTTCCGATAAATACGGTTCAATAAATCCATCTTCAATTGATAGTAGCTAGGACTCATATCAAGGTAGTGACGATGTGGATTTTCAAAGCGTTGCTCTTCAGGCCAAATTTCATTAGCTAATTGATCTTGCACATATGCTCGAATTTCCTCTAGGGTTGGTAAGTTCACAACTAATTTACCATCCTTGATAATAAGCTGCTTCATCTCTTTAAAAGTACAATTTTCAAAATATAATTCACGCCAAGGTTGCTCAGGATCGATATAACGATATGGTTCCTCTGTATCAGGTACCTCTCTCAACAATGTTAATAGATCTGCAATCGCACGACCTTTATCATTATAAACACGATATACCTTTTTAAGACCTGGATTAGTAATTTTTTCTACACTTTCAGAAATCTTGATACGAGGTTCCCACATACCATCTTTCTCGATGCTAGCAATTTTATATACCGCACCAAATACGGGGTCACTCTTAGAGGTAATGAGGCGTTCCCCTACACCAAAAATATCAATAGGGCCACCTTGTATGAGCAAAGATGTGATTGTATACTCATCTAGACTATTAGATGCCATGATTTTACAATCTTCTAAGCCTGCATCATCTAGCATACGCCGCGCTTTTTTAGCCAAATACGCAAGGTCACCAGAATCTAGGCGAATTCCTTTTAAGCGTTTCCCCATTGGCTCCAATACATCCTTTGCTACCTTAATAGCATTGGGCACGCCAGAGTTTAACACATCATAAGTATCAACGAGGAATACTGCATTATCTGGATACACTTCAGCATAGGCTTTGAAAGCATCGTATTCAGAACCATAGTACATAACCCAGCTATGTGCCATGGTCCCGCTAACAGGAATACCAAATTGTTGCCCTGCCAAAACGGTTGCAGTGGACTGAACACCACCAATATAAGCGGCTCTTGCACCATATACAGCAGCGTCTACATTATGTGCACGACGAGCACCAAAGTCAGCCACAATACGCCCATCCGCAGCGCGAACAATGCGATTAGCTTTTGTGGCGATAAGGGATTGATGGTTCATCATAGTAAGCACTGCAGTTTCTATGATTTGTGCATCTATGAGAGGAGCCACAATTGTAATTACAGGTTCATTAGGATAGATGATAGAACCTTCTGGGAAGGCATATACATCACCAGTGAAAGAGAAATCTTTTAAATAAGCTAAAAATTCTTCACTAAAAATACCCTGACTCCGTAAATAAGAGATATCACTTTCATCAAAGTGTAAATTTAAAATGTACTCAACGATTTGTTCGAGACCACCAAAAATAGCAAAACCGCCCTTGTCTGGATTACGTCTAAAGAAAACATCAAATGCGACGCGATCCACATTTTTTAATTTTGTAAAGTAGCCATGTGCCATAGTCATCTCATAAAAATCCATAAGCATGCTAATATTGCGGCTTTCATGTTGCATTAGTTCACCAACCTTCTAAGATCTATAGAAATTTAGTTAATTGTTATTCGTTATTCGTATACCCTCATTATACAATATTATTCCTATATAGCTAGCACTTAGCATAATCTATCCTAATAATCTTTATTGTGATATAACTATATATATACAACAATAATTTATATAGTTCGTATGTATGAAAGAACATAGTCTAGACTGTAAAACAAGCGACCATTACGCTATAATATTTTATTTTGTATTGTTTTAAAAGCTTTCAATAATACATACATATCTATTTTACATGAGAATGAAAGGTACCATTATGGAAACAATCGTTCAAGCAAAACGCGTATTAGAAATTTTTAAAGAAATGAGCCAAATCCCTCGTGAGTCCGGCAATGAAAAAGGCATCAGCGATTACATCGTGAACTTTGCTAAAAATTTAGGTCTTGAAGTTCATCAAGACGAAATCTTTAATGTAGTTATCAAAAAAGCTGCATCTCCAGGTTATGAAAACCGTCCATCCATCATTTTACAAGGTCATATTGATATGGTTTGTGTTAAAGACCATGACTCTAACCACGACTTCTCTAAAGATCCAATTGCTAATATCATCGAAGGCGAATGGATGCACGCAGACCATACAACATTAGGTGCCGATAATGGCATGGGTGCTGCTATGATGCTTGCTCTCCTTGAAGATGAAAGCCAACAACATGGACCAATGCAATTATTATTCACTACCAACGAAGAAACTGGTATGGATGGTGCCTTTGCCATTAAAGAAGGTCAAGTAACTGGTGACTACTTACTCAACCTAGATACAGAAGTAGAACATGACTTTACCGTTAGCTGTGCTGGCGGCTGCCACGTACATGTAAAAATTCCATTGTTACGCGAAAACAATTTACCAGGCTATGATGCGGGCTTATCCATTACAGTAACCGGCCTTAAAGGGGGGCACTCCGGCATCGAAATCAACGAGCAACGAGCTAATGCAAACCAAGTACTAACCCGTGTACTCTATGATATTCAACAACAATATCCTATTAGCTTAGCGTCTTTCGAAGGTGGCGTAAAACATAATGCAATCCCGTCTAAGGCAGTAGCTGTACTATCCGTACGCTCTGAAGATGTGGCAGCCATTAAAACATTGCTCGCATACCAAGAAAAACAATATCAACACGAATATAGCGTACAGGATCCAGGCCTTACATTTGTAGTTGAAGATGTTCCTACTCCTGAAATAGTATATGCAGAAGACACAACAGAAGCACTTATTACATATATCTATCTTGCACAAGATGGGGTTCATTCTGTAAGTAAGTCTATCCCAAACCTTGTAGAAACATCTAATAATATTGCTATCGTACGTGAAAATCAACATACCATTGAAATACTCATTTCTATTCGTAGTTCCAATAGCAATAGTCTTGAATTCTTAACGAAAAAAATGATGCTTCTTGCAAAAGCACTTGGCGTAGCTGCAGAGCGTACAGGTGGATATCCAGCATGGGAATACGACAAAGGCTCAAAATTGGAAGAACAAGCGATTGCCTTGCATAACGAAATGTTCGATACACCAGCTAATGTAAATGCTATTCACGCAGGTCTCGAATGTGGTTTGTTAAAAGGCGTATTGCCAAATACACAAATGATTAGCTTTGGGCCTACTATCGTAAGTCCTCATACACCATCAGAACGCGTTCATTTACCTTCTGTTGAAAATGTATATGTGTACCTCAAAGCATTATTAGCAAAATTACAATAAAATAAATAATTACTATATTTTTGATGTATAATTTGTTATACTATAAGCAAATAACACATCAAGTTACGAGACCCATGTAATAGTGACTCTCCAACCCTCCTACAAGTAATTCAGCCATCTCTCCAACTGAATTATCTTGTAGGAGGGATTTTTTTCATAAAAATTTTTCAACTACATAAATAAATATTTATTCATACAGGAGTATTCTTTCATATATGAATAACATGGAATGCATCGTTTTATTTATAAATAATTATGAATATCAACTACATGTGCCAGTATACTCATATATAGTATATAATCTATAAATTTCAAAAAAAGCTGTTAAACTCTGACTCATTCACTAGTCTCCATATACCCCATAGAGTATTTTCTGTGTTATCCTATAGGTGTATACTGTGTTTACATTACGCAGGAGGTATATATGATTCCAATAGTTATCATATCCGGATTTCTAGGTTCTGGAAAAACAACATTCTTACAACATATACTAAAAGAACATACATCGAAAGATAAAATTCTTATTATAGAAAACGATTTTGGTGAAACTAGTCTCGATGCTGCTAATCTTGCAAAAACAGGGGCCACAGTCCGTGAAGTAACATCTGGCTGTATTTGCTGTAGCTTACAAGGAAATTTCCAACAAGCACTACTTGATATTCTGCAAAATTACAAAATCGATATGATCTACATCGAGCCATCAGGTGTTAGCAAACTCAGTGAAATCATCCATACTTGTAACGACGAGGACATTGTAAAATCTGCATACATTCACGCATCAATAACGACTGTCGATGCTATGCAAGCACCAATGTTTATCAAAAATTTTGGTCTTTTCTTCAAGGATCAAATCACTCATAGTGATGCAATTTTTTTGAGCCATACAGAAGATATTCAACAGACAAGCATTACAAAACGTATGATTCGCGACCTCGCGCCACATACACCAATTCATGAAGAAGCATGGGATACCATTGGTTTGCGTGATTACATCAAGCGCCTGTATCATTGTCATGATGATCACTGCTTACACGATGAACATTTATTTATGAGTCATACCTTTAAGGATTTGCGCACCCTTAGTCTTGCACAATGGAAAACCATTTTAGAAGGCATGCCTGATACGGTGCTTCGTGCCAAAGGGATTGTACCAACCACGGAAGGTCCTCACGAACTCCAATACGGCACTCATTACTGTTCGCTTTCACCTAGTGAAACTAATGACTATAGTTTAGTCGTTATCGGCACAGATTTTAATGTACCAATGGTACATAACGAAGTGTGTCAATCATGATACCAGTTTATATCGTTACAGGGTTTATTGGATCCGGTAAAAGCACGTTCATAAACGAACAATTACAATACCGTAAAAAGCTAGGCGGTACCGCAATAATCAGCGCCGAAGAAGGCAGTGAACCTCTCATCAAAGAGCCCTTACAACTCAATGCGGATGAACTCAGTGCCATTGTTCCTAGCGATATCAAGTCTTACGAATTGATAGCCTGTAAAATCAGGGATTATTTAAAACGACTACAGGCAAAAGAGCTATGGATTGAGTGGAATGGCATGGTAAGCTTTCATCAACTAGAAGCCTTACTATATAGCGATATATTAAGCCACCTAGTACAAGTAGAAAAGGTATTGTATATTTGTACCGATCAATTTGTTTCAACCATACTCCCTGGTTTAGGTAATGATGTAATGAGTCAATTGTATAGTGCAGATTGTATTATCACAGAATCCAATACACATCACGCTTTACTACGTACCTACAACGGAGAGGCTAAAATTATAACAGCTCCTACACCAGAAAAAGTAGAACAACTGTGCCGGAATTCCACATGGGGACTCATTCCTAATCTATTAGTTATTGGTATTACAACCTATATACTGTTGGTCACAGCTTTTCGCCATGACATCCCCTATTCCATTCACCAATGCTTCGCCATAATCACGGGCCTAATCATCGAGGCCATTCCATTCCTTTTATTAGGCACAGTAGGCTCGACGATTATTCGCTATTTCGTGCCACAACGAGTGCTACTAAAACTGTTAGGTGATCATTCTTTGAAAAGCTATGGGGCTGCTATGGTCAGTGGCTTTGCCTTGCCAATTTGTGACTGTGCCATCATTCCCTTATTCAAGGCGCTAATAGATCGAGGCATCCCTTTATCAGTAGCTCTTTTATTTATGCTCGCTAGCCCGATTATCAACCCTATCACCATTCTTTCTACATGGTATGCGTTTCCTGACAATCCCATGCTCTCCGTATGGCGTATCGTTTTAGGATTAGGTGTTGCCTTGTTAGTAGCCCTATCGTTCCGATTCTGGCCTCCAGCCACATCTATTTTGAAAGCAAAAACACCACAGAATCTTAGCTACGAAGAAATCGTTTTAGAAACAACTAAAACTAAACATATCGATAAAAAAAGATTGTTAGTCCATATGGAACAAGAGTTTTCTCAACTCTTATTCTATTTTTCCATGGCGGCAACTGTACTATCTATAGTTCAAGTGTATGGCAAGCCTTGGCTTCTCAACGCAGGATTAACCTTGCCAGAATTTACAGCCATTCCAATTTTGCTGATGTTAGCATTCTTCTTTTCAGTCTGCTCTACATCAGATGCCATCATCGGTAAATCCTTGAGCACCTTATTTCCTATTAGCTCCGTAATGGGCTTTCTCATCTTAGGTCCGATGCTAGATATCAAAAACGTATATATATTAAAGCAATATATGCCTACCTCATTTATCATACGATTAAGCATAACGATTGCCGTTATGTCCTATATGGCAGCATTAGTATTCAAATTCTTTCTTAGCTAATTTACAAATTTTTATAATCATTATCTCAGTTCTTAATTAATTAAAAGGAGATGATTTCATGACATTAGGACTGAAAGATCGCTTTTCTATCGTGAAAGGTCTATTGTATCTCATCTTAGGTATCTGTTGTATTTACCTCATTGTGACAGGTCGTTATTTGAACTATATTGCACCGCGTTATGAACTTTTACTAGGTATTAGTGGCGTTGCCCTTATTTTAGGCGGTCTAGCGACGATTATTTGGGCGCCGTCAAAATACTACAAGCATAACTGGAAATCTATCGTTCCGATTATTATTCCTATTATGTTGCTCATCGTTCCTCCCGTTCTTGTACCATCAACAGGCGTTCATGGTGCCGCTCGTGTAAACGATGATACTAACAATTTTGACTTTACAAACGATGCTATTGGAGAGGTTGTCACTGTTAACAGTGAAAGCAAAGAGCCAGGAATTTCCAAGGACAAAAAAGAAATCGTTTTGAACTCAGACAATTTCTATCAAACCATTGTAAAAGTTGGATCTAATGCTGATCAATATAAAGACTACACAGTTTATATGACAGGCTATGTGAACCGCGAAGATAATACATTAAAATCTAACGAATTTACTATTTCTCGTATGGCTATGGCTTGTTGTATTGCTGACGTTGCCCCTATTGGCATGACAGCCTATAAAACAGATGGTGATAGCTTACAAAATGAACAATGGGTATCGATTGAAGGAAAGGTTTCTACGCGAGACTTCCACGGTCGTAAACAACCATATGTAGAGATTACAAAAATCAAATCGGCAGAACCTATATTAGGCTATGTATACCCTTAAGAATTACAAAAAAACGAGGCTTAACGCCTCGTTTTTAATAGGAATGATTCTGTTGAATAAAATAACGTATATTTCATAATTCAATATCTATATGAATCTACAATAGATTGATTCCTTATAATAGTTATTATATTTATTATATTTTTTCTAGTTATTCTAATTATAATAGTTATTAAAAAATAGTTATTAAAACGTTCTATTAGTGCTGTAATTCTTTAATAATTCTCTTGCCAAGAGATGCTGCTACAGCGCACAAGAAAATATCTGGGCCAACTGGGATTAGGAAGCAAGTAATAATGACAGCTTCCACACCAATCGGCTTACCTAAATACAGATTCATAATAAAGTATAGGTACACCATGCCAAGACCATATACAATTAACAGATTTAATATAGATCCGGCTAGCAAACGTTTAAACGATAGTGTATCCATTGTCTCTGCAATGCGTCCTACTACATACGCACCAACCATAAAGCCAATTAAATAACCAAAGGTAGGTTGCAAAATATAACTAGGACCACCACCAGATGTAAAAATAGGAACCCCAACAAGGCCTAGTACAATATAAATGCCAACACTAGCGGCACCTAAACGACTACCTAAAACAATGCCCGCTAATGTAGTAAATAAGATTTGCAATGTAAACGGACAATTCGGTAATGGGACCCGTATGAAAGCACCAACCGCGATTAGCGCCACAAAGAGTGCTGTCATCGTTAACTGACGGGTGGTAATGCGAGTTTGTTTTGATACAGTAGAGCTCATGGTATACCTCCATTCATAACAGACCTAAGCAGGAATTTGTGCTATCAATGGAGAATAAAAGTCCAAGATAACACGGAAACAAACTACTAACTATCTAAATTAAAGCACTTGTATTTTTAATTGTCAACTATAATGGTTGACTTTTAGTTTACTATATAGTCTAATACTATATATACTATGTTTTTAGTACTTTTAAATTTTGACTATAGCTAATAGTTATTATCAATAGTTCATAATAACTAAAAGATATACTCATCTTCATACAAAAATCATCTAATTTCACCTTATTTTCATATAACAAGATTAAATTATACATAAGTAGATTGAGTAAAATCTACTTTCGCAAAATCGTAACTAAACGAAAATTATAATTTGGTATCAGGAGGCATTGCTTATGAAAAATGTTAAGAAAGTATCCAAAGTACTATGTGCATTTGGCGTTAGTACAGTATTATTAGCAGGTGTAGTTGGTGCAGCTAGCAACCATGGTTACAACAACCATAGCAACTGGAATGGTGTTGGTAGCGTTGTTCCATCCGCACAAGCTAACTATTCTGTTGATTATATGGGCGCTATTACAGTATTCCAACAACAATTCCCTGGCGCTACTGTAAAATCTATTTCCTATGACGCAAAACACAATCCTTACTATGAAGTAGAAGGTTATTATGGCAACCGTGAAGTAGAAATTAAAGTAGACGAAGCATCTGGTCAAATCGTTGGTAAAGAAGTAAAAGGTTACTCCAAAGCTTCTAAAACAATTAACGTTCAAAACATCATCATTCCTGAAGTAGCTGAAACAAAAGCTATGGAAAAAGTTGGTTCTGATTTCCAAACTATGGATTGGACTGTTGAACGTGAAAACGGCAGAGTTGTATATGAATTCGATATGACAACTGGCGGCGGTAAAAATGCTGAAGTAAAAGTAGACGCTACATCCGGTAAAGTTATTAGCGCTAAAGTTAAAAACACAAAATACTAAGATTTTTTCTTTCATCAAGTGAAACCCTATCCTAACCCACTTAGATGACACACTACACATATAACACACATACTATACACACTGTATCCTTTGGATACACTCTCTAACACACTCTCAGAGAGCCCGTAACACTAACCACGGGTTCCCTAACATCCTATCTCACACAATAGGAAAACGGTTTGTGCACACACCACAGACCAAACGTTACACACACTATACTCCCTTAAAGACCTTGGATCATTGAATCCAAGGTCTTTTTATATATCATTCTATCAAGGTTGTATTACACCTATACAACTTTTTATTCTTATAAAATTAGCACATACTAACAAAAAGACCTCCCAGCGGGAGGTCTTTTGTATAAGTTTTATAGGTTTGATAGTTATGTGTTCTATTTCTTAAGCAAAGTTCAGCTTAAGGATGTCATTTGTAAGTTCTGAAAGTTTGATCTATAGTTTTCAAACTAAAGGTGTGAAAGATTAAGCTTTATCTAAAGCTTGTGCTAAGTCTTCGATGATGTCATCTACATTTTCAAGACCGATAGACAAACGAATCATGTCTGGTGTTACGCCAGCAGATTTTTGTTGTTCTTCGTTAAGTTGTGCATGTGTTGTGGATGCAGGATGGATAACAAGAGATTTAGCATCTGCTACGTTGGCAAGGTTGGAGAAGATTTCCAAGGAGTCAACAAGTTTAATACCTGCTTCTTTACCACCTTTTACGCCGAATGTGAATACAGCACCAACACCTTTAGGGAAGTATTTATCAGCTAATGCTTTGTATTTGCTGTCTTCTAATTCTGGATAGCTTACCCATGCTACCTTAGGATGTTTGCTCAAGAAATCTACTACTTTACGAGCATTTTCTACGTGACGTTCTACGCGCAAGGACAATGTTTCAATACCTTGTAAGATTTGCCATGCTGCAAGTGGAGTAATGCATGCACCAGTATCACGAAGTAATTGAGCACGAATTTTTACAGTGAATGGGATTGGCAAATCACCAAATACTAATCCATTGTAGTGTTCGTCACCTTCGGAGAAGCCAGGGTATTTACCAGAACCTTTATAGTCGAATTTACCAGATTCTACAACTACGCCAGCCAATGTTGTACCGTGACCACCAAGGTATTTAGTAGCAGAGTGTACAACTACGTCAGCACCATGTTCTAATGGACGGAATAAGTATGGAGATGCAAATGTATTGTCTACAATCAAGATGATATTGTGTTTATGTGCAATATCAGCTATGGCTTGTACATCGATAAGATTAATACCAGGGTTACCAATAGATTCGATATAAACGGCTTTAGTCTTTTCATCGATAGCTGCTTCAAATTCTTCCAAATGATCCGGATTTACGAATTTAGTTTGAATCCCTAAACGAGGCAATGTAGCAGTAAACAAATTATAAGTACCACCATACAATGTGGATGCAGCAACAATATTATCACCAGCATCTGCTACATTTAAAATAGAGTACGTAACCGCTGCAGAACCAGACGCTACTGCGATACCAGCTGCACCGCCTTCAAGTTCTGCCACACGAGCATCCAATACATCTGTAGTAGGATTGCCAAGGCGAGAGTAAATACCACCAGGATTAGTCAATGCAAAACGGCCTGCTGCTTCTTCTGCATCTTTAAATACGAAAGATGTAGTTTGGTAAATAGGTACTGCACGAGAACCTGTTGGATCCACGGTGTGACCAGCATGTAATTGTAATGTTTCAAATCTGTATTGTTTGCTCATTATAACAACTCCTTTATATTAACTGTGAATTGACTTCATTCTTTATGCCTAGTATAGTACTATGTTTTAAAAAATATGTCTACTATTTTTTATATGGTCTTCTCCATAACTTTAAACTATGGTGAACAAAGAAGGATAAAAGCTTTTACCAAAACCGCTAAAGCGAACTAAGTCATTTATGAGAAATAAAATCCCCTAATTACTTCCAAAGAACTAGCTCCCTTAAGAGATGTTAGAAGTAATTAGGGGTACATAGTACTATCAATAGATTAGAAATAAGTACTTACATTTAGATGTAAGCGCCTAAATTTTTATCCCGTTCAAATTTCATTTTTTGGATTTGTTCAATGATGTACGGTGTTTCTTGGTATACATAGTAGTTCAACCAGTTTGTAAATAATAGTGTACTTACAGAGCGCCAGCGCACGATGGGACGTTGTTTCGGATCATTATCTGGGAAGTAGTTTTCAGGAACCGCAATATCCATACCTTTTTTGATATCCCGCACGTACTCACGGTTAAGTGTGTCCCAATCGTATTCGGCATGACCAAATACAAAGATATGTTTATTATCTAAGCTACGAACGATAGCAGCACCTGTTGGTTCAGACCCAGCCAAAAGTTCCAAGTCACGATTTTCCTTAATTTGTTGCAACGAAACTGTGGTGTGACGAGAGTGTGGCATCCAAAACTTTTCATCAAATCCACGCATGAGCACTGGTCGATCATTATAAATATCGTGTTCATAAACACCGAATAATTTCTCATCCATAATAGATTTGTTAATACCAAAGTGATGATATAAACCAGCTTGAGCCCCCCAACATATATAGAAGGTCGAATATACATGTTCTTCGCCCCAGTTCATGATTTCTACGAGTTCAGACCAATAGTCTACCTCTTCAAAAGGCATTAACTCTACAGGAGCACCGGTAATAATCATACCGTCAAAGAACTGGTCTTTTACCTCATCAAAGGTGCGATAGAAAGTTTCTAAATATTGTTCATCTGTATTTTTAGCCTTACGAGATGCGGTATGTAATAATGTTAAATTAACTTGCAATGGGCTATTACTGAGAGCACGCAAGATTTGCGTCTCCGTCACTTCTTTTGTAGGCATCAAATTGACAAGCAAAATTTGCAAAGGTCGGATTTGTTGATTTTCCGCCCGCTCAGTATCCATAACGAAAATATTCTCTTGAGCTAATTTCGTTATGGCCGGTAAATTTTTTATTACTTTAATAGGCATAATGTCACCTCTACATATTCTACAATTTGATAACCTAATCTAATTAAAAGCCCTTAGCCTCATAGGCACGGCGCCAAGATTCGAGCCCTTCTTCTAATATTTTACGAGGACAAGCAACATTAATGCGTTCAAAGTCCTCCCCATCGATGCCAAACATAGAACCCGTATCGAGCCATAGCTTGGCATCATTAACGATCCATTCATCTCGCTCTTTAGGACCCAGCGGCAATTGAGAACAATCTAGCCACATGAGATATGTCCCTTCAGGCCGATACACATGGATTTTTGGCATATATTTTGCTATATAGTCGATGGTGAATTGAATATTATCTTGAATATATTCTTTCAATTCATCAAGCCAAGGAGCCCCCACTTTGTAGGCTCCTTCACAGCCAACGATTCCCATCGTATTCAACTGACTATAGCCAGCACGATCTATTTCTTTGATAAAACGGCGGCGTAAGGAATCATTAGGAATGAAAATATTACTTACTTGTAAGCCTGCAATGTTGAAGGTCTTACTAGGTGCTGTACATACAATACAGTGTTCTGCATAGCTTTCACCAAGAGCGGCAAAGACCTTATGCGTATGACCTTTCCATACAAAATCTGCATGGATTTCATCGCTCACGATGAGCACATTGTATTTAATACAAATATCGCCGAGGCGTTTTAACTCGTCTTCAGTCCACACGCGCCCTACTGGATTATGCGGATTACACAAGAGGAATAATGTAACATTTTCCTCAATGATTGCGCGCTCGATGCCTTCAAAATCGATAGTGTATTTTTCGTCGCCTTTGATGAGTGGCACATTGATAAGACGCCGATTGTTGTCATCAATAACCATGCTAAATGGGTAGTACACCGGTTGGTTGATGAGCACACCTTCCCCCTCCTTGGTGAAAGCTCGAACCGCCATCGCCAAAGCAAATACGATACCAGGCGTTTTAACAAGCCATTTTTGTTCTGGAGTCCAATTAAAACGTGTAGTAAACCAATTCTTTAACACATCGAAATACTCATCATCAGATTCGGTATAACCAAATACGGCATGGTTTACGCGGTCCAATAAAATTTGCTTTAATTCAGGGGGAATTTCAAAATCCATATCCGCTACCCAGAATGGTAACACATCAGCTGGTTTACCGCGCTTAACAGCAAAATCATATTTTAAAGATTTCGTGTGCGTTCTATCTAAAATTTGATCAAAGTTATATTGTCCCATAGGAACTCCTTTATTTATTAAAAGCTTGTTCCAAGTCTGCAATCAAGTCTTCTGTATCTTCAATCCCTACAGATAAACGCAACAAACGACGTGTAATACCTTTACGTTCTGCATCTTCAGGTTTTAAATCTGGATGTGTTTGCGTTACAGGATATGTCAACAAGGATTCTGTACCACCAAGACTTTCAGCGAATTGAATAAGCTTAATACCTTCTAATACTTGTTTAGCCGTTTCTTCGCTGTCTACTTCAAAGGATAGCATGCCTCCAAAGCCTGTTGTTTGAGCTTTATTGATTTCATAACCAGGATGTTCTGGAAGGCCTGGGAACAAAACTTTAGTTACTTTTGGTTGTTTTTTTAGCCATTCAGCAAGAGCAATGGCATTCTTTTGATGTTGCTCCATGCGTAGAGCCAATGTTTTTACACCGCGAATAACGAGCCAGCTATCCATAGCAGATAAACATGCACCTACGGTTTTATATGTTAAACGCAATTTTGCAGCGATTTCTTCGTCTTTTACAATAGTAAAACCAGAAATTACATCGTGATGACCACCGATGAATTTTGTACCACTATGAACAACAATATCGGCACCCAAGGTCAATGGTTTTTGGAAGTATGGGCTCAAGAAGGTATTGTCGATGATTACTAGCGCATTGCGTTCGTGAGCCAATGCACAAAGTGCACGAATATCGGTTATCTCCATCATAGGATTTGTTGGTGTTTCAATATATACAGCCTTTGTATTCGGTTTAAAAGCCGCTTTCACCGCATCAAGATCAGAAGTGCCTACATACGTAAACTCGATACCATTTTGCTCGTAAATATTCGTGAACATGCGGATAGAGCCACCATACAAATCATCACCCAAGATGATATGATCCCCAGGGGAGAATAGATGGAATACTGCGTCCACAGCTGCCATACCGGAGGAAAATGCCAATGCATCTGTACCTTCTTCAAGGCCAGCTATCAATTGTTCCAAACGGTCGCGCGTTGGATTAGACTCGCGCGAATATTGATAACCTGTTGTATCCCCCAACTTTGGATGGGAAAATGTACTAGACATATAGATTGCAGGGGAAATGGCACCAGTGCTATCTGGTTTGCCACTGCCGTGAACACATTTTGTATTAAATTTCATTCCTATCAACTCCTCATATTTGTATACAATATATTAATTATAAAAGTAGACAATGATTACGGTCAACAAAAATGGGCACTCATAGGTCTTGAGTGCCCTTAAAAGGTCATATATATTTTGAATGGGTTGTCATAACTATAAGTTAAGTTCACCTAATATTTAGTGCGTTTTGTAATAAGTAATGCCAAAATTATACCTAATGACGAAGTTACCAATTGCGGCCAACTAGATACGAAAAGCATGGTATTTACAATCTTTGGTGGAAATTGGAACAAGGAGAAGAACAAGGAATACCCTCCAAAGAGTACGCCGGCTTTTACCAAAGCAGCCACAATGATAAGCAATGCCTTTGATTTATGTTGTAACCAGTGAGCTACGAATACATACGCAGTCGTACCAAGAGCCGTAATCAAAATAAATGGTGGCAACGGCAACATACCTTGTAAATGCGCTACTACTGGAGCAATCCAAGCGATGACGAGTCCATTCTTCCAACCATAGCGCCACGTTGCAAGCACAAATGTAGCAGATGTAATGGAACCGATGAGGAACATACTCACCTGGTTTGGAATAAATGGAAACATGAGGCGCAAGCTTTGCGCCAATAAGGCAACGGCCAACAAGAGACCTGTACCTGTAATAGATTTTGTAGACATAAGAACCTCCTACTATACGATATAGATTTTTCAAGAGGTACCTACCTCATATATTAAAACTAAGCTTCTACAAATAATAAACGTGCCCGATCATATACCCAATTATAAACATACGTATAACCTAATATGACTAATGTCATCGTTATATCTGTAACAAAGGCCATCCAAAAGCTCATATGCATCATGTACATAATAATCGGTACTGTAGCAAGCATAAACAAACCTTCAAACAACACCGCATGAACTGTACGGATTACAGGACCTCGTGCTAATCGATCACCTGGTACTAGTTTATCAAATATCCAGTTAAACACAAAATTCCAAACCATAGCCAGTAAGGAAAAAATAACCATCAAAGCAAGAGGCTGACCCTCATGAGGAACAAACTGCATCACCGACCAGCCAATCATAACACAGCCCACCTCATATAAAATCGACTGTACAACACGCTCTGTAGCAGACATAATAATAAACCACCTCCATCAGAAAACCCAAAAAAGATATTTACTACCACGTCAATATTATATTTATTTTTTTAGATTTGTCGAGTATTGCCATTTTAAGATAGAAGAAGCCGCCATATGTCTGTCCAGCGACTTGCCCGCCCGAAGTGAGTTATGCCATTTTCGGATATAAGGAAAGCCCCTCGTAGTGTTCTGTAAGCTCGACTTGCTTTTTCCAAAGTGAGTATTGCCATTTCAGGATAAAAAAGCCGCCATATGTCTGTCCAGCGACTTGCAGCGAATGGAGCGCAGAGAGACATATGGCGGCGGAAAGCCTATCCTAAAAGTGGCATTACGAACTGAATCCATGGAATACCCACCACGATAAATATCGCAAGGTAGATAATCCCAAAGATAGCGCCTAATTTCCAGAATTCAGGCCCTTTGTTATAGCCACTAGCAAACCAGATTGGACTGTGACCAGTACCATATGGTGTAAGGATACCCATAATACCCATTGGTACTAAAAGAATTAACATAACTTGAGCTGGATCAACACCAGGAATTTGAAGAATTAGAGTAGCAAACAAGCCTACCATAGCTGTTACATAAGCAGTGCCAGAAGCAAAGAAGTAACGAAGTAAGCAAAATGCTAATAACAAGCCAAGAACAGCCATTGTTGGATCTAAAGAAACTAAAGAACCACCTGCAGATTTAGCAAGCCATTCCAAGAAGCCTACATTCTTAAGCCCAGAAGCCATCGGCACAAGTGTGGCAAACCAAGTCAAAACATTCCATGCTGGTTTGTTAGCAAGGAAATCTTGCCAAGTCATAATCTTAGTAAAAATCATCAAGATAATAACAATTAAAGCCGTTGTAGTTGGGTTGATTTTAAATGTAGAAGCACCAATCCACAATACGAGAGCCAATACAGAAATCAAGGCCATGAAGATTTCACTGCGTGTCATGGAGCCTAATTTCTTATATTCATCCTTTGCCCATGCTGCAATTTCAGGGGAACCTTTTACCTCCGGTTTGCAGAATACATACGTCAACAATGGTGTAATGATAAATAGAATAATACCTACTGGCAAGAATGCTAAGAACCATGTACCCCAGTTGGCAGCTACGATACCCGACTTAGCAGACAATTCAAGAGCCAATGGATTTGGCGCCGCACCAGTCAAGAAAATAGAACTAGATACACAAGTTGTTGCCAATGCTACCCAATTTAAATAAGAACCAATTTTACGAGGATTCTTATCTGGATAAGAATCGAACATCGGACAAATACTGGATACGATTGGATAAATCGTACCACCAGAACGAGCCGCATTACTTGGAATAAATGGAGCCAACACAAGGTCAGTAATAGCAATGGCATAACCAAGGCCTAAAGAGGACTTTCCAAGCTTGGCTACGAGGAACAATGCAATACGTCGGCCAAGGCCAGAATTTTCATAACCGATACCGATTATAAATGCTGCGAATATCAACCACACGATGGCATTAGAGAAACCGCTAAGCCCCCAGCTGATAGCTTGAGCATCCGTAATAGCCTTTGCTACACCAGTTGCTTTATCCACAATAGGTGCTGGACCAACCTTAAATAACATAGATACGGTAACAGCAATGATACCGATAAAAGCTGGTGGCATTGGTTCTAAAATCAACCCCACCACGAGGCCTGCAAAAATACTTACATAAATCCAAGAATTTGGACTAAGGCCTTCAGGCGCACCGATGAGCCATACAAGAATAGCTACTACAAGCGGTGCGAATAATTTCCAATTCAACTTCATTAGGAACACTCCTTACTAAAAATAAAACTACAAAATTGCAAATACAGTATAGCAGAATATTTTTAGTGAAAATATAATATTCGTCATAATACTTATTGATTGATACTAAACTTTTAGTAATAGTTTTTACTAGATATTTTTGGTTTTATACAATATAATATAAACATCGAAAATTACTAATATATCGAAAGATATGTCGAAAGGATTGAAATGAAGCTAATTTCTAATTATATAAAACCTTTATGGTTTTCTATTATCATAGTGTCACTTCTTTCGTTACTCAATGTAGCAGGCACTTTATATATACCAACCTTAACGGCTACCATCATCAATGACGGTGTCCTCCATGGTGATTTAGAGATGATTACTAACTCTAGTGCAACGATGCTTATCGTTGCACTATTAACAGTATCGTCTGCCATCCTAGGTGTTGCTATGAGCGCTCATATTTCAGCCTCTATAGGCAAAATATTGCGCGACAATTTAGTGAAAGCTATACAAGCCTTTTCACTACGCGACTTTACACACTTTGGTACAGGCACCATACTCATGCGGACCAGCCGAGACGTTGAGAAAATTCAATCAGTTCTAGGAGAAGGTTTAAATATGATTCTCCCTATGCCTCTCATGATATGTATTGGTCTAGGACTAACCTTCTATAAGAGCTGGCAACTAGGTCTCGTCATCCTCGCTGTTATGGCGTTCATGATACTAACCATAATCTTTATTGAAAGTCGCGCCTTACCTATTATTAAAGCATTACAACTAAAACTAGATACTATTACCGATATGGTACGTGATCATATTGTGGGCATGCCTGTTATACGAGCTTTCAATAGAAGACATTACGAAAATACTAAAGAAATAGAAATTTTTACAGAAACAGCTCAACTTAATAAAAGATTACGCCAAACCTTTGCTATTGGTTTACCGACTATATTAATTCTCTTTAACATGAGTACCGTTGCTATCCTTTGGCTCGGAGGCTATAACGTAAGCATAGGCTCCCTACAAATAGGTGACATTATGGCTGTTATTGAGTACGCTAATCTTATTCTCTTAAGCATGCTCATGGCTATTTTCGTCATCATAGATATACCCGAAGCTATCGTATGTTACACCCGTATTCGAGAATTATTGGAACACGAAAACTCTGATACATTCCCTGAACCATATAATAAAAATACAAATTTAGACACCTATTATATAGTTAACCAAAAAGATAGTAAAAATTTTATAGATTTGGCATCGGCATCGGCATCGGCATCGGCATCGGCATCGGCATCGGCATCGGCATCGGCAAACGATGATACTCCACTTCTGGAATTTCGCAATGTTACGTTCCGTTACGATAATGCAGAATCGCCGGCTTTAGAAAATATTTCCTTTACCGTTCATCACGGTGAAACATTGGCTATTATGGGTGACATTGGTTCTGGTAAAAGTACGATTACAAACCTAATCCCTCGCCTATTCTCCATTGAGTCTGGAGACATTCTCTTCAAAGGCAAATCCATCTATGAATGGAATGTAGATGACTTACGCTCACGCATCGGTTATGTCCCACAAAAAGCCTACTTATTTACAGGGACTGTAGAAATGAACATCCGTTACGGTGCTGCACCAAGCCAAGATATTTCAGTTCAAGATATAGAAAATGCATGCCAATTATCTAAGGCGGATGAATTTATTAGTCGCCTTGAAGGTGGTTACCAATATATCGTCTCCCAAGGTGGTACTAATCTATCTGGAGGTCAACGCCAACGTCTTGCCATGGCTAGAGCGCTCGTGCGCAAACCTGATTTATTTATATTCGATGATAGTTTCTCTGCTCTCGACGGCACCACAGAGCGTGCCGTTCGCACCGTATTACATGAGGAATTGCAAAAGGACAATCGCCCCGCTCTCATCTCTGTAGAGCAAAAAGTAAGTGCTGCCAAAAAGGCAGACCACATCTTAATCATCAACAGAGGTCAAGTGGCAGGGTATGGCACTCATGATGAGTTAGCTGAAAACTCTACCGTATATAAACAAATTTTAGCATCTCAGGAGTTGACAGCATGAGCCCATTACGTCGTTTCCTGATCGATTCTAAAAGCCAATGGGGTTGGCTAGCACTACTCATCTTAGCCCTTATCACAGCAGCTATGTTTGAGGTATCAGCTCCAGTATTACTTGGCAAGGTCGTAGATGCTATTATCAGTGGATTACAAACAAACCAAGACATTAATACCATATTCGCCTCTATTGATACAATCATCCTCTGGCTTATTGCCATCTATGGAGGTCATGCTTTATTCACATACTTCGGCGAATACATGATGGCCTCCATTGGATCAAAAACAGTGCTCGCCTTGCGTACACGCATGAGTACTCACTTATACTCATTGCCTATCGAATACTTTCACGATCACCAACGTGGTGATCTTCTAAGCCGTCTAACCTCTGATTTGGATGCCGTTGCTGAAACGATAGGTGAAGGTGTGCCCGGTCTCGTGTCCGCCATTATCGGAATCATCGGCGCCACTGCAATGATGCTCTGGATCAGTCCAATTTTGGGAACATCCATCATCGTCATCATACTGATTGGTATCGTATGCTTAACGTGGCTATCTAAACGAGCCCGCCTCGTGTATCTTAGAAATCAGAATGCATTAGGAGCTTTCAACAGTGGCATAGAAGAAATCGTTGTAGGCAAGCCAATTATTCAAACCTTTGGTCTAGAAGAGACTACAACTCGCCAAGTAAATATACTGAATGACAATCTATTTAAAAGTATGCGAAATACTGCTTTCACCAGTCAGCTTGTAGAGCCTCTCGTAAAATTTTTAAATCAATTTACCTATTGCCTCGTCGCTATTCAAGGCGGTCTCATGGTATTACGTGGGTCCATTTCCATTGGGGATATTCAGGCATTCTTCCTCTATGTAGGTCAGGTATCCGATCCCCTATCTCGTAGTTCCTATATTATGACAAAATTCCAAGAAACCGCTGCCGCCTTAGGCCGTATTTACGAGGTAATTGATGCCCCATCTGAAATTGATGATGGAAAATTGACATTATCCAACAGCTCATCAAAAACTGATAGAGACGCTATTAGTACTAACACATCTATGACGGCCAATCAACCAAGTAATCAAGCTCATACGGGGACAATTGATTTTGAGCATGTTGATTTTGGTTATACACCGTCCAATGTGTTTATGAAGGATATTAATATTCACATTCCAGCTGGCTCTATGGTAGCCATCGTAGGCCCTACCGGAGCTGGCAAATCCACATTAGTGAATCTCATCATGCGCTTCTATGACATTAAAAATGGTCGCATCACCATTGACGGTGTGGATATTCGGGATTTATCTCGTGAAAGCTTACATAATACGGTAGGAATGGTATTGCAAGACGCTTGGATTTTCACGGGTACTATCGCCGATAACATTGGCTACGGCAAGCCAAATGCTACACGTGAAGAAATCGAGTATGTCGCAAGGCTTGCCATGGCAGATCACTTTATCCGTACATTACCCAATGGATATGATACGATGCTCAACCGAGGTGGTGATGATCTCTCCCAAGGTCAACGCCAATTAATTACCATCGCTCGGGCCTTCTTAGCCGATCCTAGCATTCTCATCCTTGACGAAGCAACGGCTAACGTAGATACCCGTACCGAAGTAGAGGTTCAAAAAGCGATGAACACACTCCTCAAAGGTCGAACCAGTATCGTAATCGCCCATCGCTTGTCTACAATAAAAAATGCGGACTTCCTACTAGTGGTAGAAAACGGCACCATTGTAGAACAAGGGACACATGATGAACTCATGACACTTAACGGATACTATAAGAAACTATATGAAAACTATGCTGTAGGAATGACAGTATAGAATAATAATTTTATCAATCTTACACATGGAAATCTCCTGAGATTATTCTGTAAACGGCAAAATAACCGCTGACAAGTAGTAACTTATCAGCGGTTATTTTATTTGTGCACATGTATAGTACGTTTTTCTATCAATTATTCACCTTTTGGTACAAACCATAAACCGTTATTATTTTTTTCCATGTAGTCCTTAAATTCTTGAGAATGATAAGCTGCTACAATATCTTTTGCCCATTGAGCCTCTTTGTTTTTCTCGTTAACTACAAGTTGTAATAACCATTGTGGCAATACATCCTCATTTGCCAATGCAGATTTAGGGTCAATTTTTGCATTATAAATGATAGCTCCTGTAATAACAATATAATCAAAATCAGTACGTACAGAAGGAATTGTAAGGGACTTCATTTCTGTAAATTTAAGATGTTTAGGATTTTCAATAATATCTGCTTGTGTGACTGTCGCTAAGTCTTTATTAGGATCAAGTTTAATCCAACCGATTTTTTGCAACAACGCATAAGCACGAGCCATGTTAGCTGCATCATTAGGAACTGCAATAGTATCGCCATCAGCTACTTGATCTAAAGATGTCTTAGAACCACTAAAGATACCAGCTGGCACTGTTGGAATTGGAGTCAATGCTACAAGATGACCATTTTGTTTTTCGTTGAAGTTTTTCATGTATGCTGTATGTTGTTCAACATTAAAATCCACTTCACCATCACTCAATACTTGGTCTGCTTGTACCAAGTCAGACATATCTACACCTTTGAAGGTATAGCCTTGTTTTTCTAAAATTGGTTTTACACCTTTTTCAAACAATTCAGAATAAGGGCCTTGAGATTTACTATAGGTTAATTCTTTTTTAGCACCATTATCACTATTATTAGAACCACAACCTGCGATAAAAGCTACGCTAAATACTAATGCCACACCAAGGGCAAGGATTTTTTTAAATTTCATAGTACATTCTCCTATACTTTCACAATCCATATAACTAAAATCTATTTCATCAAATTATGAACGACGCGCACGACGTGCAAAGTAGTTACCTATGGTTTGAATAATTTGAACAAAAATAATTAAAATAACAACGGTAAATAACATCAATGGGAAGTTCAACCGTTCATAACCATAGGTAAGAGCCAAGTCACCTACACCACCTGCACCAATGGCACCAGCCATAGCAGTAGCACCGATAAGACCTATAGTACCTGTTGTAATGGATAAGATAAGCGATCCCTTTGCCTCTGGTAAAAGGAAATGCCAAATCACCTCAAAATGAGAGGCCCCCATAGACTGTGCAGCCTCAATAATGCCTTTATTGACCTCTAAAATAGAGTTTTCAAAGAGTCGAGCAAGATAAGGCGCAATGAATATAACAAGCGGTACAATAGCCGCCGTTGTGCCCACACGAGTACCAACAATCATCTTAGTCAACGGTAAGATAAACACCATCAAGATGATAAATGGTACGGAACGCACGATATTAACAATTGTATTTGTAATGGTATAAACAACACTATTTTTAACAATCCCATTAGGATTTGTTACCACCAATGTCACTGCGATAATTAGGCCTAGTACGGTACCAATGAATAAAGACAGGAACACCATATATAATGTCTGTTCTGCAGCTAGTAATAACTGCGAACCGGGAACGCCAAGTTCTTGCATAAAGAAATCCATTATAGTGCCACCTCCTGCCATTCGATGCCTTGTGTCACAAGATACTCTTTTACCTTGCCCACTTCCAAATCATCACCAATAAACTGAACAATGAAAATACCAAGTACCGTATGCTCTAACTCTGTTACCGTAGCAAACAACACACTCGTTTCTAAATCAAAGGTTTTATTAATATGATATAGCACATTATCAGTTGTATTATTTCCTAAGAAGTGCATTTTAAGTATTGTGTAAGGCCTTTTATCACAAGCCAAGGTATGTTTAACTGTAGATGGGATTTCATCAGGAATAACAGTCCTAACAAATCGTTTTGTTGTTTCATGCTTAGGTTTACTAAACACCTCAAGTACAGAACCTCTCTCGATAAGCTTCCCATGTTCCATAACTACAACGCGATTACATATCTTTTGGATTACATCTATCTCATGAGTTACGATAACGACTGTTACCCCTAGTTCACGATTAACGCGTTCTAATAATTGAAGAATAGACTCTGTCGTATCTGGATCAAGAGCACTTGTTGCTTCATCGCAAAGCAGAATTGATGGATCTGTAGCCAACGCACGAGCAATACCAACGCGCTGCTTTTGACCACCAGATAATTCTCCTGGATAGGCATTTGCTTTATCACCTAAATCAACAAAGTCTAACAAGGTTTTAACCTTGTTATCAATCTCTGATTTAGAAACTTTATTTAGAATTAATGGAATCGCCACATTATCATAAACAGATTTAGCATTCAATAAATTGAACTGTTGAAACACCATGCCGATGCGCTTACGAACCTTTCTGAGCTCGTTAAAACTTAAGCCATTGATATTCACACCATCTATTTCAACATGACCAGAGGTAGGTACCTCTAAAGCATTAATCATGCGTAACAGTGTAGATTTACCGGCTCCACTAAAGCCAATAATGCCAAATATGTCGCCTTTTTCTATGGTAAAGTTTACATCAGATAATGCAGTAACCTTTTGCTTATTAACATCAAACTCTTTCGTTACATTTCGTATAGCAATCACTGTACCACCTCTTTTCCTACAATTCAGTAGGAATTAATTTTAAATTTAAAACATATCTATAAGGTATGATTTAATTATGTACTTAGATTACTACAATTTATAAGGACTGTCAAACCAAAAAAGAACCTCACCAGTTAAAAGGTTGAGGTTCTTTTATTATATAGCTCTTATCTTATAAGGGTTCACATCCCTATTTATCTAATTTTATTTTTTTACATCAAGCTGAACCAATTCAGACACTAACAAAAATAAATTATCTATATTGATTAAAAAGGTATAAAGATCCTAGTATAATAGGCGCCCCTATATAGAGTCCCATATTAGGTATTTCTCCCAATAAGAAGGCTGCTACAATAGCTGCCACTATGGGAGAGATATACATAAAATTAGTTACATCAGAAACCTTTTCCGCATGTTCCAAGGCATAGCTCCAGAAAACAAAGCCTAACGCACTAGAAAGAAATGCTAAATAGGCCATGGCAAATTTTGCACTAATCGGTGCCACAGCAATCATTTCAATGGCATGTTCCGCAAAAGGCAAAGCCATAATGGCACCTGTAAACATAGACCACATGGCGATAGTGATAGGCTTACATCCTTTTAAACTAAGGCCACGATTTAGGATATTATAAACTGCAAAGAGTATCATCCCCAGCAAAGTCCATAATGCACCTGTAGGAATTGTAAGGGTTGAATTCCAAAGAATAATTATGGCTACACCTATAAAAGCTGTTATTGTAAATAACCAGCCTATGGGGCGTATTTTATCTTTATAAACAATCATGGCCATCAGTGCCGTCGTCATCGGAGTCAAAGCCATAATAATACTGGATGTGGCCGCCGGAATTGTGCGCAAACCTTCATTAAAAACAACTTGGTAAACAAAATTCCCTGTGGCGCCTAACAGAATATATAGTCCCCACTCACGCCATGTTGTCGGTATGTGTAAGCCTTTTACAACACCGATTACCAGCATAAGTAAGGCCCCACCCATAACCCTTGCCACAGAAAGTGTTAATGAATCTACGGATTGTAATGCTATTTTACTGAAAGGAAATGCAGTAGCCCATACAGCAATTGTAGCAGATGCACCTAAAAGTGCTTTCTTTCGATTTGTCATTAACATCCGCCTTTCAATAGTATTCGCCTATACAATCTTATAATCCACTTTGATTAACGTATATTCTATCCAAATTATTTCTATTTTGATTCATTCTACCAAGATCATGTTATCTACATGTTTTATAGCTTAATAACACTATCTCAATAGTACCATAATATACCCCTAACACTACAATAAATTAAATCATACTTTTTATTCCTATGAAGGGGATGATTTCTTCCTTATGGGACCTACAAAATGTGTAACAAAGTCGTTGGAACAAATAATAACGCTTTATGAAAACTATGTAGCAAATATGTCCATATAATTAATACAACTATTCACTTAACTTGACTATTGTAAGTTCACTATTGATTCCATTAATTTCAATTTGATTTTCTGATTCAGACACAGAAAAATCGTCTACAAGATGTCCACGATCTTCAAAGAGCAATTTAGTGCGAATACCTTTTTTCACCGCTTTGAAAGCATACTCGTGAGGGACATGCAGCCGAGATTTCGCCGATATCTGATTCACATCAATTCGCCCCGTATAATCCGCTATATATATCTCCATTGGAGAGTTGTTATCCAACTCTATATGACTGTTACCGCCGGCAATATAAATTTCTTTAGCCTCTCCATCTAGCTCAAACTTTTCACTAATAATATCAAATAGCTCCAGTTTCTCACAATGGGTCGCTAACTCCGTATCTCCCATATATTTTTCAGGCAAATTTATAAAAATCGACAGATGTTCTTTTACAAGCTCTTCACATAAGGATTTGGAACGATTTACATCCACATCGATACGCCTTTTGATATCATCGATTTTTACTTTCACCAGTTCCGTCAAATTTTCAATAGTATCACTGACCAGTTGAACCTTTATCTTCTCACCCTCTCCAGCTCTCATTTTTACGCGATTAACAGAACCCAGTTTAATGTCGAAATGTTTTATCTCATCGATATCGTATTCTACAATACTTTCATAAGGATATCGAGGTTTAACCGCTTCTTCTGAAAGTAATTCATCCACAGAGACATGGAATACACCTGAAAGAGCCTTTAAATTCGAAATATCCGGCATCCCATTGCCCGATTCCCATTTTGTTATGGCCTGTCTTGACACATTGAGCGTTTCCGCCAATTTTCCCTGAGATAATCCGAATTGTTTTCTATACTCCCGTAATTTTTCATTAAAATCCATAATGTGACCTCCTATTTTAGGCAATATCAGTTACTCTTCAACAAGAGCTGCTCAGAGTATAGTATATGATGTCATTGAAGAAAAGAAACGCTTGTTTTCCTGGCCAGCAACGTTCCGTAGCATTGCAATATGTGTGCATTTATAAAGACTTACAGGCTGATTCTGTACAAGATATAAACGGCCTCCGAACAGTACACAAATATAAACTATCCGATCATACTATTGAATAATCCGCCTTCATCCTCTTTAATGAAATTTTTATTTCCCTAAATAATATTGATATGCAATTTCATATTATTATGTATACATCAAGTGAGATCACAAAAAGAAAAAACTTATATAATCCTCTATATACAAGTAAAATTCAACAATTCGACTTATGGAAATTTATAAGATACTTCACAAAATCGCATAGTATGTATTGAAAATCTATATCATCTATTCATTGTGGAATTGTTACAAACATTGTACACTATAGGCATAGAAATCTATAGTTATATCCTTTTATGGAGGTGCAAAATGCAACATACTGCATGGAAAGATTTTAACACAGGTGTGTGGGATAAAGCCGTTGATGTACGCGACTTTATTCAAAGAAACTATATCCCTTATGAAGGGGACGATTCCTTCCTTGCTGGTCCTACAGAACGAACAACAAAATTGTGGGAACAAGTAATGAAGCTTTATGAAGAAGAACGTGAAAAAGGCGGCATGCTCGATGCTGATACTTCCGTGGCCACACACATTACTGCCCATGCGCCAGGATATATCGACAAAGAACTTGAAACAATCGTTGGTTTGCAAACTGACAAACCTTTAAAACGCGCTATGTTCCCATATGGTGGCTTGCGCACAGCAAAATCCGCTATTGAAGAATACGGCTTCAAAATGGATCCGCAAACAGAGGACTTCTTTAAGAAACATCGCAAAACTCATAATGATGGCGTATTTGATGTATATACTCCAGAAATGCGTGCTGCACGTACAGCTCACATTGTAACTGGTTTACCAGATGCGTATAGCCGTGGTCGTATTATCGGTGACTATCGTCGTATCGCTCTTTACGGTGTTGATTATCTTATTGAAGATAAAAAAGAACAATTTAGCATTACAATGGGTGACATGCTAGAAGATGTTATTCGCGACCGTGAGGAAATACAAGATCAAATCCGCTCTTTGAAAGAATTGAAAGAGATGGCAGCATCTTATGGCTATGATATTTCCAAACCAGCTAAGGATGTTCGTGAAGCTATGCAATGGATTTACTTCGGCTATCTTGGTGCTATTAAAGAGCAAAACGGTGCTGCTATGTCCATTGGTCGTAACTCCACATTCCTCGATATCTATGCGGAACGAGACCTTCGCAATGGCACATACACAGAGGAACAAATCCAAGAATTCGTAGACCATTTCATTATGAAATTGCGCATGGTTCGCTTCGCACGTATCCATGAATACAACAATTTGTTCACAGGTGACCCTGTTTGGACCACTGAATCCATCGGTGGTATGGGTACTGACGGCCGTACATTGGTTTCCAAGATGTCCTTCCGTTACCTACATACATTGACTAATCTTGGTCCTGCTCCAGAACCAAACCTCACTGTATTGTGGTCCCCTCGTATGCCAATCGGCTTCCGCCGTTTCTGTGCTAAATTATCCATTGAAACATCTTCCATTCAATACGAAAATGACGAATTGATGCGTCCTAACTCTGGTGATGACTACGCCATCGCATGTTGCGTATCCCCAATGCGTATCGGTAAAGAAATGCAATTCTTTGGTGCTCGTTCCAACTTGGCGAAATGCTTGCTTTACGCTATCAACGGTGGCGTTGACGAAAAGTTGAAGAAACAAATTGGTCCTAAATACCGCCCTATCACTTCCGAGTACTTAGAATTTGACGAAGTATGGGAAAAATTCGACGACATGATGGAATGGTTGGCAGGCGTATATGTAAATGCATTGAACATCATTCACTACATGCACGATAAATATGCTTATGAAAAACTAGAAATGGCATTGCATGACCGCAAAGTAACTCGTTGGTTTGCAACTGGTATCGCTGGTTTATCCGTAGTAGCAGACTCCTTATCCGCTATTAAATATGCTAAGGTAAAACCTATTCGTGACGAAAATGGCATCGCTGTTGATTTCGAAATCGAAGGTGACTTCCCTAAATATGGTAACGATGATGACCGTGTAGATAGCTTGGCAGCAAAGGTTGTTTCCACATTTATGAACAAGATTCGTAAACATCCTACATATCGTCAATCCGTTCCAACTATGAGCTTGTTAACAATTACTTCCAACGTAGTATATGGTACTGCTACAGGTTCTACTCCAGACGGCCGTAAAGCTGGCGAAGCTTTCGCTCCTGGCGCGAACCCAATGCACGGTCGTGATTCTCACGGTGCTGTATCCTCGTTGGCATCCGTAGCTAAAATGCCATGGCGTGATTGCTCCGATGGTATTTCTAATACCTTCTCTATCATTCCGGACGCATTAGGTAAATCTGGTGAAACATTTGTTTCCGTCAGCGATTTTGATATTGAGTTAGATCCATCTCAATTACCTAACAGCAATACAAATTTCGCATGTAGCGAACCAAATGTTACTATAGAGGAAGATAAATAAAATCTTCCACAGTATCGAACTGCTTTCACCGGCACCGATACGAGTGTTAGTCTTGGTTGAAAGGAGGTTATACCCATGAGCAACCAACAAGTTGATAACTTGGTAGAGTTATTGGATGGTTATTCCCAAAAAGGCGGCCATCATTTGAACGTTAACGTGTTTACTCGTGAAACATTGTTAGACGCTCAAAAACATCCTGAGTTGTACCCTCAATTGACGATTCGTGTATCCGGCTATGCGGTGCACTTCAACAAATTGACAAAACAACAACAGGACGAAGTTATTTCCCGTACATTCCATCAACGTATCTAATCGAGGTTTCCTATGACTGGACGTATTCATTCGGTTGAAACGATGGGTACGGTTGATGGTCCAGGCATGCGCATGGTGGTATTTCTTCAAGGATGCCCCATGCGCTGTGCTTATTGCCATAATCCTGATACATGGGATGAAACTAGCGATAATGCTAAATTCATGACCGTAAAGGAATTATGGGACCAGTACGAACGTAACCACCAATTTTATACTAATGGTGGTATCACCGTCACAGGTGGGGAAGCTCTTATGCAAATCGACTTTGTTATTGAGCTTTTCACATATTTCCGTGAAAGAAACGTCCATACCTGTTTAGATACAAGTGGAATTTGTTTTGACCCCCACCAAGAGGTGGCATACCGTAAATTACTCAGTGTAACTAGTCTCGTCATCCTAGACATTAAGGAAATCGATCCAGCCAAGCATTTATGGTTAACGGGTAAACCGTTAGAGCCCATTCTCGGGTTTGCTCGATTGACGGCAGACGTGGAAGTTCCGATTTGGGTTCGTCACGTAGTAGTCCCTACGATTACAGATAATGCCGATTGTCACTATCGTCTAGGCTTTTTTCTAGGATCTCTGAAAAATTTACAAGCCGTTGATTGCTTACCTTATCACGTTATGGGTATTGCTAAATATAAGGAGTTAGGTATTCCCTATCGCCTAGAGGGCATCCCAGCTGCAACGAAAGATATTGCAGCTAAAGCGACAAGAACCGTGGTGGAAGGCATCAAGGCCTATAGACGCCATTGGTGGAGTCCCATCAAAACACAACATCAATCATAATCAAGTTTGAGGATAACTACCTCCCTTGATATATATAAATATATATACCAAGACTTGATCTATGATAGCCCTAATCAATAGAGCCGCCCCCATACAACCGGGGACGGCTCTTATTGCATTTAAATAAACTTTCTATCATACAAACGGACAGCGATGAGGACCACTAAACAAGATCCCACATTATGCACTAATGCACCTGTAGTAGGCGTCAAAACCTCAAGCAATGAGAGAATAATAGCGATACAATTAATGGCCATTGATAAAGCAATACTAAATTTTATAGTTTTAATCGTAGCATCTGATAATCGTTTAATATAAGGAATTTTACTAAGGTCATCACTCATCAAAGCAATGTCTGCTGTTTCTATGGCAATATCACTACCAATAGTCCCCATTGCAATACTCACATCAGCAGTCTTCATAGCCGGAGCATCGTTAATTCCGTCGCCAACCATACAAACCTTGTGATGTTTCCCTTGCAATGCTTCAATAATACTTACTTTTTCTCCTGGTAAAAGCGCCGCATGTATTTCGGAAACACCAGATTTCTTTCCAATATATGTAGCGGCTGCTTTACTATCACCAGTAAGTAATACTGTTGTCATATCTAAGCTTGAGATATCAGATATCATATTTATCGCATCATTTCGCATTGTATCAGATAATGTAATGATACCTATAATATGCTCTCTATCTGCAATAATAACAGGTACCTTTCCTTCACTTCGATATACATTAATGACTTTTTGAATAGACTCACTGACAATAATATTATACTCTTCAAGGAATCGTTCATTTCCACAATATAATTCTCGACCTTTTATTACGGCTATAATCCCTTTACCTACAGACATCGTAAACGAAGTCGTATCAAGTATTTCTAAATCTTGCTCTATCGCATGAGAAACGATAGCTTTACCAATAGGATGCTCGCTCTTAGCCTCTGCAGATGCAGCTAATTGAAGAATATCAATCTCACTATAATCTGTATCAACGGCTAAAATAGATTGAACTGCTAACTGGCCACGTGTTAAAGTACCGGTTTTATCAAATGCCATAGTATCTACTTTTCCCATAGTTTCAAGAATTTCACCAGATTTAATTATAACGCCATGTTTAGTAGCTTGACCAATAGCGGCCATAACCGCAGTAGGTGTAGCAAGCACCAATGCACAAGGACAAAACACTACCAACACAGTAACACCGACGATGATATTTCCAGTTACTAGATAGCCTATGCAAGCAATCAACAATGCAATAGGAACCAATCGACTAGCAACAGTATCAGCTATACGCTGAATAGGAGCCTGTTTCTGTTCTGCATTTCTAATAAGCTGAATCATTTTTTGAATAGAACTATCTTCGCCCACTTTGGTAGCTATAATATCTATGGCACCAAAACAGTTAATAGTTCCACCAAATACATCATCATCAATTGTTTTATCAACAGGTATAGACTCTCCTGTCATAATAGATTGATCTACCGTTGTTTCACCATTAATGATCCGCCCATCTACAGGTATCGTTTCGCCCGGAAGGATTCGTAAATAATCACCGCTTTGTATAGACTCTACAGGAACCATTATTTCCTTGTTAGCCTGTATTTTACGGCCCTTAACAGGTGCTAATGAAATTAACTTTTTTAATCCCTTTTTCGCTCGCTCTGTAGTTGCTTCTTCAAGGAGAGCGCCTAAAGCCATAATAAACGCTACCTCACCAGCCGCAAATATATCTCCAATGGCAATAGCTGCAAACATAGCCATGGAAATCAATAGAGCCGATGAGATTTTACTAATTCCCTTATTATATACAATCCTTCGTATAGATAAATATACAAGAGGAAAACCACAAATAATAACGGTAATCCAGGAAGGTTCAAAAGGGAATATATTTTGAAATGGTCTCTGTCCACCAAACTCCTCTATCAAATGCGGAATCCCATCAAGCAGTAAAAATAGCCCCGCTAAAATCGTCATATATAAACCAGATAATATATCATGTATTCGATGTACCATATAGCAATCCCCTTATCAGACTTTCCCAATCAATATGAATTGAATTACAACTATACTTACAGTACAATAATTACAATAGCGAACACCTTGTTCATTTTAATTGTATCAACCTATGGTATTAATACAATATATAAAACAGCTCATATGTTCATTATGGAACATATACGCTATTCTGTACTTAAAGAATGACAGGAGTTATTATGGATCGTAGACAGAAAAAAACTCGCAAAGCCATATTTATAGCTTTTAACGAATTATTATCTAATAAGGCGTATGACAAAATCACCGTTCAGGAAATCATTAATGCCGCAGATATTGGGCGCACCACCTTTTATGCTCATTTCGACACAAAAGAAGCATTGCTAGAAGCACTCTGCGAAGACTTATTTTTACATATAAAAGATAGTATTAATCACTTACCGCATGCTCATGGGCTGTATCAACAAAGTATTCATCCTGTTTCGGTATTTGGTCATTTATTACAACATTTGCAACAAAACGAAAATAAGATCCTTGAGTTACTAGCTAGTGATAATAACGAAATCTTTTTGCGCTATTTTAGAGATCATCTAAATGAGTTGGTGCAAGGATATTTCATCAACCAAGACCGTAAGGCAAATACAAATCTACCAGATGACTTTATTATCAATCATATTTCAGGTAGTTTTGTGGAAATGGTGTTATGGTGGGTAAAAAACGGCATGAAAGAATCGCCTACAGAATTAGACAATTACTTTCATGCCGTTATAGAACCTATTATATAATTATTTTAAATCTATTAGGATACAACATTGATTGGTTCACCCTTAAAGAAGGCTTGTACATTATCTCGAATAATGCCTACCAAGCGTTGACGTGTTTCAAGGCCTTTCCAACCCATGTGCGGAGTAATGATAACATTATCTAGTGTATAGAGAGGACTATCCTCTGCAGGAGGCTCTACCTCCTGTACATCAAGACCGGCTCCAGCGATACGTTTAGCTGCTAATGCTTCACAAAGATCCTTTTCATTAATGAGAGGTCCACGGCCCGTATTCACAATGACCGCATTAGGCTTCATCTTACCGATTGTTTCCTTATTAATAAGATGTTTAGTTTGGTCATTTAGTGGGCAATGTAAGGAAATATAATCACTATTTTCTAGCAGTTCATCGAGAGTCACATAACGAATGCCATCACCATCAGCCTTTGGTGTACGTGTATGAATCAATATATTCATACCAAGTGCTTTTGCTACTTTGATGACTTCCATACCGATGTGACCAGCACCAACAACACCTAAGGTTTTACCATTCACTTCTGTGTGGCTCACCTGCAAATATTTTGTAAAGTTGCTGCGATCACCTTTAGCCAGCATGCCAATTTGTTTCTGCATAGTGGATGCAAAATTAAGGATCATCATGATTACCGTATGTGCTACGCGCTCTGTGCTATACGCTGGAATATTACACACAGTGATTCCCTTTTTCTTTGCTGCGTCAAGGTCAATATTATTATAGCCAGTACCTGCTTCTACGATAAGCTCTACAGTATCAGGAAATTGTGAAAGCAGATCGGCACTTACAGGCAATTCTTTTGTAACCACAACACGAGCACCTTGAATCCGTTCAATAAGCTCAGCATTCGTACTATCTTCGTAGACCTGCACATCATTAGATAATATGGAGAAATCCAATGCATGGTCATAATTCATTTTGCCTGCATTTACCACTACTACACGTTCGCTCATGAGAACCTCCTAAATTGAATAGCTTTAAATATATGTAATACTACTTCTATATAAATTATACTATTATTTATATAAATTTATACTAAAATAACTTCTATTATATATCAACTACCTATACCAATTAATATACTTTCACAACTAATTAGTATACTTTCACAATTATTTTATATAATATATGTATAAAGCCTATAAAATTCAAAATAAAACTCATTTTTCTGTATATAACTTTCACAAAAGTATTGTGTAATTCCCCAAAAGTTATAAAATAAAAGTAATGTTATATAGAATTGAGGAATACAATGAGACCTACCTATTTGACCATAAATACAAGTCTCGTTCGCGAGAATTTGCGCAAAATTAAAGATAGTTTACCTGAATGGAGCACGTCCACAGCTGTCATCAAGGCAAATGGCTACGGCCACGGCAGCGTTATGATGGGCCGTATTGCTGTGGAGGAAGGTTACGAATCCTTAGCCGTTGCTATTCCAGAAGAATCCGTACCACTTCGCAATGCAGGTATTATGGTACCTATTTATTTATTAGGACTCACAAGGCCACAATCCTTTGAACTTGTGGCAGACACTAATTCGATTCCTGCCGTTTGTGAATCTACCGACTTGGAATCACTCGATAAAGTAGCCGATAATCACGACATGATTATTCGCGTTGCTGTTGCTGTCGATACAGGCATGCATCGCATCGGTATCAAGCCTGAGGATGCCATTGAGTTTATCAAACGCATTGAGTCCTACGAAAATTTGGAAATAGACGGATTCTTCTCCCACATGAGCAATGCTGATGCGGCGGATCAATCACACGCCCATAGCCAAACGCAAAAATTTCATCGCATGGTAGATGAAATACGAGCATTCCGTCCAGAAGCAGATTACCGTTTCTCCCTCGCCAACAGTGCAGGTCTTTTATCTGTCAAAGATAGTCTATTCACAGATGCTCGTCCTGGTATTATTCAATACGGTATCATGCCATCCCTTGATGTGCCAAATCGATTGGGCTTAAAACCTGTTTTATCTTTCCATAGTGAAGTTGTTCATGTACAACATATCCCTGCTGGCGAAGGCATTGGATATGGATCTACCTATATCACACCTGAGCCAATGACAATTGCTACTATCCCTGTAGGCTATGCGGATGGCTACCCTCGTAGTTTATCCAATCGGGGCACCGTACTGATTCATGGCACTCGTTGTCCCGTAGTAGGTCGTATTTGTATGGATCAATTCATGGTTTCTGTTCCGGATACAATCACGGTAAAGCCTGGCGATAAGGTGGTGCTTCTAGGGTCTCAAGGTCATGAAAGCATTTCTGCTTTAGAAATTGCAGCCCTTGCTTCTACAATTCCTTATGAGATCTTTTGTGGATTCTCAGAGCGCGTACCACGACAATATATTTAACCTATGTAAAATAAAGAAAGCCCGTATCACATGTAGAATTCTACATGTGATACGGGCTTTCTTGCTCTCCTATACCCAGCGTGCTGTAAAGCAGTTACGTTCTTATTGTGAGAGAGAGTATATATACCAAGTATATAATCTTATGATTCGGAGGGAACCACAATTCATAAGGGGCCCTCTGAACGATAGACGGCATAGGAGAGAGTCAATGTTTATCTATCCAATCCAGAGGGCTGTGTGTAATTGTTTATTGTGTGTGTGTTGTTTATTGTGTGTGTTTTATGTGTTGTGTATGTGTGTGTAAGTGTATTTATGTTATGTGTGTATAGTTTTGAGTGCTTAGTGTTCGTTTTTGAAAGGGTTTGCTTTACAGCGCTATAGAATAGGAGATCAACTTATTTTGCTACCGTCCCTGTTTTAGCATCCAATACAACGGATATCGGTTTATTTTGTGCATCATGGAATTCTATGGTATATAGTGGTTTACCATTTTGATTAGCAAGAGACCACGTATTAATACCAGTCGCTACCTTGCCAGACTGTACGAAAGCTGCATTAATTGCCACATGTGGAGGTATTACTGTTCCAGCATCAATAGCACTAGCTTCCATAGATGCGTCATATGCTTTAGGAGTACCATCCGTTACATTACCAGTAGCCACATCTAGAGTCATAGAATGAGCACCACTAGTATTAAAACCAGCTACTTCATAGATGGCAGTTTTACCTTGAGTTTTGAAGGATACATTAGTGATTTTGGAGTTTCCAAATTTACTTTCGAATTGGTCAATTAAATAATTAGCACCAACTACGAAAATACTATTTTGGTCTACTACGCCTTCTTGCTGATTGGTTGTGCTAGGTTGTGATTTTCTACTTTTAGAGTTTTTTTTTCCTCTTTAGTAGGCTCTTCTTTATCAGCCTTTTTTTCGTCTTTCACAACTTTTACTTTAGGCGCTTTGTCTACTGCAGCTTTTTTAGTATTTTTAACGTCTTTATCATGCTTTACTACAGATTCAGATTTTTTATCACCACCGCGTACTACTCTTGTTTCACTAGGAGCTTTAGCTACAGATGCAGTTTCAATAGTAGGAACTGCTGCTGCAGGATTTTCTGTGCTAGGTACTACAGTTTCTTGAGCTACTGGTGTTTTAACATCTTGTGTAGCTGTTGGAACTGGTGTAGTATTACGAACTGCTGTACCTACTTGATTACCATCTGCTACAGGAGCTACCGGAGTTTTAGGTGCAACTGCAGTAGTAGCCACATCTGGAGCCACCGCTGTAGTAGGAACTACTGGATCAGTAACTGGTTGTGCTGGAGTCGCTGCACTCGCTGTTTCTTGCGTAACAGGCATTGGAGTTACTGGTTCAGCTGCTGTTACAGCTACAGTGGCACCAAATACGCCAGCCACTGCTAAAGCAATACTACTTTTTAAAATAGATTTTTTCATATTGTCCTCCTTATTAATTCATTTACATGCAACTTTACGCATGTATATTTCCAGTCAACTCAATGTCATCATGTAAGTTCCAAAACATATATCCAGCATGGACTTGTAGATATATAGCTTGGAAATTTCAGATATACTTGAGTTTGTCTTTCGACTGGTACACATACTATCGACAGTCTATGAAGTCAAAATGTAGAAGCACTGTTAAAAGCTTATTTTATAGTGAGTTTAGAATGAATTTATATATAATTCCTATGAAATCCTATGGGATTTACTTTATACTTAAAAATTCCATGAAAAACATATCAAAAGCCGTTTATCCCATATATAAGGGATAAACGGCTTCAAAATATACGTATCGATATCTAAAATTTCACATTCATGAGCAAACTTTCACAAAAAATGCCTCAATACTAGTTATTTTTTTAAGAAAAATAGTATTAAGGCATTTAATTATTATATTCAGAATAAAATAACTAGGCACTATTAAGATATAATAACTAGTCAATCATATATTAATCGTCAAATTTAACAGATAGCAATTTACCATTCATTGCATCCATACGCACATGTACCTCTTTATTATCTGCTGTACCAAAGCTAACTTTGTACACAATCTTACCTTTATCATAGTGCACAGCCCATTCATTAAGGCTCACAGCTTTACCTTTTGTTTGGGCATAAGCAAAGTTCACCACAGCTGCAGGCGGTAAGATTTCCCGAGGATCAAACGATTTTTTCTTTAGTGATTTATGGAAGTCCCCTTCGCGCTTTTCAAAGATTTGATTAGTAGCATAGATATACGTTAACTCATACTTACCAGATTCATCAAAACCTTCAACATCATACTTAATTTGACCTCCATCCGCATCAAAGGCGATTTCCGTAATTCCTGCATTTGGATGATTTTGGATAAAGGCATTTAATAAACCATTAGCGCCTACAATCGCCGCATGGTTGCCATCAACAACTGCCACAGTTGGCTCTACAGCTACTAAAGGGGCTGCACTTGCATTTGGCATGCCAAATGCCGCTGCCAAGGCCAATACAAGGCTACCTTTTACAAAAAATGATCTCATTGGTTCCTCCATATCTCAAACAGTTATCATAACAATATATATACAATTATACACTAAATCAACGCGGTTTATAATCTTTATTTATATAATTAGTGCATGTACCTACGCCCTATGATACAATGCACATAGATTCATTTTTGTAACTACATGTGAGCTAACTATGATTTCAATTTACCCCACTATATATCACGAATTTCAATGCAAGGCCGATCAATGCGAAAATACATGTTGTCAGCTGTGGACCATCGATATAGATGAGCCTACTGCTGAACGTTATCATTCCATGACAGGTTCTCTTGGTGAAAGCTTACGCCAAGCCATCACTGTTGATGATGAAGGCAGTCATTTTATCTTTTCTAAAGCACAACCTATGTGTCCCTTACTCAATGAAAAAGGTCTATGCAAAGTAGTTCTTGAATTGGGAGAAGAAGGACTTTGCAACACCTGCCATATGCATCCACGCTTTTATAAATACATTGAAGACTTAGAACTATGTGGCGTTGGATTATCTTGTGAAGCTTCGGTTGAACTATTAGCCCGACAAGAACCAATGGACTTACTCCTCTTTACAATTGAAGATGACCATAATGAATTCAATTCTGAGGAGCGATTAACACTCCACAATGTTTTTGAATTATTAGCCTTTGATTTAGATCCTAATCTATTCCAATATACGCCAAAGCCCTCAAAGCAGTCTTTCAAAGAACTATTAGACCTATATAAACAAACGGAACCCATCGATGAGAATTGGACAGCACAAGTTAATACATTATCTAGTAAACTAGACCAACTCATCACATCCGTACAGACCTGTATACAGCATGAAGATATGAGCCTATTTAACAAAGTGTACCAATATATATTGTATCGCCAAATCGATATGCTATCAGACTATTCCTTGGAATCTATCTTAGCTTATGCAAAGGATGGTACTGACTATATACTTATAGCCAGCGCCTTAGATGGACAACCCTTAAAACAAGTTGCAAGATGGTCACAACAAATCGAATACGACGAAGATAATGTAGAACTATTGTTACAACACTACGAAGCCCAACTTATTATAGAGTGAACAAAAACCGCAAGATTTCTATCTTGCGGTTTTTAATTCTTATCATAATACATCATTTGAAAAGGGTATGAACAAAACGGATCCATTGAGGTAATACAGAGACAGATAATAATGCCACAATAAAGATAACAATATAGGTTTTAATGATACCTAATTCAACATAACGTCTCATTAATTGGGCTACAATGAACACGGCATAATACTGGCTGAACATCGTAATAAGATAAGCCATATCCCCTACATATTTTTGAAGAGACAAAGAGAAAAAAATAATCCCTAGTATATGAATTAATACTAAGACAACCGTGCGAAGTGCATTTGTATAAGCTAATCCATATATATAATTACGCAATACCCCATCATAAGTACCACGACCACCTAATAAAACAAGTAAGCGCCATATAACAAATGAACCGATGATAATTTGAAAAATTAAAAATACAGAACTTGCTAAAATACTAATTACATCAAAATGAGTTAACCCAGTAATCCGTTTAATCCCGAGCATTGGAGATATAACTTTCACCATAAACGGTAAGCTATAGGTCATTATATATAATACAATAGTAGATACGACTAGATTCAGAATGGCTCTTGTATGAGATCCATAATTAATAATATTTTGAAAAGATTGTTCGCTAAGCTTGGTAAATAAATGCAATATATCCTTATACCATGTCATAAATGCTCCTTTTAGTTTAAAGCTAATAAAAAAGGACGAGCCAACTCTCGTCCTAGATATATCATATGTATTTTATCGAGTCAACATATAAATCCATTCAAACACGTGTGCTACCAAAAGAGCAATCAACATTAGAATCAGACCTTCATAAGGGGTCCCATTAATACATGCTCCCACAATACGTCCCATAGTTTGTAACAATAATACGGTACTTAAAACACATAGCACAATCATACAGAAGCCAATGATCGCTTGCAGTATTAATGGTACCGAAGTTAAAATCAGCATAATCCCTGCGGTAAAAGTAATCAATGCCACAACAAGTTGAGCAAATGACATGATATGCAAAATACCAGTTGTAACAGTTCGAACATAAAATTTACGCTGTTGAGCAACCGCATAAACTATAATGATACATGCCATGAAAATAACTTTTCCGATTACCCATGCAAAGCGACCCATATTCCAAAATTCTCTAGGACTACCCATCTGTTCCAAAAAAAGTTGTATTTCATGTTGACCTACTGGCAGAGATAGCGATTCCCACCTTACTAATAACGAAGAATTACGTATAAACGCACGTATAGCATCTAAATATACGCCTTCACCTACAATAGTAAATTGATAACATATGAGTGTTAATAGCAGCATTCCTATGAGTTGCCCATAGGCAATATCAAAGTGATACATACGAGGATTATTCTCTTCAATAGGGTTTAATAACCGATAGATAAACTGCATTAAACCCACCATCATAGGTATCACCACCTTTTACACAATATACATACACAACATTTAAGTTTGAATACTATAACATACAACACACAATAAGGAACTATAAAAAATAGTTCCTTTTCATTTTCCGTTCATCATTATAACACAAAAGAGCCTATAAAAGAATGTGGTTTTACCATATTCTAATTGCGTTTCCTTTAAAATATAAAAAAGGGGACTGTTTTGTTACAGCCCCTTTCATCTTTTTCATGTTATGTAATTATCTGGAACTAGCAAGTACTACCATACCAATCAAGATACCTAAAATGATTACAGGAATTAAACTCGTAATAATAGAAATGCCAAAAGTTGCTAAACGGGATTTATTAATTTGGCGACTCAATAATGTTAAGCATACCCAGAATGTATAAACTGCAAAAGCTATCGTTGCGAATATAATAATAATTATCCATACAATACTACCTACTGTAGAATCAGGATGAGAGCCTAGTAGCAGCAAAAATGGCAATGATAGTAATAGGAATCCAATGAAATAAACTAGCCCCATAATCTGATTATAAGCTTGTTCATACCACATAATTTTTAATACAGACTCATATGTAGTATTGGCATCAAATTTATTAGCGACCCAAGAAAAAATAGCAGAATAAATAGCAATACCAATAAAAGCAAATAGCAAGCCAACCGCTAGACCTAATAAGCCAACCCCAGAAAGAGCTGCCGCACCAGTAAGTGCAACATTAAGTTTATTCACAAATATCATACTCAGAAGAGCCGGTAGAATATTTGAAAATACGAATGACGTCAATGCCAAAGCTACTGTAGCATAGAACCCTTTGCGACAAGATCCATGCTCTACAATCTGTGGAATACCACGTTTAAAGGGAGCTACTATAAGCTGCCAAATATCTGAATACCATTTTGTTTCCATAAATCCTCCAAAACACCTATATTTCTCTAATTGTAACACAAACTATATTTAAACCGTCATGGACAACATTATACCTCCCACACCAAAGATGAAGGATATTATGTAAAAAGAAATACCCGTTATCCAAAGATTTAGACCAAATTGCTTATAGGTAACTTGCCCCTTCAAAATAATAATTATGCTCAAGCCCTTTCATCAGCCATCCCTGATTTATTAATGATAACCATATTAGGTTTCCTTTTTATTTCATCTATTAATATATTATACTATATAATTTAACTTTTAAGACATTATTCTAACCTATTATAACGCAAAAAAGCAGCCCCACTAGGGGCTGCCTTTTCGTTTATCTTATTGCAAAGATGCTGCAATTTTTGTAAGGTTTTCATCCATACGTTCTAAGTATGTTTTATTATCTTCGTTGCTTTCAATAGTATAAATAGTTTCTACCTTAGCACCTACTTCTTGTGCCAAAGTTTTGGATACTTCTGGGCTAGCCATTTCTTCTGCAAAGATAGTAGTAATATGGTTTTCTTTAGCGTATTCGATGAGTTTAGCCAATTGTGCTGCATTAGGTTCACCTTCAGCAAATACATCTTCCACACTGTTTTGTTCTAAACCAAAATCACGGCATAGGTACGCAAATGCTGCATGGCCTGTAACAAAGTTTTTATGCGGAGCTTTAGCGAATTGCTCTTCATATTTTTTAATCATTGCATCTAATTTAGCAACGTATTCAGTATAATTCTTTTCATAATAATCCTTGTTTGCTGGGTCAACTTTTACAAGGGCATCCTTGATATTTTTCACTTCAATTTTAGCATTTTTCAAAGATAACCATGCATGAGGATCTTCTGCACCATGTTCTTTAATTTCTTCTGGGTCAGTATTTTTAATAGCTTCAACACCTTCAGTAGCTACAACAGATACGAGTTTATCATTTTTAGCTGCTTCGATAGCTTGTTTTGCCCAAGGCTCCATACCAAAACCGTTATACACAAATACTTGAGCTGTTGCCAATTGTTTCATATTTTCAGGCTTCAATTCGAAATCATGTGGTTCTACGCCATCTGGTATAATAGTAGATACCTCTACCTTGTCACCACCAATAGCCTTAGTAAACTCAGCCATTGCATTAAAGCTTGTTACCACTTGGATTTTTTTACCTGCTTGTTCCTTCTGTGCATTCGGTGCATCGTTGCCACAACCTGCAAATAAAGCAGCCATCATAATACCTACAACTAACAAAATCAGTTTCTTGATCATCGTAGTCCTCCTTTGTAAAAACCTGATCGCTATGCCTATACAGAATATAAACCATTCTTTAGTTGCAGTTGCGACTCAGTTGCATTTGTAATATAGTTATAGTATAAACTTACTTAGAATTTTGTCAATCAGAAATGTGGTTTTCATATGTTATCAATAGAACATCTTTATTTTTCCTATCAAGGTCAACCGCCTTATGTGTTAAATGACCTTAATTTACATATTCACAGTGGTGATTATATATCCATCGTTGGGGATAATGGGTGTGGTAAAAGTACCTTGCTCCGTCTCATTTTAGGTTTTCTTACCCCTGTAAAAGGCTCTATCAAGCGAAGCACCAATAATATTCGGTATGTGTCTCAAAAAAATGACTTCTCTCACGCAGGCTTTCCTATTACGGTAAAAGAAATCCTCGATTCCTACCGTAAACTTTTAAAGATTAAGGATAAACAGGAAGTCAATCGCGTATTAGAGCTTACCCATATGACGGAATTTAAAGACCGTCTCATCAGCAAACTTTCAGGTGGACAAGCTCAGCGTGTATCTATCGCCCGCGCCCTCATCGGTAAGCCTGACCTCATCATCCTCGATGAGCCTTCAACAGGTATCGATAGAAAAAGCCAAGAGGGCATCTATGCTCTACTTCGAAATTTGAACCAAGAGCACCATATTACGATTATCTCTGTTGAGCACAATATCGAAATGGCTCTCGCCAACTCTACCAATATCTACCATATTGCAAATGGTCAAGGTCACCTTTGCTCCCCTGAGCAATATGCTAGTGAAATCATGCACAGTACAGGTCGCAATCCAATAGATCACAAAAACTGCTCCTGTTTCACAGATGTAACAATAGAAGCTCAGGCTCAGGCTCAGGCTCAGGCTCAGGCTCAGGCTCAGGCTCAGGCTCAGGCTCAGGCTCAGGCTCAGGCTCAGGCCGATGATACCACAGTTGAGGAGGTGCGCCATGTTTAGTTATGATTTCATGCAAAATGCCTTCTTCGTAGCAATTTGTATTTCTCTTTTATGTCCATGTATTGGTATCTTCATGGTGCTACGCCGTTCCAGTATGATTGGCGATACCATGAGTCACGCATCGCTAGCAGGTATTACACTAGGTTTATTAACGAATACTAATCCAATTTTAGGAGCCTTTATCTTCACTGCCATCTGCGGTGCACTCATCGAGTTCTTGCGAAAATATTTTTCACACCATCTCGATCTTATTCTTACTATCATCTTATCCCTCAGCATCGGTACAGCTATTACACTTATTAGCTCAGGCAAACTAAAGGCTAACGCAAATGTATTCTTCTTTGGTAGCATCCTAACGGTAAACGCAACCGATATGATTAGCATTGCAGTGCTCACCATTTTATCAGTATTAACGCTATACTTTTTGTATAACTCCTTACTCTACATCGCTTACGATGAAGAAGCGGCTCGTGTAGCAGGTGTTAAAGTAGATTTTATCAACTATATCTTTGCTATCTTAATGGCTGCCGCCGTATCCATTTCTATTAAAATCGTTGGTGTTCTCGTATTGAGTGCCATGATTGCACTACCAGTAGCATCTGCATTACAATTAGAAAAAGGATTTAAAATAACTTTATTATGCTCCATTGGATTTAGCTTACTTGCCATGATCATCGGACTTTTTGGATCCTACTTCCTTAACGTAGCACCTGGTGGCTTCGTGTCCCTAACATCGGTAGGTATTTTACTGGTAGTGTTAGTCATTAAAAATATTCGCACCATCATACGACGCTTTCAGTTTAGTAGATAAGCTAAAACAATAATTTATATATTTAGGCATAAATATTATAGCTAGTTAGAGTAATATAACTAGTTAGAGTCAAATAATATAGCTAGTAGATTAAAAAATATAACTAGTTAAATATAAAAATATATCTAACCAAATGCGATAGCATATTTGATATTCTATTAGCCATATAAGTCATTTAACTATACAGGTGTATAGCATGTTTAGTATTAAAATAGAATCGAAAGAGAGCTATGAATACAACAACTTGGCCAGAAGGCATAAAAAAGACCAAACAGCGCGAAGCCATTTGGTCTGTATTAACAACTACAGATAAACCCATAACTGCTATGGAAATCGCAGAGCGATTAGGCGATGGTAGCACGACATGGATGTCTACTATTTACCGTACCCTTGAGCTGTTAGAAACAAAAGATATTGTTACCCGTACAACACTCATGGGTAGCGATATGGCATATTATGAGATTACCCCTCATACACACCGCCACTATGCAGTATGTACGAGCTGTGGTGCGATGCTACCACTCCATACCTGCCCCGTCGTAGAAATGCCTAAAGAACTCAGCGAAGCAGGATTCACTGTGACGGAACATCACCTTGAGATCGCAGGAATTTGTAAGAAGTGCAAAAACAAGAAGTAGAAAATAGACAACTAATGTTTAAACAACAAAAAGGACGCAACTGATAGTTACGTCCTTTTTAGCTTTAAATATGTTTTGTATTAACCTTATTTAGTTTTCACCAATTACAGCATCAACGGAGCCACTAGGAAACCGAGTGCTACGGAGATGGCAATAGCAAGTACGCCTGGAATAAAGAATGGATGGTTAAATACGAGTTTACCAATTCGTGTAGAGCCCGTATCGTCCATTTGTACAGCCCCCAAAAGTGTTGGATATGTAGGCAATACAAAGAGTGCAGATACAGCTGCAAAGGATGCGATAATAATATAAACGGATCCTGTATTCTCTGGTGTAATACCGAGAGCTAAGATTACAGCTGGTACCAAAGCTTGTGTAGTCGCTGCTTGACTATACAACAATGTACTTGCAAAGAAGAACGCTACCGCCAATAGGAACGGATATGCTGTTACCATGCTAGAAGCGAGCGCTTTGATTTCAGGGATATGACCTTTTACAAAGGTATCACCCAACCATGCTACGCCTAGTACACAGACACAAGCGGATAAGCCGGATTTGAATGTACTTGTATTAACAAGTTCTGCTGTATCAAGCTTACAGAAGAATGTGATAGCAGCCGCAATAATCATCATAAAGCCGATGATAGCATCATTTCGACCAAAGATAACTGGTTTAATAATACCAATGTTTTTGGAAATTGCTGTTGCGTAGAATACGATACAAATGATACCAATCAAGAAAATCAATACTGAAGTTTTTGCACCAGGTTTTAAGTGGAAATCAGTGCTTTTTTCACGAGGTGGCGCCACGTGACCTGCCGCCAAACGTTCTTGATACACTGGATCAGAAGATAAATCATTATTCGCAAAGGTAGACATGATAAATGCCGTAATCATAACCCCTACAAATGTTGTGGAAATACAGATGGCGAGCAATGTAGGATAGTTAACACCATATGGCTCAAGGAACCCACTCATAGCAACTACTGCTGCCGATACAGGACTCGCTGTGATACCAATTTGACTCGCTACAACGGCGATAGATAATGGCACAGATGGCTTAATGTTTTCACTTTTCGCCACCTCTACGATTACTGGAATCATAGAGAATGCTGTATGACCAGTACCCGCTAGAATAGTTAAGAAATACGTAACAGTTGGTGCTAAATAGTTGATATGCTTAGGATTTTTACGCAAAATACTTTCAGCAATGCGCACCAAATAATCAAGACCGCCGGCTAACTGTAAGGCACAGATGGCTGCGATAGCAGACATGATAATCAGAATTACATCCCATGGAATCTGTCCCGGAAACATCCCCATACCAAGGCTTAACAACACAACCCCAAGGCCGCCAGCGTAACCGATGCCCATGCCACCTAGGCGAACACCGAGGAAGATGGCACCAAATAAAATAATAACTTGCATAATTACATAAATGTCCATACGATGACCTCCTTTATACATATATAGTATCATAGATATGCTAAATAATCATCGAATTTTGGCAATGTATAGTCTATAGTTTAAAATATGACGAAATTTCGCTATGTTATGCAAAAAACTACACTCCATTGCCTTAAACTACTAACAAAAGACAATAGGTGTAGCTTTTCAATAATTAATTTAGCATTACAAAATAATTGGACGCATATCTTCAAGTATCCCCTCTTCCTCAGTGGCACGTTGGATACTTTCACCCACAATACGAACCATGTCCTCTAATTGTTCCACAGTCGATGCCAATGGAGGCATGAGGATAACCACGTCGCCAATAGGGCGGCAAATAAGACCTTGTTCACGGGCAAGGATTGCCACCTTAGCACCTACCGCATCATTTGGGCGATACGCTTCGTGGGTGGACACATCTTTTTCAAGTTCAATACCTACGATGAGGCCCCGCTGACGAACCTCTTTAACATGCTTCAAAGATTTAATAGGTTCTAGAGCCTTTGTGAAAGCTTCTACTTTAGCCGGCAATTGTTCAATTACATTTTCATCACGAAATACTTTCAAAGAAGCCAACGCAACGGCACAGGCCAAGGCATTACCAGTATAGGAGTGACCATGATAGAATGTTTTCTTTTCCTCAAAGGTGCCGAGGAATGCATCGAATACGCGTTTTGTAGTCAATGTTGCCGCTAATGGAAGATACCCACCAGTGATGCCTTTCGATAAGGTCATAAAATCTGGAGATACCCCTTCATGCTCGCAAGCAAAGAATTTACCAGTCCGACCAAAGCCTGTAGCTACTTCGTCAACGATGAGGAATACATCGTGTTGTTCTGTTAACTCACGAACTCGTTTCAAATAGCCGTGAGGCATTACGAGCATGCCCGCTGCTGCTTGCACCAATGGTTCCATAACAAGAGCTGTGATTTCATCACCTTCTTCGTTAAGTATGCGTTCCAATTCAGTCAACGACTCTTCAAAGGCTTTATCTCGATCTGCCAAATCTCTATACACACCAGGACTTGGCAATGTTAATGGTTTAAATAATAAATTATGGAATACTTGGTGGAATAATTGAATACCACCTACGGATACGGTACCTAATGTATCCCCATGATAGCCTGCATTGAGGGCAATAAACTTAGTCTTTTTCGTTTGCCCTACTTGTTGACGGTATTGGTACGCCATTTTAATAGCCACTTCGATAGCTGTACTGCCATCATCAGAGAGGAATACTTTATCTAAGCCTTCTGGAGCAAGCTCTACAAGCTCTTTACACAATTGTGCAGACGGAGGGCTTACGAGGCCTAATAATGTGCTATGCGCAATTTTATCGATTTGATCCTTCAATGCTTGGTTCAATACAGGATGGTTGTGACCATGAATATTAACCCACAAGGAGGATACGCCATCGTAATACTTTTTACCGTTCTCATCGATGAGGTATACCCCCTCACCGCGTTCAATTACTACTGGTTCTTGTGCTAGCCAATCTTGCATTTGTGTAAATGGATGCCATACAAACTCGTGGTCCCATTGTGCTGCTTGTGAAAGCTGTTTCTCTGCCATTTTGTCACCTCATACTTACTAAGTTTTACAAACTATAACTCTCTATTACATATACCTTATATAAACTAAATTAAATTGCCCTATCTAAGGTATGCTAAATTACAAATTTAATATGTCTCAAAATCACTGTTAATATGTACTCAATATCACTTCTAACATATATTAAATTGCTATAGCTAATATAAAATCAGCCAATTATTATTTATAGACCTAATACTGTGTTCCATAATTCCTTGGAATCAATAAAGGAGCGAGCCCATCCAAGTTGAACCTTTTGAATATCCGGACCTTGGTATGGCGGCACTACAGCTACTACAGGAACACCTGTGTAACGCTCCATATCTGCCACATTTGTTTTCAGCAAAAACAGGTCTACAGCTGTTGTATCATTTACGATAATAGCTTTCACCTCGATACCATGCAACTTAGCATATTCGCAAGTCAAAACGGCGCGATTAATAGATCCAAGACGACCATCTGCTACAACAATAGCTGGTAATTTGATATCTTTCATAAAATCCGTGAAAGTTTTATCTCCATAGAGAGGGGTCGTGATACCGCCTGCACCTTCTACAAAGGTTATGTCATAGCGACTCACTACATCTAATGTATGTTCTACAAGGCCATCATAGTCAATCTCGATACCAGCCAATTCCGCTGCAAGGCGAGGAGAGAAATCACCAGCTATAGCATAAGGATTCACTTCATGACGACGAGATTCAGGAATACCTGCGGAGCGCATCAAATGTGTTGCATCTTTACTCTCAAGGCCAATATTATAATTATCCTCATCCATCGTCACACATTCAGGGAAAGGAACTGCACTAGAAGACACAGGTTTCACCATACCAACAGCAAAGCCATCGTCTACAGCCATCGCCCCCAATAACCCTGTCACAAACGTCTTACCTACATCTGTATCTGTACCAATTATAGAAATACCTAACTGCTTCATACAAAGCTCCTCTCAAGCGAATACTTACTGCCGCATAGGTTAACTAATTTATATGATTAAGTTTACAATCTAATTACAATATACAGCGAAAAGGAATATATAGTCAACCTATTATTACTATTCAAGTTTACGATTCTATGACTCTATGGGGCCCGAATACATCGCTACATTTTAGCTAAAAAGCTGTGTCCCTAATCTCCGCGCTCCATAGTAAACTAAGTCGCACTTCGCTTAGGAACACAGCTTTTTATAACATTATCGCAGTATTGGTCCCATAGAGTCACAGACCGCTACTTTGAATACGATAATAATAGGTTGGCTATATGGGAAAAGAGAAAGGGAATGGCTTAGCCATTCCCTTTCTCCGTTCACTCTTGATGCGGCGAAATTACGCTACCTCGTTAATGGACATTCAGATTTGATGGGACTAATTCATAGGTACAGTTAGAAAAAAAACGATAACTAACCTATTAGCTACTTAGCTCGCTTTGGAGCGTAGAGGTTAGTTATCGTTCTTTTTCACCTAAATGTACAAATCAACTTGGGCCCCATCAAATCTTAGCCTAGATTTCGAGGTAGCGAAATTCGCCTGTATCAGGATCCATCATGCCTCCATAGAACCCCATTCCTTTTGGAAATAGTGGATGGTGGCGTAGGAAGTTAACTGTATAAATTACATTGTCTTCAGAGATATGGAATCGATCCATCCAGTCGATAAGGCCCGGTTCAATCATGCGAATAGCATCTTCACTGATACCTTTTGCTTTCATAGATTCCATGAATGTAGTAGCAGAAAAATCAATCATACCACAGTTTTCATGACCGATAATTAGCACATCTTCAATTTCCATACCATAGGTAGCAACGAGCAAGCTTTGCACGATGTTATCGATAGGTTGTGTTACACTATTGCCTGCAGTTTTGATGACAATTATCTCGCCTCGATTAAAGCCTAGTGCTTCTTCAAGCATACCTACTAAGCGGGTATCCATACAAGTTACGATGCCTAACTTTTTTGTAGGATGGCTTGTTAGCCCCGCCTTTGGTAGCTCAGGGTGTTGTTTCACATATTCTTTATTGGTTTCAATTATTTTTGTAATATCAATCATAAGGGTCCTCACTTTATATACTCTATTTCCACCTGAAATAGATTCTATTCATTATATACACCTTATTCATCACAAAACAAGTTTAAATTTCAACTTATAAATTATTATTATGAATTTTACGATTATACAAAATCTTTAACTCAATAATATTAACTTTTATCTTATAATTTGTTTTTATTTATATCAATCATATAAAAACTTCAAAAATGCGATGAATATTCTGTATAATTCTGACATATATAGTAGATTTAAAAACCCTTCCTATGGTACTATTAACACTATAGAAAGCAAACGCCACATGATACCGCATATGACGTGAACTGTATGTACAGTAAGGAGGTTTTATAATGGGTATCAATCAAAAAACGTTGCCAGGCATTTTGCTCTGTGCCATTCTCGCTATTCCTTGTTGGCTACTAGGACAGCAATTTCATCTAGTAGGTAGTCCAATCTTTGCCATCATTTTAGGTATAATTATTGGTTCTATCTTTACCTCTTGGAAACGGGAAAAAACAGGTGCTGGCATTGGATTTACATCCAAAAAGATTTTACAGTGGGCCGTTATTTTGTTGGGCTTTGGTCTTAACATTACACAGATTCTACATGTAGGTTGGATTTCTTTACCTGTCATCATTTCTACCATCGCTACATCGTTAATCGTATCCTATGTTATTTATCGATTAACCCATATTGACTCTAACTCAGCTGTTCTCATCGGTGTTGGTTCATCCATTTGTGGTGGTTCCGCTATTGCTGCAGCGGCACCAGTTATTAAAGCAGAGGATCATGATATTGCACAAGCAATCTCTGTTGTATTCTTCTTCAATGTGGTAGCCGCCTTCGTATTCCCTCAATTAGGCGACGCCATTGGGCTCTCTAACATGGGCTTTGGATTGTTCGCTGGTACTGCAGTTAACGATACTTCTTCTGTAACAGCAACAGCTGCTGTATGGGATAGTATGAAAGGTACGGGCACTCAAGTTTTGGAATATGCTACTATCGTAAAGCTAACACGTACCCTAGCTATTATTCCTATATGTTTAGGCCTCGCTAGTTATCAAGTATACAAAGCCAAGAAAAATGCCTCTCAGACAGATGGTGCAAACGTTAGTATTGCTAAGATTTTCCCAAGATTTGTTTTATACTTTGTACTTTGCTCCCTTATTACAACAGCATTATCCTATGCTAATGTAGATATTCAATTCTTGAGTATCTTCAAAACAATTTCCAAATACTTTATTACAATGGCCATGGTAGCAATCGGCCTTAATACAAATATTGTAAAATTATTAAAATCCGGCGGCTCTGCCCTAGCCTTAGGCGCTTGTTGCTGGATTGCTATCTCCGCCGTAAGCCTTATGGCACAACATATGATAGGTTTATGGTAGAAAATATACATATATTGTATATTATGTTATAATTATATATGAATAGAATAGTAAGGACCCCTCCAGTAATGGAGGGGTTTCGTGCTACTATTCACCTTATTAGTACTTTATCATACCATAGTCAGGAGGGTTAATATGTACTTCTTACAAGGACTTCTTGTCGGTCTCGCTACGTTTGCCCCTGTTGGCATGCAAAACCTCTTCATTATTAATACGGCCTTGGTGCAACCTGTCCGTCGCATTATATTGACGCTAATCATACTAGCGTTTTTTGACATGAGTTTAAGTGCTGCCGCCTTCTATGGTATTGGTGCCGTTCTTGAAATGTGGCCACTCACAAAGCTCATAGTTCTCCTCTTTGGGGGCCTCCTCATTGTTTATATGGGCTTTAATATATTTAAAACTGAACCAGACATGCGCAATGTGGACACACATATTCCAATTAGAAAAATTATTGTCTCAGCCATTGCGGTATCATGGGGCAATCCTCAAGCCATTCTAGATGCGACAATGATGCTCGGTGCTTTTCAAGCTAATATTCCAAAAGAAAGCATCTACCACTTCTTCGCTGGTTTCTTAGTTATGACACCTATTTGGTTTGGTTCTCTAGCTACTACAATGCATCTACTAGCTAAAAAAATTAAAATTACTCATATGGCATGGATTAACCGTTTCTGTGGTTCGGTTCTCGTCATTTATGGTATCAAATTATGTATTGATGGCTTCATGATGTTAAGAGACTTTTTGTGAGGTTATACAAAGAAAAGTCTAAATCACTAATACCATCATAACTATATAAGAAAAATACAAATAGATGATGTACAGAAAAAGAAAAAAGTCGTTAGCAAGTTGCTAACGGCTTTTTCATTTATAATCTCATTTATAATTCTTCAAGTACCTGCCGGAACATATCTCTAAGAGCTACAATATACGAATTATTTTGATTTCGTTGCGATATAAAGTAGTAGTGGCGTTCCATAGGTTTACTATGATTCGTCAACACCTTACGTTCGATACCTGGCATAGGATCTGTTAAGTATTTAAAACAATCTAATAGTAATAGCCCTTGCTGCCCTGCAACCAGGTATCGTGCTTCTTCTAACGTACGAGCATAAGCGAAGGCGCCATTATAACCTATAGCTTTGCGATAATGTTCTTCTTCAGACAAGGTATATTTCCCACGACACAATAAAATAAGTGGTAAATCATTGATATGCTTTAGTTCTATACAGTCTTCATTAGTATATCCTTGTGGTACCTCAATAAATGTAGTGGCTTTATCAATTAAATGACTTTCAAAATCATCAGATAAAATTTGCCATTGATCATTAAATACTACATCTACACGACGATCACTAAGCATGCCATATAGCTCTTCATGGCTGCCGCTGTACATACGAATATCTAAATTTTTATAACGCTTTGCCATGCGAATCACAGTTTGCTGCATAGCAATCCCACTATAACGGTTCAAATAGCCAATGCGCAAACTCACCCGTGCATCTGTACCAATGCGTGTCGTTTCTACCTTAATATCATGGAACCGTTCTAATAACTTCTTACCAGATCGATATAAATATTGTCCTGCTGGTGTTAGATGAAAGCTTCGTTTCTCTCGAACCATTAATTCAACACCAAGGCTATTTTCAAGAGCCTTGATTTGCTGAGATATAGCAGATTGAGATACATATTGCTCTGTTGCAGCTTGTGTAAAACTGTTATTATCTACTACACATACAAAATACTCTAATTGTTTTAATAACATAACGATGCACTCTCATCTCTCTTACGGATTAGACAAATCAATACCTTTGAAACATTTCGCAACATATAGCCCCATATTGGAGTTTGCTATACGTTTTCTCTACATAGTATCTTACATAGAATCTATAGTATCTATCGATTCTCTACATAATACTAAATATATTTAACTATGTCTAAAACGGTGAAAGCAGATCAGCTATGATGATTAACTTTCACTGGGAATAACTAAACTACGATAAATAAACAGTGCCGCTACAAAGAATATAGCTGCTGTAGACCAAAAGACCGCCCCATACCCAAAGGCACGAGCAATCATGCCACTAAGGACAGGCCCCAATACATTTCCCATCATGGCTACACTGGACACTGCACCAAACACGATACCTCGGCGCTCAATAGGAACAGCCTTGGATATGAGCGTATTCGCAATTGGTGTAATAAAGCCCATGAAGAATCCTGCAATGGCACGGAATATGCCAAGGCCCCATATACTAGGCATTATATATTGAAGTATAAACAAAGTCCCTACAGCCCATGTAGCAGTAAAAATAATACGAGGCATGGTTAAACGTTCTGTTATCTTGCCAATGGAGATTGAAGCTAACGCACTAAATAAACCGGCGCCAAAGATGATTATACCAACGATTGTGGCTACAAACTCATCATTCATATGCATATAGTGCTTAATATATAGTGGTAAAATGGGACCAATACCGGTAATACCAAAATTACATAAGAACAATAGTCCTACCAAGAGGCGAACTCGAGGTATGACCAAAAAGGATTTAATTAGAGACAGCTGCGACTCTCTAGCATCTACCTTATGCTCAAATTGTAGATTAGGCATGAATAGATAAATCCCCAACATACAAAACCCTGTTAAGGCTGAGAACATAATGAATGGTGCGCGATAACCTAATAAATCAGCCGCCAACCCACCCATGAGTGGTCCAAAAACGAGGCCCATAACCATGGAGGCTTGATATAAACCCATTGCCCAAGGTACCTTATCCTCAGGGGTTATGAGAATAATAATAGCCAAGCCTATCGGAACATAGCCCCCCACCACGCCTTGCAAGATGCGTAACATCAATAACTGCCATGGTGTTTGTGTAAAAGCACAGGCGCCAACAGTCACCATTAGGGTAAACAAGATGAACATCATTACCTTACGTGGACCAAGCTGATTTGCCTTACGCGACCAATAGGGAGCACTAAGAGCCACCATACAAGGCGTTACACCTGATACAAGACCTGCCCACATGGCCGCTTCCCCTGGATCATGAAGACCTAGCTCAGCTAAAAATAACGGAAGGAAAGATAATACACCGATAATTGTTATACCCCCACCAACCTGTATAGTACAGATTAGGTATATAATTCGTTTCCAAGAAGAATCCATAATATCCTTCTTTCTTATTTGAAATTACCTATAAAGGTAGTAATATACATATCGATATGAGCTAAAGAATACTATAATACAAAAGAAATGTTTATAGAACAGATTTTTATTCTTACCTCAAAAGAATGCAACAGCATATATTTACATAAATCCATAGAATATATACTTATAATTCTATTGTATCGCAAACAACCTAAAAAGACCATCGCTTATACCCATAAGGGTCAGCGATGGTCTTTTTTATCGTGTGATTCTCCTACTTTTACCAAAGAAAGAGATGCCTACAATATATTATTTTTGTTTGAACATCCAATAAATATAGTAAATAACAAGCGCATAAGTCACTACGTCAAACACAGGTAAGAATGGCACCATTTTAGATAAACGTCCAAATCCATGAACATGGATATTTGCCGCAATAATAGCAACAAGATTCAAGCGATGAATCCAGATTGCTTTTTTACGAGATACAGATTTTGCCATATTCCCTACCCAAGGTGTTAAGTATAATACCGCAAAGATAAGAGCAATAAACATAGCCACAAGGGAGATATAACCACCCCAGAAGCCTAAGAAGGATTTCAAAGCTTTCAAGAAGTATACATACCAGTGTGCACATACGAGAACAACACTAACAATACCTACGATGCGATGAATTTCAAACATTTCTTTTGGATTGTATCGTTTGATAAACCATTTTGGTTTTGTTGCAATGTATGTTAATACAAGCCATGCCACATAAGGAATAAGGCCTAAGTGAACCTTCCAATTGCCGAATGGTCTACCACCTGTTACATAACCATATTCCACCATGCCCATAAATATTAAGGATAAAACTGCAATCCAAATTAAAATATGGTATTTACTCTTAAACTGTTTTTTTACAACTTCTGCCATAATAAACCTCTCTATGTCTTATACAATCTACAAGTATACATCTAGTTTGGCCTAATGTAGCATGCTAATAAAACACTCTCACCCTATAGCATTCTACTTAGAACTAATTACTGATTAACTTAAAATCCAATCATTAAATTAGAATTTGAAGTTAAGATCCGCACGATAGTAATCATTTACGCGATTGCCTTCTTGTGTTTTAGCATTGAAGCCGTAGTATGCATTAATGCCGATATTTTTCTCTGGTGCGTAGGATGCACCTAATTGCCATGCTTTATAGCCTTCATACCGTGTTTTCTTTAATAAATCATTAGATTCATATTTTTGTGTTTTAAATACAGGTGCATTCTTAGCTTGATCAAAGTAATCTAATCGGATAGCCCAAGAGTTCTTCTTATTAATTTTATAGTCGCCCCATTTAACGCCAACGTTCCAAATATCGGAATCACTTAAGCCAGATGCTTTTACCCACTCGCCATCAATACCGAATTTACCAATATTATACTTAGCATTAAATCCATATACATTATCGAATTCGTTATTTTTCTTGCCATTACCCATACGTACATTCGTTGTACCTACATGAGCAAACATACCACCAAAACCAAAGCGATCATTAACAGCTACATTAGCATTGATAAGACCTACATCACCATTATCAGCTTTACTAGTCTTGGCAAAACGACCTGCTGTCATGTAACCATAAGCGCCATTTAATGTAACTTTATCACCAAGCTTAGCTGTAGCGCCTACCCCATCAAAGTTAGAGCTATAAATCAAGCCACCACCAAATTTTTGAGTATAGCGACCCGCATCGACCACAACATTTTTACCGAATTTGTGCTCTACATATGCTAAATCCCAATTAGCTTGTGCCTCTTTAGAGCTATCACCTAGCTCAATAGAACCTGATGTAATACGTGCTTTAACAGAGGTATTTTTATTAACCTTTGCGTCGAGACCTAAACGTACACGAGCTGTGATCTTATCTTCGTAATCATAACCATCGCCACCCTCTTTACCGATATAATTGATACGAGCATCACCAGTAACTTTTACATTGCCTACGCGGTCTTCCAATTTAGCTACACGCACACCAAGTGTATTCAATTCATTGGAAAATTCATCCGCCAAGCGATTTAACATAGCTTGTTGTTCCGCATTTGCCCGATCTTGATTAGCCATACCTTTCGCAATCATTTGAGCCATTTCATAACGCGTAATATTATTTTGCCCTTTGAAAGTACCATCAGGATATCCATTGATAATACCAGCTGTAGCCAATTGATCTACTGCTTGATAAGCCCAGCTATCAGAAGGGACATCGGAAAATGGGTTAACAGCAAAAGCTGTAGCCACACCCATCATGGCAACCACTGCAAAAGCACTGGTCATTTTACGTTTAATCATACTAAACCTCACACAATAAAATAACAGAAATAAAAATAACAAGAATAAAAATGAACAGACAATGAATTTACGAACCTAATTATCATTATCATGTTTAACATACAGATAATAACAATTTTCATTATATGAGTAAAGAGAAAATGTATATCAATCTCACAATCATTTATGACTCAAACTGATAATATCCTATGTTAATATCCTATGTTAATTTACTAGAAACTATAAATGTAACGAAAAATCCCTTCTGCATGATACAGAAGGGATTCTAATAATTCATATTATTTCTTTTTAAACATCAAGTAAATGCAGTAAAGAACGAGACCGTATGTAATGATATCAAACACTTGTAAGAATGGCACCATTTTAGAAATACGATTAAAACCATGAATATGGATATCTGCAGCAACAAGTGCTACAAGGTTCAAGCGATGTAACCAAATACCTACATTACGACCAGATGGTGTAACCTTTCTAAGTTTTGGAGTTAAGAACGCAAGGCCAGAGATTGTAGCAATACCAAAGGAGGTAAGAGCCACATATCCGCCCCACCAACCAAGGATGGATTTAGCCGCTTTACCAAAATAGAGATATAAATGGAATGCAATAACAGCTACAGTGGCAATACCTAATGCACGGTGTACTTTATACATGTCACCTAAGTTATAGCGGCTTGTAAACCATTTAGGGCGAGTCGCTAAATAGGTCATGACGATCCATACACACCATGGCACAAGACCCGTATACACTTTATAGTTACCAAAGGCACGACCACCGGCCATGTAGCCCCACTCTAATAAACCGATCATAACTAAGGAGAAAATAGCAATCCATACAAAGATATGGTAAATACTTTTTTTCTGTTTTGTTTCAACTTGATTCATCATATACCTCTCAAAAATAATACCTAAAAAATTCAATCTATACGATATAGTTTATCATTTAAATCGAATTTTGTAGATTACTTATATTAGATACATAGTATATATTATAAGAATAATTCTAAATTAAAATACCTATTATAGTCATTCTAAGCTTATTACAATGAATAAATTTCTTCTCTACAGAGAATACATTGTAATCTACTAATACAGAATCGGTAAATAAAAAGCCCCTCATAGTTGTGAGCATAAACTTTCACCACTACAAGAGGCCATAGATTAATGAATCCTATTATATATAGGCATACAAATTAATCATCATCCTAATTATTTTTGATCCCGTTTACGATATACGATGAACGGACGTGTTAAGTAGTTGAGTGGAACACTCAAGCAGTGTACCAAACGGCTGAATGGGAAGATAATAGCCACTACCATCCAAGCCAACATGTGGAATTTAAACATGAATGGCACGCCTTCCATCAAGGATGGATCAGGCATAAAGGATAGTAAGCTACGGAACCATGGACCGATGGATACACGGTAATCAAAGAAGCCAGATGCATTAAGTAATGTACCGGCCATACCACTAAAGATAGCCAATGTTAAAAATAAATATAGCCATTTATCAAAGCCAGATGTATTTACTTTCATAGCAGGTACAGTAAAGCGGCGTTTCATCAAGAGCAAGAAACCAACGATGAAGATGATACCCGCTACAGCACCCATATATAATGCACCTTCATGGTACATATGGTCATTGATACCCATAGCTGCAGTCCAAGTTTTAGGTACTAATACACCTACTACGTGACCGCCGATAACGCATAGCAAACCAAAGTGGAACAATGGATTGGCAATACGCAATTGTTTTTTCTCTAAAAATTCACTTGATTTTGTAGTCCAGTTTCTTTCAAAGTAGAAGAAACGAACAAGTGTGCCTACGATTAAGAAGGTAAACGCAATATATGGCAAAGCGCCCCATAAAAATAGATTCATCGTGCACCGTCCTCCAATCCATTTGCAACCGACAATATGATATCAAATAAGAATGCATAGGTCAGTTTTGCTTCGATCAATCGATCCCTAATATATTCTAGCTTTGGTTTACAATAATCATACACTTCACGAGCCTTTTCAGGTTCGATAACTGCACATAACTCTAAAATAGCTGGAATATAGTCAGGCATCTCCTTTGGTAAATCATAGCCATTTTCTAGGAAGAAGGCTTTATATTTAACGAGTTCCTCTGCTTGTTCCCCTGTACCTTGCAATTCGTAAGTCGATAAGTACATCGTCGTATTACGGCTGAAGTCAAAGATACGTACGTATTGGTCTTCAAAGGCCTTACGATCCGTTTCTTCAATGTAATCAAAGAACTCTAGCAATCCTTGGCGAAGCTGAGGATGCTCAACAGAGTAAGTATCCTCTTTCCATTCACCAAGTTCATTGTACCAAGATTCATCTGGATACCGAAGCAAAAAAGAAGCAATGAGAGCTATTTTTTGTGCATCATCCATTATGGCAACCCCCTGTCGGGCATGCAAAACCACGATTGTGTTGCATTTCTAAGCGACCTTCGCGAGATACATTAACATCGGATGGGATAACAAAACGATCATTATATTTAGACAATGCTAACAATTTGTACATAGCATACATTTGCTCTTCTGTAAGATCTACTTCATGAGCGATTGCTTCATCACCTGTCTCACGGCGACGCATGTATTCACGCATATCGAGAATGCGTTGTAATACACGAGCTAAAATATCTGTATTACCAGCAGTAAACATATTAGCTAAGTATTGTACAGGCACGCGCATTTCATGTGCATCTGGCAAATATACATCAGATGTAACACGTTGTAAGATTGGGCTGAGCGGTGGCACATACCAAACCATTGGCAATGTGCGATACTCTGGATGCAATGGCAATGCAACCCCCCATTCTTTTACAAGCTTGTAAACAGGAGATTTTTTAGCTGCTTTCAAGAAGGCTTCAGAGATACCTGCTTCACGAGCGGCTTTAATAACCTCTGGGTCATTAGGATCCAAAATCAAATCTACTGTATTTTGGTAAATTGCTTGTTCATCCTTCGTAGCTGCCATTTCTTGAACTTTGTCCATATCGTATAAAACTACACCAACATAGCGCATACGACCTACACATGTTTCAGCGCAAATTTGAGGCAAGCCATTTTCCAAACGAGGGTAACAGAATACACATTTTTCAGCTTTATTTGTTTCCCAGTTATAGAAGATTTTTTTGTATGGGCAAGATGGAACGCAATGTCTCCAACCGCGGCATACATCTTGAGAAACAAGTACAACACCATCTTCATCACGCTTGTAGATAGCACCGGATGGACATGCTGCTACACATGCAGGATTCAAACAGTGGTTACAAAGACGTGGTAAATAACGCATGAATACTTCTTCGTAGTCAAATACGATATCATCACCCATTTTAGCCAAGTTCACATCTTCCCGTGCATGATGACCACCAGCCAAATCATCATCCCAGTTAGGGCCCCATGTTACTTCCATTTTTTGCTTTGTTAACAAAGAACGAGGACGTGCTACAGGTTGATTATTTTTACGACCGGTATGAATCAATGTTTCATAATCGTATGTCCAAGGTTCAAAGTAATCCGTAATTTCTGGTTGTTCTGGATGATAGAACAACTTCATCAATCGAGAGCCTTTAGAGCCTGTGGAAAGCGCCAAATTACCGCTTTTATCGAGAGTCCAGCCACCCTTCCATTTCTCTTGGTTTTCCCAATTACGTGGGTAACCCACGCCAGGGCGGGTTTCCACGTTATTAAAGTACATATATTCCGCGCCTTCGCGGTTCGTCCATGTATTTTTACAAGTAATAGAGCATGTATGACAGCCTAAACACTTGTCCAAATTTAGGACCATGGATACTTGAGCTTTAATCTTCAAGCCAATCCACCTCCTTCAATTTACGAGCCACAATTGTCATATCACGTTGGTTACCAGTTGGGCCATAGTAGTTAAAGCCATAGCTCAATTGACCATAACCGCCGATCATGTGTGTCGGCTTCATGTGAATATGAGTTGGCGCATTGTGTGTACCACCGCGACGATCTTTCTTAACTTGCGTACCAGGAACGTTGATGTGACGGTCTTGGGAGTGATGCATATAAGAAATGCCACGAGGAATACGTGGAGATACAACTGCACGAGCTGCAACTACACCATTTTTATTGAAAGCTTCTACCCAGTCGTTATCTTTAACACCAATTTCTGCTGCATCATCTTCATTGAGCCAAATTGTTTGGCCACCGCGGAACAATGTCAACATTTGTTGGCTATCAAAGTACATACTATGTGTAGACCATTTATTATGTGGTGTTAAGTATTTCAATGTAATTTCTGGAATACCTTCTTGTTTATAATCACCTTGTACTGGTTTATATGACAATACAGGTTTGTACAATGCCATAGCTTCGCCATAGTCGCGCATCATTTCATGATCACAATAGAACGATTGACGACCTGTTACAGTACGGAATGGTACCTTATCTTCTGTAGATGTTGTAAATGGAGAATAACGACGGTTTTTATCATTCTTACCAGTACTTGTTACAGAGCTAATGATAAAGCGTGGTTGACGAACCATGTCATCGAAGGTAATTTTTTCTTGTTCGCGACCTTTTGCATTCTTTTCAAGCCCAGAAAGACCTGTTTTTTCTTCCATCGCTTTCCAAGAACGAACCGCTAATTTACCATTTGTACAAGAAGATAATGTTAATACAACATTACAAGCTTCCTTACATTCGTAAATGCTTGGACGGCCATGAGAAATGAAGTCTGGATTATCAATCGTACCATTTTGACCATACAATGTTTGATATTCGTCAGATACATCCCACGCCAAACCGTGAGCACCCATTTTATTTTCTATATTAGGTCCTAAAGCAATGTATTTTTCAAAGATCTGACTATAATCGCGTTTTACATGAACGAGGTTCGGCATTGTTTTACCAGGGATTGGTTCACATTCGCCTTTACTCCAATCAAGAACTTTACCTTCTGGTTGCGCTACTTCGCCTGGGCTATCATGGCCAAGTGGAGTAGCTACAATATCTTCATATTCTGTAAAGCCAGATTCTTTTGCTACGCGAGATACTGTTTCTGCAAGGGTACGGAATGTATCCCAGTCGGATTTAGTTTCCCATGCGCAATCAACAGCAGCTTGGAATACATGTACATATGGATGCATATCTGTGGAAGACAAGTCTTCTTTTTCATACCAGGTAGCTGCTGGGAACACGATATCAGAATATAAACCTGTAGACGCCATACGGAAGTCGATATCAATTAAGAGATCAAGCTTACCCGCACCATCTGCTTCGCGCCATTTAATTTCTTCTGGACGCGTAGGAGCATCATCATCTTCCAATACGGCATTTTTTGTGCCTAATAAATGTTTCAAGAAGTACTCATGACCTTTAGAAGAGGAGCCGATAAGGTTCGCACGCCATACAAACAGGTTGCGAGGGTGGTTTTCTTTAGCTGCAGGATCCTCTACGCAGAATTGTAAATCTTTATTTTTCAAGGCTTGTGCTACATATTGGTTGATTTCCGCTTCTGTACTAGCACCGGCTGCGCGAGCATCATTAATCAATTCTTGGCTACCTTTATTGAAAGTAGGATAAGATGGCAACCAGCCTAAACGAGCTGCTAATACATTGTAATCCCCAGGATGACGATAGCGAGGTTTAGCCAATTTAGATACGCGGTCTGCCAAATCGATGCAGTCAGAACGATATTGCTCTGTAGCAAAGTAGAACCAAGATGTACCATTTTGCAAACGAGGAGCCTTACTCCAGTCATTGGCAGTCATGATACCACCCCAACCTTCAACAGGACGAAGTTTTTCTTGACCTACGTAGTGGGCCCAACCACCACCGTTAACGCCTTCTGTACCACAGAACATAATAAGGTTCAAAATAGTACGGTAAATAACATCGGCATGGTACCAGTGGTTAATACCACCGCCCATGATAATCATGGAACGACCTTTCGTTTTTTCTGCATTATCTGCAAACTCACGTGCTGTAGCAATAGCAATATCCGCTTTTACGCCAGTGATTTTTTCTTGCCATGTAGGTGTGTAAGGAGTGTCATCAGTGTAAGATTTAGCCACTTCACCGCCGATACCACGATCGATACCATAGTTAGCAAGAATAAGGTCATATACGGTAGTTACTTTTACAGGACCATCTACAGTTTGTACTGTAATAGTTGGAATAGCACGTTTAATTACGCCTTCGTGCTCTTCATCGCCAAAGTATGGCAACTTAACAACAGTCACATCTTCACGTTGCTCAAACACGGATAAGCGAGGGTCGATTTTAGCCCCTGTATCGCGGTTTTCAAGGCGTAAGTTCCATTTTTGTGGATTTGTGTGACGTTCGCCCATTGTACCATTAGGAACAACGATTTCATTAGTTGTATCATCGATTAATACCATTTGGAAGTTAGCGCCTTCCTCTTGGCGACCCAAATCCTTAGCATTCAAGAAGCGGCCTGGTTGTACAGTGCCGTTGATTTCTTCAACGCGTACAAGGAATGGCATATCTGTGAACTCTTTAGCATACTCTTTGAAGTATGGAGTCTCTTTATCGATGTAGTATTCTTTTAAGATTACGTGGCCCATTGCCATAGCAAGAGCCGCATCAGTACCGGCTTTTACATTGAGCCAAGCATCGGAAGAAGTTGTAGATTCCGCATAGTCAGGGGATACGGATACTACTTTAGTACCTTTGTAACGAACCTCTGTTAAGAAGTGAGCATCTGGCGTACGAGTCAATGGTACGTTGGAACCCCAAGTCATGATGTAACCAGCATTGTACCAGTCACCAGATTCAGGTGTATCAGTTTGTTCACCCCAAACTTGAGGGCTAGAAGGTGGTAAATCGGCATACCAGTCATAGAAGGACAATGGTGAACCCCCCATTAAGTTAAGGAAACGAGCACCTGCTGCATAGGACAACATGGACATCGCTGGAATTACAGAGAAGCCTGCGTTGCGGTCAGGGCCGTATGTTTTTGCAGTATATAATAAGGATGCAGCAGTAATTTCTGTCGCTTCATCCCATGTGGAGCGCACAAAGCCACCCATACCACGGGCAGATTTGTATTTTTTCGCTTTTTCAGGATCTTCTACGATAGATTTCCAAGCTTCGATTGGGTTCTTAGCATGCTTTTTAGCTTCTCTCCAAAGCTCAGCCAATTCGCCGCGCACATATGGATATTTTACGCGCAATGGGCTATAGAGATACCAAGAGAATGTTGCTCCACGAGGGCACCCACGTGGTTCGTAATCCGGCATATCATCTGGTGTTTCAGGGTAATCAGTAGCCTGATTTTCCCACGCTACAACACCATTCTTAACGTAGATATTCCAGCTACAAGAACCAGTACAGTTTACGCCATGCGTTGTGCGGACAACTTTATCGTAAGACCAACGGTCACGATAAAAATTTTCCCACTCGCGACCGCCATCTTCAGTTATTTGATGGCCGCTTGGAGATACGTTCTTCTTGCGAAGAAACTTAAACTTTTGAGACAACAAGCTCATCTCGTGTCCTCCTTCAAAACTACAAAAAAATCCTTTGTGCTAGCTGAGCTAACACAAAGGAGAAAATACTGTTATTCGATATTACTAATATTAGGGTCTATATTATCAACCTCTAAATCAAGCAATCCGATTAAAGCATCAAAATCACAGATTACTAGATGGTGTTTGTCATAGGCTACATAGCCCAACTTACGCAACTCACTTAGCATGCGATTTAAACTTTCTCTTGATGTGGCAGCAAATTCAGCCAACTCTTGATTTGTTAGGGCGATATCGATAAAGATACCATCCTCGCGCTCTACACCATAACTATTGGCTAAGCGCAACAAGGTAGAATAAAATGCTCCCTTCTTGCCATATAATAGCAAGTCTCGGTATTTTGCCTGTTGACGACGCATATGTAATGTGTAGATTTGCATCATCGCAATAGCCAATGAATGATCTTTTGCAATAGCTGGCTCTAACACATCATAGCGAATGGAATAAACAGAGCAAGCCTCCCGAGCGATGGCGTTGAACACATACGTTCTTGTGTTCTCCTCATACAACGGAACCTCACCAATTACATTATTCGGACCTACTAGACGCAACGCAAAAATGTGCCCACTAGATTCGAATTTCTTAATGCTCATTCTACCTTTTAACACTACGTAAAAGTGTTCTGCCTTGTCCCCCTCATGGAAGAGAAAATCACCTTTTTTAAGATGGAGTTCCTCGCCCGGCAAAGCAAGTAATTGGTTAATTAAATTTTTATCCATACCTTCACCACTCCATTGTACTTTTAAAATAAAATCCATTAGTTATACTAATCTATTTATAGTAAAAGTACATGTATTATATACTTTTTTTGTATATATAAGATTATTATAACTTATTAATTTCAGAATATGTGTGTTTTATGTCACATTCACAAAAATTTTTACAATATATAATATATTTGTGATATAAGACATTGCAAATTTTGTTGATACAATAATTATAACTCAGTTCTCTAAGTAATTCGAATACTTTCTATAGAAACTCTATAGATTGCAATATTCATATACATTGACTGATAATTGTATCTTCCATGTCTTCATTGCATGTATAGTTTTTCAGTAAGGAGAAGTTCAAAATGAGCGAACTAAAAATGCCTCAAGTAGGGGCAAGCCGTAGCGAAATTGTGGCTAATTGGCAACCAGATAATCCAGAATTTTGGGAAAAGTTTGGTAAAAAAATTGCTAAACAAAACTTGGTTATATCCACAATTGCATTAACCCTTTCATTCTGTGTATGGTATTTATGGGCAACCATTGCAGCACAACTAAATGGCGCTGGCTTTAACTTTACAACAGATCAATTATTTACATTAGCCGCATTACCAGGTCTTGTAGGTGCTACATTACGTTTCGTATATACCTACATGCCAGCCTTAATCGGTGGTAAGAACTGGACATTTATTTCCACACTTATTTTATTAGTTCCTGTTGTATGGCTCGGCTTTGCCGTTCAAGATACAACAACTTCTTATACGACATTCATGATTTTGACTGCCCTTATCGGTTTAGCGGGCGGCAACTTCTCGTCCTCCATGGCGTACATTGGCAACTTCTTCCCTAAATCCGAAAAAGGTACTGCTCTTGGTATCAACGGCGGTGTTGGTAACCTTGGTATTTCCGTAATCTACTTCTTGGCTCCATTCGCTATGGGTTCTGCTGCACTAGGTAGCGTATTTGGTGTAACACCAGCTATCATCAAAGGAAACGCAGTATACCTTGCCAATGCAGCTTTCATGTGGATTGTACCACTCGTTGTTATCCTTGCACTTATGACACGTTTCATGGATAACTTACCTCTAGAAAAACCAAATCCTAAAAATCTAGTACAAATCTTTGGTAACAAACACACTTGGGCTCTTACATTACTTTATACATGTTCCTTCGGTGCTTTCTCTGGTTATGCAGCAGCACTTGGTCTATTAGTAGGTAAAGAATTCCCAGAAGTACCATTTGCTTCTATCGCATTCGTAGGTCCACTTGTATCAGGTGCACTTCGTCCTGTAGGTGGTTGGTTAGCAGACAAAATTAACAGCGGTACAAAAGTTACCTTTGTAAGCCTTCTCGGTCTATGTGTAACAACAGCGCTAATTGCAGTTGGCGTAGATATGCACAACTTCCCATTCTTCTTTGCTATGTCCGTGTTGACCTTCGTAAGCTGTGGTTTCGCAACAGGTGCAACATTCCGTATGATTCCACACGTATTTGGCAATCCGCTATTATCCTCTTTAATCACTGGCTTCGTAGCTGCCGTAGCTGCATACGGTGCCTTTATTACACCTAAAATCTTCGGCTTTGTATATTCCATGTTCGGCAATATTCACCCAGCCTTTGCTGTATTACTTGCGTTCAACCTTGTAACTGTATCTGTGTGCTACTGGTTCTATGTGCGTAAAGGTGCAAATATGAACGTATAATTTTCTGGAAACAGAAAATTTACGTTCACTCGACGGTACTACAAAATATAATTCACTTTCATAAACTAAGTGATAAAAGAAACCCCGCATCTTTCCTCCATACTTATCAGGTCTGCGGCCTAGGGCCTTGACCTCGTAAGTCGGATTGATGCGGGGTTCTCTTTTATAAAAATATAGCCATGAATAAGATAATCGAATATAGTGAATTATATTTTACACAGTACAGTACGTATACAAAATTTTCTGTTCAAAATTATAGCCTTCATTTTGAGGGAAAAAAATGGACTGCTAAGCAGTCCATTCATTCTAATTTGACGATATATATCTTTATCTCTATAATATAAATAGATAGTCAGACGAGTAGGAACGTCAGGCGCATCTCAAAAACTAATTATCTAGGAAATGGCCTTTCTGTTTATCTAATTACACTTGGTAACGGAGGGCTATTTGCTTTTTGTGAGGCAAATAAGCGCTATAAGTGCTCCAAAGGAAACGACTAATGTCAATATTCCAATGATAACTGTAATAAGTTCAAAGTCACTCATAAGCTCACCCCCTTCTATAACGAAGAGAGACCCAACCTCGCCGACTACCTTAAGAACATTATAAATCGAACGAATATACGATACAATAAGCAGTTATTTATCGATATATATGAATTAAATAATAACAAAAAGGGACTGCCAAGCAGTCCCTTTTTATTATCCAAAAATTTCTTCTAGTAGTGCATCGTCGATGATGGTACCAACGTAGAAGTCGCTGAAGATGCCGTATTTTGCACTGGCTACTTCGAAGCGCATATCGTATACGATTTTTTTGAATTGGATGTCGTCATTACTAAAGATGGTAATGCCCCATTCCCAGTCGTCTAGGCCACAGCCACCAGTAGTGAATTCAGATAATACATCCAAGTATGTTTTACCAAGTTCACCGTGAGCTTTCATCAAAGCACCGCGCTCTTGCGGTGGTAACATGAACCAATTGTCATCACCTTCGCGTTTTTTACTCATATTATAAAAACAGATATATTTATCGCGAGGTACATGAGGATATAATTTTTGATTAACCTCCTCTGTATCTAACTTGGCCTTAACATAGGTGCTTACTTCTGTTACAGAAGTATAAGAATAAGTTTGCACCAACACACTTGCAATAGCTAAACGACGGAATTTACGTTCTACTTGAGCCAAGTATTCAAGGGATGGACCGAGAATCCATAAGATTAAATCCCCTTTTGCTCCATTACAATCATAGAATGCATAGCTACCTTCTTTAGCTTGATGTTTAGCTTCAAGGTCGGCTAAGAATGCTTTTAATTCATTGCGCGCTGCTGCTTTTTCATCCTCTGTGAAACAGTTCCATGCGCTGAAATCCATGGCGAATACCATGTGTTGGCTATGCCAACCTTCTACTGTAGGGATTGCTTTTCCCATTATGATCACTCCTATCTATGGTGATTATATCAAAATAATAATGTATATCTATAATTACGGAAATCAAAAGACTCCACTTACTATTATAGCATATAGAGTCTTTTCAATTTAGTTTCTATTGAGATTTTTTATTAGTATATTCTTTAGTTAAGACTAAATTACTGCTTTTAGGCTGAGATAATCCTATGTTGCTTAATACTGTACTAACTCTTTTAAGCAAGTCACTATTTTACTTGTCATTCACAAGTTTTTCTACGAGTTCTTTTGCTTGTTTTACACCGTCAGGGATCCCGATTCCATCAAAAGGTGTGCCGATGAGGTGTAGATTTGGATACTGCTCGGCTACATGTTCACGTACGACTTTAATACCTGCACGATGGCCTACATTATATTGAGGCATGCAGTGAATGAGACGATTGATGCGCACCCACTCTGGCTTGGCAGAAAAATTCATAATATGCTGAATTTCTTTGACTGCCAATTCTGAAAGTTCCGCTTCACTGAGTCGTTCTACTACATCATTACCTGGCTTACCAATAAAGACGCGCAAAACTACCTTATCATCAGGGGTAGTTTGAGGCCATTTTTGATTAAGAATAGTACACGCTGTAAGAGGTGTATCCGTATTACGGGTAATAAGCAGACCAGATCCTTTTAAATCACCATCAAAGGTACTTTTATCAAAAGACATAATAGCAATGGAGCAACTAGATTGCTCCATGGATCGCAAGAAATCAAAACCCGCATCATCCTTGAACCATTGAGTATATGTTGCCGGCGGTGTAGTGATAATCACATGGTCTGCCGTAGATTGACAGCCACAAGAATCGTTACACGACTTCACTACATCGATTGCATATACACCATCAATATATCGAATATCAGAAACTAGCGCACCTGTATGCAAGTGTACATTACTAGGCATAGCCTTGACGATAGCAGTAATCACGCTTTCAAGTCCACCTGTCAATTGACGAAACATGCCGGATTGAGCAGCAGTACCCTTTCGACTTTCCATATCCGCTTGTGTCTTAGCAGACTGATGATTAGAACTAGTCTTTGTCATTTGACTAGAATTGTTTACACTATTACCAGCAGAAGTATCTTGACTAGTCTTAGCTTCGTGACTTTCAAATTGACGGTCCGTCATAGTGCCTTTACCAGCTCGAGGAACATCACCTTCAGTAACAGCCCCTTTGGCGGCCTTAGAGACACCTGCTTTGGAGTGACTCATCTTAGCAGCCATCATACCTTTTACCATGTTCCCATACTTTTGTTCTACTTGAATAAAATGAGGGAATGTCGACAATAGGCTAATTTTATAAATATCGCCACCATAGATACCCGCTAATAGGGGCTCGATGAGTTTATCCATCATTTCTTGTCCTAAGTGGTATTTGAAAAAATGACCAATGGATACATCCCCATTTTTATCGAGTTGGTATGGTTTCTTAAAATAATCTAGGCCAGCACGCAATTTACCAGGCCATGAAATGAGTGTTGCTTTCACAAAGGGCATCATTTCCGTAGGAATGCCCATGATGGAGCCGCCCGGAATTGGGTGGATAGAGCCCTTATCATATACAAAGGCTTGACCTGTTTCATTAGACACAAGGGTATCACCTAGTCCAAGATCATGCACGAGATCTGTCATTTCTGTTTTACGCCCCAAATAGGAGTCAGGACCGAGTTCCACTACGAAGTCATCCACACGTTGCGTTTGTATTTTCCCACCAAATCGTGGTGCTTGTTCGAAAAGAGTAATGGTCCATTCCGGCTTTGCATGGCCTAAATAATAAGCCGCTGTTAGCCCTGTTAAGCCACCGCCCACAATTGTTACATTCACGAATGAATCCTTTCTATTATTGCACTCGCCATTGCTTGTAAAAATGTTTCATTACAATTTGGCATGGGTGCACGCATATATGTTGCGCCCTTTGCTTCAACGAGTTCTTTACACTCCACATCATTATCGTACAGTACCTCAACGTGATTGCTTACAAATCCAAATGGTACAAAAGCAATGCGAGTAGCACCAGTTTGTAAAGCTTCATTGATTGCATCCTCTACGGTAGGTTCCAACCATTGGCCATGAGGAGCCGCACTTTGCCATGCCACAGTCCAGTTCGGTAATTTACAATGTTCAGCAATCTCTTTGGCGCTTTCCTCTAAAGCTAACGCATACGAATCGCCACCATGATTATTGATAAGAGGTATACTGTGCGCACTAAAAATAACGAATACATCTTTACAGTCCGTATCTACAACTGCGCACTCTGATTTTACACTATCTACATACACTGATTTAACACTATTCACACAATCAGCGTTAACACTATCTATACATTCTAATTTATCATTATTTACACACTCTGAAACTGTTTTTACCCAGTATTCCTTAAAAGTTGGTTGGTCCCACCAGGAACGAATACAGTCAAATGTTACCGTATCATATTTTGAAATAGCCGATTGCACTTGTTTTTCATAAGCACCTGTACCAAGAGCAGTGAAGAATGGAGCCGTTACAATGGCGATAATATGCTCCACTCCTTGCTGGACTAAGGAGTCAACTGCATCTGCAATGGACGGTTTCATGTGTAAAAAGCCAATAGCGGAAGGCATAGTCGGCAACAGAGTAAGCAAGGTTCTATATTGGCACTCTGCCATAGTTTGAAGTTCAACATTTTCCCATTGACCGATTGTATCATAACGCTTAGTAAGATTAGCAATCTCTTCTTTCGTTGGTACACGGCCACGACGAATACTCGTCATATAGGGTACTAAATCATCCTTACTTAAAGGGCTACCATAAGACAGGAATAATAATCCTTTTTTTTCTACTTTCACTAATTTACCTCTCTTGAGCCCAAATTTCACGACTACGTTCATGCACATAGTCCGTTAGCCAATGGAGTTTTTGAGGATCTGCCTCGGGGAATACGCCATGACCTAAATTAAAGATATGGCGACCATAGCGAACTCCTTCGAGCAAAATACGATCTACTTCGTGAGCCAATGTTTTTTCGTCTCCGAACAGATACGCTGGATCCAAGTTACCTTGCACGGTTTGCGTTACCCCCCGTTCATTCGCCATAACAATGGAACTACGCCAATCAAGGGCAATGACGTCTAATGGCAAATGAGACCAAATAGACACCAAATGGTCAGTGCCAACGCCATTCATCGCTATAGGTAAATGAGGATATTTAGCTTTTACAGCCTTAATGATTCGTTCCATATGAGGGTAAATCCCTTGTTTATACTGATCTGCATTAACAGCCCCTACCCAAGAGTCGAAGATTTGAAGTGCATTGGCACCCGCTTCGGCTTGCATGGATAAGTACGCAATGGACATGTCCGCCAGTTTAGTCATCAATGCATTCCACACATGAGGAGCACCGATGAGCATGCCACGAGTCTTATTGTAGTTCTTCGTTGGTCCCCCTTCGATAAGGTAGGATGCAATCGTAAACGGCGCACCGCAAAAACCAATGAGTGGCACGTCGAGCATGCCAGATGTTAAGAGTGTAATCGTTTTACCGATATACTCTACCTTGGTAGGATCAAAGGAATCTAGAGCCTCTACATCAGCCATAGAACGGATAGGCGTGCTAAACACAGGACCCACACCGGCCTTCAGCTCAACATTTACATTCATAGCCACCATTGGGCTCATGATATCTTTGTAGAGAATCGCCGCATCAACGCCGTATTCCTTAACAGGTAATTCCGTAACACGAGCACATAACTCGGGCTCTTTTGTAATTTCAAATAAAGTATATTTTTCTTTGATTTTGCGATATTCCGCTTGGCTACGACCAGCTTGACGCATATACCACACAGGCGTTACACCAGGGTTCTTCCCTTGGATCATGTCCAAATAAGCTGTGTTCAAGTACTCAACCCCTTTCGTTCTAAATGTATACTAACACACTATGGTAACTAAAACAGTTACTTTGGTTACAATCACACACAACAATGCCATTAATATTCCCTGTGAAAGCTTGCGGCGACCACAGGGATTATTTCATTACCTCGTTGATATCTATTTAATCTAATTAGTCTTTAATTCAACTAGTCTTTAATTCAAGTCCGAAATTCATTTAACTACGACTTAATCTATGGCAATCGATACCCATAATAGATTGAGCCATATCATATACAGAGCGTTGACAGGTAAAGAGCCAAATCTGTTGATTCTTTCCAAGCTCAGCCAACAGTTCCAAGGCACTACGTTGACGATTTTCGTCAAAGCGCACCAAAATATCATCCAAAATAATCGGCAAGGATTCTACTTGATAAGAGAATACCTTTGCTAGGGCAAGACGCAATGCCAAGTATACTTGGTCAGCTAGACCACTAGACCAGAATTTAAGTTCTAGTCGTTCCCCATTGTTGTTGATAAGTGCTACCCCTTTATTGATACCTAGAATATCAAGTGTATACCTCTCACCAGTTAGTCTTTCAACATAAGAGGATGCAAGTTCTAACATATGAGGTTGTTTTTCTTGTTCATATGATTGTTGAGCCTTATCCATACAATGGCTTATCAATACTTGAGTAGCCCAATCTTCAAGAGCAGACTCTAATTCACTTTGTAAAGCCTCTCGTTCTTGCAACATTTGGTGTTGTTCCTGGTCAGAACCAAGTGTACGCATGGCTTCAACGATTTGGCCGCGGCGCTCGTACAAGGTAGCCAATTTATCTTCGATAGAGGCTATTTCACGCTCAGAATGAGCCAATTCATCCAACCAGTTATCCTTGTTCCCTTCTCGCAAACGACGGTAGAACAAGTCTTTGTTCTCCGCATCAGGAGCAAGTAAATCAAGCTGCACCTGACTTTGCTTATAGATGGTTTGCCACTGTTTATATTGGTCCTCATCGATAAGATGTTGACGATACTCGTTAGAGCTTTCCATACCAGCTTTATGGAGCAGTTCTTGTTGACGAAGGAGTAGCTCTTTTTCCTTGCGATGCCAATTATCGTATTCATTGCGGAAGCTTTTACGTTGTGCTTCCTTTTGTTCCCATACAATCTTATTTTGTTGGAAGTTCTTATATTGGTTATAAATGCGTTTTAGCTCTGTTGGAGATACTGGCGCCTCTATCCCAAGGTTATACCACAAAGCCATCGCTTGGTCTTCAATAATACGTAGGCCTTCTTTATGCTCCGCTAAACGCTTTTCATAGCCTTCTATAGTACGTAGTTGCTCATGATATTGATCATATTCATGTTTGAGGCCAAAGAAATCATCTTCATCGAGACTCTTAGCCGCCCCTTGTGGTAACCAGTTTTGCCATGCTGCGAGAGCTTCATCGTAAATGCCTTGTAATGTATGACCTTCTTGAATCCAACGTTCAAGATGTGCCACCCCTTCTAAGGATGGTACAGGACTCGCTGTAGGCGTAGCAGCCTTGATCAAAGCCTCTAGCTGATGCTCTACATCGGATTTACGGGAGGATAAAATTTGTAACTCATAGTTTAATTTAGACACTTCAGAGTTACCATTATGAAGCCTCCAGGTAGCATACCAGAATAGCCCCATAGATAGAATCAAGAAAATAAAACCACCTATAGTATATAATGCAGATTCAAGAACCAACAGGCCTGCTAATACTACCAATACAGCAATAACAGCACCTATACCACTAATGCGTTGTAGCCATTTTGGCAGAATTGTAGGCTGTGCATCTGAACCAGAACTATTCCGTCTAGCCTCTACTCGATCTATATCCATTAAGATACGATCTAATTCACGTTCTAAATATTCTTTTTTAGCTAATTCTTCTTCACTAAAGTTAGGTAAGGATGCCCCTTCAAGGTTCGCCGTCGGCACCTCATCGGTAGCCTCTGCAGGTTTGCGGTCTTGCCAATGTAAAAGTTGTTCTTTTGCGGTGCGCAAACGACTTGCCAAACGTTCTCCATCAAACCAATTGATGTCTTCTGCCATTGGCTCATCATGACGCCACGCAGAATGTAGGGTGCGTGAAAACTCCAATTGTTCTCTAACCTTACGGATGTACGCATCGCCTTCTTCGCACTCACGGCGTAATTGCTCCCATTTAGCACCTTGTTGAATAAGATCTTCAATATCTTGGCCATAAGTTCCAAATGGGCTATCAGGACTAAAGTTAGCCGGCATCAATGCCGCTTCCTTTTCCTGCCATAATTGCATATTGTCACGAGCCCGTTTAATTTCTTCATCAAGGCGAAGAAACTCATCACGACTCAAGGCGAGCTCACTATTGTACTGCTGCATGTGCATACGTGCCTCTTCACTGCGACGATACGTATCCCACGCACGCAATACTACATCAATACCATCCCGATATTCCTTCCATTCTTTCAACTGATTTTGCAATTCCATTTCGGTTTGCTCCGTACTGTGAAAGACGGTTTGTAATTCTACATATTGCGCTTCATGCTCCGCTAACTGACTCAGCTTTTGGCGGTTTTCTTTAAGCTCATCCATCAATACATTGATGCGACGTTTACCATTCGAGGATGCTACAAGTAGGTCTGTAGCCCCTTTTTCAACATCCTTAACAGCGCCACCTAAGTGTTCTCCCCCTTCGGCACCAAAGAATCGGGAACGAACCTCTACCTCTTGTAATACATCAAGGCCTTGTAGGTCGTCTAATGTTAACGCAAATATGCGGTTATATGTTTTTTTATCGATACCATGCCACCAATATTGAGCCGGCTCTTCATGGATGGCAGGATTACCAGGACTGTAAAAGTCTAACTGCTTACCCTTACGACCGATATAGTAGCTTTCACCATTACGGTCCACATCAAGGGCCCCCGTCATAGGACCATAAGCCTTATGAGTACCACCAAACAACAAGGTGCGCATCCCTTCGAGCAAGGATGTCTTACCACTTTCATTAGGGCCATACATGAGTTGAACCCCATTGTCACCCGTAGTGAAAGACCAGTCGCGATACGGGCCAAATTCATCAAATCGTATGCGTTTAATGTTCATCATTAGCCCCCATCAATACAGTAACACCTTCAATTTCACAACGTTTCAAAGCTCGTGCCAATAATTCATCACTTAATAAATCTGCATATGCGCCTAAGCGCTTAAATTCAGGACGATCCGCCATGATTTGGCGCGCAGTCTGTATCGCATCCCCATCTACCATATCATCATAAGCACGCAAGTAATCACCTACTACATCTGTTAATAGACGTCGTTCGACTAGATTAATACTAGGTCTTGTATTAGAAATGATACGGTAAGGCATAACAAATATAGATTTACCTTTCTCTTCATTTTGAGACTCTTGCAACCATAGTTTTCGAATCCCCTCTTGCGTACATAGGCGATGTAGAGGTCCTGTACCGGACAAAACGATAGATAGCAAGATGTTTTTCTTATGCTGCTTTCGCAAGTTTTCTTTTTTACGGCGCAAAATCTCTAAGAAATCTGTTTCATTTTGCATGCCAGCAATATCGATTTTGATTTCCTCAAACCGGACAGCGCAGGTGTCGATAAATCGCAAATCACAATGACCATTATGAGATACAGATACAAGATAACATCCCTTAGGGCCATGTTCTTTACGATGCAATCCTTGCGAATTACCAGCATAAACTACGAGAGGCTCCTCGCTAAGAACTTGAGATTTATGAATATGGCCCAATGCCCAATAATCCATAGCAGCCTCTGTTAAATCAGTTAAGTTACAAGGTCCTATTACATTATGATTTTCAGAGCCTACGCTAGAACCTACAGTACCATGCATAACAGCAAGAGAAAACTCATCCCGTTCAAAAGCTCTGTATTGACGAGCATAGTTGTCGCTTTCATTACCATGACCACAACTAATACCATATACGCCACCAATTTCTATATTGTTAACGATGAGCGGGAAACGCTGTACCTGTTCGCTAGAAAATACATGTACATTATCTGGCATCTGTAATTGTGCTTTCCAGCTTTCAGCAGGATCATGGTTACCTTGTACCATATAGACATCAATACGATGCTCCGCCAAGCGATACATGGCGCGCACAAAACGGACTTGAGCCTCTAAATTATGGTCTTCGCTATTATAAATATCACCAGCTATTACAACAGCATGAACATGTTCTGTAATAGCAGTATCAATAATTTTATCTAAGGCTACATAAGTGGCTTCACTTACGGCGCGATCAACGGCATTGCTAATACCTGTAGCATATTGAAAGGGTGCCCCTAAATGCAGATCACCACAGTGTATAAATCGAAACGGCTGCATCTATATCCACTCCTCCATTAATATTCCTATTATAGTTATATATAGTAATTACAATAGTTTATTATACTACAAAACCTTAAAGATAAGTTAAAAATAACTATCATTTAGCATCAAAAAGATATAGTTAAACTAAACTTCTCTTAACTATTAATAAATATAAATTATAAGATAAGCACATATTCTTTCATCATAAGATATAAATCATAATATATTTTTTGTTAACCAATTCATGCATTAAGTTGACAATTTATGCGCGAACGTTTACAATCAAATTGTCAATATATTATGTTTTTATTAAGTTAACAATTTCCTGGAGGCTATTATGGCTTTGCCTATAGATCAACAACCATCCCAAGTGGGTACATACGAAAAAATACTTACCATTGCAAACCGCATCATGAACGGTGGCGAAATTACAAAAGAAGAAGCAATCGAGCTAATTCATACTTCAGATGATGATACTATGATTCTACTCGCTATGGCTGATAAAATTCGCCAACATTTCAATGATAATTCTGTGGATGTATGCGCCATTGTTAATGCTCGATCCGGCAAATGTCCTGAAAACTGTAAATTCTGTGCTCAATCCGCACACCACAACACAGGCGTTCAGGAGTATCCTTTCATGGATGAAGAAAGCATTCTCCAAGCAGCACGTAAAGCTAAAGAGGCTGGTGCCATTCGTTTTTCCATCGTAACAAGTGGTCGTAATACTAATAACCCTGATGAATTTGATCAAATCATCCACGTATTAGGCCGTATCAAAAACGAAATTGGCCTTGAAATCTGCTGTTCTCTTGGGTTGTTAACTTACGAACAAGCACTCAAATTAAAAGAAGTTGGTGTTACTCGATACCACTCCAATATCGAAACGGCACCTAGTCACTTCCCAGATATTTGTACTACACATTCCTACGAAGATAAAATGTTTACCATAGATAATGCACAAAAAGCAGGCATCCGTGTTTGCTCTGGTGGCATTCTTGGCCTTAACGAAACATTAGAACAACGCGTAGAAATGGCGTTCGAACTTAAACGTTTACATATTGACTCCGTGCCATTAAACATTTTGAATCCTGTTAAAGGGACTCCATTTGAAAGCAACGAAGCTTTACGTCCATTGGATATCTTACGTACCTTCGCCGTATTCCGTTTCATCTTGCCAAATGCATTGATTCGTACTGCAGGCGGTCGCGAAGTAAATCTACGGGACTTACAAGCTTATGCTCTAAAAGGTGGCCTAAACGGTATTATGGTTGGTGGCTACTTAACTACTGGTGGTCGTTCACCTCAAGACGATCTCCAAATGATTCAAGACTTGGAGTTGACTCGCAATACAGCTCAAGTCTAAACAATTCATATATACCATTCTCCATATCTAGAGGATGTAGTATATAAATTATTCCCTAATGCTTTATAAATATTTTACACATAAAAAGAACCATCTAGTTTGCTGTACTAGATGGTTCTTTTATTTCCATAATAAAATGTAAATGGCTTGACCATTTGTGTTACCCGCAATGGGCTCAGGATTCTCATTAAATTCTACATTCTCATACGGCGTCCCGTCTGACATGTACGCATCTACCTTCAATGTTTCCATGGTTCGATTATATCTACTGATATAAACTTTATATCGCAATTCGTCGCCACCCAGTTCATTAACTCGCAGCCACAAAAGTGCATCGTAATCACTCTTCTGTACACTGTCATTGTCAATAAATAATTGGTTTCCTGATGCATCTGGTCCAACATAGTACCAGTCCGTTGCGTTAGTAGTCCCCCCTATACTGAGTAGCCACAAAAGTGTTAATATGGTGAATATTTTACTCATATGACTGCCCCTCTCATGCTATCGAGCTGTATATTTTATAAAAGCTTAATGTGGATAAACCTTTATAAAATATACAACTTCTCCTTTATATAATACCAAAATTGTCCCATATTTATCAACAATAATTAAAATTAATTACCATGTTTTTTACAAATATAAGAAACTTAAAGAAATTTATTAAATTTCTTCATTTTCAACTCATTTACCCTTCCTATAATGATAATGTCAAATGATAGATAGAGGTAACATTTCCCTGGTTGCCGTACGTGTATTTATCTCCCGACAAGTAATACTAACCCCAAACCTACTACTTGTTTAAATACATGTTTCATTTGATATTAATACTAACACTCCCCTTACATGAAAAAAGGACTCTATACAGAGTCCTTTTTTCGTTACTTCATAAACTTATACATATTGTTAAGTCTACATACATATTACCATAAGGGTTAATAGTAAAGGGTTTGTAAGAACTCACGAATTAACAAGTAATACTATATTCTCTTAAAAAGAAAAACGCTCAAAAGCTTAAGGAAATACGATAACCATCACGCTTTTGAGCGTTTTTTATTATAAACTACAATTTACTAATTTCTATCTTACTATTTTACTTCAGCCCAACCTAAAGCAGCACGTTTTTCATCGATATCTGCCAAGATTTTCTCAGCTACTTTAGCAGGATCCGTATTTACATACATAACAGAGCCTAAGATATCCTTAGTATCTTCTTTAAGCCATTTTGTAACGGCATCAGAACCTTGTGTAGGTGGCTCAACGCAGTGGTAAGAGTTAATCCCCATCAAGCGGAAGCCAAGAGATGCATCGATACCTTTTTCGTTAGACCATTCAGGGCTAGACATAGCAAATGGCAATTGTGGTAAATTAAGGCCGAGCTCTGCAGCAATACCACCGAAGATGCCGGAGGAACGTGCATTATCTACACATTCGCCCACATGCCATACTGGTGGTTGATCATCGCCTAAGAACTCTTGCAATGCAGGGCTACATTTTTTGTTAGCATCTGTATTGCAATAGCCAAGTTTCATCAATGGGAACGATGCACAACCGTTTGTAAGGATGATACAGCCATTTTTAATAAGTGTATCAACGATATCTACAGTTGCTTTTTCGTAGATAACGCGAGGGTTGGAACAACCTACTACGTTAACGATACCGCGAACTTTACCAGATTTTAATGCCTCTGCCAATGGTTTGAAGGAACCATAATGTTTAACAGTAGATTCTGGAGAGAAACCAACTTCTGCAGTAATTTCATATGGCGGAATGAATACAGGCATACCCTTGCGCAATTCATGAGCTTCAAGAGCGCGATCCAAGATTTTGCGAGCCAATTCTTTTGTTTCAGCCAAGTTAGTGTGATGGTGATCGTAACCAATGTGTTCTGCACCTGGTAAACGAGCTGCATCAGATGTAGTGATAACTTTTGTGTTGAAGCAACGTGCTACGTCCATAATAGCAGGGTAAACGTCTTGAACGTCAGCTACCCAGCAATCGAGTGCGCCAGTACCAAGTACAAGTTCTGCACCAATAGCATTACACAACGGAATAACATTTTCATAACGGTACATACTGGACAAACCAGAGCAACAAATACCATAGAATTGGATGCCTTTGGCACCGATAGCTTTCGCTTTTTCTAAATACTCTTCAGAGGCACCAATTGTACAAATTTGAGATACTAATGTTGGCAAGTGACCATGAACAGCGATGTTAACATACCCTTTTTTCAAGGCACCAATGTTAACTTTGGAAGTACGACGACCACCTTGCCCGAACAATGCGTCTGTTGCGATATCCGCTGCCACTACGCCAGTGAATGTGAAAGCAAGGCCACAACGTAAGAATTGCTTCATGTTGCTTTCCCAATCGCCATCTGTACCTACGCATGTACGATGATATGCATCGAAGGCTTCATTGTATGCAGAAATAGGTAAGATATCCAAGTTTTTCCAAACTTCGCGGCGTTCAGCAGGAGCCATCGCAGTAATTGTTTTATATTCACCAGGTAATGCACGGCTCAAATCTTCTAATAAAACATCTGCCAAGTCATTTGCCACTTCTTTTAAGGAACGACCTTCTTCAGGGATATTGAAAGCTTTACATACAGTACGGATTTTTTCTTCCCCCAAAATTGGAATATCCAATTGGTCATTAGCAGCCGCTTTCAAAGAAATCAAGATTTCACGAGCATGTGCACCATGTTGAGTCAAACCACCTGCAGCAGCACGTGTCATATTACGAGCTACGATAAGATCAGCATCGGCACCACAGACACCACGAGGACTTTTAGGTGTAATTTTACATGGACCCATGAAGCAGATACGGCAACATACACCGGCAATACCAAATGTACATTGTGGTTGTTGTTTATCAAAACGGTCAAATACTGTATCACAACCGATTTGCTCCATGCGAAGAATCATTTCGCGTACCGCAGGATCTGGTGTTTGTTCAATAACATCTTGTTTTGTAGGCCATGTTTTACGATACTCAGCAACGGCTTTCATATAGTCATTTACGCCATGTTCATGAGGTACCCCTGGTTCATGAGTGTGTGGCACCCATTTATCCGTCGGAAGAGCCTTTGCATGACTATGGTCGTGACCATGTTCATGATCGTGGTCATGATCGTGGTCGTGATGATGACCATGGTCGTGATGATGGTCATGGTCGTGACCATGGTGATGATGACCGTGATCATGTTGATGTTCACCGCAATAGCAATGGTGATCATGTTCATGAGTCTTTTTATTTTCCACTTCTTTACTCATAGTAAACCTCCTAGTGACCTACATAGGCCAACCAACAATAATAAGAAAACATATTCTACTTTTAATTCACTTTAAATCCACTACAATTATGGGTTTTAAATCCTATCTCCTAAATATGTTTTAAACTACTATAAGTATATTTTCTGAAAGGACATTTGTCAATTAAAATTTGAGAAATTTTTGACGCATCTATATCTAAGAATATGATAATTACTATATTTATTTAATTCGATTCTTTCAGTTTCTTTTCATAAATAAAAAGAGACTAATTCCTGAATTTTACAGGAATTAGTCTCTATATCTTATTGATTAATTGATGGATTTACGTATTAATTTATATATTAATTATTAATTCATTAATATGTCCCGCCCTCCTTAGGATACGCCACCTAACTATTTTTATATCTATACATTACAAAAATTGCTGCATAATATGTGCTACTTCAGATAAATGGAAACGTTTTGCCCTATCAGACCTCGCCACAAGAACTAATTGGCGGCAGCAAAGTTTCGATGCAAGAGGATAGAATTTAACCTTATCGTCATCCCCCTTGCTATTAAGAGTATTCGGCAAGAATGTGATACCATAATCATCTTCTACCAAGGACCGGCATGAATCTAACGTTTCAGAGCCAATGACGGCTTTTGGCACAAAGGACTCCGCTTGGCATAGACGGTTAACCAACGTCCGCAATTTGAGACCTTCTCTTAGCAAAATAAACGGAAATGCTCCAAAAGGAGATATTTCTCGAATTCCATCACCGGTCATGAGCGAATCTGCAATGTCTATGGCCTTCTTATTTTCCACACTAATAGCCAATAAAATCTGCTCATCTAAAACGGGATAACTTTCAAGGTCCTGAGAATAAATCGGCGTTGGGAATAGCCCTACATCTACTAAGCCATCACAAATTTGCTGTTCCAAAAAGTGAGATTCTCCCTCTACAACATGGAACTCCCAAGAAGGCTCTATCTGTTGAAAGCTTTTCAGTGTTTTCCCAAGCATATGATGTCCATAGAATTGAGACAAGCCGATACGTACATGATAGGCTACATCTGTGCCTTGATTAATGATAGATTGCGTTAAAGCCTCCGCCTTTAAAACTAACGGCATACCCTCTTTTGCAATTTGTAACGCCGCAGCAGTTGGCACAACTTTTGTACGATCACGAACAAATAACGTAACCCCTAGCTCTGCTTCAATACGACGAATCCCCTGACTCAACGCGGGCTGAGAAATATATAATTTTTTAGATGCCTTTGAAAATGATGCCATCTCAACAATGGTACTAATATATTTAATGTCTTTTATGTCCATATACGAGTCCTTATTACTATGTACATATACAAGTCTTATAATAAAACATTATTTCTATTATAACTATATATTACTAAAATATACGTTACATATACATGGGGAAAAATAAAAAAATACCAAGAAATTTAGTGTCTTACAAACCTAAATTTCTTGGTATGTCTTATAAGTTAAACGAACTACATATAGGATGCGGTAAAATCGCATTCTATTACAGCCCCATTCTATTATAACCCTTTTTAATTTTTAGATTACATTAAAGATTTAAGTACATCCAATACTTCTTGAGGTAATTCGTTTTTATGACCTTTAAGTTTTTCTACATAATCATAACGGAACTCAAAAGCTTGGTGCAATTGGTGATGATACTCGCGCACTTCGAATGGAGGTTCAAAGCCAGGAACCTCTACATAGGAAAGGTTTTCGTATTCACAGAATGGTTTAAATTCTAATGTACCTTCTACTAAACGCTCTAACAAATCGAGAGTAACTTCTTTAGGAATTTTATTTTCCAAGAAGAAGCCGGTGTTCATGATGTAGCATTCTACGCCACATTTGGAGAATAATTTTTTGTAGCTTTCATAATCACGAACCAATGGATATGTACGGAATGGATTTGCATATGGTTCGATAACAAGCGCATTTGGATCGACGTGAGCATCAAGTTTTTCTGCTGTAGAACGACGAGTCGCAAGGGTTGCACCCATTGTAGAAGCCAATACAGGATCGGAAATCTTAAGGATTGGTGGCAATGTTTTATCTTTCATAAGCCATACAATCGCATTAACAGGTTCACCTACGTAGTTTACGCGGTTATCTGTCCAGAATTGAGATTTAATAGCACGTCCATTGCTGTTTCGCACATCTTCGGCCAGTACAACCTTACGGCCATCCTCATCCATCGTTACACCTACATTTTGTAGCGTCAACAAGAATTCGTTAGCAGGATGTTCCACAGGATAATCTTGCATTTTGTCAAAGTACGTAGGTTCAAGAGCAATCGAACTCAAATCCTCAGTATTGATGATATATGCATCGTCATGTAAGATAGAAATATCATAACGACCATCATGTTTTTCATGAGTCAATGTGGATTTACCAGAACCGGACAAACCGAATACACCAATAGTGTAGGATTTACCATCTTCAAGGTTGTAACGTTTCATGCCACCGTGGCAAGCAACATAGTCGAAGCGATTTGCCAAGGACCACGCAAGTGTAAGCGTACCTTTTTTATGCTCCCCAAAGTAGCGCATACCAAGAATCATAGCACAGTTATGAGCAGGGTCGAAAATAGCAAGACCGCCTGGATGACCTGGTACAACATAGTCAGGATCAGAGTAAATATAGATGTCGCCTTCTGGAATCTCTACACTGTCATTGTAGAATTCTTTTACAGCTGCATCAAAGAACTTAAAGTTCATGAGCCAAGAATACAAGATAGATGCGTGATCTTTTGGAATCATCAAATGAGCACGAGCTGTGAATTTTTTATCAAGACCAACGATAGATTCTGCAGAAATCCACTCTTTACTACGGCTATCATATACTGCATCACGTGCAATATTCGCGAGTTCAACTTCATCGATACCCTCGTCTCCAATAATACGACGAGCTTTAGCATAACGACCTGTAGTTTTACCATCATTTGTAACAAGGACCTTTGCATCAGCTGGCAAGCCTTGTTCTAATGGTTTAAATACCGGCATATCGAGGATGATAACACCTGGCTCTTCAGAGGCTAGTTGATACGCTTGTGCCACAGATGTTACAGGAGTTACATTGTTCCCATAGAATGCAGTTTCAATTGTACTGCGCATCATAGAAAATAATGGGTTTGTTTTAATTTCACTTTGCTTCCAAACGCGTCTTGTAGACATAGTATCTAGATCCTCACCTTTAAATATATTAGCAATTTCGCTTGTAAAAGTAATGTTGTATATGAAAACACTGCTTAGGCAAATACTTTCATTATTTTCTATTTTACCCTTTTCAGTCAAATTTGTATACATAAAACAGATGATTTATAGGAAATTAATGTATGTTTATTTTAAATTAGTGCAGCACATTTATAATGCGATAAATTAATACCTAGCTGCATAAAACTATTAGTATTCAATAGAGTATCTTAAAACTAGACATAGTTACAAAGTAACTAAACCTATTTACAAAACAACTAGTCAAATAACAAAGCAAAAAGAGGCGAGCTCTTAAGAACTCGCCTCTTTAGCGTTTAAAGAATACAATTATTTCTTATCTTTATTGATAAATGCGTCGATTTTACTAATTAGATCATCTACCTCAAAATCGCCGCGTTCTGCCATCATCTTAATTGTTGCTACCTTAGCCATTACTTTTACCATAGGTGTTTTTAATTTCTCGAATTTAGGATTTAAAGAAATCAAATGATCTACAATTTCTGGGCATTGTTTAATTAGATTAGATAATGTCGTTTTCGCATCGATATGGAATCGACCATCCGCATCAGTTGTTAACGGCTCTTCTTCTACCTCTTCTGCAGCCTCTTGAGCCAAGGATTTTTCCTTACCACCATCGCCTACAAAATCAGTTTTATCCCAAGTCAATAATGTACGGGAACCTTCGAGCTCACGGATATGAGTGCAGTCTTGCATCATTTCCAATACGCCACGGAATTTACCATTTTCATCGCGTACGGCTGTGTAAATAACATAGATGAACAAGCCTGGTTTATTGATCCAAAACTCCGCTTGGCTTTGCTCGCCAGAACGGAACTTCTCTACGATTTCCTCTACTATATGAACAGATTTCGCTGGGTGGCAATTCTTCACTTCACGACCGATAACGTTCGCGCTGCGAGGGAAAATACGATGTGGTGTATCGCTGTAGAACTTAACTAGTTCATTTTCATCTACATAGGATAAATCTACAGGGAGATGACGGAATAACAAATTAATTTGCTCTAATGTCAATTTACCTGTGGCTACATCGAGGACTGCGTCCTTACCAACGGGCGCACCTCCAACAGGACCTACATATTTAGATAACAAACCCGCTAAATCATTTAAGAATTCATTAGATACAGCACCACCTTGAGCTGAATTATTACCATTCAATTGCGCCGCAGAATCATTAATACCTGGCACTACATATAAACCTGGCGCTTGAATAATGGCATAACCAATTTCATGGTCATTTTTACTCATCCGCACAAACTCTTCGTCGCTCAACAATTTATAAGATGTGGGCAATAAGACTTCTAATTCTTTAGAATTCAAATCACGCAATTTTGCCAATGTTTCTGGCACAGACGCTAGGAATTCTTCGTATTTATCTTCTCGAAGCAATGCATAGGATGCAGAGATAGCATCGCGCACAGCATCATCAAAGGTCCACATAATACGCGTTGGACGGTCAAAGCCGTGGTCCTCAAGCATTGGATAAAGTTGATTTTGCTTACGAGACAGATGTGTTCTCCACTCTGCTAAGGAATCAAAAACGCCGAGCCACGGATTTTTGATAAACTTCTCTTGCTTTAATAACTCATCCGCTTCTAGTGCTACCTTCTCAACAGCGTTAATTTCTTCCAAGTATGCCCATAACGGATGATTTTCAGGGTACTCATTTTCGGCACGCACCAAAACGCCATCAAATAATTCTAAGAGATCATCCATTTTCTCTAGGATTTCTTCGTCCTTGTAAACACCTTTCAAGCTTTGCTCTGCGTAGGCAAATTCATCAGGTGTACAAGTGCCTAATTTTTCTTTTAAAATGCGATTGCCCTCTTCTAAGGACAATTTACCATCCAAATAATCTTCTTTAATGGACACGATAATTCTGTAACGTTCATTATTAATATCTAGCTTTTGTTTTAATGGATTCATATGCTTATACCTCCACGGGCTAATTTATTATTACAGTTTTATTATATCATTTTGAAAGTAATTTTCAGTTGCTACAGATACAATTTTGATTAATTTTTAAGATTTACGAATCCAATATTATGAAAATGAATAACCTTACTTTATTTTTTAGAATATTTTGGCATGCAAAAACTGCACCTCGAAATTGTGTCCAATTTTTTGGGTGCAGTTCTGTATGAGTGATTTTGATTAGTTTTTAAAATCAATATATTCAGTTTTAGAAGATGCTACAGGTTTACCATTGGAATCTGTAGCAGGACTAAATCTCCATTTAGAAATAGTATCTACAATAGCCGCATCAAGAGCACTAGAGCCACTAGATGAAACAACTTCAACGTCCCCTACAGAACCATCTTCCTTGATGGTAAAACGTATATCCGCACCATGGGCTGCTTCACCATAGGCAGCGAGCAGTGCTCGGTCAATAGGTGGTGTAGCTATAGCTACTGGTGGGTCGTATGGAGCTGCCAACACAGAAGCTACCATACTCATTACAAACAATGAACTTAATATAATACAACGCAACACTTTATTCATCGTTTTCTCCTTATTTAGCTTTCACAGCTTGCTTAGGCAGAGTAATTGTCATCCCAATAATGGATTCGTGTGCCTTTTGATCTGTGCCAATAGCAGGTGTGAATTTCCACTGTAAAATTGCTTTTTTTACTGCTTCGTCAACTGGAGCATAGCCAGAAGAACGCTCAACGAAAACATTTTTAACATTACCTTTTTTATCAATCAAGAAGCGTACGCGCATATCAGGCGCTACCGTAGCGGTTTTAGGAATCTCAGGCAACTCAGGTTTTACAATAGTAACCTCACGTGGAGATTCTAAAAACTTCGCCGCATCGGCTGTATAATCACTTACCATGCCAAAAGATGCAACAAGTACACCTGCAGCAGCGTATCGGAATAATTTATTCATAAGAAGCCTCCTTATTAACCTTTTGTCTATGCATAATATCATACTAAATAAAGATGAATATTAAAAGAATAAATTCTTATTGATAAAATTTCTCATTTATGATATATTGAATTCAAGATAACTGTCCGGACTCACATATCTAGTTGATATGACAAAAAACTACACAAAGGAGGTTCATCATGAGACGTAGAAAGCGTATTCAAATGAAGGTCATGATGGTACTTGGTATTGTTGCCCTCGTTGGGCCTAACCATCTACAAGCACTTATTCCCTAGATTATTTTGACCTTAGCAGAAGACCGTATAACTGCCACTAGCCGCTACGTTAGTAGCGGCTAGTTTTCCGTTTAAATTCAGAGAGATATTTTCCTTCTTCAAATTATTTCATTATTAGAACAAAATATGTCCCTCAAACAAAGTCATTAATGTTTTTAAATTTAGTATCTATAAAAAGGAGACTTATTATGAAATTTAATCGAATTTTATTAGTCGTCGTATCATTAGCACTTATAGTATTTGCCCTTGCAGGCTGCGGAAAAGACACAGCCCAAGATAGTCAGAAAAAACTTAATGTCGTAGCTACAACGACGATGTTAACGGATTTAGTAAAAGAAATCGGCGGTGACCATGTAACCGTTCAAGGTCTCATGGGCCCAGGTGTAGACCCTCACCTATATCAAGCGAGTGCAGGCGATGTAACAGCTATGTCTAAGGCGGATGTTGTAGTATACAACGGCATTCACTTGGAAGGTAAAATGGGCTCCATTTTCGATAATCTAACAAAGCAAAATAAAGCGACCATCCGCGTATCTGATGCCATTGATCCATCTACATTGCTCGACTTTGACGAAGAAGATGGTGTAAAAACAAAAGACCCTCATATTTGGTTTGACGTTGCTAACTGGAAGCTGGCAGCAAAAGCAGTATACGAAGGTCTTGCTAAAGCCGATCCGGCTCATAAAGAAGATTACAAAAAACGCTATGACGCATATCTTACTAAGTTAGATGAAACTGATGCGTACGTTAAAGCTCAAGCAGAATCTATTCCGAAAGAATCTCGCGTACTTGTAACAGCTCATGATGCATTCCAATACTTCGCTCGCGCATACGGCTTTGAAGTAAAAGGTTTGCAAGGTGTAAGCACTGCTACAGAAGCAGGCACACAAGATGTGAATGAACTGGTTCAATATATCGTAGACCACAAAATTAAAGCGATTTTCGTAGAGTCTTCTGTACCACATAAAACAATTGAAGCCGTTCAAGAAGCAGCTAAGGCTAAAGGCTGGAATGTTGCCATCGGTGGCGAATTATATTCCGACTCTCTCGGCTCCGAAGGCACTGAAGGCGGCACATATATTGGCATGGTGAAAGCCAACATCGATACAATTACTAAAGCACTTAAATAAAGGAGGTTTCCATGGAATGGGCCGTTGAAGTTGAAGATATGACCGTAGCATATACGACAAAACCCGTATTATGGGACGTAGATATGAAGGTACCCATCGGTTCCTTAGCGGCCATTGTCGGCCCTAATGGGGCCGGTAAGTCCACATTATTAAAGGCCATGCTTGGTCTACTAACAGTTATCTCAGGAAGTGTAAAATTTTATATCGATCACCACTTAGCGATGGACAAAAACGATTACAAAAAAATCGCCTACGTCCCTCAAAGTGGCAGCGTAGACTGGGACTTCCCTACCACAGTACTAGATGTAGTACTCATGGGCCGTTATGGTCATCTAGGTTGGTTTAAGCGTCCTAGCAAAAAGGATAAGGAACTCGCCCTCTCCATGATTGAAAAAATGGGCATGAGCGACTATGTGGACAGACAAATTCGCCAGCTTTCAGGGGGACAACAACAACGCGTCTTCCTCGCAAGAGCTCTCGTCCAAGAGGCAGATATTTACCTCATGGACGAACCCTTCAAGGGCGTCGATAAAACCACAGAGCATGCTATTATTTCGCTTTTACAAGAAATGAAAGCTCGAGGCAAAACGGTTATCGTCGTCCACCACGATTTAAATACGGTGCCCCAATATTTCGATTGGGTAACGATGGTAAACAAACAAACTGTCGCCTATGGCCCCGTAGCAGATACATTTACGGACGAAGCTATTGAGCGCACCTACGGCAAGGGGAGGATTGTATGACCATACTCCAATCCTATACGACGCAGATGGTACTGCTTGGCACGGCTCTATTAGGCCTCGCTAGTGGTATCGCTGGAACCTTTGCGGTACTTCGCAAGGAAAGCCTCATCGGTGACGGCCTATCACATGCGGCATTACCCGGTGTGGTCATAGCCTTCTTGCTGACGGGCATCAAGGACATCGAAGTTCTCATCGCAGGTGCTGCTCTATCCTCTATCACTGCGGCTTGGCTCATTACCATCACCGTAGAAAACAGTAAAATCAAATTCGATGGTGCTCTAGCTACTATACTATCTGCTTTCTTTGGGCTCGGTATGGTTCTACTCACCTACCTTCAAAGTCTAAACAATGCAGGTCAGGCGGGACTTTCAAAATTCATATTTGGACAGGCCGCCACCATATTAGCCCGCGACGTGTACATTACATCGGTGGCAGCGCTCATCATAATCGTTTTAACAGCCTTATTTTGGAAAGAGCTAAAGCTCATTTCCTTTGACGTAGAATATGCTAAAACATTGCAAATTCCCGTCACATTTACACTCATTTTATATCGTTCACTATTGATCATGACCATCATTATCGGCATTCAATCGGTAGGGGCTATCTTGATTAGCTCCCTCCTCATTGCACCCGCCGTTGGGGCAAGACAGTGGACGAATAAACTGGGCACCATGTGTATATTAGCAGGATTTTTCGGCATGATATCCGCCATCGGCGGTACTATCTGGAGTACATCAGTTCCAAAATTACCGACAGGCCCAGCTATCATCGTTATTTTATCGATTCTTGTATTATTGAGCCTCATCTTTGCTCCTAACAGAGGTATGCTCTGGCAGTTCCGTAAAAATAGACAGTCAAAGCACGCATTATTATTAGAAACCACAAGGGCTCCCAAATCCAAGGCACAGCAAAGTATTTGCGTAGCAGAGGACGCACAACCTCGCATAGGAGGTGCCCCATGACAGTTCATACAGAGATATTGCTCATTGCCATTGCGGTATCCATCGCATGTGCCATCCCTGGGGTCTTCCTCGTATTGCGTCGCATGTCCATGATGGCCGATGCCATTACGCACACCGTATTCCTCGGCATCGTGCTCGCTTTCTTTATGACGGAAGATTTAAACTCTCCATTTCTACTCGTCGGGGCTACCTTGGTTGGTGTAGGCACCGTATGGCTTACAGAAATGATACACAATACGGGGCTTGTCAACGAAGATGCGTCTATCGGCATCATCTTCCCGCTTCTATTCTCTGTAGCCATCATTCTGGTCAGCCTATACAGCGGTAACGCTCATCTCGATGTAGATACCGCATTACTTGGCGAGATAGCCTTTGCCCCCTTTGATCGATGGATTGTGAACGGCATCGACTTGGGGCCTGTATCGCTATGGATTTCTCTAGGCGTGGCGCTCATCAATTTAATATTAGTCATGCTATTCTACAAAGAATTGCAACTCTCCACCTTTGATTCACTATTAGCAGGGCTCTTCGGCTTTATGCCAGCCCTCATCCACTATGTGCTAATGACCATGGTATCCCTCACCGTTGTGGCCTCGTTCCAAGCGGTAGGTGCCATCCTCGTCATCGGCCTCATGATAGGACCTGCGGTCATCGCTTATTTATGGACGGACTCTGTGAAAGCCATGCTTACTAGCAGTATCATCATCGGTATTATCTGTGCTGTCGTCGGTACGGAAGTATCTTTCACCATGGACGTATCCATCGCGGGTTCTATTGCAACCACCATCGGTATTGCACTAATTATCGCTGTTATCGCAACACCGAAGACAGGCTATATCGCCACATACCGCCGTCAACGTCATTTGCGTCGTCACTATCGAGAAACGATGATGCTGTGCCATATTTATACACATATGGATACACCTATTGCGCACGTTGAAAACGGCATTGGCACCATTCACGAGCATTTGAACTGGAGACCTGACTATACACATCAAGCTGCTTCACAGCTAAAGAAACAAGGTCTATTATATGTGACAAATGGACACTACGTGCTGACTGATAAGGGTATAGCACAGGTAAAAGAGATTATTTAATTAATCTCAATCATATATCTCTAAAGATAAACATTTTTCCCAACAAAAGATAAATATTTTCCCAACAAAAAAGAAGCTGAAATCAATGCTCTGAAATGAATATGTACCCCCTTTACTGGACAAACAGTAAAGAGGGTATATATCATAAAGATTTCAGCTTCTTTTATTTTGAATCAATAGCCCTTCATTTTATTGCTTCTAATGGAATTACATGAGGTAAACCATTGTCATCGATATAAATTTTCGTTTTAACACGATATACATCTTCCATCATGGCTTCTGTAAAGATGTCTTTCGGCGCGCCTTGAGCGTATACTGTACCCTCTTTAAGCACGATGATTTCATCTGCGAACATAGCCGCCAAATCAAGATGATGCAATGTTACGAGCGTTGTAAAATCATTTTCTTGAGTCAGATTTTTTAGCAATGTTAACAAGTCAAATTGCTTGTGTAAATCTAAAGCACTTGTCGGTTCATCAAGAATTAGGATTTTAGGTTCTTTTACAAGGGCTTGCGCCATGAACACAAGTTGGCGTTGACCACCGCTGAGCTCCATGATGCTGCGCGATGCAAAGCCCTGTAAGTTCAACCGTTCCAATACCTCTTGTGTGGCTGCAATATCCTCATCACTTACACGGAATGACATGGATCCCATGCGCCCTAGCATAACGACTTCAAAAACAGATAGATTGACTTTACAGTCATTATCTTGAGACAAATAGCTGACTGTACTGCTAAAATCCTTTGTAGAATATTGAGATACAGGTTTACCATTAACGGAAATCTCGCCCTTGCCTTTCAAGATACCCATAATTGTTTTTAAAAGTGTAGATTTACCAGCACCGTTAGTACCAATGAGCGCAGTCAATTTACCTGTTTTGGCAGCAAAATCAACGCCCTTTAAGATTTGTCTGTCTTCCGTAGCGGAATAACCAAAGGTTAGATTATGAACTTCAATCATTTGAAATAGCTCCTTTTCCTAGTTAATACCAACGAGAAGAAGAAAGGTACACCGATGATTGCCGTCACAATACCGATTGGGAACATCGCCCCAGGAACGAGCATCTTACTCGCAATAGATGCGAGAGACAAAATCGCCATGCCACACACTGCAGATAACGGCAAGAAATACCGTTGATCCTCACCCACAAGCATACGTGCAATATGTGGTCCTACAATACCGATAAAACCAATGGTTCCAACGAAAGAAACAGCAACGGCTGTAATGATGGAGATGAAAGCAAACACTTTTACTCGTAAGCTTTCAACATTAACACCAAGACCAGAAGCCTTTTCATCGCCTAATTTTAATGCTGTTAAACGCCAAGATTCACGCATCATGAGCGGAAGCATGATTGCTAGCACGATAAGAACAATAGAGATGTTCACCCAATTTGCCTTAGCTAAACTCCCCATAGTCCAGAACACGATGTTTTGAAGGGCCTCAGGAGATGCCATATATTGCATCAAGGATTGAAGCGCTTGGAACAAGAACATCATGCCGATACCAGCGAGAATCATCGTTTCAGAGGAAAAATTCTTAATCTTATTGATGGAATAGATAAAGAAACTCGTCAAACTAGCAAATACAAAGGCGCCAAATGGAACCATAAAGACACCTAAAAACTCTAATGCACTAGCGCCTACAACAACCATAAGAGATGCACCGAAGCCAGCCCCTGCGGATATACCAAGTGTATACGGGCTAGATAACGGGTTATCAAGGATAGTCTGCATGCCAGCACCAGCAATGCCCAAGGAAGCACCTACGAGCAATGCCATAATGGCCGTCGGAAGACGAATCGACCAAATGATAACATATGCGTTTTTGGAAACCTCTGCTGGGTCTGTTAATGCGAGCCATACATCACTCAAGGTGAGTGATGCAGGGCCCACAATAATATCGGTAACAAAACTTACCGCACAAATGATCAGACCAATGATAATAAACATGAGCTTTTTATAGCTCTGTTTCTTATAATCGTACTGATTGTTAGTTTCTGTCACTACGAAAAACTCCTTTTTAGTTCAAATGCATAAACCAAACGCCACCGTAAGAGAATGGAAGGAATTTATCATAGAATTCCTTAAGTGTGCCTTCAGGATCTACATCCTTGAATTCCTCAGGATAGAATGTTTTAGCTAAGTATTCGAATACTGCAACGTCATATACTTCACGAGGTAAACCATGGTGAGTAGAGAATACGTTTTTAGATTGAACGGCTTTCAATTCAGGCCAGCCTTGACGTTCTGTGGTGAAAGCTTTCAATAACTCTTGAGATTTTGCTTCATTTGTATCAAAGCCTAAACGCATGGATGTAGGTTTCTTAGGCCAATAAGAACCGATGATCATGATGATATCTGGATTTCTTTCCAAAATAAATTCTGGGTTAACAGGACCTGCTTTTTGAACTACATCTTTTGTAATAAGGTCGCCACCAACTTGCGTTGCCAATGCGCCCCATGCTACGTTTCCACTATACGCAAAACCTAAACCTTCTGGACCTTCGTTACCTGTTTCAATGTAAACAGTTGGTTTTGGTTTATTAATTTTGCTAATGCGGTCCATAACTCTTGTTAAACGGTCAGTATAGAACTTGTTGATTTCTGCTGCACGCTCCTCTTTACCCAATGCTTTACCGATAGCTTCGATAGATTTTTGGTGATTTTCAAGCTTTTCCGCATGATAATCGATATAGATAGTAGGGATGCCAGCTGCATCAATTTTAGGTTTGTAATCAGCTTCATATTGATCTTTGAAATATAAAGGCATGAAAATAACATCTGGGTTTAAGGAAATTACTTTTTCCACATCAAATGTTTTATCATTTACGTTACCAATGAGAGGAATTTTTTCCAACTCTGGCACTTCAGATTTGTAGCGATCCCACATATCTGTACGCAATTTGCTTAAATAAGGGTCAATACCAACAATAGTCTTAGCCACATCTTTGCCTTGCAACGCAGCCATAGTCAAGAACGCACCACCAGAAGCACTCAATTGAACTACTACGCGTTCTGCTGGTTTTTTCAACGTAACCTTTTGACCAGTTACGTCTGTAATCTCAATTTGTTTGCCAGATTGTGCCGCATCCTTTTTCGTATCTGCTGGACCACCACAAGCTGTCATAATCATGCTCACAACTAGCAGCAGCACCGTGGCAAGATAGGCCATAAACTTCTTTTTCTTAACCATAAAAGCACCTCATATCTAAAACACAATAATTTCAAATGATAACATCAGAAAATAACTTTCAAAACCTTGGTCAATCAACCCCTATCAACACAACATAAAAGCTTAGTTCATATGCATAAACCAGATACCACTATAAGAGTATGGCAAGAATTTGTCATAGAACTCTTTAAGTGTAGCTTCTGGATCAACATCCTTAAACTCTTCAGGATAGAATGTTTTTGCTAAATATTCGAATACAGCCGCATCAAATACTTCGCGTGGAAGACCATGATGCGCGGAATAAACTTGTTTATTTTCAACGGCTTTCAAATCACTCCAACCTTGACGCTCTGTAGTGAAAGCTTTCAACAACTCTTGAGATGATGCTTCGGTTGCTTCAAAACCTAAACGCATAGAAGTCGGTTTTTTAGGCCAGTAAGAACCCATGATCATGATAATATCTGGATTTTTCTCAAGTATAAACTCTGGATTAATAGGAGACGTTTTCTTAATAACATCCTTAGTGATGACATCAGCACCAGCCATAGTAGCTAATGCCCCCCAAGAGTAATTACTACTAAAGGAATTACCAAATTCTTCCGGACCATTCATACCAACTTCAAGGTAAACTGTTGGTTTTGGTTTGTTAATTTTACTAACACGATCGAGAACTCTTGTCACGCGATCCGTATAGAACTTGCTGATTTCTGCGGCACGTTCCTCTTTACCCAAAGCCTTACCTATGGCTTCGATAGATTTTTGATGACTTTCAAGTTTTTCAGCATGGTAATCTATATAAATAGTCTGGATACCAGCAGCATCCATTTTTGCTTTTGCATCAGACTCGTACTGATCTTTCAAATCTACAGGAATAAAAATAACATCTGGATTTAATGCCACAACTTGCTCAGCATTAAATGTTTTATCACCGATAGTACCAACTACTGGAATCTTAGCTAACTCAGGCATTTCGGTAGTAAAGTGTTTCCACATATCCGCCCTATAATCCTGCAAAGATGTATCCATGCCGGCAATAACCTTTGGCGTATCCTTACCCATAAGTGCGGAAATCGTAAAGAATGGACCACCGGCACCACTCCATTGCAAAACAACTCTCTCTGCTGGCTTTTTAAGCGTTACCGTACGTCCTGTTACGTCAGTAATCTCGATAGGCTTATTCATCTGAGACGAATCTTTCTTCGTCTCACTAGGACCTCCACATGCAGCGATAAGCATACTAACAATTAGGAGGAAAACCGTGGCTAAATACGCTATGAACTTCTTTTGTTTGAACATAAGTACCTCTCTTCTCTCAACCAAAACTATCACTATAAGTGCACATAAAAAGCCCGTTTCCCCACGAAGAGGAAACGGGCTGTCATCTCAGTTAGACTAACTACCACGCCTAATAAGCTAGCATATAGTATGAGCTTTCAACTATGCATAGCTAGTATAAATTCATCTATATCAATCCCCATCCCTGTCTCTCGCAGGTCAATTGGCAATTGTTAATTAGGCAGTTCTCCTGGCTCCAGTTTAACGTTACTTTGCGCCTTCCCAAAAACTTCAGTGACCGAGAGCATTACACCCTCTATGCAAAGTACCTCGCTGTTACAGTGGCGTGACCGCTTTGGCTTGTACCAAATTCTCTATTAAGTCAATAGACACCTAACCCAATCATATGTGATTTTCCTCATCGTAGCATGAGGGATATACAGTGTCAATAAACGTATAGGGGTACTGCTATCCTTGTAAAATCTACACTTTTCAGCAAAAAAGAAGCTAAAACTCAACCACTAAGCGGAGTCTTAGCTTCTCATTAGGACAATTGGTAAAAATGTCCGTCAAATTCTATAATTTATTTTTATCGATTAATAACTTTTCCTCTGCAATTCAAGGCGCATTTGATACCATTTAGCACCGCCATGATCCGACGTTGACTCCCCTTCATTCACAAAACCAAACTTGGCATAAAAAGGAATCTTTTCTTCCTTACAGGTTAGAATTACACCCTTTCGGTTTTCCTCTCTCGCAAGGTCGATAAACGCCCCAATTAACTGACCACCTACACCGCGATTTCGATATTCTGGCATTGTATTTAAGCCAAATATCATCTGCCATGCGCCGTTAGGGTTATGTAACGAAGCATCAGCAAACATCTCATCCGTTAAGACTTCATCATCCGTTACAAATCCATCGATAAAACCAATCGGTGTATCGCCGTCAAAGGCAATTAAAAACTGACCTGCATAATGATCTAATCGATCCTTAAAAGCCTCACGAGGCGCAGCTTCAGCCGGAGGGAAACAAGTCGCTTCTATATGTGTCACTAAATCTAAATCAGAGGTTGTCGCTTTTCGTATTAATATATCCATATCCTTCTCCATCGTATCTACATATCGGTTTTATCATATACCGTTTATAAAACAAAGGCTACACATAACTCTATGTACGTGTAGCCTTTTATTAACAATTTGACCAGTTACTTGCTATACAAATTATCCGACCAATCATCTTTTCGTATATTTAGGTACATTACGATATTGCATCGGTAAGGAATTTTCCTTTACCTTAAACCCATGCTTCTCATAAAAGGTCGCATTCTTGCTTTCGCCAATCATAACATTGATGTACAAATACGATTTGTAAGCATCTTTCACCATTTCAAGCAATTGCCCTGCAATACCTCGGCCATGATACTCAGGATGAACCAAAACATAATTGATGAAGCATACCAACTCACTATCGTCCATAAGACGAATAAGACCTATTAAACGGTCTCCATCCCAAGCAGTAATCACGCGCGAGGAGTTCATCAAAGCCTTGTATAATCGGTCAGGATATTTACCTACCACCCAACGAACAGATAGAAATAACTCTGCTACCTGCTGAGACGTAAAATATCTTTCTTCAGTATACTTAATAGTCATAAAAAGCCTTTATATTATCTAAAAGTCCAAGGATTTCTTAAAGTAGTAGCCTTATTAAAGGTTAATGTGCATAGTGTAGGATTTTCATTATCTAAGTAAGCAATAAAAACAATTTTATCAATTATCTTTTCTTTTACCCTCATCGCCTTTTCAGCGTCTTGATGGATATATTGACGAAGCAATTTAGGAAGAGTAAACCGAATACTAAGGCTAGGATTCTCAGAGCCATTAATAATTGGTACTATAATCCATTCTTTAGGCTTTTCTGGGTTAAAATGTATTGAAACGTCCTGATGTGGATTAGTTTTCAATAACTCATTAAATTCTGAATTAGCTAATAAAGGAATCATATATACACTATTTATTGTAGCTAAATATATAAATTGATTTTCAATATTATTCTTTAACTCCATTATCAGCATTTTTAAATCAATATTAAATAAATATTCGTCCCAACAATAAGAAGACCTCCTATGATATACCACTTCATCACGAATTAATTCTGAAAATGTCCTTTTAAAACTATTAAATTGAGTATCATCTATATCTGAATTATCCATCAATTCATCTATTATTTGATGAATGAGGTTTATGATATCTTTGTATACATCACTAGATAAATCAATTAAATGTATTTTATGAGCAATTGCATAACGTTGTGCAGGATTTGAAAAACCAGATGTAGAAAAGATAGCATAATGATATTGATAACGTTTAACAGATAATTGCTCCGTACTCAAATTTACAGTAGAGTAGTTAGTATTAATATCATTTAAAATCCCAACGCCCACTCTAACTCTATCAATACCAACTTTTGTGCTTGCATAACACTTTGCTTCTACAAATAAGCGCAAAGGATATACAAAAGGAGGCGTGATTCTAAAAGTCCCCAATGTGTCAAACTGATGATAACCTCCACGTCCTCGAACATTTAAACCATTATGTTTACTTTCTATTTCTTGTTCGTCATGCGGTACACCAGGTTCATAAGGAATATTGCTCTCTGTAATTACTTCATAACCATTCACTTCGATAAGTTTTGATAATACTATCTCTAAAAGGTATCCTTTTGCTTGCTGTTTATTCATGCTACTGCGCTCCTAAGTTATAAGTGCCAAACGTATTTTTCTACAACCTCTTGCTCATATAGATAACATCGTCCATAGGGTTATGATAATACGGCTCGCATTCAACAAAGCCATGCTTCTTATACAAATGGATTGCTGCTTGCAACGGTTCAATTGTATCTAGCACCATTTCTTTATATCCAGAGGCCTTAGCGTGGTCCATGATGCTTTCAATAAGACGATCACCTAACGCATGTCCACGCCCTGCGGGACGTACGTAGAGGCGTTTCATTTCACAGCGCATATCACTATGCTGATAATAGGCCACCATTCCTAGCACTATCTCATTTTCATCAATGGCAACCAATAACTCACCATTGGGTGCCGTATATTTTTCAGCAATATCGGCTAATTCCTTATCTAAATCCTGAAAGGATAAATCTCGACCAAGCCATTGCGTATACTCTGTAATTAGCTCTTTCACTTGATCTAAATACGGTTTTCCATCAACAATTTTAATCATATAAACTCCAATAATAGCAATTACTTTAACTTTCGCATCTCACGAATAAACGCCTCTGCTTCTTGCAGATTTTTAGGAAACTCAAAATAAATACATTCCTCATATCCACAATAAGGATTGCGGAAGTCATACCCACTCAATAGCAAGTACTCGATAATCTTCCACTCTTTGTCATTAGATTTTTTAGGAGCTTTGAACTTCTCGTTCACAAAGTACATCTTTCCTTTACAGGTAGGGCAGGTTTTATTCCTGTTAAATAGCTCATAATTTGTGCCCTCCGACAAGGAGATCCGGCAATTTACACATACATTTTTATAGCCCATAGTTATTTACTCCCATACGGTTTATGTTGAAAGATTTCTTTTACAATCCCTTCACCAACAATATTACCGCCTTCCATAATAAGGAACTCAGTACCTGCTTGTATAGCAGAATAATCTACGGTTTCATATACTGGTAAAGCGTTAGCTTGAATTGGTTTATCAAAAATAACATCTTCACCATCAATAAAGTTAATACCAAGATATTCCTCAGTACCTTTTATAACAAAATGAGGATAGTACATTCCATTATTTAAATTCGGTGGAGTTCTCCTCTTCTTGCTGAAGAAAGTAACTGTACAGCCAATAGTAAAATCTAAATTACTCATTTCAGGCCTCATTCAACTACATATACCATATCACCTTTAAAGTATATGTTCATTATACAGTGTACGGGATTCCCTTCGGTCCATAACCAACCCTGGAAAACAGCGTGTCCCCAATTATAGGTCTCCGTAATGACCTCAAATTCACTTTCACTATATTCCTGCTGATACTGAGGTAACTCAATTCTTTTACCTGTGAAAGTATCTAGAATTGTATTATTAAACACGAGAATTTCAAAAAAATCTATATCGCACGTCTCAAATACAACTTGAGCCTTATGAGTCTGTTCAGTACCATTTTCATAAGAGAAAATATAATCAAATGTAAGGATCAAATTATCATCTGCGTATTCTATTTTCTGTACCCTTGCATCGTGGAGAGAATACTTGGAATACTCGCCAAAAGATTTTGTTGTTTTCATAGGACCTCGGTGGTATAAACTAACATCTAAATATAAAATATATTAACTTAAAATCAGTATACCAATTTTTTGTATAAGATATAATATATCCAAATCACAAATTTTTTTAATCCTCTCAACTTTCCATACTAAAAAAGTGATAGTATAAGCAAAATCTATTATTCACTTCCTAAAATTAATAACTCTTGAACTTTTCCAGTCCTTTTAACAAACGATGTTGCCGCAGAAAGTATAGTTTGAAATGAGTCTGAAAACTGAGAAGATTTACTAATTGCGGGTTGTACAATATACACTTTTACTCTTAATAGTTTTGATTTATGAAGTATATTTTTTAGAGTTTTATAATCTCCTTTTACAAATTTATCATCTTTGATGCTCCATCTTCTATTATTTATTTTCTCTAAAAGCATGGCTTTAGATGATACCCAAATAGTACTTTTTATTGCTTGTTGAGCTACTTCATATATATCACCAACAGATGAATTATACTTTTTACCTTTCATTGCTTTGCAATGATACATTTCAACATTTATAAATTTGTCAAATTCTTCAAATGTAACAAAATCCGCAATCTCACCTGTCCCATGATCAAATATAATATGGGAGAATTTTGATTCATTTTCTAAATATTTTCTTAGGCCTTCTTGAATAGAAATCTGTCCATTATCAGTGCTTCCACACTCTAAACTAATATCTACATTTATATCCTCCCACTTAAGAATGCAAATATTTTTCATATCGTATTTTTCTAATTCTAGGTTCCCTTTTAGTACTTCCGCTCCACAGTAAACTGTATCATCAGCAGTTTTAAATGAAATCGGGTTATTTGAAAAATATTCAGCTAATGAATATTCTTCTTGACCATTTTTACAAATAAACTCCTCCTTTTCCGATTTATATCTTCCCATTATGTCACAAGTTAGAGTTTCAGATACATCAAATAAGCGAACTTCAAATTTAATTTCATTTTTCTCTACTTGCTTAACACTAATACTAATATCTGTAATTAATGCTTTTTTATCTAAGTTCGACTTACATATTATAGTACAAGGAGATATAAATGCTTTTCTATCTAAAAAAGAAAACAGTAATTCATCTTTATACTCAGAAATGCTATCAGGAATCGGCAACTTATCATAATTTGTATTTGTTTTTACTTTCAACTCATTATTAGCAATTTTTTCTCCAAATGAATCGCACCATTTAATATACCTAGGTATATTTAAGTATGAGCTACTCCAAAATTTTGATCCACTACTATATCCAATAGTTGATTCTAAATCATCTTTTTTTACCTTACAAAATGCATGCCCTGCAGAAAGCATTTTTCCAGTTGTTTCATCAATTGATACTGCTGTATCCGATCCCGCATAAATCCTATAAGATTCTCCACTTTCTGAGTATCTATTCTGCATCCCAGTATTAAAAAATTCATAGTCAGAAAATTCTGCTAATACTCTATTCATCATATTTCTAGGGACTTTATCATACTGTTCTACAAAAGATTCGACTATGGATTCATATACAACTTCCGACTTATGTTGCGAATATATAAAAAGTAGATTAGTATCTGGTTGGTAATGAACAATATATAATCCAAACTCATTATTTAATAAACTATCTCCTTCTAACCATAATGGTGTACTATATATTTTTGAAATACCTATAATAGTATTTATTTCTTCATTTCTATATATATTTTCTCCCACTTTTAAGTTTTCTGGAAAGCTTCCATCAATATTGAAATTAGAAACTTTATAAACTTTAGCATGGCAATTAGGTCTAATATTATTTAAAAGTATTATATCATCCTGAATTTCAGGTTTTGTAAAACAGCCTAAAACCTCATTATCTTCTAAATTTCCTTCTATTTTTTCTTCTAACATATCTATTATCATCTCTTGCCATGCTGAATCATTTGAATATAATTTACGGTTTTCGATTTTAAGATTATCATCATTCATAGCAATAAACTTTGCTACACCTATTTTTTCACCATTAGTTCTTGCAAAACGACCAATAAATTGTAGCGTACTTGCAAGAGATTTATGTGGTTCATGTATTGCCGCAATTTTTAAATTAGGAAAATCAAATCCCTCCCCCAACATATCTACACAAATCACACCGTCAAGTTTTTTTTCTTCAAACAACTTTATAGTACTTCCAATAGTCTTTGAAGACATAGTGCTATCAATACGTTTCAACTTTAATGTTGTATTATCTTGATATATTTTTTCTAAATCTTTTGCCTTTGCTTTTGTATTTGTTCTAACCATCAAAAAATGTTCAAACCCATTTTCCCTATCATTTAATAGAACCCTTTGAGCTTCTAGAGCAATCCTTTTATCTTTATCAGGACCTTCATCTATAGGATTAAACATTATTTGACCAAATATTCCGTCTTTATATGCTCTTGATAATGGATAGTTATAAATAATTTTTCCCTTTATCTCTTTTTTATCTAGTCTAAAAGGGGTTGCAGTAACAAGTAAAGATGGAGTTGTCCCCATATTCTTAATTATTCGTTGCCATGTTGGTGCAGGAACATGATGTGCTTCATCAATAATAATATAATCAAATTTTTCTCTAATTTGTACTTCAGAAATCGATGAAGCAACTTGATGAGTAGCTACTACTACATTAGCATTCAAAATCTCCTCATCATCATCAACACTATATAAGTGCTTAGCTTCATATATATTTGGCGTATTAACCTTTTTTGAAAATACCCCTATATTTTTTAATGTTTTCAAACTAGCATAGTCACTTACAATTTGACTCCTAACCATAGAACTAGGAGTTACAATTAATACTTTTCTTTTTTTCAATAAGTACGGAGCTATCATAACAACTGTTGTTTTACCAGATCCTGTCGGCATAACAATAACTGCGGAATCACTTGAATTTAGTGTCGCATGAGAAGCAACAGCATGTATTGCACCTATTTGGGCATTCCTAAGACCTACTTTATTCTCATCTGCAATTGGAAGTCTTAATTCATCATATAAATCACTAAAATAACTAATTTCAAACACCCCCGATTTTTATAATATCAATTACTTTTTCAAGACTAATTTTGATAATCACAAAAACTAAATTATTTCTCACTAAATTCAAATCTTTAATAATTATATAGAAACAATACAAATTATAATTATAAACATTAGAAAACCTCCCACCAAAACGATGGGAGGCTTTTATGCACTCTTTAAATCCAAACTCTCCCCTTCAAACTTATTCTTTTACCTTTCAGTTGAATTAAGTATTACTCAAAAGTTTAGTTAATGAATTTAAAATCAATATTTCTTATTATTCCCACTCAATTGTAGCAGGTGGTTTAGATGTAATATCATACACGATACGGTTAATGTGTTGTACTTCGTTTACGATACGACGGGAGATTGTGTCCAATACGTCGTAAGGGATGCGTGCCCAGTCAGCAGTCATGAAGTCTGTTGTTGTTACGCCACGCAATGCCAGTGTGTAGTCGTATGTACGGAAGTCACCCATAACGCCTACAGTACGTGTAGATGTTAATACTGCAAAGTATTGGTTGATGCTGCGATCAAGGCCAGCTTTTGCAATTTCATCACGGAAGATGTAGTCCGCATCACGCAAAATGTCGAGTTTGTCTTTAGTAATTTCGCCCATTACGCGAATTGCAAGACCAGGACCTGGGAATGGTTGACGCCATACGAGGTAGTCAGCCAAGCCTAATTCGGAACCAAGTTCACGCACTTCATCTTTGAATAGATTGCGCAATGGTTCGATAAGACCTTTAAAGTCTACAACTGCAGGCAAGCCGCCTACGTTGTGATGAGATTTAATCACTTCCGCTTCACCAGTACCGGACTCGATAACGTCAGGGTAGATTGTACCTTGCGCTAAGAAGTCAACGGAACCGATTTTACGGCCTTCGTCTTCGAATACGCGGATGAATTCTTCACCGATAGCTTTACGTTTAGCTTCTGGATCTTCAAGACCAGCCAATTTATCTAAGAAACGTTTTTCTGCATCGACGCGGATGAAATGCATACCGGAATCTTTGAAAGCTGCTTCAACTTCGTCACCTTCGTTTTTACGCATTAAACCATGGTCAACGAAGATACATGTCAATTGATCGCCTACAGCTTTAGAGATAAGAGCGGCCGCAACGGAGCTATCTACGCCACCAGACAACGCCAATAATACTTTGCCGTCGCCTACAGTGTTACGGATATCTTCAATAGCAGTTTTTGCATAGTTTGCCATTGTCCATGTGCCTGTAAAACCACATACTTCGTACAAGAAGTTGTGAAGCATTTCTTTACCATGTTCAGTGTGCAATACTTCTGCATGGTATTGCATAGCATATAGTTTGCGTTCTTTATTTTGCATGGATGCAACAGGACAATCCTTAGTATGTGCAACGATTTCAAAACCTTCAGGAACCTTTGCTACATAGTCAACATGAGACATCCAAACAACTTGGTCTCCTTCCAAGCCTTTGAACAATGGAGATGTAGTATCCACTTTAGTAGGTGTTTTACCGAATTCACGGTTGTCCGCAGATTTAACTTCGCCACCCAATGTATGCGCCATAAATTGCATACCATAGCACATGCCAAGAATAGGAATACCAAGTTCAAAAATCTCTTTCTCAATTTTTGGAGAGTTTTCTTCATACACGCTGTTAGGACCGCCTGTGAAGATGATACCTTGCGGTTTTAATTCCTTAATTTTATCCAGCGCTTTGTTGTATGGATATACTTCGCAGTATACGTGATTTTCACGAACACGGCGCGCGATCAATTGATTATATTGACCACCAAAGTCAACAACAATTACAAATTCCTTGTTTTCCATAATTCCTCCATTAAGCAAGAAGTTGTATTTTACAATACTTTCACATATATATTTACAAATTAACTTTATTTACGTTATCTGCCAAAATTAGCCATGAATTTCAACACCTAATACCGATCGTACAAATTCCGGATCAAAATGTTTTGTTCTAGATCCACCATATCCCAAATCAAGTGTTGAAATAGATTCCATCTCATCTTGTGAAAGCTCAAAATCCCATACATTTATATTTTCAATCATTCGTTCTTTATGAGTCGTTTTAGGTATGACAACAACGCCACGTTGAATATTCCACCGTAACACCACTTGCCCAACCGTTTTGTCATGAGTCTCTGCAATATCTTGTAAGAGTTTCTCCTCAAATGGACTATATCGCCCGCCGCCTAATGGTGCCCATGCCTCAGGCAGAACATCATAATACTTCATCGTATCTAACGCATCCGGTTGTTGAAAGTAAGGATGTAGCTCGATTTGGTTTACTGCTGGCTTTATATCTACGTTTTCACAAAAATTCGTCAAAACATTAGGATAGAAATTACTTACACCAATATCCATTAAACGACCATCACGATAAGCTTGTTCTAATCCACGCCAAGCGCTAAAATAGTCTCCCATGGCTTGATGCAATAAATATAAATCAATATACTCGAGCCCTAAATTCCTTAACGATTGATCAATCCCCTCATCCACATCATAGGCATTCATATCTTGAACCCACAACTTGGATGTGATAAATAAATCTTCACGTTTTACTTTACCCATAGCAATTGCTTCCGCAATAGCTTCACCTACGGCCGCTTCGTTTCCATATACAGCTGCTGTATCAAACAAACGATAGCCTACATCAATTGCATCAAGTACGATCTGTTTACATTGCATTAAATCAGTAACCTGAAAAACGCCAAATCCCAACATTGGCATCCGAGCACCGGTATTGAGGGTTGCATATTCCATTATTATCTCCTCATTTAAAACGTTTTACGTTTATATTTCATTATAGCATAGGAACTTATACGCCTCTATATATTCCGAATAAAAGTTTCACAAAACTTTTAAACATTCAGATTTATCTTAATACTTTTATGTAGTGTAACAATTAATTTTTACTTCTAATTACTAATATATAAGCTCTAACATCTAATAGTCAGCATCTAATCTTCACTGTCTTTTTTCTTATCATTATTATGTTTTACCATTTTAACGGCCCCTACAGGACAGATGGAATAGCAGTCACCACAGCCAATACAGCCTTTCCCGATATTAAATCGAGTCTTACCTTCGGTGATGCATTGAACAGGACAGTCTTCAGCACAAGCGCCACATTTAACGCAAGTATCGTCGATATTAAACTTTAGATTTCCCATTATACATCACCTCCTATGTACTGTTTATCTATGCCAAACTTAATATTATCTATTTTTAAGTAGTAGGATTCATATTTTAAATATATAAGATCACAAACATCACGCTAGCTCAAAAATATATTCATAATATTTCAATACAACAACAGCTATTATAATTATTTTTTCTTATTTACTTCACTATTATACGCAATAGCCGAATAGATTGCTTTTGCCACGCCTTGGTGGTTATTGTCTGTCGTTTCGTATCGTGCCGCTTCTTTAATATTCGGCTTGCTATTGCCCATGGCTACACCTGCACCCGCAAAGCGTAACATAGATAGATCATTTTCGCTATCCCCTAGTGTCATCACCTCATCAGGACTTAAGCCCCAGTGTTTTGCCAAGGCTTCTATGGCAGTGCCTTTTGTAGTATGAGGCAATACAAATTCTAGATTGCCTTCACTAGAGAGCAATACATCATAGAAACGTTCACGGCCTGTGCCATCGTGGGACAGACCTTGGTATTCATCTCGTAAGTCTTGCAAGATACGCTGACGCATCGGCTCGTCACCGTAGAAGATTTGAATTTTCTCTGGACCTTCATTTAAGGCTTCCATATGAGCTAACAAATCACATACCATGGTCCGCGTAGCCAAGATAAATGGACGAATATTAGGTCTAAAGAAGAAATTAGATTGCTCTATTTCACATTCAGACATCTTTACCTTTGCTGCTTCATTACCTTCCGCTAATGCATAGTGATCATAAGTTGCTCCTGGCAGACGAGTGTCTCCTGTAGCAGAAATCTGATTTTTAGTATTAGGCAGATGATTATCCATTATGCCATGCAAAGTCTTTTTATCTTCTCCATTACGTTCACTAGCACATACCCCTAAGCGTTCAGGTGTAATACATCTAGAGGGTGGATACATGCCAAAGATTTGGTCTTTCACATAGGCCTCTACATAAACGCCATAGGTTAATAGTTTGTGTAACAAGTGTAGAGCTTGTTCTTTATCAAAATTTACGTGGAATAGACTTCGATTTTCGTCCTTATCCATCACGTAAGCACCATTGGTGCACATGAAATAGCGCAAGCATGGTAATTTTTCGATGACATCATTCATCTCATTCCAAGCACGGCCAGATGCAATGGCTACGCGAATGCCACTTTCACGAGCTGCACGAATCGCCTCAATGGCATCCTCAGGAATTGCTTTCGCATCGTTTACCAAGGTGCCGTCTACATCGGATGCGATGAATCGAATAGGCTTATCTCCAACTAGACCTATATAATTTTTTATAGTTAATGTTTCCTTTGAGGTCATACTGCCTCCCTTATGGTATCTAACAAATCAATAAGCTCAAGCATTACCTTATGGATGCGTTAAATTCGGCTACAATTTCTTCTAAGACTATTGGGTCCTCAATTAATCGCAATAAGGAGTCCCCTATAATAGTAGCACCATCAATGATAGTTTGTTCAATGGTAGGCTCTAACATGGCACCGGCAAATTCTTTAGAATGGCACACCTTTGGCTCGCCAACGAGGCGCAATTTAGGATGGAGTGCTGCACATTGATAGCTTACATTGCCAATATCTGAACTACCTCCGAGGGCTGCTGGACCAGGCTCAAAATCGAGGCCCATGTCGGCCATTACCTCTTCCATAAGCTTTGTGCCACGGTGGTTTTGGTTCATATCATCATACGGATTGCCATAAAACTCTACATCCACAGTTGTACCTGTACAAAGGGCAGCCCCTTCAAAGATTTTTTTGATTTGCTCAGATAAACAATTCAAGTACTCACGCTCCGTATGACGCACGGTAACCTCTAATTCACCGAAGGAAGGAATCACATTGGATGCGGTACCTCCAGCAATGATCCACGTGCCGATGCGCGTTTCAGGGCGTACTTGTTGACGCATCATATCCATAGCATGGATAGCGAGTTGTACGCCGTTTACCGCATTGACACCATTCCAAGGCTCGCCGGCTGCATGAGCTGGCTTACCGTGATACTTAGCGCGGAAGCAATCGAGTGCCAAAAATTGTGAATTAGGCCGTGTTTCCTCGCCGTCGAGATGCACCATGATGGCAAAATCGTATTCTTTAAACACCCCTGCATTGCACATATCCACCTTGCACCCCATCGCTTCTTCGTCTGGTGTGCCGATAATATCGATGTCCATGTTGAAAGCTACGCCCTCTTCTTGCATTTTATGTAGTGTCAATGCAGCCAACACGCTCATAGAACCACTGGCGGAATGACCGCATGCATGGCCTACCTCTGGCAGTGCATCATATTCACAAAGTATCGCTAAACGACCTTGAGGGTTATCTACTTTCACAACAGAGGCCTTGAAGGCAGTCGGTAAATCACAAAATTCATAGGTTACGTCCATGCCATGTTTTTCGAGAACAGCACCAATGGTTTTGACGGACTCGAATTCTTGACTAGAAATCTCAGGGTTTTTAGCTAATGTATAATTCACCGCAAAAGCATCTGGAGCGAAGCTTTTACAAAGATCGGAAAATGTATGCATAAGGTTCATAGCTCCTCCAATAGATATAATCAAAAATGTGTGCAAATCGATGAATTTAAACAATGTTAAATGAAATCCATTTTTAAATATGAAACTCATGTACTCTTAATTATACAATGTTATTGCCTATTGGTGTAAAATTCCGTACAATATAAACAGAAATGTATAAACCATGTATATGGATGTTTGAGGAGGATACTATGTTTAAGTTCAAAAAATTGACAGCCATCGCCCTCGTAGCGGTAGCAGCAATGGGTTTATTGGCTGGTTGTGGCAACGACAAACCTAAAATGACACAACAAGAAGGCGTATTGCGTGTAGGTTCTGAAACTACATTCCCACCATTCGAATTTACTGAAGGCGACAAATATGTTGGTTTCGACGTTGATTTGTCCGAAGCAATTTCCAAAAAAATTGGCCTAAAAATGGAATTCAAATCTATGGGCTTCGACGCTTTGATTCCAGCAGTTCAATCTGGTGATATCGACATGATCGCAGCAGGCATCAATGCTACACCTGAACGTGAAAAAGCATTGGACTTCTCCGATGTATACTTCGACCAAGGCGGTTTCATCACAGTTGTTCGTAAAGACAACACAACAATCCACAACATGGATGAATTAGCAGGTAAAACTGTAGGCGCTCAAATCGGTACAATCCCGGTTGAAATGGCTCAAAAAATTCCTGGTACAACAGTAAAACAAATCGATTCTAATGCTAATATCTTCATGGAATTGAAAGCTGGTACAATCGACGGTGCTATCATCGATAATGCAGTTGCTATGTACTACCTCAAACAAGGTGCTGATCAAGACCTTAAACTTGTAGGCGAACCTACTAAAGCTGAAGGTACAGTTCTTGGCGTGAAAAAAGGCAACAAAGCTTTACAAGAAGCTGTTAATAAAGCTCTTAAAGAACTTAAAGAAGACGGCACTTACCAAAAAATCTACGATAAATGGTTCGGCGATTACAACAAAAAATAATATGTATTCCTAAGAACTAGGATACATAATAACCCCTCTGAAAGATTGCAGACATCACATAAAAATTTGTGACAGCAGATTTTTTTCAGAGGGGATTTTTTTATGATTTGAATCCAATACATGCTGAAGATTCTGTATTATGCATAGATATAAATTAGAAATAGGCTAGTATATTGTGAGAACAGGTAACTGATAGCAGTATGATATCAATAGAGAACATGCAGATATACTAGTATTTTCTCTTTTACGGTACCTCGCGTTCGTTATATAATAAATATGTATTTACTGTATACATGTATAAAAGGAGGCCTAATGGCACAGTACTTTACGGAACGCCTGCAAAAGGTCTTCCACATGATTTTTACATCTTATAATCAAAAAATGGCTCAAGAAGGCTTACGTCAATTGGAGCTCATCGTCAATAATCAGCAAAATCCCAGTCAACTAAAAGATAGAGCCTTGCGAAACGACAAGATAAGCCGTCTTGAAAGTGATATAGACACTAAAGAGGATGCTCTCAAGATAGCCAATGATCCAGAGGCTCGAGAGCTAGGTGACGCCTATGCACTCTTGGCACGCGTCTATGCAGGCCCTCGCTTTACCTGGGAAGAGTCTAACTTCCCAGAGGATAATATGCGCACCTATCAATGCTTACACGATAGCATTCGCCGCTGTAGCCCTATCGGCACATTACAAGCTTTGCGTATCAAAGGCTCCATTACACCTACCGTAGAGAAGGATATGCAAATTTCCTTCGACGAAGCATTTCGCATTGTCTATGATTACGCAAACCAAGGCGATGCCTATTGCCAATATGTTATAGGCAATGTCTTTTTCTGGCGTGATGACAATCGCATCAGCTCCGCTGAAACTATGCTAACACCGCCCCCTATGAGTTGGACTAAACGCATTCAAAGAAGCCTTACAGCAAACTCTGTGCAGGATCGCATCGCCGCTTTGCAAGGCACTGTGCCAGATGAAACATTACAAGAAAATGCATCTAACCTTGCGAAAGAGTGGTTTAACAAGGCCCTCGACAACGGTCTTGCTATGTTCCAAGGGAACTTGCGCAATATCTATATCGATGAAGCCGATTTCAGCAATGCGCGCCGTGTCGCTAGGACTGCGGCCGAACTTGGCAACCCTGCCATGATGTTATATACAGGCCTCGACTGCCATGAAAATGGTAAATTCGAGGATGCTTTCACATGGTTCACTAAAGGTGCCGCCTTAGGTCAATCTGAAAGTATCGCAGAATTAGCGGATTATTACTATCATTTCTATGATGCTAAAGCGTTACGTTCTACGATTCCCTACGATCCGGTAAAGGCTATCGGTCTCTACCGCCGTGCGGCAACGAAACAGTTTAGTGATGCAGGGTACACCGCCTTACAGGCAGCCTTTGGCTATATCTTTCACATAGGCCACCTGCCTCTTGACTGGGGTCTCATTGCAGATTTAACACATATGGCGGCTACAAAAGATCGCTTCATATTCGCCTTGCCCTATATCGGATACATGCGAATCCACGGTTTAGGGGTAACGAAAAATATACGCTTTGGTGTGCAATCATTACTACGTGTCTTAGACGAGGAACAACGAGCCTTTGAAGAGGAGAATCGCGTTCTGTTCTATGATATTACACGCGCTTTAACACGTGTTGCTTTAGGTTATGCCTACGAAAAAGGCTATGTAACTGGCAAACCAGATTTAGATCAAGCCGTATCCTATTACGAGCAATCCCATCAATATATCTTATCTCATAAAGCCAATTTAGATCCGGAGCTAAAAGATATTCCTATCGATGACGAAGCAGAAGAACGCTTAGCAGCCTTTGAAGAGGTTGATGGTCATTGGCAATACAAAGAAGGTATTGCCGAGTCAACTACTACGGTGCGCCCTGCGCCTACCAACAGGCCTCAAAATGCGGCCCGCTTATCTGTAACCATGGACGACTTCCTATGGGATACAACCTTGTACGACTGGCAAACCATTGAAACCGCCTTAGAGTCACAAGAAGAAATGAAGCTCAGCTTTTACAATCATTTCCTATCCGTCCCAGATACATTGCGCAATATCTTTAAGGTCGATGTAAAACGGATGCTACGAGATCACTATCAAATAAGGCTACATGGTTATGATCCATCAGAAGGACATGAAATTATCTACAAGTCCATTTACGACAAAGAAAATACCATAAACCTATTGAAAGAGCTTTACGATAATCATCAATTGCCTAGCCTCGAAGATAATTGGACTATCGAAAAGAACGAAGAAAAGCCAACCTGGCATTACGTGCTCGATGTGGATCAACAGCCGTTTTTGCTAGAGGAATACGATGATGCAAACGCTATGATTCAGGCTGCCTTGCAAGGATTAAAAGAGAAAAAGTACGAACAAATTAATATTCGTACTCATGACTTTGTGGGCCCATCCTATTTCATTTTTAAAGGCAAGCAATCGACCCCATTTAGAGTGCAGCTCTATCTGAAAGAGTCCGCCCGTCATACCATCGATGACGATGGAAACCAACAAGACACACCTGGTAAGACCTACTTATTTGAACAATATGTGGGGAACGAGGTGTCCTTAAACTATTGGATTCAAAAAACAATAAATACCTTGGAAATCCCTGAACTAGATAATTGGAAACAGTTAACAGTACCAAAGGATTTACAAACATAAAAAAGACCATCCCCAGTGAACTGCAATCCAAAAATTGTGTCCAATTTTTGGAAGCGAAGTTCAGAGGATGGTCTTTTTTTTATTATAATATTTTTACAACATCGGCACAGCGTGCACAAAGTGTAGGATGTGCACTATCTTGACCTACTGTATCGCGGTGGATCCAGCAGCGTTCACATTTTTCGAGACCAGAGGCAACAACAACTGTAGCAACGCCAGTTTCTTCGTCTTTAACAGCCTCTGCTGGTGCAGCGCCATTCACGATGTGAGCTTCGGATACGATAACAAGTTTAGCCAAGCCTTCTTCACCAAGGGCGTTCAATGCATCAAATGCAGCACCTTCAGCGTATACTGTAACGGATGCGTCTAATGGATGACCGATTGTTTTATCTTGACGAGCAAGTTCCAATGCTTTTTGTACGGATGTACGCAAGTCTAATAATTGGTTCCATTTGTCAGCCAATTCTTGGTTGAAATGTTCTGGATGACCTTGTGGCCAATCTTGAAGCATAACGGATTCGCGCATGCCCTCTTCTTTAGGCATGTATTTCCAAACTTCTTCCGCTGTGAAAGAAAGTACTGGAGATACCATGGCTACCAATGTTTTCAAGATTTCGTACATCGCTGTTTGAGCAGAACGACGAGCTACATTGTCTTTGCTTTCAGCATACATTGTATCTTTCATTACATCAAGGTAGATGGAACTCAAGTCTACAGTACAGAAGTTATGAATTGCATGGTACAACATGTGGAATTCATAGTTTTCGTACGCATCAGTAACCTTTTGACGCACTTCTTCTAAGCGCAATAATGCCCATTTATCAAATTCAGACATATCTGCGTAAGCCACTTTATCGGTGTTTGGATTGAAGTCATCCAAATTGCCGAGCAAGAAACGGAATGTATTACGGATCTTACGGTATACTTCGGATAATTGTTTTACGATGTCTTTGGACAAACGTACGTCTGCTTGGTAATCCGCAGAAGATACCCACAAACGCATAACGTCAGCGCCGTATACGTCGATAATGTCGCTAGGAGCTACTGTATTACCTACAGATTTGGACATTTTGCGACCTTCGCCGTCCACTACGAAACCGTGAGTCAATACGGAGTTATATGGTGCTTTACCTGTTGTGGCTACTGCAGTCAACAAGGAAGAGTTAAACCAGCCGCGATGTTGGTCAGAACCTTCAAGGTACATAGCACATGGTACATCTAAGCCGTTAACTTCAAGTACGCCAGCCCAAGAGGAACCGGAGTCGAACCATACGTCCATGATGTCTGTTTCTTTTTTGAACTCATCATGACCGCAATGAGGACATTTGAAGCCTTCTGGCAACAATTCTTTTGCACTGTGAGCCCACCATGCATCGGAGCCTTCTACGGCTACTTTTTCTTGCAATGCTTTGATAGTATCATCGTTGATGATGTGCTCGCCACAGCTTTCACAATAGTAAATAGGAATTGGCACGCCCCAAATACGTTGACGAGAAATTACCCAGTCACCACGGTCGCGCACCATGTTGAAGATACGGTCATGACCCCATTTAGGAATCCATTGCACTTGGTTATCGATTGCATCAAGCGCTTGTTGACGGTACCCATCTACAGAGGAGAACCATTGTTCTGTAGCGCGATAGATAACAGGATTTTTACAACGCCAGCAGTGAGCGTATTGGTGGCGCAAACTAGATTTGTGAAGTAATGCATTGTTATGTGCCAAGATTTTGATTACAGGCACTTCTGCATCGTGGATTTCTACGCCAGCCAATGGGAATTCAGTATCGCCATAACGGTTGTCGTCTACTTGTTTAGTGTAGTTACCAGTTTCGTTTACAAGGGATACGATAGGAAGTTCAGTTTTACCTTCCTTGTTATAACGCATAACGATGTTAAAGTCGTCTTCACCATGTGCAGGAGCTGTATGTACGCAACCAGTACCGGCTTCAAGTGTTACATGGTCACCGCATAATACAGTGGAAGTGCGTTCTACGAATGGATGTTTGAATTCAGCCAATTCCAAATCTGCGCCGGAGAAGCGGTTTACGATTTCATAGTCTTCGATTCCGATATCTTTCATAGCTGCGTCAACAAGTTCAGTAGCCATCAAGTAGTATTCGTCGCCTACTTTTACCCAGCCATATTCAAGCTCAGGGTTAACGGAAATAGCTACGTTGGCAGGCATTGTCCAAGGAGTAGTTGTCCAAATAACAGAGTATGCTTGTTTTGGATCTACGCCAGCTGGCAATGTGACCTTTTTCTCGGATACGTAAGGGAATTTTACGTAAATGGAGAAGGATTTTTTCTCAGCATATTCGATTTCTGCCTCTGCCAATGCAGTTTCGCAGTGCGTACACCAGTATACAGTTTTAAGACCTTTATAGATGTGACCGCGTTTTGCCATTTCGCCGAAGATGCCAAGTTGTTTAACTTCGAACTCAGGACGCAATGTCAAATACGGACGGTCCCATTCGCCTAATACACCAAAACGAATGAAATCTTGTTTTTGTGTTTCTACGCACTCCAATGCATATTCCTTACATTTATTGCGCAAGTCCAATGGAGCCATTTCATGACGGTTAAGACCAGTATTTTTAATAACCGCATGCTCAATTGGCAAACCGTGCGTATCCCAACCAGGAATGTAGCGAGTATAATGACCTGTCATAGTCTTGTATTTCATGATGATGTCCTTCAACGTTTTGTTGAGGGCATGACCAATATGCAATTTACCGTTCGCATATGGAGGCCCATCATGCAAAATGAATGGCTTTGCGTCTTTACGCAATTCCAAACGTTTTTGATAAATCTTGTTATCTTCCCAGAATTTTAAGATTTCTGGTTCGCGCTTAGGCAAATTGCCGCGCATAGGGAATTCTGTTTCAGGCAAATGTAACGTCTTACCGTAATCCATGCTGTGCTCCTTTTACATAAAAAAATCGCCCGTCCCCGAAGGGACGGACGTCATATCCGTGGTACCACCCTACTGACTCTCGTTACTTGTGAAAGCTAGCGCCAACGCATTTCTGCGATTGTCACACCATGCTAGCACATGATTGTAACACATAAGACGCAACTCATCTCTCATATTGTGAAAGCCACTTAAACATATAACGGTGTTCACCGGCGGCATTGCCGCTTGCTCCAAAGTGATCCGCAAATCTCTAGATTTCCAAACCTTTCAGCCCATGAGTTTGGTCTCTACTAAATCCGTCTGAGACATGCCGTCTTTTTCAACGCAATATTCATATAATAGATAATTATAGGACTCAAACGGGGAAATTGTCAAATACTTCATTTCTAAATTTAACAGAACCTACATCCCCTATTAAGCAAAAGAAAAAGCCTACTTACGTAGGCTTTATTGTATATACAATTATTAGATGGCACTCATGAGAATTAATTCAAGAATAATAATTGCAATGCACACGTACATGAATTTACGATCCATGTCGTCAGTTGGAGTTTCTTTAAGACCAGTGCGAGCAGCTTCTTCAGCAGTAATTACTTCATAGCTCATTGGAGATCCATATTGGTTATCACCTTCATCACCCTTTTGAGCGAGTAGATAAATAACATAGATAATACCAAATGGAATCAAGCTAATCAAAAGCATCCAACCACTTTTACCAATGTCATGTAAACGACGTGCAGCAAGACCAATGGAAGGCAATAGAATTGCAAGATTATATACTATGGAAATAAGACCTACAACACTTGCTAGCGCAGTATCCATTACAAGAGCACTCAATACATTGAAGATACCAGCAATAACAATTGTGATACCATAGAAACGCCAATATTCACTGCGGCTTGCACGACCTTTGAAATTAGCATAATTACCCATAATCGTATGTTTAAAATTATCTACATACGAAAGATTTTTGATAGACAAATCAGTCATAATTTTCTCTCCTCTAGAAATAACAAATAAATTCTTCTTGAAAATATTATATCATTACTGTTGACGATTTTGAAAATCAATGTCTATATGTTTTAGGAATAGCTTATGCTTTATATTTCATTATAGGATACATCATAAACTACATCGCACTAGTCATAAGTAGTTTATCTACCAAGAACCAGAGCACAAAGATAGCGCAGAATAGTCCTGCAGTTAATCCCATAGATGGCGTAGTATCAATAAGACCTAATTCACGGGCCATTTGTTTTGTTACAACCACTTGACCTGTAGGAGGACCAAAGCGATTTGGTTGGCTTTCACCAGGCAGAGCCATAAGAATCAACAGGATAATAGTCCCTATCACAGGGATGAATCCAATAAATACGAGGCCCCCTGAGCGGCCTTGATCGTGTAAACGTCGCACTGAAACAGCCACGCCAGGGATAACCATAATCACGGACAAGAGGACAAGGATGACCAAACCAAAACCTACGCCTACTACGCTAGATAGTGGACTAATATAGCTCAAAAAAGCACAAGTAAATAGAATGGCCACAAACAACAATTGATAAACTAACAAGAAATGCCAATATTCACTACGACTTGCACGACCATCAAAATCAGCATATTTATAAACCAAACATTGTTTAAAGTTTTCAATCAAGCCTAGATTGTATTTATCTAACGAGATTTGTGGTCTACTAACATGCCCACACTCTGGGCAGTAACAATCTGTTTTCAACACTGCATGTCCACAATAGGGACAAGATTTCATAATAAACTCCTTCTAGCTACAAACAGAAATCAGCAAAGATTACGATGTCCTGCTGTACTTAACACATATAACAACTAAGATATTCTTTATTTATTAATATCTAAGTTTTTAAATTCATCTGAAATTCATTTTACTATAAAGTGTTATATTGTCTATAAAGGAGATGTTAAACTTTTATAAAATAAAATAATGAGATTGTTAATAAATACAGGTGATTATTATATGTATCCATTCCCATTAATACCATACCATAATATCTCTCTAATGATATCGGCAATAATAATAGATTGGATAATAAAGATGGCAATCCCCATCGCCCAATCTTGACGACGGGATGGAGTCTCTTCTAGTCCTGTAGCCTTGCTAACCTCAGGAGTAATAGGTGTATAGCCGGTTCTTTCACCATATGAATTCTCTCTTTCATCGCCACGACGCAATTCGTAAACGAGGAATATAAAGAAGCCTATAACAGGAATAAATGAGATTAGCTGTGTCCAACCGCTCCGACCAATATCATGCATACGCCGCGCTGTGATAGCTATATTGGGAATTATAAAGAAAAGAGATACCCCTACAGCAACATTATCAATAAGTGTTTCATAATTAGGAAAGCCCAAGGTACTACAAAGTAAAGCTAAAATCCCAAGTAATCCTTGTATCAACGTAACGCCTGCCACGAATCGCCAATATTCACTACGGCTAACACGGCCGTTAAAATTAGCATAATTTCTAATGCCTAATTTGAAGGCATCAGTATAATTCAAATCATATATATTTATGGTTGACATAACCTAATCCTCCTCCGCGGCTTCAATAGCAACAATGCCCCAGCCTTTGCCTTCATTATGCAAACGAACTAATAGAGGCTCTAGATTATCTTCAAAGGTAACGGTAAAGCCTATATAATTTACAACAATATCATCATCTTGGTCTTGAGAAACATAGTCAAGCTGTATCGTTTTCACCTTAGGAACCTCGTCCTTAGTCATGGCTTGTTCCCATAGTTCAAAGGTACCATATCGTTCCATAGCACGAGCACTCAAATAACGATATGCACCATGATAATCCTTTTTGTTGAGGGCTTCATAATAATTACTTACCACAGTACGCCCCTCTGTTGTAGCCGTTTCACTTTGTAAAAGACGATTGGCTTGTTTCGTTAACGAACTAGGTTCCAAATTGCCATAAGCAGTCTCTTCTACCATAAAATTATGATTAATCATTGTACTACCTGCACTAGTGGCTAGGCATCCTAATACTAATATGGCCACAATAAAGAGTCCCGATACGGAACGTTTTTCCTCTAATTCATTAGATACAGGCGATGTACGCTTACAGAATAAATACAATAATGCAAACCAACCTAAAATAGGAACCAATAGCAAAATCATCAACATTGGATCATTATTAGAGTCTCGCAACCGTCTTGCCATTAGCATAATCTTCGGCAAGCATAACAGGATGGACAATACAAATAATACGCCGCCACCGATAGAGACAGCATAAAGAAATCCGTACGGTATGTAGGTTGCAAGACCTGTAATACATATAATTAAGCCATATACAAAGGATATAGCACTTATGGTGAGCCAAAAATCGGCTGTATTGGTACGTCCTTTACTGTTTGCATAGTTTTCCACTAGCTCACGATAGAGGATTTCGTATACTCTCTGTTTCATAAAGCTCCTACTATAATCTTAGATAATATTAAATAATAAACATATATAGATATTCCTATTATACTATGATTTATCAACTTAGTTGATTCATTTTTTGTTCATGAAATATGCCTATACTACAGATATATTTCTTACAACTAAAATTCGTACAATCAATTATACAGGAGATAATTATGAAAGCTAAATTAATGAAAGCAGTAGCTTTAGCTAGCTTAGGTGCCTTCTTAACAGTTGGTATTGGTACCAATGTAGCCCAAGCTAAAGATTATCACTTCAAAATCGGTGAAAATCATCGCATGGTAAAAAATGATGATGGCACAGTAGATAGCAGCGCTCATCCATGGTACAAAGTAAATGATAAAAAGAAAAAGCACAGAAAGCATAGAATATCTGAACGTGAAAAGCATGATAAAAATGCAACAGCAAAACGCAGTGAACGACATCAACGTTCTGAATCCTCTAATGACTAAGCCTTGCGCATAATACATATTACTAGCCCTAATAAAAACACAAAACTAAATTAACCAACCAATGAAAAGGACGTTATACATTGTATAACGTCCTTTTGTGTTATCCCCTATATAATTTTTCCCAAGGCTATATGAGTTATTATGTTATGCGCCAGCCTTTAGAACAGCTTGTTTCATGGATTGTACGTAATCAAACAACGCTTGGTCCGCATGTTCACCGTGTTCTGCCACGATTTTAACGATGGCAGAGCCTACGATGGCTCCATCAGATACGCACGCCATAGCTTCTGCTTGTTCTGGCTTAGAAATACCGAAACCAACAGCTACAGGGATATCCGTGTATTTGCGAATCGTTTCAACAATGGATTTAATATCCGTCTTGATTTCACTGCGCATGCCTGTAACGCCAAGGGAAGATACACAGTATACAAAGCCTTCTGCGTCTTTAGCAATCATTTCAATGCGATTTTCAGATGTTGGCGCAATTAAGGATACCACTTCAACACCATGCTTATGAGCCACACTAGCGAGCTCGCCTTTTTCTTCAAACGGCATATCTGGCACGATAACACCAGAGATTCCCACCTCTTCACAGAGGGTAAAGAATTTTTCACGACCGAATACGTAAATTGGATTCAAATAGGTCATGAATACGAGCGGTATAGTCACCGCATCATCACCAGTACGTAATCGACGTACCATATCAAAGATATCATTGATTTTTACGCCTGTGGAGAGAGCACGCGTGCTCGCCTCTTGAATAACTGGGCCTTCCGCGGTTGGGTCAGAGAAAGGAATACCAATTTCTACCATGTCTGCACCGGCTTTCACCATAATACGAATATAACGTTCTGTATTCTCAATACCGTGATCACCAGCACTAATGAACGGGATGAATGCCTTGCCCTTTGTGAAAGCGTCTTTAATTTTACTCATGAAGATCCACCCCTCTGTATTTCGCCATAGCCGCCACGTCTTTGTCGCCACGACCAGATAAACAAATAATAATGATGTCGTCCTTACTCATAGTAGGAGCAATTTTACGTGCATGTGCCACCGCATGAGCACTTTCAATCGCAGGAATAATACCTTCCAAGCGAGATAAGTATTCAAAGGCATCTACTGCTTCGTCATCTGTAACCGGCACGTATTCAGCACGACCGCTATCGTGCAAGTACGCATGTTCAGGGCCGATACCAGGATAATCAAGGCCTGCAGAGATAGAATATACTGGAGCGATTTGGCCGTCTTCGTCTTGGCAGAAGTACGATTTCATGCCGTGGAAGATACCAACAGAGCCTTTCGCGATTGTCGCCGCATGTTCTTCTGTATCGATACCGCGACCTGCCGCTTCACAACCGATGAGACGAACACCTTCATCTGGAATGAAGTGATAGAACATGCCCATCGCATTGGAGCCGCCGCCTACGCAAGCCATAACAGCTGTTGGCAATTTACCTTCTGCTTCAAGGATTTGCTCACGCGCTTCACGGCTGATGATGGATTGGAAGTCACGAACGATCATAGGGAATGGATGAGCCCCCATAACAGAGCCCAATACATAGTGCGTATCGGACATGCGATTTGTCCATTCGCGCAATGCTTCAGAAACCGCATCTTTTAAGGTACTAGTCCCCGTTGTTACAGGATGTACCTTAGCGCCCAATAATTCCATGCGATATACGTTAAGTGCTTGACGTTCACAGTCTTCAGCACCCATATATACTTCACATTCCATGCCCATCAACGCAGCAATAGTAGCCGTTGCCACGCCGTGTTGACCTGCGCCGGTTTCAGCAATAACACGAGTTTTACCCATCCGTTTTGCCAATAACATTTGGCCGATTACGTTATTCAACTTGTGAGAACCAGTATGATTTAAGTCCTCACGTTTTAAATAGATTTTGGCACCTCCAAGGTCCTTTGTCATGCGATCTGCATAGTATAAAAGGGATGGACGACCTGTATATTTTTTATGTAAATCCTCAAGTTCGTGTACGAAATCAGGATCATCTTTGTACTTGTTGTACGCCTCTTCCAATTCGATGACTGCATTCATCAATGTCTCTGGCATAAATTGGCCACCAAAGGAGCCAAAATAGCCATGTCTTTGTTCACTCATATAACTTACCTTTCTATATACCATTCCTGCTAGCACGCCATATTATGGCATTGCTATTGTTCTCACAAGCTTTGTGAAAGCTGTAATCTTCTCATTGTCCTTCACGCCATCTGTTTCAATGCCGCTACTGATATCAATGCCATACGATCGAACCGTACGAATGGCACGCGCCACATTGGTACTATCGATACCACCAGCCAGCATAAATGGTCGTTCAAACTCATCTAAGCAAGACCAGTCGAATACTTCGCCTGTACCGCCGCGCTCGTCTTTGTGGTACGCATCAAATAATAGCATATCCGCACTACTATCGATCCACGTCTCTGCATCTGCAGCGCTACGGATTTGAACAGCCTTCCAAACCTCTACATTAGTACGTTCTTTTAAGGATTGGATGAAAGCTTCATCTTCATCACCGTGCAATTGCACCGCATCAAGATTTACTTCTGTGGCAATCGTAACGAGATTATCTAGCGTTTCATTGACAAAAATGCCTACCGTTTTAATAAATTCTTGATGTATAAGTGTCTGATTACTGTATTGTTCTGCGTCTCTGTTATATCGATTTGCGTATTGTTTATGTAGTTCTTCAACTAAGGTTTTTGCTTGGTCTACAGTGACTTGTCGTTTGCTTGGTGCAAATACAAGACCCATGTAGTCAGGATTTGCTTCTATTACAGCAGGAATTGTTTCTATCTTGGATATACCGCACATCTTAATCTTTGGTGTGTAGTAGGTTGAACCATAGAGATATGCCAGTTTTTCCACCTTGTTAGGGGAACGCATGAAGGTTTCCCCCATCAAGGCTACGCCGATATTGTTATCCCGCAACACTTGAATATCCTCTGGCGTTTCTAGCCCGCTTTCAGATACGAAGATTACATCGTCTTGCACAAGATTGCGCAAGCGCACACTATTTTGTACATCTACAGTGAAGTCCTTGAGGTTACGATTGTTAACGCCGATAATGCGGGCACCGCAATCGATAGCCATTTGTACCTCATGTTCGTCATGGGCCTCTACCAAAGAGGATAAGCCAAGAGAGTCCGCTAATTCACGGAACTTTGTTAACGTATGCATATCTAAACATGCACAGATCAAGAGGATCGCACTAGCGCCCCACACCTTCGCTTGATAGATTTGGTATTCATCGATGATGAAGTCCTTACGAAGCACAGGGATTTTTACAGTGTTAGCGATTTCTTGGAGATATTTTTTATCACCTTTAAAGAAGTCTGGCTCTGTTAATACAGAGATGACCGCTGCTCCTGCTACTTCATATTCTTTAGCAATGTCTAAATACGGGAAGTGCTCTGCTATGATGCCTTTTGATGGAGATGCCTTTTTCACTTCACAAATGAAATTGAAATCTTGCTGACAAAGGGCCGCTTCAAAAGGAAATCCTGTATCAGATGGTAATGCTAAAGCCGCTGCTTTCACAGACTCTGGAGATTCCACCTGTTTTTCTTGGGCTACCCGAATTTTGGTCGCCTCTATAATCTTATCTAAAATCAATGGTTACACCTCTTGTGTTGCTTTCACAAACTGTTCCATTGTAGCAAGCGCCTTGCCAGAGTCGATCATGTTTTTCGCCTCTTCAATGCCCTCTGCCAAGGTAATGCCGTCTTTCGCAAGGTAAATCGCCATGCCTGCGTTAAGAACAACAGCCGTGCGTTTACCGCCTTGCTCACCACCGAGAACGCGACGTGTAATCTCAGCATTTACCGTAGCATCTCCACCTTCAAGCTCTTTTTTGTCCGCATATTCAAAACCATATTCCTTTGGATCGAATTCGTAGCTTGTGAAAGTACCATTATTAATTTCGCATACGTACGTTTTATTAGTAGCCGTAATCTCATCAAGGCCGTCAAAGCCGTGTACCACAGCACCGCGTTTAACGCCAAGATTAGCCAATACACGAGCCAATGGTTCTACTAAAGATTTATCGTAAACGCCCATCAACTCAACCGTAGCACCGGCTGGATTTGCCAAAGGTCCAAGAATGTTAAACACAGTACGCACGCCCAACGCCTTACGTACAGGGCCCGCATATTTCATAGCTTGATGATACACTGGCGCAAACATGAAGCACATATTCGCTTTGTTCAACACCGCCTCATTTTGCTCGCCATTAAGCTCTAATTTAGCACCCAATGCTTCGATTAAGTCAGCAGCACCACATTTACTAGATACACTGCGGTTACCATGCTTTGCTACGGGAATACCTGCTGCGGAAATAATGAACCCAGACGTAGTGGAAATGTTGAACGTATTAGCCTCGTCGCCACCAGTACCTACAATTTCTACAACTGTACCTTCATGAGGTACGGAGCCAGCCTTCTCACGCATAACCTCAGCAAACGCCGTAACTTCATCTACAGTAGGGCCCTTTGCGGCAAGAGCACACAAGAAACCAGCCATAGGAACCTCGGCTACATCGCCGCTCATAATTTTGTTCATTGTATCTTTAGCAAGGTCGTAAGATAAATCCTGACCATGCGTTACTGCATATAATGCGTCTTTAATCATTTTATATCTCCTTTTGAGGATATCTATTAAATTGATACCATATCTACCTAGTCGGTAACGATTGGGTCATGCCCTTAGCCTCCAAGAGGCCACCCCCCGCTATGCGGGGCGCCAAGTCGGCTTCGCACATAACCCAATCATACCTATCCAGCTAAAATCATACCGATTTAATAGATATCCCTCAAACAAACTATTATCAAATGATCCTGCGCATTATATGGAGTAATGCACAGGTCATCCCTTTATAGAGAGAGTGGGAATGGTGGTGCTTTGCACCACTTTTTCCTATATTAGGGGTTCTGATTCGCATATTTCTTTAGAAAAATATGGCTACGGTTCGACATATGTATTATAGAGGGGCTATTAAGTAAGTAATGTCAAGATTGAGTTGGCAGGAAATAAGGTCTTAAGGAACGACTTGGCGGCCCCACGTAGTGGGGTGGGTGGCCATCGGAGTTCCGAGAGACCTTATTTCTGCCTTATCGTTCTAGGCTTTAGGAATAGCCCCTCGAATACCTAAATTAGACAGTAGCTATTTTTCTAAGAAATTGCGAATCATTTGTTCCCCGTCCGGTGTCATGATGGATTCCGGATGGAATTGGACTCCATAGATTGGGTAGTCTTTGTGTTCCACGCTCATTACTTCGCCGTCGTCGGTAACGGATGTAACGATGAGTTCGCTTGGCATGGTTTCGTCGATAATTGCCAAGGAGTGGTATCTAGCAACTTCGAATTGTTCAGGCAAGCCCTTAAGGATTTTGGATGGGTGTACTTGCTTCGCCACACTTTGTTTGCCGTGCATTACTTGTTTAGCGTAGGAAACGGTGCCGCCGAATACTTCTCCGATGGCTTGGTGACCGAGGCATACGCCGAGGATTGGGAATTCCCCTTTGCATTCACGCAAAAGGTCTTCGTATACGCCCGCATCAGCTGGTCTGCCAGGTCCTGGTGAAAGTATCACATAGTCTGGTTTCAAAGCGCGGATTTCTTCAACTGTTAATTCATCGCTGCGGATAACTTTAATATCTGGATTGATAGATCCTACTAATTGGTATAAATTAAAGGAGAAACTATCGTAATTATCTATAAGGAGTACCATTATTCTACCTCCTGTGCATCTGTAATTGCGGAAATCATGGATTGGCCTTTGATCAAGGTTTCATTAAACTCGCTTTCAGGAACGCTATCTCGAACGATGCCTGCACCAGCACGAACATAGACCTTACCGCCTTTATTCATAGCCATGCGAATGCCGATACATACGTCCATGTTACCAGAAAAATCGATATAACCTACGGCGCCACCATATACACCACGTGGGCTTTTTTCAAGTTCGTGTAAAATTTCTATAGCACGAATCTTAGGCGCCCCAGACAACGTGCCTGCTGGCAGTGTAGCACCGATTGCATCGAGTGCATCTTTGCCGTCTTGCATGTCACCGCTTACAGTAGATGTAATATGGATAACATGCGAGAAACGTTGCAACATATGTAACGCCTCTACTTTTACGGAACCAAATTTAGAAATTTTACCTAAATCGTTACGGCCAAGGTCAACAAGCATATTATGTTCAGCCAACTCTTTTTCGTCATTGATTAGTTTTTCTTCAATAGCAAGGTCCTCTGCTTCATTTTTGCCGCGGCGCATGGTGCCTGCAATTGGGAAGGTGTACATCTTGCCATCTGTTAATTTTACCAATGTCTCTGGAGAAGCACCTGTGAGCTCTACATCGCCACCAGATAGGTAGAACATGTATGGAGATGGATTCAAGGTTCGCAATACGCGGTATGCGTTTAACAAACTCCCCTCAAACTCGGCTTCGCGGCGGTTAGATACAACACATTGGAAGATATCCCCTTCCTTGATATAGTGCTGCGTCTTTTTAACAACTGCTTCAAACTCATCCTTTGTAAATTCAGAGGTAAACTCTGTTTTAAGGATGCCTTTTGGCACATCCGCCTCTTTGCCGTTTATAACGAGATCAGCAAGAGTTTTCAATTCAAGCTCAGCCTTGTTGTAGTTGCGTTCTAAATCATTTGTGCTGATGTTAGCAATTAAGTAAATTTTATTTTTATAGTGATCAAAAGCGATAACCTTATCAAAGAGCATAAGGTCTACATCGTTAACCATGGCAGAGTCGTCATCTGGCGTTGGGAAATCCAATGTTGGCTCGATGTAGCGAATATATTCACATGCGAAGTACCCTACAAATCCACCTGTGAAGGTTGGTAACTCTTCTAAACGAGGACTTTTATATTGGCTCAAAATATTGCGAATTTCTGCGGCAGGATCAGAGCACTCAAAGGTACGTGTAGTACCGTCTTTGATGGTCATTTTATGATTTTTGCAGAATAGCTCAATCTTAGGATCGTAGCCCAAGAAGGAATAACGGCCCCAATGATTACTATTATCCGCACTTTCAAGCAAGTACGTATGACTGCTCACTTGTTTTAACGCTTTCAACACGCTAATCGGTGTGCGTACGTCGGATAAAATTTCCATATATACAGGCACGATATCGTAGCCCGGTGCGATAGTTTTCACACGGTCAAAACTAGGAAAAATCATGAGAACCTCCATCTGGCATTTGCCAATAAAAAAACTCGCCCATGACAATATAACGTCAAGGACGAGTTTATAGTTCTATTATTACAATACGATTGTATGTGCTATAAATCGCGGTACCACCTTGTTTGAATGCAACGCATTCCCCTTTCGCAGGATACTAACATATCCCTCACGACTAACGCTCGTGTGACGTCGCACCATACTAGGAATGACTGTGAAAGTTCATTCTTTTCCATGCGCCCTCGGTGGTCCATTTAATAAGCTGCGTACTACGGGTTCTCAGCTAATCCCGCTCTCTGTGAGTGCATTTCCTATTTTTATCTCCACCTCATCGGTTTCTTTCAGGCGAGTATAAAATTATAATCTGATTATAATGTTTCTATAGAATGAAAGTCAAGAAGTTTTAATTTTAGATTGTTGCTCTTAGCATGAACTTTGATGATAATGATAGATGTGTCCATAAAATATCTCCTAACTATATTCTTATGAATTAATAGTGCGAATAAATTTATATGAAGCTACCAATATTAATATCACCTTTATCAAGAATGGTAAATTACTCTGTAACAGCCAAATAACCCCTATAACATATGCAGAAAAAATAAAGGTCCATTTTATTTTGCTTCTGGGGATAATATCAATACCTAACAACTTACCATGAAGGCCCAATAGAAAATAAAGATAAACTTTCCATTTCGACTGATAACGTTTATAGGCCTTTTTATAAATAAAATAATAAATCTTTCGTCGTCTGTATACCGGCCATAATACGGGTATGCAAAAAATATAAGCCGGAAATAAATAACCAAACAACGATAAAGAAAAGGTATAGTTGCTTTTTTCATAAGCTGCAGCAATTGCAACAATCATAAATAGACCTGCACCAATCCATCTCATTCTAAAATCATTTAACAGATTTAAAACGTTCTTCTTCATATATAATCTAACCTATCATTAATGTTTATCTGTAATAATTCCATCCTTTTCATAGATTTGTGTTTTCAATGGTGGTCATAATGCTATAGATTCCGAAGTAGGTGGCCCAAGTGAAGCAACATCATCCATTGGAATAGTCAGATCAGAAATCCTATTACTAAATGAATCCGATTTCTCATCAACCAAACTATAAAAGTCTTCCACACGATTGTATTATGCTATAAAAAAAATCTTTAACATACACTCTCATATCTCCATATTTTATGTATCATAATGCGTAATAAAAAATGCTATTACTTTCTTTATCATATAACGCAGAGGTTTTATTATACAGCAGATACAATACATATATATTGATGATAGGAACAAACAAGACAACAATCCAAAATATACTACTATTACTATCTTTCAAACGTCTACAGATCATTACAATAATAGTATATATAAGATAAAAGTATAGAGCATATCTCAAAACATAGTTTTCGATATTATAATTTAATATCATATTGTATATTATAAACGCTAAATATACATTGAACAGATTCCATTGACGAACTGTGCTTCGTCCATTAAGCCAAAGACTATCAATTAATATGCTTTTATAAAGATTTGTTAAAAGAGACCTTTTATCTTGGCGACTATAAAAAGAGCTTATAGCTTTAATTTGAGACGTAGTTAAATCATTACGCTCACCCCAGAGTACATCTATAACCTTATTATCAAAAATTATTCCCTTAAGTTCAACAGTATTATCTCGTAACCAAAACTTCCTAGGTACTACAGAAAACAACAATATTGAACACAAAAGACATGGATAGAATAAATCTGGTACATCAACACCCCATAATATAATATTGTTGGACTCAAAAATAGCTTTTCCATAAGAAAGGTCAAAATGCTTTCCACCCAATAATATCAATAGTAAAAGCACAGTAATTATGATATTTAACCAATTAAATCGTTCTTTTTTATAATATTTCAAGCTAGCATAATTTGTAAAAGCTACAAAAAGAATATAAATAACTGTGCCCACATAATATATAATGTCATAAATTCCTTGAGTATATACTATCTCCGGAAGAGTGGATAAAATAAAGATATTTATTCCTATACCAATAAACACCAATAAGTTTATAGAAAGGTATGTCTGTATATTGATTGTAAATAATTTAATTGTCTTGAAACATTGAACTAATGTTAATAATTCAAGTTTAAATTTTATTAATTCAGAATATAAAAGCTGTCTCATCATTCTTCATCTTATGATAAGTATTGTAATATATGCACTAATTGGAAATATTATAACTTCGCAAACATGATGCTCCTGTTCTTTCATTGATAATCAATACAACTAAATAAGAAAAGTGCTTATCATGTATTAACACAGCACCAAAACAAGATTCATTATCAACATAAATTTTTTTCAGCCTATTTCGGGTGTTACTTAAACTAGTTAGAATTAAAATAGATTCATCTATGGCAATAAAATAATCACCATCCATATCAAATCGATACCATTTCCTATATTCCATAGGAAATTTATGAATAAGACTATTATGCTGATATATCTCAATATCCTCCTCATATACTATCCATTTATTATCTGTAAAGCCAATACTATTTACACCTTTAATTTCACTTTCCCAATTCCTATATAAAGTGAGTTCATCAGAAGAAGATAGTCTATCAATAGCTGTAAAACTTAAATTATTATCGACAAAGTCCCAGTGTATCATAAAAGAATTGGCAAATAGACTAATAGCCTCTGATTTAAATACAGAAAAATACAAAATATAAATGCATTCACTCTCAAAGTCATACTTTATGAACTGTGAATAATGTCTATTTAAATCAATGTACCATAATCCTGCTTCTAAATGGAGTACAATTCTATTATTTTCAGAATCTACAAAACTATTTACAATTATAACCTTTGTATTATCTAGTGTATAAGAGTCAGCATACTCTAATTGAGGAGTATAAATTATTACTCCTCTATAATCATCATTAACGATAACATAGTCTTGTGTCCTATTAATAAAATATAAATCATTTTGTTTAAGTGCAAATTTTATTTCATTTACTAAATTAATCTCCATAACACCTCTCCCATCAACATCATTTATTTATCTCTTAATCGCAATAAGCAATACGACAAAATCAAATCAATTTTCTAATCTCTTATTGTTATGTCAAATGATATTTTAAATCCAAGACATTTCATTTAATTATCTATATGCCAAGATTTCTTAAACAAAAGATGATAGCTAACAAAAATATTGATATACGGAATAAAAAGGCCAATCATCCACAAGCCGCTTAATAGAGAATCGTGAAGTCTACGTATACCTAATGTAATCATTGCGATGGCTGGCCATATTAGGATAACCATAAAGCCCCAACGAGGTATATAAAGAGAGATGCCAAGATGAACAATTAACGAAACTACAGCAATAGCCATATACATAATGATATCCATAAAAATGCAAGATCCTGTAAGACCAACCCAAAAGGCTGATACGGAGGATCTGCCATTAACATCAACGAGTTTAGCAAATAAAGCATCCCATACACAACTACACATATAGTCAAATCTACTAGCATCCTTACCTTCACTAATAGTGGAACTTCGAGCGTAATTAATAATGTAGTTATTATATCTATCTCGACCTTCATCTAAGCCATATTCATTTGAGTCTGGCACGCTAAGAGGCAAGGCAAAGCAAACTAAGATGAAATACTGCCAAAAGAACCCATCCCAATAAAAGCTTGCATTTACAATAGTCTCAGATATAGACGCCCAACTAAAACTCATCCCCCAATACACCCATAAGCTTAGATATGCTATGGGAACCAAGATCATATACCACAAGGATGAACCACAATCATTTAGTCTACGTTTAAGTATAAAAATAGTTGCAATTATATGTATAATCTGTAGACTTCCAAAATAAATATAAGACAAATACTGACTATCTTGAAGTGGAGTCCCTTGAATAATCCCTATCAACAGAACGAATATAAGGTAAGCTAAAAATTTACTAACCATTAAGCCAAGTACACCCCACAAATATGCTAGTCTGCCTATCCTTTGATTCACTCGCAACATTTCTATATTTTGTTTAAATAGTGAAAGTTCATTATCTAACCACATTAAAATAAAGTGCTCTTCTCTCTCATACCGAAGGATATCTACAAATTAAAACTATGTAAACATAATCAATACAAAAACATATAGATAAAGAATAGTAACAGAAAGCTCAAAAATACTATCATAATAAGACTATTCTTGTAATCTTTAGATACTTTCTTTTGAGCAATCTGTATTATTCGACTTACAAGAAAAGAAATGCCAGCAATTATCATAAATCTAAAAGAATTTGTTGTTAGACCTTCAATACAATAATAAGTAAATGCAACAATAATCAATAAAGAACTACATATACAGACCCATTTATATAAATTGGGAAATAGCATAAATTCTCTCCTAGCTGCTTCACGCTCAGAGAGTTGCTTGCCCATAGCATACTTATAATACCCTCTACAATTAAGTATTATCATGGCAAATGCGGCAATTATCAAATCAAAACTAAGTTCTACCATTATCTTCCCTTCACTATTTATATTTTATTAACTCTTATATTAATTTATTCTAATACAAATAGCTAAAATTGAATATATTATCCCTCAAGCAATCGACAAATTCAGAATATTTATATTGTTTACGCTAAACACTAATAGTATACTGAAATTACATATGTTATCAGCTCCCACTGATTATTTTGTGGAAAAGAGAGCCTAAGTTTTTATTTTATCCATCAACTACTGGAGTCAAGATACCATTGCAAATGACAAACTTCTTGACTTAATATTGGGAATGAAGTCAAAAAGATATAGAATTACTAATTTTCTAGTACTATAAATTGTACTAGGACTAGTGAAGGAGAAATACTTTGGAAACGTGGAAACGTACGGTATATATCAGTTTAATATGTGTATTCTGTACATCCTTCGGGGTGAGCCAATTAGCACCTATTCTCCCTCTGTATTTTCATGATTTAGGTGTTCAAACGCCATCGGCTATGTCTCTCTGGTCAGGTTTAGCAACTGGTGCAACCTATTTAATCGTATGTTTAGTGGCACCCTTTTGGGGCCGTGTAGCAGATAAGAAAGGTCGTAAAATTACATTAATACGATCTAGCTTTGGTATGGCTTTATGTAATTTATTGCTCGCCTTTCAAACAACACCTGAAGGGGTTGTAATCATTCGTCTCATACAAGGTTTAGTGAGTGGTTTTTATTCTGCAACCATTACATTAATAGCCTCAGAGTCCCCCATCGAACGAACTGGTTGGGCACTAGGCCTATTAGCTTCGGCCAATCTGGCGGGCTCTCTAATTGGCCCTTTATTAGGTGGATATATTGCAGATACTATAGGTATTCGCAATGACTTCATCTTGGTTGGTATACTCATGGGTTTAGCTGGATTATTAGCCACTATATTTATCCATGAAAATTATGTACCAAAGCCTAATGTTGAAAAACTGTCTATTAGCAAGCTAAAAGAGCAAATCCCTGAATTTAATAGTATTGTAGCATTGTGTGTAGCATCATTTATTTATGCTATATGCATCATGTCCTTACAACCTGTTATATCCGTATATATCAAAGGTATTGTTCCGAGCAACACTGAAAATCTAGCATTTATTGCAGGCGCTGTCTTCTCAGCTATGGGTATTGCTCAATTGATAAGTAGTTCACCGCTCGGTAAATTAGTTGATAAAATTGGGCCTCGCAAGGTATTAGTCGTATCTCTTATTTATGTAGGCTTATTCAACATCCCTCAAGCCTATGTGACTGATGTTTACCAACTAGCACTTATTCGATTTTTACAGGGCTTCGGCCTAGGTGGTATGTTACCGGCATTAAACACCTATCTCTCTTCAAAAACGCCTCGTGAGTTTACGGGACAAGTATTCTCCTACAACCAATCAAGTTTATTTCTTGGCTATTTCTTAGGTGCTATCGGTGGTGCAAGCCTAATGGCTTGGCTAGGTTTTACTACCTTATTCTGGGTAAGTGGTGGCCTATTTATAATCTCTGCCCTCTGGATTGGTTTAAAACTTAAATAATACATACATAAAGCAAAAGAAAACCCTTCTATGTATCTGATTAGTAAAAGTTATATGCTCACGCATATGACTCAATCTAATCAGTGCTAGAAGGGTTTTATTTTACAATATAGTTTTATTAGACTAGAGTAACAATAGCATAATGACTACTGTCGCAATAATACAAGGCACGGCATTGCGTTTCGCCATTTCCATAGGGTTAATACCTGCCAGTCCTGCGATGATGATACCTGCCCCCGCAACAGGACTCATACTACGACCGATACCAGCACCGATTTGAGCCATGGATCCAAGTTGCATAATACCATAACCAAAGTCTGCAGCATGAGGTGTGACAGCACCGTTAAAGGCAAGAGCTGCTGCATTACCAGAACCAGAGATAACAGCCAATAAGAACGGACCAAAGGCTGCTCCGATTTGGGCGATTTGTTGAGAGTTCTTCATTCCATCAATAAGGGCACTTGTAAGTCCAATGAGTTGCATCCCTGCTGTAAAGCATGCTGCTGCAGCCATAAGGCCCACTACATCACACATACCATCTCCAGTACCGCGGAAGAACTTCTTAACAGCTTCTGCCACATTAGGACGCACGGCAATGATACCAATAGCAGTACCGATGAGCATAGATACAGGAACGGAGATTTCTGGAATCACCGCTACCTGTTTACTACCTAATACAAGTAATACAAGAGGAATAATTGGAATGATTGCATAGAAATAATTTACTTTGAACTCTTTGCCTTCCTCTACAGTATCGTTTTTCATTACATACCCTGTATGCTCCTTCTTAACGATAGCTACAATATTAAGCAAAATAGCGGCTACTACGATACCGATAATTGCTTGCATGGAGAAGCTGGCAATAACTGTCATTACGTCTACCCCCGCCAGTTGTGCCACTTGAGGGTTAAACATAAGGCCTGGACTCAAGGAGCTGCCCCATGTGCCTAAGAAAATAGCAGAACCAGCCATTGCTGGATGTACTCCAGAACGAATGAGGGCAGGAATTAAGAGTGCACCTACAGCCGCAGCACAGCCTGCCGCTGTAGGCAATGCAATATTAATTAAAAATGTAATAATAACAGCACCAGGAATGATGATTTTCGTCATCTTTTTAAGCCCTGCAGAAATGAAATACACCATGTGCTCTGTACATTTTGTATATTCCATAACATAGCTAAAACCTAACACCGTACAGATTGTAGGCACAAGGCCTGGATTTGTAAGTTCTTTCACAAAGGCCGTCGTACCAGCGCCAAGCTGCCCACCAATAAAGCACATTAATAAGCCTGATAATAATAAAACGAGCCGCGTTTCAAACTGTTTAATAATAGCGATAAACGTCGCTACTACGATAACAATACCTGTAATAACCATAACTCTCCTATCCGTATACATAGGATGCAAGATAGCTATATCCCCTCTATAAACACTTTACACCCAATACACAACTAACAACACTAAATACAAAATACAATAGTCCTATCTATGTCTTACACCTAATAGGCCTAACAATAATAAAAGTAATCACTTAATTATATACAGTATAATCATATAACTATATAACTACTTATCTACATAACTACATAACTACATAACTACATAAAGAAGTATATTAAACAAGCTTTATTTCTTCCAAGCTAAGTTTCCTGAGCACCTTATCAAGTACCTCTGCACCCGTTACAATATCATCCATTTCAGCAAATTCTGCAGGATTATGACTGATGCCGTCACGGCATGGAATAAAGATCATTCCCGTCGGAACTGCCTCCGCCCAATGCATCGCATCATGACCGGCACCACTCGGCATAGTTATATATTCTACACCTACAGACTTAACAGCTTCTTCGATTTCTCGAATCATCGCCGGGTACATCTCCACTGGATGGTCCTGTGCAATTGTTTCAATTGTATAAGATAATCCTCGTTTTTCCGCAGTAATATCGATAAATTCCTTAACAAGAGTAACTACAGAATTGCGAGCTACCTTAGATATGCTGCGAATATCGACCCCTAACTTCACAGCTCCAGGAATGACATTCATCGCACCTGGCGTAACCTCCACAACACCGACAGTTCCCACCACGGGTGGTTCCTCTTGCATGGATGCAATCTCCTCGATGCCGAGGATGATTTTTGAGGCTCCACATAGGGCATCATGACGCAAGTTCATCGGCGTAGCACCACTATGATCGGCATTGCCTCGAATGGTCACATAGAATCGCTCTGGCGCTGCAATACCAGTCACAATGCCAATCGATTTCTGTTCGTGCTCCAGTACCTTGCCTTGTTCTATATGAATTTCTGTGAAAGACTTTACAGGTCGTTTATATTCCATTTCTTCAATCCCATCGGGATTTAAGTTGCGACCTTTCAATGCTTCGTATAAGGAATTTCCTTGTTTATCTACCAATCGGTGTATGTCTTGTAATCTTAATTCACCACGCATGGCCTTACTACCTAGTGTAGCATCCCCAAAGCGACTGGACTCTTCACACATGAAGGATACCACAGCGATGGTATGGTCATGTTCATAACCATCGTCAGCCATGCTACGAATTACTTCAATGGCAGATAACACGCCCACCACACCATCGTAATTGCCTCCATTGGGTACGCTATCTGTATGAGACCCTACCATGACAACTGGTAAATCTGGTTTCTTACCAATCTTATAGCCAATGACATTACCAAAATCGTCTATTTCAACAGATAAACCCGCATCAGTCATGCGGTCTATAATATATTGACGCCCCGCCCAGTCTGCATCGGTAAAAGCAAGGCGATTAATTCCCTCACCAGGTGCCGTCAATTGGGCCATAGCATCAAAATCTTTAACTAATCGCTCTCGTTGAATCATATAACACCTCACAATCTATTACATCAATGACTGATAAACCATATGGTGCTAGTCAGTAAACCTTATTTTAAATAGTGAGCAGCAATTGTCCCCAACGCTACGATACCGTTTAACATATCCTCTTCATCGATATCAAAGAGCGGATTGTGATGTGGCGCTTTAATAGCAGAACCTACTACCATGTAGGTCGCTCTACCGCCACGTTCGATGACACGATTCAAGAAGTACGCACAGTCTTCACTGCCGCCACCGCTGTAATCGAATGGCACCTCTTTAAAGATCCCAAGTGGTTCCACGATAGCTTGTACTTCATGAGCTAAATCATCGCTGATGCGACCTGCAGGAGTTTCTCCTTGTTTTGTGATTTCAAAGGTACAATCATGCATTTCTGCAGCACCTTTAATAATAGTCTTCGACCGTTCAATCATGTAATCATTGATTTCTGTCGTAGCACCACGAGTTTCTAGTTTAAGAACCGCCACATCAGGAGTCACATTGCGGCCTGTACCGCTTTCAAAAACACCTACATTCATGCGAGAAGCCCCTTGACTATGACGAGCGATAGCTTGTAAGTTGAGAACCGCTGTACAGCCGGCGAGCATTGCATTTTGTGCCTTTTCAGGGGAGCCCCCAGCATGAGCAGAATAACCGTGAAATACCGCATCAAGTTTTGTAGTGGCTAAGAAGCCATGATCACTACATGCAAAGCAATTGGATAATTTTTCGTTAAACCCAATATGCATGCCGAACATCAAATCCACATCATCTACTACGCCTGCTTCCGCCATCGCTTTAGCACCGCGCACGCCTTCCTCTGCAGGTTGGAAAATGAGTTTAATAGTTCCTTTGAATTCATCCTTGTGCGCAGCCAAATATTCAGCTAGGCCTAGCCCCATCGTCATATGTGCATCATGACCGCAAGCGTGCATCGCCTTATCGTGACAAGAACGGAACCCGCCCTTTGCGGGTACATGGTTATCATCTTTAGCTTCAATGACATCATTGGAGTCCATGTCTACACGAAATGCTACTACGGGACCTTCGCCACCGAACTTCATAGTTGCGACAATGGCCGTTTTACCGTAGCCCATCTTTTCTACCAATTCAGGATTAGCACCTTCTTCGATGGCGCGATCCATAGCAGCTTTCATAACCTCATCACTAGGCAATCCCATGCGAGACTCTAAATCGAGTACATCCGCACCTAACGCCACATCATAGCCCAAAGAAACAAGCGTATCCGCCACCTTCGCAGCAGATCGATACTCAAGCCAAGCAGGCTCAGGGTACATATGAAAGTCGCGACGCATAGCGATTAACGCATCGCGTCGTTGTTGCACAAAATCTTTTATAGACATAAATACCTCCTTAACAAACTAATAATCACGTATATATTTACTATATGAATTGATATGTAAATAGTCAACTAAATGGCGCATGTATACAGTATCTAAAATATACTTTATGTTATAACAAAAAACACATATACTACGAAATGATTTCTGTGATATATGTGTTCTTATCGATTTATTCTAATATTGTTTTATTCAGTTTTGCCAGCACTTCTCGTTTAATAGTTCGTTGTCTATCCCAGGCAATGATAATAACGGTGGCAATAATCATAGCCATACCAATTAGCCCCAATAGACTAAATTCATTTCCTAAAAAAGCCCACCCAAAGAAAGCCGCCGAAATAGGTTCAATAGAGGACAAAATAGATCCTGATACAGCCCCAATTCGTTTAACCCCTTCTAAATAGGCATTAAAAGATACTATCGTACCAAGGAATATAACATTGAAACAACCAATTACAGTCCATACATCCCACGTCGCATAAGAATTTGGTTGATGGAATAATATAGCCGCAACAATACCGCTAATAAGCATTCCGAATCCTACAATAGGCAACGTGCCATATTTGTTGAGTAAATCAACGGGAGAAATGCTATATACGGCTACACCCACAGCAGATAAAAGGCCCCATACGAGAACCATTAAAGGAAAGCTTTCAATAGAAAGGTCATCATCATTGCCCATCAAACAAATGGTCCCCACTAAAGCAAGTATAACAGAAACCATCTCGCCCTTAGACGGTCGTTTACCATAACGAGCTAGCAGGTAAATAATAATCATAGATGGCGCCAAATATTGTAATACCGTTGCAATGCCAGCTCCCGATAAAGCAATGGATCTGAAGTATGTATATTGGCATAAGGCCATGCCAAATACGCCAAAAACAATGAGTCCTAACGTATCCTTTACACTATGAAATACATTAAAGATAGAATTTCCAAATCTAAACCATGCATAAATAACAGTTAGTAAACCTGCTGTAATCAATCGCATAGTTACTAGCCATTCCAAATTCATATTTCTGAAATTGCTTAAGAACTGTACGGATGCACCTGATACCCCCCATAAAACAGCCCCCAATAGGGTTATAATAACACCAATAACTTCATATTGTTTCATACTACTCACCGAGCAAAGATACGTGAACTTTCACAACCACCTTACGGATTTTGATAGGTTTATCATTTACAGCAAGCAAAGGCCGATGAACATCAGAGGGGAAGAATACAGTGTAGTACCCTTCTGGGCAATGGATTTGCCCTTCATCAACAGCTTCGTTAGGATAAAAATAGCAATCTCGATCCGGATAGGACTCCACAGGTTTAACAAGATTTTTATCTACGAAAAAGCCCATGTTTTCCTCGCCGCTCACCATAAATTGAATATCTACATAATTACGATGCGATTCCGGTTTTGTAGCTTCAAATAGTTTTGTTTCTACATCATCTACGTTAGCATACATCATGTCGCCCTCAATGGCATGACGCCCCCCAGGCAAAGCTTTCAAATCTGCATTTTTCAAGAAATCCAAAGCGCGCACGATGGCTTTAGGATAGCCCATTTTTGTATAATCTGCGGTAATACTAGAAAAAAACATACACAATCCTTTCACAATATCTATGGATATGGCACCACAATAAACCAGTTATATTACCTTTTATGTTAGCACATATATACATAAAGAACTAGCTATTCTCTTATGTAAAAGCCCTCCATACGCTACATATATGGAGGGCCTCAGTAAAATACTATTCAAATTTATGACTTTCGTCAATTATTACGCTATGTAATTGTTAGATTATTAAATTGTTACATTATGCAGTTGTCTATTCAGTTGTAGTGATTCAAACTGTATTAGATACAGCATGTGGCCATTACCTTATTCTTGGGTTTTATGAGCAGCGATAATTTCTTCCGCTTGCTTATGTGGAACCTCTTCATAGGTATAGAACTGACGATTAAATACGCCTTGTCCTTGTGTAATGGAGCGCAATGCAGTCACATAATCGGACATTTCAGCCAATGGTACTTGTGCTTTAACAACAGAAATACCTGTTCTTTCACTTTGTTCCATGCCTAATACACGACCTCGACGGCTATTCAAATCACCCATGATGTCGCCCATGAAAGCATCTGGTGCAAACACGTTGACCTCATAGATTGGTTCTAATAGGACTGGTTTCGCCTTAGGAATCACATCCTTGATAGCCTGTGACGTAGCTACTTTAAATGCTAACTCTGAGGAGTCTACGCTGTGGTAAGATCCATCCAAGAGTGTCACTTGCACGCCAATCATAGGATATCCTGCAATTAGGCCTTTATCTAGGGTTTCTTTGGCACCCTTTTCCACTGCTGGTATGTATTGTTTAGGTACAGCACCACCAAAAATTTTGTCTACGAATGCGAATTCGCTACCATCATATAATGGATCCACTTGAATCTTAACGTGACCATATTGACCATGACCGCCACTTTGTTTCTTATATTTAGACTCGGTTTCAGCAGAGCCTTTGATAGTTTCGCGGTATGGAATATATGGAGTCACAAGTTTAGCTTGTACGCCGTATTTACGGTCCATTTTGTTGAGGATATGCTCAAGATGTACCTCGCCCATACAATCAATTTGTAATTGGCGAGCTTCAGCATTTTTCACTACTACGCAAGTAGGATCTTCTTCCGCCACTTTAAGAACAGCACTAGCTAATTTTTCCTCCTCACCTTTTTTCACTGGCTCCATAGCCACTGTATATAGAGGTTGAGGGAAACGAATAGCATCGTATGTCACTTTAAAGTCAGGAGCCGTTAATGTATCGCCGGTCTTAGCATTGGCCAATTTCGGTATCACTACGATATCGCCAGCTTTAGCAGCGGATACAGGGATTTGTTGCTTCCCAATAAGGGTAACCATCTTGCCCCATTTTTCTTCTACACCTTGGTTCACATCAAAGAGGCGATCCCCTTCTTTCAGTTCACCAGAGAAGATACGTACAAAGCTTTGTTTGCCTGCGAATGGGTCTAACAATGTTTTAAATACGAATGCAGTTAATGGTTTATCTACATGTACAACACATTGTTCGCCGGTTTCCGCATCAGTTGCGGTCATCACTTTTTTAGTTGCATCCGGCATGTAACGGATCATACGATCCAATACTTGATCTAAGCCAATACGAGATGTGGCACTGCCACACATGATTGGGCACACACGGCCACTAATCATCCCTTCACGCAAGCCTTGGCGGATTTCCTCTAAGGATAATTCTTCGCCTTCTAAATATTTTTCCAACAACTCATCGCTACCTTCAGCCGCGGCTTCTACGGTCATTTCCCGAATTTCTTGAGCCTTTTCGATAAGGTGAGCTGGTACAGCGACCTCTGTTGGTTGGCCGTCCTTATAAGTAAACGCAGTCATTTTTGCTACGTCTACAACGCCTTCAAAATCGGCGCCTTCACCGATAGGAATCTGCAACGGCATGATGCCTTTGCCAAATAATTCCCGCATTCTTTCAATAGTACCGAAGAAATCAGCACCATCGACATCCATTTTATTGATAAATGCCATGCGAGGCATTTGTAATTCAACTGCATAATCCCATGCGCGAACTGTGTCAGTTTCTACACCAGATGTGGAGGATAGCACCATCAACATTCCATCACAGGCACGCAAAGCGGCACGAACTTCGCCATGGAATTCGTTATAGCCTGGAGTGTCTATGAAGTTAACCTTATGGTCATGCCACTCACATGGCGCCATGCCCAATTGAATAGTTACATTACGTTTAATTTCTTCCGGTTCAAAGTCCATAATATGTTTATTATCTTGACCTTTACCTACGAAATCAACCGCACCAGAAGTTAACAACAAGGATTCAACAAGAGCTGTTTTACCCGCACCATCGTGGGAAACAACAGCAACGTTTCTAATTTTATCACTACTGTACTCTTTCATTGGAATCGCCTCCTTACTGGCAAATTACGGCTTTGCTAATACATTTCGACACTATAATAGAAAAATCCTCTTTTTCTAAGAAAAATTTCTTAGAAAAAAGAATTATATAATAATACGAAATTAGTTACCTACCCAATAAGCAAATCCATCAATAAGTAATATAAAAATAACACAAATAATAAAGAAAATAATTGATGTAATAATCCCTATAAGAAATACTTCCCATCTTCCCTAAAGAAAATTTTAGTATTCCTATGTAGATCCTAAACTTGATTAAATTATTAATAAGACTTTATCGGTATAGCCTATATATAGATGGGACTACATCTCATATAAAGTTATAAAAAAGACGGTCTGTACTTGTGCAGCGACATCAGGAACGAGGAGCAAACAAGTATAGACCGTCTTTTTTAATTTAATTGTCGATATGTATTGGGGCCCCATCTATATATAGGTAAGACTCCCCCAAAGCTTATAATAGGATACATGAGTTAGATACACAGAGAAAACTAAAATTTCCCCGTCCGTTTACCGTAGTGTTTAGAGTCCCCATTTTGTTTCCAACCTACTGTATCACCGATGGACATTACGCGACGCGTCAAGCAGTCTTTACATTGTTCTGCATTGTCGTCTACGCAAGGTTTATTATCATATAGTAAATATTTTGCACGGTGTTCAGGAATGGTGATGATAGGCATTAGGATATTCGCCCCTGCAGCCAAGCCTTTTTCACGGCCTAGTTTATCTAGTGCTTGTAACGCCGTCGTAGCTGCAATGTTTACGTCTTTCAAAAATAGACGTGTTAAGGCAATCATCTTAAGCCCTAGTTGAACGCGGCGTAATTTACCTGCTTCGTCATCGATGCCCATTGCCAAAGCTTCTTGCCCTAGTGGCGTATCATGATGCACCACATAAGGGCCCATGCCGATCATGTCGATATCCATATCACGATAGAACAAGATATCATTTACGAGGTCATCTTCGGTTTGCCCAGGTAGACCAATCATAACACCTGTGCCAACTTGGAAGCCGACGCGGCGCAAACGACGTAAGCATTCTACGCGCGTCTCAAAGGAGTGCAATTCATCACGAGGATGAATCTTATGGTATAAATCTGTATTGGTTGTTTCAATGCGTAATAAATAACGACTCGCACCGGCTTCACGCATGCGGCGGTACGCCTCTTCGCTTTGTTCCCCTACGCACATCGTTATGCCAAGAGAGCCATCGCCAATGGCTTTAATGTCGCGAATTAAATCCACAACATAGTCCACAAAGGCATCATCACAGCGTTCACCAGATTGGAGTGTAATGGAGCCATATTCATGGTCGTACGCCCACTGTGCCATCTTGATGATATCTTCGCGATTCATATCAAAGCGTTCCGTCTTATCGTTTTCACGACGGATACCGCAATAATTACAATTCTTAATGCATCGGTTTGAGAACTCGATGAGGCCGCGATAATACGCTACAGGTTTTACGTATTTTGCCTTCACTTCATAGGCCTTTTTATATATCAACTGCAACTGTTCTTCATCAGTTACAGACATAAGAAATCGCAATTCCTCCTCTGTCAGCCATTCATCGCCGACGAGGTCTTTTGCAAGAATGTCTTGCACTTGCAAACAATCACTTCCTTTCGTAACGAACCGTCATCGATTCGCTTGGTATGGTAATGGATTCAATGTCAGAGACACAGGTAAATCCATTGACTTCACGAGGCAATTCCCGCACATGTTTCACTTGTCGAGTTAAACATTCATGAGCCATCACACCGCGACTCATTTTGGAGGACGTACTCATCTGCTTAAACGTATCGCCCCGTAATTCCCAAAATTCAACGGTTACCACCTTTGGATGGTTCACCATTTTTGCATATTCTTTAGATGCTAGGTTTAGAATCCAATCTTCCTTGTGAAAGTATGCATCCACCGCTTCACGCCATGTATCGTATAGATTAATGCCCACCTTATCGACCATATCGAGTCGATAGTTGCGTACACCCATAGTAGGCTCAACGACACCGTACAACGCAGACAGCACAACGAGGTGGCTTTCACCAAAGGTTTTGGCTTCGTCAGATAAATTCGACCAGTCCAAATATTTGAAAGCAATGCCATCGTAACTTTCACAGGCACGACCTACGGGATGAGCCTCAAAGGACTGGTAAAAATCAAAGAGATCCTGCGCCTTATCATCCTTAAGTTTTAATGCTTTTCCAAGAGCTGCTACATCGAGAGATTGTACATGTGTTACAATTTCTTTCGTGATGTTCGGCTGAAATTGGCCGTCTCGGGCTGCATGATGTACGGCCTCAGCGTTGCTAGCAACATCAGTAATCGTTTTTGTCTTACTAGGAGAGAGGACGATTTTCATGGGATAATTCCGCCTTAATAGATTCCTCTGTCAAATTGTCGATCAATTCAGGGTTCCACAACATGAGAGGCACCGCCACTACGTGGCTTGCTTTTAATTCTTTACATAATTTAATGCATTCTTTGAGATAGTTGGAATCTTCATCTACAAGATCGCATACGATAACCACATGGCGACCTTTAAGATTTACCCCTTCATAATCGATGCTTTCAGCAGATACTGTAAGCATGCCTGTTTCCAAGCGACCTTCGCTCATATCATTCAAACGAGACATCAATACATGCTCAAGCATAGTAGATACAGGTGTCACTACACGGCCTATGCCGATAAGAGCCTCCGGTTGTGCATGAACGATAACTGTTTTCTTCCGTTTATCCGTTCTGAACTCAATAAGGGCTTTTTCTAAAGCGCCAAAAAATACGAATAACTGCCAAGGATCAAAAGAGCCTGTTTGGAACATATCAATAACAGAACCATCCTCATCCATATTGAGGCGCGTCAATAATTCTTCAGCAATATCGTTAACCACAACACTAAAATCAGATTGTATTGTCTCTTGTACGTTGATTTCCTTTGCCATTAGGGCCTCCTAGTTTTCCATATATCACACTGCTAGGGAATACTCCCAACAGATATTATATTAAGCTTATACAATATTAATATTATATTAATATTATATTAATCCTATATTATACTATTCTTAATTGTACCATATTTTATACCCCTCTTGGGTATTCAAAGATACGCGTTTCACATAATAGATACGTTAGCAACATGGCAAAAGGACCGCTATGGCGGTCCTTTGTATTCTAATCTTGCATTCTAATTTTGTATTCTAATGTTGTACTCTAATATTATACTCTAATATTGTACTCTAATGCTGTATTCTAATTATGATTTTATAATAAACCTTTTGGTAACTAACAAAGAATATGCTCTTAGCCTACAATCAATAAGTAGATATTCATGATTGTAACGATGATACCTATGCCCCATAAGAGAATATTTGTAAATTTACGGTTCGCGTATTCTCCCATGACCTTGCGGCTGCTTGTCATGTAAAGTTGCAAGAATATGGTGATAGGTAATTGCAAGCTCAAGAACGTTTGAGAGAACAATAATGCTTGGAAGGAATCTGTTATAAACACGATCAATAATAAGGCTGGAACATATGTTAGTGCCAAGCCTAATCGCGTATGGAAGTCTTTCATATCGTAAGACTCGCCAAACATTCCTGCAAAGATACTAGCCCCCGCCATACCTGCCGTAGCAGATGAGGCAAAGCCTGCAAATAACAATGCTATCGCAAAAATAATACCCGCTGCCGGTCCAATGAGCGGTCGCAACAACTCCTCAGCCTGTTCAAGCTCTGTTACTTCAATTCCATGAGCAAAGAAGACAGCCGCCGCCAATATAATCATGGCGGAGTTAATCATCCACCCAATCCCCATAGATAACAAAGTATCGAGGAATTCATAGCGCAACTGCCGTTTCATAATCGCTGGATCTTGTGTATTAAACTGGCGACTTTGGATGATTTCAGAGTGCAAAAACAAATTGTGAGGCATAATTACGGCACCTAATATACTCAAAATAACGAGCATCGATGTATTAGGAATATTAGGATCCACCCAACCGATACCAGCCGCTGCCCAATCCACATTGACCATATTTACCTCAACGAGATATGCCAATGCGATAAGGGATACAAAGCCAGCAATGATTCGCTCTAATTTACGATAAGAGTTCGTAATGAGCATGACCGTACAGATAAGAGCCGTCAAAATGCTACCTATCAATATAGGAATACCAAAGAGCATCTTCAAGGCGATAGCGGCGCCAATAAACTCAGCCAAGGCCGTCGCTGCCGCCGCAATTCCTGCCGTGCTAAGCACAAAGCGAGATGCATAACGCGGTAAGAACTCATAAGCACATTCCGACAAGCATTGACCGCGTACAATGCCTAAATGCGCCACATTATGCTGTAATAAAATGAGCATAATCGTAGATAGTGTAACTACCCACAATAATTCGTAACCATAACTAGCACCAGCTGCCAAGTTGGCGGCCCAGTTGCCCGGATCGATAAATCCAACGGTTACGATTATACCAGGTCCTATATATTTAAAGACCTCACTTACCTGCTGCTTACCATTTTGATGGACAGTAAACAATTGTTTCTTTAAAAAATCAATCATTATAACCCCTTACTAAGAGTTATAGAGTGAACGTCATCTCCGTCTGCATACGAGCATCTGTTTTGGACTTTTTATCTTTGGAGTCAGCATAACGAATACGCACTTCATTATTTACCTTAACGCGAGAATCATCAATTTTGAATTTCTTCATTTTTTCTTTTATTTGTTCATCTGTTAAAGCCCGTTCTTCCGGTTTTGCTACTTCATCGCCAGCTTTATCAAGTGCTTCTTGTTGATCCTTGGATATTTGATATGTCTTACCAGATTTTTTAGCCCTTTCAGCACGCTTTTCATCTAGTTTTTGACGGCGCTCATCAGTAGCTTTTTTATCGCGAGCAATACGATAGTCCATTACATCACGCATATTTTCTTGGTAAATACGCAATGCATATTCCCGATCATTGTCGTTCATTTGCTCACGTTTTGTGACTACCTCATCGATAAGCGGCATAAGCTCATCCTTTGTGTAGCTAGCCCCATCAAAAGTAAACCCATGGGTATCTGTAATAGCACCATGTTTAATGAGCCTTTGTAACGCTGTATATGTCCAATCATTAGGCGTAATAACATTTGAGTTCACATGCTGTTGTCCTTTACTAGAACTACTAACAGTCTCTACATCAGCACTTACGCCATCCACCATAGGACGTGCACTTGGGATGGCAATACTTTCAGCATGACTAAACCCAACAGACGCAACAAGGCATAATGCACTAATGCCTAACGCTCGACGGATACGATTCATTTGACGTGTATGTTTTGTATTCATAAGAGTCTCCTTAAAATTACATTTTATACAATCTATTATATGAAACCCCTAGACATACGTCAACTCTATAACCTTACACACCTGTGTCATTCAATACTAATAAGGCCTTGGACTCACTCGAATCCTCACAAATTAGGCCTATATAAATAATATAATAAATCACTATATTATACAAAAAGACCCCACATCGAGTGATGTGAGGTCTTTACATGGCGGAGGATTAGGGATTCGAACCCTAGCGACGGTAACCCGCCCTAACGATTTAGCAAACCGTCCTCTTCAGCCTCTTGAGTAATCCTCCATGCTTTACTGGGTAATCATATCATACCCAATAAGGCATTGTCAATCGTCTTATTTCAGCATAGATTCGATGAACCAGATCTGTTTTACATAGTATGCAACGTGATCTTCCATCATGCTTACGAGCAAGAAATCACCTTCTTCATCAGCTGCTGCACGAATTGCTACAGCTTGATCATTCATGTATTTAAAATCTTTAAGAAGGATATCAATTACCTTTGCTTGAGGGATGTCTTCTTGTCCCAATTCTTCGATTTTAGTCAATTTTGCGTATTCTGCAGAATTTACCAATGGAAATTGACCTTGCATTTTCACATGTTCTGCTACGGCATCAAAGTATTCAAAAGCTTCATCATAAATGGATTCCAAGTATTCATGAATAGATTTGAATTGCGGACCAGTTACATTGAAGTGTAGGTTATGTAATTTCACATTCCATACGGAAAGATCTGCTAAATATTGATTTACTTGTTGTACGTTTTTCATAATAAGACTCCTTTTTTCACTTAATTCTCAATTATAGTTTATTCTAAAAGCAGAACAAACACAGTTGGCTTCTACGCCATCAATTCGTTTATTTAATTCATAATCAATATTGATTATGTTTATATTCTACCAATAATGATTTTCCATGTCAATATATGAATAGATATTTTTGTATAAAAGTTTAATGAAAACATTATAACCATACTAAATCAAACATATCCCCAATCCAATACAATACATACAAAATCTAAATCCAATACTTCACGGAATCATGTTTCTACGAATCATAAAAAACCTCTAACTACTAGTTAATCTAATAGTTAGAGGCTTGTATGATTCTATATTCAATATGACTCTATATTAAAAATGATTATATATTAAAAATGATTATATATTAAATACGTTTTTATATTAAATATAGTATTCTATGTAATTATCAGGAATCTTCTTCTCCTCTGCTTGTGCAGCAGCTGCATTGCGACTAGGTTTACGGACATACATATTTTCTGGATCTGTTTCAAAGATTACCATATCCTTAGGAATATCATGTTTGATAACGAGATTACAGCCAATCTTCGTGCGCGCCCCAATCGTAATATCCCCTAAAATTTTTGTACCCGTACCGATGAGTACATCATCTTCAATAGTCGGATGACGCTTTACCTTTTTAGAAGACATCCCACCTAGTGTTACTTGATGGAACAAGGTTACATTATCACCTACAATAGCCGTTTCACCAATAACAACCCCCATACCGTGATCGATAAAGAGACCTCGACCAATCGTCGCACCTGGATGGATTTCAATGCCCGTTACATGACGAGAATGGAGAGCCACACGACGAGCCAAGATGGGCCACCCCGCCTTATATAAACGGTGGGCAAAGAAATGCCAGAACAGAGCCGTAATATGCGGATATGTCCATATAACCATCCATACACTTGTGGCAGCTGGGTCAGAATCCATTACGCGCTTAATATTATATTGAATTTTGCCCCATAATTCGCGCAAACCTTGCATCATAGTGACTCCATCTCAAATAACTCTACTTAACATTCTACAGAAATATAGATATATCTAGTATACAACATATTGGGTCTATATTCCTATATATAAGGCATTATATCTATATAGAACCTATGCTTTTACCAATCCAAAATTCAATACTGTATCTATCTAAAATCTATTATTTAACGTATTCGTTGTTGCCAAAGTCCAAGAGGGATAAATATTTCTCTACTCCATCAGGTGCAATAACAACGATGTTCGCCTTAGGTAATTCACGAGCCATGCGTTTTGCCGCTACAATGGCCGCCCCCGCGGAAAGGCCAATAGAGATACCACTTTCACGCATAAAGGTTTGCACCTCACTAAAAGCTTCTTCGTCACTTACCGTTTGCACGCCGTCCATCAATGTTTGGTCAAAGTTTTCAGGAATAAACCCAGCCCCAATGCCTTGAATTTTGTGAGGGCCGCCCTTACCTTCGGTAATAGCAGGAGATCCCGTTGGCTCTACAGCAATGGCTTTTAGATTAGGATTGTGTTCTTTCAATCGTCTCGTAACGCCTGTGAAAGTACCACCCGTGCCGATACCCGCTACAAATACATCGACATTCGGCACTTGTTCTACAATTTCAGTACCCGTCGTGCGGTAATGCATATCTGGGTTTGCAGGATTTACGAATTGCCCCAAGGTGAAAGCATTTGGATACTTCTCTAAAATTTCATTTGCCCGCTCAAGAGCCCCTTTCATACCAGTTTCTTTTGGAGTTAAGATGAGCTGTGCCCCATACGCCTTAATAAGCTCACGGCGTTCTTTACTCATACTTTCAGGCATGATAATCACTGTTTTAATATGTAGAATAGCGCCTACCATAGCAAGAGCGATTCCCGTATTACCACTTGTGGCTTCTACAATGATGCTATCCTCATGGATGCGACCTTGCTCTTTTGCAGCCTGTAACATACCGAGTACGGCACGGTCTTTTACAGAACCACCTACATTATATTTTTCAAGCTTTACATAAATATTGGTATTTGGCAATTGATATATCGGTGTTTTACCAATAAGTTCAGTTGTTTGGTTTGTTACTATACTCATCTAATTCTCCCTCTAGCGATAGATGATAAAAATCGTCCTTAGGAACATCCCAAGGACGATTTTATATTGCACCTTGTTATTCACCATATACGGAGTATAACCGTTTATGTATTCCAATTAATACAACCATACTCTAACATTTGAATCATTTCATTGTCAAGAGAATGAGAACGACTTTTAAAACCCTAAAAATACAGGAAATAACTAGCTTTATCTATTTTGTTGTAAGTGCATTAAGTACCCCATCCCATGTGATGGGTACCATTATAATGACAAGGGCCAATCCTATAAAGAAAACCGCTCCTACCAAAACTGTGAGACGAGGAATAAGAGATATAGCTATACTGTTAGCTAAGCGCGATACTTTAGTTACATCATGATGTAATGCTACATGGCCCCATAAGAAACCAGCAACTGCATAGGTGATAATGTATGGGTCGAACATGATTAGGGTAGTCAATTCATTATCAGCATGCATAATTCGGTTAATACTCGGAGACACTAGTACATTTACAAGTATAGCTAGGATTTTAAACCACACTAGGCACACGATATAAGTCCACATTGTTTTTATCGTCATTCTCAGCATATAGAGCAAGCCCACCAAGCTCGATCCAAGAGAGCCTCTTTGATTCCCCATGTACCGCTCCATCCAAGAAGGCTTATGTTTACCTACATCTACTTGGTCATAATAAAAGGACAAATCCCGTTCTCCATGAGCTAAATCAACGAGCCCTAACACTTGAAATAACACGAGCGAAAAGACTAGAATAACGCCTATTTGAAAGCTTTCACTAAAGAACATGTCCATCGGATCGAAATCAAGATAACCAATGTTAAAAAGATTACCATACACATCGTGAAACGCAATATATATACCATTCGTTACGAGCACATCTAGCACAAATAGGAGCAACACACACATGATATATCCATTCCAGCGAGTCCATTTACTTTGTTCTCTTAAATGAGTGTGAGTCCCTACGATTATTGACGCAGGTTGTAAAGACAAGGTCACCCCCATCATAAAACAAGTAATAAAGGATGCGACCATTGTTAAATATTCGTATACCATATTAACGGTATGCTACGCGCTCAGGCTGCATGTCGTGGAAATGAAGGCGCTCTTTCGCAGTCTTTTCCCACTCTGTACCAGCCTTGCCGTAGTTTGCGTACGGATCGATGGACAAACCACCGCGCGGCGTGAACTTACCCCACACCTCGATATATTTAGGATCCATCAACTTTACAAGATCTTTCATGATGATGTTGATGCAGTCCTCGTGAAAGTCCCCATGATTGCGGAAACTAAATAGATATAACTTCAAAGACTTGGACTCTACCATCTTCTTATCTGGCACATAAGAAATATAGATTGTGGCAAAGTCTGGTTGACCTGTCATAGGACACAAACTTGTAAACTCAGGACAGTTAAACTTAACGAAGTAATCATTGTCAGGGTGTTTATTATCAAACGCCTCCAACACCTGTGGCGCATAATCAGTAGGATAATCGGTCTTGTGACCTAACATCGTTACCCCTTGTAACTCTTTTTCAGATCTGCCGGATGCCATAAGGAACCTCTTTCTATAAAATATAAATTCTGCTAAATCATTCAATTTAAATAAATTATATCATACGTAGTGCTAAAAAAGTCTTGATGTAAAATAGGATTAAATTGAAAGTTGCAACTAACATAACTACAACATTCGTTTATACTGCAAATGACTAAATAAAAAAAGGACGCTATAGTCTTAAATCATTCAGTAATTAAAGCTACTGAATATTAGACTATAACGTCCTATCAGATTTAAATAATCATAACCTTAAAATTAATTCAAATATAATCATTTTTTTAAAAGTTTATATATAAAATACCATCCCAACATAAATACTCCACTAATAATATAAGCACTACCATAAAAGTATATCCAAAACTCGTCACTAGTAACCTCAGGATCCATAACAAACATAAATGTAATGCCTCCTAGGAAAAAAATCATTCCAACCCAAAAGATTAAATTAAATATTTTTAAAAACATTTTCACCTCAACAATATGCTAACGCTTATCAAGCGCTTCTCGTTCTTTTTTTCTATCTTCATTTTCTTCAACATTTATTCCTATAGAATCACCTACAACCTTTGCTAGACCAACTTTGAATTTTAGTTTACGTTTTTTTCTATCTCCGTAAGTTTCTAAATGACCGCCCAAAGCTCTGCGTAACCTTCTCCCTCAAGAGATACTTGTATCTTCCCCAGTCTCCATGTAGCAACTCCAGAAGGCCCACCAACATTAGGACCACTCCTTTCCCATGCATTCGCACGCCTAACAAGATATGTCTCCGTACCATAACTTTGTTAGCACTAGATACCGTAAATCCTTCTAAGCTAGAACCACCAACCATATTAGAGACCTCCGTGTCATGTATTTGTGGTTATTTACATTTTACACGAGATCTCTAATATAAGTCTTTTTATTTGTCGCAATATATTTTAAAATCAAGCCTAAGTATAAAATCGATAAATTCATTCCTTCTTCTTTATTAGTTTTATAAAATTAAAATTTATAATATAATATTCATATATCCATGTTATAGTACCCATTATGATTTATCGTTACGTTTTATACACAATGGAGGTTACCATGAAATTAAAACAACTGATTTTGTCCGGTATAGCCGTTGGAGTGCTAGCTTTCACAAGCGGAATGGTACAGCCTGCACAGGCAGCAGTCGGTATGGATACGCCTGCACCGACGCAAAGTTTAAAGAGACCTGCATCAGTAACGACACAGCATTATATCAATGTAGATGGCATATTATTAGAGCCCATAGATAATAAACCAAATGTTATCTATGTTGACGGTCAGCCACTCGTAGCGTTACGTCAAGTATCAGAAGCATTAGGTTATAAAGTATCTTGGGATACCCCTACAAAAACGGCATTAATCGATATGAACATTGCTACCTTAGCGGTACAACCAGACTCTAAACAAGTCGTGCGCAAAGGTAAACTGCAAATCATCAACCTTGATACATCCGAATCTTTACTCCCTGCAGCACGTATGGTAGACGGAATTCTATATGTAAGTCCGAACGCATTCAAACTCTTGTTAAATGATGTAACCATCAATAAAGACGAAATATATATCGTTCCACAACAAAGTCAATTGGCCACTGATTCAAACACGCAAAAAGGCAAACGAAACGGTATCGAAACATTTTTACCGGATCAAGGAGATAAAGTAATTCCATACGAAGAAAAGGAAACCAAAGAAAAGAAACCTCTTATTACGGTAAAACGAACTAACACCAAAACAGATACCAAAGACACAGAAAATACCGAATATGTACGCTCTAACGGATTAAACAGATAATAAAATCTTTCGTATAGCTATATATAATTTAGCACCTTATAACTTAAAGAAGGCAACTCATCACCATGATGGATTGCCTTCTTTTTATAATATTTGCTAGTTTATTATTTTTGTTACTTTATATTATTACTTTATTGTTTCTTCTTACCCTTTACGGCTCAATACAGTTTATTGCTTACTGTTTTTTGACAGATTATCTAAGCTATCTTTTGCCGTATCCATACTCCGCTTCAGATCCTTCATGGATTCTTTCATGTCCGGCGCTATAAGCCCAGATTTGTCGATGCCCTTTGCAGAGTCAGAGGCACGTCTACTATTTTCCCTGGCTTGTTTCATATCGTCTTTAATGCGAGTCATATTTTCATCAATTTCGTCAAATGACTCATCATACAAAATAAAATTACTGCCCCCGTGGGACGTAATATTTAGCGGCCCCATCGTGAGCTGTCCATCATCGATACGCAAAGCATCCGTAGTAATAGTAGTGATTTTCGTATGTACGTTCACATCGCTAAAGGATAAATGCCGTCCTTTATTGTGAAAGTTTCCCGTAATGCTTTGAATCGGAATTAGCATATAGTGCCCTTCACCAGACCAGAAGTTACCCCATACCTCCATGTCTCGAGGTTGGCCTTCACTTTTAAAGTTCAAATTTGCCGATACGGGCACGAGAAACTCAGGAGCCTTGAGGGCTACACTGCTATCTAAATCCTTTGCTACGCCTGTAATCGTATAGGCCCGAGTGTCCAAATTATATACACCTTTAGCCTCCAATTTACCGCTGTATACATTGGCACTAACGTTTTCAAAATTTAAAATACCATCTTGGTACGTCACATCTCCTACTACATTCTCAAAAGTAAGTGCAGGAATGCGTAAAATAGGCATCGTCACACGACCTTTAGCTAAGGGACGATTAAAATCACCTGTTACCTTTGTAAGCAAGGTCATAGCATCATGAATATTCTCACCAAAGCCTAGTGATGATGGATCCACCCCTTTCACATCAAATTGTAGATCCAGTTGAGGCATGTGATGCTTTAAAACATCCTTTAAATCTACACGACCTTTTAATACGAGACCATCCCCTATGGCGGTACCACCAAATTTGCCCGTCTCCATATCGATACGAATCGCTCGCTTACTATCAAGATCAATTTTTGAGTTTACATTCTTTATCACATAATGGCGATTTCTATTAAAAACCTCTAACTGACTATTTCTAAGTGTAATCTTAAGATCTAAATGTTGACCTTGCCAATTAAAGTTACGTACTTTCTTACCTAGTTCCTCTTGCCGTTCTTGTGTGGTCTTTTTAGGTGCTTTTGGACGAGGCTCTACCTCATTAATTGGTTTATTTACATCTGGAGATATGGGCGCGAAATCCAACCGATTATTATCGTCCAAATCAATGACTATAACCGCATCATCTAATTCAATGCCCTTGATAGCGGAGGACTTAAAATTACGTGTCACCACATCCCACATATTGACGCGGACTTTCCCACTTGGTGCATTGAGCAACTCATGCCCTTCTGGGTCCTTCCAAACAAGGCCTGTAAAAGTCAAAGTTCCCCATGGTGTAGCAGATAAACTTTCAACAGTAACCGTACCGCGCATCATAGTTTGTCGAGCCATAACCTCATTAAAAATAACGCCCATTCCACGACTAGCAATGGTTGCTAGTACAAAGACTATAATCGCTCCAATGGCAAGAAAGGCAGCAATGCCTTTTAGGCCTTTCTTATACAATTGTTTATATTTTGTCCAATAAGAACGTATATAATGTTTCATAGCCCTATTATAACATGTTCAAATCACAATACCCATGTGGTGTTGCCTGTATCAATCATATTGACCATAAGAAACTCTTTTCCATACAAAAAGCGCCTTGCTCACAGAAAACTCTGCATGCAAGGCGCCATTACCTAACTATTTTATAAAAAAGACAGCAAATTTATAGATTAAAAGTGCACCCACAAATGTGAGTGCACTTTATATATTGCAATAATCAATCTTATGCTTTTACTTCTTTACCGTATTTTACAAGGCTTTCAGCTTCGATTTCAGCTTGAGTCCGATAGTCTTGAGGAATGCTAGACAAGCGAATCCAACTACGTACGGCTTCTACCAATACGATAAGGATCATGAAGAACATAGCAGCACTAAATGCTACTAAAATCCATTTACCAGCAGGAATATAGCTGTAGAATACATTTTCATAGTCTGCAGCGATAGCCACGATAGCCATTAAGATACAAGGAATACCTGTTACCCAAGCATAGCGTTTGCGGCCAAGTCTCATAATAACTGTAGTACCTACGGCCAATGTCATGGTACCTAATAATTGGTTAGATACGCCGAATAGAGGCCAAATAATACCGATGTTACCTTGTAGAACTAGGTAGCCCCACAAGATACAAATTAAAGTAGCACAACCATACACACCAGGAGCCCAGTGTTGGTCGTTGAATTTAGGATGGAAATGACCTAACAATTCTTGAAGTAAGTAACGACCTACACGGGTACCAGCATCGATTAATGTCATGATGAACAATGCTTCAAACATGATACAGAAATGATACCAGTAACCCATCAAGTGATCCATATTAGGCAATCTGGAGAAGATATGAGCCATACCTACTGCAAGGGATACGGCACCACCAGGACGGTGCATCAAGTCTTCACCAACCATTGCAGACAATGCTGGCAATTCATGGACTTGAAGGCCTAAAGCTTTGAAAGACTCAACTGTGGAGTTAATCGCAAAGTAATCATCTGGATGCAATGCTGTAGCAGCAATCAACGCCATCATAGCGATGAAGCCTTCTGTTAACATTGCGCCATAACCGATAGGCAAGATTTCTTTTTCATTAGTAAGCATTTTAGGTGTTGTACCTGTAGCAATAACAGTATGGAAGCCAGATAACGCACCGCATGCGATAGTAATGAAGATGTAAGGGAATACGGAACCTTTCAATACAGGGCCGCCGCCCCAGATGTAAGGAGTTACAGCTGGCATTTGAATTTCAGGCATTACAATGATAATACCAAGAGCCAATGCACCGATTGTACCGATTTTAAGGTATGTGGACAAATAGTCACGAGGAGCAAGTAACAACCATACTGGCAATGCAGCTGCAAAGAAACCATACACAGCAAGCATAATTTCAATGGTTTGCAAGTCGTATGTGAACCAAGATGCATATTCGCTAGCCGCTACATTTGGGCCGTAGATGATAGCTGCGAAGATTAAGGCTACCCCAATAATAGTCGCCTCTTGGATTTTACCAGGACGCAACCATTTCAAATAAATACCAATAAAAATAGCGATTGGAATGGTAGCAAATACGGAGAAGAATCCCCAAGGAGAGTTATGCAATGCATTAGCTACTACTACAGCCATACCAGCAAGGGTAATAATCAATAGGAATAAAGTAGCAAGCATAGCACCAAAACCAGCAAGTTTACTAATTTCTTCGCGAGCAATATCCGCAATCGATTTACCATCGTAACGAACGGAAGCAAACAAGATAACCATATCATGTACAGCACCGGCTAATACGGAACCTATAAGAATCCATAATGCACCAGGCAAATACCCAAACTGTGCTGCGATAACAGGACCTACAAGTGGGCCTGCACCAGCAATTGCTGCAAAGTGATGACCAAAAGTTACCCATTTGTTGGTTGGCACGTAATCGTGACCATCATTGTGAACCATAGCTGGCGTTGGACGATATTGATCCAATGTCAGTACCTTAGCCGCTATAAAAGCCCCATAAAAGCGGTACGCTAAAATTAGAATACACGCGGAGGCAATAACTAAGTAAATACCATTCATAACCATATAAACACCTCCAATAATCACGTGACATGGAGTATATGAATATTACTGATAAAACTTATGTATCGTATCCATGCCACAATGGCTTCCTAAAATGTTAGTACTTACAACATTATTGTATAACTAATCAACAAGGTGTCAATTATTAATTTCTCATTTTGAAAGTTAAGTATAACTATAAAGCATAATAACGGCATTCTCTACCTATGAGATGCCGTTATTATCCTAGATATATTGGTTACTGAATGACTCATTCTTATCTGTAATAAAAGATAGCTATATCCCTATTCTCCTGCTTTCCTATAAGTTTTTGTAATAGTCCCAAATGTACGCAACAAATTTAGACCTACGACACCGCTTTTTTCAGGGTGGAATTGCATTCCATATACTCTACCTCGTTCTACAATGCCAGGTACATCGATACCATAATTTGCAGTAGATATGATATATTCAGGATCTGTATCCACATAATAGGAATGAACGAAATATGTATATTGATCATCTACATTGCTAAAAGCACTATGAGGCTGGTGTACTACATTTTTATTCCAACCCATATGAGGCACGCTAAGGCCAAGGTTGCGAGGAATTTCTTTTACCTTACCGGGAATAAGGCCTAAACCGGGCGTTGGGCCGTATTCTTCAGATTCTTCAAATAAAAGTTGCATGCCTAAACAAATACCTAATAAAGGTATTTCACGTTTTACTACTTCATAGATGACATCGACTAAACCACGCTCTTTTAGAACTGCCATCGCTGGCGCATATGCGCCTACACCTGGCAAGAGAACACCATCAGCATTTAATATAGTCGCCGAATCTGCCGTTAGCACTGTCTCAAGACCAATGTAAGCTAAGGCTTTCTGGACATTGAAGGTATTCCCTGCATCATAATCTATAATGGCAATCATAATAAACTCCATTCTATAGGGTAAAACACGATAAGATTAAACAAAACGTATTACGAATTGTACGTTATTCTGTACGAATTAATTCATGAAGTCTCTTAATATCTTGCGCATAACATCCCCATCTTGAGGCATTGGAATCGTAAGGCGTAACCACCCTTCTCGTTGACCTCGGCGCACTTGGTAACCTGATTTAAGCCAAGCATCTGCAAGACCGTCTGCATCAGGCGCTGCAAAGAAAATAAAATTAGCCTCACTCTTATAGTAGTGAATACCTAGCTCATCAAAGAGGCTTTCCCATTTTGCCCGTTCCTCTGCATTTTGAGAAACCGTTCTCGCCACGAATTCTTGATCACCGAAAGCGGCTTCTGCAGCCACTTGAGATAAGGTATTCAAATTGTACGGCAAGCGAATGGTTTGCATATAATTTGCCAACTCTATAGGTGTCATCATATAACCTACACGGTAATTGGCAAGGCCATAGGCTTTCGAGAAGGTACGCATGATAGCTACATTAGGAAATTCATCCAAGAGCGCACGTGACGTAGGAACTGCTACAGAGGTAACAAAATCGATATACGCCTCGTCTATGATGACCAAGGTTTCCTTTGGTATAGCTGCTACAAATTTACGGATATCTTCAACAGACTCATAGGTACCCGTTGGATTATTAGGATTACAAATCCACACGACCCGTGTCGTTTCATCTACAGCTTTCACAAGAGCAGAAAAATCATACTGTCCCGTTTCAAAATCAGCTGGCACCTCACGGATCTCAGCACCTTCCACGAGGCCATTCAAGGCATATTCCGAGAAGGCTGGCACGCTTACTACGATGGAGTCACCAGCGGTAATCAATGTTTTATTGACCATGGCGATGACCTCATCTAGACCCACGCCGATGACGAGTTGCTCAGGTTGTACCTGCCAGTAATCAGCGAGTTTCATACGCAAATCAGAGGCGTTGCCATCTGGATAGTAGTTAGCATCATTATGAGTTACATAGCTAAGAATAGCCTCCCGTACCAATGGCGATGTGCCGTAAGGATTTTCATTCGCCGACAAGCGCACCAAACGGTCTACACCAAGGCGCTCTTTCACCGCTTCAGCCGGCTCCTCAGGTATATAAGGTTTCAATGTGCGAATTATCTCTTTCATAGGCTATCCTTTCTAACTATTTTCTTAACGCATATAACTTATATAACACATAAAAAACACATATGAACTCCACCAAAGCTCGTATGTCAGAGCTCATAATAGAAAATTCATTATAAATTTGTAATTTCTGGGCGATCCGTAGTCTTGCTAACAACCCCTTCACGGCTCGCTAGCTCAGCTTCAATGGCTTCGTATGGAATATTTTTCTCCGCTAATAACACGAGCAAGTGGTATAACACGTCTGCCGTTTCGTAAATCAGTTCCTGTGGATCTTCATTTTTTGCGGCGATAACGACTTCCGTTGCCTCTTCCCCCACCTTTTTCAAAATTTTATCAAGTCCTTTGTCGAATAAATAATTCGTATAAGAACCTTCCTTTGGCTGTGCCTTGCGATTTTTAATAATTTCGTATAATTCGTTCAGTGTTTGCTGTGCCATGTTTAACTCCGTTCTACTTCATTAAAAAAACAGCTTGTGCGCCCTGTGTGACAGGCAGGACCTTCCGGCTTAACTTGAATGAGCAAGGTATCGCCATCACAATCGAGAGCCATGCTCACCACGTGCTGCACATTACCGCTAGTGCCACCTTTATGCCATAACTCCTTACGAGACCGAGACCAAAACCACGTTTCCCTTGTTTCTAGTGTCTTGTGAAAGCTTTCTTCGTTCATCCACGCCACCATGAGGACGTCCTTTGTCTCCGCATCCTGCACAACCGTCGGCAACAAGCCATTTCCTTTTTCAAAATCCGGTTTCATATTCTATCCTTTATTAAAAGTAATCAATAATCTGTTATCCTATATTAGCTTGTATCTCTATCTATTGCTATTTCTATTCTATTTATCTATAAACAAACTATTTAACTAACTCTGAACATATAGACTAGTAAAGAGTTTACGAGAGATAATAATTTTTTAAATCTGTTTTAGCGTACTGTAATTCCGTGAGCTCGTAATTCTTGCTTGAGTTCAGGAATTTTAACTTCCCCAAAGTGGAATATAGATGCCGCCAAAGCGCCGGTAACGCCGGTTTGCTCAAAAAGGTCTACAAAATCCTCAACCTTACCTGCCCCTCCAGATGCGATGATAGGTACATTTACGACGGACTCTATGGCCTTATATAGTTCAATATCAAAGCCGGATTTTGTGCCATCTTTGTCCATACTCGTCACTAGCAACTCTCCTGCACCACGAGCTACGGCCTCTTTAGCCCAGTCTAGAGCTTTCCACTCTGTACGCTTGCGACCTCCGTGAGTATAGGCATACCATTCGCCAGTTTCGTCATCGGTTTTCACGTCGATGGCTACTACCATACATTGATTGCCAAACTTTTGAGCCCCTTCTGTGATGAGCTCAGGATTAGCGAGAGCCGCAGAGTTCAAAGATACCTTGTCCGCACCAGCTTTCAGCAAAGCCGTCATATCATCAATACTCTTGATACCACCACCCACTGTAAGTGGCATAAATACTTGTGTGGAGATTTCTTGTACCACATCGCGCATAGTGGTCCGCGCATCAACGGTGGCCGTAATGTCTAAAAATACGAGCTCATCAGCTTGTTGCTGCTCATAGGAGGCCGCAATATCTACTGGACTGCCTACGTCTACGAGATTAACAAAGTTAACCCCTTTTTTTACGCGCCCATCATCCACATCTAGGCAGGGAATAATCCGTTTCGCTAACATAAAGCTCCTTTCCATCGAGTGTCACTCAATATATTCCATTGGTTGCGGTCAATAATTAATTTGAGAGCATCACAATCATTTCTATTATTTCTGCTGATTGTACTCGGCGATTTCCTCTAGCGTAATCGTGCCCTCGTACAGAGCCTTACCAACAATGCTATCCATAACGCCTTTTTGTTCAAGCGATTTAATATCCCCTAGATTACGAACGCCACCAGAGGCAACGATGCGTGCTGTAGGGAATTCTTTTTGTAAATTTCCAAGTAACTCTTCATTGGCGCCCTGCATCGTACCGTCTCTGTCTACATCGGTAACGATGAAATACTTTGCCCCACCTTCAACCATGGCACCGATTAAATCGGTCATCGGCACATCGGATTGGTCGAGCCAACCTTCAGCGGCGACCTTGCCATTTTTTCCATCTACACCGATAACGATACGCTCCGCACCGTATTCAGCGATAACTTGCTTTGTAAGTTCCGGATTCTTAAGCGCTACAGAGCCTAAGATAACGTGATTAACGCCCAAGCCTAAATAGAGGTCAACGGCCTCTTTATCTCGGATGCCGCCTCCGATTTCAAGGATACCTGTGAAAGCTGCACGCACTGCTTTTACAATGTCTACATTTACAGGCTTGCCCGCCTTGGCACCATCTAAATCGACGAGGTGCAAGGCTCCCACTTTAGCCGCTTCATATTGTTTTGCTTGGGCCACTGGATCTGGATTGATGACCGTTTCCTGCGCGAAATCGCCTTTATACAGGCGAACACTGCGCCCATCTTGTAAATCTATAGCTGGAAAAATCATAGGTTCTCCTTTATTAAATGACTGTATTAAATAACGCCCTTTGTAGAATTTACGCCTTGGATATCTGGGTTGATAGTAACTGCTTTGCGCAACGCACGGCCCGTTGCCTTAAACATGCTTTCAATAATGTGGTGTGTATTGCGACCATATAAATTGCGCACATGTAAGTTCATAGCAGCGCTCATCGCAAGAGCTTGGAAGAAATCCTCCACCAACTCTGTTTCAAAGTTGCCACCTAGAATCGGCGTACTCCATTCCCCTTGGAAAACGAGGTATGGACGACCGCTCAAATCGATTACAACTTGCGTCAATGCTTCATCCATAGGAACCCAAGCATCGCCATAGCGCTCGATACCAGCCTTATCGCCAAGAGCTTTCACCAAGGCCTGACCTAATGCAAGTCCAACGTCCTCAACCGTATGATGAGCATCCACATATGTATCGCCCTTTGCCTCTACCACAAGTCCAAAACGGCCGTGCTTCGCCAATAGCGTCAACATGTGGTCAAAAAAGCCAATCCCTGTGGATATGGAGCTTGTTTGTGCCCCATCAAGGGTAATTTCTACTGTAATATCTGTTTCTTGAGTGGTGCGTTGCACCGTACCTGTGCGTATCATAACGACCTCTATACTTCAAATCTATTTTTATAATCTATATTTCTAATCTATGTTTTCACTGTATATTTTAAATACACATATAAATATAGATACCAAATTTATTTTCTAATATTTTTTATAAGCTATTTTTCAAATCGTACTTCGATGGCACGAGCATGCGCTTCGAGACCTTCCGTACGAGCCAATGTAGTAATGTGTTTTGCCACTTCTTCTAAACGTTCTTTTGTAAATTGTGTGAAAGATGTACGTTTCACAAAGTCATATACGCCTAACGGAGATGAGAATCGCGCTGTACCACTAGTAGGCAATACGTGGTTCGTACCACCTACATAATCGCCCAATGGTTCAGACGCATAAGCGCCGAGGAATACGGAGCCTGCATTTTGAACGAGGCTCATGTAATTCATTGGATCTGGCAATTGGATTTCCAAATGCTCTGGCGCCACTTCGTTCATCACCGTGAACATGTCTTCAATGCTGTCCATAATAGCAATGTAACTGTTGTTTTCAATAGCTGGACGAGCGATACTTTCACGAGGTAACAGTTTAAGTTGACGTTCCACCTCATCGGATACGGCATTTGCTAAACTTTCACTAGTAGTCACCATAATAGCGCGCGCACGAGGATCATGTTCAGCTTGAGATAAGAGATCTGCTGCGAGGTGAACTGGATTTGCGCTGTCATCGGCGATAACACCGATTTCACTTGGACCCGCAATCATGTCGATATCGACTTGGCCAAATACTTGACGTTTCGCCGTTGCCACGTAAATATTGCCAGGGCCTACGATTTTATCTACCTTTGGAATCGTTTCCGTACCATAAGCAAGGGCCGCCACACCTTGGGCACCGCCCACTTGATATACCGCATCAACGCCGGCAAGCTTTGCGGCACCTAATACGGCAGGATTAATGCCATCCTTTTGAGGCGGTGTAACCATGACGATTTCTTTTACGCCTGCGATCTTTGCGGGCAAAGCAGTCATGATAATGGTCGAAGGGTACGCGGCTGTACCACCAGGAACGTAGAGACCAACGCGAGCCAAGGGAATCACCTTTTGACCGCGGATGATGCCCGGTGTGTCCATGTCCACAAAACCCTGCTCGATTTCACGACTGTGGAATTCTGTAATGTTAGCCTTTGCCTTTAATAATGCGGCTTTCAAATCATCAGATAAAGACTCATAAGCTGCATCGATTTCCTCTTGAGGCACCTTGAAATCTTCAATGGAAACACCATCAAATTTTTCAGAATACGCTTTGAGCGCTGCATCACCGTTAGTGCGGACATCAGCGATGATATCGTACACCCGACGTTCAATCTCCATATCTGTAGTTTGCTGTGTGTAATCCCGTACGATGGCAAGCATCGCCTCTAATGATTCCTTATATATTTTCATCTGTCATCCTTCTTCCTACTTGAGCTATCCGTATTGCTAGTTAAATATATGATTCACTCTACATCTTATTTATTAATTTTTATTAATTGCTTCTGAAAGCTGATCTATGAGCTTAAAAATGGTATTCCTCTTTTGTTTTAATGCTAATGGATTTGCTACTAACCGTGTAGATATAGGCTGTAACCAATCAAAGATTTCTAGATTATTTTCACGTAAAGTGGTACCCGTTTCCGTAATATCTACGATAGCATCTGCTAGTCCTACGAGAGGAGCTAGCTCAACAGAGCCTTCAATTTTGATGATTTCCACATCTTGAGCACCAAAGTATTGTTTCGTAACGGTTGGATATTTCGTACCAATTCGTTGACGGCGACCTTCTTTAGGATTATAGCCCGCTAAGGACCCCAAGATGAATTGGCATTTACCCGTTTGTAAATCTAGCATTTCATAGCTCGTATCGTCTTGTTCATCGAGCACATCGCTACCGACGATGCCAAGATCAACCACGCCATTTTTCAAGTATGTCGTTACATCTGGCCCCTTTGCAAGGATAACCTCCATAGAATCGCCCAAAGAGATAATAAGCTTACGCGCCTTATTATGTAATGGTTCGCAATCAACGCCACATTCTTCTAGGAGAGGAATAAAATCCTTTTCTACGCGCCCCTTCGTAAGAGCGATACGCAATGTATCGTTATCTTGAGCTTTGCTTTCACCCTGCAAGGTAACATCAGTCAATACGTCGATATTAAAAGCCATCCCCACAGCTGGCATCGGCGTACCATCAAAGCTAGATAGCAAGCCATCATAACGGCCGCCACTGACGATGTATTGAGACACGCCGTCCACGTAACCTCTAAACGTAAGACCTGTGTAATAGGATTGAAGCGGTTCCGTAGAAACATCGATACGAACCTGTTGCCCAGTTGCTTCCACTTGATTTGCCATATCTACGAGATTATCTAAAATGCGCTGTGCCGCTGCAGGCAAGATAATTTGGTTTAGCTCATCCTTTATATCTTGAACCGTACCAAATAAACGAGGCCATACAGTTAAGAATGGATATAACGCACTATTTTTAAAGTCAGAAATCAACTCGTTATATCGTGGCAAGAATTTAGTGAATAATGCCTCTAAGAGCTCTGCCTTTTCATCATCGCTGAGTCCAAGAGCATCGGTAATAGCACGAGAAAAACGAGCATCCCCAATTTCGAGCAATAAATGATTGTCCAACTGAGCTTCATTCACCTCTTTAATAATCTTGAAGCACTCTTGCTCAGCCTCAAGCCCTTTATAGCCCACCATTTCAATGCCACCTTGCGTCACTTGGTTAACATCGCCACGATGCTTTTTATTTTTCATAAATACATCGCCCAAGTAGTAGAACGTGCGAGGCAATTCAATATTTGTAGTCGCTAAGAAACGACCGATAGGCATGGTCAAATCAGGACGAATTACGACGGACACTTCAGAACTATCCATGAATTCGTACATATGTTGACCGCGCCCCATTGCATAGCCATTGAATACATCTTTGTACTCTACGAGAGGCGTAGAAATCTTTGTGTATTGACGATTTCGACAAAGACCGAGCACATATTGACTCACATCATCCTTACGCTCTGCTACGATCCCTATATCATCGCGGAAACCAGTAGGTAATTGCTGCTGTACCATCGTAAACATCCTTTCCATCAATTGATTCATATCATTTCTCATGTTTTTGAAAGCTATATACCTATATTAACCTTTTAAGTTATATAACGATTTAAGTCATCTAGCTATTCAGTTTACTATGAGAAAAAATTTACCTATATCGATACTTTTCTATTTTATCGCTTTACTTTATTAAAGTATGAAATCATAATATAACGGTTCTATAGAATTGTCAATAGAACCGTTAATATTTCATGTATTTACTATAATAATGATTTTATGCTAGCCCCAAACGTTTTCTATATCTGCCACGCTATGTGCATCAGATCCAAGTACAAATGGCACACCAATGATAGCCGCCATGCCTTGAATGAAACGGCTTGGGTACATTTCACGACAATCTGATTTGAAGAAGCCGCTCATGTTGTAGTCTAGCTCGCGACCTTGGACGCGCATGATATGCAAAATATCGCTTACCACCTGCGCATTGCGACGATCTAAATGACGCTCAAAACCAAAGTGATGTTGGTATTTCTTGATTAAATCAAAGTGCCCAATACGTTTAGGTGTATATTCACCGAGGTCAGCACGCACGGCTTGGCGCACGGTGGAGTAATATTTGTAATATAACTCATATTGTTTTTCAATCCACGGCCCGAACCCTTTTTCAAATTCTTCAGGACTGTAGTCTAAGCAGTAAAAGGCATTATTAACGCCTTCCATAAAGTGAACGGATAAAATATTATCATCTGTCAACGGGCCATAGCGATCCAAGAACTCTTGAATGTCTGATTCAAAGCCTGGAATATAATCGACTTCAAAACCGAGAGAAATATCGATATGTGTGCCATAGGCACGTTGTAATTGACGCCCCAACTCTAAGTAAGTATCAACTTCATTTAATTTCAAAGACGCTGTGTCATAGGCCTTTTTATCGCCACCGTATTCTGCAGCAAAAGCTGTTGGCAATGGTGCATGTTCTGTAAGGCATACCTTTTCGATACGCAACTCGATGGCCTTTTCTATCATCATCGCAGTTCGGTCCCCACTACCATGTGGACACAATTCCGTATGCACATGACCGTCCACGAGACGGCTGCGATACTTACTGTATCCAACAAACTGCCGTTCATCTTTCATGTTCATTCAATCACCCCTATTCGCCCTAACCCCTGGCGAATCCTTATCTATAATCTATACATCATTGGTATAACGTATTAATTTATATATTTTACTATACTAATTATTATACCAATAATGCGTATGTTTCGGTATCCTGATATTTACCATGTTTGAATCCAACTTGAGGCGTCAAACCACAATAGGTAAAGCCAAAACGCTCGTGCAACTTAGTGCTACCTTCATTGCCAGCCGTAATAACGGATACCACATTGTGCAATAACGGATCATTTTTTGCTATTTCTAAAATATGAGCCATCAGCTGTGTAGCGATTCTCCTACCGCGATAATCTTGATGGATATAGATAGATAATTCGACGGTACTTTTATAGGCCTCTTTAGGTCGATATGGTGAAAGCGATGCATAGCCTGCTACAAGCCCATCAATGGTACCTACCACAATAGGATGGTGTTCATCACTATGAGACTCATACCACTCCTGCCACTCTGGCAACGTGCGGGGTTCAAGATCAAGCGTGGCTACGCCGTTCACAACCTCATAGTTATAAATATCTAAACAAGGGGCTATATCATTCCTTGTAATTGGTCGTATTACTAACTCACTCATAAGTATTCCTCAAAACTGTAGGTATCCTAAAAATATTATTTCTATTTAACATAATATATAAAAATAGCCCACATACGCAAGAAAAAGGACGAACTATTCGTATAACATACCATTTCACTTTTCTCCATCTTTTGAGGTAAGAATTACATATTTTACATCTATATCCCCAATACAACAAAACTGAGTGGTAAAAGCAACGTTTTTTACCACTCAGCATATACGTTTTGAAGCATATATAAGTATAAAGCTCTTATTTTACTTATATACTCTCATCATATTTTTTATTATAACTATTAGAGCTAATACATTTCTATAGGAGCAAAAACATACTCTTACTTGATTTATAAGAAAATTACACAATAACAAATAAAAGTACTGTAATAGCAATTAAAGCACTAATCACAGTATAATCGATTCTTTTCAATCCTACGGATGCAGCAAAGCTGTGTGTGGGGCCACCGAATCCACGTAATTCTAAGGATAATGCCATTGTCTCAGAGCGTCCCAAGGATTTCAACAGCAATGGTTGAATAACAGATGCATAGGATTTGATGCGCTTAATGAAGTTGCCTTCTAGAGATAAGCCACGACAAGCTTGCGCCTCTTGTACAGCATGGCTTTCAGCAATGAAATCAGGCACAAAGCGAAGTGCTGCAGTGAACATAAATGCATATTCGTAAGGAATTTTGCATTGTGTTACGAGCGCTGCCGTAAGGTCTTGCAATTTTGTAGTTGCCAACAGGCCTATAAAAACAAGTGTCATAGCCAACATTCGTAAGCCGGATACGATGGCAGAGGTTACATCGCCACTGCCAAGGAATTGGATGAGGCCAAGGAATACAGCAAAGCTAGTTAATGCCAACACGGCTTTACGTTGTTTGAATAACAAACCTGCCAAAAACAATACACCGAGTTCTACTACGACTAATGCCAATAGCGATGCCCAGTCGCGCAACAGGATGGCCCACACGGATACAGCGAGGGTCATCAAGATTTTTGTTAACGGTACTAAACGTTCCATATGTCCCTCCTATTTTCCGCTCAACTGAGCCACTAACTTGGATTTCAATTCATCCATAGATTTGCAATAGTCTAAGGATGGTACCGCTAGTGAAAGCTCCACACTTGGCGGTTTCGTAAGGCCTAACTCTTGCAATTCATCCGTAGATTTTTTGAATAATTCTTCTGGACTGCCGTCAAAGGCAACGGTTTGGTTGCCCATAATGATAGCACGGCTACATTCGCTAGCCATGATTTCCATATCATGGGTAATAAGAAGGATTGTGATACCTTCTGAATTAAGCTGACGCAATAATGCTAATAGCTCTTTAGTTTCCTTACCATCTTGACCACTAGTTGGTTCATCAAGGATGAGGATTTTAGACTGCATAGCCAACGCAGAAGCAATGGCAACACGTTGCTTTTCACCGCGGCGCAATGTTGGAGGATAGGCTTCACGCAAATAACCGATGCCTGTGCGCTCCAATACTTCATCAACAATACGCTTCACTTCAGCTTTACTCCGTCCCAAGGACTCAGGTCCGAAGGCAACCTCTGTGGCTACGGTAGGTCTGAACATTTGGCGATCTGGCTGTTGGAATACATAGCCGATAAATTGCCCCCGTTTAGACGGCGGCATGGACGTAATATCTCTGCCGTTATAATACATGTGGCCTTCCCTAGCCTTTTCGAGGCCTACGAGCAAACGCGTAATAGTCGTTTTGCCGCAACCATTACGGCCACCGATAGCGATATATTCGCCTCCTTCGATGGTGAAAGTCACGTCTCGGAAAATATCTACGGCTGGCACATAGCCAAAACGGATGTTTTCAACCTTAAGCATGAGCGCCACCGTCCTTTCCTGGTACATCATCAACACGTTGAACTGGTTGTCTATTTTCTACTATATTAGATTGATCAACAAGATTATCTACGGTATTCCTTTGATTAGCTAGAGAGTTGCTTTTACCATGCACCTCTGTTTGTATTGCGTGAGCCATTTCAATTTGGTGCAAGCCCTTGATAGCAGACTCGATGCTGAGCCAAGGTTCATCACTGTGGAAGCCGGCTTGTTCCAATTCCATATAGGTTGTAAACACGGATGGCAATGCATCAACGTGAATATTGTGTTCATACATATAACGAAGCGTAGTAGGTACATCATCGTCACAAGCGATAGAACCATTTACCATGAGGGCCATACGGTTAGCGTACGGCAACACGGCATGCAAGTCATGGTCGATAACGACAACGGTGATACCGTGTTTTTGGTTCAAGTCGCCTACGAGGCGATATAATTCTGCGGTCCCATCTGGATCGAGGGAGCTTGTCGGTTCATCAAGAACAAGTACGGTTGGGTTCGTAGCCAATACGGAAGCGATAGCCAAACGTTGGCGTTGACCACCAGATAAACTTGTAATCTTGCGATCTTCTAAGCCTACGAGGCCAACTTGCTTAAACACCTCTTCAGAACGAGCTTTAATAGTTTCACGGTCATAACCGCGGTTTTCCATAGCAAAAGCCACTTCTTCACGAACTGTCATCGTTACGAGCTGTGTATCGTAGTCGGCCAGAACTACACCGATATGGTTCGCTAGTTCTGGAATTTCCATTTGCGTAGTCGCATGACCATCTACGAAGACCATGCCTTCTAGACGTCCACCATAGAATTTAGGCACCGCACCTACCATCGCCATACAAAGGGTGCTTTTACCACAACCTGCAGGGCCTGTAACAACGAGAAAATCACCTTCATTTACATCGAGATTGATATTTTCAAGGGATGGTGTAGTCGCCTTTGGATGATAGTAATTTACGTGCTCAATGGATATTTTAGCTTGGCGCTCAGGCAAAATAGTCAAGCGACTATGATCAGATGTCAATTGATCTGCATTTGGCAACATGCCACGTTTAGAAAATAAACGTTGTGCTGGAATATACAAGATTGGTGTAATGGCACCATTCAAGGCCCCTACAATGAGTACCAATGGCCACATGCCGTACATGTACACATTATTTGGCAACCCAAGCACTTGCCACAAAATGGTAACAAAGATACCACCAGATACAACAGTTGCTAAAAAGCCAGACACGACAGGCGTTAAATCAAAACCACCAATTTTACGGAACTTCATGGACAACATAGCACGCGTTACGAGAGCCGCCGTCAAAGCACCACCTGGCTCAGACAACAAGTTGCCATAAGGGAACGCTGACTTAGACGTCAATACGTTGATGAGGGCCGCCACGAGGCCAATCCCCAAGGTTTGACTCAAACTAGGACGAGTCAATAAAATAGCTACGCAGTACGTAGCAATCGTCCAGTTCGGCGTTACCCCAGCCACACTAGGGCTCACCAAATGCAATATCGTGCCCAATGCGAGCATCAATGTGCTAACAGTAACCCATCTAAACTGGCCACCCTGCACATGTGTGTACACAAGATCCTGAATCCGTTCCATAATAGCCTCATTTCTATAAAAATATATATGGATTTATTTTAACATTCTTCGAGAATTTGTGAAAGCCTAGAGGCTATCCGTAATGTTAATCTACAACCACCTAATTCATACCTAGACATATAAGAAATAATTTTCTACATTCTCCATTTATACAAAAGAAAGAGGCTACGTAAGTAGCCTCTTATCAAAACTTTAATATACTATCAAAAATATTGAAACTAGAAAATACTATGCCATATATCCAAATCTAGTATATACATACTCAAAGACTTCTCCACGACAAACTTCTATTTGTCGTTCATCGTAGCTTTCTGGAAGTTCTCGCCAAAGGATATCACGAATTAGATTTTGTATTTCTGCTGTTGTTTCATCCTTATCCGTCCAATGATCCATCCTTGAAATGGCTTCTGTTATTTTACTATACATCTCTGTAGCAGTACCTTTTAGTTTCTTAATATCTGCTTTATTAGGATTGTCTCTTTTTAACAAATCAAAAATAGCCAATTCATCATCAGTAGTAAAACCTTCACGGATATAACGAGATTCTTCTTCCGTTAGCTCTTTTACTAACTGTATTAATGCTTCAAATGTTTTTTCTATATTAGAACGGTCTTTTCCAGAGTTATAATCTTCAATAATTTGTCTATAGCGCTCAAAGTAATCCCTGCGGTTAGGATTAGTTGCTACCAGTCTATCCAAACTTTGTTCAATGAAATCCCCTAAGTCCTTAAATAGTAAGTTCTTATGTTTGACTCTTGTAAACTCTTTACGCAGGATATTAAAATTGATAGCACTTATATCAATACGGGTTATATACTCTGAACCGATTGCATCTTCTGTTTGCCCTAAAGATTCTTTCATTCCTATATGTTCACTAATAATAGCATTTATAGTAACCATCAAATCAGTAGTATCTACATCTCGTCTTTTAGGCTTTAACATCCGATGAATTGCTGCAATTGTCTCATATACTCTTCGTGTATCCACTGAAATATCATCACGTTCAATATATTTAATCAACTTATGCAACTCTGAGGCACAGGCAGTGAAGGTTTGCTTATCTGCTACAGTATCGCAGACAGCATTAGCAGCCTCATTTAAATTAGATAATCTATTAAAACCATTAGTTTGTGTATCAGAAAAATCTTCTATATATATATTCTTTTGCTTAAAAAAAGCTACTAATATATCAATCAACTCTAGTATACGAGCAATGAGTTTCTCTTTATCGATAGTTGGATCCACACCATCATGATTACCGACATTTGCCGTATATTCAGCTAACGCCTTTTTAAGTGCTTTTACAATACCAATATAATCGATTATTAAACCATTACTCTTACCTTCATTAACACGATTAGCACGAGCGATTGTTTGCATTAATGTATGGGCTTTTAATGGTTTATCTAGATATAAGCAGGACAAGCACTTAACATCAAATCCTGTAAGCCACATAGCACATACAAACACAATACGTAATGGATTATCTGAATCTTTAAACTCTTTATCGAGGTCCCGTTTGACCATTTTCCGCCGATGCATTTCAATATCTAGTCCCCAAGCTTTAAATGTTTGGATTTCATTTTGTTCCTGACTGATAACAACAGCCATGTCCGTTTCTTCCATCCATTTTAGTTTGCGTTCTAGTTCTTGTGCTTCTTGTTGTGTTGCTACTTTAATTTGTTTTTTAAGCTGCTTAATTTCTTCTTTCCAATATTCCTGTACATAATCGTACATACGAACACAGGTAACTTTATTTAAGCACACAAACATGGCTTTGCCACTAGTCCACACATCGGAATACTGTCGTACAAAGTCCTTGGCAATAGAGCGAAGTCTCGGCTCAGCAGTAAGGATATGAATTGATTTTTCAAATTCCTTCTCTAACTTCTCTTGTTGTGCACTATCTAAATCTGCTGCTTCGATAGCATCAAGAATCTCATTAGTTATCTCTGGATTTTGTAAATCATCTAACTTAGCACCTCGATTTTCATAATACAATGGCACCGTAGCCCCATCTTCAACAGCTCGTTTAAAATCATAGACCGATATATAGCCACCAAAGGTACGTTCTGTAATATTGTCATATGAAAGTAACGGTGTACCTGTAAAGCCAATACGTGCCGCTGTCGGCAACAATTTCATCATATTATCTGCATACAGCCCATACTGACTACGATGCGCTTCATCAGACATGATAATGATGTCATGATCAGGATAAATTGGCTCTACATCAGATTTATTGAACTTATGAATCAATGTAAAGATAAAGCTAGGATTCCCCTTTAATTTAGCAATTAAATCCTCGCCACTAGTTGCAATACATTGCTTTGCCTTACTATCCTTACCCAGAATGCCACAATTTTCAAAAATATCACTGATTTGTGTATTAAGCTCTTCTCGATCTGTAAGCACTACAAAGGTTGGTGAACCTGCCATCTTGCGACGTATCTTCTGTGCAAAAAAAGCCATAGAATAGCTTTTACCAGAACCTTGTGTATGCCAAAAAACACCAAGTTTACCATCTTTTAACTTTCTATCTGCATACGCCTCTACCGCCTTATTTACACCTAAGTATTGGTGATTACGAGCCAATATTTTAGCAGTTCGACCATCAGAGTGATCATAAAGAATAAAATTCTCTAATAAATCAAGAAAGTTTTCCTTATTACAAATACCAAGAAGCATAGTTTCAAATGCTACACTCCCCTTTTCATCCTCATCTAGACGCTTCCATTCATGAAAGAATTCGTATTTACTACCAACGGTACCAACCTTCGCTTCTAAGCCATTAGAAAGCATCACAAAGGCATTGTAATAAAACAATTGTGGAATGGTATCTAGATAATCTTTGTAGTTATCCTCATACGCATTTCGTACATCGATATCCGGCCGTTTTAATTCAATAAATAGCAAAGGAATACCATTCACAAAGCCAACAATATCTGCTCGCCGATTATACAAATCACCATTAACAATAAGTTCCTTTACTGCTAAGAATTCATTATTATATGCATTATTGAAATCTATAATAGCAGCCTTTTTAATCTCTGTTCTCCCATCAGGATGCTTAACCGTTACAGGAATGCCATCACAAAGATAATTGTATTTCTCCTCGTTGATTTGTATCAAAGATGCCGTTGATATTCTACGAGTTAATCTAGTAATTACCTCTACGATTTGTTGATCATTAATCCAAGGATTTAGTCGTTTGAGGACCTTACGGATTTCTCTAGTCAACAAGACGTCTTTATAACTAGTCCTACCAAATGTGCCATCTACTCCGAGTTGCTCTAAATTATATGCATACGCAACCTTCCACCCCAATTTATTCTGTAGCACATCACACGCACTATCTTGAACTAGTTTCTCTTCAGAATAATCATGGCTCATAGTAACACCTCCTTTACACCTCTATTTCCCCTCTCATAAGCTTAGGGAGTAAACGATTTCGGGCTTCGGTTAAATAGTTGCTTTGCTTTTCCAATAGCTCTATTTTTCCTCGATATGATTCAAATAAATTTTCATAACGTTCCAAAATATCTTTACTTGGTACCACCATGATCATATTCATGATAGCCTCAGGCTTCAAATGTAAGACATTAACGCCATTAGCAAACGGGGATATCTGCTCACTATATCTACCGAATCTCATTGCACTGTACAAATAACCACGTGTTACAGATTTTGGAATTAATTTTATTAAGTCCATAGAGAAAGTCATATTTTCTCCCAAATCAGGAACAATAGCAACGTGACCAACTAAACGCCTTTCTTGGGTCATATCTGTCACTCCCATAACAATATCACCTGCATCTAAACCTTGATCAGCTTTATAAGTTCCAAGATATCTTTTTTCTGCATTACGCTTATAGCCACCAAAAGCATTTATATTTTTTAAATTTACTAATAACACCCCCTCAGACTCTGAAAGCTCACTAGATTTATATGACTTTCCTCTAACATAAGAAAACACTTCATTAAAAGGTCTAATATTCCATCCTTCTGGAACCCCATCTACAATTTCCACATTTTCATTCCCAGGAAATCGTAAATCTATAAACCATTCCTTATATAAACGCTGTGCAGCCTCTTCAAGGAGCTTGATTTGCTTTTGATTGTTTTCAATAAGGTTATCGTACGCTGATAAAATATTTACAATTTTATTTTGTAAATCAATAATTGGCGTATATAATTCTAACTGTTTTAAGGTTGTTATTGGAACCGCCTTCTGAGCAGTTCCTTTTGCAATAGCATCAACTTTTTGATAACCTTCATAAGATTGAAACCAATAATAAAGATACTTTGAGTTTAAACTCTCATCAAAATCCTTAAACCATGTTATGTTTCCATCTGCAAAATAGAAACAATCGTTTTCTTTATAAACATATGGTACTCCATATGTTCCACGAGTTGTTAAAAGCAAATCACCAACTCTAGGTGCCCCAAACTGTCTCTCAATATTCGCATATTCGTCTATAGGTATATAATCACATTCAGTAACAACTTCGCCCTTAAACTTTTGTATTATTTCTTTAGATCTATAGAATGGTATGCCTGACTCTACACGTTCTGATAAATGAAACCGTTTACTTGATGTAACTATACAATGGTCGCCTATCATGATTTTTTTTAAATTCATAACCCCATCTCCTTCATATTTTTAGAGATAGTTTCCATAAGTATATTAGATTCTTGTTGTAGTACTAATAGTTCTTCGTGTATTTCAGCCATACGTTCTTCAAAGTTAACCCCGTCATCTTCTACAGGGACTACACCAACGTAAGCACCTGGTGTAAGGGACCAACCTTTATCTTCAATGCTTATACCCTCATTATCACCTTTGGCTTCATTTGTGATATACGCAATTTTACATAAACCTGGTACGTCTACATATTCTCCATCGCCAAACTTTTCATATAACCATTGTGCTTCTTGGGCAATAGTTAATATTTCTTTAACAGCTTCTACCTTTTCATCGTATTCTTGTTGAATTTTTTTGCCTTTACCCCGGCCCGCATCAGCAACGGCTTGTTTACCTTCTGCTTCAATAGCCTTCACTTCTTCAGAAAGAGATTCTATATATTCAGCAAAGGTCTTATCTTCACCTAGTATCTGGCGATATTCATTAAGCAATTCTGTATATTTCTCTACTTCTCCACGATAGAGCCAAACGATAGCATTTAAGTTTTTTAATTGCCATTCTGTCCATTCGTTTAATGTACGATCAACAACAGTATAGTAATTACGGGCATCAATGAAGAGCACCTTATCTTCAATAGTATCTGGTTTTGCTTTATCAAAGAACCACAAAGAACATGGTAGAGATTTTGTATAGAAGAAGTTATTACCAACACTCACCATTACATCAACTGCACCAGTTTTAACTAGACTTTCACGGATATTTTTATCCTTGCCTTGACTGTCCGTAGCAGAGGACGCCATAACGAAACCAGCTCGACCTGTATCGTTTAAATAGCTATAAAAATAGGAAATCCAAAGATAATTAGCATTACCGATTTCCTTATTTTTATTAATGCCAGGCATACCAAATGGCAAACGTCCCGCAGCCTGTGTAGATTCAGATTTAACCTTATCTACGTTAAATGGAGGATTCGCCATAATATAGTCACAGCGACCATCTAATTGATGAGCATCATTGTAAAAGCTATTACCTTCATCACCGGATTTAATAACTCCAGTTAAACCATGAACCGCCATATTCATTAAACAAAGTTGAGCATTATACTCAACCTTTTCTTGTCCATAAAATGTCATTGTGGTGTTCGCATTCAATCCGTGAGAGTTTACAAAATCACCAGATTGAATGAACATACCACCAGATCCACAGGCAGGATCAAATAGCGTGCCATGAGTCGGTTCCAGAACATTAACAATCATCTTAACTAGAGATTTAGGCGTAAAGAACACACCATCATCAGAGGCAATGTTCTTGGCAAATTTGTTTAAGAAATACTCATAGATTCGGCCAATGATATCTCCTCCTACTTCATCAAGGGCAGAGTTATTAAAGATACGAAGAATTTCTGCTAACAGCTCATCAGAAAAGTCTGTATAATTCTTAGGCAATATCCCTGTCAGCTGTGCACTTTGTTCTTCAATCAAAGCCATGGCATTATTGACCACTTCGCCAAGACTAGTCATGACTTGACCATCTTTGCTAGTTAAGTCTGCACCTTTGATGTCCTCCGGTAAATTAAGAAGATAGTCATATTGTGCCTCTACAGGTAAATAGAGAGCACTTTTTGCCTTAAAGTCACTAGCTTCTACAGGCATAACACGACCATTACGCATAGGTCTGTCTTTTAAGATTTCAACCTCAATAAGTTTGAAACGACTATACGCATAGCGCAAGAAGATAAGCCCCAATACAGGCATACAATATTGATTTGACGTCAATTTAGATCCTGCACGTAGCGCATCTGCAGCTTCCCACAATTCATTTTCTAGTTTTCGTATATTAATCATCGTTTCAATCCTTGCATTATCAATAATACCGCTAAAGCCACATAGAGGTTTAATACCGATATATGGCTTTAAGGCATGTATTTTTACGTATTTTATATCAATATTATACCATTACAAACAAGTACTATTTTAGGTATAAAAAAAGCACCCCTGAGGGCGCCTATATAAAAAAATAAAGCAACACCGAATTGACGATGCTGCCGCTTGAAGCCAAAAATGGCTTTTCTATGTACTTAAATTTTACCTTATGTGAAACCATGTGTCAATAGCTCTAATAAGCACATCAAATGTAGCTTTTATATTATCATGTAACCTATAATCATTATCTCGGAAAAAGCGTTTCTTAAGTTCATCTAATTCACCACATATATGTTTATGAAGACCAGTACTAATACATATTCTTTGATGAGCATACATCGTAGTTAAGATTTGATAGGTAGAAATATGACCCAAATGTCTACGTCTACTTGATGGTGATTTTATAAATTTAGTGCATTCACGTTGCAAATCAGCATTAATACGGTTATTATGTGTAGAGTTTATATCGTTAATAATACAATTGTTATGTGCACAAGCATTCCGTAAACTTTTAACGGTATACATTAAGTATAATCGTTCAGTAATTTCAGTATTTCCAGTATTTTTCAATACTTCTATACAATATTTGTAGAAGTATAAATACTGTCCAAAAGAAATCATTTCTAGAAAAGCCCATACAGGGCAACGTTTATTTTGATCATCAATATATTTAGCATATAAATTACCACAATATAAGCTACCACTATTTTTCCATAAGTCATGCTGTAATTGCTCAAAATTAGATTCCTCTAGCTGATTCATATATTCCTCAACTACATCATAAGGATCAATATTATTCTGCTGTAAAATAGATAATAAATGAACTTTTGAAAAATCATCTTTCTTTTACATATAATATGGCTTAAACACCTACATTCTACTTAAGCAAAGTGACTTTTTGTATAACTTTTGTTGCCGCACCCGCATAGTGGATGGTTTTATAATTCGCGACTACGTCGCGAACCAGTCTAAAGGCAATAATAAATACCTCCTCTATCTTGGTGTATAATTATTATAATCTCCATATATTATTTAGTATTTCACTATAATTATAATAAACTCATCATTTACCTTATCAGGGAGGTTCATAATGGCACAGGCATTAATCGTAATCGATATTCAAGAAGGCTTAGTTAAGGAAAACCCTTACAATGCGAAAAACTTTATCTCAAATACAAAAGCAATCATTCAACATTTTAGAGATCAAAATATAGAAGTCATTTTTATCAGGCATTCTGAAGATGAAGGCTTATTAGCAACGGGTAGTGATAATTGGCAAGTCTATCACGAATTAAAACCGCAAGAAAACGAAAAGATTTTCAATAAATATTACAATAGCATCTTCAAGGATACTGAATTAAAGGAATATTTAAACCGAAAAAATATTACCGATGTAACATTTGTAGGAATGCAAGTGGAATTTTGCATTGATACATCTGTGAAAGTAGGCTTTGAGTATGGTTATAATATCACCATCGTCGAAGATGCTATCTCAACCTTTGATAATGAGTATCTACCAGCCGATACAATCCTATCCTTTTACAAAGAAAAGATTTGGCGGAATCGATTTGCACAGCTAAAAACAACAAATGAAATGTTAAGCATCAATTAAATTACGAAAATAATACAAAGATTTTTATAATTTTTTCTCACGTATTTGTCATATATGTATGTTAAAATTTCATTAAATATTTATGCCCGAACATAGGAGGTCTTTTTTATGTATAAGTATATTACGATTTTAGGAGCTGCGGGCCAAATAGCTCAAAAGTTGACTGCTACACTATTAACATATACAGATATGCACATTACATTATATGGTCGTCAGTTGAAAACACGTATACCTCCAGAGATTATCGACCATGAACGCGTTACAGTGATTGAAGGTTCGTTCCAAAATCCTGGAAAATTAGAACAAGCTGTAACAAATGCGGAGGTTGTATTTGTAGGTGCTATGGAGTCTGGCAGTGATATGGCGTCCATCGTGAAAGCGTTGAGCCGCAAAAATATACGCCGTGTTATCGGTGTGTCCATGGCTGGGCTTTCTGGTGAATTCCCTGTAGCACTTGAAAAATGGACCTTCGACAACTTACCGATTAGCTATGTTCAAGGTGAGCGCCAAGCACGCAACGTATTGCGCGAATCCAATTTAAATTACACCATCTTGCGCCTCACATGGCTCTACAATGATCCAGAGAAAACCGATTACGAACTCATCCCTGAAGGAGCTCAATTCAACGATGCCCAGGTTTCACGCGAAGCAGTGGTAAAAGCCATCTTTGATATCTTACACGCTGCGGATGAAACGCCTTTCCATCGCACAAGCATCGGTGTAGGTGAACCAGGTACACACTATGACAAACCAAGCTTTCACTAATATATAGCTATATTAACAATAAAGGCCTGATAGACTATGAAAATAGATAAAAGCTACAGTAATACAATAAATATTGACGATAATGCAACTAATATTTTACAAGCTAAGGTAGATATATTATCTGCTCTTGTACAAGGCCAAAATGACATCATTCAAGGTCGTATTCTATCTTTAGAGAAATCTTTTGATAGTATAGATAAAATGTTAGATAAAATATAAATAGTATAATATATTAATTCTTTAATAATAAGGTATATCCAAGATCTAAAGAGTACATTTTTACTCATGTAACATAGATTTTGGATATACCTTTTTTATTCCTACATTTTATAGATATTTATATAGATAAACTCACGTATTTACGCTATACTAATAAATGATTAATATACACTTATAGGTATGTGAAAGCAAATGCCTCTTAGATTATCAATTATATTTATATATGCAGTTCGTCGTATAAAATATGCAAGATTCTATGTATAAAAATAAATAATAGTTATTTTTAGTCCCAGTTAGGGCAGAGGCTTATTAAGGAGTTATTATGAATCGCATTGTTGTTATTGGCAGTTGCAACATGGATATTGTAGTCCTCGCGGATAAACGCCCTACTGCAGGCGAAACAATTATGGGCAACGAATTGCACATCGCTCACGGTGGCAAGGGCGCAAACCAAGCGGTGGCTGCGGCTCGTCTAGGTGCAGAGGTCACGATGGTCGGCTGTATCGGTGAAGATGCATACGGCCAAATGATTTTAGATAATTTAAAAGAAAATTTCATCAATACAGATTACATCGTTACGGTACCGAACACTACAACCGGTACAGCACACATTACATTAGCGGAAGGCGATAACAGTATCATCGTTATTGCCGGCGCTAACGCTAAGGTCGACAAATCCATAGTTGATAACGCTTGGGCTGCCATTGAGCAAGCCGATCTTGTAATGGTTCAAAACGAGATTCCTATTCCAACTATTGAATACATCGTTCGTCGTTGTCACGAGGCGAATGTGAAAGTCCTCTTAAATCCTGCTCCAGCAGCCGACCTCGATTCGGAATGGTTAAAATTAGCAACCTATATTACGCCAAACGAACATGAGCTATCTGCGCTCTACCCTAACCAATCTACTGAGGAAACCTTGCTGGCGAACGAAAACAAAATCATCGTTACCCTTGGTAGCAAGGGCGTAGGATATGCGGACAACGGTGAAATCCACATCGTACCTGGCTTCAAGGTTGAGCCCGTAGATACAACAGGCGCTGGCGATACTTTTAACGGCGCCTTTGCAACGGCTATTGTTAATGGTAAAAGCTTAGCCGATGCTCTACACTACGGCAATGCAGCAGCTGCCCTCTCCATCCAACGCTTGGGGGCTCAAGGTGGCATGCCAACAAAGGACGAGGTCGCTGCATTCTTGGCAAAGAGTTAGCATATTGAATAGACCTTTAAAAGCTCCACTGGCCAGGTCTGCCTTCGCAGGGCCAAAGTCGCTTTGAAAGGTCTATTCAATACAAGCTATACATTCTTATGTAACGAATGCATCTGCCCTCTATATAACAAAGGGAGTTAATGAATGAGGCGTTAAAGCCTCAGTCATTGGAATAGATAAGGAGTTATTTATGCAACGACACGGCATTTTAAATAGCCATATTGCTAAGGTGCTTGCTGATTTAGGTCACACAGATACAATTTGTATCTCTGATTGTGGCTTACCGGTACCTGAAGGGGTTCAAAAAATCGACTTAGCTTTAGATTTCGGTGTACCAAGCTTTGAGCAAGTAGTATCCATCATCGCTAAGCATATGAAATCCGAAGCGATTCATGTGGCAACAGAAATTAAAGAAAATAATCCTAAAGCTTATGACTTCTTGGAGTCTACCTTCCCATCTGATCAATACGAATGGATTGAAACGAGCCACGATGCTTTCAAAGAAGCCACGAAACAATGCAAATGCATTATTAGAACTGGTGAAACATCTCCGTATGCGAACATTATCTTACGTGCCGATTGTATTTTCAGCGATCGTCCCTAAAATAATAGATTAACCAACTAAGTTTATACGTTAAGGAACTGAACCTATAAATCAGTTTATGTAAATTAGATAGCTTAGTTTTCAAAGATTATCTAAACATCTAATCTATTACATATATCAAGAGATACTTTCATCAGTCATATAGGAGTAGTTATGGAAATTGTTATGTCAGGCATTGCGAAGGCATTTGGTACAAACCAAGTGTTGCGCGATGTAAGTATTACCCTCAAGGAGGGCGAGGTTCACGCCTTGATGGGCGAAAACGGCGCCGGCAAATCTACGCTCATGAATATCCTCACCGGTATTCACAAAGCAGACGCTGGTACAATCACCATCGACGGCGTAGAGCGTACCTTCCCGAACCCGAGAGAGGCCGAGCTGAACGGTGTAGCTTTCATCCACCAAGAGCTCAACATTTGGCCAAATCTAACATTGTTAGAAAATCTATATTTAATGAGACCAAAGCGCAATAAATTTGGTATGCTCGATAAAAAGGCGATGCTCGCTGAAGCAGAAAATACATGCCGCGAACTAGGCATCGAATTGCCGCTCACGACTGAGGCAGGCCTTTGCTCCGTTGGTCACCAACAAATGACGGAAATCCTTCGTATCTTGATGTTAGATGCAAAGGTTGTCATCATGGACGAACCAACAGCAGCCCTCACAGAGCGTGAAACGGCGACATTGTTCAACATGATGCGCAAAATGAAAGCACGCGGCGTTGCTATCGTATATATCTCTCACCGCATGGAAGAAGTATTTAGCGAATGTGATACGATTACGGTTATGCGTGATGGTCACACGATTATCACTAAACCAACATCTGAGATTTCTGTAGACGAAGTAGTACGCCACATGGTAGGCCGTTCCATCGACGAGTTCTACCCTGCTCGCACGACAACACCAGGCGAAGTAGTGATGAGCGTTGATAACCTCAAACCAGAAGGTTTTGACAACGACATCTCCTTCTCCTTGCGTAAAGGGGAAATTCTCGGCGTAGCAGGTCTCATGGGCGCTGGCCGTACAGAAATTATGCGTGCCATTTTCGGTGTAGATAAACACAACGGTGGCACCGTAACAGTAAACGGCTCCGTCCTAAACTGTAAAAAACCAGAAGATGCCATCAAGGCTGGCATTGCTTTCATCACAGAAAATAGAAAAAGCGAAGGCTTGATCCTCGATTTCTCCATTGGTTCTAACATTACATTGCCGAATCTTGGCGAAATTTGCCCCTCTCATGTACTAGATAAGGGCAAACTTACGTCTTTTGCTGACGAATTGTCTAAAAAACTGGGCGTTAAAACACAATCTATTCACGAACCCGCATCGTCCCTATCCGGTGGTAACCAACAAAAGGTGGTTATCGCAAAATGGGTTGGTAAAAAGCCATCCATTATCATCATGGACGAGCCTACGCGCGGTATCGATATCGGCGCGAAACGTGATATTTATGATTTAATGAACGAATTAACGAACGATGGTGTGTCCATTATCATGGTGTCCTCTGAGTTACCTGAAGTGCTCGGCATGAGCGACCGCGTTATGGTCATTCATGAAGGTCGCGTAGCAGGTATCTTGGACCGTAGCGATGCAACACCAGAATCGATTATGACATTAGCCACAGGAGGACAATAATGGACAGCAAAGCTCTACAATATGTAAAAAAATTAGGCCCCCTCATCGGCCTCATCCTATTATTTATCATTATCTCTGTCATGAACGACAGTTTCCTTGAATTCTCTAACTTGCGTAACTTGTTGCGCCAAGTATCCATCAATGCGATCATCGCCTTTGGTATGACCTTCGTCATCTTAACTGGCGGTATCGACTTATCCGTTGGTTCCATCCTTGCTCTCTCTAGTGCAGTGATGGCCAACCTCATCGTAACTGGTACTGACCCTGTATTAGCTATCATCTTAGCCGCAGGTGCGGGCCTCGTATTGGGCGGTATTAACGGTCTCGTTATTACCTATGGCCGCGTAGCTCCATTTATCGCTACCTTGGCGACCATGACAATCTACCGTGGTGCAACCTTAGTATTCACAGACGGCAACCCAATCTCTGGCCTTACGCAAGACCCTCTATTCCACGCCTTTGGCCAAGGGGATATTGCAGGCCTTCCGGTACCGGCTATCACAATGTTCCTAGCTTTCATCATCCTCTGGTTCGTATTGAGCCGCACATCGTTAGGCCGTAAAACATACGCTGTAGGTGGTAGTGAAAAGGTTAGTTACATTGCTGGTATCAAGATTGACCGCGTTAAAATCTTCGTGTATGCCTTAACAGGTATGCTCTGTGGTATCGCCGGTGCAATCATCACCTCTCGTCTTAACTCTGCACAACCGACAGCAGGTGCAGGCTATGAACTTGACGCTATTGCAGCGGTGGTTCTTGGCGGCACAAGCCTTGCTGGTGGTCGTGGTCATATTGTTGGCACATTAATTGGTGCCCTCATTATCGGTACCCTCAACAACGGGTTAAATATTCTCGACGTTTCCAGTTTCTATCAACAAGTTGTAAAAGGTATTGTCATTTTATTGGCGGTTCTTGCAGACCGCAAGAAAGCCTAGGAGGTTCCTATGAAAAAACTATTGTTACTGTTGGCGATGGCTATCATGGTTATCGGTCTTGTAGCAGGCTGTGGTAAAAGCGCTGATAACGGCGGCGACAAAAAATCCGGCACAATCGGCTTCTCTGTTTCCACATTGAACAACCCATTCTTCGTAACTATGAAGGAAGGCGTTGAGGCTCAAGCTAAAGCGCTTGGTCTTAAAGTTAAAATCGTTGATGCTCAAAATGACCCTGCAAAACAAGCAAACGATATTTCCGACTTACTTGAAAGCGGCGTTTCTGTATTGATCATCAACCCTGTAGACTCTGCAGCTATCTCTACTTCCGTAGAAGCAGCAAATGCTAAAAACATTCCTGTAATCACTGTTGACCGCTCTGCTGACAAAGGCAAAGTAGTAGCTCATATCGCTTCCGATAACGTTAAAGGCGGCGAAATGGCGGCTCAACTTATCGCTGATAAAGTAGGCAAAGCTGCAAAAGTAGCTGAAATCGAAGGTATCCCTGGTGCTTCCGCCACACGTGAACGCGGCCAAGGTTTCCACAACGTAGCTGACAAAGACTTAACAGTAGTAGCAAAACAAAGTGCTGACTTCGACCGTACAAAAGGTTTGAACGTAGCAACAAACATTTTGCAAGCTAACCCTGATGTACAAGCTATCTTCGCTCATAACGACGAAATGGCATTGGGCGCTATCCAAGCAGCTAAATCCGCAGGCAAAACAATCTTCATCGTAGGCTTTGACGGTACTGCTGATGCAGACAAAGCTGTTAAAGACGGCACATTGGCTGCAACAATTGCGCAACAACCGGACCAAATGGGTAAAATCGCTATTGATACAGCTCAAAAAGTTATCAAAGGCGAAGCTGTAGAAGCTAAAATCCCTGTAGATCTTAAAGTTGTTACAAAATAATTGTAAATAGAAACTGGGTACAAAAAAGAGTCGCATCCTTTGATGCGACTCTTTTTATTTTGGCTCTCGTTCCAAAAATTCTTTGAAAAACTCAATAAACTTTGGCAAATATGTTTGATCTAAACTTTCAATTGTCATATTACATTTGTAATTATAAGTAGTACAGATAGTAACATCTATCGCCAATGCACCCTTTTGATCTAACGAGAATGTAAGCGTATCCCCTTCTTCAGTTAATACATAAGTAAAGGTGGCTGTCCCCTTGCAATTCGCATATAGCGCAACTAATTCTTTGTATCCGGTATGAATACCAGACCAGTCACTAGGGTCAATGTACCCAGCACAAATATTGTAGCCCTGTTTAATATATACGCCAAACACACCAAATTGAGATAATTCTGTATCCATATCAAAAGCAATTATTAAATTGGGTTCATTTACGATTTCATACATCCTATTCACACTCCACAAATAGTAACATTTTCATTTATTATAACGTAACTATATGTAAAAATCATAACCACCCGTAAAACGGGTGGTTTGCTCTGACCCTATAAGGGTCTTTCTCTAGTAGTGGCCCTCTAAAGAGAGCATTGAATGATCTGACAACCACTCTATTACCACTGGCTGCCCCCTACTCGGGGGCTTTTATTTTGCCTATTTTACCGGCTCACCCGTAAACGGGTCGGTATATTCTTTAAAGTTTAATGTATCTTGTGCTATATCTTCTTGTAACTGATTGCGAATATACTCTTTTATCGATCCTTCATATCGTCCCACCGTATCCACATAATATCCTCTACACCAAAAATGTCTATTTCCATACTTATATTTTAAATTTGCGTGTTTATCGAATATCATGAGGCTACTTTTGCTTTTTAAACATCCCATAAATTATTTGCCTTCTATACTTTGGTGCAAAAACAATATGATATTTACATCTCCATTTACTATGTGATAAGCTTTTTACGTCATTCATTGACATTGAACCTCCTATGTTGAAATGTTGTGGTTGCCAGACCAACTCCATTCTAGCACTAGGAGGTTCTTTCCTTTTCTCTAAGAATTTTTACTGACCCCCAATTTAACTGAGGGTTTAGTCATGCCTATTCGGCGTACAACAAAAAGCTCGAGTTATATCGTTTCTAGATATAACTCGAGCTTTATTTAGATTATGTGTATTAAATAAACACTAGTATTGGTAAGATTTTTATTCGTGAGGTGTTGTATAGTTAATATCTTGTGCCTTGTAGCTTTCACCATAAGCTAATACATGAACGATGGTTTCCAATGTGGCACGTACAGTTTCAACAGCCATGCTTGGTTGATTTGGTTTATCCACCACTTGGGATGGCAAGTATGGGATGTGCATAAAGCCCGCTTTAATATTGCCCTTTTGCGCGGCATAGTGACATACGCCATACATCAAGTGATTGCATACAAAGGTGCCCGCTGTATTGGAGACCTTAGCAGGAATACCGTTTTGATGTAACGCATTGACGATATTTTTTATGGGCAATGTCGCAAAATAGGCACTAGGGCCATCGGCTACAACAGGCTCATCTTCCGGTTGGTTGCCCCCATTATCTGGAATGCGAAAATCGTCACAGTTAATAGCAACGCGTTCCACTGTAATATCAGGACGACCACCTGCTTGACCTACACACAGGATAAAATCTGGTTGGCACTGTTCAGCGGCTGCTTTTACAGTATCAACAGATTTATAACGAATAGTAGGAACCATTTGTGTCACTACCTTGTAATCACCATCGGTATAACCATCCATTGTTTTGACCGCTTCCCAAGCCGGATTAATAGGTTCACCACCGAATGGATCAAAGCCGGTAATCAAAATTGTTTTCATCACACTACCTCATAACGATATCTTATGGTTCATTAGAATAATCAAACATGATACATAATCTTAGAAGGATATATCATACAGTCTCATAAGAATATCGTGCTTTCACAGAAAAGGGTTAAATAAAGTAATACATTAATAGAATATTCAATACGAGCATGATCAATGCAATTGGAAGTTGGGCTTTAATAACGCCGTATTGGTCGCGCATTTCAAGGAGCGCTATCGGTACGATGTTAAAGTTGGCCGCCATAGGTGTCATCAAAGTACCGCAATAGCCAGCAAGCATTGCTATAGCACCAACAGCCGCAGGGTTCGCACCATGAGCTACAACGAGCATTGGGATACCGATGGCACTTGTAATCATCGCAAATGCGGCAAAGGCATTACCCATAATCATTGTAAAGATAACCATACCGATGCAGTAAGCCACAACAACGAGGAATACATTATCTGCTGGTACTACACTTGCGACTGCACTGGAGATAAGTTTACCAACGCCAGCCAAATTAAATAGATACCCAAGAGCCGCTAATAACTGGGACAAAATAGCAGTCCAACTGATAGCATCAATAAGTCGACGGCCTTCATGGAAACCTTGGTTAAGTTTGCCCTTTGTAATGTAAAGAGCAGCACACATAGCGATGATTGCGGCAATACCTAGACCAACAAGAGCGCCTAACTTAGTAAAGAAGCCGATGAAGAATGTAATAATACCAACAAGTAATGCTGGTACGAAGATAACATTACCAATACGAACCGCTTCGCCTTTTTTAAATTCAATAGGAGATTCAAAGTAATGGCCTTTGCCAAGTTGTTTTACTAATACGATAGCTGCCATAGCAATGACAAGCCAGCCATTAATTTCCTTGGAGAGATAAGAACCAAAGATAAAGGATACGCTATATAAGAGCCAAAAAAAGCCTGTACCAATGCGATATTTATGTTCTTTATCTAGAAATGATTGAATAGCAAAGATAAATAGAATAATCCCTACGAGAAGATATACGTAATCTAAGGGCTGCATTTTATAGAATATTTCTAACATATTATTCAGCCTCCTTCTTCAATTCTTCTGGTGTAACAAGAATATTTAACTCATTAGGTACTAATTTACCAGCTTTCATATCCGCTTCGTCACGAGCAACAGAGGCTTGAATTGTTTTATCAAAGATAATAAACCGAATGAAGTTAACGATATAGGCACAAACAGCAGTTGGCAATCCGTACAATACCATATCTGTTAATTCTACAGAATAACCTAATTGTTCCATAACGCCTTTGATGAGTAATAACCCACCAGCAGCAAGGAATAAGTTTTGACCGAAGAAGTTACCTATATTATCTGCAGAAGCAGCCACACCACGTACCTTATCAAGCGTACGTTGAGATACTGGGCGGCCTTGTGCTACCGCAGCTTCACTCATAGGAGCGATCAATGGACGAACCATGGCAACCATACCGGACATGTTAATGCCAAAGGCTACAGTTACTTGACGCACAAATAAGTAAATCATAAAGATACGACCTGCCGTAGCAGCGTTGATCTTGCTAATTAAAATTTCTGCCCGTTCACGCAAGCCGTGACGTTCCATAAGACCGATAACAGGTAAAATTAAAATAAATAATGACATATAACGATTTTTAACAAAGGCCTCCCCAATAGCACCAACGATATCGTTGATACTGAGACCACCTGCCAGGCCCGTTACAAAACCTGCGGCTACGACAACTAACAAGGCATTAAAGCGCAGCATTAGACCGATGACCATCACTAAAATACCTGCCAAAATCAACATATGGACACATCCTTTCTACAAATCATCCATAACACATATAACCATAAAGATACGTTATATGTATATATTATATACTGAATAGTCATAATCTTACACAAAAAAATACCTTGTATCTAAATTTAGTGAATGTCCCTGATCTGCGATCAGAGCATAAAACACTCAAATAGAGTACAAGGTAATTTACGTAATTAATATAACGCTTTCTTTATTAATTTAATTCTTTCTTGAATAATATAGTTGTATGCTGTTTTCCTCTAAAATGAACCTTATCATACGCCGTAAACCCAAAGGATTCATACATTTTAGGCAACCACGGATGCTCCTTAGCCGTTCCTAGTGTAACAATATGTGTTTTAAACTGTTCTTTTAAAAGCTCCTCTGCATAGCCCAAGACTTCCCGTGCATATCCTTTGCCTTTGAAAGCTGGCGCCGTTACAAAATGAGCAATATGCGGATATTTATCCGGCGTTGAGTATTTCACCCAAGGCATACAAAACGTAATAGAACTAACTAATTGCCCATCAATATACAAGCCGTATACAGGATAATTTTCAATCCATTCCTTAGATTCCTCTTCCGTAAAATCAATTGCATCGAAGCTAATGGGATAGTCTTTTATAGCTGCGTAACCGTCAATTAATACCTTATGATATTCTGCTGTGTCTGCTACTGTTAATTGTCTAAATTCTTTCATGGTCTTTCCCTCATATCTATATTTTTATTCACAAAATACGAATATTAATTCACTTTGTGAAAGTAATTATACACCTATATGTATTTATTTGCAATATAATTACATAAATATTATATGAAATTATAATATCTATAAAGAGGATCTCATATGGAGTGCCATAATATATACACAGAAGAAACTAATAACAAGATAAAACTATTGAGACAAATAAGTTATCAACTACGCCATATTGATAGATTTATATTACGTATTCTATTTTTAATCAAAAAGAATGACACCAACCATAAAATGATTGATGCCAAAGAATACTCATAAGATAAAATTGTAATATTTGACGGATAGCAAAAATAAATTATGTCTCCTTAATAATAGTATTATACATATAAGGAGACATAACTCAAAATCTTTTTTAAAACACTTTTAAAATTATACGTTATAAATGATATACTTACGCCCTATCATTGGACATCCAATCACAATAAAACAGATTTTTTCTCATATGAAAATCTTTCGATTCTATTAACCGCGACCTTTAATAACGCGAACACGTTGAATATCAGGCGTACCATCTTTATGTTTAGAAATAGTATCTACTCTGATACGTTCAAGTTCTGGTTGGAATTCTTTAAGTGCTCTAACCATTTGATCATCGGCGACAGCACCGTTTTGAATAGCCCTGTAAATTAATGCAGCCATTTCATAACGAGTCATCATACGATCTCCACCAAATTTACCGTCTGGATACCCCACAATAATACCATTACCTGCTAATGTCGCCACATAGTCGTATGCCCAATGGTTTTCAGGTATATCTGGGAAAAGTTGCATCTTATCCAAATCCAAGGAGTTGAGCTGTTTTCCCTCAGAAACCTTCATGAGTATGCCCTTCACATTTTCAAGCTCAGCGCGAAGATCTTTGATTTCTTTCGCCATTGCTACTCTAGAAGTAGACACATGATTGCCTTGACCGATTTTCATGCTAACACCGGCGTTCAACATATTTTCACCGCCGCCGAAGGAACCACCTACACTAAATAGAGTATCCTCATTTGGACGATAGAATGCACCGATTGAAGCTGCATGAGCATCTTTGTAGTTACCATAGCCTGCAGCGATATCCCATTTATCATCAGGATCGAAGTCTAGAGGGTGAAGTGCTGCCAATGCGGCTGCCCCCGCACCAACTCTATTCATACGACTATCAATATTCTTGATATTTCCACCGATTTCTTTTAATTGACTTACATTAACCGCATCCGTATCAGACGTACCTGCTGCAACATTAGTAATTTTCTTATTACCTGCATTGATACCGGTTTCTGTGATGCTAGGACCATTCTTAATTGTCAAGCCACTATTGTTCATCACGGTATTACCAGTTGTTACGGATTTAAATGTCGGTGTATCAATTACAGATACTTTATAGTCTACACCACCGATTGCATTTGTCCCTTTAATTACGCTAATATTGTTACCTTCCGATACAGAAGAGTATTTACCTGCCCCACTAGCTACAGCCTTCAATTGATCTTCTGTTGCCGCTTGATCACTAGTTATGTTAGCAGGATCCCATGCCTTATTAGTCAAGTTATTCACTGTACCGCCTGTGCCATTAACAGTTACTTTACCTGCTTGAATTGTTCCTTCAGAACCCTTAATAGAAATTTGCTTATTAGGATCTGTTCCAAGAGTGATGTCATCATTGAGGTTTACTTTATAAGTCTTAGATCCATCATTATTGGTTGTGGAGGTTACCGTTGTATTTTTACCATTCTCTAGTTTTGTTGTAGCACCAGCTACCGCTTTATTCAATTGACTCACATTTACTGCATCTGTAGCATCAGTACCGTCAGCGACATTAGTAATCTTCTTTCCACCTGCATCGATACCAGTCTTAACAATCTTAGGTCCACCATTAATAGTCAATCCGTCAGTATTCATAACAGTATCACCGGTAGTTACGCTGTTCAAACCTTTCAAATTCTTAGCTAGACGAACTTTCAAATTGCTATCACCATCGGATATAACACCGATATTGTCATCAGTAGTCAATTTGCTTACATCGGTAATACCACCGACTACATTCACTTGTTCATTAAGTTTCTTCTTGATAACAGCGCCTGTATCACCGCCATACTTCATACCGTCATCTAAAGTTGCAACATCATGCTTGTCGCCATTCTTTTCTTCGATTACTAAGCGAGTAATATTTTTGCCATCAACACCAGATTTTCCCTCGCCCCCCTTGATAGAAATAGCATTATTACCATCCTTGCCATTCAAACCAATAGATCCATCTTTACCATTGATAACAACAGCTGAACCATCTTTACCGTTAACTCCGATAGAACCGTCTTTGCCATCAATACCTTTCTTACCAAGGACTAGATCATCATTTACATTAACTTTGTAAGGATTAGCAGCTGAGCCATCGCCTTCAACTGTTGTATTTTTACCATCTTTAAGAATAGTCTTACCTGCTGCAATAGCGTCTTTCAGTTGACCAACGTTTACTGCATCCGTGTTATCAGTGCCAGCCGCTACATTAGTAATCTTCTTATTGCCTGAATCGATGCCGTTCTTAAGAATCTTAGGGCCACCATTTATAGTCAAACCATCCGTGTTCATAACGGTATCGCCGGTAGTTACGCTGGTCAGATTTTTCAATTCTTTTGCTAATTTAACATTAAGTGCACCATTTGCAGATACTACACCAATATTGTCATCAGACAATTTATTAGTATCGGCACCACCTTTGATATCTAACTGTTCACCTAATTGTTTATTGATAACAGTTGTATCGTCGCCTTTGAAGTTCAAGCCTTTTACAATGGTTTTATTGATATTTGTAATATCATTTTTATTATTTTTTACACCGTCACTAACATATTTTAATTGGTCTTCTGTTGCTGCTTGACCGTGTACAACTGTAGGATTATCGATATCCCATATACGGTTAGTCAATTCATTTACCGTACCGGTACCAGTTATTTTAACTGTTCCCGCCTTTATATCACCTGTTGTACCATGAATTGTAACCTTATTACCAGCTGTAATCGTACCAGTAGTACCATCTACAACGACTTGTTTATCAGCATCTGAACCGAGAGTAACCTTATCACCTAATCCAACTGTATATTCTTTACCGCCAGAAGCGTTAACTCCTTCTGTAACGGTTACGTTAGCATCTTTAGCTTTTACAGTTGTTGCTTTTGCTGTACCACCAATTGCGGCATTTAATTGATCCACATTGACAGCATCAGTTCCAGCAGTACCTGCTGCTACATTAGTAATTTTTTGACCACCCGCATTCAAACCATCTTTATTGACATAAGTCTTCCCATTGATAGCCAAGCTACCATCAGGTCCTAAGTTAATATCTTTTTTAAGTTTAACATTTAGTTGAGTGCCATCAGATTCTACACCAATATTATTATCTGTCAAGTCCGCAGAAGCGCCACCCTTAATAGATAACTTATCACCCAATTGCTTATTAATATCTGTACCAGTATCACCAGCGAAGTTCAATCCTTTTGCAATAGTAGTATTGATATTTGTGATATTTGTTGTGTTGGTATCTTGTTGTACTTTGGATGCGATATCTGTCAATGTAACTTGTTTTTTATCGCCTTTATCATTAGCTACAGTCAATACCATGTTGCCATCACTGTCAACTTTATATTTACCTTGGCTATTTAAATCAGGGTTTGCTACCAAACGATAGTCCCCTTTTCCCACTTCGGTAAATACATTACTCAAATCGACATTGACTTTACCTGTATCGTTACGTTCCAATGTCAACATTTTACCATCATTGGATACACTACCACTTGTAACAAAATTATTTTTAAAGCCTGTCACATTAGCGGTCAAACCGTTTGTACCGGTTAGATTTGCAATACCGTCACCATTAGCTTGATAAGTTGCTGTACCACCGGTCACGTATTTATCCTTTGCATCAACGATACGGTTGATATCTCCGATATTAGCACCATTTGTAATGACATCTCCACCGCTAGCAACGCCTGTAATCTGTTTGTTCCCCGCATTAATACCATCTTTTACGATTTTTGGACCTCCGGTAATAGTCACACCGTCAGTATTCATAACCGTATTACCAGTTGTTACACTAGTCAGATTGTTAAGTTCTTTAGCCAATTTAACATTCAGCGTATTTATTCCATCGGATACCACACCAATATTGTTGTCGCTCAATTTAGATACATCTGTTACCCCGCCAACAACATTAGTTTGTGCACCTAGTCTTTGAATAAATTTATTATCCGTAGCTCCTGCAACCTTTACATCACCTGCATACACTACGCCTTTATTCACTTCAGTATTCACCGCATATAATTGGCTACCATTTATAGCATCGGTAGATGTAGCAGAAAGGCGTCCAGCTGCTACGTTAGTAATGGTACGTTCTACACCTGTCTTGCCAACACTTACTGTAGAAGTAGGATTAATGCCTGCAAAATTATGTACTTCTCCATTAACCGTTTCAGACGTAGTACCAACTGCTGCTGCAGTTTCAGATCCAGAACCGATAGCTACAGCATTTTCATTCTTTGCATTTGCTTCATTACCGATAGCTACACCATTCTTTACTGTTACGTTAGCCTTATTACCTATCGCAGTACCATTTAATCCAGTAACAGAAGTCGAAGACCCTATGGCAGTGCCATCTACTGCAGTAACATTCGTGAGTCTACCAAGTGCCGTTGCTCCTAAAGCTTTTGCTTTGGCTTGATAGCCAACAGCTGCAGACTGCCCACTCGTAGCATTTGACCATGTTCCAATCGCCACACTAGCATCATCTTCAGCCACCGCATTCGTCCCCATAGCAATAGACCATCTTCCCTTTGCCTGCGCATTACCACCAATTGCATAAGCATAGGTATTTGTAGCTTTCGCTAAATTCCCCATCGCCAAAGAAGATTCTTCTTGAGCATGAGCAACGCTACCAATAGCAATAGCATGAGTCTTATCCGCTTTTGCGTCTCCACCAATAGCAGCAGCATATTCTCCAGAAGCTTTAGCATTTGCACCTACAGCAACTGCATTTTTAGCTGATGCATATGCTACGCCACCAATAGCAGTAGCATTTTGAGCCGTAGCATTTGAGCCTCCACCAAGAGCAGTCGAATATTGAGCTGAAGAATTGCTATGAGCACCTATCGCCAAAGCAACTGCACCTAAAGACTTAGCATAACCGCCTATTGCCACATTATTAGGATCAGATCCTGTCTCAGTTCCATTTCCCAATGACATACCTGATCCTGTTCCTTCAGGAATTACTGCATGAACAGTGTTCAATGGTAGTGCTATACTTCCCGCCAATGCAAGTGCACATAAAACAGTACACGCACTCGTTCCACCACTTCCGCTGATTTTTCCACGATTATTAGCAAATTCCGAAACAACCACATAACATTTTTTCACCCGACTCCAAATGACTTTATAAATCCGGTTCATAACACTCCTCCTAAATTTTTTCTGTTATACTAACTAATTACACTAAAAATACACTATATATATTAAGATAAAAGATATATACTCTCTGCCAAAAACACCTCTTCAAAAACAGGTAAGTATATATTTTAAAATCATTATTACATTATTATTATAATAATAATTCAAGAACCCCAAAATCTTAATTATTATGCAATTCTATTTATAGTGCTAGAAAACAAAATAAGGCTACTTTGATTTGTAAAAGTTTTGTAGAAAAACCATATAAATCAAGGCAGTCTTTTTTAAATTTCATTATAACATAATGAAGCTCATATGAAAAGAAGTATAAGAGAGGCTCTCTTAGATATTGAGACATTTATCTAACAAATCTTTTTTTGATTAAAAGTAGAATACATATTCAAAAAAACATATCATATAATACAAAAGCATTTTAGACAAAAAAACAGGATGTATCAAAGATACATCCTGTTTTGAGCTTTTACAAACTCTAGAAAAGTTAACCCTATTGATTATTATAAATACGGGAACCGTATACGTCACGTTCGTTTTTAGGTTCGTTGTTAACGCGAACACGTTCAGTTTTATGACGATCGTTATCATCACCAGAAATACGGTCAACACGGAAGTGGTTAAGACGAATATTTTGTAATTCAGGACCGAATTCATTTAATGCACGTTTCATGTTTTCGTCAATAGGAGCACCATTTTGAAGTGCACGATACAACATGGTAGCGAATTCGTAACGAGTCATCTTAACATCGCCTTTGAATGTGCCATCAGGGTAGCCAACAAGGATACCATTACCAGCCAATTGACTAATATATTGGTAAGCCCAGTGGTTGCGAGGAACGTCTGGGAATTCAGCAGTTTTGCTTGGATCAATTGCATGTGGAGTCAAGATTTGTAACAAGTTATTATATTTGTTTTCCATATCTTGAAGACGTGCGTTCAATTCAGCAATTTCACGCCCCATAGCTACGCGGGAACGGGATTCAGGGGAACGTTTACCAAGACGGATGGATACACCTGCGTTCAATTGAGTTTCGCCAGTACCTACAGTGCCACCAACGGAGAACATTGTATCTTCGTTAGGTCGGTAGAATGCGCCCAATGCAGCGGAGTTAGCATTATGGTAGTGACCATAACCAGCAGCAATTGTCCATTTGTCATCTGGGTTGAAGTCCAATGGATGCAATGCAGCCAATGCAGCAGAACCTGCACCTACTTTATTAACGCGTCTTTCAACAGTACCAACACGACTAGTCAAGTTCTTAATATTATTATTAATTTGGCCAGGTGTGGAATTGTTGATTTGTGTTTGTAAATCATTAGCTACGGAATATAATTGGCTACCGTTTACAGCATCTGTAGAAGTAGCGGAGATTTCTCCAGCCGCAACATTTTTAATTTGACGTTCAGCACCAGCTTTACCTACAGACACGGAACCATTAGCTGCAGAACCTACGCCAGCAAAGCCACCAAAGGTATGACCAGCGATGGTTGCACTACTTTGAGCTGTAGCTTCACTTGTAGTAGAACCTGTGCCTAATGCGATAGAGTTTAAATGTGTTGCATTTGCATGATCACCGATCGCCATAGCGTAGTCAGCTGTAGCACTCGCATCAGAACCAAATGCATTAGAACGCACATTAGTTGCCTGTGCACCAGCGCCAAATGCTTGAGCATGATCACCAGATGCAAGGGCAGAGGAACCCATAGCAACAGAATGATTATTAGTTGCTTGTGCGCTAGAACCAATCGCATTAGATTTATAGCCAGACGCTAGTGCTTCATAGCCAATAGCTTGTGAGCGAACTTCGGAAGCCTTTGCACGAGTACCAATAGCGGTAGACCATGTACGTTGTGCTTCAGCAGAATGACCAATAGCAATAGATTCATTCATCAACGCTTTGGAAGAATTCCCCATTGCTAATGCAGAGGTACCTGCTGCAGTATTGTTAACACCTATAGCGACAGAATTACTTTTCCAGTCACCAGTTCTCTTTGTAGCATCATCTGGCTCATTTTCATAATCACGATCACGGAAGTTTGCATCAGATTCTTTTACAGTATTACCACTACCATACGCAACTGCATTATTAGCACCTGTAACAACATTAGTGTTGTCCATTACAACAGAAGCAGCGTCTACTGGATTAACATTCGCACCAACAGCAGTGACAGCAGCCAATACAGCAAATGCTAATTTTTTGGAATGTTTCATTTCTCTCATCTTACACCCTCACTAAATTAAAAAATTATCCAAATTACAATACAATTTTTCATTCTCTCTATGTTCCGTCTCTCACCTCGGTCTGAACAGGCGCATATTCTAAATTAGCATAAAGAAATACCCCTAATCAGTTTAAGAAAAATTTATATTGTCGATTACCCGCATAGCATATCAAAGTTTTACGATATACACAACCCTTTTTTCTAACACAAACCAAATTAACAAGTTTCTATACCTATCAAAATCCGCTTTATTCCTAGCTTTACAGGGAAATAAATTTTACTCATTATTTCCCCTTATGAGTCAAATTTTTCGCAACTTTGTAAACTTTTCTCATATAACAAACTGTATAACTTATAAATAAATAACCACCTTATAAGTACGCAAAATATACCTTATATCCTCATTAATTCACATTCACACTTAATTCATGAATTATATGTGAATTAAACTGTTTTGTATATTTAATCAACAACTTAACATTTTATTATAATTTTATATTTCTATAGCGCCAGTATCTATCAATGCAAATCGGTGCCCCAAAAAACGCTAACGAGAATGTTATGAGAATAAACATGACAAATACAATTTATATTGACTAATATTTTATGTATATGTTTAAAAAAAGAAGGCCCCTATTCTTCATGAAAATACCCCTTTTACTGATTATCCAGTAAAGGGGGTACATATCAAAAATAGGGGTTTTATAACAAGAATCTTTCTTTATTATATGTAATTATGCTAATAAGGCGCTTACAAGTGCTTCTGCTTTATTAAAATCGGATTCTTCTGGGTTCCAGTTGCATTTGATTTCCGGTTCTACTACAGAGAATCCATACTTAGTCAACTCTTCACGGAGTACCTTTGTAGATTCACCAGACCAGCCATAGGTACCAAATACAGCAGCCTTTTTATTTTTGAATTTCAACTCACGTAAGAAATCGAGCCAACCAGCTACGGAAGATAATACGCTATTACCTACTGTTGGGGACCCTACAGCAATAGCTTTAGACTTAAAGACTTCTGTCATGATGTCATTTTTATTGGTTTTACTAATATTGAAAATCTTAACACGTGTATCAGGTGACTGTTTCGCAATTTCTTCGGCAATCTTATGTGCCAACTTCTTGGTGCCATCCCACATAGTGTCGTATACAATTGTGATTTGATTCTCTTGATATGCTTGCGACCATTCATAGTATTTTTCTACGATTTGCATTGGATTTTCACGCCAAATCGCTCCATGACTCGTAGCGATGATATCAATTGGCAAATTAAGCTTTTGAATTTCTTCAACTTTAGCTTTTACCAATGGAGAGAACGGATTCAAGATATTCGCGTAATACTTCATTGCCTCTTCCCATAGGTGGCATTGATCAGCCTTATCTGCCCATAATTCCTCTACAGCGAAATGTTGACCAAATGCATCGTTGGAGAACAAGATATTATCGCCTGTCATGTACGTCGCCATGGAATCAGGCCAGTGAAGCATGCGCATTTCTACGAACACCAAGGATTTTCCGTTTCCAATATCTACGGAATCCCCTGTTTTAACGGTTTTAAAGTTCCATTCAGGGTGATGATATTGACCAACCAAGGACTTAACAGCATTTTCCGTACAATAAATAGGCGTATTAGGGATTTTTTCCATTAAAGCAGGCAAGGAACCGCTGTGATCTACTTCGCCGTGGTTACATACGATGAAATCAATCGTATTCAAATCAATTTCAGATTCCAAATTATCAATGAACTCAGAGGAATGAGGTTTCCATACAGTATCAATGAGGACCGTCTTCTCCTCTTCAATCAAATAGGCATTTTGGCTAGACCCATTATTAATGGTGTAATCGGAACCGTGAAACTCTTGCAATTCCCAGTCGATTTTACCAACCCATGATACGTTGTTTTTAATGTGCTTTCTCATAATAACCTCCATGTTCTGTGAAAGTAAATATACTCACCTCATACCTTTTAATGAGTCTATAAAGGCCCACAGATGAGAGAAGCAACTTTCACCGGTATTACCCAATATATGGCCCCATGTTGTATCAATAGATACAACACAAATCGGTCATTAACTATGGTTCTATTATACGGACATCACATAATGAAGTCTGTACCTGTAGGTACAGATTTGAGAATTATTATAAAAACCACTCATAGGTAATCACATGCCGTACATTAGTACACATCGATTTCCCATGAGTGGTTACGAGTATATGTAATTATATGATTATTTATTACCCGATTTAGATAGTCCAGGGATAGCTTTATAGATATATAATGCAATATATCCATCAACCAAGCTATGAACGATGGTGCCGCCACCTACAAGAACAAATACAACGTAGATGAGATCAATGTTTGGCATCGTAGTTGTAGTATAGAACAATAGGCATGCTAGTACCTCACCAATAGCGTGAACGATAGCACAAGCAAGGTTAAACGCAACAAAGGATAGAGCCCCTGTTAATACGCCTGGATGATGTTTAATATAGTAAGCCCCCATCAAGGCAAAGATGATATGAGATGCAGCACGCATAACGATAACAAGTGGGAAGCCTGCTACAAAGAAGCCGAGCGTAGAACCTATGACAACACAAGCTGCCATCTTACGAGATAAGAACATGGCCAGGAATATAGGAACGTGACTCGCCAATGTATACGATGCCGGTGGTATCACTACTTTCAAAGGCATCACAATAGGAATCATGATGGCTAGTGCCATCAATAAAGCAGTAATGGTTAAATTTCGATACATCGAAGAATTCATAAAGGCCTCCTTAAGAACTATCTTTCCATACATCTACCAATATAGCACTCTGATATATGAAGGGCAACTACATATACCACTAGCATCCTACAAAAAAGAGAGGGCCTTACAACCCTCTCTTATTTAATTGGACAAATATATTATAATATCTATAATCTTAACGCTTATAATATGATTTTAAAAATGATGTAACTCACGTTAATAACTTTCAGGAATCTTAATTCATTACTTTTATAAACGTTCGATTACGGCTTGCGCCATTTCTGTTGTACCTACCCGTTTCAACCCTTCGCGGTAGATATCTCCTGTACGGTAACCATCAACGAGCACTTGTTCAACAGCTTTTTCAATAGCATCAGCCACTTGAGGTAAATCGAGGGAATGACGGCACATCATAGCTGCGGACAAGATTGTGCCCAACGGATTCGCCAAGTTTTTGCCCATGATGTCTGGTGCGGAACCGTGGATTGGCTCATACAATGCTGTGCCTGTACCCATCGATGCAGATGGTAAAAGCCCGATGGAACCGGAGATAACAGCGCCTTCATCGGACAAGATATCACCGAACAAATTTGTAGTAACAATGACGTCGAATTGTGCAGGATTTACAACGAGTTGCATCGCTGTATTATCTACATAGAAGTAATCTGTTGCGATGTCTGGATTAGCAGCGGCTTTCTCTTGCGCGATTTTACGCCACAAACGAGAAGAAGCCAATACATTCGCTTTATCCACGGATACAACCTTTTTATTGCGTTTGCGAGCTGTTTCCATAGCGATGTCCATGATGCGCTCTACTTCGTAACGGCTGTATGTTTCTTTATCCCAAGCGAACTCGTTAGCACCTTCGCCTTGTGCCTCTTCCCGTTCACCGAAGTAAATGCCGCCAGTCAACTCACGAACAATGACGAAATCTACATCTTGTACGAGCTCCTTTTTAAGCGGGGAATACTCTTGCAAGGATGGATAAATTTTTACAGGACGCAAGTTACAGAACAAACCAAGCTCCTTACGAAGACCTAGGATTGCTTTTTCAGGACGGATAGAAGGATCTACATTATCCCATTTTGGACCGCCAACAGCGCCAAGCAATACAGCATCAGCATTTTTACACGCCTCGATCGTATCCTCAGTCAAAGGCACACCGTATGCATCAATAGACGCACCGCCCGCTTTCTTATCAATCCAATTAACCTTTACACCGGCTTTCTCAAAAGCCACATCACACACAGCCTTCGCTGCTGCAATAATCTCAGTACCGATACCATCACCAGGAATCAATACAATATTCTTTTCGCTCATCTTACCTCTCCAATATATAGTAAATACTCATAGATGAACCACAACCCCATCAGCCTTTATTCCACTATTTAATTCTATATGCCGGGGTCGAACCTTCACACTCCCGAGAGCCGAATGCTCGTCGAAAACGACTTTGGCCCTGCGGAGGCCGCAGGCCGAAGTCAGACCGGGTCAGTGGAGGCTTGAGGCGAGTGTTCGGCTCGCCCCTATTTGCGGTTTTTCGCAAAATTCACAAGCCCTCCTGCTGCCGCAATGTCTTGAATGAATTGTGGCAATTCAGTACCTTGGTATTGTTCATTTTTCGTCAAGTTGTACACGATACCTTTAGACAAGTCTACGCCTATAGCATCGCCTGCATCGATACGATCAACTTGTTCACCGATTTCCACAACTGGTAAACCGATGTTGATAGCATTACGGAAGAAAATACGTGCAAAGGAGTGTGCAATGATAACAGGCACGCCTTTGGCTTTAATAACGCCCGGTGCATGTTCACGAGAAGAACCACAACCAAAGTTTTTACCAGCTACCATGATTTCGCCGGCTTTCACATTAGGAGCAAATGTTGTATCAATATCTTCCATCGCATGTTCAGCCAATTCGTTCCAATCAGCAATCGCCAAGTAACGAGCCGGAATGATTACGTCTGTATCTACATCGTCGCCGTAGCGCCAGATTTTCTTGCTTTCAAAATCCATATTAAACCTCCTCAGGGCCTGCAATGCGGCCTAATACAGCACTTGCTGCCGCCACATAAGGGCTTGCCAAATATACTTCAGAATCAACGTGACCCATACGACCACGGAAGTTACGGTTTGTTGTGGAAACTGTGCGTTCCCCTGCAGCCATGATACCCATATAACCGCCTAGGCATGGACCACATGTTGGCGTGGACACAGCGCAATCAGCTTGAATGAAGATGTCTAACAAACCATCTTTCATAGCTTGGTCGTATACATCTTGGGACCCAGGGATTACGATACAACGAACGAATGGAGCCACCTTGCGACCTTTGAAGATTTCCGCAGCTGCTACCAAGTCTTCATAACGGCCATTTGTACAAGAACCGATGATAACTTGATCGATTTTAATATCCTTGTCGATTTCGTTGATGTAATGCGTATTGGATGGCAAATGAGGGAATGCTACAACTGGCTGCAATTTGGACAAATCGATTGTAATAGTTTGGGCATATGCTGCATCAGAATCTGGAGTGATTGGCTCAACAGGGCGATTTACGCGACCTTTGATGTATTCTTCAGTAATTGCGTCGTAAGGGAATACGCCACATTTACCGCCCGCTTCGATAGCCATATTACAAATTGTAAGACGGTCAGCCATAGTCATATGCTGTACGCCTTCGCCGGCGAATTCAAGAGCCATGTAACGAGCGCCGTCTACACCGATTTGACCAATCAAGTCAAGAATTACATCTTTCCCCGTTACCCATTTATTAGGTTTGCCAATAAGCTCAACCTTAATAGTTTCAGGCACTTTGAACCAAGTTTTACCTTCTGCCATAGCAACGCCTGCATCAGTGGAGCCTACGCCTGTGGAGAATGCATTCACCGCACCATATGTACAAGTATGGGAGTCAGCACCGATCATTATTTCACCAGGACCGATAAGCCCTTTTTCTGGCAAAATAACGTGCTCAATACCCATACGACCAACTTCAAAGTAGTTCGTAATGCCATGTTCGCGTACGAAATCACGCATTACTTTCGCTTGTGTAGCAGATTGAATATCTTTATTTGGCGTAAAATGGTCAGGCACCAAGTAAATTTTATGACGATCAAATACAGGTTTGCCAATTTTCAAAAACTCTTTGCGAGCCGGTGGGAATGTAATGTCGTTCATCAATACCGCATCCAAATGACATTCGATGATTTGGCCTGGTTTTACAACATCAAGACCCGCGTGGCGAGCCATATTCTTTTCAGTAATGGTCATACCCATATTATTCTTCCTCCTGTTGTTCTAGCTCCATAGCTAGGAATACTGAGTTTACTGCATTAATATATGCATTTACACTTGATTTAACAATATCGGTGCTGATACCACGACCATGGTACAAGCGACCGTTATATTCTACCTTGAGAGTTGCTTCCCCAAGGGCATCTTTACCAGCTGTTATAGCGCGGATTTGGTAATCTTTCAAACTGATTGGCAAGCCAACCACACGTTCAACCGCTTTAAGGGACGCATCTACTGGACCGTCACCAACAGCAGCATCGGCTTTTTCACCTTCTGGAGTCATGAGACGAACGTCAGCATAGGCATAACCTTTTTCACCCAATTTGTAGTATTGAGCCACGAGTTCGAACGCTTTTTTGTGATGAAGGTTATCTACTACGAGGGCTACGATATCATCATCGTATACTTGTTTCTTGCGATCCGCCAATTCTTTGAATTTACCGAAGAGATCATTGATTTTCTCTTCTGTGAAAGATTGGAATCCAAGTTTTGCCAAATGATCGGCAAAGGCATGACGACCAGAATGTTTACCTAATACGAGGTCTGTTTTTTCAGCACCTACGGATTCAGGAGTCATGATTTCGTAAGTTTCAGGGTTGCTCATCATACCATGTTGGTGAATACCAGACTCATGAGCAAAGGCGTTGGAACCTACGATTGGTTTATTTGGAGGAACTACGACACCTGTCAAACGACTTACTAGTTTAGAAACTTTCGTAAATTGTTTTGTATCAATATTCACTTGAAGATCGCCGAAGTAATCATGGCGTGTTTTTAGAGCCATTACAACTTCTTCAATCGCTACGTTACCAGCACGTTCGCCTAGACCATTAATTGTGCCTTCTACTTGGCGTGCACCTGCTTTAATAGCAGCTAACGTATTTGCATTAGCAAGGCCTAAGTCATCATGACAGTGAACGGAGATGATGGCATTTTCAATGCCTGGTGTATGTTCTTTGATGTAACGGATTTTGTCAGCAAACTCATTAGGGTTCATGTAACCTACTGTATCTGGTACGTTAATAATCGTTGCACCACCAGCAATGGCAACACCAAATACTTGGCACGCGAAATCTAAATCAGAGCGTGCTGCATCTTCACCGGAAAACTCGATTTCATCAACTTTACCTTTTGCATACGCCAATACAGATTTAACCTTATCCAAAACCTCTTGGCGAGTCATTTTTAATTTATATTCCATATGAAGTTCAGAAATAGCAATGAACACATGTAAACGGCTGCGTTCCGCATCTTTCAACGCATCAATCGCTTTTTGTACGTCCTTCTCATTAGCACGTGCCAACGCACAAATTGTTGCACCTTTCACTTCGCGTGCAATCGTTTGTACCGCGTCAAAATCTCCAGGGGATGCAGCTGGGAAGCCAGCCTCGATTACGTCGATGCCGAGGCGTACTAGGCCTTTCGCAATTTCAATTTTTTCAGGAGTTTGTAACGACACACCTGGTGTTTGTTCCCCATCACGAAGAGTTGTATCGAAGAAATATACGCGATTCTGTTCCATAATAGCCACCTTTTCTATCCTCATAAAACATAACACTTTATTATATCTATCCATCGTGAAAGTTTGTAACATCGCCAATGTCGACACCATATATATCAGTGATTTACTAGACTTTCACAAATAAAAAAGCCCCTCAGAACAACCGTCGTTGCTCAAAGGGGCGTTAAATTCATAACACGGTACCACCCTAATTGGGACTCGTTTCGGGTATAACGGAACCACCGTCGATGACTACTAACGTTCGCCACCGAAGCTCGCGGGAGAGTGTCAGCATACAACCTCTATTGCCTCGCACCAACCGGCAACTCTCTGAAAGCAGGATTTGTAAACCTTTATACCCGTTCATCGCTTGATTTAAGATATAAGGGTATTGTACTGTATTCTATAGACTTATGTCAATTAAAATAAAATGAATATGATTTCATAAAACTCATCGTTAGTAGTTAGTCCACTCTAAACTATCAAAATCATTCATAATGAATTTCTTCTTCTTTACCACTTGGTTTGTTAGCTCAATGCGTTCATTAACAAATGAAATATCTGTATACCATTCCCTTAAATTAGCATACGCTTCATTCTCTAAATCAATAATGATAGTTTCTATGGGATCCCAAGTTTTACATTGTACAGATTCCACCATAACCATGCTGCTACCTATGAAAGTAACATCTCTACCATAAATCCAAAATGGCAATACCTTATTTTTTATAGAAATAGAGTATATAGCATCCCCATGAGGTGGTTCTGTTTCATATTGCGTGCGTATTTGGTACTTTTCCATAATTTCATTACTACCAGCTTCTATATATGGTAGCTTTGAAATCTTATAATTTTCTGCGTTCATATAAACTCCATTATTTCTAATATCACTCACAACAAAGAGGAGTGTATATCGCTATTTGTGTAGTATATATTTTGCTATACTTATTACGAAGAGAGTCCGTTGACGTGAGTTAGGTTCATCTCCGCGAGGAGGTGATACTATGACAAATCATGAGGTTACCTATGTAATTATCATAGTTCTGTTATCAGTAGTCACTATCATTGCACTAGTTAAGTAGTACAACGATAAACGCCTAACGTATAGAGGAGTGCAGTCCTCTAACACGTTAGGCGCCATCATAATTTTGTTCAGTTTTAGATGAGCCTAACGCCCTAATCACGTTAATGGGCTCTCTTTATATATATTATAAGCTAATCATACTTAAAAAGATAGTACAATAAATAACTCAATTTATACCTACACTCTTAATCATTTCTCTAGCCCGTTCAACAGAAATAGGCTCATTAAATAAGAAGACATGGTTCTGCCCATCATACTCCCAAGATGCTAAGTAAACAGAATCATCCACCATTCGATAGGTTACTGTCATGCCATTTACAGCCTCTGTTTTCTGAGGCACGTAATCCTTATAGTCACCTGCGATATTACCAGATACTGTAGATACGCGATATTTAATATACTTCGGCATATCATCTACACGGTCAAAATATTTTCCTTTTAAAAGCTCATGATAAGCATACACGACTTGTAGTACATCATGATCCACAATAGATACATGTACAGGGCGGATACCCGCTACCCCACTTGGCAACTGCGGATTAAAGTTCAAATGTTGCTTAGCCTCGTATACAGTATCAAACACATCTAGCGATTGACCTTTACGAGTGCTTCTATAATCGCTATCAGTCATACTGCAACTACCTAGTCCATCTGGACAAGGAAACTCATTTCGATCGCCATAAGGCTGATCATATATAGAGTTTCCATTAAGGCGAAACCGCATCAAGTCATCTGCGGAAGCAGCATTGATAGAACCTATGAAAGCTAATGCAGACAATGCACATAGAATCTTTTTCATGATACATTCCCCTATAAACAAACAACATGTATTAAGTAAATTATATCAATAAAAAAACAAATGCCTATATAATACTAGTTACAGCATGATTCTAAGTCTATAATAAGCTGATGCCGAAGACACGCCTGAGCAAGATTAACTACTAAAATTTCAATAATCCCTTTTCATCAAACTTAAAGTTTGGACCCCATGCAACTTCCCAGTAATATCCATCTGGATCAGCAAAATATGCATGATAACCACCCCAAAAAATATCTTGTGGCTCTTTTACAATTCTTCCCCCAGCATTTCGTACTAATTCAATGACACTATCAACATCTTCTTTATGTTCAACATTATAAGCTAATGTAATTCCAGCAAATCCATTTCCCGTTGGAGGATTGCTTTCATCAATATCTTTTGCTAATTGTTCCAAAGGAAATAGTTCAAATTTTGTCCCTGCTGTATTGAAAAATATTACTGGCGGATTATTTTCTTTACAGTCAGTCTTATATCCCAAACCATCTCTATAAAACTTTATTGATCGTTCCATGTCTCTAACGCCTAAGCATATGCAAGTGATCTTATTCATTACTACCTCCATAGTTTACAATTACATTAATCAGATAAACTTAAATTTGTCAGCTAATAAATTTACTCGCCAATTTGTACACTTGATTTATTTCTTTGCTGTCTAATTTCCAATTATTGAGTTCAGCTCTAATTAATTCAGGAAATTTTTTGCTAATATCCCTTAAAGCATTGCCTACCGATTTTCTGACATATTCACTGGTATCTTCTTTTAGTGCAGCAATTCGTCTAATAGCTTCATTAGGGTTGTCTTTGAAATATGGCCTACTTGTCCATATTCTTAATCCCTCTGTAACGGCTCTCCTCGTATTTGGATTATGATTATCTAACCATTCATCAATAATTGGAAGAGCTTTTTCATACCCTGTCTTTCTGCAAAATTCATCAAATGCCTTTGCTAATACTTCCTGAACTCTCCAATTATCATCTTCAGACACTTCATCTCTCATAAATACCAAAATATCTTTTTGATCTGATAAGTATCCAAAAAGAAATACACCGTACATTCTTACTTGATAGATATCAGATTTATAGGCTAAAAATGCTAACTCCTTGATATATTCAGTATCATTAGATTTATAATCGACCAAGGCTCGTCTTTCTTCCTCTTTGAAGCCATTTTCTATCAAGGAAAACTCTGTTTCTAAACGCCTAATATACGCTTTCAAAGAAACTCACCTCACTTACAAATTCCAATTTGTTTATAACTATCTGATTCTAGCTTTTACAAAATCAATAAAACTATGTTTTCAATACAGCTACATTGCGCCAATTTTTGGTATTCGGCTTTTATTATTAAATTATATCAAAAAATTTTCTCAGTAATCATCACAAATCTATCCTATTTGATAGTATCTATCGCAAATCATTCTACTATTCAAAATTATGGTAGGTGCTATAATGAACTCAACAAAAGGAACATGTGCTCATATAATACTAGTTAGCGCACTGTTCTATATAGTTAGTAGTTTATAAAAGGAGACCATCATGACACATACACAAGTAAAAGAACTCGTACAAGCTTTATTAGATGCACCTACAAGCAATCCAACATTAAAAGAATTCGCTCAATCTTGGATTAATGCAGAAGGCAAACCTGAACAAGAAGCACTTACAAAACAACTCGTATCCGTTGCGGAGCAAAACATTGCACTCATCGACGAAACAATCGGCTTTGCAGGCTCTGAACTTGGTACACAAATTCTTGGGGCAGAAGGCGCAGCTAATCTATTACAACACGCTAAAGACATTAAAGCAAAAGGTGCTGAATTCTGCGACTGTCCAGGATGCACAGCATGTAAACACGTTATCGATTTGAAAGCAGAAATTAAATAATAATAATATATTACCTATATAGAGGTCATCGACACCCTGTTGATGACCTTTTTTATATACAAAAATCGGCCCTTCATGGAGGAGCCGATTTGTTTAACAATATTTCTATATATCTGTGAAAGCTTTTTGTTCTCAATCTAATCAGATGGTTTTTGTAACGTCTGTAATATTTTAAAACTCACCGCAATGTTTACAAGAATAAGTAGCAATGTTATGAACGAATACGCCAAGAGCCAGTGGTTCACTGATACTACATCATACATCTGATAGGCACAATATCCGCTAGTGATGATACCACTAAGAACACCTGGTATATACTGTCGCAGAAAAATACTTTGGAATATATGCCCAATCACATGGTATATATACGCTATGATGACGGTGATGTAAAAGTCAAAGCTTTCAAAATATATACTCAAGCCCAGCACAATCAACAGGAGTATGAATTCCTGACAGACGATGGCATTGAATCTAAACGGTGTGAAAGTGTCCGCTAAGAATTGCAGCTGCAGTTTTGGATTTCTTCGCATAAAACACGGATATAAAAGAATCTCCTCAAATTCGTGCAACATAAAAATGCTCGGGAATAATAAGAATAAGCTATACAGATCCATAAGGCGCCTCCTTCATAAATCCGATTGAGTATGTTATGACAGCCTTATACTATCCCTTTTTCACCTGCACGCGCAGTACCGTCTTCAATTTTGCAGGCTCCACCTTTCGCGCATCGGACAAGTAGATTTCCCGATGCCACTCGTCGTTAACACGTTGCAAGTTATGAGCAGTACATAATTCATCTACTTTCATAAACGATTCCGGTTCATTATCATAAGGCCCGATATGCAATATCTGTACGCAATCCCCATCCTCTATCGATTCGAGCCGCACATCCTTAAATCGAGGCAACGATTTTTTCTTGGACACATTAATAATAGCCGCCTCCAACACGTCAGGGGTCACAAAATCAGGTTGTCTAATCATCACCCGATATTGCAGATTATTCTTATCAAACTGCTCCGTATGCTCAATCTGCTTCCAGAGCGCCTCCAACGGATACACGGTGTAATCAAAGTACCCATCCGGCGTCACACCCTTTTTCGGCAGCATCTTTATCCCGTAGGACAACGAATATAGCGTCTCGATATCATCGGCAAAAGCCGCATGATTAGGATTTCCCACGCCATCCAGCACGAGGAACTTCATGCTCGGTACCGTAACCTGCACCGCCTGCTGCTTTGGACAATACAGTTCCTTTTCGTGCTTACGCCATTCATGCTTTATTGCTGTCATAATCAGACCTCTCTTTCTGAAAGAAAATATATGATTTCTTTTATCGTAAGGGAGGATTATGAAAAAGCCGTAAAAAATGTGTAATCAATATATACTATTAATTACAATCTCGATGGTTAGACCTTCCCCAGGCTATCATCATAGTATTGTAAAGACTATTTGTATTTAATCTTCTACACTCTTGAATTAAGCCATCACCTAATCGATGTTTTAAAATCTTATATTCACATAAAACCAACAACATATTTTTATAAGCAGACGGTAAATCTTTTGTATAAATAAAATCTTTAATTATATTCATTAAATTATCACTATTTACCATACTTTTCATCGCTTCAAATATATATGAAAAATAAAATATCGAATCTTTATAAGATGCATTTAGGGAATCAGTATTCATTGCATATAAATAATTGTTCCCCTTACATAATAGATTATTATTAAGGCTATCACTATATAAATGTAAACTATCACTAATATGCATATATTCTCCTACTTCAAGTTGAAGCCATCCAGCTATTATTTCGTGCAAAAATGTAAATTGTATAAAATCATAAGGTACTCCTAGAAATAAATCATTACTCCTCATTACTTGCGTCCACAATAGCTTATTCTTTCTAACTTTTAAAATTGAAACTAAACTACATGGAATATCAAGATTATTTGGCAGTCCTTCTTTTTGAGGTAAATCAATAGTAGGATTCCATATTTGTAATACCACTTGTCGGCTTTCCGGCTTAAAAGAAAAGGTCTCATATACTTTCATTAATTGGTTTAACCCAAATGTATTACACAATCTAGGCCCATATGCACCTGGATAATGACTATACTTACCTTGATATTTTTTTAATGACGGATTCCAAGAATTTATTATATCTGCATCATCCGATCCATTTATTAGCATAACTAACTCAGCAATAGCAAATGCAGGACTTATACTAGGTTGACGCCATGTTACCCAACGCTCTTTAGGATTTTTAATTATTGTAACCACATGTGTAAGTTCTTTTGTAAGACCATTTCGACTATTTACTAACTCACCTTTTTCCATTAATGTTTTATAAAGTTTATCATATACAATATTTGCGGTTTTCCCATTAACAACAATACTCATATAATCTCCCTACGGTATAAAATCATTTATGCCCCATTTAGGTGGATAAAAATATTCTATCCCCTTACTATTAGGTATATACTTTTGTTTTATTCGAGTTCTTTTATTAAATGTAGTAATCCAAGGATATTTAACACGACTATATTTATCAATTTCACAAAAAATATTCTGACAGTCTATTAACTTTAAAGTCCTATTGCCTAAATAGATAAAGTCTAAACCTAATCGTGTAAATTCTTTCTCCTGATTTTCTACCATATATCTAATAAGATAATCATCAGTAAAATCAGCTGCATTTAAAAAACACTTGTAAATACCAGATCTTGCACCTGGACCTGCTACAATAAACTCATTTTCGTCAAAATTAACTATTGGTGAGTAATTTATATCAATAGCAAATTGATATGCTAAAAAAGGACCAAACATAGGATATGATAATAGTAGATTATACAATTCCTTTAAACTATTACATTGCTCAATTTTGTTTGAAATATTATCATCTAACATTGTTTTTATAAGCATCAGATGATTCATAAATTTTCGTTCATATCCAAAAATACTTCTACCAGAAGTCATTATATAAGCATTTGAATAAATAGACTTTTTTTCTGCATATAGCTGATACAGTATTTTCTTATATGACTCTAAACAAAATGATTCAATATTAACTTTACTTAATATATTTTCAAAAGCCGTCCATGTTTCTATCTTATTAAATAACTTAAATAATAGTATTTTAAAAACTATATTTTTATTATCGTTATTATCATTGTAAATAATGTGTTTTATTAAGTATTGACTAACGCGATCACTAGCTCGATATGTATTTGTAAATTTATATAATTTTAATATTGAATCTTCAGTTAATTCACCTACACTACCTCTAATTTTCTTAAAAAAAATATTTTGCCGTTCATAAGCAAACTTCCAATATTCATCATATATAATTGTCTTCTTTAAGGTTTTCTTTATTTGAAAGTCCATTTTTATTTACCATCATATCGAGAAAATAAATTTTTCGACCCCCAATTGACCGGCAATCCATGTTGCCCTTGTGGACCAAATGTCTCATAAGCCCAATTTATAAAATCTTGACACTCTGTAGATAAAATTTTTTTATACCCTTGGCGTTTCTTCTTTATATAATTAAACTTTTTAGGTATGTCTTTTGCATCATTACCAAAATACCAAAAATTTTCAGATATCAAAACTCTGTCCGCTTTAGTATCTCTATCTAGATTTAAGGTATTTACAACTCCATTTGAGAAACTATGATGCGAATTCTCTTGAACCCATTGCCCATTTTCATCTAAATGATAAATATTATCCCCATAACAATACTTTAAAGCACTATTAAATCCTGGCTTTTTATAATTAAAATTCTCACAATTCCAATATTCTTGAAATGAAATAATCTTATTAACTTCCATTAAAAAAATGATTTTTCCTACACACGATAGAGATACACCTGCAATACCAATAACCCAATCCCCTACTTTTGCATGATTTCGAATACCTGGCTTACATGTAGCTAATGTACATATTCCGCCAAATGGATTTGGTGCAAATCCATAATCTCGTGTTATAACATAAGAATATAAACAACACTTTTCATCAACATATGCTTCTTTCGGTTTCCCAATCTCTCTTAATTCCATTCCAAATATCCTCCCCTTGAATCGCTTTAATTATACTTGAAGGATCCCATAATACTAATGCATCACCATGTATTTCCAATGCTTCAGGAACTATTGAATCTGCTTCGCCAGGTAAATATATCCCTATAATTCGTTTTCCCTCTTTCGCAGCATACTCAATTTCCCATGTAACATAATCACTCTTATGTGTTTCATCACCAATTAAAACTAACATCGTACTAGCCCAATTAATTTTAGGTCTCAATAAAGATTTTATATATTCCTCATTTTTTGCTTTATTAGGATTTTTTAATTCATTAATTGAACCATCATTCACCTCCAGTCCATTTTTTTTGAGAATCTCTTTAATTTTTTCTGTTTTCTCAACATCACTATGATGATGAGAGATAAAAATATTTTTCTCTTGTTCCATCTAATACTCCCCCAATATATACAATATTAGTATTAAAATTATAGAAAGTTATATTGAATAAGAATAAATAATAGTATTGTCAAAATCAGCAAAAAACCATAGCAAGAAATAAGTATAGGACGCCTAATTACATTCCAAACATTTTCTTTTGACGCTGGTACACTCATATTAAAATCTATATCCTCTTCAGATTGCCCTCTAACCTTATCGTATAATTCACAATACCTTCTCTCTTGTAACAAATAAAAAGCATCATGATACCAAAATATACATATAAACAAAACACCAAATATAAGAACTATAGATTTATGATTAAGATATGCAAATGCATATAAAGCACTAAAAGTTGTTATTGCCCATCCTTTTATAATAAATGAATTTGATGCCATTCTTGATATAACATTTTGAATCATACGTAAATGTTCTATTTTCATCATGTTCATCTCCTTTCACCTCCCAAATCATTTACACATGTAGACCATTTTCAAAACTCCTAAAAATAATATATCTTAATATATTATTTCTACAATTTATTAAAAAATCCTGCATATATAAGTATAGTTAATTTATTTTTATAATTTTTATACTTAAGATAAACTTATTTATATTCACCTATATCACCATTACTTACTTAATTAATGAATATGACATAAAAAGAGCCCCTGTTTGGAACAGGGGCTCTCTTTTTTACACACTCGCTTCCACTAGTGTTCGTGTATACGGGTGTACCGCTTCTTTTAGTCGAGTTGACTCGATGTTTTCCACGATTTGTCCGTCTTTCATCACCAGGATTCGATCTGTGACCGCTTGTAGCAGTCCGATGTCATGACTCACAAACACATAGCCGAAGGGTTGTTCTTTATGTAGTTTTTGTAATAGGTCGAGTACGAGTTTCTGGTTCACCGCATCAAGGGCCGATGTAGGTTCATCAAAGAGTACCAGTTTCGGTTTCATCAGCATAATTCGCGCCAGTACAATACGCTGCAGCTGGCCTCCGCTGACTTCGTGAGGGTATTTCTGGATAATCGTGTCCGGTAAGTCCACATATCGAATCCATTTGCGAATATCTTCCTTCGCTTCGGCCATGTCCATAAGACCATAGTTAATGTACGGCTCAAGTAGAAAGGATTCCAAGTTCATCCGTGGCGTAATAACCGCCAACGGATTTTGAAACATCATCTGCAGCGAGCGGTACACTTCCGTATGGTTTTGAATCTGTGATATATCTTCGCCGAAAAGTCGCAATGTACCCGATGTAGGTTTTTCCAGCATCGCCATGAGTCTAAGGAGCGTACTTTTACCAGACCCGCTACCGCCGGCAATGCCTACTCGTTCATGTTCAGCAATGGTAAAAGACACATCATCAACGGCGCGCACTGTATGATTGTGGTTCGTATAATATTTACATATATGCTCAGCTTGTATCATATTACACCACTTTCATCACAGAATCCAACAGTATACGTGTATAGTCATCTTTAGGATGCGCCATTACCTCTTCGGTAGCGCCCATTTCAACAAGGTGCCCCTTATTCATCACACCGATGCGGTTAGCAATACGCGCAGCCGCCTTGATGTTATGAGTCACCAGAATCACGGTTGCCCCGAGGGCCTGTGTTACTTCTTTCAGCAAGTCCAATACCGACGATTGCACCAGCATATCCAAAGCACTGGTCGGCTCATCGGCAAATACGATGTCCGGCTTCAGAATCAGGCTCAATGCAATCGCCAGGCGTTGTTGCATACCGCCGCTCAGTTGGAACGGATAGGATTGTAGAATACGTTCCCCTTCCGTCAAGTGGACGAGCTGTAACATATGCAGTACACGATTTACATCATACGGTTCATCATGAGCGCGCAGCAAGTCTTTGAAATGGTTTTCCACAGTACGAGCCGGGTTCAAATAGGCACTGGGATTCTGAAAAATCATCGACGTACTCATGCCGCGCATTTGTCGCCAATCCTTATCGCTCAACGTCGTAACATCCGTGCCGTTCAGCAAAATTTGACCACTTATGGTAGCTTTCTTCAGTATACCGAAGGCGGCACGAATCAACGTCGATTTCCCGGAGCCGCTTTCACCAACGATGGCAAATACCTCACCGGTGCGCACGGAAAAGGATACATCACGCACAGCCTGTTCCGCACCGTATGAAATTGATACATTGTCAAATACTATGCAATCAAATTTATTCAATAGTAGAATCCTTTGTTAATAAGTAGTAATCGATTGGATGCACCGGCACATTTTTAACCTTGGATGTGGAAACCACATTCGCAGCAGGGTACAACAAATAGATATCAGCCACATCATCAAGCAAAATGGACTGTACTTGTTTATCCACGTTCGTCCGTTCATTTTGATCGAATGTAACCGCCAACTTGTCGATTAATGCATCCACTTGAGGATTATTATAGCCACCCACATTGGCTTTAGAACCGGATTTATAGAATAGGCTGAGGAACCAGTACGGATCGTTTGTAGACATGGTCACCACATTGCGTTCCACCAAATCAAATGCGTCTACGCCGAGGGTATCCACTTCATTAGGACTTTGCAATTTTCTGAGTTCTACCGCAATACCCGCCTGTTTCAATTCTTGTTGAATTTCTTCATACATGCTGGTATCCTTGCCCCAAATTGCGAGGGTCAATTTCAATTCCTTGCCGTCTTTTGCATAGATACCGTTGCCGTTCTTCACATAGCCCGCTTGCGTTAACAATTCATTTGCTTTTGCAAGGTTAGTGACTGCCTTATTTGAAAGCCCATCATAGCCCAAGTTTGCGGAAGGAGGGAATGGCGCACCACCGGCCAATGCACCGCCGCCGATAACTTTCGCCATCGTATCATAGTTGATGATATGAGCCACCGCAGAGCGCACATTTTTATCATGTAGCGGAGAGGCTTCCGTATGATTAACCTTTAACATCATTACGCGAACACCGGATACGTCTTGTATGTTGAATCCGTCTTTAAACAAGCTGCGATTTGCAGAGTCCACCTTTTGAATGACATCCACATCTTTAGATTGTAACGCCATGGCGCGCTTATTATTGTCTTCAATATCCTTTACAGTCACAGAATCAAGGCCTGGTTTGCCGCCCCAATAGTTGGCGAACGCCGTTAACTCAATGCTTTCACCCTTTGTGAAAGAAGTAATTTTGTACGGCCCTGTAAGAACCGGTTTAGACGCCACATCTTTGAGATCCGCTGTATCCATGATAACGAATGCAGGTTCAGTCAAGCTAGACAATAAGGAGCCATTAGGTTCCGTAGTTTTAATGATCAAGTTTTGACCATCAACGGTAATGGATTCGATTTTAACGGCCTTTGCAGAGCGAGGGCTTTGTTTCATCGTATACTCGATGGACTCTTTTACCTTTTGGGGTGTCATCGCAGTACCATTGTGGAATTTCACATTTTCTCTGATATGGAATTTCCATGTAGTTGGGTCAATATTTTCCCATGAATCAGCTAATTGTCCGGTAAATTTCATATCCGGTGTCACCGTAGCCAAGGTTTCACCTGCTCCGATACGTGTCAATGTCCACGCATCCCATTCATGCGTCGGATCTAATGTTTCACCGAACCAATATAGGCCGACATTCAGATGCTTGCCTTGTTTAGCCGTATCATTGCCGCAGCCCACCAAGAGAGCCACCATACACAGCATGGATACACATGCCAATAACCAACGTTTCATAAATACTCCTTTTCACACACCCCATCATAATGAGGCTTTCACTAAAAACATTCATATTGTACGCAATTATCGTGACACATCGAGGGCATCACGCAATGCATCGCCAATATAGTTAAACAGGACAACGGTAATAAAAATCGCAAGCCCCGGATAGATTAATAGCCAAGGCGCGGTTTGCAGAAAATCGCGGGAGCTCAATAGGATCGCGCCCCATTCGGGATCAGGCGGTTGCACGCCGATGCCGATAAGCGAGAAACTGGCCACTAAAATGATGGCGTCCCCTAAATGTTGAATAATGACAATTAATAGCGGTGGCAGCACATTCGGCAGAATATAACGCCATAAAATGCGAATCCTCGAAGCGCCGGACATGCGAGCAAAGGTAATATACTCGGCATGGCGTTCGATATGGACAAGGCCCCTCGTGATGCGCGCATATTCCGCCCATTTAGTAATGCACAGCGAAATGATGACATTCGTTATGCTTGGTCCCATGATACCGATGAAAGCAATGGCGATAACCATATTCGGAAATCCCAGTACCAAATCGATCAATCGCGACAGCCAACGGTCAACGCGTGGCGTAGAGAAGCCCGCCAATCCACCGATAACGATGCCTATCGCTCCGCTGATACCGATGATGGTGAAAGCAATCCACAGCGATGCCTTCCCGCCATAAAGGATGCGAGACCACACGTCGCGGCCCAGCTGATCGGTCCCGAGCCAATGAGTGCTACTGATATCCTGTAACCTTTCGGCCACATTCGTCGCCTCCGGATTATAAGGCGCTATGTACGGAGCACAGAGGAAAAATACGATCCACAATGCCGCCAGTACAAGCATGATATATAGCCCATAAGGCTTTCGTCTATTCATAAGAGCCTCCTTGTATAGCGGCCCTTCGTTTTGGATTAAGCCAAATACTCAATACATCGATGATGATATTGATTACGATGAACACCATAGTAATCCAGATGATATACCCCTGCATCAATACATAATCACGGGCGGTTATGCCCTGTACCATCATATAGCCTATGCCTTTGATGGAGAACACCGTTTCAATAACTGCGGAGCCGCCTAACATGGCCCCCATCGTAACGCCCATCATAGGCAATAACATAAGTCCTACATGAGGGAAGATATAGCGACAATATACCATCCACTCCGGCAGACCGAGAGCTCTGGCCCCCTGTACAAAGGGCTGTTTCTCAACCTCCAGAATAGCATTGCGCAGACGGCGAATGTATAAGCCGCAAATCCAAAGAGCAATCGTCAAGGCCGGCAGTATATACACGGTAAAGCCCTTTGTATTCGTCACCGATACAAGCTGCAGCTTCACGCCGAATAAATACAATAGCAAGAGCCCTACCCAGAACCCCGGAATCGCCAAAGCGAAGAACGTAAATAGCCGAATTACATGATCGACCCAAGAATCCTGATACCTTGCCGATAGCATACCAAGCGGTATCGTTACGACTACGCCCATAATAAGTGCCAGTGATACGAGTCCCAATGTATTCGGCAGTGCTCCACCCAAAATAGTTGCTACCGGTAGCGAATACAATATAGATTCACCAAAGTCGCCTCGCACCAGTTGGCCCAGCCAGCGTACATATTGCTGCCACCACGGGTCGTTTAGGCCTAGTTGCTCTCGCATCTGCTCTACTAATACAGGATCAGGTGTAGCCCCTACTAAATTAAACTTCATCGCCACGGGGTCAATGGGGGATAGTTTAATCAATACAAATGTACCGATGGTTACAACTAGTAAAATGCCAACAATACTCGCCAACCGCTGTAATATTAATCGATACAATACATCACCTGCCTTCTTTTATTATAAATTAACTATATTTCTATTCTATCAATAGTCTTTATATATAAGTATACCCGCAGTGGTATATTAGAGTGATTCTCATTATGAAAGTTTTGCATACCAACAAAAACGGCCCCTCATATGAGGAGCCGTTCTATATAAAACCCTTACAGTGTCCATGCGAGTGCTTCACCACAGCTCGCATGCCTATCCCATTAGGCCTGGACTTTTATATTATTTTGTATGTTGTTTTGGAGCTACTGTATTAGCAACGATCGCTTTAGCCATGTCACGAGTTACAGGGCGTTCGAAGTACATCCCATGAGTTTGGCCGTCTTTGGTCCAACCTATGAGATATACCATTTTATTGCCACCTTTGAAAATAACCTTTGTGCCGTTTACTTTCTCATTAGCTGTTACACGAAAATCGCTATAATCGCCGCTAATATCTTCTTTTATTTCATTAGATACGCGATACACGATGCGTTTGCCTGCAGCTTGATTACGAGTAGCATCTTCACCAGCTTGATAAACATAAACCACTTGCAATACATCCTTATCAATAGTACTTATAGATTCAATGTTGTAACCTACAGGCAATATCTTAGGCATTTGAGGTGTAATATTCATATATTTAGCCGCTTCATCTACAGTAGAAAACTCATGAAACGGGCTTGGCATACCAACCATTGGCGCTTCATGTTCAGCTACCACAGATTTAGGTTGATTTGGTTTTACATCAACAGTACCTTGAGCACCAACAACAGTATAAGAACCTACACAAGCACAGGCAATGGCTATCAATACAAATTTCTTCAACATTAATATAATCTCCGCTCTCTTATAAATACCTCTGTAAAACACAACACATGTATTAAGAATATTATAAAACATAAATACATTTTACAAAATATTCTTTATCAAAACTTGTTTTATAATTATACCCTAAATGATAGGGAATTTCAAGTAGTTATTTCCTGTATAAAACCCTGAGTCCTATATTAGCACTATGTAAACACATATATTCAAAATAGATGCTAAGACGCTCATTAAGAGTATCTATTTCTATATATAATCCATCCCTATCTACTATTTAGCAGCAGCTAGGTAATTAAATTTTGGCCCGCTGAGCTTAAACTCAAAGCTAGTTAAATCCACCTCGCCAACACATGCATCACTATCATAAAGGGTGAGCAAAAAATCTGCGGTCTGTTCACTACTATGATACTTTTCAAATGAAGCATCGTAATCAAATCCGCTTTTACCTGAAGCTACATCGCAGAACTCGCTTTTAGTAGCAGCAGGCGCTAAGATTTTAGCCTGCATTTTAGCATCCACATCCTGTGCAAGCTCATGATACAAGCCCTCTGTGAAAGCACTTACAAAAAATTTTGTGCCACAATATGGTACTACTCCGGGCGCTAAAAAATATCCACCCACGGAGGAAACATTTATCAACTGTGTTTGTTTACATTTATAATCTCGCACGAATAAACTGGAAAGTATCGCAAGTGCAGTTACATTTAAATCTATCATTTTTACCATTTTTTGAATATCATGATCGCCCATGAATCCAAAATCACCAAAGCCTGCATTATTAATAAGTGCCTTTAACTCATAGCTTCTAAGGTCATTCCAAAGTGCTAAAACGTTTTCGGTACGCGAAAGATCACAGGGTTTTACAATAACGTCAGAATCAGGTGAAATGTTAGCAATCTCGTCTTTCAGATTTTCTAATAGTTCTGCCCTGCGTGCAATAACGATCAAATTTTCTCCACGGCGTGCAAAAGCTTTTGCCGTAGCTGCTCCTATGCCTGAACTTGCTCCTGTAATAACGATATATTTTTTCATTTTTTATGCCTTTCCTTTATAAATAAGAGTATCCGGCTTTATTGCACTTGCTTTGCCTCCTTAGTTAACATACGAGACCTTTACTCAACTTCACATTAAATCATAGGATGTCTTATTTCTTATGCACCATAAACCCAGCTGCTTGTTGGTTAGCCATGATTGTGACATCAGAGATTTGTAAGCGTTTAGGTTGGTTTGTTACGTATAGTACAACATCCGCCACATCCTCAGGTTGGATCGCATCGATGCCGGCATAGACAGCTTTAGCTCTTTCCGCATCACCGTGAAAGCGAACTTCACTAAACGGAGTCTCTACGATGCCCGGTTGAATGGTTGTGACCTTAATATCCGTTGCAATCGTATCCATCCGAATACCGTCGCTCAACATCTTAACAGCCGCCTTTGTAGCACAGTAAACCGCGCCACCTGGATATGCGTAAATACCAGCAGTAGAGCCCATATTCACAATATGACCTGCATTTTTATCAATCATATAAGGTAGTACGGCTTTTGTTACATATAAAAGACCTTTCACATTCGTATCGATCATAGTCACCGCATCATCGACAGTACTATCTTGGAAAGGATCTAAGCCTTGTGCAAGACCTGCGTTATTTACGAGGACATCAACGCCACCAAAAGCCTCAATTGCTGCTGGAACCTTGCTTTCAACATCCTCACGACTACGCACATCAAGAACCAAAGTCTCAACACGCACGCCATACTCCTTAGACAAACGAGCCTGTACCTCAGCTAACACCTCAGCGCGACGTCCAGAAATCAAAACATTATCGCCATACTTTGCATACGCCTCAGCAATACAAAGACCAATACCAGACGTTGCACCAGTAACAAAAACATTACGAGCCATAAAAACCTCCTTATCAATCCGAACTATATCTATACCCTAATTATACCACTTTAATATGTAATGGACTCTAGGGCATCACCCTATACTAATATCGGCGCAGATAACATTTAATCCGCTAATATTTGAGCTCTACAGCAGCAGTAAGCCAAATAGGAATACCTATTCGAAGCCGCCTTGGGCGCATTTTCCTTCTCTCTAAAATGATATGTCGGCGCAGTTGTTTATAATACACTAATATTTGAGCCCTACAACAGCAGTAAGCCAAATAGGGATACCTATTCGAAGCCGCCTTGGGCGCTATGCGTACCCATGAAGGCTGAGGATAGGTATCCCTGTGTCTTATTTAGTCTGATAAGTAGAGCTCAAATACTACTTCTTTTATTTCAAATGCGCCAACATATCATTTAACACTTCCATGCAATCCCCCACTATCCCATAGTTAGCGTGTTGGAAGATTTCTGCATTTGGATCATTGTTGATAGCCACGATTGTGTCAGCCCCAGAGATACCGCTCACGTGTTGAATAGCACCAGAGATACCGAATGCCAAGTATAGTTTAGGACTTACAGTTTTACCTGTTTGGCCTACTTGGTATGGCAATTCAATCCAACCTTTTTCAACGAGAGGACGTGTAGCACCTACAACGCCGCCGATAGCATCGGCAAGTTCGTAAAGCTTATCAAAGTTTTCTTTAGACCCCATGCCACGACCACCGGCCACAATGATATCCGCTTCTTGAATGTTGTACCCAGCTTTGCTGAACGGAATGAAGTCAAGACGCTTCATGCGAATGTCTTCAGGTTTAAGGTCGAATGGTTCAATTTGAATGCGGCCCCAGCTATCTGCAATGCGTTCAGGCTTTTTAAATACATTAGGACGGACAGAACCCATTTGTGGGCGATGATTTGGGGAAATAATTTCAGCTAAAATATTTCCCCCCAAGGCAGGGCGTGTCCATTCTACAAGGCCTTCCTCAGTATCTACTGTCAAAATAGTACAGTCAGCTACGACGCCGTTTTTCATGCGACCAGACATACGAGGTGCTAGGTCACGACCATTATTTGTTGCACCAATCAAAAGAATATTAGGCTTATGATCTTCAAAGAAGTCCGTCAAAACCTTTGTATAGCCGTCCGTTGTATAGTATTTCAAAAGAGGGCTTTCAAAAACGTGAACAATATCGGCACCATGTGCCACAAGTTCCTCCGCCTCGGATTGAACATTCTCACCAAGCAGCATAACTTGAACGAGTTGACCCAATTCCTTAGCAATACGGCGAGCTTGACCGATAAGTTCGTACGTAACTGGATGCACTACGTCATCGATGGTATCCGCTACGACAAAGACGTCTCTATATTCATCAAAATTTGTCACTCCCATTATCGATCACCTCCTTTGGAACCTTCTTCACCTTTAACAGCTGCTAAAACCTTAAACTCACTGGAGGATACACTTTCAACAGAGGCAGCCCGCTGCACAGGATCTTTTACATCTACGCCCTCATCATTGGTATCTACAGGCTCTTCAACCAGTTCTTCGCTAGGCACTAATAGATGAGAAAACTTTTCTGGCTTGATATTATAAGCTAATTCAAGAATTTTCTTAGCCCCTTCGTCTACGGATGAAAGCATTTCTACCTTGCCTCGAAGCGGTGGTTGGTATACCTTGCGCACACGTGTAGGAGAGCCATTTAGCCCAATACGGCTTTCATCAATATGCGGCATATCTCGCAATGTAATATGTGTAATCGTATACCGTTTAGCGTAAATCGAGCTCCAAAGACCTGGTTGGCGCGGCTCATTGAGTTCAGCCGTAGCCGTTACCAATAAAGGTAATGGAACTTCCACAATTTCATAGCCATTTTCATGTTCTCGTTTCACAATCGCTTTTTGGGCTGCTTGATCTACGGATAATTCACAAGCATAGGTAGCTTGCGCCATGCCTAGTTCCTCCGCAATTTGAGGACCTACTTGAGCCGTATCACCATCGATAGCCTGCTTGCCGCAGAAAATGATTTGGAACTCACGATTCATAGTACGTTGAATATGACGAATGGCAGAGGCAATTGTATAGCTTGTCGCCAATGTATCAGCACCGCCAAACGCACGGTCTGTAATAAGCACCGCATCATCTGCACCGAGGGATAAACACTCGCGCAGTGCCGCCTCTGCTTGTGGAGGCCCCATAGTGACAACGGTTACACGGCTACCTTCATATTGGTCTTTTACCGCAAGAGCTGCCTCTAACGCATGCATATCATAAGGGTTTACAATACTAGGCAGACCTGTGCGGATGAGATTATTCGTTTCTGGATCCAGCTTAATCTCAGATGTATCTGGAACCTGTTTGATACATACTAATAACTCCATACACTCACCCCTGTCTAAACTCTACGCCCTTAGCGTTACGCGGATATTTCCAAGTTTTTACGATGGTTTCGCCACAGAGAACACGGCAGGTACCGCATTCAAGGCAACCAGCGAAATCAAATGCTAAATCGCCATTTTCTTGTAATGTATATAAACCAGCAGGACAGCCATTTACAAGTTTCATTTTCTCTTCCAGACCAAAGCCAGCGCCATCCACAATGATATGAGGAGACGTTTCATCTACATAGTATTTATTGGCGCCCAAGCGCTCTTCTAATTTCATAGGGAACGCACCCCTTTCCAAGCATCACGAATCAAGGTAACTAAACCTACATCACTTACACTACTCATCAATTTTTTCATCATTGGTACTGCCCCATCACCGTTTACAGTGAATACATCGCGCATCACATTATTCACAAGAGCTGGATACTCTTTAAATATACGAGGGTTGGATGCGAGGAAGGCAGGCATATTTTTATAAAGCTTCATGTCCTTATATAGCCAAGAATTCTTGATTTGACGTTCATACAATTTAGCAACGCGCTCCATGTTCTCATCGCGCAAGGCTACGTTAACCGCATCGGCTGCACACATGCCAGATTCGATGGCGAGGTCCATCCCACGAATGGTATACCCCAAGTTCATACACATGCGCGCTGCATCACCGACGATAACATACCCATTACCGCCCAACTTAGGCAGTGCTTTAAATCCGCCTTCTGGTACGAGATGCGCACTATGCTCCTTCAATTGACCATTTTTTAATAATGGTGCGATTCTTGGATGATTGGTGAAAGCTAACAGCATATCATCTACCGATTTAGTAGCTTTGCCGATATCTTCAAGGCCTACAACCATACCTACGGAAAGGCTGTCTTTATTCGTATAAATAAAACCACCACCTAATAGGCCATCGGTCATGTCCCCCAATGTAAGCCACGCCATCCCCTCATCGCCAGATAGCATAAGGCGATTTTCAAGATCCTCTTTTTTGAGTTTATATACCTCTTTTACCCCTACAGCCATTGTTTTTGGATCTGTAGGGCCTGTAAGACCAGCCTGTTCCAATAATAATGTATTAGAACCTTCTGCGATGACAACTAATTTTGCATATACTTCGTCATCGTGACAGCGAACCCCTATTACGCGGCGATGTTTACCTTCACCTTCGGTAATAAGCTCTGTTACCTGTACATTAGATACGAGGAGAGCCCCTTTTTTCTCTGCCTCTTCTGCTAGCCATTTATCAAATTTAGCACGCAATACTACGTAGGATTCTTCATTAGGTTCACCATCTTCGTAACTATACTCGATGGTAGTCATTTCATTACCTGTGCCTATAGAAATGCGCTCTTTTGTTACCTTTCGTTCCAACGGCGCACGGTCTCTAAAGTCCGGTACAAGACGCTCCAAAGAATGTGTATAGATGCGTCCACCCATCATATTTTTAGCACCTGGTGCGGTTCCACGTTCGATAAGTAAAACTTTTACCCTCTGCTCCGCTAAGCGTAATGCTGCCGCAGAACCCGCTGGCCCTGCGCCAACAACGATAACATCAAATGTTTCATTGCGATCAATTGCCATATACTCAGCTCCTTTAAATGAAAGCTTAGACTTACATAAGTTCATATAGTATATATATTTCTCTATTTAGAACCAAAATACCTTTAAAAATTATCACAGAAAGATGAATATATTCTATATTTTTCAGAAATATATTATAAAAGTCTCTACAGGTTGTATATATACTCATTATATATTAATACTAATGTATACTTTCCGTTCTAAATAAGTGCAATAAAATTCATCAATTCGTGAAATTTATAAGTAAGTCTAGCTTTCACGGTGAAAGTAGCGTATGATAAAAGTAGCAAAAACCCTATACGGAGCAAGACGCGTATAATACGACCGCATAATGCAAGTCCACGGTCAAGGTTGGGAACTCGTTATTTTTTAATTAAGAGGAGGCCCTATGGACCCGTTAAAAATCTTGAAAGCATTATCAAATCCGCATCGGTTAGATATTATATTGTGGCTAAAACACCCAGAGAAAGAATTCGGTGTACAAGTACACTCTAAAACTCTTATCGATTTTCCACATAGTGTGAGCGTTAAGAGCATCCAAAAGCGCTGCGGTGTATCTCAATCTTCTATTTCTACATTTATGAGCATCTTAGAGAATGCTGAACTTGTAGAATCGCGTAAAATCGACCAATATACCTATTTTCGTCGCAACGAAGAGGTTATTCGCGAATTTGGCGAATGGTACAACAAAGAAGTATCCATCCAGTCTGATGAAATTGACAAATTATTAGAAACGGTTATCTTAGAAGACACTTCATATCCAGCAACTGAGGAACGCTCCATACCTAGCGAGCAACTGGCAGTCGAAATACGTACTAAGGGACCGCATCATGATGAAGAAAGTAAATAAAAGCCCTTCCCTACTTACCATATCTAGGGAAAAACGAAAAGAGCTATAATTTTGAATATTATAGCTCTTTTTTACGTAATACTATACCATACATAGTATCTATATAACTCATAATGATAACTTACAATGCAAAAAGAGTGCCTCCCTTTGGGAATGGCACTCTTTACATTTATACATTTCGTTGTGCTTCATAAGCTCTGAATAGTTTAGATAATAATTCAGGAGCCAAGCGCAATAGTTCTGGATTTTCACAGAAAGATACGCGCAATTGTGTTTTACCAGGGTTATTATCACCATTTTTACCGCTATAGAAACCATTGAGCGGCGCCATGAGGAGTGTATATTCCTTACCATCATCAAGGCTCACTGCACCGTGTTCGGCGCACCAGGACGCGAACTCTACACCGTCAAAGCCAGGTTTTGCCACCTTTCTCACGTCGATTACAAAGTAAATAGATGCTTCAGGGCGAGACACGATAAAATCCGGTTCTACCTCTTTAAACCCTTTATGGAGCTCAAAGATCATTTGACGATAGTAGTCGCGTTGTTGCTCATACCAGTTGTGCAACTGCGCATAGGACTCATGCTTCAAAGCGCCAAAGATATATTGGCCCAAGGTGTTAGCGCTAAGGTTTGCCGTATATTCCGCAACAGATTTTTCATAGCATAATTTATTATCCGTAATGATAGCTCCAATGCGAAGGCCACACGCATTCCAAACCTTACTAGCTGTTTCAAGGCTAATACGGCGGCCTTCGATGCCAGGCACATCTTTATCGGTTAAAGCCCAAATACTAGATGTTTCTTTCCCCTTTTCATAAGCCAATTCGCGGTACGCTTCGTCAGAGATAATCCACAAATTATGTTTAACGCACAATTTTGTATATTCAATGAGCGTTTCTTTGCTAAACAATTGACCAGTCGGATTGTCATAAGGAATGATGAGCAACGCACCAGGTTTTGTGTCGATAATGCGCTTCTCTACAGTCTCTACGGACGGCAATTCAAACTCACCATTTTCATTAAGCTCCCGCTCTACAGTAACCGTTTTACGGCCTATGCGAAGACCTACTGCATCATAGTTTGTATAAGAAGGGTTGAACATTAAGAGAGGGCGTTCCTCTTCGCCTGCACCACCACATACGCCGAGCATGATGATTTCCATCGCCATGGATGCACCGTCTGTTACGAGTACATCGAGGCCTGTTGTATCAAAACCTTGACTGCGCAAAATATGTAGAAATGCTTCACGGCATTCATCAGTGCCCGTAGTTGGTACGTATGGCACAATGCCATTGTGGAACGGACTATTAACACCACCCAAATCAAACAACCTACGCTGCATGGCGGGATGCATAGGACGCATTACATTGCCAATAGAACCATTCACCAAGATAGGTGGGTTCTTACGTTCCAAGAATTTAATTTGTCCTAGGCGAATGCCAGACGGCTTGCGAGCCATCATATACGGCGATAATTCTGGTTGTTTCATTTCGATCCAACTCCTCTAAAAATCAACCTTCTCCATGGGAAGGTTTTGATAACTGTGAAAGTAACAAAACATTTACTATACAAGCAAATATATGTGTACATCACAAAACATAAACTATGAATACCTATAGATAGATACATAATATTATAGAGCTTTTACTATAGAAAATCTATAGTTTTATAACATATACTTATTTACCTATACCTAATTTATCGGTTATTGAAAATAACTCTCATGGTGCTTAGTGCGGTCTCAATATATCATCAAAAATTATAATAAAAATGAAAGAGCCCCATAAGAGGCTCTTTCACCATGATATAGATTACATTTTGAAGCTATACAAATAACTATGATGTAATTGTCAATTATTAGTATAGCTTTATAATCGAACGATTACAGTAGTTATATCTATTAGCCATTGCAGTAGTTATATCTATTAGATAGTCACTTCTACACCTAGACGGAAGTTGCGACCTTGACCTGGCCACCAGTCACCAGGGTTGCCCCAACGAACGCTAGATTGTTCTGCATAGTATGTATCAAAGATATTATTGATACGACCAAATATAGTAACATTTTCGCGTACACGATAGTTAGCGCTGATATCCGCCAACCAGTACGTTTTACGTGGGAATACATTATCTGCAGGGCCAGGACGATTAATGATACCGCGGATATCCAAATGAGCATCCCATTTAGCATCGTTGTAATCAAGGCCTGCATTAACAGCATGTTTTGGCACATACCCATCGCGATTTGCTTTGCGAGTTGGTGTCGCATCAATATGAGTATACGTATAGCCAAGGCGTGCGGACAAGTGGTTCGTCAATTGTTTACGCACATCCGCATTGATACCACGAGCTTTTTCAGTGTCAAAATTGCGATATTGGCCTGTAAAATTTGCTGGATCTGTCATAACCCAACCGATTTTATCCTTCGTACTACGGCTGAAGAAACTAAGATTACTATTCCATGTTTTACCGAATTTGTGGTGTACACCTAAATCAAATTCATGACCTGTTTCCGGTTTCAAATTGCGGTTGCCATTGAAGCCATCAAATAATTGGTATGGTGTAGGGGCTAAGAAGTACTCTTTATACGCAGCATACACATTTGTCTTCTCATTTACATCATAGCCAAGGCTGATGGATGGAGATGTATGCGTACCGAAGGAGGAATGATGGTCAACGCGGATACCAGGCGTTACAGTCCACTTAGGAGCAAATTTCCATTCATCTTGAATGAAGTAAGATGTATTCGTAAGCTTCACCCCGCCCATATTAAGCACCTTATCTTGTCTCCAGTCAAAGCCGCCTACTACAGTATGGTCTTTTGCTTTATATGTAACTTGATCCCCAATACCACGAGTCTTCACATCCGTTAAGTACCCATCATATGTTGTTTTATAATGATTGTTCATCAAGTATAATTGATGGCTCCAACGATTGCTGATTTTATTGTTCCAAATCGCGCGTAAAGAGTCATTTGCTTCATTACCATAACGAATGTGATTGAGTGCACCCAAATGGTCGGAGTACATTACATCGCCACGATATGTGTCGTAAGCTATTTTTACATCGTTCTTATCGTTGATTTTATTGCCCACCATGAAAGATGCAGTGTGGCTATTGCCATGTTGCGGAACGCGCACACCATGGCCATCTTTGTAGGAGCCAATGATATCTTTTTGTACGCCTACACGCCAATACCAATTGTTTTGGCTGCCTTCATTGGTAATTGCGTATTGCTCTAAATCATTACTGCCGCCCATCACACGAAGCTTAGTTTGTACACCTTGCTCAGGTTTTGCAGTGATTACGTTTACTACACCACCGATGGCACCGGAACCATACAATGTAGAGCCTGCACCACGTTGAACTTCAATGCGATCAATGCTAGACATATCTTTCAGAATAGTCATCGGCGGATTCACACCAGCCGCCCCCATATTGATGCCGTCTACCAAATACAATACTTGGTCAGACCCATTGATGCGGAATGCATTGGAGTTCGTATAACCTACGCCACCACCGTACGTATTAATATCTACGCCCGGTACGATGTTCAAGGCTTCGTTCATATTCGTAGCATGGCGCTCACGAATATCGTCGCCTGTTACTACGCCTACACTAGCTGGCACTTCTGAAAGCTGTTGTTCACTACGAGTCGCCGTAACAACAATGGTATGCGCTTCTTTCGCATCACCAGCATCAACAGCTAATACACTAGAAGCACTCAATGTGCTACCAAATACGAGAGCTAACCCTATGTACATGGATAATCGTTGCATTCTTGATACTTTCATAAAAACCTCCACACACACTAAATCACTTGTTATATATATTTTGTGCCATAGAAACCATTGCACGAGTCATAAATTGAGAATAACTCATGACCTGCGAGGAATCTACGAGGAACACACGACGATTAGCGATGGCCTTAACCCCTTGCAAAGCAGGGTCAGAATAGAGTTGCTCTGCCGTTGCTGGCGTAGTACCATCCGAAGTATAGGCCACTGATGGGATGATGATAATGTCTGGATTCGCTTTAATTAAATCCTCTCGCGTCCCATTATCGAAAGGCCCCAAGCCTAATTGGGCGGCCGCATTGGTAACCTTCAGATATTTAGTCATATCATCAAAGGTTGACCCCTTGCCACCAGTTAAACCAAATTGCGTATAGAAAGCCACTACAGGCCGTTCACCGGTATGTTTATTGGCTAATTCTTCGACAATTTTCAAATCTGCATCCATGCTAGCAATCATCTTTTCATCCGAAGCGTGTAAGAGTCCTGCAATTTCATGGATAACTGCTTTTGCTTCTTCTACCGTAGTCGGAGTCTTATAGACGTAAACGGGAATCTGCATATTCCGCATTTCCCCAATTGCATCTGGAGATATCCAGTTTGGAACTAATACTAAATCAGGTTGTACAGAAAGCATGGATTCAGCAGTTGCTTTCACATGCGTCCCCACCTTGGCAGACTCATCAGGTACATTATTAGGCACGGTGCCAACGGCTGCCACTCGGCTCGGATCAACCAAGGATAACACTATATCCTCTGTACTCGCAGCAATAGGGACGATTCGCTTCGGCTCACTAGGCACCGTAACAGTTACACCAGTGCCATCCGTAACCTGATGTGTCGTGCCCGTAGTCCCCGTCTGCGTAGGACCACAACCGACCACTAGAAGTACCATCATTACTATGGTACATATAATAGATATTCTGTGCTTCATACTAACGACCTTCTATAACCCCTTCCATGGAAATAAATAATGATTGCAAATCCTGTAATATTTCAGGCGATGCATTCCAATAGCCACGTTGAGAAGCCTCTAGCAAGGTTTCTGTAATGCGCTGTAAGGCCCAAGGATTTACATTGCGCATCCAGTCTTGTACTGTCTTGTCTAAAGCATACTTATTAGCATACCCTTCATAGACCCAGTCTGGTACGACATCACTCGTAGCATCCCAACCAAATGTATGGGATACGACATTCGACATATCCGATGCCCCTTTATAGCCATGTTTCATCATGGCTTGAATAAATTTAGGGTTCTGCGTTTCCCCTTGCACGACGCGGCGAATTTCGTCACCTAAAGGCCTCATCACAACACGACTGCGGTCTGAGCTATCCCCCACATAGGCGCGCGGCGCACTGCCCTTTGCGGTGCGCACCGCCGCAATGAGACCACCGTGATAGCTATAATAATCGTCGGCACTCATAATATGGGTTTCTCGATTATCTTCGTTCTTAATGGTCACATCCATCGTGGTTAATCGACGTTGGAATAGCCTCATGTCCTGAGGAATGTCCTTGTGCAGGTGAAAGCTACTCCACTGGCTATAAACTTGAGCAATATCTTGTAAAGACTCCCAGTTTTTGCCTTCAATCAAGGCACCTACACCCGTGCCATAAGCTTGGGGCGGATCGCCAAAGATGCGGAGTCTAGCCTTTTTAGTAGCCAATAGAGGGTCCTCACCTTGCTTAACGAGCCAGTCCACATCATCGTGAATATGCTTTTTCACGTAGTTGTCTTCCAACGACTCATCTAATTCTGCCACCATTTCAACGGCTTTGTCGAGCCAGCCGATAGCAGTAGGCATCATATCTCGAATGAGGCCACTGATGCGGCCCATCACATCGATGCGAGGGCGCTGCAATTCCTCTAAAGGAATCACTTCTAAACCTGACACGCGACCGCCCGATTGCCATTTAGGTCGAACTCCTAACAAGTAAAGGAACTCACCCAAGCACTGACCATGACTTCTAGAATTGCTCGTAGCCCATAGGATGATGCCAATCGTCTCAGGATACCGTTGTTCATTCAAAATATAATCAGCGATAACTTGATCTGCTAACTCTATGCCTAATTGATAGGCTATCTTCGTCGGTAAAGCTCTTTCATCTAAACCATAGAAGTTACGCCCCGTAGGCAGTACGTCGACTTGACCGCTCGAGGGGGCTCCACCTGGACCGGGCTCTACATATCTGCCCTGTAAGGCATTTGAAATAGAGGTTAGCTCGTTCTTGGTGTCACCTAATTTTGGAATATACTCTCGAACGATCTCATTCGCCAAAGGTTCTAACCGTTCGGGCACTGTATAATCTGGTATATTGATCACATGCCTTACAAAGCTACGCAATTCATTCCAAATTCGATCTATGGTAACACTATATCGTATACCATCTGAATGAATTTCGCCAGCATGTTCCGCCATATAAGACCAATCATAACCTAATTCTTCTGCGATGGTGGCAAGGCCTGACGCGATTTCACCTTGAGGAGTGCTTACAATAGCAGTAATAAACTCTTCTAATGCTTCCCCTTCAGGACCTTGCCCCAAGATGTGCAAACCATTGCGCATCTGCATATGTTTCAAGTCGCTCAGCTTTTCGTGGACCTCTGTAATTATATCGTCCACCGTCATGGTAGAACCTCGTTCTTTATCGATGAGATGGCACTCCATGGCCTTTTCTCGAATCACTTCACCTAGAGTAGAGACACTTTCAGGATGTTCCCGCTCAAAATGACTATGTTCATCGAGTAAGGCCTCTAATTCTTCGAACTCATCATAGAGGCCCGCTGTCGTCATCGGCGGCGACAAGTGACCCACTAAGCAAGCCGAACTACGCCGCTTGGCTTGTATGCCTTCCCCAATAATGGTTGTCCAATACGGGTAAATATTTGGCAAACTGGAAATGCCGATTTCCGGATAACAACTAGCGCTGAGTCCAGCCCCCTTACCGGGCAGCCATTCTAGAGAGCCATGGGTACCAACATGGATAAATGCATCAGCTTCAAAGACATCGCGCACCCAGTGATAAAACGCTAAGTATTGATGTGGTGGAGGCAAGCAAGGATCGTGATAAATGGCCGATACATTCTCCCCAAATCCACGGGGTGGCTGTACCGTAATCCACAGATTGCCATTGGAGAAACCTGGGATAATCACGTCATCATCGTAGACGAATACATCCCCTGGGGCTTCGCCCCAAGATTTAATCATCGCCACCTGCGTATCTTCCGGCAGCGTAGCAAAATATGCTTTGTAATCATCGCTACTTAACCGACCTTCTGCAGAGGCTAGTAGTTCATCGGTGAGCATGGAGCGGTCATTCGTCATATGAGACGTTACCACATCCATCAAGTCTGCACTTGTTTCTGGCACCGTGTCGATGGTATAACCTTCCGCCTTCATATCTCGCAATAACCGTAGCACCGACTCAGGTGTATCAAGACCTGCGGCAGAGCCAATGTTGGAGTTCTTAGGCGGATAGTTATGTAATATAACGGCCACTTTTCGCTCCGATACAGGGATATGGCGCAATGTAGACCATTTAATAGCTCGTTGTACAATAGCAGCGATGCGTTCTTTCACAGGCAAGTACACATAGTGTCCACGCTCATCATAGGTTTGGCATGCCACAACACCGCCTTGAATAACCCCATCTAGCTCAGGCTGAGATATAGATAAATTCACGTCTAAAGGCGTTACACCTTGTGGATTCTCGATCCAAGATTTCTCATCCATGTATATGGTATAGCCCTGAACGATAGGAACGCCCTGTAATTTTAACTCCTCCAAGGTTTGAGCCCCTAAGGACTGGAAGGAGAATTTACAAGTATTTATGAGCACATCAAAGGGGAATATATCCTTTCCAAAAAGATGGTTCATGGACAACTTCATATTCGGAATGCCTACGCGCGGATTCGAGCCATACTGACCATAAAAGATAATCGGATTGTACTGATGCTTATAAATCTCTTCAAATAAGGCCTGTTGATACTCAATATCCCCCATAATCCATTCGTCACGGTAAAAGTAGACCGCTATAGATGGCCAATCTCGATGCCCTTCGGCATCCATAAACTCATCATAAGTTTCGTAGATATTGCCTTCTCGACCCATAATGGCTTGCCAAGGAATAGGATCTGGCTCTTCCCATTCAGAGGTAGGTTTTGTACTGAAAGCACCATTGATTAAGCGTACATAATTCATGACCCCACTGGTTCGGCGGTAGCTTTCAAGAAGGACCCGTTTATCCTCATCCAAATTGCGATATAAAATATCTGTTTTCTTAGGTTCTACTACATCAATCCAGTATTTAGGATGATGTGCATATAACCAGCGTTCCAGACGTTCTAAGAAGGGCGAGTCTAAACCAACCCCCATATTCGTTACCAGAACTACATCGGCAGCGCGTAAGCGACTTTCAAAGTCAGCATCCCATTGAGGAGGCTTTTTCATATTGCAAAGGTCCACCTCGCCCTGTAAGAGTTCCGGGTAAGTAGCAACAGCTTTTTCTATATATTGGATTTGTTTTCCTAAATTAGAAATATACAGGAGTCGACTCATGATCTACCTCCGCGATACGCGCAAAATACTATCTGACGTAATAGAGTCCATCGCATAATAACTGCCATTCATTAATTTACACAATTCCTTAGCTAAGCCGAGCTTGATAAAGCCCGTTTCCGTATCGATAACGATATAGTCTACTGGCAAGGTCCCTAAAATACGAGCCCATTGTTTCGCCTCTCCTACAGGGTCCTCAGAAGCACCCGAAGTAGCACGACCATCGGTAATACAAATCATTTGAATCCGCTCCGCCGAATGTCTGCGAAGCAATCTATCACACATAGTATAGGCGACTCGTAAACCTTGGGCTAAGGGCGTCTTGCCCCCCGTTGGCAATGTAGCTAACAGTCGTTCTGCTCGCTCTACACTACGGGTGAAAGGCAATAATACCTCTGCGGAGTCCTTGCGAAATACAATGAGTCCCACCGAATCACGGTGAATATAGGAGTCTCGCAATAAGCTCAAAATTGCGCTCTTAGTCGCCTCCATGCGATGTCGGGCTGCCATAGAGCCACTAGCATCCACTACAAAAAGCTGGTACGCACCGATCCGCTTTTCACGAGCTTTTCGGCGGTAATCTTGGGGTTTTACTACAATAGATAGCCCTTTTAAATCATGATGCTCTGTTTGTGGGGCCCTTTGACATAAGCATTCTGATGTAACAGATCGCTCTACCACATTTAATGGGGTATCTGCCTGTAATGGCGTTACCCTTTCAACGGCTCGCAATCGTTGATACGGTGCGGCTGCACGCAATGTGTCAATTAAGGCCAAATCCTCTAAAGCATGTTCATCTTGATAGGCTCGAATCATGCGCCCTCTAATGTCCTTTGTTTTAGTCATGAGGCGCCGACCGGAACCCTTACGGTACTGACGGTCTACTGTTTTAGAAGATTGCAGTTTCCACTGAAAAAATTGGTTAGCTATACGGGCAACAGTATCTGGCAAACATAAAGAAGATATTCTATCAGATACATCACCTTGAGTATTCATTGAATCAGAAGTTCCCCACTCATTCGCTGTAGACTCTAATGTTTCTGGATGATTGGATGTCCTTGATTTACCATCATCAAAATCCATATCACTTGAGCCATCATGACCATCACTATTTGAATTATCTAGCCCATTAGCATTTAACTCGTCAGAATGGAATTCATCACGCTTGGAATCTTCGGAATCAAAGTTATTAGAGTCGTCCATATCCGAATCATCCATTGCTGATTCGGTATTCTTCTGGAACTGGTTTTGGTCACTTGTACTATTAGATGCCTCTCCTTGTGAAGTCCGAGACTCAGGTGTATCATTGCGTTTCATGCGATGAGGTAGTACATAGAGAGCGGCTCGTTCCGCATGAGACGGCTTACAGTAAGAACTGCCATCAAGAACTGCTAAGGATTTCATAACTTGTAATAATATATACTCTGCACCATGACCTACTGTGTGAGCTTGCAATGCATAGGATATAGCCAGTGAAAGCATGGCATCGGAAACAACTATCAATTGAACTCGTTTAGGATCTATTAGGCCCAATAAATCCTCAGATAAAGGCTCAATTTCATCTCGCCTTCGTCGTAACACCTTCACCTTAGATTGTAGTGTAGGTGCGTCCATAGATACATGCACATCTACGAGTTCCCACTCCGCATCATCTAAAGTTCTATCCTCATGATTTATGGTCAGTATCAGTAGTATTTGACGACGTTTCGCTTCTACCAATAGTGTATGACGGACTTCAGACGATAAAACGTGAGCATCATCGACGACCCAGCATCGAATACTCATATCACCTAACAAGCCAGATGCCATAACCATCTTGCTCTGTGCAAGGGATGCTTCAAAATCGATGGACTCTTGTAGTTGTGAACTATCTATATAAACAGGTATCAAACGATATGGAATTTGCCATTTCTCGAAATACTGGCGAAGTAAATAACTTTTACCCACACCGGTACCACCAGAAATGACAATGGTATGAATCTGGTCGTTTACAAGGCCTATTTTGAGGGCCTCTTGTACAGATGTTTCCATAACTAGTCCTCAAACACTGCGGATACTACTGTATCAATACGGTCTTCATCGTGACCTTGTTCTTCAAAGGGCAAGCGACGTAAGCGATGTTTTAACGCTAATCGTGCCGCCACCTTAAGGTCTTCCGCAGTAATTTGGTTGCGACCGTGAAAGGCTGCATGAGCACGAGCCGTATGCATCATCGTAATGTCTGGGCGATGTCCATCGACGTCGACACCAATGCTAATACTCGCTATTTTTAACAAAATATCATCAGATGGAATGATACTCGGCAATAATTCACGCGCTTGTAATAAACGTTCGTGCAGGCTACGTTCTGATTCCTCGTAAGATGCTACAAAGCTTTTAGGATTGTCGCCAAAGGCGAGGCGACGCTTGATAACCTCCATACGTTGTGCTGGGTCCTGTTCTCCATAGACCATGACAGATAGTCCGAAACGGTCTAACAGTTGAGGTCGAAGGTCGCCTTCTTCAGGATTCATCGTTCCTACGAGAATAAAACGAGATGGATGAGAGTGGCTCACTCCTTCCCGCTCTACCGTATTCACCCCCATAGCTGCCACATCTAATAAAATATCTACAATATGGTCATCTAATAGATTAACCTCGTCTACATAGAGGATATTTTGATGGGCTGCGTGTAAAATACCCGGTTCAAAGGCTTTTACCCCCTCTTGCAATGCCTTTTCCAAATTTATGGATCCTACAACGCGATCTTCCGTAGCATTGATAGGTAGCTCAACAACAGACATCGCTGATGCGCCTGTTTCCATAGGAGGTAACAGATTCGCTAACGCACGTACAGCCGTAGACTTAGCAGTGCCTTTTTCGCCTTCAATTAACACACCGCCGATTGATGGGTTTATGGCATTGAGCAACAAGGCCAATTTCATTTCATCTTGACCAACAATAGCAGTAAATGGATATAGCATACGTCTAACCTCACTCAGATTCGCAATACAAAACTGTCGCCATACCTAATAAATCAATAATCCCTAAGATAACTCAAGTATCATAATCCACTCTAACTATTTCAGATTTGGATCAATAGATATTGCTGTATTAGCATCAGTTTGTTTAAAGTCATCAATATTTGTAGTTCCTTTTGGGAATACAAAAATACGTTGTTGTTTAAAATATGGATCATCGTAGACCGCAGCCGATAAACGGAACGCTTTTCGTAGATTTTCTGCAGTCAACACATCTCTCGGAGACCCTACATCAACGATATGCCCATCGCTAACTAAGACGAGTTTGGTGCAATATTTTGCGGCTAACTCTAAGTCATGAACGACGATTAAAATCGTTTTACCTTCGTCACATAATCTGCGACCTTCATGGAAAATATCGTCAGCATACACTAAATCGAGAGCAGCCGTCGGCTCATCTAGTAATAGGACCTCTGTTTGTTGTGCCAAAGCCTTTGCTAAGAATACCCGTTGACGCTCACCGCCACTCAAAGATTGTACAGAACGATTCCGCAAATGATAAACGCCTACCTCTTTCATAGCCTGTTCAACGATAACCTTATCTTCAGGGCCTTCTTGTTCCCACCATTTTAAATAAGGATAACGAGCGGTCATCACAATATCGATGGCTTCATAATCGAAGGAAACATTAACAGACTGTTGCATATACGCCACATGATGAGCGATTTCTTTATCGCTCAAAGAAGAGATGCTTTTACCATCCCACAAAACATCTCCACCAGATGTAGGATAAAGGCCACGCAATGCTTTTAACAACGTTGTTTTACCAGAGCCATTAGGGCCGATAATGCCTACGAACTCGCCCCGGTCAATAGCAAAGGATGCCTCTTTTACAATGGTTGTGTCTCCTAATGTGACAGATAGAGATTGAACATCTAGTTTCATTAGGCCCCTCCTTTACGACGCAAGCGATGAAGTAAATATAGAAAATATGGTGCCCCTAATAGAGCCGTCATGATACCTACGCGAATCTCAACTGGCTGAGCAATAACGCGACCTAAGGTATCACAGAATACGAGGAATAGTGCGCCTCCAACGGCCGCCATAGGCAATAGTATTCGATGATCTGGCCCTACTAAGATACGAACAATATGCGGTACCACAAGACCTACAAAGCCAATAGAACCACTGACGCACACCGCAGTAGCAGTAACGACAGATGCCAAAAACAGGAATAACATGCGGTACACCATAACAGGCAAACCCAAGGCACGCGCCTCTGTATCGCCAAGGACAAGTACGTTGAGGTGACGACCGAGCATCATCAATATAATACTGCCCGTCATGATAGGACCCACGGCGAGCAAAACGTGATCCCAACGGCGGAAATCTAGGCCCCCCACCATCCAGAATAGGAATTCACGCAAGCGATATTCATTAATCATCGTCAAAATACCCGATGTGAAAGCGCCGAGCAGCATACTAACAGCTACACCAGCCAGCAACAAGGTGGTTGTGTCGAGCTTGTTATTACGCCATGTTAAAAGTATAGTAATCCCAACGGATACAAAGGCTCCAACGAAAGCAAAGGCAGGCATGTAAAACATGCTAAGAGATGTTACGCCAAGGGCAATGGCGATAACCGCACCGAGGGATGCCCCAGCGGATACGCCCATAATACCTGGATCTGCCAATGGATTGGAGAATACCCCTTGCATAACCGCACCAGCCAGTGCCAAGGCGCCTCCTACGAGAAGGCCAATGATAAGGCGTGGCATGCGGATAAACCACAATACGGCCTCTTGCTCAGCCGTAATAGGCTCCGTGAAACTCACGGGGATACCCATGCCATTTAAAATACTTTGCACGCCCCCTCCGATAGGGATCATAATGGTCCCTACATGGAGTGCCAATAAACTCACAATACATAGCAATACCCCAATCAGAGTTATGGCCATGATGCGTTGTTTCTGTCTAGTCATGAGAATTCCTTTCTAATTGAGGATACACAGTATGCATAATGGCTAGCATTGCTTCACCAATATGCTGATTCATTGTATACAGGTACGCTGCCGGTAAGGGCTTAACACGATTTTCCTTAATAGCAGGTAGATTTTGAAAGGCCGGATTCTTTAAATATCTATCCGCCAAATTCTTGTCCATTCCCTTATAGGATGGAATAAAAATATAATCTGGGTTCATGGCTAGCACACGCTCCTCCCCAAAAGGTATTCGTGGTGGTAAACCAATCCGATCAGGTGCATTATAGATGCTCATATAGTGACACATATCATCAAAAAGGCTTCCTGTGCCCGTGTATCCGTCCATAGATGATACAAAGAGAACCGTCTTGCGCTGCTCAAGTGGAATAGATTCCGCTAGGTGCTTTATTTCATCTATTTCACGGTGAATCTTCCGATTGTAAAAGCTACCCTTTTCATCTTCCCCGATAATATGAGCAATCTCCATCACATTCTGAATCACTCCGTCCACCGTAGAAGGGGTCGGTACCACAACAGTGGCTATACCCATGTGCCGTAAACCATAGATAACATCAGCCGATATATAATCTGGCGCTATAACGAGATCCGGTTTCAAGGCTATAATTTTCTCCAAAGGATACGAGCTCAACACAGGCTTTACCATCCTTGCGCGCTTTGCCTCTAAGGAATATTCCTCATAGGTAGACAATTTATTAATGCCTACCAAGCGTTCTGGTTCTATAAGTCCCAATAAAATTGTGTCGAACGCAGAGGATAGCGATAAAATCCGCTTTGGATGCTCTGGAACAACAACTTGAACGCCATCTTGACTTTCAACATAACGAGTATATGGCGTTACATTTGCCTCCGATTGTGGTCCACAACCCGCTATACATACACAAAGGAGTATCATCAAACATATGAAAAATCCAATTTTCTTGTTCATGATGATACTCCTTGTATAGTTCTAATTAGTGATTACATAAAGACTAGAATTTTTGAGTATAACTAAGTTGGTAATTAAATGGTTCATCCCAGTACTCCCAGTCGCCATTTGAAATAACATTATGACGGTTTAACAAGTTACGTGCATCTAACCGCAAGGATGCGTTTTCATTGAACTGATAGCCTACGTATGCATTCCAAGCTATAAGGTTTGGGTTTGTACCGCCATCGCGGTTCTTCATCCGTTTTGTAACAAAGTTGATGCTAGTACCTGCAGTCCAGGTTGAGCTGTTATAATGGATTCCCCCAGTAAATTGCAATTTAGGATTAGCTTGTTTCCAATAGGTCTTATCGATTTCTCGTTGTTTAGGATTGGAATATGATGCACCGACAGTCATCTTCAAATGATCTGTTAATTTACGGCCATATTGAGCTTCAATACCAACATTTCTATAACGACCACCATTTACGCGAATCGTGTTTTTACCATTGCTATCTGGTTTCCAAGAGAAGAAGTTTTTAAAGTCCATATAGAAGAGCGCTACTTTCCAGCTGTCTTTGTTAGTAATGTGTTTATAGCCTAATTCATAATTCCAACCTTCTTCAGGTTTCAAATTGCGTCCACTAACAGAGGCATAGCCTTTATTAATTTTCTTGAAAGTATCGCTTAAGTTCGGCATTCTAAAGGCTTTACCAACATTCATATACATAGATGATTCGTTGTTGATACGATGTTGTAATTGGAACTGAGGAATTAATACGCGCTGATTTTTTACAGGGTCTTTAATATCCGAATAACGCAAACCTAAAATACTAGTCCATTTAGGATTGATTTGATAGGAATATGTACCATAAATGGCATAACTATTGCGATGTGGATTTCCATAGTATGGACCAGATGTAGTACGATATGTCTCTCGTTTACCAAGCACACCCGCAATGAAATAATCCTTACCACCGCGGAAGTCCCATTCATGTTGCACATCGAAACCATATTGTCGAGCAATATAGTTGTTATCACTCAACGTATATGTCTTTTTGCTATGTACGCGACTTTTACCATACAAATCTCTATCGTTGTAGAAGATTGTACCTGTAGTATTGCCATCTTTATAAACTAAAGACGCATTATTTTTAGTATCTTTATAAGCATATGTTGTAGAGTGAAGCTTTTGCTTAATAGGATTCGTTTCTGTACTTAACTGTCCAAAAGAAGAATTACCTTCAAAGCGGCTAAAGTTCAAAGTCAACTTATCATTTAATTTACCGCTCATAAATACACCTAAAGAATTCCCTTTGTTACGAGCTGTATAATATTCATACCCTCTAGCATAACCACCGATATCGGAGCGGATAGGGGTTTCAGGATCTTGAGCGCCAAAAAAGTTACGTTCCACACCTATTAAGAAGCGAGGCGTCCCATAGTTAATTTTATAAGTTTGGCGGCCCATATTACCAAAACCTATCGTAGCAGAGCCCCCTTCTTTACTTGGAGTCTTAGTAATTACATTGATAACACCACTCATAGCATCAGCGCCATATAAAGCAGACGCTGCACCTTTTAATACTTCAATGCGTTCAATAGAGCTAGTCGGAATAGAGCTAAGTCCGCCCTTGCCATTGAGGTTCATCGGTACCCCATTCATGAGAATCAAAGAGCCCCGTTCAAGACCACGGATATTCACACGGCTATCCATAGCCCCATATTCAAGACCAGATGCACCATAGGAAAAAGACGTAATGCCGGGTACCATATTAACCGCATCAAATGCATTTTTGGCACCACTATTAGCTAAGTCCTTTTGAGTAATAACATCCATCGCAGCCGGCGTATCTAAATCTAAAAGAGCCATGCGATTTGCTGTTACATTAATAGTATGGATTTCAGATACTCCATTAGTTTCACTTGATGCAGCTGTAGTGGGAGTCTTATCAGCACTTACCTCTGCTGCATATCCATTCACAGACAATCCTATCAATGCTAAACCTACAAGTATAGATATACGATGCTTAATTTGTTGTCTCATACCAAATGCCTCACTTAACACATATATATATTCACACAATTATATAAACTACATATTTGTATTATTACACATTTATTTGGACCGCACAAAACCCATACCCCTACCACTACTGCATTCTCGGGGGATTGTATCGTTAATACATATTAAAATTTTTGTGTATAACTTAATTCATAATTGAATGGTGCATCCCAATATTCATAATCTCCATTGGATACCACATTATGACGATTCAAAAGATTGCGTGCATCGAGGCGTAATGTAGCATCTTTATTAAAGTGATACCCAACGTAAGCATTCCAAAGAGCAATGTTAGGGTTCAAGCCACCATCGCGATTGCGCAAACGTTTGGTTACAAAGTTCAAAGATGTGCCTGCATCCCACGTAGAGCTTTTATAATGAACACCGGTTGTAAACTGTAACTTAGGAGCCGCTTGTTTCCAATAGGTTTCATTCATTTCCTTTTGTTTTGGATTAGAATAAGAACCACTTACACTCATTTTGAGTCGATCTGACAAATGTCTACTATACTCAGCTTCAATCCCAACATTGTGGAATTTACCACCGTTTACGCGAACGGTTGGGCGACCATTTACATCAGGTTGCCATTGGAAGAAGTTCTTGAAGTCCATATAGAACACGTCCACCTTCCAGCTATCCTTCTTATTAAGGCGTTTATAACCTAATTCATAGTTCCAACCCTCTTCAGGCTTAAGATTTTTACCACTTACTGCTGTGTATTGGCGGTTTACACTGCGGAATGTATCACTCAAGCTAGGCATCGTATACGCTTTCCCTATATTTAAGTACATGGAGGAATCTTTATTGATGGTATGCAACAATTGGAACTGAGGCGTTAACACATGTTGGTCCTTAATAGGATCACTAATAGCTGTATAGCGCAAGCCCAAAATGGCAGTCCATTTTGGATTGATTTCACGAGAATAGCTACTGTACACCGCATAGGTATTACGATGAGGCCGTGTGTACACAGGGGCCTGTGTGGCACGATAGGTTTCTTGCTTACCTGTAACCCCGGCAATCAGGTAGTCCTTACCGCCTCTAAAGTCCCATTCATGTTGTACATCTATACCATATTGACGAGCTACATAACTGGTTTCGGTCGGCTTGAACTGTTTAGCACTATGAACACGGCTTTCACCACGCATAGTACGGTCATTATAAAACAATGTTCCCGTCGTATTGTCATCCTTATAGATCAAGGATGCATTGTTGCGGTCATCCTTATAATGATATGTCGTAGAATGATGAGCCTGTCTCATAGGATTTGTTTCTGTACTAATCAGACCAAAGGAGGAACGGCTTTCAGCGCGATTATAATTTAAGGTTATCTTATCTGAAAGCTTACCACTCATGAACACGCCTAAGGAATTACCCTTGTTGCGCGTAGTGTAGTAATCATAACCCTTGCGACCCGTATAGTCATACCGCACAGGTGTAGATGGATCTTGAGTTCCCCAGTATTTTCTATCAATTCCAATAAGAAAACGATCAGTACCATAAGAAAGATCAAATCGCTTAGCCCCTCGATTGCCCACGGCTACTGTAGCAGAACCGCCCTCTTTTGACGGCGTCTTTGTAATGATATTTATAACGCCACCCAAAGCTTCTGCACCATATAAGGTGGAGGCTGCCCCCTTCACGACTTCGATGCGCTCAATCGCACTAGTAGGTATAGAGCCAATTCCGCTCTTACCATTTAAGTTCATAGGTACACCGTTTACAAGAACAAGTGCACCGCGGTCGAGGCCACGAATATTCGTACGGCTATCCATGCCACCAAAATCTGCGCCAGACGCACTAAAGGAATTAATGGTTACACCCGGTACATTGGCGACCGCATCAAAGGCAGTCTTAGCGCCGCTATTTTGTATATCCTCTTGGGTAATAACAGAAGTCGATACCGGTGTATCTAAATCTAATAATGCTGTACGATTAGCTGTAACATTTATGGTAACTTCTTCTTCATTATTGTTCATTGTTACATCTGCAGCATAACTATTAATTGACATAGTAGTTAATGCCATAAGCACTGCTACATAGACTTGTTTATTCATTCGTTTCATCATCCACGCCTCTTTTTTTAATTATTCCATATTATATATAATATTTAATCGTCCATTTGGTAATGTTTGTACCGTGGCGGACACGCCGTAGATGTGTCGGATGGTCTCCTCTGTTAATACTTCGTGAGGGGGCCCTGTACACACTACGGAGCCGTCTTTTAAGGCAATGAGACGGTCGCAATAAATAGCTGCTAAATTCAAATCATGAATAGCGGACACTACTGTTGCATCAAGGCGTTTTACAATCGTCATCAGTTCCAGCTGATACTTAATATCTAAGTGGTTTGTCGGTTCGTCTAGCACTAGGCATTCTGTGCGCTGTGCCAAGGCACGTGCTAAGATAACACGCTGCTGCTCACCACCAGATAAGGTATTAAAATTGCGACTTTCAAAATCACTAAGCCCTACTTGAGACAGCGCATGTCGAGCGATTTCATAGTCATCGATTTTATCTCTGTCGAGCAGTCCTTTATAAGGGGAGCGGCCCATAAGGACCATTTCAAGAACGGAAAAATCAAAGTTAACCGTACTATGCTGTGCCACTACTGCCATTTTTAAGGCCGTATCGCGATGACTTAGAGAACTCATTTCAGTGCCATCAAAGAAAATCTTGCCGTTATTAGGTTTAAGCACTCGATATAAACATTTCAAGAACGTACTTTTACCACTCCCATTAGGACCTATAATTCCAACAAATTCCTTATTTCGTATATCTAGGGAAATATCATGGAGGATCGTTTTCGGGCCAAATGAGACTTGGATATTATCTGTTTGAATATTCATTATTCCCCTCCAAATCCGTAGTTCTTACGCACCAACATATACACAAAGGTTGGTGCACCAATGAGAGAAATGAGAATGCCGATTGGCAATTCTGCGTGAGGAATAATGCAGCGGCACAAGCCATCCGCAATAACGAGGAAAATGCTACCCCCTAATGCGCTGAATGGAATCAAGGTCCAGTGATTCGTGCCGATTGTCATGCGCACAAGGTGAGGAATCAAGAGTCCTACAAAACCAATCATACCCGCAGCGTACACCACAAAGCCAATAATAAGTGAGCTAATAATCAAATAGACTTGTCGATATCTATGCAAATCACGACCTAAGGTGATGGCCACCTCATCGCCGAGAAGCATAATGTTTAAAACTCTGCTTTGAGACCAAAAGAATAGAATGCTCACGAAGACAACGATGGCAATAAATGGCAACATATCCCATTTAGCGCCTGCAAAGCTCCCCATCAACCAGTACGTAATGGTTTGAATGCCTTCTTTATCGTCCGCCAAATAGACCACAAAACTAGAGAAGGAGCTACATACAGCGCTTAATGCCAAGCCCCCTAAAATCAATTTCACCGAATTTGGTCGGCCACCCAAGTTCGAGATAAACAACACGCCGAAGGAAATCGCCATGGCTCCAATAAAGGCCATAACGCCGACGAAGTTCTCACCGAACATAACACCTACACCAAATAAAATAGCTACCGTAGCTCCAAGGGATGCACCCGATGAAATACCCAAGATATATGGATCTGCTAGTGGATTTTTAACGATAGCCTGCATGATAACGCCAGATACGGCAAGGCCTGCGCCGATAATGGCAGCCATCAACAGCCGCGGCATACGCAATAACCATATAATGGTCTGCTCTGGACCATTCATAGGATCATCGATAGCCAAAGGGCTAGAAAATTGATCCATTACAATATTAAAAATTTGAGAAAGTGAAAACTGTACTGTACCAACAGAAAGTCCCCATAGAATGGCTACCGCTAGCACCCCTATGAGGACAAATCCGCCAGCAGTATATCCAATACGTTTTAGCATACTGCTCCTTTATTAATGAATTAAATCTGGTACCCCTTCTGAATATAGATTAGGGTACAACCCATGCGATACGATGTCGATACCATCTGATAAACGAATACCAGGACTATATACAGCGAGCAATGGCAAGAAATGAACGCGCTTATTGCGCAATGCATTAACACCTTGTAAACCTGGCTGCGTTAGTACATAGTTCATAATCACATCCGCTTGGCTATATTCACCATCAGATACAATCAAGAATATAACGTCCGGATTCTGTTCAATTACATCCTCCATACTAATAGTCGGAGTTTCCGTGTCGATTACATCGGCATGTAGGGAATCCCCTATATTACCTGCTAATGTCTTATGTCCATACAATCGAAAATGCTTACCTTGCACCTCGACAAACAATGCCTTTGGTGGCTTCTCATGAGCCGTTTGGGCCACTGTATGTGCTACAGATCGTTCCATATCGTGAATCAACTTTTCTGCTTCCATGTTACGGTTAAAGATACGGCCTAAATCACGAATATATTGGTACTCCATATCCATGGTCAGTGCAGACTGCGCCCCTAGAGAAGATTCTGCAATATACACATTCGCATGTCGTGACTGCCAAAATGCAGGTGGTCGTAACCCTTTATTAGTAAAAGTAGATCGCCAACCAACTAGTAAATCAGGCTTCATCATTAATACACTTTCTAAATTGGCGTATTTCAGATCCTTGTATGGGATTTTATCGTACGCTTCACGGTATTCTGGGCGCACGTATTTGCGATCTGGAATCCCCATACCCGCTACGATACGATTCCCTTCACCAAGGGCAATGATGGTTTCTATGGAGTTTTGCCACATCGCCACCACACGTTCGGGTACCACCGTATAGGTGCTTTCAAAAGGTTCACCTCGGCGTACAAAAGACTCGACTGTCACCGGTGGATGTAATTCGATATGTGCTGGTGTAGACTGATGGTCCTCAACAGTTACCTGCTGAGGACCACAACCTACGCATAGTAATAGACATAGTATTAATACGCTGAATCTAATCATTAGAATTTATATTTCGCCCCAATCATGAAGGAACGTGCTGGCATAGCCGCACTACCACGACCATTGTAAGCGCTATAGCTTGTTTCATAAGCGCGGTTAAGAACATTGTTCACTACAATGTACGCAGTTAAATCTTTTGTTACATCATAGTTGAGGTTCCAGTCCACGATGAGGAAACGTCTATGAGTGAATGCATAGTCGCTGTTACCAGTGTACCAATTAATCAACAAGCCAGAATATAGACGCTTGTTATCATAAGAAATATTCAATGCATAGTGGTTTTGCGGACGCAAGCTATTAATAGCCACATTGATATCATCGCTATTGCTATAACCCCAGTTTGGATCAAGAATCCAACCACCTTTAGATAACCATTTATCTTTCATATGAGAGTAAGACGCACTCATTGTTACATGTTTATTTAATCTGTGGTCTACTGTAATATTGAAAGATTGTTTGTTTTCTTTAGCATTAACTGCTGTTTTTTCAAACTCACCGGATCTGCCATTCCAAATTGGCAATGTAGCGATAGCATTTTTCATGCGTGTGTAATCATAATGAACTGCTACAGTAGTATTATTACCTTTACCAAACGTATGTAATAGGCCCCATGTGAAAGCATCGCCTCTTTCGTCATCTAACGGTGTATTAAATACCCCATCAACCGCACTGTAGTCACCTGTTTTAAGAGGTCTCAAGATGCGAGTCCAACCAGCGTACATGCTAGTCTTTTTATTAAATTTAACTTGACCATGCAAGCTAGGCGTCAAGGCACTTACGCTACCCTTACCTTGGGAATCGCCGCTGCCGTTACCTTGAATGCTGCTATAGTGTACATAGCGCAACGCTGGTGTTAATTCCACATTATTGCCAATGTAAATCTTATCTTGTAAGTACGCATATAAAGTGTCACGACGAATATCAGAGGATACTACATTGCCAGCACTTTTAATAGATCGAGAGTTCAACTTAGAACGGCTAAAATCGATGTTAGCGATAATATCGTGCTTATCAAGTTGGCGAGTCCATTGAAGCTCAGCACCTGTTTTATTTTCTTTGTACCAACTAGTTGGACTACCTGCCATACCACCTGTGTCAGCAATCCATTGACGCAATGCATCACGACGCTCTGGGAATGGAGCTAAATTAGCATCAACCCAAGCATTAAATTGCTCTACAGTAGCACCATTAGGGAATGCTGCCGCATAGGCTTCACGAGCTTCTGCTTTTGTGCCACGATACCAGGAGAATTTATCGCGACCTTCATATCGATGATCTAAACGATACAATCTTACAAAGCTTTCCATGTGGCCTTGGCGATCGAAAGTAAATTTCAAATCTGTATCCAAGTTTTTAAACTTACTATAAGAACCATAATGACCGTCTAAAGCGAATAAATTATGGTAACCAGGATTTCTAGAATCACCGTACAAAGTTGGCGCATATCCTTTAGGGTTATTTGGTGTTATATATTTAGGATCTGTAATCAATTTGTTGTTTGCATCAAATTGACCAATAGTAGCGTTGGAAATAATGCGACGCCAATCATCTGCATTCCAGTATTTCCGGCTTGGCGTAGAAATTGGATACCCATCGCGACCTTTTTTGAAGTTCATTGAGAACTGTAAGCTTTGTTTCTTATTGAACTCATGGTCAATACGTGCATTAAATCCTTCTTCGCGCCATTTAGAACCTGTAAGAGTGGCTACTTCACCAGTATCGCCATCTTTATACTTCGTATCTTGAGACATAGTACGTGTAGCTGTTACAAAGTAACCAGTAGATGCATTCTTACCTGCTGCACCTTGTACAGTTAAATTATAGCTATGCTTATTCCAGCTACCTGTAGCCAAATCAACGGAACCGCTGAAATTGCCTTTACCACGGCGTGTAATGATATTGATGACACCACCTGTAGCATCAGAACCATATTGAGAAGCACCAGGGCCTTTGATAACTTCGATTTTATCAATAGCATCCATATTGGTTACTTCATCAATATTTACACCTGTAGATTTAGAGCCTCTTTCAGAGCTATCACCTAAACGACCAGATGTAATATTGTCTACACGACGACCATCTACTAATACTACAACGCGGGAGTCACCATTGATGGACACACCATTATTATAAAATTGGTAACCATACTCGCCACCACGGTAACCAGGATTTTGGAATGTAACACCTGGAACGCGTTTAATCGCTTCAGTTACATCGCGATAATGACGTTTTTCAATCTCTTCACGAGTGATAACCTTTACATCACCACCAGTACGGTAATAAGATTGCTCAGTAATGGTATTACCATACTCATCCTTTGCCGCATCGGCTTTTACCGAAACATTATGAACCTCATAACCCTTGAAGTTCTCATCATACGCATAGGCTTGATACGTACCTAACGCTAACGTTGCCGCAATAGCAGCAGATAAAATACGACGACTCGTCATAACCCCTCCACACACAATAAATACACAATAAAAAAAATATTAAAACTAATCCTCTAACAAATGCGTTTCTTGTATTTTCTGAATTAAAACTACACACAAACATAATTCATACATTATCAGCTATAGAAGATTAGTTAAAACCATAATCTACATTAACCACAATCGTAACTGGCTCACCTGTTGTATTCTCTATACCGCCAGAGCTCTCTACGAGGCTAGCAGCAGCATTATCGAGAATGCTAGAGCCACTGCTACCGATCATATTCGCACCAGCAAAGTTGCCATCCGCATCAAAAGTGATTTCAAAGGAAACTCGTCCACTGAGGCCACGGCGCACCGCCTGTTGCGGCATTACTTTATTACTCTCAACGCGAGCAATATAACCTGAACTATCGTAAGATCCCCCACGACGTTCTACATCACCTGGACCTGGATCACCACCTTTAGAACCATTGCCCTCATTACCAAGGCCTCCATTACCAATAACCCCACCACCTCCAGGGCCAGGTACATTTCCACTCCCTGGAATGCCAACAGGATTATCAGTATTACCATTCAAATTGACTGATGCCGTCTCATTACCACCTAAGTAAGGATTCAGATTTTTTAAGCCTTCTGTGGGCTTTCCCGATAAATCAGGCAATACACTACCTGCTTTACCGCCTCCTGCGACTGGTTTGTCGTCAGGTTGAATCTTTAATTTCTCAGGATCTTTCTTCTCTTGAGGAGGTTCTTGCTGCCCCATATCAAGGTTGATAACCAAGTCTTTTTTGGGTGTTTCTGGAGGTTTTATATGACCAAACCAATCACCTACAACACCCCAATATACAAGATTTAATGCCAATGCAGCTACGAAAGGAATTCCATATCGTTTATCTACCATAGAATCACTTCCGTTCTGTAGCTACGCTAACAAACCGAGCACCACTAATTTTAAGATTATCTAAAATATTGATAACGTCCTTATACGCAATATCCTCAGAGGCACGCACAATAAATGCTTGTTGAGGTTCTTTTGCAACAATACCTTGAATTTCATTGCCCAGTTGATCAGGGACAATCTCACGTTCATTCAAATACATCTTATGTGTAGCTGTTAATGAAATTGTGATAGGCTCAATCGTCTTTGCAGAAGAAGAGGAAGCCTTTGGTAAGTTAAGAGGAATTTGTTCCTCTGTATTCATATACAACGTACTCATCATGAAAAATACGAGCAAGAAGAAAACGATATCAATCATAGGTATAATCATGATGGTAGGTTCTTTTTGTATGCCTACTGAACTACGTTTCATCGTTGACTCCTAATATATAAATCCATAATAGAACCTAATTTTTGCTCTAATTTCGCGATATCTGAATTTACTTTATCTGTGCACCAACTATGGATGGCTAATGCTACGATGGCTACTGAAAGCCCTGTTGCAGTGGCAACCAGCGCTTCGGATACGCCGCCTGTAATAACAGTAGGAGCACCAATATCGCCACCAACGGCTGCGAAGGAGCGGATCATGCCAACAACAGTACCCAAAAGGCCAAGTAATGGAGCCATTGTTACCATCATGCTAAGCCAGTTAAGACCACGTTTTAAACGTTCATCCATGTACCCTACCACATCATGTAAACGATTCTCTAAACCTTCCGCACTATATACAGACTCCACGATAGGAGACACGAATCGACTCAATGCATCATCACTATTTTTTATAGAATTCTCTAGAGTAGACCAATTATTACTATTACGGCCTGCATCAATGCTATCGGACAACTGCTGTAACTCATGATTGATGTTTCTGTACGTACGAATACGTTCAAATAAAATAGTACATGCTGCTAACATGAATAGTACAAGTGGATACATAACGAAACCACCTGCATTAAATAGGTGAATTGTATACTCCATCATAGCCTCCATATAATGTATAAAATTACGTGTTATTTAACAAAAAAATGGTCATCTATATTATTAGATTAACCACCAACATTGACATTATCCTATAAAGCATGTATAAGTACAATAACCCTATACCCCCTACCGTTATGATATTTCTATAGGATTCTATTCTAACCACATATTTCATCCACCTTAAATATACATCTATCCACTATATATAGACAATATTAAGTTCTCGCATAAAAGCTTCATAATTATTATAAAAAATATAATAATTATATCTATTAAAACTATGTTCAATAAGATAATCTATCATATTTTATAGTCGAAAATTATTATAATTCACGTTCCACCATCAAAAATCTTTTTGTATTTTTATGAGCTTATTATTACTCCATGAATATAATTTATTCACACATGAATAATGCTTATACTCCAGACTATCCATATCTTTACGGTCTATTTATTACTCCTATAGCGCTCAATATATCTTATAAACTTATTAACTTATACTCAAACTATAAATATTACAATCTATATAAAAAGAGGACTAAGCCTTTATGGGCTCAGTCCTCTGATTATTCTCATTATAATAGCATAAATCCTTAAAGCAAATTATATGCTATTTATAGCTCTTATTTATTTTTTAGCTTTATCAGCTTTTACCTTTTTATTTTCTTTTACCTTTTTAGGTTTTTCTTGTTTAACCTTTACTGGTTTTTTCGCATTAACAGCAGAACCTGCAGGTTTTACAAATGCATTATTAAGATTTATTGCCACTTGTAATGCTACGTCCGCATTTGGCGTAGAAACAATGGATTGACCAGCTACCGTTACAGTGTCACCACTATACGATGCAGAACCTGGTGTCACTTGATTATTATGATACAATCGTGCCAATTTACCAGCCATGTAATAAGCACGCTCTTCGCCTGTGTAACGGCCACTACCTGCTGGAGTATAGATATTATCACCGTTTACGTACACAGTACCATTCGATACATTTACATGGTTCCCAGAATAGGCGTACATGCGAGAAATATTATTGTTCACCCGATCGGACAACTTTGGATGGTTATTAGGTGCTACCACTTGTGAAAGCCCTTCACGGTAGTGTTCCCCCACTTTGTTGCGCAGTACTGCCATAGAACCAGCAGCACCACCTACATTATATGGAGATTCACTTAAAATCTTAAAGCCTAACTCATCAGCAGCTTTTTCTTGACTCATCGTAAACACTTGATTGGATAAGTAATTACCTGCCACATTAGATAAAATAGCCGCGCCTTCACTACCACCAGCGGCTATACCGACTGCTGTAGAAAGACCAATTTGTTTCTTAGCGCCATTAATAATATCTTTATGCTCGCCATGAGAAATTTCATGGGCCATTACATAGGCTAATTGATCATCATCAAGTGTATCTAAAGCACCCTTGTTAATGGACATAACACGGCCAAGTGTGGCAAACGCATTAAACTCCTCATCAGGATTTGCATATACAACGTAAGAACGCTTTACACTAGGTGTAGCCTCTAATGTCTTCATGATTCGATTTACACGCTCTTGGGCTGCACTATCGTTTAAGTAACCAGTTTTCTCTTTTGTGCGCGCCAAACTCTCCTGTTGCCCCTCTACAGAATTATCCATTTTATTTAATGCAGTAGATACGTAAGCCATAGCAATAGCACCACCAGCTAAGGATTGTACCGCAGCAGACGCAGCATTAACAGAAGCCGTTTGCATCACAGTAGGTGCCATTGTCACTGCCATAGCAACAGATAAGGTAGCCGCTGTAAGTTTCTTATTCATTCTCTCAACCTCTCATAATGATAAATATATCACTCATAATTTATATACTATCTATATAATATAAGTTTAGTGTAAATATAAAATGAATAATGGAACAATCATTCATCTATCATAAGATGTTGCAAACTGTTATAGTTAATTCAAGCATTGTTGACTATTGATCTGTCGTTACTGGTTTAGCTGAAAGTACTATCGCTTCTTTACCATCTTTAGAAACAGCACCACCATGTGTATAGCCTACTACATCAAAACCCACCTCAGCACACTGCTCTGCGATGCTTTCATAATTTTCATTCTTACCACGCGTACATGTAGAAAGATGTACCGCAGTAACACCTTTTTTCTTGAAAGACTCAATCTTCTTGGCTAGATCCCCACCACTATGTGTGAACCCCACCAACTCAATATCCTCATCAGCATAACGCTCAAAGGAATCCGCTTTATTCATAAATGCTTTCAAACAACCGCCACAAGAACAGCGCTGCATTGTATCCTCATTCACGAGAACCGCAATTTTTTTAGCCATATGACCTCCTATAAATATGATATAAGCCTAAGTATACCATATCCATGAGAAAAATATGTGCTTCAAAGCACGATAATTAATACTAATTATATAAGTAACTCCTTCAACGTCTACTGCTTTGCTCATTAGTTCCCTTAAAAGAATAAAAATCCATACAAAAAAAGACACACCCTCAGGTGTGCCTTTAATCAATCAGCGGCTTCCTATCCTCCCAGGCCGTCTCCAGCCAAGTACTTTCGGCGTTTATGAGCTT